>Ga0315312_1000017_pt1 | contig 375236 bp, 294 predicted proteins | sample TDP7_MG_FD_203629 | JGI IMG/M metagenome (GOLD analysis project Ga0315312, IMG submission 203629) | Freshwater sediment microbial communities from Lake Towuti, South Sulawesi, Indonesia - TDP7 | ecosystem: Environmental > Aquatic > Freshwater > Lake > Sediment | place: Indonesia: South... | reverse complement strand
CCAGAAGTTCACCTCCGACGGCGTCTTCATCACGGTATTGGTCAGCTACGGCTCAGGGGACGGCCAGGTCCTGAGGCCCGAGGCTCTGGCCGTTGACGGTTCCGGCAATGTCTATGTCGCGGATACCAACACCGACTGCATCAAGAAGTTCACCTCGGAAGGCGTCTTCATCACAAAATGGGGGGGTTCGGGCTACCGGAATGGCGAGTTCGACTATCCCGAGGGCGTCGCTGTGGGCAGTTCCGGTGACGTCTATGTCGCCGACGCCCGCAACCACCGTATTAAGAAGTTCACCTCCGATGGCGTTTTCATCACCAAGTGGGGGAGATACGGCAGTGCGGATGGCGAGTTCGCGTATCCCGAGGGCGTGGCTGTGGACGCCTGCGGCAATGTCTATGTCGCCGACACCAACAACCACCGCATCCAGAAATTCACCTCCGATGGCGTTTTCGTCACAAAATGGGGGAGCTTTGGCCGGGGGGATGGCGAGTTCGGGGGCCCCCTCTGGCGTAGCGGTGGACGCCTCCGGCAGCGTCTACGTCGCGGATACTGAGAACAACCGCATCCAGAAATTTCGGCGCAGTTTCCGGGTGCGCGAAATCCACGGACCGGCCGACTCCCCGACAGTGGCCTGGGATTCGCAACCCGGCAAAACCTACAGGGTTTGGGTGGCGGCTGACCTCTCCATCTGGATCGAGGTTCCGGCAACGGTCGCGGGTTCTGACGGCGGAATCACCTCCTGGGCCGACGACGGCTCTCACCCGCTTGGCTCGCCGGCAACTGCCCTCAGGCGGTTCTACCGCATCGAGTTGTTGCCATGAAGCGGCGTCGGGAGTGGTAATTCGGCCAGGCCAGCCGCCAGGGGGAAAGAAGCCTTCGCCCAGAGCAGCCGCTGTTCCCGATCAGCAATTCCTTCTTCGCCTCTAACCCGCGCACCAGGTTCTTCCAGACTCGACGAGCTTCCTGCTGCCGACCGAGCCGCCGGCATGCCCTTCCGAGAACGGACACGCCAGGCACAAGTTTGCCGCCACCTGCGCTCACCCGAATTCCGATTTTTGGGGGTTTCGTTTTTCTAACCGCTTTGGCTTCCTGTCGTCGCGCACGCCGCCAAGGCTCCACACCCAGGCTTCGACGGCCTCTTCTCACCACGAATGAGCCGCCTGAGCAAGAACTGACGAATACGGTGGCCGTCATGTCGCTGCCTCAGCGATGATTCTCCATGCGGGACGCGAGGCTCTGCCGGTGCGTTTGGGCCAAGTCGTGCCCCCGGCGGGACTGAAATGAGGATGCCACCAAAAAATCTTCACCGATAGACGGAGCAGCTCTCCCAGGTAAGAAATTCCGCTTACACCGATTGACTTCTGCGGCCCGTTTCCTTTAGATTACGGCGGTTCAAAGCGCGCTTCTGGAAAAGCTGTGCGGAAGGCGGGAAATTGGTTGAGAAAGAATCCTTGCGGGTCAAAATCTTTGTATGTCGCAATGCCCTTGCGGACGGTCTCGGTCCTCGGCCGCTGCGGCGGTTGGGGATTTCGGGCCTTGTGCAGGCGGAGCAGGTTCCGTGCCTCGGCAAGATTGATCCCCGCTATCTGCTGAAGGCTTTTGAGGGAGGCTGCGACGCGGTTTGCCTGGTCGGTTGCCCTGTCGGCAAATGTCGCACAATGGACGGGAACCTCCGCGCTGAAAGGCGAGCGGTCTTCGTCCGTGAAATCCTCCAGGAGGTCGGCATCAAGGGACAAAGGCTATCTTTTTTTCTCACGGAGCCGATGAGCGAGAACGCCTTTCATGAGGTCGTGGAGAGGTTTCTCGCAGGTGCGGAGGAACTGGGCCCGAGTGAATTGAAGACCGGAAGAACTGTCAAAGCGACCTGAGCGTCGGGCCGCAATTTTATGAGCAATCTATCAGAGGCCATCAAAGGAGGTCGGTTCGCAGTTACTGCTGAGGTAACGCCGCCGTGTGGTTCGGACCCTCGGAGGCTCAAGGCAATAGCTTCTGTACTGAATGGGAAGGTTCATGCGATGGTTCTGGAAGAGAGTCCCGATGGCGTCCACATGAGCAGCCTCGTGGCGGCGCTGCACGTGAAATCAGCCGGGGTTGACCCGGTTGTGACCGTGTTGACGCGCGACTCAAACCGAATTGGGCTTCAGTCGGCGCTTCTCGGCGTGGTTTCCCTCGGGGTAAGCAGCGTTCTCGTCGTTTCCGGCCAGCACCAGACCCTCACGACGGAGAGGCAGGCACGCGGGGTTTACGATGTGGATTCGCTCCAGACGATAACCATCTTCCGCAGGATGCGAGACGAAGGTCTTTTCGCATCGGGAGAAAAAATGGAGGCGCCCATATCCATTCTTATCGGCGGCGCCGCCAACCCTTTCGGCGGGCCGAACCAGTTGAGGGCGTTGCGGGTGGAGAAAAAGGCCATAGCAGGAGCGGATTTCATCATCACGCAGCCGGTTTTTGACGTCCCCGGTTTCCGCGAATGGCTTGGCTTGCTCGGGGAGAGAGGCGTTCCGGACAAAACTTGCCTCATCGCGGGAATTCTCTGGCTGTCTTCGGCGGACGAAGCCAGAAAGCTCAACCAGCTCTACCGCGGCATGAACATCCCCGAAGAGGTCATTCAACGCCTCGACCGCGCCGGCGATGCCGAGCACGAAGGGCTTCTTATCGCCGCCGAGGCGATTGAGCAGGTCAGGGGTCTCGCCGGCGTGAGGGGTGTCCATCTCTGGGCAAGAGGAAGGGAGGAGTCCCTTCCAGAGCTGCTGGACCACGCACAATTGTCCGTCCTGTGAAATGCCTCGCAGAACTGCCATGAGCGGCTTCAGCACGACCCTGCCGGAGGCGGGGAACCTCGCCTCGCGCAGCGGTGTTTACGGGATGGTCTCCGGCAACCAGTCCGACGGAAGGCGAAAACACAGGAGAATGAACCTGTGCCCAAAAGATACCACATCCCAACGCGGGCAGCCCCGCCAAGATTCCGGCGTATAGGCAAATTCGGGATCGTTGACCGGCGGGAGGATTGTTCCGCATGCCATAGCTGTGTCAAGAGGGAGTGCGTCTACGACTGCTACAGCGACGAAGACAATCGCCTCCGAAAAATCGGGGGCTACGCAGACTATCTGTACGAATGCAAAAGCTGCCTCTGCTGCGTGCAGAGCTGCACAAAAGGCCTTCTCTCGCGGAAGGTCAATCCGGAATTCCAGGCCCTCGGAGACGACTTCTGGACTCCGGACATCATTTCCACGACGTGGTACCAGGCGGAAACGGGGAAGATACCTGTCTCAGGTGCGGGCTACGGCGGGCCTTTTGTCGGGCCGGGCTTCGATGAGATGTGGACGGATATGTCGGAGATCGTCCGCCCCACGCGAGATGGCATTCATGGCCGTGAATATATCAGCACGTCCGTGGATATCGGGCGTAAGTTCCCCCGTTTGTCCTTCGACACAAAAGGAGAGCTGACTGGGACTTCTCAGCCGTTGGTTGAAATCCCCGTTCCCGTGATATTCGATGTGACCCCTGGGCGAACAGAAAATTTCGAATTTCCAGCGTCGGTAGGGGTCGCAGCCGCCAGCGCCGCCCACCGGCTCGGCATTCTTTCCATCGTTCGCCCCGCGGACCTCAGCGATTCTTTTGAGCCCTTCGCCGACGCTATTGTTCCGATCTTCGACGAGGAGTGCCACCCTGAAAAGCGATGGCTGGAAAGAGCCCGGATGGCAGAGGTCCCGGACGGGGAGGATGTCGTCGAGAAAATCGCCGCAATCAAGAAGCTCAACAGTTCGCTTGTAGTGGCCGTTCGAAGAAGGTTCAACCGCCGCTCAGCGGAGCGCGTTCTCCAACTGGCAGAGAGTGGGGTCGAGGTCATTCACCTTTACGCAGATTGCGCAGGAAGGGAATGGGAGGAATGCTCTCCCCGGCATATCAGCCGCGTCACCCGCGAGGTGCATCTTGCCCTTGTAGAGGCTCGAATCCGCGACGAGGTGACTCTCATCGCTTCCGGCGGAATCGCCCTCGCCGAGCACATGGCCAAGGAGATCATCTGCGGGGCAGACCTGGTCGCGATTGATATGCCCGTGCCCGTCGCCCTGGAATGCCGTGTCTGCGGCTCTTGCCGGAGAAGAATTGCTTGCCCGGTTGAACTCGACACAATTGACCTCGGCTACGCCACGCAGCGGATAATGAACCTGATTGGAGCCTGGAGAAGCCAGCTTATCGAGGTGCTTGGCGCAATGGGAATGAGGGAGGTCCGCCGGCTGCGAGGTGAGGTCGGGCGCGCCATGTTTTTTGAGGACCTGGAGCGTGAGAGCTTCGGGCCGATTTTCGGGCGGCGCAAATCGGAGGTCCTTGCGAGAACGCCGGGCGGCAACATGATGTAATGAAGACAGCAGAACTCGACGTGATGAGCCAGAAGGAACGACTCGACGCCATACCCGAGCGGAAAGTCCGGCCGGCTGAGGAGCGATTCCGCAATCCTGTCGGGAAATACAAGGTGTGGCGGAGCACGGCTTGCCGGATGTGCGGCAGGTGCGTAGAGATTTGCCCCCACGGCGTCCACGTCAAGCCGGAAGGATACCGGCGGTTCCTGCCGCCGCGCGATGACTTATGCCGTGGTTTCCGATGCAGAGAGATGAAGCGGTTTTGCCCCGACCACTGTCCTCAGGGCGCCTTGAGGGTTGAGCTGAGCCCCATATACGAGTCGCTTGGAGACTGCCGATGGACTGCCGACCTCATCCTCAGCACCTGGCGAATGGCCGAGACGGGACAACTCCCCGATGGTGACCTCGAGTACAAAGCTGGGTCATCCGGCGGCGGGTTCGACAGGATTCGGTTTCGTTTCCCCGAGGCGGCGCCGCCAACTGGCTGCGACGAAATCTCCACCGCAATCGAGCTGAACAGAAGGAAGGACGACGAGCGTCCGCGAATGCGGATTGACATTCCGGTCTATGGCGGTGGGATGTCCTTCGGCTCCGTCAGCCCTATAACGATGCTCGCAAGAGCGCGGGCCTGCGCTGCGTGGAATACCTTCACCTGCACGGGAGAGGGTGGCTACCCGGAGCGCCTTGTCCCCTTCAAGGATTACGTCATCACTCAGGTAGCCACGGGGCTGTTCGGAGTGCGCGAGGACACGATTCGGCGAGCCAGAATCGTCGAATTCAAGTATGCCCAGGGTGCAAAGCCCGGCCTGGGCGGCCATCTCCTCGGAGATAAGGTCACCCCGGCAGTCGCCGAGATGCGCGAGACCGTCGCCGGAAGCTCCTTGTTTTCGCCGTTCCCGTTCCACAGCGTCTATTCCGTCGAGGACCACAAGAAACACATTGACTGGATTAAGCAGGTCAACCCCGCGGCGCTGATCGCCGTGAAAGTTTCCACGCCTGTGGACGTGGACATGGTTGCTGTGGGCAGCTATTTCGCGGGCGCCCACATTATCCACCTCGACGGCAGCTACGGTGGGACAGGCGCCGCCCCCGACATCGCCAAGAAAAATATCGCTATGCCCATTGAATACGCTATTCCGCGAGTTCACGCTTTCCTGATGTCCGAAGGGATTCGCGACGAAATAACGCTCGTTGCCAGCGGCGGCATCCGCACAGCCTACGACGCTGCCAAAGCCATCGCCCTCGGAGCGGATGGCGTGGTCATAGGGACTACCGAGCTGGTGGCGCTCGGCTGCATCCACTGTGGCAACTGCGAGAGCGGGCGAGGATGCGCGCGAGGTATCGCAACTACCGACGAGGAGCTCGTTCAGAAGATGAACCTGGGCTGGGCGACTCAGCGACTCATCAACCTTTTCAACGCCTGGCACATTCAGTTCGTGGGCATCCTGCGAAATTTCGGCATGACGAGCATAGCCGAATTGCGAGGCCGAACAGACCTTCTCATCCACCTTGATTACGAGGGGCAGCCGCAAACATGACTGAGCCGGAATTGATCGCAGAACGACTCCTCAATAGCCGAAGAGACCTTTCGCCGGATTGGTCTGTTCCTCGAATCCGCCCGGAAGCCGCCGAGGGAGGCTGCGGTGTAACTGGATTCGCATGCAGCATTCCTGTTCCCGGCAAACACATCTATGCTCCATCAATCCAGATGCACAATCGCGGCAATGGCAAGGGCGGTGGGATCGCGGCCGCTGGGCTTGTCCCCGAAAAGCTTGGCGTCTCGCAAAAAGTTCTCGACGAGGACTACCTCATCCAGATCGCCCTCCTCGACCCTTCGGCAAAGGCCGAAATCGAGAAGGAATTCATCGAGCCTGTCTTCGATGTCCATGCTGGCGGTGACATCGAGACGGCCCCGGACTACCGGGACATCGAGGGGCTGAACGTTCGCCCGCCCGACGTCCGCCGATACTTCGTCCGCGTTAAGCCAGCGGTCCTTGAAAAATTCGCCGCCGACAACGCCCTTGAGGACGCGCCTCCCAGAGACATCGAGGATGAGTTTGTCTATCAAAATTCGGTCCGCCTGAACGTGCGGTTTTATGCTTCTCTCGGCGAGAAAAGGGCGTTCGTCCTCTCCCAGGGACGCAACATGTGCATCTTCAAGATTGTCGGATATGCCGAGCAGGCCGTTCAGTACTATCAGCTCGAGGACCTCCAGGCCCACGTCTGGATCGCCCACCAGCGCTATCCGACGAAGGGACGCGTCTGGCACCCGGGCGGAGCTCACCCCTTCTGCGGAATGCACGAAGCCCTCGTCCACAACGGCGATTTCGCTAACTACTACTCTGTCTGCGAATACCTCGGACAGCGCAACATCAAACCTCTCTTTCTCACCGATACCGAGGTTTCAGTTCTCCTCTTTGACCTCTGGAATCGCATTTACAGGTATCCCGTAGAGTACATAATCGAGGCTCTCGCCCCGACGACCGAGAGAGATTTCGACCACCTCCCGCCGGAAAAGCAGCGAATCTACCGCCAGATTCAAGCTGCCCACATTCACGGTTCTCCCGACGGGCCTTGGTTTTTCATCATTGGACGAAACGACCCGCAGCAAAACAGGTTGCAGCTCATCGGCATCACCGATACCTCGATGCTGCGGCCGCAGGTCTTCGCCCTCCAGGAGGGTGAAGTGCAGATAGGATTGATCTGCTCCGAGAAGCAGGCCATTGACGGCACGCTTCAGAGCCTTGCGAGCGAGGACAGCAGGTTCTGCCCCATCGCAGACCGCTACTGGAACGCACGCGGCGGCAGCCACACCGACGGCGGCGCTTTCATATTCACCATCCCCTCAAGCGGCGATGAGAAGAAGCTGACCTGCACCGACAAATACGGTCGCGTGATTTCGACGCGCCCTGATCAGAGACATGCCGACTTGAATTTGCCGCTCATCCATTCCGAGCACGCCGATGCTGGAGGACGCGAGGTACAACGCCTCCTGAACGAGGCTCGTCCCCGCCAGGCCTGCGAATTTTGTCGAGAAAGAATGCACGCCTGGTCCTTTGATGAGCTGCGGCTTGTTTGCCAGCGCATTGTTCAGGCCGCGTCCCGCAGCGACGAAAGCCGCGCCGCAGCCATCGAGGCTCTGACTTTCCTCAACGACCGTCGTTATCCGACCGGTGAGAAGAAGCGCGCTTCCGTCCTGGAAATCATTCACCGTTCTCTGCATCAAATTTTCGGCAGCGTCCCGCCGGTCGGAAAAGGCCCGCTGTCAAGGTACGCATACATTGACTGGCAAACGCGAGCGGACCTGCGGCAGCCCGGCGGAGAGGAGGAGGTTCTGGTGGTGAACGCAAGGCATTTCCCGCCGCAGGGGGATGAGTGCGATGCTCGGCTGGCAGCGCGGGCGTTCGGGCTTGGCTGGCGGCGGTTCATCTGCTACGGCTACGTCGGCCAGCGGTTCCTCGGCTGCGGCCTCGGACCGGATACCGACGGCGTTGTCATTGACGCATACGACAGCACCGGCGATTACCTCGGCTCCGGCATTGATGGAATGACCATCAACGTCCATTGGAACGGCCAGGACCAGTTGGGGCAGATTCTCCGCCGCGGAAAACTCGTCGTGCACGGCGATGCCGGGCAGACTTTCCTCTACGGAGCGAAAGGAGGCAGAGTATTCGTCCTGGGGAATGCTGCCGGCAGGCCTCTCATCAATGCGGTCGGTCGTCCTCGCGTCGTCATCAACGGCACGTGCCTCGATTATCTCGCCGAATCGTTTATGGCCGGCGATCCCCTGCGCGGCGGCGGTTTCGTCGTCCTAAACGGCATCGAATTCGACGACGAGGGGCACCTCGTGGAAATGGAGACACCTTATCCGGGAGGAAATCTATTCGCTCTTGCCTCCGGCGGGGCAATCTACGTCCGTGACCCGCATCGCCGCCTGACCGACGACCAGCTCAACGGCGGCCAGTTCTTCGAGATGTCGCCGGCCGACTGGCACCTCGTGGAGAAGCTCCTCCGGGACAACGAACGGGAGTTCGATATCACAGTCGAGCAGCTATTGACAGTTGACGGTTTTGTCCAGCCGCCGGAGAGAGTTTATCGGAAAGTCGGAGCAATAAAGCTGGCAGTCCTTACGGAATTGCCGGAGGAGAGCGAATGACATACCTCTCTCGCAGGAGTTCTCCGCCAGCGGCAGGCTAATTTGCCCGCCGGAGGCAAGTTCGACGACAGGTACGAAACCTCAGAAGAATCTTCGGTTTGAAAAGAATGGACGGCTCGCAGTGGCAACGGATTGATACGGCATTCGCGCAGCAACTCGACCCGAAGGGAGAACTGCGCATCTTCTCGTGCTACCAGTGCAAGAAGTGCTCTTCGGGCTGCCCGATGGAACGGGATAGCGAGCTTCATCCGCACCAGATAATTCGCATGGTTCAGCTCGGCCGCAGAAAGGAAGCGCTCCGCAGCAGAGGCATCTGGATGTGCGTTTCCTGCCAGACCTGCCTGAGCCGATGCCCCATGAGCGTCAACACCCCCGCCCTCATTGACGCATTGAGAACCATGGCCCGTCGGCGAGAAATCCCGAAATCCGCCAGGCAAGTCTCGCTTTTCAACCGCGTTTTCCTGGAGTCGCTGAAGCGTCTTGGGCGCATCTACGAACTCGGGTTGATGGGAACGTTCAAAGTCAGTTCTTTCGACCTCCTTTCCGACGTGGAGAAGTTTCCGACAATGCTTCGCAAAGGTAAGCTGCGTCTCTTTCCGTCATTCAGCGGCAGGCGGGTTAATGTGAAGCGAATATTCGAGAGGACCAAAAGGGCGAGATGATAGAAAGACTCAGATACACATTTTATCCGGGCTGCTCTCTCCATTCCACAGCGAGGGAATATCGCGAGTCCCTGGAAGCGGTCTTCTCCGCGCTCGGCGTGGAACTGGTCGAGCTGCCGGACTGGACGTGCTGTGGTGCTACCGCGGCTCATGCCACGGACGAAAGGCTCGCCCTTGCCCTCCCCCTTGAGAATCTTTCGCGTGCCGCGAAGCTCCGCCGCGACGTGGCGGTGGCGTGCGCGGCGTGCTTCAATCGCCTTCAGTTGGCGAATCAGGCGGTGCGACAGGACAATTCTGTGCGCGCAGAGATGGAGAAAATCATCGGTCGGCCATACGACGGCTCGGTCAAGGTTCGCCACGTCATAGAAATTCTCGTGCAGGATGTTGGTCTCGAAGCGGTGCGAGAAGCCACGCGTCTTAACCTCGATCGCTTGAAGGTGGCCTGTTACTACGGCTGCCTGCTGGCTCGCCCGAGGGAAGTAAGCATCTTCGAGGACCCGGAAAATCCGGCCCTCATGGATGATTGCATGGACGCCATCGGAGCCGAGCCAATCGAGTGGCCTTATAAAACCGACTGCTGCGGGGCGGCTTATTCGCTCACGAATCCTGCCATGGCCGTTCGTCTCAGCGGCGAGATTCTCTCCATGGCAAAGGAGGCCGGAGCTGAATGCATTGCCGTCGCCTGCCCGCTCTGCCAGAGCAACCTCGACCTCCGGCAAAGGGATATTGAGTGCCACCGCGGCGGGAGGTTTGAGCTGCCGGTCTTTTACTTCACGCAATTGGTTGGAATAGCCTTTGGACTGGCGCATCGTTCACTCGGCTTGCATCGGCTGGCGGTCAGTCCGGGCAAGGTCCTCGCAAGCGTCGGCAGAATGAGGCAACTCGCTGCGCCGCAGCAACCGGAGATAAAGTGAGCAATGCATCGGAAGAAAAAGTTGGCGCGGTTGTAGTTTGCGGGTCAGGCATCGCCGGCATCCAGGCTGCCCTGGATATGGCCGATTCGGGCTTCAAGGTTTACCTGGTGGAATCTTCCCCCTCCATCGGCGGCAGGATGGCGCTTCTGGACAAGACCTTCCCGACCGGCGATTGCGCCACTTGCATTCTCTCGCCAAAACTCGTCGAGTGCGCCCGCCATCCCAACGTCGAGGTTTTGACTTTAACAGAGGTCGAGGAAGTCAGTGGAAAGCCGGGGAATTTCAGCGTCCGCCTGCGCAAGAAACCACGCTATGTGGATCAGACCAAGTGCACTGCATGTGGCGACTGCGTGAAGGCATGCCCCGTCCGCGTCCCCAACGAATGGAACAAAAACCTCGACACGCGGACGGCAATCTTCACCCCTTACCCGCAGGCTGTCCCCAACGTCTTCGCCGTCACCAAAAGGGAAAGAGCGCCCTGCATCGCCGCCTGCCCTCTCGACCAGAATGTCCCCGCCTACGTCGCCCTGGTCGCCGCGGGAAAGTTCCGCGAGGCGGCTCGCGTGATTGCGGAGACAAATCCTTTTCCGGGACTCTGCGGCTGCGTCTGCCATCGCCCTTGTGAGACGGAATGCCAGCGTTCTCGATACGATGATGCGGTCTCCATTCGAGGAATCAAGCGGTTCATCGCTGAGTGGGAGGAAAAGGAAGGTGGCTCCCTCTTGCCGGACTTGGCCGAACCGCGCCCGGAGCGCGTCGCAATCGTCGGCTCAGGTCCCGCGGGGCTGAGCGCAGCCCACCGCCTGCGGCTCTGGGGCTACGATGTGGACGTCTTCGAAGCGATGGGCAAACCCGGCGGCATGATGCGGACTGGCGTCCCCGAGTTTCGTCTTCCGCGGGAAGTCCTCGACCGGGAGATAGAACGCATAGTGAAGATGGGCGTGCGTATCCACACAAACACTCCCATCGGCGACGGGACGACCGTTCCGGAGCTTATTGAGAAGCGCGGCTACAGCGCAGTGTTCATCGCCGCCGGCGCCCATAAAAGCATACCTCTGAGAATTCCGGGCGAGGACATTCGAGGCGTACATCCTGGGATTGAATTCATCCGGGACGCCAACCTGGGCGATAACCAGCGCATCGGCCACCGGGTCGTCGTGATTGGAGGAGGAAATGCCGCCCTCGACGCTGCGCGCATCGCACTGAGAATCGGCGCCAGCGACGTTAAAGTCCTTTACCGTCGAACTCGACGCGAAATGCCAGCCGACCCAGCTGAGGTGAAAGAGGCGATGCGAGAGGGCGTGAAGTTCGTTTTCTTAGTTACCCCAGTCGCGTTCTTAGGCGAAGGCGGTCAACTGAAAAGAGTCCGGTGCGTCCGGATGCGTCTTTCCGATGAGTTTGACGCTACCGGTCGCCGTCGCCCGGTTCCTATCGAAGGCTCAGAGTTTACTGTGGATTGCGACGACGCTATCGTTACCGTCGGACAGAGGCCCGACCCATTGTTCAATCGAGGGCTTGACCTGGAGACCAATCGCGTCGGTTTGATCGTTGCAGACCCTGTGACCCTCGCAACAAATAAGCCGGGTGTTTTCGCTGGCGGGGACGTGGTCGTCGGAGCCGGCACGCTCAGCGATGCCATCGCTGCCGGATGGCGAGCCGCTGAGTCCGTCCACCGCCACCTGACCGGCGAGGACCTCTTCCAGGGACGAACCCTGCCGAAGAAACCCTGGGATGACGCCAAACGCGAGGAACTCCATCGCTATCTCGCGGACCGTCGGATTTGGAAACAGCCTCGCCTCGAGGCGCCCGCCGAAGGTTACACTCTTGACCAGGTCATGGAGGAAGCCAGCCGATGCCTCTCGTGCGGGCTTTGCTGCGAATGCATGCAGTGCGTTGAAGCCTGCCAGCCGCGCGCGATTCTCCACGACCAGACACAGCAGACAATCGAGCTCAAAGCGGGCGCTGTCATCCTCGCACCGGGGCTGGAGGAGTTCAACGCGCGGGCACGAGGCGAGTTCGGCTATGGGCGATACCAGAACGTTGTCACCAACATCCAGTTCGAGCGAATGCTTTCCGCCGCCGGGCCATACGAAGGTCGAGTAAGACGGCCCTCCGATTCGCAAGAGCCGAGACAGATTGCGTTCATCCAGTGTGTTGGCTCGCGCGATGCCCTCACCGGCAATGCATATTGCTCGGCTTTCTGCTGCATGGCCGCCATCAAAGAGGCGATCATCGCGCGCGAGCATTCCCCGGAGACTGAGGTCACAGTCTTCTACATGGACATCCGCGCCTTCGGCAAAGGATTCGACCGCTACTACGAAAGAGCGAAGGAAGAATACGGGATAGAGTTCGTCCGTGCGATGGTCTCCCGCGTGGTGGAGCTTCCCCGCAGCAAGAACCTCCGCCTTTCTTACATTACCGACGATGGCGAGCGCGTTATCCGGGAGTTCGATCTGGTCGTCCTCTCGACGGGCCTTTGCCCGGGAGAGGACATCCGCCGAGCCGCTGAGAGACTTCACGTCCGGCTTAATCAATTTGGCTTCTGCGAGACGGACTCGCTTCAGCCAGCACGCACTTCCAGGGAAGGAATATTTGTCGCTGGCGTTTTCCAGGAGCCAAAGGACATCCCGGAAACCGTCGTCCAGGGGAGCAGCGCCGCGGCATGCGCAATGGAGCTTCTCGCCGAGGTGCGCGGAGGCCTCGTCGCTGAAAAGAGCTATCCCCCGGAGCACGATTTCACCGATGCCACGCCCCGACTTGGCGTTTTCGTCTGTCATTGCGGCGTAAACATTGCCTCTGTTGTTGACGTCGAACAAGTCGTGGAGGCAGCAAGAAAGTTCCCATTCGTCGAGTACGTCGAGAACGATATCTACACCTGCTCCGACAATTCCCAGGACCGCATCAAGGAGGTCGTCGTCGAGAAAGGGTTGAACCGATTGCTTGTTGCGTCGTGCACGCCGCGAACGCATCTTGCGCTCTTCCGAGAGACCGCGAAGGAAGTCGGCATAAATCCGTTTCTGGTCGAGATGGCCAACATCCGGGAGCAGTGCTCCTGGGTTCATGCGGCGAATCCGGAAGCAGCAACTGAGAAAGCAATCGAGCTTATCCGCATGGCGGTCGCCCGCGCTATTCGTCTGACTCCGAGAAAACCGGAGATGCTTCCGGTGGTCAAGTCTGCCCTCGTTCTCGGGGGCGGACCTTCAGGCATGGCCGCTGCTCTCTCCCTCGCGGCACAGGGCTTCGATGTGCACCTCCTCGAAAAGGAAGAACGCCTCGGCGGCGGGCTATGGGACCTCCACTATACTCTCGAAGGAGATGATATTGATGCTCTTCGAACCAGGCTCATCCATGCGCTAACGAATAACAGGAGAATCAAAGTCCATCTTGGCAGCCGGCTGGCCGATATCGAGGGGCATGCCGGCGATTTCACAAGCAGCGTAGCAGCCGCTGATGGCACCGAGTTGAAAATCAATCATGGCGTCCTCATCGTCGCCACCGGCGGAAAGGAGTTCAAGGCTCGGCAATTCCTCTACGGCGAGGATGCCCGCGTCACCACGCAAAGGGAGCTGGAAGCACGCATCGCCCGCGGCGAATCCGTCGTGCCCGACGGAGACACGGTGGTTATGATACAGTGCGTCGGCTCGCGCGATGATGAGCGCCCCTATTGCAGCCGCGTCTGCTGCGCCCAGGCCGTAAGAAACGCACTGAAGATAAAGGAGCGCAGCCCCGAGGCGACCGTCGTCGTCCTCTACCGCGACATGCGGACTTATGGCTTCCACGAAACGGCATACCAGACAGCCAGGGAGGCAGGCGTTTTCTTCTTTCGCTACGATGCCGAATCGCCCCCATCGGTGATTCCCGGCAAGGAACTGGCGGTCGAGTTCGACGACCCGATTACCAGAGACCGCAAGAGGCTTCGAACCGACCTCCTCGTCCTCTCAACCGGGATTATTCCTGCGGACGACAACAAAGAAATCTCCGAGCTGGTGAAGCTCCCTCTCGACGAGGACGGTTTCTTCCTTGAGGCTCACATGAAGCTCCGCCCGGTGGATTTCGCCTCCGAAGGAATCTTCCTTTGCGGGCTGGCCCATTCGCCGAAGTTCCTGAAGGAAAACATCTCTCAGGCTGTGGCTGCGGCAGGTCGCGCCGCGACCATACTCTCAAGGGATTCTCTCGTCGCGGGCGCAGAAATCGCCTGGGTGGATGCAGCGAAATGCGTCTGCTGCATGACCTGCGCGAGGGTCTGCCCGTATGGCGCTCCGGTCATCGGCTTCCACGACGAGCACAGGCGCGTAGAGATTGACCCCGCCAAATGCATGGGCTGCGGGAGCTGCGCCGCCGAGTGCCCCGCGAGGGCAATCCAATTGCATTACTTCACGGACTCGCAAATTTCCGCCGCCATTGCGGCATTGGTCGAAACAGGATAGGGAATTCGTATGCCGGAATTTGAGCCGCGAATACTCGCTTTTTGCTGCCACTATTGCGCCTACGCAGCAGCCGACCTCGCGGGGACCGTTCGCATCCAGTATCCGCCGAACGTCCGCATTCTGCGAGTCCCTTGCTCGGGAAAAGTTGACCCGCTTCACGTCATGCAGGCATTCGAGAGCGGCGTGGACGGAGTCCTCGTCGCCGGCTGCCTCGAAGGCGGCTGCCACTTTCAGGAAGGGAACCTCCGCGCAAGACGCCGCGTGGAGAATACGTGCGGAGTCCTCGACGAGGTCGGCATCGAGCCTGAGAGGCTTCGGATGGTCAACCTCTCCTCAGCCATGGGGCGGGATTTCGCCAGCATAGTGAAGCAGTTCACGGAGGAATTGAGAAAACTCGGGCCCAGTCCTCTCAAAAACGGGGCCCGCCATCGGGAGAAAATCGGATGATCGTCGCAAGCAGAAAAAATATCAGGGAATTGAAGGAGATGCTCGCTCCTTACCGCCGCATCGTCGTGCTTGGCTGTGGGACGTGCGTTACAGTCTGTCTCGTCGGGGGAGAGCGCGAAGCCGGGATGATGGCATCCGCTCTGCGGATGACCTACCGCCTCGATGGAGCCGAAAAGGAGATTCGTGACCTGACCATCGAGCGCCAGTGCGAGGACGCTTTCATTGACGAGGTCTGGAAGGAACTGGCCGAGGCCGACGCCATCCTGTCTATGGCGTGCGGAGCGGGCGTGCAAGCTCTCGCCGAGCGGTTTGAGAACAAGCCGGTTTTCCCGGGAGCGGATACGCAGTTCATCGGCGTCCTCCAGGAGCAGGGAGTCTGGACGGAGAAATGCATCGCATGCGGGCAGTGCCGCATCGGTTCCTTCGGCGGAATCTGCCCCCTTGCACGGTGTGCCAAGCATCTCCTGAATGGGCCCTGCGGCGGGTCGTTTGATGGAAAATGCGAGGTCAATCCCGAAACTGATTGCGCATGGCAGCTCGTCTGCGACCGTCTGACCGCCATCGGAGAGGAACGCCGCCTCGAGGCGCTCGTTTCGCCCACCGATTGGTCACTCAGCAACGAAGGAGGCTGCCGCAAAATCATCCGCCCCGACCAGCGCATTTAGACTCCCTGGAAGCGTGAGCGAGAAATTTCCACCTACGAATGCCGGTTTCCAACGCGTCGGTTTCCCCAACACATAAGACCCACCCCTGCGCCTCATGAGAAAGACGGTCATTCTGGCGAGTTCAGGCTGAGGGCCACGGGTATCCCAACCCTGGTTTCAAACCTCGCAACGGTGGCCGACGTGACCGCGGACGAGGCAGCGAAGTCCCATGCCTTTCCTTGCGGAAGCCCTGCTATATCTTTGATCCGATAGTTCTGGCTCACTTCCGCTTCGCTTCTGCGGCGCGGTCGAGGGCTACGAACCTGCTTCCGAATCCTTCGATTCGCAAGCGAAACCGTGTTGCATTGCTCTGTTCGCCCGGCGTGGCTTCCAGCGCGGCTGCCTGGCCGGTGTTCGGGTCCCAGAGTTCGGGATTCCCTGACGAACGCACCACCAATTCCTCTTCGACATCATGCGGCGAATCGTTGACGATGAAATAAATCTCCCTGCCAGCCATGCGGCGATGGGTGTACCGGAGAGGCGAGACCGGCGACAACGTTCTGCAATCCGGCTCCCAGAGGCGTTTGACAATGGCGCTGAGCTGCGCTTCCTCCCCCGACGGAATGAACACCGCCTCGCCTTGTCGGGCACTCCGGTTGGCGTTTAGACCCTGCGCTGTCCCAGGCGCGGGGGAGCCGAAAACCTCTCGCGTTAACTTCATCACCTCTTCGCTCGGGAACTCCGACGGTGTGTTTTGCGGCAATGCCCCGGCCGCCATCACGATTCCTCCCCCTCGCCAGAATTGAGCCGTCTTCTGCCACACCCCGAGGGGGAGCGTATCAACGCGGGGAAAGACCAGAATCCTGTACCGCTCTCGTCCAACCTCCAGCGAATCCCCTGCCACTCTCGCCGACAGAAGCGCCCTCGCGTCCAGGTAGTCGAAATCGAGCTGATTCCGAAACAGGGATGAGCTGACGTCCAGGAAGGTCTTGTTGACCGCCGCTACCTCGGGCGAGCCCGTTGCCCCGCCGCACGCCGGAACGAAATGCGCCCACAGGCTTTCCGCCGGATAGAATACTGCAATATCGCAGACGTGCTCTCCTCCGGTAAGCATGACGCCGAGGCGCCCAACATATTCGTTGATGCGGCGCTTCTCCTCGACGCTTGACCCCGCCCAGGAATAGTAGGACGTGGTGGCGTTGATGCCGCACACGTACAGCAAATTGCATGTGCCGCGAATTTCTGCCTCCGAGACAGTTTCTCTCGGCCGCTTATCTCCCGGCGGGCGATAGCGCTGCACATGGTCCGAAGTCTCGCTCATCCTTCTCTCGCAGCCGCGAATGTCGGCAATAGAGCCGATGAGCTTCGCGACGTGGAAAGGCACAGTCTCGGGCTTTGAGGTCAGGCAATCAATCCCCGTTATGTCGAAACGCTCCGCGCACCTGAAGAAGTCTCCGTAGAACCCGACGTGGTATGGGAGGTCTTCCTCCCAGAGGAGGTGCCCCGTGGATGCGATTCCGTGCGCCTGACACCAATCCTGAATCTGCCCGAAGTAAGATTCGCTCACTATCTCGCCAATCAGCCGCCAGAAGTCGCACCTCGCCCGCCGGCCTTCCGGTCCCGCGTCGGCGAAAAGAGCTGGCAGCAGCGGAATCAAATCTCGTCCCGTTTCCTGCCGAAACCGTGATGGCAGACCCGGTGACCAGGGAATAACCGGATAGGGCTGCGGCCGGAGGTAAATGCTCATCAGCGACGGTTCGTCAGTGAAAATCGCCTCGAACGTCTCGCTCAGGTCGGGGAAACGCTTTGCGTACTCCCGATGGGTCACCTCGATGAATCGCCCAACCGCCTCCTTCATCAGAATGTTCGGATAGCGCCTCTTCTCGTGCAAATTCAATTCGGCGTGTGTTCCTTCGTAGAGGACCTGCTGCACCAAAGCCATAACCATCCATCGTCCGCCGGGCGGCTGCCATTTTAGAAGCTCGTCATCGGCCACTTCCTTCCGCAGGTCAACGCCGGTACGCAGGTCAATCTCATCCTTCTCGACGCGAAAAGCAGCCGCCAAGATAATCTGGCCGAGAGGCAGCTTCAGTTCCACCGGTGACCCGTCGGTAGTGGTACTTGCGCAAGACACCCCCTGCGCTTCCCACTCCGGATTTCCCTCCAGGACAATCCCTCCGGCGCTCCCGCTCGGATAACCCTTCTCGTCGTAAAGCCATAGCGTCATCCCCATCTCTTTCGCCATTCGCACCGCGTGGACGAAAGATTCCCAGTTCTCCTCGCTGCGGAGATAATTGTCGAAATGAACGTTGCAGACCACTCCTCCGAACCCCTGTTCCTTCAGAGACTGAAGAAGTCGCCCATGCGCCGAAACCGGCTTCGGAAAGTTGTGGATGATCTGCAAAATCCTTCGCTCGCTGGGCGGCGAGCGGAATAGCTCTTTGAGGCTGGCAACGTCCACCCCGCCTTCCCTTCCGCTTCTGGATTTTTCCCTCTCGTGCAGCGGCAGACCCTCTATCGCATGCGCAAACATGCCCGCGACGATAATCAGTACCCATAAAAGGTCGCCAGGCGCCCTCACGAAGCGTTCTCGCCAAAAACACCCTTGACCTCTCATTTTCGTCAGCACTTTTTCCTCTCCCCCTCCGTGCAGAATATCCTTGCGAGGTTTTGTCCGCCTAAAGGCGGCAGTCCAATCATCGCATGCTCAATCCATCAAGTCATTCCCCGGATGCGTTGACATGGCAGAAGTTACCAGGCAATGATAGACCATGCAATCGAAATCCTCCGCCGCTCGACGAGCTAACCGCGCGCAGAAATTCCTGGTAGGGACTATTGCCTGGGGCTTCTTCCCACAGCGCCGGCGAAAGAGCCGTGCAAGCTTGAGACAGAACTATCATAGGCAGCGGTTTGGTGGGCTTTTGCATTGACGCAAGGCCAAAGAGTGTCATATACTTCAGAAATGTCGGTTGTGGTAGGCCGTATCTTCGTAGCGTTGCACGAGCCTGCGGGCCGCGGAACTCCATCTGAGGGAACTGTGAAGCACATCGTGCCAGTTGCGAAAGAGGGGTTGCCGTTCGTGGTGCCAGCTCTTCTGGCGGGGCTGGTATCCTTCGGGATAGGATGGCCTGTCATCGGGGGATTTCTCCTGGCATGCGGGCTGGCGCTGGGACTGTTCTTCCGCGACCCGAAGAGGGAAACCCCATGTTCGCCGCAGCTCGCTTTCTGCCCGGCTGATGGGAAGGTCGTGAGCACCACCCACATTCACGAGGGAGATTACCTCCAGAGCCGATGCCAGCGGATAAGCGTTTTCATGAGCCTCTTCAACGTCCATATCAACTACGCTCCGGTCGCCGGCAGCGTCGAATACATGAAGTATGAAAAGGGGGACTTTCGCCGGGCGAACCATCCGCAGGCCTCATTGAGCAATGAAAACAACTCCATCGGGATTCGAAGAGAAGGGCATCGGGTCATGGTTCGTCAAATCGCCGGAACTATCGCCCGCAGGATCGTCTGCCGGGTTAAGCTGAATGATACCGTGCAAGCCGGCCAGAAGATAGGCCTCATAAAGTTTGGTTCCCGGGTGGACGTTTTCATTCCCGCGGATTGGGAGGTCCTGGTCGCCCAAGGAGACCGAGTCAAAGGGGGAATATCACCAATCGCGAGGATGCCATGAGAAAAATCTACCTTCTCCCGAACCTTTTCACGTCCGGCAACCTTTTTTGCGGTGTTGCGGCGATGGCGTTTACTTTTGAGGGCAATTACGTTCTCGCCGCGGCAGCCATCATTGCGGGGCTGGTCTTCGATTTCTGTGACGGGGTGGTCGCACGGCTTCAGAGGACCTCCAGCCGTTTCGGCCTTGAATACGATTCTCTTGCCGATATGGTCACATTCGGCCTCGCGCCAATGGTGCTGGTTTACAATCTCTATGTCGTGCAAGTTGGCGGCAACCTCCGAACAGGCCTTGGAGTTGTCTTCCTGTACGTCGCATGCACCGCGTTACGTCTGGCAAGATACAATGTTCAGATGTATGAGCAGAAGAAAATGGACTTCTCCGGGCTGCCTTCTCCGGCAGCCGCCGGTGTCCTGGCGTCCCTTGTGATAGCTCTTCACAGGTACGCCGGCTTGTCAAACGAAGGCGGCGCTGAACCGGTTCATGCCCACATCCTGGTCCTGGTGACCCTTCCTCTTGCCTTCCTGATGGTCAGCACCGTTCGCTATCCTGCGCTCGTGGAGCTGCTCCGTCCTCGCGGAAAGAGGCCCTTCATTCATCTGGTCATCATGCTGCTGGCCATCGGGGGGATGATGCTTCACATCGAAGCGTCCCTATTATCTTGCTTTGCGGCCTACGCCGCTTGGGGGCCTTTTCGCGTGTGCTGCCGTGCGGTTCTCCGAAGACCTTCCCCGGAAAGAGAGCTGCAGCCCGCCGAAGTCGGGCAGTTTCCCAGGAAAAGGAGACGCAGACCCTTCACCTCTGAAGTTGACTTTCCAGACCAACGGGACCACTGATGAGCTTTGGGAAAACAGTAGGCGATTACGAACTCCTCGGAAAAATCAATGAAGGCGGAATGGCGGAAATCCACAAATCACGCCACCGCGGCGACGATAATGTGTTCGCCCTGCGCATAATGCTCCCGGGGATTCCCAGAACGTCGAGAAACGTAAGGCGTTTCGTCGGCGGGGCAGAAGTCGTCAAAGGGCTGCTTCATCCCAATATCGTCGGGATTCTCGAGATTGTCCTGGACAGGGAAATGCCATACGTGGTTATGGAATATGTGGAGGGGAACAATCTCAAGCAATGCCTTCTGCGCCGCGAGGCAATCGTGACCCAAAATCCTCTCGAGATTCTTATGCAGGTTGCGCGCGGACTCCAGTTCCTTCACAGCAATAAGGTCATCCACCGGGACATCAAGCCCGAGAACATCCTCGTTTCCATCGCCGGACAGGTAAAGATAGCTGACTTCAGTCTGGCCGTCAGGAAAGATAAAGACCTGCTCGTCTCCCGCGCCATCTGCGGCAGCAGGTCTTACATCGCTCCCGAAAGAGTGCTTCACGGGAGGTACGACGAGCGCGCCGATATATATAGCCTCGGGATAACCGCCTATGAGCTGTTGACAGGGCACCCGCCTTATTCCGGCAAGAGCGACCAGGAGGTTCTTTCCAAGCACGTCAGCCAATGGGTTCATCCCAGGCCGATTTCCCAGTTCGCCCCGGCCGTCCCGCCGGAACTCGAAGAGACAGTTATGAATTGCATACAAAAAGACCCCGACCGCCGTTACCCTGACGTCGGTCTCCTTATTCGCGACCTTGAAGAAATCCAGTCGCGTTCCAGGCCTTCTGCCGACAGGGCAAGGCCTTTTCTGGAGGCGCAAGACGAATAGTGAAAGCCACCAAAGCGAAAATCATCGCGCTGCTTATGGGTGTAGTAATCGTGGGGACAGGGGCTTTCTACCTGGTGAAGTTCCTTGCACCACATGCTCGCAAACCTTCCACGAGCGAGGCTCTATCCGCCGGGAGAGAGCTGTTCGAGAAAAAGCAGTATGACCAGGCCATACCGAAGCTGGAGGAATGTTTCCAGAAGGCACCGGAGGGCGATGTCAAAAGCCAGGCGCTTCTGTTTATGGCGAGGTGCTACAGCGCCGCGGGCAAACGCGAGCAGGCTGCTCAATCCTGGGGCACGATAGTGGAAGACCCGATGATGAAAGACCATCACCCCGAGGCTTTCTATTCACTTGCGGCGCTGCGATCTCCCTCAGGAACGCTCGAGGACCAGCAGATTGCCCAAGAGTATTACAAAAAGGCGGTCGCCGCCGCTCCGGATTCCCGTTTCGCAGACCTGGCTCGGATTGAAATCGCAAACTTCACGCTGGAAAAGGGCGATATTCCGGGTGCACAGCGGATTCTGCAGGAGTTCCGCGGCAAGAAAAAGGATTACCCGGAACTCAAAAGGGCAGAGTTCAGACTCCAGATGAAGCTCCTCTTTTCTCCGACCATCACCAAGGTTCCGGAGAGCCAGTATTACGTCGTGGAAGAGGGGGATACGCTTCAGGAAATCGCAAAGAAATTCGGCACCACACCCGACCTTTTGCAGGAAAGCAACAGGGTGGACCCCTTCAGACTCCAGATTGGAAAGAGACTCAAGGTCGTCACGGGGAAATTTCAGTTGAAGGTATCTAAGTCAAAGAATATTCTTCAACTCATCAGCGGGGATGTGGTATTAAACGAATACCGCATCGGCACGGGTGAGTACGGAAAAACTCCCGCAGGTAGATTCAAAATCGCCGATAAGGTGAAAGAACCTGTCTGGTTTCGCGATGGCAGGGCCATCCCATACGGTCATCCGGACAACGTTCTCGGCACGCGGTGGCTGAAACTTGACAGCGCCGAAGGCCAGAAAGACCTCGTCGGATATGGCATCCACGGCACCGACGACCAATCTACCATCGGAAGAGAAAGCAGCCAGGGATGCATCCGGTTGCTCAACCGCGATGTGGAAGAGCTATACAAAATCGTCCCCATAGGCACCGAGGTAATTATCGAGCAATAGCGTCGAGGTCTTCCGGTTGCACGTCCGGAAAACGGAGATGACCACGCTATACCAGCGGAGGACGCGATGGCAGGAGGCGCTCTCGATTTCGAAAGACCCCTACTTGAGCTCGAGAAGAAAATCGAAGCCCTCAACAAATCTTCCGAAAACGGCGGCATTGACCTATCCAGCCAGATTGCCGCCCTTCAAAAAGAGCTCGATACCCAGCGTGTGAAGCTCTACTCAAGCCTGACCCCCTGGCAGAAAGTTCAACTTGCAAGGCATCCTCGTCGTCCCTACACGCTCGATTTCGTGCGCCTCATCGCCCAGAGCTTCGCCGAGCTCCACGGAGACAGACTCTTCGCCGACGATAAAGCCATTGTAGCCGGTTTGGCCAGCATAGACGAATTCAAGGTTATCCTCATAGGCCATCAGAAAGGGAGAGACACAAAAGAAAACATCATGAGGAACTTCGGCTGCCCTCACCCGGAGGGATACAGAAAGGCTCTCCGGCTGATGAAAATGGCCGAAAAATTTCGTCTGCCAGTCGTTACTCTCATTGACACCCCGGGTGCTTACCCGGGGATCGGCGCGGAGGAGAGAGGGCAAGCCCAGGCCATCGCCCTCAATCTCAGGGAGATGATGCAATTGCGAACGCCCATGATCATCGTCATCACCGGTGAGGGGTGCAGCGGTGGAGCGCTTGGCATAGGCATCGGCGATGTCGTGGCCATGTTCCAGAACGCCTATTACTCGGTGATTTCCCCGGAGGGGTGCGCGGCCATTCTCTGGAAGGACGCCGGCAAAATGGACCTCGCCGCCGAAGCGCTCAAGCTGACCGCAGATGACCTGGCAGAGCATAAGCTCATTGACGATGTCATCCCTGAGCCCCTCGGTGGCGCCCACACTGACCATCCCCAAATGGGCGCCATCCTCAAGGAACGCTTGCTCTCATACCTCCACAGGCTCAAAAAGATACCGCTCGACGAGCTTCTCGAAAGAAGATACCAGAAGTTCAGAACAATGGGCGTTTTCATGGAGAAAGCGGTAGCTCAAGCGAGACCTCCTTCCCAGCATGAAGAGGCCGCGAGCTTGCAGGAAGTTTCGTCCCTGGAGGCAAAGAGCTGAGGTTCCGCGCTCGCCCCAAGTCGGGCGATCGATTTCACCTCGCGGCCGTCTCGAAGGCGCTCGATGAAGAAGCCACACGCATTATTCATTGTCCTGTCCATATCAGTTTTTCTGACCTCCTGCGTTGCCACGAGGGACAGACCGGGTTGGCTGGGGGACAGGGCTGAGAGGGTCAAAGCGAGGGCCGCAAGCCTTTACGGCCAGGGCCTCGCCTCTCTGCAAAACAGCGATTATCTCAGGGCGATCAGCCTCTTCGAGAAATCTCTCCAGCTCGACCCTGAAAATCCGCGAGCTTTTAATGTCATGGGAGTGGCCTGGGGAAAACTCGGCATGATCGAGAAGGAGGTAGCCTGCTACGACAACGCAGTGAAGCTCGATCCCCATTTCGCCGAGGCGCTCAACAACAGGGGAATGGCGCTGCATCTCCTCGGCAAAGACCAGGACGCACGGCAATCCCTCGAGGAAGCCGTAAGGGCCGACTTTCGGTACGAGAGCGCACACGTCAACCTCGGAATTGTCCTCGCCAGCCAGAGAGAATACGAGCTTGCTCTCCTCTCTCTCGACAACGCCCTCCAGCTAAATCCCTTGTCCGGCCGAGCGCTTTTCAACAAAGGCCTTGTCCTCGAGGACACACGGAAATTCCAGGAAGCCCTTGGCTGCTACGAGGCAATCCTCAAAATCCACCGCGGCCACCCCCAGACGCACTTTCGCATCGGCATTTGCCTCGAGCAATTGGGCCGGTCCCAGGAAGCCTTGTCTGCTCTGGAAGAGGCTCTCAGACAAAAGCCCGATTACCCCGAGGCCTTCTATCAGCGAGGCCTAATCCAAGAGAAGCAGGAGAGATACGAAGAGGCTCTTGATTCCTTCAAAAAAGCGATTTCCTTGCGCTTTTCCTACCCGGAGGCCCATCTCGGAAAAGCCAGACTCCTCGCCAGGGTTGGTCAGTCCGACGGCGCTCTCGCGGCATGCGACGATGCTCTCCGCATCAAGCCCGACTTCATTGAAGCCCTCAAGGCGAAAGCCGCAATTCTGGAAGCGATGGGAAGAAAGGACGAGGCGGAAGGCGTTTCAACCGCCGTCAGGGAGTTTGAATCGAGACCGCCGGAAGGAAAAGGGAACGTTCCCGAATGAGGCCCCTCGGATAGTCCCACCACGAGCCTCCCGAATAGCCCCCGTCCCTATTTTCCTCGCCCCGCCGGCACCAATGTCGCCAATCTTATCTCTAAGTTCAGCCGCGATGGGTCTGCCGCACTTTTCGGCCTGATGGTCAGCGATTCTATGCTGATGACATTTTCCGGCTTCTCGATTTCCTTCAGGAATTCCACAATCTGGTAGAGGCTATTGTCCTCGTAAGTGAAGACCGATGTCTGCTTCTCGAAATTCCCGTAGGTGGTCGGCCGCAGGGTAGTCTCACGGTTTCTTGTGATCTTCTGTAGTTTTTCGGTCTCCGCCACAAACGCCGAAAGGTCGAAGTCCTTCTTTCTCTGCAAGATTTTCTGCATCACCGGGTCGGTTTCCTTCTTGAGAAGGTTGTGCTGTGCCCGGATTCTCTCGACTTCCTGGTGCTGCGCTCTCAGCTTCTCCACCGACTCCTTCAAATCCCTCAGGTCTTCCCTTTTCGGCAGGATTATGAACCAGTACAGAACGAAGCAGACCAGGAAAATTCCGGCCCCAATAATCACGTTTTTTTCTCTTTGAGAAAGTGCGCGCGCCATCTATGAGCTCTTCTCCTTTAACCTCAGAACGAACTCGAATCTTACCCTTCCCTCTTCCGTCCAGGACGTTCCTCCCCTGTTCTCAACATCGGCAAAAATCGGCGATTCTTCCAGAATTCTTTCCAGGTCCAGCGCTTCAGTGACGGAAGAGACGGTTCCCCTCAAAGTTATCGTCCTAACCCATGTCGGGGTCTTCGCCCCGCCGGTCAGCTTTCCCTTGCCGACAGGGATCTGCGCCCGCCTCGATTTAATAAAGCTGAATAGCGAAATCTCGGCTTTCATCTCCTTGCTGATTCTCGTTGACAGGTCGTCAAGCACCTCCAGAATCGAGGCGTTCCATCGCAGCTCACGAAAAGGCGTCAGGACACTCTCCTCCTCTTTCAGAAGAGCGCTCATCTGCGCCACATCCCTCGGCCTCTTGTCCGGAAACGTCGTGCTTAGCTTTGTCTGAACAAGAAAATTGAGGTCAGCGCGTTTCGCTCTGTTTCGGTCAAGCGAGGCAACAAGGCTGAACACCAGAAGAGCCGCCACCCCTGCCGCAAGCGCCGCCGAGGCCGCAAGGCGCTTCCTGAGCCTCCGGAATGGACGAGAGTAGGCGTACTCTTCCTGGCGGAAATTCTGAAGGCACAGGGCTTCTCCCACACCCCGCAGAGCAAGCCCCACTGCCGTCGCAAAACGCGGAAAAGGGATTTCTTTCCCCGAGCTATTCCTTATCGTATCCGATGGGGAAACGACTGTAACCTCCGCCGAAAGCGCCTCTCTGATGATCTTGTCCAGGCCCGGCAGAGAAGCCGATCCCCCGCAAAGAACAACCCTGTCAATTTTCCCTCCCCTCACCTGCGAAGAGAAATAACGGACTGTCCGGTCCAGCTCCGCCCCCAATCGCTCGAGAACCGAGCCGATAGCCACTCCCGCTTTGCGCCGTTCGTCCTGAGCCGACCCCACGCCTTCGGTTTTGAGTCGCTCCGCATCCTCAAACCCGACGCCGATTTCCCTGCCGATGGCATTCGTAAAGTCATCCCCGCCTAGCGGTATGCACCGGACAGCTAAAAGCCTTCCTTCCTGGACGTAGCAGGCGATGCTCTTTGACGCCCCCACATCCAGAACAATCCCCGCCCCTTCCCGCAGCCGGGGCTCCGCCCGTAGGGCCGCCCCACAGACCGCCATGAAATCCACATCCACAACTTCCGGGTCAATCTCACCGCGCGAAAGAAGCTCCAGATGGCTTTTTATCACGCCCTTGTGGATGGCGGCCAACAATACCTTCATTCTCCCTTCAGCAGCTGACTGCATGTTGTAGAAGTCAATGACGACCTCTTCAATCGGGTAGGCCAGATATGGCTCCGTTTGAAACTTCAGAATCTGCCTGGCCTTCTCTTCTTCGCTGAAGGGAATCTCCAGATTCCGGACGGTAGCCTGCTGCGTGGAGATGCACGACACCACCAACGCCGAGCCGACCTTCAGTCGCCTGGACAACTCCTCCACCGCGGCCGCGACCTGTTCTGGTTCCGCTGGACCCGACCGCCGGATGCACACCTCCATAAAGTTCCTGATGGCGACCGAGGAGCCTCTCTTAGACAAAACGACAGCCTTCACCGAGTGGCTGCCGACGTCTATTCCTGCGGATTTTCTGGCGACGCTTAATTCTCTCAACTCTCTCCCAGACCAAACGAGTCAGATAACGCTGTCACATCACGTTCACCAGCGCAACTTCCTCTGACAAGCTTTCGGGCCTGACATTTTCCACCCGCCAGGAATGAATTGTTATATCCCTCGCGTTGTCGCGCGAAACTATCGCAATTACCTTCACGGCGGCCTTATGAAACTTCCCCGTGGATTCTATCCTGAAGTAGGTGCTCTGCCAACCAACCAGCCCCCCGTTTATCAGAATGTTGAAGAGGGGAGGTGAAGCCTGAAGGATGATGCTCTGGATGCCCCTCGTATCGTCAGGATTCTCCTGCCGGGCCTGAATGATGGTGTCTGTCAGAAAATCGTCATTGCCCAGAATAGCCCGCAGGACCTCTCGCGGGGCGGTATTGAAATTCACCCTGCCGCTGGAGTGGGCCGTAAGGAAATTGACCAGCCCATAGATTGCTTCCGGATCCTCCTCCCTTTCCCACGGAGCGACCTCCGGAAGGGTGTATCCGAGCTTGCGCCGTTCATCCCATTCGTCCTCTTCCTTCCCCGATAGTTGCAGAGGATATGGCTTATTCCCGAAGAATACAAGGTCCGTCACCCCCTTGACAAGCTTCAGCTCGTAAATGGACTCCATCCGGTCGTTCCGGCAGGAGTAAGGCTCTGGCAGGCTCTCGTAATAGAAACACTCCGCGTTCCCCTCGTCGTCCGGGTCAACCCAATCGGTTATGGCCTCAACCAGCTCGTGCGCGTCCACATCTGGAAATTCCACGTTTTCGATGAGAGTCCTTATCCACTCACGCACGCGCTCTCCGCCTTGAACAAGAACCCGCGGACCACCTCTCCCCGTTGCCTGTGGCGAAAGCAGATTGACGTTGATCTTCCTCTCCTCGTCAATTATGACTATGCTGGCTGTCGGCACGTTCCCCGCTTTCTCCCACGCCAGGAAATCCTCGTGCTTCAGTTGGCCTATTTCCTCCTCGGTCATCCCACTTTGATCGGCGAGTTCAGCGGGGTCTGTTTTGCTCAGGACGATTCCGGTCAGCTGTGCCCACTCGTCCCGGAGATTGTCCCGGCTGGGTTCATCCTGCCTCAGAATGTAGATGCCAAAGTTCGCCCCAGCCTTGGCAGCCTCAAGGGCCACGAGCCTATCCGCAAAGTTCGTCGCGATGTGCGTGTCCACGCGAACCGAAAAGCTGAAATCAAAAATCACCACCGCCAGGATGGCCACGACAGCCAGCGCCACAAGCAGCGCTACCCCTCTATCGTCTGCCACCCGGCGTCGGAGGGTATGTTCCTGGTGTTCCATCGGGTGTGCTCCTCTGAATTCGCAGCACGTCTCGCGGCGGTGCCGTACCGGACCCCGGCTGGCGCAGGCCCTCTCCTCCTTCCCTCCATCGCCTCCTCCGGTCGCCTTCCGGAGCGCGATCTCCGCGGCCCTCTCCTTCTCTTCGGGGCATCATCCTCGGGAAACCCTGTTGAGGCAGCACCGGCTGTGTCGTCGGGCGAATTCCCGTTGCCGTACCCAGAGTAGGCGGAGGCGGCACGGGCGCACCGGGACGACCTGCACCCTGTTGCAGACTCGGCTGAATGGAAGTCGCCGTCCGTCCCATTGCCAGTACCACAGTACTCGAAAAATCCTCCACCTCCCCCTCTTCATTGAGAAGAGATAGATCAATCTTCACAGCCCGCGGCAGATACGGAGTTTCATCCGGGTCCCATTCGTCTTTCCAGGTGTCCTCATCCTCCTGGGTCTCGTCCTGGTCTGTTGTGCTTTCCCGCGCTCTGCGCCGCCGTTCCTGCATCGGGCTGTAGTAAGCGAAATTGAGTGAGACGACGTTTTCTCCGAGAATATCGAGAACGCCCCCGCTTTCGAGTTCGTCATCCGGGCTGACGTCCTCTCTCCGTACGAGAATACCGGGATTCTCTTCATCAATATAATAGCTGACCTCCGCTAAATCCCCTTCGGGCATATCCCTTCCCGAAATGACGTGCCCTGTCGTGACGAAACTCAAAGCGTCGGCGTCCCCGTCAGCCCCGGCAATGTCCTCTCCTCTGAAAACGAAATTGTCCCGCACGGGGGAGAAATAGGCACACGCAAGATCCTGCCTCATGCGCGACATAATCAGGCGGGCAGCCTGGTAGGCGCCCTTGGTCCGCTCCGTCCTGCGTACAATCCGGCCCATCGTGTGGAAGGCGCTGTACATAACCGTCACGATGATAGAAAGGAGCGCCACCGCCAGCATTATCTCAACCAGCGTAAAGCCCCATTCAACTCGTCCTCTGCCTTTCTCTGCGGCTCTGCGTTGCGCCACTTCTCGAATCCTCCCTTCGGTTTGTGGTAGCGACATAAGTAACCAGCCTCACCATCGGAGCTATCCGCTCCTCGTCCCACGGGTCCACGTTCGTCGGCCACGCAAAAGACGACTCATCCTTCTTTTCGCAGAAGAAAACCTCCAGAGTGATCTTCCGAACGCCCGTATACTCTGTCTCCTCGATAATGCTCCTCCACCAGTAGTCCTTTCTCCATTCCGGCTGGATCAGCTCCGTCTCCTCCTCGTCGTAGAAATCCCCGTCGTCCGCGACGTACTGCAATCCGTTCTCGTATTCTTCCGTTTCTTCCTCGTCGAACTCAAATGAGCTTTCGGTCTCGAGCTCGTTCATCTTCTCCTCGGCCAGAAGGGTCGCTCTCGAGATAATCTGCGAATAGACGTAGTTCCTGAGGCTTACCGTATGGCAATTCAGAAGCGCAACGATTGAAATCGATACCACGCATAGTGCCACCAGCACCTCAAGAAATGTGAAAGCTGAGTTGTTCCCTCTTTCTGGCGTTTCCATCACAAGCCTACAAGTTATCCCTCAGCCGGGCGGGTGGCTCTCTCTCGCTGAGAACAGGAGGAGCCTTTGGAACGAAGGCGCGTTTATAGACTCTCGCCTGCCCGTTGTAGTGTTCCAGGTAAACCGTATAGACCCTTCCCTTCGGGTCGGTCAGGTAAATCGCCGCTTCGTTGGCTGTCCCGTCGGGACGAAACTCGATCATCACCATCCCATCCGAAACCTCGCTTCCGTCCCCGAGCATGACCTTTGAGAAATAGATTTTTCTTGGCAGCCGCGTCCTGCCTACAAAAGCGTCTTTGAAATCGGAGTAGATGTATTCGTCATCAACCGCGGTTTCATAGTCAATTACGCTGACCGCGGCCTCCGGGTTGATCACTTTCGCTCGGTATTCTTCGTTGTCGAGGTCGAGATTCAGGAAGAAACTCCGCCCCTCCTTCGCTGCGGCGTTGCGTAGGTAAGCCATTGTTCCTGCCAGACGGCGCGCCATACCACCAAGGGTTGCCTTGGAAAAAATTGAGCTGAACCGCGGGAACGTTATCGTCATCAATATCCCCATGATCGTAACCACAACCGCAAGCTCAAGGAAGGTAAACCCACCCCTCCTGCGCCGCGTCGCGGCCGCCGTCCCAACCCGTTCACCAGAGCGCCTGAGTGTAGAATCCCAGCGCCGCCGTTTCATAGGCAGTCCCGCTCAAATCTCGTCGAGATTGAGGTTAGTTATATCTTTGTTGACCCCGTCTCCGCCCTCCGCGCCATCTTTTCCGTAGCAAATGATCTCGTAATTCTCGACGTCAACCATACGATAAACATAGTCCCGCTTCCATGGGTCCTTCGGAATCCTCTCGAGGTACTTCCCATCCCATTCGTCGGCGTCGGAAGCAACCGGCCTTTCCGCAAGAGCCTTCAGCCCTTCTTCCGCGGTTGGATACCTCCCCATATCCGTTGCGAAATCTTCCAGAGCCTGCTTGAAAATGGCTATCTGAGCTTTTGCTTTGGCGACGCGGGCCTTGTGCAGATGACGCAGTGCGTTTAGTCCGACCAGCCCGGCGAGTATCCCCAGGATAGTCACCACCACCATCAGCTCAACCAGCGTGAACCCCCCACCGTTCCTGCCGCGTCTAAAACCTCTCATGGCTCAACCTCCGTCCTTCATCTTCATGCAGAGTTGCATCATGCAGCCAGTTTGTTCATGTCGAAAATCGGAAGGAGTATCGACAGAACTATGAATCCAACGACTACTCCCATGATTATGATTATAATCGGTTCCAGGAGGGCGGTCAACCCGCTTATCGCCGTTTCAACCTCGTCCTCATAGGCGTCCGCGACATTGAAAAGCATCTCCTCGAGATTCCCGCTGGCCTCGCCCACCGCAATCATGTGCGTGACGATCGGGGGAAACTGCCCGCTTCTCTTCAGCGGGTCGGATATTGTCTGACCCCGGGCGATGTTCTCTTTCGCTTCACCGAGGACCTTCCCGATGACGGCATTGCCAACAACGTCACTGACAATCTCCATCGCCTGCAGCAGTGGAACGCCTCCCGCCACCAGGGTCCCCAGGGTCCGGGCGAATCTAACCATGCACGATTTGCGAATCAGCGGCCCCAAAACAGGCAATCTCAGCCGAACCGAGTCGTACCTCATCCTTCCGTTCTCGTTCCGTATGTACTTTCTGAGGGCCACAACCCCTGCAACAATTCCCGCTAAGATTATCAAGACCTTGTAGCTCTTCACGAAGTCGCTGACAGCTATCAGCATCTTCGTCGGTAAGGGGAGGTCCCGTCCCATCTCCAGAAACAGCTTCGTCAGCGTCGGCACCACGTAAGCCATCAGGAAAGTCAAAACCGCGCCCCCGACAAACAACATCACCACAGGATAAACCATAATGGACCGAACACGGTTTCTCTGTTTCTCGGTTTTCTCTAAGTACTCAGCCAGTCGCTGCAAAATGGTTTCCAGGGCGCCCGCCGACTCCCCCGCTCTCACCATTCCCACGTAAAGGTTTGAGAAAAGCTTGGGATGATCCGAAAGGGCGTCTGCAAACGACGCTCCAGAGTTGACCTTCTCCCTGATTTCCATCATCGTTTTCTGGAGGCGATGTCCCTCGAGCTGTTCAATAGTCGCCGAAAGCGATTGTACCAGCGGCATCCCGGACCGAAGGAGGGTCGCCAACTGCCTCGTCGTCGCGGCGATGTCCTTTTTCTTGACCCTTTTGAGAACCTTGCGGACCTTCACCTCGGAGGTAAGCTTGACTCCTTCCTCCGCTTCCGCGACGCTGGTCGTGTACAGGTTGAGCATTCGCAGTTTCTGCCGCGCTTCCTTCGGCGTGTCGGCGTCAATCACGCCGCTGACGCTTTCTCCGGAAGCATTCAGCGCCTTGTACTCGTAAACAGCCATACCCTCTGCCCGCTCCTATGAAACAGACCCTTTCTCCAAAACTCCTGAAATGTCATTGCATGCCGGACCGCGGCTCATCCCTTCCTCAGAAGATGTCCTCCTGAGTGACCCTCATGACCTCCTCAATCGTGGTCAACCCCTGCCCCACGGTCAGCGCCCCGTCCGAACGGAGCGTCCGCATCCCCCGCTGGATCGCAGTTTCCTTTATCGTATTGGAATCTGCCCGCGATAGGACGAGCTTTCGGACTGCCCCATCCATGATCAAAAGCTCGAAGATTCCACGCCGCCCCCTGAATCCCGTCCCGATACAGTGGGGACACCCTCGGCTCCGGTATGCCACGCCGTTGGCGAGCTTATCCCGGCTCAGGCCGATTTCCGCCAGGGCCCTATCATCTGGCTTGTACGGCTCCTTGCACTCCGGACATACGACCCGCACGAGCCTCTGAGCCATGATGGCAACAACCGATGACGATACCAGATACGGCTCAACCCCCATGTCCACCAATCTTGTGACAGCCCCAGGGGCGTCGTTTGTGTGCAGTGTGCTGAACACCAGATGACCCGTCAGCGAGGCGTGAGTGGCCATCTCAGCGGTCTCGTAATCCCGAATCTCCCCCACCATGATGATGTCCGGGTCATGTCTCAGAATCGAGCGCAGACCGTTCGCAAAGTTCAAATCAATCTTTGGCTTGACCTGTATCTGCGCTATCCCCGGCAGCTGATATTCGACCGGGTCCTCAATCGTTATGATGTTCATAGCCTCGGAGTTTATCTTGCTCAGAGCAGCATAAAGGGTGGTGGTCTTACCCGACCCGGTCGGCCCCGTCACCAGGATTATCCCGTGCGAAAGCCGGATCAGCTTCGCGACCTTCTCCAGGGCATCCGCGTGCATCCCTAAGTCCTCCAGGTCAATCAATATGCTCGCACGGTCCAGAAGACGCAGAACGATCCTCTCCCCCATAATCGTTGGGATGACCGAAACGCGGATGTCCACATCCTTCCCGGCCACTCTGATGGCTATTTTGCCGTCCTGCGGAAGCCTCCTCTCGGCAATGTTCAGTTTGGCCATGATCTTAACTCGCGAAACGATCGCCGCCTGATATTGTTTCGGGGGCGTCAGCCGGCTATAAAGAACCCCGTCAACCCGAAACCTCACCTTTAACTCTTTTTCTGTGGCTTCTATGTGTATGTCGCTTGCCCGCTCCTTCACTGCCTGGAAGATCATCGTGTTGACGAGTTTTATTATGGGAGCCTTTTCCGCGACATCCATAAGATCCTCGGTCTCTTCCTCGGCGATGTTGTAGACCTCGCCGCGCTCACGCTCCTCCTCCTTCATCTCCTCAACGACCTTTTCGGCGGCACGCTCCACGTGATGATAATAAAGGTTAATGGCGTCAATGATGTTCTCTTCCCTCGTCAGAACCATCTCCACATCCCTGTGAAGTAGCAAAGCGATGTCGTCCAGCGGCTGGATGTTCAGCGGGTCCGCCACCGCAACCGTAACTATGCCGTCGTCCGCATAGAGTGGAATCATCTTATTCTTCTTGGCGAAAGGCAGCGGCACCTGCCTGAGAAGCTCCTTATCAACTATCTCCTCGTCAATCCTCTCTAAGTATGGAATCCCATTCTGAATGCTGAGGGCTTCAAGGAAAGCCGCTTCCGTGACGTAGCCCTTCTCCAGAAGGATCTCCCCTATTCTCCGGCCGTCCTGTTTCTGTAGCTCAAGGCATTCCCTGAGCTGCTCTTCCTTCAGCCCTTCTTTTTCTATCAGGATTTCGCCGATCAGTTTCTTCTTTGCCATACTTAAAATTTCCTCTCTCCAGCCAAAGGCCCTCAGGCCTTCTGGAAGCAATTCCCGTTCCTAAGTCGCTCTCTTCAGCACGCTATTTCTTCCAGGCCCAGCCGGGGGCGCGCTCGACCCTCGCGGCGCCCGGCGCTCTTGTTCTCCTCGTTGGCTGAAACCGCGGGCGCTCCTTCTCCAGGTCCTGGTTCTTCAGAGCATCCGTGACCTCCAGCATGTCCAGCGTGTCGCTGACGATGTGCGGCGTTATAAATACTAAAAGATTGGTGTTCACCGTCAAAGTCTTATCATGGCTGAACAGCAGCCCAAGAATCGGAATCTGCCCGATAATCGGGACTCGCGTCGTGGTCTTAGTTTTGTCCGACCTTCTCAGCCCGCTGATGACGATCGTTCTTCCGTTGTCCACCCTCACTTTCGTGAAAGTATACCGGCTGGCAATCACCGGCCGCGTCCCGGCCTGCGTTATATCCTCCACTCCCGCGATACTTCCTACCTCCAGCTCAATCTCCATTATAACGCTGTTTTCGCTATTGATCTGAGGGGTAATCTCCAGAATTATCCCAACAGGTTCCCTGCTGTACGTTTCCGTATAACCCCCCGGCAATACCGCTTGCGCCTGTGCCGTAGCGAAACTCGTAATCGCCGACTCCGCAATCGAAATCTCGTCCGTTACCTCAACGATAGCTTTCTCGTTGTTCATAGCCGTAAGCTTCGGTGAGGACAGGATGTTGAATTGAGTGTCCTCGCGCAAAGCCCGGATGAATGTGTCAAAGTTGGGGATATAGTACACTTTTCCCCCCGCTTCGAGACGGGTGTTAGTCAGGCTGCGTATCCCCATGGAGACACCGGACGTGGGATAGCCCGTCCCGGAGAGCAAATTCCCCAATCCCAGGTCGAAGTTTGTTCCTCCAAAAATCTCGTCCTGCATCGGGCCGACCCGTTCAGCGGGGCCGATCTCCGCCGACTTGAACTCCACTCCGATGTCGAGTTGGCTCTTGGAGCTGATTTCCACCACCCACACCTCCAGCAGGAGCTGCTTCTGCGGCTGGTCAAGCTCCTTCAGGAGGGTTAGATACATGTCCACCTTCTGCGGCGGAGCCTGAATCAGAACCATGTTCGTCGCCGGGTCGGCCAGGAAGAAAGCCTCCTCTGCCCCTCCTGCCACCGGCCCCGCCATAGCGGGGGTGAGGGCCGCCGGCCCTGCAGCCGCCGGTGCAGCCGCCTGTCTCCCTACTCGGCGTGCCGTCCTTTGCTGTCGACTTGTCAGCGTTCTTGCTTCTCGGCGCGTTCTGGCGCGCTCCTGGCCGGTCACAAACGATGCCAGAGTGTCCGCCAGGTCCTCCGCGTTCTGATACTGGGCGATGTACGTCCGGATCGGGTACATCTCCTCGGTCGGCTCCACGTCGAGCTTTTTCACCAGCTCCAGGACGTACTCCGTGTCCTTTTCCGATGCCAGAATCACCAGCCTGTTGGTCCTGGTCTCCGGGAAAATCCTCAACGGCGTTGCCCCGCCGACTGTCACCGGCGAGATAGTAATGGGCCGGGCAGCGGGCGCCCCAGGCAAGGTCGGCGTCGGTGGCACACGAATCGGCGCTGCCAGTTGCCCTCCGGCCCTCTCTGACATAAGGTTCGTCAGAAGCGTTGCCGTCTCTGTTGCGTCCGCGTACTTAAGCTCAACAAGCGTCACTTTGCTGGCAGTCCCCGGCACGTCAATCTTCTTGATAATCGAAAGAAGATACTCCAACGTAGCCTGGTCGTCTTTCAGAATCAGAAAATTCCCCGCCGGATACGCTGTCATCACACCACTTGGCGACTTGAAATTCCTCAGAATGTTTTGCATGTCGTCCACAGAGACGTAGTTGAGCACCACAATCATCGTCGCAAGCTCGTGCTTCTTCTGCGGACCGCCTTCCTTCTCGACAAGAATTTCCGTCGGGATTGACTCCATACCGGGAGGAGTACCGGTTTTTTTGGTCACGTATACGAGGGGAGGGTCCTCGCTCATCGCCATCGTGTAGCCCTGCGAGTCGAGAATAATTCCCAGGATGTCAAAAGCCATGTTGGCGGCGATTTTCTTCGGGCAATAAATTAGAACCGTCCCCGCGATGGGCGTCTGAATCAGGAAATTCCTCCCTGTGCTCTCCGCTACAAGCTTGATGATTGTCGAAAGCTGCGTGTTCTCGAACGTGAAGGGAATCAGCTCCTCACCCGAAAGGAGCGGTGCGGTGCGCCCTATCGTAGGCTGCGTCAGCGGCGTCACCGTCGGCGGAATTTCCCGCGGAGCGACCTCACCGCCGGTCGGCGCCGGCATCGGTGTAGGAACCTCTGGCGTAGTGCCTTCGGGTGGGAAAGCTGGCATCTCCGGAGTCGTCTCCTCCGGCGGCGGTTCGGCACCGGGTGTCGTATCGGGTATTGTCTCTTCTTGCCCTAAAAACACCACTCCTACCGCGAGCACGCTCAGAAATAAGACCGCTGAAGTGACTATTCTCATTCTCCTCCCTCTCCTGCTTTTTTCAGCAAAGTGTACATGATTGTCCGACGGGTGCGACCCCTTAGTACGGTCACCTGCATTACCTGGCTGCCCGGCCCGCTGGAAGCAAGCGACCGCAGAAACTGCACTGCCGACGCTTCGTCCGTAACCGCCACCGGTTCAATCCCTCCTTTCGCACCGGGAGGAGCTGAGCCGTAAATGCTCTCAATCACGTCTCCCTGCTGTAATCCGGCAGCGTACAGGAGGTTGTCCCGCGTAAGCTTCGTTATCTTCAGGCCCTTCGCCCTGTTGCCTTCCATCTCCGGCTCCAGCTCAAAGGTCCCTCTGTAAGCCTCTATGCTCGGAATGCTCCGCTGGAGCTCCGCCAGCTTCACCACGTACGTGTACCCAGCCCTCACCGGCATGATAATGCCCGCCCATTGCTCTTGCTGGGTTCCGGCGGGCCTCAGCCCCACTTCTTCCATCTTCAGCTCTTCCATGCCGACTCCAGCCCTGTCGTACTTCACGCTCGGCGGGTCTGGTGTGATGCTCACAATCACCACGCCAAAATAGCCCGGCACCTCCTCGCCTTCTCTTACCATGTACTCCGAGAAACCGCGCGCATCCCTTTTGGCTTTATCCCGAATAATCGCCACGTAATCGGGACCAATCTTGCTGACGCCGGCAAGCTCGAATTGCAGCGGCGGCGGAGGGGGAATGTCCGGAATCTTAGGCGGCCTCAAAGTAGGGTCGAAGAAGAGGCTTCTGCTGGCAATTGCCGCGAACTTTTCCACCTTCTCCAGCTCGGACTTGCATTGAGGACATTCCCCGGGCGAGGACGACTTGACATCTGGATGCCTCGGACATGCGTATATCTCCTCCTCCTTCGCCGTCGGTTCTCTCACCTTGGAGCTGACACGTGGCCGCTCTGGAAACAACGACACGCTCGGCTCCTTCTTGATTAACGGAATCGCCACCCCCACAAGCGTAATGAGAAAAACAACCGATAGAACAATATTCGCTCTCGTTACGTTCTTTTTCGTTATCCACTTAGCCATTTTTCTCTCCCTGCTCCCAACAGACCGCGGCAGGACTTCAGGAGAATCAAATCACTTGCTCCGATTCGCGGCCCTTTCAACGCGCTCGCTTAACCTCTTTTCGGACATAAACTGCCTTATCCGTCCTATCTGTTGCTCCCCGAATATCCCGCCGCAAGCCTCGATTTCCCGATACAGGCCTTCCAGCTCCTCGAAAAGCGGATAATACGCCTCAAACTCCTTCATTTCTTTCATAGCCATCGCCTGGCCGGCCCACGTCTTCCAATCATACGTGGCCAGCACGTTCCCGGCATCCGGCCCGCCAAGCGCCTTCATTACTTGGCGCGACTCTTTCAAGTAATCTTTAAGCTGCGCCAGGATTCTTTCTGCCATTCCTACTTGCACTCGATCGCTCGGAGATTCCGCCACTTCTCTCGCTGGCCCGCTGCCGGGAGGTCGTTCCGGCGTGCGGCGCTCCGGCAGGACACCGAGCAATATCACCGCCCCAATCACAGCCAGAGCCGACGCTCCCACCAACACCGGCCTGCGAACTAACGACCCTGCCCCCTCTATCAAGCTCGAAAAAGCTCCTCTGCGGCCGAGTAGCCCTTCCCAAGCTGCCTCCTTAACCGAACGGCAGACCGCTTCCGAGGGCTCAACCACGCGTTCCTCCGAAAATGCCGAGACAATCCGCCGAACTTCCCCCAGCGCACGCGCGCACGCCGCGCACGACTGGACGTGCTCCTCGACAAGCTCCGTCCCCGCGCTGTCCAGCTCGCCGACGGCGTAGTCAACAATCAGCCTTTCCACTTTTTCACACTGGCTTTCCATTGTACCACCTCAAAGCTCCCGGCCGCCTGCCGCGGAAGGCACCCGTCCCCAGAAGGGCCCAACGCCAGCTATTTACGAAGTGCGACATTTTGCCTCTCCCCAAAATCTCCTCAACCTGCCCCTCCGGAAGCCCACTTCCGCAACGACCGCTAAATTGGTTTGCTGAGTTTTTTCCCAACTTTTTTCCTGAGCAGTTGAACCGCATTGTGCATCCTCGATTGTACGGTGCCCACCGGGCATCCCAAAATTTCTGCCACCTCGCGATATCTCAGCCCATGCATTACATGCAACTCTATGACCATCCGCGAATTCTCCGGCAGCTCATCGAGGGCAAGCGTAAGAACATGCCTCAGTTCCCGTTTCTCCGCCTCCACTCGCGGCCCCTCCGACGAATCCGCCATACCCTCAATCCGGGGCGAAAACTCCTCCTCCGGTTTGTGGCCCGGTGCCGGAGCATCCAGTGGGACGCTCTCCCTTCGCCTTCTCTTCTTCAGCTCGTCCTTGCACAGATTCGCGGCAATCGTGTAAAGCCAAGTCGAGAATTTCGCCCGGTGCCTGAAATGGCGAGCCTTGCGAAAAACCCTGATAAACGTCTCCTGGAACAGGTCCTCAGCGCTCTTCTGGTCCTTCACGAATCGAACTATGAATGTGTAAATTCTCCCCTTGTACCGCTCGAACAGGATTTCAAAAGAGCGCTCGTCTCCCCTGCGGCACCTGCTGATCAGGAGCTCATCGGATTCCGTCATGGACCGGCTTATCCCGTTTGAACGTTCCAATACCGTTAAACGACGCAGACTTCCCTTTTGTTCACCAAAACCGCCTTTTCGCTTCGATCCGAAGGATAGCACGAAATCGCGCCCCACCGCCAGCTCCATCCGGGTCGTTTTGCAGCAAGCTTCCGAGATTGTGTCCGCAAGCCCCTGCCTCGTTGGCCTGTAACCGTTCCGTCGGTAGCTGGTTTGCTCCCTCTGCCAATCTGCGAACTCCGCGGCTCGGCTTTCTGTGGGCGCTCCTTGCCCCCAAACGACCCGAGGTACGTACCAACGAGGTGGGAGTTTCAACGACTTTTTTGTTGACACCTTGCAGCGATTTCGCTAAAAGCGTGAGCGTACAAAAGCGAGAAGCGAAGAGCATCGTGCTGGGGGGCTATGACGTCAGTTGTCAGCCGCCGTCTCTGCCGGGGGGCAGGGCCATTCCACAGGTTCGTTGCACGTCTGATTTCCCCAAGACCTCGAAGGTATCGTCTTGCGCCGCGGCGATGGAATCAACGCACCAAGCCCCAACCCGGTAGTAAACCCGGAAGGTCCCTTTTGCAGGCCGGCGCGCTGCCGAGCAAGAGCTGAAGCCGGAACTTTTCTGTCTCTCGTTGCTCGGAGGGGGAAGGTCTCCTAACCCCCGTAAACCGCGCTCAGAGAGGAGACAAACGCGGTAGCATTATGAGCAGGGCCAAGGTTATTATTCTCGCGCTCGCGAAATTCCTGTCCTTCGCATCCCTCGCCTCAGGATACTCCATCGAGGGCGAATTGGGCTTCTGGCAATACCGCCTCCCTGTCCACATTGACCACACCAAGGTTGACTCCGACCTCGCAGACTTTCCGGTCCTTGTGGCGCTTACCTCTCTCAATTTCGATTTCTCGAAAGCCCGCTCCGACGGATACGACATGCGATTCGCTTCCAATATTGACGGCACTGACGTCCTCAAATACGAAAGGGAAAGGCACGACAGCTCAAACCAGCTCGCCGAATACTGGGTCAAGCTCCCCTCCGTCTCAAGCTCCTCCGATACTTATTTCTACATGTTCTACGGCAATCCCACCGCCGCCGATGGACAGGATAAGACCAATGTCTGGGACACAAATTTCAGGATGGTCCAGCACCTCCATGAGAGCTCGGGCACCCATTACGACTCCACCTCCTACGGGAACAATGGAAGCCCCTTCGGCGGCGTAAACCAGAACGCGACCGGAAAAATTGACGGCGCCGATTCCCTCGACGGCTCGGACGATTACGTCGAGGTCAGCGATGACGCCAGTCTCGACATTACCGATGCGATTACGGTCGAGGCTTGGGTCAACGGAACCGGTTCCCCCACGGGGAATATCGCCAAAGGGACTCCGCACGATTTCGATTCGGCCAGTGGCCATGATGCCGCCCTTTCAGAAATAGATGAGACCCACCATCTTTGCGCTTACTCAGGTACAGCAACCGGTTCCGCTGGCGTTGCAGTAGTGTTGACGGTGGATAAGGAAACGGGCACGGTCACCTCCGGAACCTCCCACCAGTTCGACACGACAACCTTTAACCCCTCCTTGTCCCGTGTGGACGACTCCCATTATCTCTGCGCCTACACAGGCGGCGGTTCAGACGGCTGGGCAGTTATACTGACCGTCAATACCGAAACCTGGACCGTCACTTCCGGCACAGCTCATGAGTTCGACACCTCCCGGGGATACGAGCCCGCCCTATCGAAGGTGGACGATACTCATTACCTCTGTGTTTACAGCGGACCGGGTTCCGATGGCTTTGCCGTGATTTTGACCGTGGACACAGACACCTGGACCGTTTCCTCCGGAACCGCCCACGAGTTCGATACTGTCAGTTGCGATGAGCCCTCCCTGTCGAAAGTTGACGATACCCATTTCCTCTGTGCCTACAGGGGCTTCCAGTTCGACGGCTTCGCAGTGATACTAACGGTCAACACAAGCACATGGACCATTTCCTCCGGAACAGCACATGAGTTCGACACCGACGACGGCCATGAACCGGCCTTGTCCACGGTGGACGACACCCATCATCTCTGTGCATACCAGGGAGCCGGCGATGATGGCTTTGCCGTAGTACTCACGGTGAATACCTCGACGTGGACCCTCTCCTCCGGAACGAAGCACGAATTTGATACTTCATACTGTGCCGATCCCGCGCTATCTCAGGTTGACAGCAATCACTACCTTTGCGCTTACACCGGCCCTGACTTTGACGGCTACGCCATTGTTCTCACCGTGGACACCTCTGCCTGGACGGTCACCTCTGCGACCAGCTATGAGTTCGACACAAGCCAGGGCTATGAGCCAGCGCTCTCCAGGATAGACAGCACCGGATACCTCTCTGCTTATCGAGGCGCGGGCGACGATGGCTGCGCACTCATTCTCAATGTGGAATGGGGACCAATCCTCTCGAAGGGGAAAGATGGCTATTCGCTCCGAATAGACGGCGGCACCGACGCCGACTCGCTCTTCGGTCTCACCGGCTTCATAAACGACCACCGCCTCACTGCGCAGGTAAGCCAGGCCTGGCGCTACATCGCCCTGACTTACGACAGGTCGAACATGAGGCTTTATCTTGATGGAAGCGAGCAGGCTTCTCTCTCCTACACCGCAGCTATTAGCACAAACGCCGAAACCTTGAATATCGGCTTCAAAGTCCAGGGGACCGTGGACGAAGCCAGGGTTTCCGCTGCCGCCCGCTCCGCTGCCTGGATTGCGGCATCCTACAACAACCAGAATTCCCCCTCCACTTTCTGCATTTTCGGAACCGAAACCCTTACCTCCGTTACCCATTTCAAGACTCGCGGCCTCGATTCTCAGCTCATATTAGAGTGGCAAACCGCTGCGGAAGTCGCCACCGCAGGATTCGATGTTCTGCGTGCCGAGTCCCCGGAGGGGCCGTGGCTCAAACTTAATCCCGGCCTCATCCCCTCTCTCGGAACTTCCTGGCAGGGCGCTTCGTACTCTTTCTCCGATGAGACCAGACAGCCGGGCTGTGTTTACTGGTACTCCATACAGGAGGTGGGGACTCACGGAGAGCTCGAGCGTTATCCCGCGGTTCTCGTCTGGGACGATGGCCTGGCCGACGCAGATGACGACCGCATGCCTGACCTCTGGGAAGAGCGGTTTGGAATTGGCTCGGGCAGCCGCACCGACGCAACCGCCGATTCCGACGCGGACGGTGCTACAAACCTTGAAGAATATCTCGCGGGCACCTCCCCGATGGACGCACACGACTGTCCGCGCCTTTTTATCGGACGAGAGTCGCCGACAAGCGCCTTTGTTCTAAGCTGGACCGGCCGTCCGGCACGCACATACACACTCCTGACATCCGATTCGCTGTCGGAGCTTTTCGGCCCTTCCCCCGAAGTCCTTCTTGTCACCTCTGCAACCTCAAACTGCCCCATGCGCCTCGAGGACGCGAAAGATGCGCCGGAGCAAAGACGCTTTTACCGGCTCATTATCTCGCCGCCCCGATAAAAGGTCTCAGCGAGGCCCCCATCCTCCCTCCATGGCAAGCCCTGCCGCACACGACATGAAATGCTCCATTCGTGGGTGTCGCTGCATCTGACGGGGCGTAAACCCGCCGGTCGAGCCAGGGCTGCCAGGGCCTGATGCCCGGAGTCGCGTGTACCGCTGGCATGCTGCCCCCTATCGAGGGCGTCTCGCCCCAATCCCCGCACGGGATGGAAGATCGTAGCCACGTGCGTCAGCACGTGGGAAAAGGGAACGCCGCGGATTCAATAGAGCCCCCGCAGGGGGCGGCACGGAGACGCCGGGCGCCTGCCGCGGGGGGCGGGGGGGACAGGGTGCTGGCGGTACGCCGACTTCCCGTCTGACTGCCGGCGGCACCATCCGTCGAGCCGATGACCGAGGAAAGCTCACGAGGCTGCGGGTTGTGCCGTGCCACATAGACGCAGCCACACGCCTGCACTCATTGTCTCCTTGACAAAAGGCAGACATCCCCCTATAATGACCACAAAAATGCAGAAACGCTCCTCCGTTGGCACGCCTTCAGGCATCTCAAAGGGAGCGCTCGATAAAAAAGGGGCATTCCAGTATCCCCTCTCGTCGAGAAAATACTGGAAAATACTGGAATTTCACCGCCTTTTAGGCCTTAAGGGCCGGTTCGTTCCTGATTCTGCCGCAAAGGATTGCGTCAAAAAAACGCAGCTTTCGGTGCATGGAGTTGCACAAATATGAGCTTTTGAGCGTGCGGTCTTGCCCGCACCTCTGCCATCTGGCCGTCACGGCGAATTCGACCCTGACAGCGGGCCTCCCGGCAGAAAGAGGCCCTGGCGTCCTTGTTCTTTGCCGCTGTTCGGGTGCGCGTTGTGATCGCGGCGTGGCCTTGCCGCCCACAGCAGACCGCCCGGAGCGCAGCAGTATCAGGACGGCCCCTGCGCGCCTAGGGAGACAAGCGGTGCCGCCTCAAGGAAACGGAGCCTTCTCCGCTGAGTCTGTAGGCGGCAAATAGACCTTGACTTGGCAACCCAAATTTGGCAATAAATAGCACGAAGTGCGGGGAGCGTGTGGGATGGGGCGGATGCCTGGGAATCGTGCGGCGCTTGCTATGCTCCCATCGGGAACTTCACGACCCCGTCACCCACATCAGCGGCCGCAGTGTGTTGAAGGGGTCACATGAACTATAACCTTCTCGAAGTCACCCGCATCAGCGACCGCGACGAAGGGTGAATCCCTGTTCTATGGAAGGAGGGCAACCCGGGTCGCGTGCGCGCCATAGAGGGTCTCGAAAAAGCAAGGGAAATTCGTTGCATCACCCTCGCGAGTCCTCTCGACCTATTCTCCGCGCACCGTTTCCTGCTCACCCTGCTTTACTGGAAAGCTGATTCAGCAGGAGGCGTCGGACACGTCCGGAGGTCGTTGCTGCAGTCTCAGGAGGTGCCAAGTGCCGTGGTGGAGGCGATCACGGCCGAAGCGCGTTCTTTTGACATTTTCAATCACGACTCGCCATTCCTCCAAGACCCTTCTCTAAGGGGCCAAAAAAACAAGCAAAAAGACAAGAAGTCAGTCGGGTCTTTGTTCGCTGAACTCAGTTCGGGCAGCAACATAGCCCACTTCCATCACGGCGACGACGAGAATATGCGCCTATGTCTCCCTTGCGCAACCCTTGGCATGCTCCGCGTCGTTCCGTGGAGCCAGGCAGGCGGATCCGGGCTAACTCCCTCCGTACACGGTGCTCCACCAATCATGGCAATCGCAGCCGGCGATAACCTCGCGATGACGCTTGGCCTCAACCTTGTCCCTCTGGAAGGTGAGGCAGGCGAACCGAAGTGGTCCGGCCACTTTAAGCCAACTGACCCGAGCAAGCCAATCCCCTATCTCGAAGCGCTCACCTGGAACCCCAGGCGCATCCTCCTGCCCGCCCCGCAAAAAGGCGTTTGCTGGTACTGTGGCGACACCGACGTGGCCACGGTGGGACCAATAGTGTACAAGAAGAACGAGGAAACCAGACTCAGAAGAGAAAGAGGCAAGAGAACTCCGTTTATATGGCAAGACCCGTCGGCCTTCTACGCCCCAAATAGGCCCCACACGACGACGAACAGTGCCAACGAAAACCTCGCGACGAGTGGCCGTGACTTAACGGCATTTCTTGATGAAAAAAATCTCCCCGCCTCGGCCGTCGTTGAGGCGAACCGCCAGCATCAGGGCTGGCGCCTCGTCATTCCGTCCACGGCTAAGGACAACAAAACATTCGACCATCGAGAACTTCAATTAACAAGCCTGTCGCGAGACACCATTCGCAGCCTGGTGCCTGTCGACCGGCCGGCCAGAAGACAGGGCCTCGACGGCTGGAAAGGGCCGGAAAGACTCCGTCCGCCACAAGGCATCAGGCTTTTTTTTCAAGCGGCCGTGAAGCTTCTGACCTATGCTGACTGGGCCGTACTGTCCAACGCCGCCTACCGCGACATGCACGATTGTCCGGCGGCGTTCGACGTGCTCAGCGGTCTATATTGGGGTCTTCGTGATAGGAAAATGCCCGGACTCCCATCGCGCAATGTGGCCTGGCTGACCCTCAAGCTCATGGCCGCCGTCCCTGCTGACATGCGCGTCATTCATCCACACGTTACGTTCTGTCCGCTGCAGCTCCTACCGAAACGGCAGATCAATGAGAGCGGCAGCGCCTCTCCTTACCCCGTCTCGTTCCCTCGCGGACCGCGGCTGGAAGCCGCGCTGCGCGGCGCACTCGACAGCAATATGCGTAAACGGAATCCACGGCCGGTTGACTGGATAGGTCTCTGTTACCGCCTTGACCAATTACTCGACTAAAGGTGAAGAAAGGAGAAAAGACATGGAAGGCACTTACAGGTTCCTACAGATTCATATGCTCCAGAGCATGCCGCCCGGGAACCTCAACCGGGACGACACGGGGCAGCCGAAGAAGTGCATCTTCGGCGGCGTAACGCGCGGCCGCATCAGCAGCCAGTGTCTGAAGCGAAACATCCGGCATTCCATGCAGTTCAAGGAGGCGTTCGGTGACGCGCTTGCGGTCAGAACGACATACCTGCCCCGCATGGTTGCCGACGAACTGAGGAAAATAAAACCGGATATTTCCCAGGACGAGCTCGACAACACCAAAGCGGCCCTCGCCAGTAAATTTAAGGCTGAGAACCGCGGTAGGCCACAGACCCTGGAAGAGGATAACGAGGATCAAGCACAGGCCAAGGCCGTTTCTGTTCCGAGTCGTGATCAGACCGGTCAACTGGTCTTCTTCCCGCCGCCCTTTCCTAAGGAAATTGCCAAGTTGATCGCAGAGCTGCGGGATAAACGAAATGCCGTGTACTCGGCGTGGATCAGTGGCAAGAAGAAGGAGAAGGACCAGCACAAGAAGCCTATCGAGGAATTCGAAAACCAGATCTTCCAAAAGAGCCGGTCCCTCACAGTGGACATCGGTATGTTCGGCAGAATGACCACCAGCGACCTCGTTGTGGATGTCGAGGCGGCGTGCCAGGTGGCGCACGCCATCAGCACGCACGAGGCCATCGTCGAAAGCGACTATTTCACTGCGGTGGACGAGAAGAAGGCCGAATTCGGAACGACTCAGACGGAGAGGACAGGTGCCGGCTTTATGGGCACCGGAGAGCGCGAAACGTTCTTCGATTCCGCCGTCTACTATAAGTATCTCAACCTGGACGTTGATGCCCTGAAGGAGCACCTTAAGTGGCAGCACGACGAGGCGGCGCTTGCGGCCGCGGTGCTTCTCAGAGCCGCAGCGCTGGCGACTCCCACCGGAAAACAGAACAGCTTTGCCGCCCACGGCGCCCCCGAACTCATCCTCGTCGAGTTGTCGAAGCCGAAGTGTCCGATCAGCTACGCGAACGCCTTCCTCAAGCCGGTGGAAGGCCCGAACCTCATGGCCGAATCTGCAAAAGCATTGAGCCGTTACATCGAGACCGTCGTGAAAGCGTTCACGCCCCCAGACATGCGCCGGGTCCTCCTCGCGCTGGGGTCCGCCGCAGTTGATATCGAGGGAGCAAAGCGCGCTGGCACACTCGATGACCTCGCGAGCTCAGTTTGTCAAATCCTTAAGGAGGGTGCCGCATGACCAGCAATCACAACACACTTTTCCTGCGCCTGGCAGGCCCTATGCAGTCCTGGGGAACCTCGTCGCGCTTCCAGTTACGCCGCACCGACGCTTACCCGAGCAAGTCCGGCGTTCTCGGGATGCTGCTGTGCGCCAAGGGCGTCCGTCGTGAACATTCCCGACCGGAGCTCGACCGGCTCACGCCGCTCCTCATGGGCGTGCGCGCGGACCGCAGTGGAACTCTGGATTGGGATTATCACACCGCGGGAGCCAAGATCGGGATCCGAAGGGCCGACGGAAAAGGGATAAAAATAACCGCGTCAACCGGCGAAGTTGAAACCCTCCTTTCCCGCCGTCAATATCTTTACGATGCCTCATTCGTTGTCGCGCTGCAAGGCGCCCCGGACACGGTCAACGACTGCGCTGGCGCCCTGCAAAATCCGATCTGGCCCTTGTTCCTCGGTCGAAAGTGCTGTATTCCCGCAGAGCCTGTGTTCGCCGGCACCGGAAGCTTCGAGACGCTACCTGACGCGCTTTGGTCCGTTCCGTGGGAACCGAGGATAGACGCCATTGACTGCGACGGTGAGGAAGCAACACGAACGCTTGATATCTACACGGAACACCCCCCGGGACCCCAAATACCTCGGGGCGCTCGACTCGTCTACGATGTTCCGAGGGTATTCGGCTTCTATGCTTATGATCCCCGCTGGGTTGTCAAGGGTCAGGTTACTGTGCCTGCGGGCGATGAGACCCAAAAGCCCTTCCCCCGACCTTACGCGCGTCGCCCCCATTACGGCTCTCGCCAGTTGAGCGACGCAAACGCGAGCCGGCTAAAACTCGATCACCATCTCTGCGTTTTCTGCAAATCACCTGCCACGGACGTGCATCACGTGACCTATGAAAACGTCGGGCACGAGACGGACTCCGACCTGCGGTCGTTATGCCACATGTGTCACGACGCCTGCGACACGTTGGAATACGGTCGCGACATGAGAGCGCGTAGGGTTGACCCCTCAGAGCCGGCGCAGCGCCAGATGATACTCGCCCAGATTGAGCTGCTTTTCAAAGAGCGACGCCAGGGCCGACGACGAGAACTCTTAAGAGCTGCGCGCGCGTTCAAGGAGAGCTTTTTCCACGCTTCGCCTGTGTAGCGCAAGACAAGGAGGACTGACGTGTGGCTTTCTCGCCTCTTGATTGACCTCGGTGGCAACCCGGACCGGCCACGGCCAGGGCGGTTGTGGCTGCGCAATCTTTACCGTGTTCATCAGCGTCTGTGCATGGCCTTTCCGTCGGCGTCGAGGAAATCCGAGGATGAACACTTTCTCAAGCCCTTCAAGCCGGAAGACTTTGGCCAGGGGCAAGTTCATGTGCCTCGGGCGGCGGATGCCGGGTTTCTGTTTCGCATAGACCCGCAGCCCGGCGGACGGGTCGTGATTCTCGTGCGGTCTGCGGCGGAGCCCGACTGGGATTACGCCTTTCACAACGCGCGCTATCTTCTGGCGGCTCCCCCGCAGGTGAAATCATTCGACGCCCGCTTCGAAAAGGGGCAGCGTCTCCGATTCCGTCTCGTGGCGAACCCCACAAAGAAGATTGATACGATCAAGAAAGAGAAACGACAGAGTTGCACGAAAGAGGAACTCAAGGGAGTGCAGGGACGTCATGGAAAGCGCGTGCCCGTGCGCGCGGAGGAGCTGTACAAGTGGCTCGCTCGCTGGGCTGCTGCGGCGGGATTCTCCATCAGCGGCGACCCGGTCATCGTTCAGCCCGGCTATATCTACGTAAGCAAGCCATGGACCGGCCAACCGTGCAGCCGCTGCGGCGGCCCCATGAAGGAGAATAGGGAGGGGGAGGAGGTCGTCTGTGAGCGCGAGGAGTGCGGGCTTCGAGTGCGGCTTCTTCGGCACCGCCTGCGCTCTGTGCGTTACGAGGGGATTCTCACGGTCACTGACCCTGGCCGCTTCGAGCAGACCATCGCCTGCGGCATCGGGCCCGGAAAAGCCTTCGGTTTCGGCCTTCTATCTGTAGCGTCGGTCAACCCCTCACTCCCGGCGGAGGCGAAATGAGAATTCAAGACCTGCACGTTCTCCCCAAGTTCCGCGACGGGTGGAGCTACCTCTACCTCGAGCACTGCCGCGTTGACCAGGAAGCCCGGGCGATCGCCATCCACGACGCCGAGGGCAAGGTGCCTGTCCCCTGCGCTAATCTCGCTCTTTTGATGCTGGGCCCCGGCGTCTCGATTAGCCACGCTGCCGTCTCGGTGCTCGCGGACCACGGGTGTCTTGTCGCCTGGTGCGGGGAAGAAGGAGTCCGCTTCTACGCGGTCGGCATGGGCGAGACGCGAAGCGCATCGAACCTCCTTCACCAGGCCAGAATGTGGGCCCACGACGTACTGCGCATGCAGGTTGTACGCCGCCTCTACCAGTTGCGGTTTCCCGAGAAGCTTGATCCGGCGCTGACTCTCCGGCAAATCCGCGGCATGGAGGGAATCCGCGTCCGGGAGGCCTACGCCAGGGCCGCCAGCGAGACCGGTCTCCTCTGGTCGGGCCGAAGCTACCGTCGGGACAACTGGACCAGCGCCGACCCGGTGAACCGAGCGTTGTCCACCGCCAACTCCTGCCTCTATGGCATCTGTCATGCCGCGGTCGTCTCGGCAGGGTTCTCGCCAGCGCTCGGGTTTATCCACACCGGCAAGATGCTTTCGTTCGTATACGATGTCGCCGATATCTACAAAACGGAGGTCACGGTCCCGGCGGCATTTCGCGCCGCGGCCGAGGGGGAGGACCAACTGGAGCGACGGGTCCGCGTGACATGCCGGGACATGTTTGTCTCAACGCGACTTCTGCAAAGGATCATTCCCGATATCCAGACGGCCCTGGGGATTCCGGTGCGGGGGCCGCAGCCCAACGGTGAACTGTTTGACCGGGAACCCGCCGCCCCGGGATCCTTGTGGGACCCCGACGAGGGGAAAGTCGAAGGCGGACGCATCCATCCCCTGGAACCTGATGAAACGGAGGCAGACGATGGTTGTTCTGATTCTTGAGCGCGTGCCCCCGGGATTGCGGGGCGAGTTGACGCGGTGGTTCCTCGAACCGAAGGCCGGCGTATTCGTCGGACGCGTTTCGGCCATGGTCCGGGACAAACTCTGGGAAAAGGCCTGCCGCCACGCAAACGAAGGCGGTTGTCTGATGGTCTATACCAGCAGCGCCGAACAGGGATTTCAGATGCGCAGTTGCGGTCGCACGACACGCTCCATCGAGGACTTCGAGGGGCTTTTTCTCGTCCGGATGCCCTGATTGCGCGATTTTCCAGTATTGTCCCCACGCGCGTGGGGGTGAACCGTTGACAGCCCCTTGATTCGGAGCTTTGCTCCCATTGTCCCCACGCGCGTGGGGGTGAACCGTCTACACGGCACAGCTTACACGGCGCGCCTTCATTGTCCCCACGCGCGTGGGGGTGAACCGACGCCTTCTCAGTTTCCGCGGCTTGCTCTACATTGTCCCCACGCGCGTGGGGGTGAACCGAGGGCATGAACGAGTTGGTGGACTCGATACGGATTGTCCCCACGCGCGTGGGGGTGAACCGCTGCCGTCTTTGATGAGTTCCTTCCCGCGGTAATTGTCCCCACGCGCGTGGGGGTGAACCGGAGATCGTGCTGCGGGCTCTGCGGGACGGGGAATTGTCCCCACGCGCGTGGGGGTGAACCGCTCATCCGAGGTGCGCTCGGCATCAATCGCTCATTGTCCCCACGCGCGTGGGGGTGAACCGACGTGTATGGTGGCGCCGTCGTCGGGTTGGCTATTGTCCCCACGCGCGTGGGGGTGAACCGGTTGAACAGGATAAGAGGGCGCTTATGGAGCGATTGTCCCCACGCGCGTGGGGGTGAACCGGAAAAGAACCAAAACCCAAATCAAACTATCTAATTGTCCCCACGCGCGTGGGGGTGAACCGTAACCTCCCGTATCTGCAATGGCTGCACCTGCATTGTCCCCACGCGCGTGGGGGTGAACCGGCATCGCCCCTTCGCAACTGAAGGCGATAGCGATTGTCCCCACGCGCGTGGGGGTGAACCCGACGAACCTTTGACGAAACAAATTCCGGCATAATTGTCCCCACGCGCGTGGGGGTGAACCGTTCCTCGGCGGAGAGGTCAGAGAAGAAAATCAATTGTCCCCACGCGCGTGGGGGTGAACCGTATCGGCCAACTTCGGCTGTTTCGACCACGGAATTGTCCCCACGCGCGTGGGGGTGAACCGAATCAGTGCAACGTTCCGACCAAGTGGAGTGCATTGTCCGCACGCGCGTGGGGGTGAACCGGTGTAGGTTTTGTCCGCGTCGGACAGGTCGGCATTGTCCCCACGCGCGTGGGGGTGAACCGTCGCGGCAAGCATCAGTCGGGTGCGAAAGGTGATTGTCCCCACGCGCGTGGGGGTGAACCGAATTCGATTTGAGCGCGCGGATTTCACGGGCCATTGTCCCCACGCGCGTGGGGGTGAACCGGCGCACGCTTTCCTGTTGGCTTCGGCCGGACGGGGCGGTAAGATTTCGGCGCAGCCAAGGCGGGCGTTCTCTTCTCTCGGCTGAAAAATTACTTCGGCGGGGAGTGAATGCATCCGGTCAAACCGATGTCCCGGATGCGGAAACATGGGAGGATGAGACGATGACACTGAGCCGATACACGATCCTGTTCGCGGTTCTCGTACTCTGTTTGCCAGCACTCTCCAGTTCTCCGGCAACCGAAGAGCCAGCTATACGTGTCGGCCTGGCGAAAGTTGACATCACGCCCCCTGTTGGAGGGAAGATGTCCGGGTATGCCGGGCGAGGTCTCTCCACCGGCGTGCACGATCCCCTTTTCGCGAGGATTGCCTATTTCGAATCGGGCGAGACCAAAGTCGCATTGGTCAGCTGGGACGTGTGCGAGTTTCAATCGTCCTGGCTGAGAAAGGAGCTGGAGAATCTCGGCATATCAAACCTTCTCCTTTGCAGCACCCACACTCACGCCGGTCCCGACCTTGACGAGCCGGATTTTCCGTCGAAAGAAAAGCCCTGGCGCAGAACCGTCGAGGAACGAATCCTCGATGCCGTCAAAAAGGCCGCGGCGAAAACCTTCCCCGCGTTCATCTCCGCAGCAGAGGGAAACATCGCCATCGGCTACAACCGCCTCAAGCGCGAGCGAGACCAAACCGCCACGACCTATTTCCAGAACCCGTGGAGAATTCCCCTGGGCCCCGTTGACCCAACCGTCTGCGTAATTCGGATTGATGGCGAGGAAGGAAAAACCAGGGCGGTCATCGTCTGCTACGCATGCCATCCCGTCGTGCTTGGTCCTAAAAATACGACAATCTCCGCAGATTATCCGGGCGTCACTATGAAGAGAATCGAGGAGCGACTCGGAGCCGATGCCCTCTGCCTTTTCATCCAGGGATGCGCCGGAGACATCAATCCTCTCCTCATGGGGCGCGAAGCCGGCAGCGAGGAGGATTTCACCCTCGTCAGGCAAGCCGGAAACCTCCTTGCGAAGGAAGTCGAGGAGGTCCTTGAAGAGACCAAGGGGAAATCGGGAAAGTCTGCCGAGCTGAAGATCCTCTGCGATGTGTTGACATTCAAGAACCGCTGGAATCCCGAGCAGACCTTGAAGCTCGGCGTCGCTTCGCTCCTCATCAACGGTGAGATAGGCATCATTGCCCTCCCCGGCGAGCCATTTCACGTATTCCAGAAATATGTCCGCGAGACCGCAGACCTTCCTCACGCCTGCGTTTTCGGGTACACCGACTGCGGCTACCACGACTGGCCGCATTATTATCTCCCCGACATCCGCTCCGCTGCCTACGGCGGCTACGGGGCGAGCGACACAACTATTCCCGAAGTCGGCGCCGGAGAGCGACTCGTCAACCAGGGACTTATCCAGCTCTACACAATTCGCGGAATGCTCAAGGACAAACCCGGCAGACCAAGAACCTTTTCCCCGGAGAAGTCGGATTTTTGAGTCGGCGCACGACCTCGAGTCGGCGTCCGTCTCCCCGGATGAGCTGAGTGAACCAGCCTCTCACTGCAGGCTCCAGAGCAATTCTGATGACTGCCGGGTGTTCGGTGTGATAGAAACCGCGTCGTCTTGCGGACACGTTACCGGCAACCGGGTCAACTCGGTCGTAATTCTCATCCGGTTGCATGGAAAAAACGGAGGAGACCGATAATGGACAACGGATTGTCCACGGCGGCTGCGGTCTCCGCGGCGTTCCTCCTGACGCTTGCGGGATTGCCGACTGCCTCAGCCATTTCCTTCAACGACCCAGACAACTTCCAGGTCAAGAAAACCTGGGGAGGAACTTCCCTCAATCTTCCAGGGAACCTGGGAGGGATGTTGTTCAGCCAGGACGGTAAAATCCTCTATGCCGTCGGAAATTCTCAGGCCTACAGCAGCGCGCTCTACGCAGTCCCCGTCACCCGAGACCCCGCCACCAGCGAGGTTTTGGACCTCGGACCCGCTGACAGGGTCACCCTCGTCTTCAGCGGCAATCCAAGCATTCGCGGCCTCGGCGCCGGATGGGAGGTCGGCCCCGGAGGCACGCTCTTTTACACTTACTGGAACGCCAACTACCTCGGTGAACGCCCCGGCGGCCTGTCCGGGACGGAGACCCTTTTCGACATGTCAAAAGTCGGCCTCCCCACTTCTGTGGCCGGCTTGACGTTTTCTCCGCATGTTACCGACCCGAACACGGGCTTTGGGATGATGCAGGTGAGCGTATGGGAAGCGGGAGGAGTTCGCGGCCTCTACGACGTGAAGCTGACCCCTATCGGTGGCGGCCTCTTCGAGCCTACGGAGACCGAGTTGTTCGTTAACTTACCCCGAGAAGGAACCGGCGCAATCCAGTACATTCCCTCCGGCCCTTTCACCGGAAACATGATGTACGTCAACTGGGACTACGGCGAAGTGCAGATACTCGTGATAGACCGGGCAACCGGCCTGCCCATTGACGACGCGACGGGCCTTCCCACCCTCGGCACAGACAGTCCCCGCGTCGTGCCATTCGCCTCGGGACTTGGAGTTGGGCCGTGGGGACTCGAGTTCGATCCCCTGACCAACGATTTCTTCGTTTCCACATGGCAAGGAAACCCATACAACACCATCATCCAGGTCGGTCCGAAGGGCCTGCCGCCGCCAGAGGCAGGAATCACTGCGTTGGGCCGTTCGGGCGCTGAGTTGACGGTTGAGTGGTACGGCCCCGCTGGCTGGACTCACATCCTCGATCATTCCCCTGCCATGCTGCCTGTGGACTGGCAGGAAGTGCTTTCGATACCCGACGCGCCCGGTGTCAACGTGAAGACATTGCCGTTGCCGCCCGGCGACAGAATGGGTTTCTTCAGGGTCAAATGCGTTCAGCCTTGACCGCCGCGACCGTCAGGCAAACTGGGGTGCGAGGATTTATGCCCCAAGCGAACGGCGAGGGAACCCTTAGCCACGCCGCCGAACCTCCGAAATGCCCGCTATCACCCATGCGCCTCGTAGTTCAGGAGGATCAGCCATGGGTCTTTCGTCCGCCGCCGAAAAGACATGACTTCCCGGCGCATTCCGTCGAGCGCGGCCGCGTACGAAGCATCGCCGGAAACGTTTTTCAGCTCATTCGGGTCTTTGGCAAGGTCGTAAAGCTCCTCCCTATCGCGGTGGAGATAAGCTTTCACACTTCGCATCCCCATGATGCCGTCCTTCCGACGGAGAATCGCCTGCCACGACGCCGAAGCGTAGAGGTCAGAAGCTGGCGGAAATTCCAGCTCGGGAAACAGATTGTTCAGGTACTTGAACTGCCGCGTCCTGATTCCCCTCGTCGGATAATACATCGTGATCTCATGGTAGGTATGGGAAAGGAAGACCTTATCCCGGTCCTCGGGATTCTTCTCGCCAAGAATGTCAAGGAAAGACCTTCCGTGAAGCGCGTAATCGGGCAGCGGCGTCTGAGTCCATTCCAGAATAGTCGGGGCGATGTCGGCGTAGCTGACCATCGCCTCGTTGACCAGCCCTCCTCCGGAGAGCGTCGGCGATTTGACAATCATCGGCAGGTGCACACCCGGGTCGTAAAGCGTCGTCTTGGCGCCGGGGAAAGGGATTCCATTGTCGCTGATGAAAATGATGAGTGTTTCGTCGCAGCGTCCGGCCTTCTTCATCTCCTCGACGACCAACCCGATTCCCTGGTCCATCCTGCTGACCGCCTGATACTGTTCCGCAAGCTCGCCTCGCACTTCGGGGCAGTCCGGAAGAAAGTAAGGGACTGTGACCTCTTCTGGCGAATAGGTCATCCGTTTTATCCCCGGATAATCTCGGTCGTTGGCAAATCCCTTTGCGGCTCGGTGCGGGTCGCTGTAGCCGACCAGAAGAAAGAACGGCTTGTCGCGGTTCTGCGTGAAGAATTCGCCGCCCAGCTCTGCCATCCGAGAGACGTTGCGGTTGCCCCATAGCTCCCGCGCGGGCGCCACAAAGTCGAATGGAAAGGATTCCGGCGGCCCGACGTGCAGCTTGCCGATTGCCCCGGTAACGTAGCCGTTTGCCTTCAGAAGAGCCGGGACTGTTCTGACCCAATCGAACATCTGGAAATGATGATACGCATGCTCGTGCCCGTATTGCCCGTTTGTGTGGTTGAACAAGCCCGTCAGAATCACCGAGCGGCTCGCGCTGCACGATGCGCACGTCGCAAACGCATTAGTGAACCTCACCCCTCCTGCGGCAAGCTCGTCGAGGTTCGGCGTTTTGATTTTTGGATTGCCGTAGCACCCACACTCGTCCAATCCCTGGTCGTCCGCAATCAACAGCAGGACATTCCTCTGCCGTGATGCCTTTCCCTTGTCTACTTTGCCGGCGCACACCAAGGGTGCTTTCGTTTCAAAGCCTCCGCCGAACCCAAGAGCGGCTGCCCCTGCAAGGCAACCTTCGAAAAACCTTCGGCGGCTGATTCGTTTTTCCGTCCGCATATGCACTCTCCTTTTTCGGTAAGTCGAATTTCGCATGTCGAGGGCTTGGCGCCTCGTCTCCGGTTCGAATGAGTATTCCCTGCTGGCTGGCGAGGAGAAAAGGCCGCCGGCCACCTCCCACCTGAGCGGTCCCGAAAGCGCTCACCACGTGCCGTAACAGACGAGGTCGTTGAGGGACTTTCGTTTTTTGGAGCCGGGTCTGTCAGCACGGTAGCCGAGAGGCGTGAAAGCCACCGGTTCGGCTTCGCGGGGAAGGTTGAGCACTTCGCGAGCCGCCTGGGGGTCAAATGCCCCGACCCAGCACGTGCCTAATCCCTCGTTCGCCGCCGCAAGAATCAGATGGTCCATAACAATTGCCACATCCACATCGCCGTAGTTTTTTCCGTCCTTACGCGTCCACGCTTCGGAAGGCATCGAGCAAGCGCAAATGACGTAGGGGGCTTGAGTGAACCATTCTTTCGCGTACACTTTCTTCAATTCGTCCTGACGCCCCGATGTGGATACGACGATTAGGCGGAACGCCTGACGGTTCGCTGCCGTAGGGGCCAGAACCGCAGCCTCAAGCACTCTTCTCAGCTTCTCTTCCTCGACCGGCTTCGGAAGATACGCCCGTACGCTATACCTTTCGCGGATCAATTTGTCGAACTCCATCTCAGCCTCCTCCCTGGCAAAAGCTCACCACGTTGGTTCTCTCGGATTGACCAGCGCCACCGCTCGTTCGTCTTCTCGCTCATGCCCGTGCATGTGGAAAATGACCGGGCCTCGTGCAGGAAACCCGGCGATGTGTTTTCCTGCGGGGTCGTCATTGCCCGAATGGCAGAACGACCTTCTCCGGCCCGGTCTTTCGACAGACCGAGGTAGCATGGGCATCTTGCCGATGAAAGTCCTCACGGGCGGGACGCCCGTGCCACGATAGGGCACCTCCTCTCCTTCCATCATCGGTTTCCTCGGTCACTTTCCCCGCGCAAGCATCTCGCCCTTCGATTGCGAGCCTTCACGCTGGCGGCACAGGCGGCCGGCGCGTGTCGTTTAGCGCCTCATCGAGGATAACCTCTCGCTTCTGTTCGATGCTCTGGCGAATCATAAGCCCGATGATGGAAGCGGCTGTGCCGTTGGCAATCCCGCAATTGGCCTTTTCGGGGGCGTGAGCGCGAACGCTGTCGAAGAAATTCATCAGATGGTCTCGCGTGTCGCCGCCTTCCCCTTTCCCCTCGATGCGTTTCGAGCCGCCCTCCGGCTTATTGCGGAGCTCTACGTAAGCGCCCATCACGTCCAGGGCACCTTCAGAGCCTATGAAATGGGTCTGAAGACCTCCGCCTGGGAAGTCCGAAACGTGAACCCATCCGTGGGCGTAGTGCACGACGAGATTGCGCAGGTTCTCAGGGTATTGAAGAACCGCGTGGTAATAATTCGTCGTGTCCCTTCCCGGAATGATGCCGCTGCGGCCCGCCGCGTAGCACGAGACCGGATTCGCTTGCGTAACCCACCAGATGAGGTTGAATTCGTGCACGGCCTGCTCGAGCATCCAGTCGCCGGACTTATCGCGCTCGGCATACCAACCGCCATGCCCGTCCCAGCCGTTCAAGCGACAGAAGCGCCCTTCGAGAAGGTCGCCTATCAAGCCTTCTCGAACCCTGCGGATAATGTCCGCGCGCCCGCGATGAGCACCCCATTGAAATCCTATCTGCACAACCACATCGGGTCGTTTTTTAGAGGCTTCGTTGACTGCCTTGAGTCCGACGGCGGTGATTGCGAGGGGTTTTTCCCCGTAGAAATGCTTACCTGCGTTTATGGCATCCACGTACATCGTCGAATGCCAGTAGCAGGGCGTGGCTATCACGAAGCAATCGAGGTCATCCCGGGCGAGGAGCTTTCGGTAGTCGTAAGGCGTGTCGCCGATTCCCTCCGGCTGCTTGCCGCTTTTCTGCTGCACCATCCTCTGGGCTCGCCTGAGGTTTGTCGGATTCACGTCGCAGATGGCGGCGACTTCCACGCCGTCAATACTCAGCACGTCGTTGAGCAGACCTGTCCCGCGGCCGCCCACTCCGATAAAGCCCACTCGCAGCGGCTGTCCGCCGGCGACGGCAACCGATGAGAAAGCGCCGCGAGGCTTCATCAGCAGAACGCCGGCTGTGCCCGCAGCCACGTTCTTCACAAAATTCCTTCGAGAAATTGTGTTGATAGCTCTCCGTTTCATGAGGGTCTCTCCTGGTGTTTGGTTCGTCGAGTACGTTGACGCAAGTCTTCGGGCGTCTAGTCAAAAGGTTTGTGCGACGCACTCTATCACTGTTCGGCGCGCCGGACAACCCAAATATCCAGCGAACGGAGTGCGGAGTCGCAAAGGTCTCGTTGGGCGACATGCAACTGGTTGAGGAGCGGGAGGAAGCCTGATCCCCTTGAAAGGGTCACTGCCGAGGAAGTCCGTCCGGCGCGAATGACTCGCATGTCCCTGAGGGCCGGTATGCCGTTGGCGTTGTGCGCGAGCTCAACGAATTGATTCCTGGGGCAATTCGCTCCTTATTTCAGGATTGAGCGGCATGCTGTCAGGCAGGGCATTCGTGGCCTCCTGAAGCCGACGCAATTCGGCTTGAAGCTCTCCGAGTTTTTCGCTTGTGTCGGGCGCGTCTATCAGGTTCTTGGTCTCGAGGGGATCGTCTTTTAGGTTGTACAGTTCCGCCTTGTACCTGTCGGGCTGGTCATCTCCGTTAGGGTAGTGAATGTGCTTCCAGTCGTCGGTTCGCACGCCTCTCACGTTCGGCGTATAGGGAAATTCCTTCTCGTAGTTGTACTCGTAGAGCCACGCTTTCCGCCAGGGGAGGGTCTTTCCGCGGGCAAGGTCTTTCCACGACATGCCGTGGGTTTTCCGAAGAGGCTCGATGCCGCAGAAATCGAGAATGCTCGGCGCCACGTCCACGTTGAGAACCATTTCCTCGACGACGCGAGGCTGACGAATAAGCTCCGGGTATCTCACCAGCAGCGGCACGCGGATGCTCTCCTCGTACATGGTTCGTTTGTCAACCGCACCGTGCTCGCCGAGCATGAAGCCGTTGTCGCTTCCGTAGAGCAGAAGCGTATTGTCGAGTTCGCCAGCAACCCTCAATGCGGAATGAATCTCGCCAAGGCTGTCGTCAACCGACAGAATTGTCGCGAGGTAAGTCCTGAGGAACTTTCCGTAGTCCTTCGCCCCGAAGAGCGGGCCGTCTATTCCGTGCCATGTTGGCACGCGCTGCCGAACCCACTCGGGTTTCCCTTCGCCAGTGTCGTTGGCGGTTACGGGCTTTTGTATTTTCACCTCGTCGAAAACTCTCTCGTACTCCGGCTCCGGCTCGAATGGGCAATGAGGCGCCTTGTGCCCGACGATGAGAAGAAATGGCCTCCGTCGCGCCCTGCCACGTTTCAGCCAATCCAAAGCCAGCTCCGTCACGCGGTGGGTGTAATACCCCTTCAGCATCTCCCTTTTGCCGTTGATGTTGAAAATGTTGTCGAAGTAAGTGCCCTGCCCTTTATGGCTCGCCCAGTAATGGAATCCCAGGCGCTCCTCATCGCTCTGCTCGCCCATGTGCCATTTGCCGATGTATGCGGTCTCGTAGCCCGCCACGTGCAACCGGATGTGATAGCCGGGCAGGTTCACTGGATAATCGGTAAAATTGTTGATGACCTTGTGGCTGTGGGCGTAAAGGCCGCTGAGGTAGCTTGCGCGGCTCGGCGAGCACAGGGAAGTCGTCACGAACATGTTGGCAAACCGCACGCCCTCCCTGGCGATGCGGTCCATGTTGGGCGTCTTCAAGAAGGGGTGTCCGGCGCAGCTCATGGCATCCCATCGTTGATCGTCGGTGAGGATGAAGACAACGTTTGGTCGGCGCTCTGCGCGGGCCACTGCCGGCCCGAAAGCAAATGAAGCCGCACCGGCTGCTGCTGTCTTGAGGAAATCTCTGCGATTCATTCGGCTCATGCTTCCTCCGTTTGTCTTAGAAAGGAGACCCATGGTTGTCCGTCCGGCCCACCCGGTTCCACTGATAGGGCGTATGCATGGGCTGCGATCCGGGCACATCACGGCCTTGTTGGATTTTCGTACCAGAGCACACCGAGGTTTTCTTGCTCCTCGCAGGTCAAAACATCGAGGTCTCCGTCGCCGTCGAGGTCGAGGAGCTCGACGAGGTCGAATTTGCTTCCTTCCGGTCCGCTGATTTCATGCGCGTCCCAGAGACGGTCGGTCACCGCCTCTCGGCGGGACAGCCACATCACCCCGGATTTTCCCTTGGCTCCTTCGCAGGTGAAGACGATGTCCGGCTTCCCGTCGAGGTCAATGTCGCCGACACCAACGCCCTTGCCGAAGCCGGCGGTCTCAGGAAGGCGGATTGAGAAACTCTCCCACGCCAAGCCGTCCCTCGATTTCCTTCGACAGTAGAGGAGCTCGCGCCCCGCGGTGGAGACAACCACATCGAGAAATCCGTCGCGGTCAAGGTCCGCCGGGACAATGAACATCACCTCTTTATCCTCGCCGCCTATGGGGTGTCTCTTCCAGGTGCCGGCTTGGGCGGCAGCGTCTCCCGGGTTCTCCAGCCAGAAGCATCCCCGGTTCGGTCCCTTGCGGTCGGACGCCAGAATATCGAGGTCGCCGTCGCCATCCATGTCAACGGCAAACAGCGACATCACCCAACCCGCCTCACAGAGCGGATGCCATTTCCATGGGGCGAGGTCTCGGGGATTTTTCGGCGATTCCAGCCAGCCAATCTGGGCATCGCGGCCTTTGGCTCCAGCGACGAGGTCAACGCCGTTGCGGCCATCAACTTTCGTCGGAACGCAGAACATCCAGCTTTTGGTTCCCTGGACAACGGGAACCACCTGGGTCTTCCATAGAATCGGCTGCAAGTAGTTCTTCCGGTGCCTTGGCGCCCAGTGAACCCAAATGCTTTTGACATCCCCTTCGCAGCAGCTCACCACGTCAACGCCTCCGTCGCCGTCGAGGTCCACGAACACTGCGTCTTCGGGTGAGCCGACCTCCCCGACAGTCACCGCGGGCCACTTCCGTTTCGTGGGCGAGGGGCCGGGGTTGAGATAGACTCGTACGCAGCCCCCTTCTTCCCATGGGGTCGCAATGTCCATCAACCCATCAGCGTTCACGTCGGCAAGCCGCACTCCATCTGCCCCTCGGGATGAGTCATCAATGGTGTGGCGCGCCCACGGAGTTCCGTGCTCAGCCGCGATATTTCCGAGGCTGACGAACAGAGCCAGTGCGACTGAGAGCAAGAACGCGTGCTTCTTTTTCACCTGAGGCTGTACCCCACTCTGGCGGTGACTTTGACCGGCTCGACGAAGTCGGCGCTCTTCGCGGCGACCTCTTCCACCGTCGTCTCCCCCTCTTGCAGCCAGATGCGGTAGTTGACGTCGAGAACGCTGCCCGCATCCAGCTCGTACTCGAAATATGAACCGAAACGACCGTAGGACCGCTCGCTGAATCGCGCTTCTTTTGGGTTGGTCGGTTTGTCGAGATAGGCAACCGTGTAGCGTTTGCCGCCGACGAGAAAACTCATGGCATTCCAGGGGAGGTTGACGTGTGCGTTGTCGCCCGGCCAGTTTCGGGTCTCTCCCGGCTTGCCTTTTCCATCGGGTCGAAGAAAATATGTCTGCTCACCGGTCTTCTCTGCGACTTCGTTGTCGGCTCGAAAATGGAAGCCAGCATGCTGCGGGTCACCGTCCAGCTTGATTGTTCCGCCGGTGCTCCTCAGCCTGGAAGCGAATTCCAGCATCACTCCGCCCGGGACTTTGTGCGCGGTCAATTCCCGCTCTTCTTTTGCGAAGACTTCCTTGGCCAAGCCGTGCCAGTCAACCGCCACACGATGCCGGCCTACGACCGGCCCGGTTTCGCTCGACAACATAGCTTCGTGCGATTGGTGCGCATCCGCGGAGCAGTGCCAGGCGTCAACTTTCTTCCCGTCGCCATAGGTGATTTGGTTGAAACCATAGAAGAGCCCACGGTGGTGGGTGTACAGCCCGCCAGGTCCCTTTGTGACGAGTCTGGCGCCCGATGGGTCAAACAGGTGGTGGAAGACTTTATACGTCAGCTCCCGCGACGCCTCGCTGGATTCATCGAGCGGCGTGTACACGTACCGCAGGACCGGTCGGCCGCCAAACGTCAGCTCCGCATATTCTCCGGCGACATCGTGCCAGCGGAAGCCCTTGAGGGCGGGCTGCTCGCCAGCCCGGATAGTTCCCTCCAGCGCGAGTGTTTCGGCGGCCTTCAGCTCCGGAAGAATGAAGTGCACCTCACGCCGGGCCTGGTCCTGGGGGACTTCGGATTGCCCTGAGAGAAGCCCAGGGGGCGTCAGTTGCGCCACGATTTCCCTGCCGTCGGGCGATTTCAGGACGACGGTGCGAACCTCCGATAGCGAAGCCGGCAGCGTCACCAGAGCTTTCGCTGGCGTGTTGAGGCGGTCGTGCTTGCCCGCGAAGACGGTCAGTTCCAATATGACTATTAAGGCCACTAACGGTTTCATACTTCGCGCTCCTCCAGCAATGTGAAAGGCAGCCGCTCTCGTCGGACCAAATCCCTCCGGCCATCTGAATGCGCCGATGGCTTCCGTGTGCTCCGCTTCAGGCGGCATCACCGTGAGAGCGGTCCTGAGTATTGGTACCTCGATTGGGAGACCGAGGCTCCTGGCAGGGCGCCCAAGAGAATCGTTCGGCGGAGTACCGCCAGCATTTTATGGCCGTGAATTTTCCTGGCGGACGAGGTGCTCACCAAGCGGCCCCGCCACACAACTGCAGGGTCACCCGATGGTTTACCCCAATTGCAGAAAATCGTCAACTGTTGTAGTCTCGGCAAGCGCATGTTTGTGCGTGCTGATAGCGTGGCGCGGCCTGAAAGTGCGCCGCAGCCACCGAAGGAGAGTCATTTGGAACTGGCGCGCCGCTTCGCGGCTCTCTCTGGCGTGGAGGCGACGGAAGCGGCCGGTCTCGAAACCGGCGATTGCGCGGTCCTATCTGGGAAAGGAGACCAATGAGGCATTCAAGAAAAGTGAAGGCGCGAGTTCTGGCAATGTTGGCGCTGACCATCGCCGTCAACGGTTACTCCCAGTTTGCTGACGAGCGCTTCACCCCGTTGATTGAGGAGCCGTGGTGGACAGTCGCTGGCAGCCCTGACCTCGGCGAGCTGACGAGCCCCGACCAGCAGCCGGTGGATTTTGCCATTTGGCAGGCAGCCCCGCCGGGGCGGGGTTCGTGGCAGCTATGGTCGTGCATCCGTCATACCAAATGCGGCGGCAAAACAAGGCTGTTCTACCGATGGGAAGGGAAACGTCTCACCGACGAGAACTGGAAGCCCATGGGAATCGCCATGCAGGCCGACTCAAGATTCGGCGAGACGCGCGGCGGTCTTCAGGCTCCGCACGTCATAAAGGTCGGCGACGTGTATCACATGTTCTACGGCGACTGGGTGAACATCTGCCTCGCTGAGAGCCGCGACGGCAAGGCCTTCACGCGGGTGCTCAACGATAAGGGTCTCGCCGGCTTGTTCAGCGAAGGGCCGGACGCCAATGCGCGCGACCCGATGGTCGTCCGCATAGGGGACCTGTGGCATTGCTATTACACTGCCTATCCAGGGCGGAAAGGGGCTGTCTATTGCAGGACATCCCTCGACCTGCGCAACTGGGGCGAATCGAAGATAGTGGCGTTCGGCGGAAGAGCTGGCACGGGTCCTTTCTCCGCCGAATGCCCCCACGTCGTCCATCACGCAGGTTACTACTATCTCTTCCGAACGCAGCGCTACGGTGCTGATGCCCAGACAAGCGTTTACCGGTCGAAAGACCCGATGAATTTCGGCCTCGACGACGACCGCTACTTCGTGTGCACGCTCCCGGTGGCGGCGCCTGAGATTGTCCTTCAGGAAGGCCAGCACTACATCGCCGCGCTCCTTCCCACCCTCAAAGGCATCCGGATCGCCCGCCTGAAATGGGTTCGGGAACTCTGACGGCTGCTGGTGGTCCCTTTTACCGCACCCGGGAAATAACCTCGTTGCTCTGCCCCCTCATGGGAAAAGCATTTCGCCTCGGATTGGCGCCGTCCCGCGTAAAATCATAGATTTGATTTTGACCTGACAAGGTATTGTCGAGCCTCCTGTTGTGGAAGCAAGCGGAGACGCCTCGTGCGTCCCTCGGTCGAATGCCAGTAGCTCCGCCTGTCGAGCCAGTCTCCCATTCGGTCATACGGGCGGGGGCAGAAACGCAAAGAAGCGGAGACGCATGACGGAAATCGGTTGGAGCCGGACATCAGACAAGATATTGGGGCTGGGGGCCTTCCGGGGAAGCTCGTAGTCTGTGAATAAGAGCGGGAGCGGCAGCGTCGAATTTATCAGATAGGAAAAGTTCTTGCATGGCCGGAAGCTGAGATGGTATATTAGTTTCCGGTTGAGTAGCGTAGGAGGGTTCAAAAATGAAACGGACTGTGGCGGCGGTTTTGGTTTGCGGGATGGTTTTGCTGGGAGCGCTGGACGGCGCCCGAGGGGCATGCCTGGAGATGGCTCGGTCTTCACACCTGCGGTGGGCGAGTGTGTCTTCTGCTTTTGCTCGGATGGGAATAATCGGCTCGCTGCTCTCCAGGAGCAGCAGAGGAGCCTCTGACAAGAGAGACAATGACTCGAAGAGTACCTCATATATAAGAACTTACACTCCGCCTGCTGCCCCTGCCAGGACTTACAGTCCGCCCGCTGCTCCTATCAGAAGTTACACTCCGACTGCTGCTCCGAGATACAGCGCACCGAGGGTGTCGTCGCCGACTCCATCAGTGCGTTCCTTCTCTCTTCCAACGGTCCGTACGCCTCAGCCTTCCTCGATCAAGATTGTGCCGCGGGCCTCCATAAGCACGGCGTCGCCGCCTTCAAAAGGAACAATCTTCGTTCCTCGCACCGTCACCAGCCCGACGAGCGCGTCAGCGGGTCTGTTGCGTCCTCAAGCTACCTGGTCATCAGGGGACAGTTCCTCCACGCTGAAAAGCATTCGCGGAATAAACCAGGCGATAGCTGGTCGAACGCAGCCGCCTGCGGCGCAAACCACGCTTAAGCCGGGGTTGGGTTTTGCTGGCGTAGGCACCTTGAGCCGTCCGAGGACGACGGACACGTCCACCGGTTCCGTTCCTCCGTCGCGGGCGGGTTTGCCGGGATACAGTCGTCCGCCTCGCATAATCGGAGGCGAGGCACCGAACGTGGTTGTTCCTTCACGGACCGATTCTTCCGTCGTCCGGGGTCACGCAGGTGGCCCATATGTGACACCGAGATACTCCCGAGGTTGGAGTGGCACTGGCGTGACCTCTCGATTCTCGCGTGGCCATGCGGGGAGCGGTGTAACCTCAAGGTATTCGCGGGGGCACGCGGCGCCGGGTGTAACTCGCGGATACACGCGCGGCCAGGACTTCGGCAGCGTCCGGTCACGATGGTACGACCGTTCGCAGCTTTTCCGCAGATATAGGCGGCATTATCATTACTGTGGGCGGAATTCGGATTACTACTTCTGCTATGGGCGGTGGCTTCCCGTTGCGCCGGGGCACATCCATGGCCCCGGGTGCGGGCACGTTTTCAGGTATGGCATGTGGTTTGCGCTGGAAGCGTATCCGGTGTTCGTGCCGGTTCCTGTTTACGCAGACTACTACTATGATGGGGGATGGCACGCTGCGCCCCCTGTATACCTGGAGGAAGAAATAGTGGTGGCTCCGCAGCCGGAAAGGGTCGTGGAGCAGCCACCGCGTGAATACGTATCGGTCCGGACGAAAGCGGAACGGGAGCTGGTGGTCATCGCGCGGACATACGATCTGGATTGGTGGCAGGCCAAAAGGGTTGAGGACTTGGTTTCCAAGCAAGTCATCGAGAGTATTCTTGCCGGAGGGGAAGCGGGCGAGCAGAGCCGCATCGTGTTCGACAAGGGGAAGCAGAGGCTTGCTATCACCGGCACGCCCGAGGACATCATGAGGATCCGCACAATAATTGACGACGATCGAACCTACAAGCTATTCACGGCGGAGGACCTGGGCGGGTTGGTCGCGGACGCCGTCCCTCTGGTTGACCTTCAGTTCGTGGAGAGCGACCCGAGCGGGGCTCTTCGCATAGCTGCTGACAACTATTCCGCCGCGGACGAAATCCTGAGGTCATCGGAGGTTTCTCCGTTCGGGAGGGAATGGTGGTTCAATCATCGCATAGGGACAATGACCGTCAAAGATTCGCCCCAGAACCTTGACGGCCTGTACGAGTTCATCGAAACGAGGCCGTACTTCCGGTAAAGACCGGGGATTGCGGTTTTCCTTCCGGGGGGCGAGGCGGCGATGCGGTCTACGCGAGATGCAGCATCTCGGAGAATTCGTCCTGACGTGCCTTCCGTTTGAAACGGGGAAAGCGAAAAGCCGTTGGCTCTTGCTGTGCTTGCAAGGCGCGGTATCGCTGCTGCGTCAATGGTCTGGGGCTGAGCCGCTCAGGGTAATAGAAGTCGGTGTGCGCCGTGGGAACTGGGGTGCGTGGGGAACTTGACCTGGAGCGGGCTCATGCGGCGCAGAAGACCGGGAGATTCGGCGAGTGGGCTAAGAAGAAAAGGGGCGAGTTGTGGAGCTCGCCCCTTCTTTATCGGGCAGCTTTTGTCCAAGCTCAATACATGTCCTCACCGCCGTATCGTGGAGGGCCACCCTTGGGTTTCTCTTCCTCCTTGACTTCGGCGACGAGAGCCTCCGTGGTCAGGAGGAGGCCGGCGATACTGGCAGCGTTCTGAAGGGCGATGCGGGTGACCTTTGTGGGGTCAATTACTCCTGCTTTGACGAGGTCCTCGAAGTTATCGGTCTCGGCATTGTAGCCGTAGCCACCCTTCTTGCCCTTAACTTCCTGGACAACGATCGAGCCTTCGCGGCCGGCGTTCTCGGCAATCTGGCGTATGGGCGATTCCATAGCCTTCATGACGATCATCCTGCCAATGTCTTCGTCTCCCTCGAGTTTAACTTTCTCCAAAGCCGGAAGGCATCTCAGAAAGGCCACGCCGCCCCCCGGAACAATCCCTTCCTCGACGGCGGCTCTGGTGGCGTGGAGGGCATCCTCGACTCTGGCTTTCTTCTCCTTCATTTCGGTTTCGGTGGCAGCACCCACGTTGATGACCGCGACGCCACCGGCGAGCTTTGCGAGCCTTTCCTGGAGTTTTTCCCTGTCATAGTCGGAGGTGGTTTCCTCTATTTGCAGCTTGATCTGGGAGACTCGTGCTTTGATGGCGCCTTTGCTTCCGGCGCCCTCGATGATGGTGGTGTTGTCCTTGTCAACGACCACTCGCTTTGCCTGGCCGAGGTCCGGGATACTGATGTTCTCCAGCTTGATTCCGAGGTCTTCGGAGATCATCTTCCCGTTGGTCAGGATGGCGATATCCTCCAGCATGGCTTTGCGTCTGTCACCGAATCCCGGCGCCTTGACGGCGGCGCATTTCAGGACTCCGCGAATCTTGTTGACGACCAGCGTCGCCAGGGCCTCCCCTTCAACATCCTCCGAGATGACAAGCAGCGGCTTGCCGAGCTCGGCGACTTTCTGGAGAAGGGGGAGCAGGTCCTTGAGGTTGGAGATTTTCTTTTCAAAGATAAGCACGTAGCAATCCTCCAGGACAGCCTCCATTGCCTCCGCATTGGTCACGAAATAGGGGGAGAGGTATCCTCTGTCGAACTGCATCCCCTCGACGACCTCCAGAGTCGTCTCGATTCCCTTGGCTTCCTCGACGGTGATGGTTCCGTCTTTGCCGACTTTTTCCATGGCGTCGGCAATCTTCTCGCCGATGGAGGTGTCGCCATTGGCGGCAATGGAAGCCACCTGGGAAATCTCGGTTCTGTCCTTGACCTTGGCGCTGAGCTTCTTGAGCTCCTCCACGACGGTCACGACGGCTTTGTCAACGCCCCTCTTTATTGCCATGGCATTGGAGCCGGCTGCGACGTTCTTCAATCCCTCGCGATAGATGGCCTCCGCAAGGACTGTGGCGGTGGTTGTGCCATCGCCTGCGACATCGCTTGTTTTGGAAGCAACCTCCCTGACCATCTGTGCTCCCATGTTCTCATAGGGGTCCTCAAGCTCAATCTCCTTGGCGACGGTCACCCCGTCTTTGGTGACTGTCGGAGAGCCGAATTTCTTATCGAGGACGACGTTTCGCCCTTTTGGGCCGAGAGTAACTTTAACCGCCCTGCTGAGCTGCTCCACCCCCGAAAGAACCGCTTTTCTTGCCTCCTCATTGAACAACAATTGCTTTGCTGCCATTTTTTCTCTCCTTTCTTGATGGCATTCAAGCCACGCTCATTCTATGACCGCGAGGATATCCTCTTCTCTGACGATGAGATGCTCCTCGTCGTTGATTGTGATCTCGGTTCCACCGTACTTGTTGATGAAGACCTTATCTCCGACCTTGACCTCGAAGGGGGCTCGTTTGCCGTCCTCCAGGAGCTTTCCCTGGCCGAGGGCAATGACCTTCGCCTCCTGGGGTTTCTCCTTTGCCGAGTCCGGGATGATGATTCCCCCTTTCTTGATGTCTCCCGCCTCAAGCCTCTTGACAAGAATCCTTTCACCAAGCGGTTTGACTTTCATATTCGCCTCTCCTTTCTATTGTTGTTTAGCTCTGCGCCCTCCTGAAAAGAAAGGGCCGGGCTGATGGAGCACCCGGCATATATTGCGTCGTCGTTAAACCCTTTGACCTCTTCTGAGAAATGGTTTGCGGCGCGCAAAATCCAGGCAGCTTATCCGCTCGCGCCCGGCCAAACTGTTTGTCTCTGAACTCAAGACCGGCTTTTATCATTTCCGACGTTCTTGAACCTGAAAAGCACGGTTAATGGAGATGGCGCGGAATTCTCGGAATCCCGCGCCAGTGAATCTCCCGCTCTTTAGCGGACCCGTCAGGCGGTCTTATTTCGCCTCTATCTTTATCGGTCTGGCCTTGGCCTCCTCAGCCTTCGGGAAGGCAATGGTCAGAATCCCATCCTTCAGCTCGGCCTTGGCCTTGCTGCCGTCAACCTCCGCAGGAAGCCTTATCGCCCTGTGGAAGCTGCCGTAGCAGCGCTCGAGGCGATGGTAACCTTCTTCCTTGTACTCGCCTTCTTGTTTCCTCTCGCCCTTGATGGTCAGGACGCCCTCATGAAAGTTCACGTCAATCTCGTTTTCCTTCATTCCGGGCACCTCCACCTGGACGACGACTTTATCCTCGTCGGCGTAAACGTCGGCCGGCGGATACCACTCGCCAAGCTCGGTTTCGGGACGTGCCGATGGGGTGAACATGCCAAAGAACTCCCTCGGCAAGTCCAACAGCCTTGCAAACGGGTCCCATTCCCTTCTCGGTCTCCATCTTACCAGCGTCATCTTCGATTCCTCCCTTCTATTTTTACATCGGTTCAGGTTGTTCCAAGTTTCTCTGACCCGATGGTCGCGTTATGGTTGAGCATCTGCCGTGCCAGGGGAGAGGGCCGTTACGCGGTCGTACCATCCAGTTATCCATTTGGCTGAGCAAGAGGAAATTACGGCTCGGGGCGCACTGCTTCTTCAGGGCCTCTCGGCGGATTTTGCGGGTATTCGGCGCGGCTCAGGTGCGACGAAATGATACACGGCCGACGAACTTTCCGCGGCAACTGAGAAAAAATGTCGCACGCTGCTTCCATCCGAGGCTCGGCAGACAGCAGGGGTGCGGTTGCCGAGAAAGCGGCCAGCCCGCAAGGCCTCGGTCCTAAAATCCCCCGCCGAGTCTATGGAATGTGCCGGTCGGCCCTCAGTTGGCTGGGGCGAAGGATTAAGACCGAGTACTACGACGGCGCGACAACGACTGTCAGGCAGTACGTCTACCTTGGCGGGTCGGTGATAAGGGAGCTGGATGGGAGCAACAACGTGCTGAAAGGATACGTCGGGTGCGGCTACTTTTCAGTGGCGTTAGGTCGAGGGGGCATGGGCGGAGTACCGCTGGCATCTTGCCGGCTGTCTCGGGGGCATCTTGCCCCCGCCTTGACTCCTCCAAAGCGAAAGATGTTGCCGGGCCGGGTCTGATGTGAGGGCGAGACGCCCTCACGACTGCCGCCGGGACGGCGGCGTTACCCCTCTGGGGCCCCGTCGGGGCAATGCCCCGGGAGCCGCAGGGCGTGCCACTCAAAAGTAGCCACACCGAGTACGTCAGGGCGCTTGACCTGGGAGGGGGAATCGGAGGTATAATTTATCAGAAGAAAGGGTCGGATTATTACTACTACCACTACAACCACAAGGGGGACGTGGTGGCTCTGACGGACGGAAGCGCGAAGCTCGCCGCCTATTACGAACATTACGCATGGGGTACCGTGATGACCCAAGCTGAAAAAAGCGGCGTGGACAATCCGTACCGGTACTCGACGAAGGAATGGGACGAGAAGTCGGGCCTTTACTACTTCGGCGCCCGCTACTACTCCCCCGAAATCGGAAGATGGACCCAGAGAGACGCACTCGGGGAGGTGGACGGGCTGAACTTCTACGCGTACGCGAGCAACCAGCCGGTGTTTCGCGTGGACCCATGGGGGCTGAAGGTGACGGTCGCAGACATAAGGAAGGCCATGTGTCTTCTCAAGGAGATGGGCTTAGCAAGCGACGCCAGCTTCCGGTGGGTCTACGTAACCCCTGGGTTCACCTTCGGCGGGGAGGGTTTTACGGTCAGATACGTGCGACCGTATGGCGTGCGGTGGACCGTCTATATCAACCTTTGGGGGATCGGAGACCCCGAGTCGGTAGCCCAAACAATCCTGCACGAGCTGGGCCACGTTGAATGGGGCCCGATGTTCGATCCCCCGTTCGATTTTTTGAACATATACCCGGGAACCCATGAGGACTGGGAGAGAGAGGCGGACAGGCTTTTCAGGACGACGAGAGATCGGATGTCAATCTTCTGGACCAGTGAGACCTGTTGCCACCCGAACAAGAGGAGATACTACCTGACTCAATATGGCGCCGCCCTCAAGCGATGCGGCATTGGCGACTGCGTGCGCTGGGTCAACGCCAGGTACCCGGGTAAGAAGGCTCGGCCGGTGGAATGATGGGTCGGGTGTGCAATGCTGCGAGCAAAGGCCGGGAGGTGTGGTGGAATGCTCGGGCGGAAATCAGCCGTTGCACTTTGTGTGTTGGCGGGCTTGTTCCTGGTCCCGTTTATCACCCATCGTCGCACGCATCTGGTGCTGGCCAGGGAGAATCTGGCGAGGTTTCTGTTAACCAGCTCGGGGCCATCGCTCAGGTCCGCTGAGCTCAATCTCACCTTCTTCGCTTGCCTAGACAGGGACGCGGATGGCCAAGGGGAATTTGGGACCTTAGCAGACCTCATCGGGAGTGCGCGGGCAAGCGAGGGTTTCGAGCGGCCGTTGTCGCGCTACATCCGCGAGTTCAGACCCGACCTGGGTGAGGGTCAGATATCGAAGTGGTACCTGGTGAAGGTCTTCGTGCCGGGAGACCCTGATGCTGCTGAGGATTCCTGGTGCGCAGTTGCCTGGCCGGCAAGATACGGCCGGGGGGGGGCTAGACGTTCGCTACTTTATTCTTGGTCCTACGCGCAGCGGGACCAGAATTTCTTTGGTCACTGCGACCTGCCACGCTTCTCCAGATGGGGCGGTGGACCGGGCCTCGGCCACATCTTTGCGGGCCCACCGTTCAAGAGCGAAATCAGGCGTGACATTTGGAGTCCGTGGCCTTGACAGTGAGCTGCAGACCCAATCCCTGCCAGAGAAGCGAGCAGGCGGGTGGTGCGTCAGCGGCCCTGGTGGACGAGAAGGATCGCTCGGGTTGCCGCCGGCACCAATTCAACCACAATCGGCACGCGGTAGCTCTGACGAGTGGAAGTGCGAAGCTCGCCGCCTACTACGAATACGATGCATGGGGAAATACGATGACCGAGGCGGAGAGGACCGGCGTGGAGAATCCTTACAGGTACTCGACGAAGGAATGGGATGAAAAATCCGGCCTCTACTACTTCGGCGCCCGCTACTACTCCCCCGAAATCGGAAGGTGGACGCAGAGGGATCCGGCCGGCACGGTAGATGGCCTGAACCTGTATGTATACGCGTTTAACAGTCCCTCAAGCATCTTGGACGAGTGGGGTGAGGCCGCGGGGTGGCCGGTGCAATGGGGTGAGGATCCAGGGCTTGCCAAGCAGCTCGACAAGGCCAAGGAGGAAATCCTGAAACAATTTAGGCCGGAGAAGAAGCCGAAAAAGCATCGGCTGCCGCGCTCAAAAATTCCGGGCTGTCTTACGAATGCTCTAACCGACGCAGTGGACAACGTCATCGGCATACTGGACGCGATACCTGGTGAGAAGTTTTGTTTGCTCGCGATCGAGTCGCTGAAGTAGGACCCGCCCGACTGCGACTCATTCGACGACTATGCCAGGAGGTGCGCCGAGGACGTGGCAATGCGCGTCGGGGGGATGTACGCCGCCCATATAGAGCTAAATATGCAAGTCTTCTTCCAATGGCTAACAAACAAGTGTTGGGAAGCGGTGGAATGCTGCATCGGGGGTGTGTGAGCGATGGGACCTTTAGCGCCAGACGTGATCCACGCTAACAAGGAGCGCAGCCGCATCTGCGTCCTCGTGGCGGTTCTTGTTTTGCTTGAAGGCTGCGCAGCGCTTGGCCCGCTGGAGAAGGACAGGTTCCTCGAGCGGTGGTATGGTTTCAATAAATCAGAGCATCCCCTGGTGTCGCACAGGGCGCGAGCGCGTTTAGTCAGGCGCTTGAGGGCCGACGACGAGTTCTTTGATTTCGTCAGCGGGGAGTTTTTTCTGGAGGTCCCGTCTTCCCATAGGAAGTACGATCTTTTGGAGTTCCTCTGGGAAGCCAGGGGAGGTGATAGCTGCAGGGACCATGTGATATACCTACTTGAGCAGCCGGACCGCAGGCTACGGGCTTTCGGTGTCCTACGTTGTCTTGGCGGTGCGGTCCCTAACATTTCTGGACATCTAATTCGCGCCTTCCGTGAGACATCTTCGGACTCCCTGGACGACGCCCAGATCCGGTATCTGGCACTGGACGCCCTGTGCAGGATCATAGGTAGGGACGCCCAGCCTTACATGGTGGAGGCATTGAGCGACAGGTCCCGCCATGTCCGACACCATGCTATGTTGAATATAGGCGGTCTGCGCCTGATCGCGACGCTCCCTCACGTGCTGTCAGCTCTGCGGGAGCTCGACCCCGAGGACTACGACGATGTCCCCGTTATCTCGGCGGCCCTTTACGCGTTGCCCAGGCTGACCGGTAGGTCCTGCCCGCCGAGGGTGCGGACCCTCAAGCAGATGAGAAACTGGTGGCTGGAGCAGATATCGCTGGAGGCGGATAGAGAACAAGACTCACCCCGCCAGCGGTGATAATGACTCCGTCGTCAAGCGCCGTGGGGACGCGTTTTTTTCTTAGCCCGGGCTTTGACACGGCCAGGGATTCACTGTCGAAACCTGCACTTTGCGCCGGTGCAGAGCGCGGGCCGGTCCGTCAGCCCGGGATATAGGCGTTTGGTTACCGACGCGATGCCTGGGGCAGCATCGTGACGGAGGCACAAAAGACCGGCGTGGAGAACCCCTACCGCTACTCGACGAAAGAATGGGACGAGAAATCGGGCCTCTACTACTTCGGCGCCCGCTACTACTCCCCCGAAATCGGAAGGTGGACGTACACGAACCGTATCGGCGGACCGAATGGCTGAGGCCTGCCGGAGAATCAGACCCCTCCTTCCAGTAACCGAACGCCAGCGACGCATAGTCGGAAACGAGACGCGCCGACGGAGCGGTTCTCGTAGTTCTTGCCTCCCTTGCGTCATCCACTTTACAATTTCCCACAGTCATAGATAATCACCGCTGGCACAGGCGTAATAGGCGAGAGATCCGGACATGCTCGGTTTGTTTCTGATGAGGGGACTTGCCCCGCTACTTGTTTCTACTGTGTTCTTCCCTGCGACTGTTCATTCTGACGCTTCCCACAAGGGCGACGAACCATTTCAGCCATCGGGTTACGACATCGGCAACGTCGGCAGTGACGATTGCGTTCTCGGGAAGTTTACCCTGCGTAACACGGGCGACCAGCAGCTGGTTTTGCGGAGCGTCCGCAGGAACTGCGCGTGCTATAGGGTTTTCCAAACAGTCAACCGACTCCGACCCCGGGAATCGACTATTTTGACCTTCGAGCTGACGTTCCCGAAAGGGAAGCGTCTCCGCAATGCTATCTTCTATATTCTCTCCAGCGACAGGGAAGATCCTTTGAGGCTCTTCGTTGTGAAACTGACGCAGAGCGATGACCCGGACTTTGCCGCTTCGAGGCCCGATGAGATTGTTCTTCATATGCTCGATGAGGTGCTGGCGGATGAGGCCTCCATTAAGGCCCTTGATCGGGAGCATGGCGCGGTCGGCCTGGTGCTGTTGAGAGGCCCTTGCGAAGCTTCTGTTTAGAGCAACGCGGCGGAACGCGGGGCCCCCAGATCAGTCGGGAGTAAGACCCCTGTACGGCAGCTTCTCCCCCTCAACATAAACGGTGCTCTCCTCGACGGCGACTTTTCCCTGGGATATAAGCTGAAGGGCTTTCAGGTAGGCTGGCCCGTCACCGTGCCACTTCATGGTCTCCTGAAGTTCGTCGGCGTATTTCCTGATTGGGCGGAAGTTTCTCTGGCGGATTTTTTCCTCGATCCACTCCTTTTTCGCCGGGAATTTCTTCGACTGAACGAGGAGCGGCCCTTCGTCGAACTCCTCTCTGGCAATGTGGACGCTGGAGCGAGTGTACTCTTCCCCCGAAATCACCGCGTCGTAAACGGCGTCTTCCCCTTTGTATTTCCTCTCCAGCCTGTTATCTGCCATGAGGAATTGGACCTGTTCAGAAGGGAGATTTCCGGCATAGAGCCTCCGGACGCTGCACCCGGCGCATTCCCTGGAGGCGAGAATGGCTAAGTCTGCCGGATGGACGTTGAGAATCCGATCGGCGTATTCGGAAAGAAAGGGGTCTACGATGATTGAGCCAGCGCCTGTGAAGCCGGAGAGGCAGACGATGTCCGGCGAGTATGGAGCGAGGTCTCGAATTACCGCCTCGTAGTAGGTTGACCGCTGCTGGAGGTCTCTGGAATCAATTCCCTTCTCTTCGCAGAATTTCCGGAAGTTCCGCCGGACGAGGGGAATTCCGGCTTCGCGGGCAATCCCTACGCCGGGACAATCATCCTTGTTCGTGAAAGCCGCGGCGATTTCGTATAGCACTCCGTGGTTTGGGTCCTTCAGCATGGCCTGCATTGAGCTTGCGCCGCCTGAGAAAAAGACCGCCACTCTCATTTTGCGGGTTTCCTGTTTGTTATAAATCTGGCTCACGGCTTCCTCCCGGGATGTCGCCTGTGGGTCAATCCTCTGTTGGCGTCACGCCTTTCTATGGTTCCACGCCCGTCGGGATAGGGAGAAGAATGTGGGACGGGCGGAGGGCGTGGAAGTATATAGTGTTTTTTGCCACTGCGGTTTTTTCTCCGTGCCCGGAGTGTTCGCCGGTGTTCGGATTCGGCTCAAAGCGGGGTGAGTTGCTCGAAGAAATCGCGACGCGGATGCGGTGTCCACGATTGAAAATGATGCTCGTGGACCACAGGTCAATCTCGAATTTGTAAATTGTCCCCGGCTTCATCAACTCGCTTTTCTCCAAGCCGTTTCGATACCTGGCGCGGATGATTCCGTCAAGGACGAGCATGCTCTTTCCGTCGGGGTAAACGTCGCTGAGCTTGGCTGTGAAGTCGGTGTCCGGGGTGGAAGAGGATGCCCAGAGGACGGTCTTGATCCGGCCGGTAACTTCCAGTGGCTTCGTGAGCGGCTCCGTCAAGAAAAGGAGAACATCCGGCCGGCCTTCAACCTTCCGCTGGTCCTTTGGCCCCATTGGAATGAGGAGGTTCGCCCCGCCTACGGTCGGAACCGGATTCTTCGGGTCGTACTCGTAGGAGCGAGAGGCCTCCTTTTCTTTCGGTGCATCCCACCGCAGGGAGCCGTCGCTGTGGAAAAAGAGAGGGGTTAGCTTCGCGGGAATCGGCCAGGATTTCGCTGTGCGCCATTCGTTCCCGGGAGCATTGGGGTCGGTCGGGTCGCCCATGACGTAGTAACAAACCGGGGGGATTTCTTCAGCGCCTTTCCCGTCGTTTTTCAGCCAAATGTCGAGCCACTTCCACATGTCACTCTGTGGGGGCATTTCGCTCTTCGGGTAAACCAGGTCGGTGAACGGCCCGTGCGCCCAAGGTCCCATGACGAGCTTGCACTTCCCGCGTGCTCCCTTATCGCCGTTGTTCTGAATCGTCACGAAACTGTTGATTGTCCCCTGGCTAAAGATATCATACCAGCCCCCAACAAACATCGCCGGTACATTTACGCGAGATGCCGCAAGCTCCGGGTCGTTTTTCTTCCAAAGCTCGTCGTATTCGGGGTGGGCGCGGATCAATTTCAGGTTCTCCGGGCTGAAACGGCATAGCGCAAGCCATCCCTCAAGAAGATTCTTCATGAATGCACCGCTCTGATAGGCTGCCTGATGGTAGATGCTCGAACAACCCACGTGCACCCATTGGCAAACTAAATGCGGCGGGCGACTCGGCGCCATCATGTTCTGAAGGATGCCGCCGGCGCTGCTTCCAAAAGTTCCGATTTTGCCGCTGCACCATTTCTGAGCGGCAATCCACTCAACGGTATCGTGCCCGTCCTGATGCTCTCCCCAGCCGTCGTGGCTGAAGACAAGCCAATCGTCGCCCTCGGAGCTGAACCGGCCCCGGATGTCCTGAGCGACAAGGACGTATCCCCTTCTGATGGCGTCGCGCGACATCAGGCCAAAGCTGTTTTTGTTATAGGGCGTTCGCGTCAGCACTACCGGCCATGGTTTGTCCCCTTCGGGGGTGTACACATCCGTCGCCAGCTTGACTCCGTCCCGCATCGGGACCATCACACTCAGCTTTGCCGATTGGGCACGGCTGGAAACAACGGACAGAAGGATTACGACGGATAAAATAGAAACAAGTCGCTTCATTAACTTGTTCACGTTCGCAGCCTCCTTCGGTTCTGGCGGTTCCTACCCGACGAAGACGGTCGTATGAGCATGGTTACCGGCGGAGCCGCCTTGCATGCACTCGCTTTCACCAGCTCTCACTCCACGCCGACTTTCTCTTGCGAGGTTGATCTCCTCGACGGGCTTCGCTCCCAGCGAGTTCGCAGAAAAAGAGCAAAACGCGCCACGAACCGGCGAAGCGCCGAGATTATAGCATCCCCTCGATGAAATTCCCTTTGCACGGGTTGTTTTTGTAAATGCGAAACCTTCCCTTCGGAATGTCGAAGACGGCTGTTGCCAGAGTAGCTCCTGCGCTCGGGCGCTTGGCGTGGCGACAGACGGAGTTTGGCTTTCCTTTGTGGCTGGAAAGGGCTTTGACGATGTCGGCAACTTGGAGTTCCGAGGCATCCTTCCAGGGTTGTGTTTCCTTTTTCAGAACCTCGTGCCTGGTCAAAGACGACTTGCCGGGGAACTGCGGCTTATCCTTCGTTGAACCGAGAATCAGATGGTTGGTGTGGAAGTAAACGCCGCGAACCTCGTGCACCTCGTAGCTCGTCGGGGTGACTTCGAGCGACAGAATTCGCCGCTCCTTCGTGGAAGCGAGATTATGGTGATTGGCGTAAGCGCGGTCCGGATGCGTGGCAATTTTCACAGCCTGAGCGAGCGTTCTCGCCTCAAAAATCGCGCGGTTGAGGATGTAGCGGGGAATACCGACCCTCCATTCCGCGGACGGTATGTAGTTGGTCGTCTGAATTATGCCGGCGTCGTTGAATCCGGGCGAGTTGCCCGGAATGAACCCCGGATAGGAAAGGCACTGGAATGAGCGCCCACTTCGTGGTTTCACTTTCAGCCAGAACATCAAGTCCGCGTAGGCGGCGCTGCTATCTTCATTGTGCGCAAGAATGATTCGCTTTCCGTCGTTGAGCGAAATCGTCGAGCATTCGCCTTCTGCGGCGCTGCGCTTCATCGCCGTCAGCTCCGCCCACATGTTGATTATCATCAGGTCCTCGAAGGGAACGCCCGCGCCATCCGCCCATCCGCGAATTTCCTCGATAAATTGCGGAAAATGCTCCTCCGCCGCCGCAAGGCAACCGCGGAACTGTGTGGCGAATTCACCCGCGGCGATTCCCTTCAGATTCCCGAACCATTTCTTTCTTCGCCGCAACCCCGCGCGAACGTTCGCGCGAAATCGCTCCCCGATCTGGCGCCCGATCTCGTAATTCGTCCCTGAAACCTCAAGGCGCAGAAGACCGCCCCCCTCTTCGGTGTGGGTTCTCACGTGTCGTCGCATGGGTGTTCCCTCATCGGCCGGGCGTTACCGTCGCGCTCATAGCCGACCGAGACGGGCCACTACGGCGCACCAAATCCCTGGGCCGCGCACTCGAGGATATCCTTCCCGGGCACCGTCTTAACGCCCGCGACCGGTCTCGCGTCCATCGCCCAGATTCTGAACTCTATCCTGAGGTCCGGGGGCTCAAGCGCCCGCTGGCCCTCATGGATCACCTTCTCGACGCCCGCGACCTCGAGCGGAACATCAGGGTGAATGATTACGTGGGGGCCTCCACCGAACCGGAATTCGCCCGGCTCCAGCGGCGCTGCTGTGTACAATCGGGGAATGTTGTTGAGCGTGTCCGTCGCCGGGCCCCTGCCCCCAAAGACATTGTTTTGGTACTCGGGGTTCACGCGCATGATCAGGTAGGGCGCGCTCGCGAAGCGCCGCCCGGTGTTGAGAATGCCTATCATCACGCGGCACTCCGAGGTCCTCCCCCCGGGGCCGTCGGTTCCGCGGCCGCGTCGCACGTGGACGTAGAGGTCCAGCTTTGGTCTCGGCCGCCGGCCAAACATGTCTTCGAGGTCGAAGTGCTCCATCCGGTAGAACGAGTTGCCGTTGCGCTTGTAGTAACGGTCCTCACCGAGCTTTGCCATGTGGGGCGTAGAATCGCTGGCGGGTACCAGGGTGACCGCGTAGCCCTCGTCCGCGTCGGCGGCAGCAATAGGCTTGTGCTGTATCCCGTCGGCCATTGGGTGGAGGGCCTCGCCGGTGTACCGCCAAAGGTCGGAGATAAAAGCCTTCAGGTGCGCGATGGGCTTGAGCCCGCACGCGGCGTCCACACCCTCTTCGTCCTTGCGGGCGTCCACGCCCCAAACGATTATGCCGCCGTCGGAGTTCGCCAAACCGCTTAGGGCTATGGCGAACTCCTTTCGGTGATCCCTTCTGGTGAAGTCGAACTCGAGCTTGAAATCAAGGTGCAGATCCTCAACTCTCTGCTCAGCAACAAAGCGCTCGATAGCTGGAGCGTCGTCTATCGCCCTGTACAATTCCTCAGCCTGGCCCATGGTTCCTCCCTGACCCTCACGTACGTTCTCTCGTGGGCACCTCCCGCCGCTCGACGACCACATGTTCAAGGAGACTTCCAATGGCATTGTCCTGCGGGAAGGGGTGGGCGAGGTGCTGGGAGAAGCACTCGGCGAATTCGACGCCCGCTTCCCTCCCCCGCTTTCTGTCCCATTCTTTCATGTGCTCGATGTACTGGTCAATTCCGTGCTGAGCTAAAAGCCATTCTCGCTGGCTGCGATGGCACGAAAGCATCTTGACTTTCGTCTCCATTTCCGATGTCACGTCCACGTAGAAGCCGACGGGCGTTTTCCGCCCGAGGTAGTCCTTCCCCTCGACGGCATCCCAGTAATATAGATATGGCAGGCCTTTCGTCGGGGAAACGCCCTCGGTCTCGAAATTTGGCATGGAGGCGCAGAAGCATGCGTTGCGGACAAGTTTCGAAGTTTCCTCGTGGTCAGCCATGTAATCAACTGGCGGCAGCGTGAGAACTATGAACGGATTGACTTCCCGAATGACCTTCGCGACCTTTACCCGCAGCTCGTGGCAGAATTCGACTTCTATGTCCTCCCAACCCGCCCAGCGGTAACTGGCGCCGAGAACGGCGGCCGAATCCTCGCACTCCTTCAGCCGCACGGCGCGAATTTCCTCCCTTTTCAGCGTCGTGGAGCCCATTTCTCCGCCGCAGACCGTCGCCATGTGAATCCGGTATCCCTTCTTCTTCAGAAGCGAGAGCGTTCCCGCGCACATGAACTCGATGTCGTCGGGATGGCAGCCGAAAGCCAGAACGTTTCCGTTGTCTTGCATCAGTGGCACTCCGGAACTAAAGGCCCCGCCAATTCCTTGAGGAAGAAGAGCTTCCCCGGCGTGGTCGGCATGAAGCTGCTCGGCACCCAGGGGTCTGGCCCGTACCGCAGCGTCATCCACAGCGACATCCCCTGCCACTGCATCCCCCTCGAAAAGACCCCGTCGCAGCCGCCGATGACATAGTCCGCCTTGAGGAAAATCCCCGGCCCGATTGTGTTCGCAAAAGCCGGCACGAGCGTCGTTCTGCTCTTGAAGCTCGTTATGGCGTTTTGCTCGATTGTCAGGGGATGGAGCTTCGCGCCGAGGCGATGGGTTGCCTCTTTCCATTTCTCAACGGATTCATATTCTCCGGCGAAATGCGGTTCCCAGAAAGCGATGTGGCAGACTCGCCCGATCCCGTGAACGAGAACCATCCTCGCCTTTTTCTTTCGCAGCGCCGCAATCTTCCGGGGATATGCTGGGAGATTGTCCTTTGTTGCGAAATTCCTCTGCTTCTTGGGGACGCTTAGCTTGCCAAGCGGCCCGTAGAGGGCCTCTTCCATCGCGTGCTGAAAGGCGCCCGGATTGTCGGGAGGAAGCGTATTGCCCTCTTTGTCCGACCACTCGTCCATGTTGAATCCGTGCACATGGTCGCAGTTCACGGCCCACTGCTTCAGAAAGTAGACCGCCCATTTATACATCCCCATCGGGCCTACCGGAAGGATAAGAATGACTTCCTTCCCCTCCTTGCGAGCGAGCCATATTTGACTTGCGATTTCGTGCCCCATCTTGACGTCGAATTCCTCGAGCGTCTCGCAGGGGACAGGAGAAAAATTTTTGTGCCACCATTTCTGGCGCTCGAGGACCAGCGCCGGGTCATTTGCGGCACATTCATCAATCTTCTTCAAGTCCCACCCCGCCGGAAGGAATCCCTCCATCATCGAACCCTTAACCGTGCTAATCAAGTCCATTCCTTATTCCTTTCCTTGTGTCTCTTAGTCAGTCAGCTCGGCCCATGCCTTTGTCGCAATGGGTCTTGCCACACGACTCGTGGCGTGATTTCCATTTGAAGCCGCAATTCCTGCATCGCCATAACCTCGGCAGCGGCCGTACAGGGATGGCGCCTAATGCAAACAAAAAGAAGACCAGCCAGCCGGAACGCCTTCCCGCGACAACGTTCGGCGAATCACACCTCGGGCACCAGACTAATTTCTCGCGGAGTCGGCTCTGGAGGATTTCCATGGCATCGGGCACAAGCGACTCGTTGACAATGAGCTCCGCGCCGCGCAGCGCCACCGATAGGTGCGGATACCATGATAGCAAATGGCGGTGCCCCACAGAGCAGTCTATTCCGTAACCGCGAAGCAAGGACCCCGCCTCTTCAGCGTCGTCGAGCCAGATGAACCTCGCCACTGTTACCGGCTTCTCCACCATGGGACAAGCTCCTCGGCAGTTGCCCACCGAAACACTCCTTCCGCACGGACGAAGTCCGAGTCCCTCACCTGCAGCTTCGCTCCGCCGAGCGATATCGCATGCAGCGGAGGCCACAAGAGCGCGTACTCGTCCGCCAGAAAGCGGTCAATCACTTGGCCGCGGATGAGGAACACCGCCCGGTCAGCCTGTGCCGGCCACAGAAACCTTGTCAGAGTCAGGGTCCCTTCCGCCAGGGCCCAAAAGTAGCACAATTCCTCTGCCGGTGACAACACCTCCCCCACGCCGTTGTTGGGGTGAGGTGCCTCCTTGTTGCGTCGCTTCCGCTGGGGCGGTTCCTGTTTTGTGCGGTTGCGAGCTGCGGAATAGCGAAATCTATCGCCTTTGGGGAGGGTGTTTCCTCCAAAGGAGATCAAATCAAGGAGAACGAACGGGATGGAAACGTGAAGGAGAAGGGTCTAACAAGCAAAAGAACTGCGGTTGCGAATCCCATCTCGGGCGCGACTGCCACGAGTCGGCTCTGAAGAGCTTTTACTTCCTCCTCCGGGTGGGACACGCCATCCAACAACTGGGGGCGTACGGGAGTCTCTTCGGCTCCTTCCACGAGCTGCCGGGCTCTCTAAGAAACTTCCTGCGTGCGCGGCCGAAGCACGACGGGCAACTTGTCGGGGGTGAAAAGGATTTGACAAAGGAACCTCGGGCCGTTAGTCTATCAAAAGGTATTTGAGAAAATCCTTCCGTTCCGCTGTGGTGGGCGGCCCCTTCGTCTAGTGGCCAAGGACGGGTGGTTCTCAGCCATCAAACGCGGGTTCGATTCCCGCAGGGGCCGCTTTCCGTTTCGTAAGAGGTTGCGATGGTCCTGGGAGGGAGTTCGTCTCCGGGTGGCCTCCTCGGGGACTGAGATCGGGTCCGGGTAAACTTCTGCTGCGGCAGGAGCCGTGTCGGAGGTTCGCTGAACGCCGCCGCCCCGGGCGCGATTCTCCTCAGCGGCTTATGGGCTCGCCTGCGGCGGAAGGCCTCCGGCCCAGGCCGCGCGCAATCACCTATCACCGCGGATAGGGGTAACGGACGTCGGACTCGAAGTCGAACTCAAAGCCTTCCTCGCAGCTCCAGGAGGTCACTAAATGGGGGTCTTCGTGGACAACGCCCTCAGGGCTCACGTAGTCCCAGGCACAGCCAGCGACGAGAACGAGTGCGACAGCGACAATTGCGAGAGCGTAGAAGGGTTTGGTCGGGTATCTCTCTCCGCTATATGAGCCGCGAGCCCCGCTGACGCACATGGAGAAGTCTCCGCTTTTTCTGCCCCGGGCACACTGCCGGTTGGCCCAGCTTGAGGCCGAACTAATCCTTTAGAAAATCTAGCGTCTCAGGCCGAAAACGCAAAGTCCCTTTCCCTGCCGACGGTGGTTCGCGGCCCATGGCCGGGGTAGATGATTGTCTCGGAAGGGAGGGTGAAGATGCGCCTCGTGATGGAGGATTTCAGTTCCGAAGCGGAGCCTCCGGGCAGGTCCGTTCTCCCGACGCTGCCGCCTTCGAAGATTACGTCTCCGGAGAAAAGGATGCCGTCAATGAGGTAAGAGACACTGCCGGGGCTGTGGCCGGGCGTGTGGAGAACGGCAAACCGCAGCCCGCCGAGCTCCACAACGTCATCGTCCGCAACGAAGCGGTCAACCGGAGGCGGCGGTTTTCCATCCATTCCTACGAACGCGAGCTGTTCGATAAGGGCGTTGTAGAGAGGAAGGTCACGCCTGTGACAGCAGATTTCTGCGAGAGTTGCCTCTTTTATCTCGCGGACAGCGCCTATGTGGTCCCAATGGCAGTGGGTGATAAGTATCTTCCTGATAGACAGGTCGAGCAGGGAGCACCGCTCGAGGATAATCTCCGCGTCATCGCCGGGGTCAATGACCGCTGCCTGGCAACCTTTGTTCTCAGCCACCAGATAGCAGTTTGTTTCATTAACGCCTACCGTGACCCCTTGGACGATCATTTCTCCGGTCGCCCCTTCTTCTGTCGTGGTGGAAGTCCCGGCGGTCTCTGGTGGGGGTAGGAGGTTGGGTTTCCTTGGTCTGCGAAAGGGCGTCTCGGCGGCTGAGGTTGATCCTGCCGCGCTCGTCAATGTCAGTTACTTTGACCATGACTTCGTCCCCGACGCTGACGACGTCCTCGACGCGGCCGACGCGGTGGTCAGCCAGCCGGGAGATATGGACAAGACCCTCCTTGCCCGGCAGAATCTCCACGAAGGCGCCAAAGTCAACAATATTCTTGACCACGCCGCGATAGATCTTGCCAACCTCCACTTCGGCAGTGAGAGCCTGGATGGCCTTAACTGCCTCGTCGGCGGATTCCTGGCTGGGGCTGGCGATGGTGATTCTCCCGGAATCCTCGATGTCAATGACCGCGCCGGTCTTGTTGGTAATGCTCCTTATGACGCTGCCACCAGGGCCAATGACTGTTCCAATCTTATCGGGATCAATCTGGATGATGGTTATCTTCGGCGCATAGACCGAAACGGACGGTCTCGGCTTGTCAATAGTGGCGTCCATGAGGTCAAGGACGTGTAAGCGAGCCTTTTTCGCCTCACGGAGGGCATCGGCCATGATTTCTCTGGTTATGCCGACTGTTTTGATGTCCATCTGAAAGGCGGTGAGTCCCTGGCGTGTCCCGGCGATTTTGAAATCCATGTCGCCGAGGGCATCCTCGATTCCGAGGATGTCAGCAAGGACCGCGTATCGGTCGCCCTCCTTTATAAGTCCCATTGCGATTCCCGCCACGGCAGCCGATACCGGCACCCCTGCGTCCATGAGAGCCAACGAGCTGGCGCAGACGGTGGCCATTGATGACGAGCCGTTTGACTCCAGAATGTCGGAAGTGACCCTGATGGTGTAGGGGAAATCAATGTCGTTCGGGAGGACCGATTGCAGCGCTCGCTCCGCCAGGACGCCGTGTCCGATATCCCTTCGACTGGGTCCCCTTATGGGCTTGACCTCGCCGACGCTGAAAGGAGGAAAGTTGTAGTGGACCATGAACTTCTTGGTCTGCTCGCCGATGAGAGTATCGGCACGTTGTTGGTCCGAAACGGTTCCGAGCGTGGCCATAGCGAGGGCCTGCGTCTCGCCGCGCGTGAAGAGAGCCGAGCCGTGCGTTCTGGGGAGAAGGCCGACTTCGCAGGTGATGGGTCTGATGTCAAGGAGGCCCCGGCCGTCCGCTCTTCTTGCGTCGTTGAGGGCGCGGTCCCGCAGCCTTTTCCGTTGCGCCTCCTTGAACGCCGTCTCGATCTGCATCTCGCTGAAAGGAGGATTCTCCTGTTCGCCGATAAGCTCTGTCTTGAGCTTCTCCTTGAGGGCAGCGACGGCTTCGTTTCTGGCCGCTTTTTCCGGAATCGTAATGGCGGGGATGATTTCCTCACCGACCAGCTCCTCCACCCTGGCCATCAACTCGTCGGGCACGGATAGAAACTGGTGCTCAGCCTTGGGCTTACCGCACTTTTCTCGCAACTCTTTGATCCCCCGAACAATTGCCTTGATAGCCCCATGGCCGAACTCTATGGCTTCCAGGAAAGTTTCTTCTGAAACAAATTTTGCGGACCCTTCCACCATGGTGACAGCCTCCTCTGTGCCGGCCACGACGATGTCCAGGGCGGATGCTTCCATCTCCTTGTGAATGGGGTTGACGACGAAACTCCCCTCGAGCAGGCCGATTCTGACCATCCCGACAGGACCGCCGAAAGGAATATCAGAAATGGCCAGGGCCGCAGAAGCCGCAATCCCTGCCAGGACGTCCGGCTCGTTTTCATCGTCCGCCGAAAGGACTTCAGAGATAATCTGTACCTCCTCCAGCATTCCCTTGGGGAACAATGGCCGAATCGGCCGGTCGGTAAGGCGACAGGTAAGAACTTCCTTTTCTGTAGGTCTCCCTTCCCTCTTGATGTAGCCGCCCGGAAACCGCCCCGCGGCGGAGGTTTTTTCTCTGTACTCGACGGTGAGGGGGAAGAAATCCACTCCGTCGCGCGGCGTGTCGGCGACGACCGCCGTAGAAAGGACGATGGTATCGCCAAGGCGCACAGTAGCTGCCCCACTTGCCTGCTTGGCTATCTTACCGGTCTCAATTACCAGCTCTTTCCCAGCAAAGGGAATTACCATTGATTCCAACATTGTTACTCCCGATGAAATGCCCTGACAAGTTGCCGTTTTCTCTCCGTCACGGGGAGCGGTGTCGCGCTCCATGAGAGTCGTTCCCTATCGCGGACAGCGCGCACGCCCCTGGACAGGCCATCGCCCAGACGCCGGAAACAATCGTGGAATGGTCCCTTATCGTCAGCGGAAAAACTTCGTCGGCGGGTTGCATGGATTCACGGTTGCCAGCCCGTGCGAAGCCTGATCCCTTGGAGCAAACGGGCCAACTCATCGCCTAAGGTTTAACTTCTTCAAAATAGCCTGGTATCTCTCCGGGTCCTTTTCGCTGAGGTAATCGAGGAGTCTTCTCCTTCTGCCAACCAATCTCAGGAGACCCCGTCGAGAGTGGTGATCCTTTTTATGGTTTTTCAGGTGCACCGTTATCTCGTTAATCCGTTCGGTCAGGATAGCAATCTGCACATCCGAAGAACCGGTGTCTCTCTCGTGCAGTTGAAACTCTTTAGTTATTTGTTGCTTGCGCTCTTTTCCGAGTGCCATTCTTGCTATCCTGCCCTATCGGTAGAAAAAGCGAAATCCATTATTCGGCGTCACATTCGTCTTTTTTGGTTGATTATAGCGCTCGCGCGACCCCAAATCAACAAATTCTCCTCGCTGAAAGACCGCTCCCACTCGTGGTGACGGCTCCGGACTCAGAGATGATATTATTATCAAAATACCTCTTGATGGCCTCTATGTCCAGCGCGATTTGGCGGACCAGGTCTTGCGGTTCGGCGAATTGGCGTTCGTCCCTCATGCGCCGATGAAAAACTACTTCAACTTCCCTTCGGTAAATGGGCTCGTTGAAATTAAGAATGTGGACCTCCAAAACAGGAGGGGAAAGTTTCTGAGAGGCGAAAGTTGGTCTCCAGCCGAGGTTCAGCGCCCCCGGGCGCCTTGTTCGGTTCATAATGACCTCGACGGCATAAACACCCGGGGGCGGAATGACCTCGTCGAGGGGCTGAATATTGGCTGTGGGATACCCGAGCTTCCTGCCGATGGTTCTCCCTCGAACGACCCGCCCAGAGATCGAGAATCGCCTCCCGAGGAGTGCTTCGGCTGTCGGCAGGTCCCCCCGCGTGATACTCCGTCGGACCATCGTGCTGCTGACAGGGACGCCATCAACGACAACCTCATCCACCGCCTCAACCCAAAAACCGAGTTCCAGCCCAAGGGTTTTCAGGAGGGTGATTGTCCCTTTTCGTCCTTTCCCGAACCTGAGGCGTGGCCCGGCCACTACGCCCGCCGCGTTGAGCTTGCTGTGAAGTATCTCGACAACGAAATCCCTTGCAGACATCGCTGCGAGGTCGCGGTCAAGCTCCACCAGCAAAGCAACGCTTACCCCGAGTCCTCGCAGCAGTGAAAGCTTGTGGCCGGTGCAAGTCAGAAGGGGAGGGATTGAATCCTTTCTCAGAGAGATGCGCGGATGGGGATCGAATGTCAACACCGTGCTCGTAAGGCCGTGCACAACGGCTTTCTCAACGACTCTCCTGATAACAGCCTGATGCCCGAGGTGCACCCCGTCAAAGGCGCCGATCGTCAGGCAGGTCGGACGCCGAAACCGAGTTACGTTTTGAATTCCTCTGATTGTCTTCATCTCTTGAAGTGGGGCAAAAAACTCCACTCAGTTCCAGTTATGCGCAGACCGAGAGCTCCACCGGCCAATCAGTCGCTCCGGGAGCGCATCTTTTTTTCCAAAGCCGCCCCGACAGGAACCAGAAGAGATGCTATTCGTTCCCTGGGCATCCACTCAAGAAGCTTCAGGGCTCTGGCGTCCCGCAGAAAGAAGAAGCCGGACCGAAGGCGGCAGAGGCGGCACATGCACCCGCCCGTCCCCAACCTGTCCCCTATATCCGAGCATAGGGTGCGTATGTAGGTTCCTTTGGAGCACTCGACGAGGAAAGTAACTTCCGGCAAGCTGACGTGAAGCAACTCGATCCTCTTAATGAAAACGGTCTTGGGTTCTCTTGGGATGACGACTCCCTTACGGTGGAGCTTATACAATCTTTTCCCGCCGACCTTCTTCGCGGAGACCATAGGGGGAATCTGCTGAACCTCTCCCTGGAACTCCTTGAGAGTTTTCTCGACATCGTCAGCCGAGAGGTAAAAACACCCGGTTTGAGAGAGAACCTTCCCATCAATGTCCTGGGTGTCCGTGACGACGCCCAGAAGAAGGGTGGTCAGGTAAACTTTGTCATCGTTGATGAAATGCTTTACAGCTTTGGTAGCGCCTCCGACGGCGAGGACCAGGACGCCCGTCCCTACGGGGTCGAGTGTGCCCAGGTGCCCGATCCTGCGCAAGCGCAGAACTCGCCTCATCCTCTGCACGACACCGTGGGAAGTGATACCCAGAGGCTTGTCAACAATAAGAAACCCACTCGGCGGTGAAACGCGTTTTTCTCGGTCTAACGTCATTTCATTCTCTGCAAATGGCTTCTGAGGCCGGGGAAGCTCCGGCAATCCCGCCTTGGGGCGGGACTCGCGCCAGTTCCCCGGCAATCGCCTCAACGACTCGCTCCTGGACCGATGTCATTGAACCGGTGATGACGCAGCCAGCAGCCGTAGGATGCCCGCCTCCGCCGAACTGCGCTGCCACTCGGGAGACATCAACGGTTTCTCTCTTTGACCGCAGACTCACCTTGACCGTCTGGCCGTCGCCTGTCTGCTTGAAAAGAATTGCCACCTCCACCCCTTTCACCGTCCTGGGAAAATTCTCGAAGCCGTCGGTCTCCACAAGGGGAGCGCCGGCCTTGCGCAACATCTGGGCAGTGACCCACATAAATGCGGCCTTGCCCGAGCAGCACACCTGGAGGGTGGGGAGGGCTTCTGCGAGAAGTCTGAATTTCCCGACGGAGTGGGAGAAGTATATCTTGTCTGCAAGATTCGCCGGGTCCGCCCCGCGCTCCACAAGCTCTGCGGCTGCCGTGAGAGCCGAGGACGTGGTGTTCGGGAATCGAAAGGAGCCTGTGTCGGTCAATATGGCCGCATAAAGAGGCGACGCAACATCGGGAGAGATTACGTAGCCGGCTGTGGCGAACAGATGGTAAAGCATCTCTCCTACCGACGACGCAGAAGGATTGACCCAGTTGAGCGTCCTTTTAGTGGCCTGGCGGCTCGCAGCCGCGATATCGTTGCTCGCGTGGTGGTCAATATTAATCAATTCGTTGCAGGGCGGAATCTCGCCGGAAAGAGACAAAGGAAGACGAGAAGCGCAGGGTGTGTCTATAAGAAAAATCACCTGCCAGCTCTTCCGGGTGGGCAGCACAGGGCTGATCTCGCCCGGGGCGGATAGGAAGAGGTGTTCAGGGGGTATGTCACCCGGAGAGAGAAGATGGCAAGATTTCCCCAGCGCAACAAGGACACGTCCCAGAGCAACGACGCTGCCGACAGCGTCGCCGTCGGGATTGACGTGCGTCAGCACCAGGAAATCGTCGTTGTTGGCGATGACGTGGACTATCTCATCTATCACCGGTTGATGGTCGCGGCGGTTCATTCGAGCTAAAGCTATCTCAGACCTCTTGAGAAGCATCCTGGTCTTTCCCGGGATGCTCAGATGCATCGCTTTGTTTTATTTCATCGAGAACCTGGCTGATATGTATGAGGTCGTCAACCGACCTATCGAGACGAAACAGAAGCTTCGGCATGTACCTGAGCCTTATGCGCCCGGAGAGCTCTTTCTGGATGAAACCCGCTGCCGAATTGAGGGAACGGACGGCCTCTTGCCGATGCTCCTCGTCTCCTAAGACGCTGACTCCCACGATGGCCATTCTGAGGTCCTTGGTAACCTCCACACTGCTGACGGTAACGAATCCGATTTTTGGGTCCTTGATGTCCCGGCAGAGGATGTCGGCAATCTCTCTCTTGACCAGTTCGCCCACTCTAAGCGTTCGCCTGGTGCCCATGGTATCCCCCATTTGAGTTCGGCATTGACGTAGCCGGAAACGGCCCCCGCGCAACTTTACCACCCCGGCGGCCGAATCAAAACATGGTCATCTGAAAGTCCACCAGCTCCACCTGCCGGCACGACTGAATGAAATTCAGGACCTCCGAAAGAACGCGGTTCGTGAATGATTTCGTCGCGCTTAGGTGTGCGACCCCCAGCAAGCAGCTCTGCCTGCTGGAAAGGTGGGAAAGTTCCGATACGGAAACGTTGAAGCTGTTCCTTATCCTATCCTTGATGCTTTTGACGACCATCCTCTTTGTTTTGAGCGAGGTGGCGCCGGGGATTCGCATCTCCACTTCCAAAAGGCCAATAGTCATGCCGACGACCGACAGTCCATCGTGCGACCCAGCCCTGCCCCACAGGGCAAAGGCTGCAAGTTCAGATTTCCCGATTCAAAGGGTCTGAGGCACCTTCTCGATGACGAAAAACTCGATCGTGTCGCCCTCTTGAATGTCCTCCTGCCCTCTCAGCTTGATCCCGCACTCCAGGCCGGCTTTCACTTCTTTGACGTCATCCTTGAATCTTTTCAAGCTGGCAATTTCGCCTTTCCAGAGCTGCTGGCCGTCGCGAACGAGAACTGCCACGGCGCCGCTCTGGACCTTTCCTTCCTTGACGTAGCAGCCGGCCACCCGTCCCACAGCCGACGAAACGAAAACCTGGCGTATTTCCGCACGCCCTATGAAAACCTCCCTCTCTTCGGGAGGGAGAAGCCCTTCCATCGCCAGCTTTATCCTGTCAATCGCTTCGTAGATGATGTCGAAAGTCTCTATCACGACGTTTTCCTGGCGAGCGAACTCCGCGGCGGATGGACTGACCTTGCTATGAAATGAGACGATAATTGCCCCCGAAGCCGCGGCGAGCATTACGTCGGAGTCGTTCACATCACCGACATGGCTGTGAATGACCTTCAAGGAGACTTTTTCGGTAGTGAGCTTGTCGAGGGACTGGGACAAAGCCTCAACAGAACCCTGAACGTCCCCCTTTATGATGACCTTCAGCTCCTTTTTCTCCTGGCCGAGTTCTGTTCTGAAGAACTCTTCTAAGGTGAGCCTTCTAAGTTCGGTGAAATCTGGCCGGGCAATGGCGCCGAGGCGCTGCTGGGCTTTCCGCGAAGCTTCTCTGGCCTCCCGCTCGGACTCGGGAGAGAATACCTCCGTCCCGGCCGGAGGGGCTCCGTTGAGGCCGAGGACTTCGACCGGGGTAGAAGGACCCGCCTCCACCAACCTGTTTCCCCGCTCATCGAGGAGAGCGCGAGCCTTTCCGTAGCAGGCGCCGGCCACGACGTAGTCGCCAACGTGCAGCGTCCCATTCCTCACAATAACGGTGGCGACAGGGCCTCTCCCCGCCGAGAGGCTTGACTCGATAACCACGCCTTTTGCCCTGAGGCGAGGGTTGGCTTTCAACTCCAGCATCTCAGCCTGAAGAAGTATCATCTCGAGAAGACGGTCAACCCCTTGTCCGGTTAGCGCGCTGACCTCCACGCAAATGGTCTCACCGCCCCATTCCTCAGGAACAAGTTTCCTCTCAGTCAATTGCTGGCGGACTTTGTCCGGGGAAGCGTTGGCCTTATCAATCTTGTTGACAGCCACTACAACCGGCACTCCTGCCTCCTTGGCGTGGTTAATCGCCTCCACGGTCTGGGGCATCACGCCGTCGTCAGCCGCCACCACTAAGACGCATATGTCCGTCACGCTCACTCCCCGCCGCCTCATCTCCGTGAAAGCTTCGTGCCCGGGCGTGTCGAGAAAGACAATCGAATGGTCGTCCACCGACACCTTGTAAGCGCCGATGTGCTGAGTGATACCGCCCACTTCCCCCGCGACGACATTGGTCTTGCGAATCACGTCCAGAAGAGAGGTCTTGCCGTGGTCAACGTGCCCGATGAAAGTCACCACCGGCGCACGCGGAACAAGAAATTCTTCTTCCCTGGCCTTTTTAGCTGCCTCAATCTCTTCGAGTGCCGCCGCTGGGGTCTCCGGCGCGGCCTCCGGGGCTTCCACGGCTTGTTCTGCGGCTTCGGCCTCCTCGCCGGGCAACTCGAAGCTCACTTCGTGCCCAAGCTCATGGGCAAGTATCTCCACAGTATCACGGTCGAGGATGTCGGTCTGGATTGCCTTCAATCCGAGCTTCTTGCAAAGCCGGGTCAGCTCTCCTGGCTTCAGTCCTAATTTGGGCGCCAGGGTGCGAACCGACAGCAAACGGGTCAACTTGAAAGCCTTTCGTTCGACAGGTCTTACGGCTTTCCTGGCCTTGCGTGGTTTCTCAACCTTCTCCACCCGCTTGGCTACGCGCTTGCGGCCAGTTACGGCCTTCCTGGCGACCGGTTTTTTCCTGGCGGGAGGTTTCGGCGGACGAATGGGCCTGGTGAACTCTGCGCGAAGCCGCTCAGCGATTTCGTCCGGGACGGCCGCGTTGGGCGACTTCAGAATAAGCCCCATAATCTCGCACTTCCTCGCCAGCTCGTCTCCGGAGACACCGAGCTCTTTTGCAAGCGAGCTTGCTCTTCGGCCCAATCTATCCTCCTTGGAGCGCTTCCCTTGCGGCTTTCAGGAGCTTCTCAGCCGTAATCTTTCCGAACCCCGGGAGCTTCTCCAGGTCCTCTTCGGATGCCGCTGCAATGGCATCAACCGTTGTGTAACCGGCCCGCTGGAGAATTTCAAGCGTTTTTTCCCCGACCCCTGGCAGCGAGAGAATCTTTTCCCTTCGAATCTCTCGCAGCTCCTCTACCTTCTCTTCCGAGAAGATGTCCACCTTCCATCCCACCAGCTTCGCTGTCAGGCGAGCATTTTGCCCTTTCTTTCCTATTGCCAGGGAGAGCTGGTCCTCGCTGACGATGACCGTCACGCTCTTTTCGAGTTGGTTAACCTCCACCTTTTTTAACTTGGCGGGACTCAAGGCGTTGGCCACGTATGTGGCTATGTCATCGCTCCACTTGATAATGTCAATTTTCTCCCCGTTGAGCTCGCGGACGATGTTCTTGACTCTGGCGCCCCTCAGCCCCACGCACGCCCCGACTGCATCCACATTGTCATCGGTGGAATGGACAGCGATTTTTGTCCTATGCCCCGCTTCCCGTGCGATCCCCTTTATCTGGACGATTCCGTCGCTGATTTCGGGGATCTCGAGTTCGAAAAGCCTCTCCACCAGCCCCGGATGCGTACGGGAGATGATGACTTCCGGTCCTTTGGCAGTGTCCTTGACTTCCATGACGTAAACGCTGATCCTGCTGCCTATGGGATATTTCTCGCCGAAGCACTGCTCCCTGGCGGGAAGGAGTGCTTCAGTGCGCCCAAGGTCAACTATAACTGCTCCGTAGCTGTGGCGACGCACAACGCCGGTAACCAAAGTCCCCACCCGCTCCTTGAACTCGCCGAAGACAAGGTTCTTCTCGGCCTCTCGCAGCCTCTGAATGATGACCTGTTTGGCGGTCTGGGCGGCGATTCTGCCGAAGTCGTGCGGCGTTACCTCCACCGGGACGAAGTCGCCGACCTTGGCGTTGCCATCAATGGCAATCGCCTCTTGAAGAGAGATGGTGTCAGGAAGGTCGCTTGAGGGCCCGGAGACAACCAGCGCGTCCGCAAAAACGTGAATATCTCCTGTGTTCTTATCTATCCGGACCGAGAGGTTGCGGGCTGTCGGGAGAGTTTTCCGTGAGGCGCTCACCAGAGAAGACTCCACCGCTTCCAAGATGGTGTCTTTTGAGATGCCCTTCTCACGTTCGATGTATTCCAGAGTGGTCATCAGTTCGCTATTCATTCCACATCCGCTCCGCAGTGCTATGATAACCCCCATACAGAAAAAAGCGGGCAATCGCCCACTCTCTGTTCTTCGAAACAGCGAGTACTGTGGAAAGATTACGAAAACATGCCCGCTTTGTCAACAGAAGTTGACCGAAAATCAGCCGTTCGGAGTGCGATGGCAAGCTGTGGTCGAAAATGGGGGCTAAGTCACGCCTTGCAGGACGCGGGTACGCCCGCTGGAGACCTTCTCTGCGGCTCGGAAGGGTCGCTGAAAGACGCGGCGTTTCTGAGAATTCCTCGGGCAACACCCGCGGCGAGCAAGAACTGTCGCTGAAAGGTGCCCCGAAAAGAGAAACAAAGCCGACCCTCCGAGAACCGGACGACAGCGGGTCAGGGGCGTCTCCGCCGCTTATCCGCCGGCCCGTGCCAGACCTGGCCTTGTTCATCGAAGCGCCACCCCGGAACATCGAATGGCAGCGCGATTTTGGGCCAGCCCGCCTCCAACTGGCGGGTCGTTTCCTCCCAGGACCGGACTCCGCTAACCGCGTCGAGGACCTGGACGTTCTGCGCCCCTACCGCACAGGCATACTTGATGCACGACTCGATTGATTGCCCGTTAAGGTAGGCTGCCAGGAAGCCCGCGATGGCAGAATCGCCCGACCCTGTCGCGCTGACTACCCGGTCAACACGAAACGAAGGCTCGAAAAGCTCACGCCCCGACCAGTTATCGGGATCGGCCGGCCTGGCCCGACCGATTCGCTGAAGCCTTTCCGCGCCTGGGGTTCTGGCGTAGAAGCCCAGCCAGCCGGACTTCTGCCCGACGATCTTGGCCCCGTATGAGAGCAGTTGCTCCCCAAGTTCGGACAGGTCGCTGAAATCGAAGAATTCGAGCATGTCCCCGGCCCCGGCCTGCTTCTTCTTGGCGAAGAATTTCTCCTTATTCAACATGAACATCGTTTCTTCGGCGCTGGGGAGGAATATGTCAACGTGAGGAAGCACTCCGCGCAGAATGGCGTTCCAGTTGACTTTACCGGACGGAGAAGATGGGTCCGGCAGAGACATGTCCAGGGAAGTGGTGACTCCGGTCTCCTTGACTTTACGAAAAATTTCGACCAGTTCCTGGCCATCATTTTCGTACATTCTTTTCATGAGAGGTGGATAGCCGAGGTGGAACAGCTTCGCCTTGCGCACGATATCCAGGTTTACGTCCTCCGGGCCGAAGGTGTCGTTTGTGCCGGGGTGGTGCAGGAAAACGCGGTCTATCCCCGGCGGAGCGACGGCGATCGTGTAGGAGGTGGCTTCCCCGTGAACGACAGACATACCTTTTTCCGCGCCGTAGTCCTTCAGCCGGTCGAGAATCGCCTTTCCGAAGAAATCGTCGCCGACTTTGCCCATGAGGGCCACTTTCAGACCCAGGCGCTGAAGGGCGAGGCCCGTGTTGGATACCGGCCCGCCGGTCGAGAAAGCCGCTCTCCCGACGTTTATCAGCTTGCCCGGCGCAAGAATCTCGCCCAGCTCCGAACCGAGACCTTCAGGGAACTCCGGAATCACGTCGAGGCAAATATGTCCGGCGACGACGACGTCAATCAGTTGTTCTCCGGGCATCTTTCCTCCTGTTCGACAGACAAGACAAAGACCTCCCTGGAAAAGGCCCGAGAGAGGCAACTCCGCTTCTCTCGAGGCACTCCCAGAAGGGGACATTGACTGAGCTGCGACATCCGCTTATATTAGGTGAAATGGAGGGCTTGATGCAAGAAGCCAGGCAACAGGCTCCATGGGCCTTCTGGATGTGCCGAGGCGACCTACGTGCGAGAAAAAGCGCAGAAATACCTCCTGGAGGTTATGGATGATGCGCGCCGTGGCCCCGCGGCGAGGGTGGTCAAATGCGTTCTATGGGTTTTGTCGCAGACATATCGCACGGCGGTCTGGATGAGGGCGTGGCTGTATGAGCTCGGGGTATTTCATCGGCGCTCATTCGGCTGCCTGACGATAAGCGTCGGCAATATCACGGTCGGGGGAACGGGCAAGACGCCGGTTGTGGAGGTGCTTGGACGGGCGCTCTCGGAGCGAGGACGAAAAGTAGCCATCTTGAGCCGTGGCTACAGGAGCGAGAGCAAAAACGTGCCCCGCCCCCCTGAGGCGGGGGAGGCTCATTTACCCAAGGTTGTCTCAGACGGCAAGAGGATTCTGCTCGACTCAATCGCCGCGGGAGACGAGCCATATCTGCTGGCGAGGAATCTCCGCGGCGCAGCGGTTCTCGTTGATAGAAACCGTCTCAGAGCCGGGCGATACGCGATCTCGCGGATGGGCGTGGACACCCTGATCCTCGACGACGGCTTTCAGCACATGGCAGTCGGGGGAAGACTCGACCTCGTCTTGATTGACTGCACCAATCCGTTCGGAAATGGGCACCTCCTGCCCCGCGGCATCCTCCGCGAACCACTGAGTGGCCTCAGAAGGGCCCACTGCTTCGTTCTGACCAAGACAGGCAGTGTCGAGTTGGAGGCGATCAAGGGCAGACTTCGGGAGATCAACCCCGCAGCGGAAATCGTCGAGACGGTTCATCAGCCGCTTTATTTTGAGGAAGTGCGTTCCGGCGAGCAGCAGCCGCCGGAATTCATCCGGGGCAAGGACGTTTGCGTCCTCAGCGGCATCGCCCGCCCGGAAAGCTTTGAAAGAGCAATCGAGGGTCTCGGGGGGCGGGTCAGGAAGAGAATTCGTTTTGTTGACCATCATCGCTACTCCGACAACGAAATCGAACGGATAGTCGCAGAGGCTCGTGCGGAGAACGTGGACTGTATTGTAACCACGCAGAAGGATGCGGTGCGTGTACCACCGCTGGAAAGCAGCCCCGTGCCGATTCTCTTTCTGCGGGTGGAGGTGAAGATTACACGCGGCGCGGCGGACTTCGCCGACCTTGTCTCAAAAATCTGTCATATCTGAAGGCGTCCGCCGGGAAGGGAAGTTCCGTTGGCACTCGAAAGGTAATCAGAAGGATGGGAGAGAGTCAGGATAGTGATTTCCGATGCGCCGGCCTTTTTCAGGACGCGAGCGCACTCATTGAGCGTCGCCCCGCTGGTGATTACGTCGTCAATGACAAAGAGTTTTTTACCGGCGACCTTTTCTGGGCGAGTCACCTTGAAAGCGTTCTTAATGTTGTCCCTTCGCTGCTCTGCGGGAAGGCCTACCTGGGGACGAGTGTGGCGAACCCGCTTGATGCTTCTCTTCAGAATGGGGATGCGAAGGTTTTTTGACAGCGGCCCCGCCAGGTGCGCCGCCTGGTTAAAACCTCTACGCCAATGTCTCCGCCAGTGCAACGGGACAGGAACAATTGCGTCGTAGCTTATCGTGCCCGCATGTCCACGAACGTAGTCCAGAACCAGCCCGCCCAGAAATGACCGGAGGTAACGCCTTTTTCTGTACTTGAAAAGGTGAATGAGTTCTCTCAGCGTCTCGGTATAGGCATGGGTGGAGTAACCGGCGTCATAATGGAGTTTCATTGCCCGGCACCTGGCGCAGACGAGCTCTTCGACCGATTCAGCGGACATTTTTCTTCCGCACTTGCTGCAAACGGGAGGCTCAACAGCGACGATTTCTCTGGCGTGAACCAGGCAGACAGGGGAGCGGCGGGAGGGGTCCATCGGACGGTCGCAAATGACACATCTGTTGGGAAAGACCAACCCGAGGAAATTCTCAGCCGCCTTTCGGAAAAAGCCCACCAGACCTTCTCCCTCAGAACCGCGCCCTGAAGACCCTCCCCGAGCCGCCGCAGCCTTGCTGAGGCGGGGCGAGCTACTTTTTGGCCTTCGATTTAGTCTTCCCGAACGAAGCTCCCTCGGTGCCTTTCGACTGGAGCTTGTGCCCTACCAGCGCGACAACGATGGTGAGAACCACAACCATCATCCACATCAGAGTAGCGTCCACGCCCCGTAGAAAATTGGGATACGCGCCCTCGCGCCCAAAGAAATGCGACTCTTTCTTCCCGAAAGCGAAAAACTTGTCGCGGAGCTTGGCGAAGAAAACAAAACCGGCGTGAAGACCCATGGGAAGGAAAAGGGCCGACGTTCTGAGGTAAGCGACTGTCAGAAGGATGCCTATCAGGAAAAGGCCTATGGCGAAAGGAAAAATCTCCCTGAAGTTGCCGAACCTGTCGAGAGAATGAATCATGACTTTGAAGCCGCCCAGCGGGTCCGAGCCGGAGACGCTCGGCAGCTCCCGAGGGCGCAGGAAATGGCCGAGAGCATAAACAATGCCCGCCAGTATCGCTGCCACGCTGGCGCCAAGGTCGGCTCTCAGTCCCTGGAACATTATGCCCCGGAAGAAAATCTCCTCAATGAAGCCTACGAGGATGCTGACCCCGAGGGCTATGCCAAATGCTTTCCAGAAGTCTGCGGTACTCGCGCGGGGATTATGGAAGCCACCACCTTTCAGAAGCGTGATGACAACCGCCAGAATAAGAAGCGAAGCCAACCCGACAAGAAAGCCTCCGAGGAAAGGTTTGGCGGGAGGATATGCCTTCGGGTTGATTGAGGTCTTGACCTGCGATTTCAAATACCGGTGAAAGGCAAGAAAAAGGAGAAACGTGAACGCAGCGGCACTCCAGTAAAAAACGCGGAAAAGGTGGGCGTTTTTGCCCGATATGGAGTCGCACACAACTTTTATTAGGGGGGCAAGAGCAGCCGCCGCAACGGCGGCGCAGACGAGTACAAAAGGAATTGAGAAATAGGACTTTCCCAGGACTCCTTCTCTCCTTTCAGCCATATTTTGCCTCACGTTAGAGTGTTTTGGGTGCCCTCGCCCCGCTGCGGCGGGGCTTCAGAGGTCTTCACATTCGTGCAGAAGAACGCCCGCGTGCGCCGGATGGAGCACTGGAGGCCCCATACTGCCCACACGGATAACGGGGGGATAATACAATGGCTCTTGTTCTGCGTCAATCCTTCAGAACAAGGAGTCTTATTGAAGCGAGCGAGCTTAGTCGGCAGTCAATCAGGGGCCGGTAACCTGCGCGGAGGTTACGCTATTTTGCACGTCATACTCACAGCCCAGTTTTTCGACGCTGAGCACGGTGAACGTTGTCGTGCCAGCCGTTTTTGACGGCTCACTCGTCGCGGTTAGCGTGCCGCCGGCATCGGTCGAGCCAGAACCGGAACCGCTGTGCACTCCGGACCAGGTATAATTCACCGTCGCGCCTTCGACTGCTCTACCATACTGGTCGAGAACGGTCACTCTCGCGGCAGCCGACCAGTTTTTCCCCTTCACGACCTTCGACATCTCTATGCTTGCGACGTGGATAACCGGCGGAGCGCTCGGCGTGGCGCTGGCTTCGTTGCTTGGGCTGCTCTCCTGCCCAGCGTTATCTACCGCACTGACAACGTAGTAATATGTAACGCCGTTGATCAACCCCGTATCGAGGTAATCGCTGGACGCGACCGGGGCACCATTCAGCTGAACGTATCCTCCGCCCGAGCTTGTGGAGCGGTAAACGTTATACCCCTCCAGGTCCCCTTCAGTGTTATCGTTCCAATCGAGCTGAACTTGTCCATCGCCAGCCGTTGCCGTGAGACCCGTCGGGGCGGCTGGAGGAAGGTCGGGCGGAGTGCCGCTGCAAAGGACGTACATGTGATCCACGTAAAGTGTGTCAAGATTTCGGTTCCCGGCAGACCTGTCGGTATCCCGGACTCTGACGTAGACTGTGCCCTTCACGGTCCTGGGCAGTGTGAAGCACTGGTAGGCATCGTCGTCCACGGTCTTGGTGACCGTAAGCATGTCGGAATACGAAGCGCCGTCCGTCGAGTAAGAGAAGACGAAATTGTCGCCGTCGGGACTCGCGGTTCTCCAGGCATCAACGTAGAAGACGACGGAGTTTCCTCCGGTTACGTTGAAGGCCCAGATGTGGCTTAGCTCGTCGTGCCTCTGGGAAGGCTTGCCAGCCTCTTTGACAGCCTCCGTCAAGGCCTCGGGGACGTTATTCTGGCTATACGTGTCCTCATAGGAGCCTGAGGTGATAGAGCCGATTTCGGTTGCGTAGTCCCGCGTCGCGTAGTCATAGGCCGGCGGCGCTTCCTGTGGCGTTGCTGAAGCGACATCGCTCGGACCGCTCTCATTGCTGCCAGTGTCCACAGCGGTGACGTAATAGAAATAGGTCACGCCGTTGGTCAGGCCTGTATCAAGGTAATCGCTCAACGCGACGAGGCTCGTGTTGACTTTGGCATAGTCAGCACCCTCAGACCGATAAACGTTGTATCCGGCGAGGTCTGTCTCGGCGTTGTCGTTCCAGTCGAGCTGAACCTGCGAATCGCCCGCAGTGGCAGTCAGACCCGTCGGAGAAGCCGGTGGAATCGTGTTCGGAATCTCGACCCGGTCAATCAGGCTGCCATCGTTTCGAACGGCACGGAGAACGAGTTGATTCCCGTTGATGTCCACCGTGCAGTGGTGGAAGCACGCCTCACCGGCCTGCCGGATGGGCGGCTGCGTATCTTTGTAAAGTGCTCGGAGAGGCGCCCCGCCCCCTCCCGTTACGATGTAGTAGACGCCGTTATTGAGGTACCTTTCGTAGGCGTGTGTATGGCCGCTGAAAACCATCGTCACGCCATATTGCTCGAAAACCGGCACGAGATATTGTTGAACGTTTGGATCGTCGGAATGGTTCTCCGCATACGTATAAGGCGGGATGTGGAAAAACACAAAAATCCATTGAGGCAGATTCGGATTCTGCGGGTTTCTGGCCCATTCCAGGTCGGAGACAAGCCAGTTGTACTGCTCCGTCCCCGTCTTGTAGTAGGACACATCGTTGTCGTCCAGGCAGATGAAATGGCTGTTGCCGTAATCGAAGGAATACCATCTCTCGTTGCCCGGCAGCGAGAAGAACATCCGGTAGTTTGCGGCGGTGGAATCGCCATTGTATTCATGATTCCCAATGCTCGGGAACATCGTCGTGTTTTTCATCAGATTCGCTGCCGGGCCGAAGAAATGAGGATACCACTGGGCATAGTTGCCGCCGTTGTAAACGAAGTCTGCCACGTGAAGGACAGTATCGGGAGCGCTGGTTATGATGGCGTTTATCACGGCCTCGTGGTTCGACTGCCAGTTATAGTTATCCTCCCCGCGGTTATCGCCGTATGCGACGAATCGGAACGCGGTGGTCGGGCTCATCGCCGTCCAGAAGGTATTTTCGGCGCTGCTGACATCCCCCAAAGTGACCTTGTAGTGATATTGCGTGTCAGGCGATAGGCCTGTCAGCGTAATTTCGTGAATGGTCACTGGCGTCGGGTCTTCGACGTAATAGTATTGGTCTGACCAGTAATCCACGCGGCTCGCGGAGGCGAAGCTGGTCTCCCACATGACGGTTATGTGGTCGAGGCCAACGTTCTGAAGATATGGACCTTTGATAATTTCGATCGGCTCGTTAATGGAAAGGCGGGGGACAAGCACGATTTCGGTGCTCGAACCGCTGATGTTCCAGACTCCGATAGCGAGGACGTGCTCCCCCGGAGTCAGCAGACCCGCGGCGACCGAAGTGATGTCACGAAGCGGGCTGTAATTGGGAACATTGCCATTGCTTGACTCATGGTTTGCGGACGCTGGCGTATTTCCGGCCAAGTCTCCCGACGGCACGTTATCCCGGTAAACCTCCGCGCCGTCAATCCATGCCGCATAGCCGTCGTCGAAATCAGCTCCGAGGAAGACGTTGCTGACCGTCGTGTCTTCGGCAATGTTGAAGTGCGCCCGCGTGTAGACCGACAGCGTGTAATTGGGAACGGTTGTTTGGAGCAGATTCGCCGCGCTTCCGGCCGTATCGTAGCCGACGCCGTACTGACCGCCAGTCCACCCGGAATCATCAAAACCAGCATTGAACCACATGGAGTCCACGCCTGTGGCGGAATTGTTTGCCTGGTATTTCATCGGCGAGTATTGTTCGACGAGAACCTGAACGCCCCATGCTCCGCAGGAGCACAAGCACAGCGCAGAAATCAGCAGTGCGAACCGCGCAAGCGAATGGGAAGGAAAACGGCACATGGTACACCTCCCGTGAGTTGACGACCCCTTTTCGGTTCCCTGATGGGAAACACCCCATCCTGTCTCTACGAAGTTAACCTGCCCCAATGGAGTCCGAACCCGCCGTCCATCTGCTACCCTGAATCATGGCAAGAAGCAATCTACCATGTCAGATGATATACCCCGTGTGTTCGAGGTCAAGCGTTTTTTTGAACACGGCAGCCGAGGCTCGCTCGCCCGACTTGTCAGGCTTGTATCGCCAAGTTCCCAGACTAACAGGCATAGAGGCTTTCCGCGGGATGCAGCGTTAGAAAGAGCGGGCATCAGGCTGCACCCTTCACCACGGCCAGGCATCGCCTTTTTGGAACCGTTCCCCTCGCAGGGGTTCGTCGCTGGCGAGGGTTCGGTGCCCGCTCAAAAGTGGCGCAAGAGCTTATCGTTTTTCGAGCCGTTCCCCTCGCAGGGGTCGGACTGAGACGAGGGGCAGATACCGCTCGACCTCTTTCCTGGAGAGGTCGGCGATGCGCCAGACAGCGGCATTAGCACAGCCTGCTGCCGCTCCCCAGCGAAGGCACTCCTCGATGGGGAGATGGAGGGTGAGACCGTAGACGATTCCCGCAATGAGGCAGTCGCCGGACCCCACCGGCATGATTTCTCTTATGGCCGGCGGTCTGACAACGAAGCTGTCGCCTCTGAACGACGCCCTGAGTCCTTTTTTGCCGAGGGTGATGACGACGAGTTCAATCCCTTTGCTGTGGAAATGTTCAAAAGCCTCCCCATAGTCCGCATGGCTTCGCAGGGGCTTGCCTGTGGACGACTCATATTCGGCACGGTTTGGCTTGACCATAAAGGGGGAAGTCTCGATTCCGCGGATGAAGGCTTCGCCATACGTGTCGAGAATGGTAAGGGTTCCGTGCTTGTGAGCTTCCCGGATGAGGTCGCGGTAGAACGTCGCGAGATTTCTCCCCGGGACGCTCCCCGAGAGGACGAGGATTTTCGCTTTTGCTGCCCAGACCAGCGCTTTCTCTTTGAGGCGGCAAGCTTCCTCGAGCGTGACCGGCTCGCCCTCTTCAATAAGCGTCGTCTTCAGCTCGCCGGAAGTTTCGTGGATGCGCGTTGAGAAACGAGTCGGGCTTTTGACCCAGAAGGGGATGAGGGGGATGCAGTCGCCGCGGATAAGCTCCGCGAGGAGCTTCCCGGTATGACCCCCAAGCATGACGAAAGCCTTCACCGGCAGCCCGAAATTCTTCAGAACCCGCGCGACATTAACGCCCTTCCCTCCGGCAGCTATCTCCTTGCGGTCGCTCCGCGAGATGATGCCTTTGCGCAGCCGGTCAACGAACAGCGTCCTGTCAATTAGTGGGTTGAGGGTGACTGTAAGTATCATTTCGGCACACCAGCTCGGCGCTCATTCGCCTGCTTTTCAGATAACTTACTGGCGGAGCCCAATGTTGTCAACCGTAGGTCTGGTCAGCCGCGTCAGCCAGCTTCACTCGAAAACCATGCTGGCGAAGGAGACGATGGATTGGGTGGCGCGGTCGATGGTCCTGTCGTATTTGAGGAGGCGGCCCCTGGCAGGGGAGATGAGGTTGAGAAGAACGTAAATCGCCGGCAGGCCGCATATTCTCCTCCTATCGTTATCCTTCGCGATGGAAGAGAAGAAACCGGCGGCATTCACGTTTTCGACGTGTTTGAGCATCTCCCTGTCCTCATTTTCGAGGAGGAGTTCAGTCCCGGGACGGAGGGAGCCGGGGTCGCCGAATTTCTGTCCGATATGAGCGAGGTCAACGCCGGCGATGAAGCAGATTCTTCGCTTGCAGCGGGCGGAAGCAATCCTCATTGCCTGAATGAAATCCTGGACTCGCGGGTCTTCGACTGGCTGGCGCCTGGCGGCAATCATCTCGTCGAAAGAGGCACAGAGGACCGGGACTATGGATATATCTTCTTTCGGGAAGATGTATCGCAGAAAGACCGTCTGAAACTCGACGGAGTGCTCGGTGCGGTGAGCGATTTCGTCGGCAAAGAGGTCGCCGGGGTAATTCTTGATGAGCGATTCGACAAATCTTTCATCGCTGCGGATGGGACCGAGAGGAGTCTGAAAATCCTTGGAGGTCACGGCGAAAAGATTCTCCATAGGCGCATGACCGATGCCGAGGATGACGAAAACCTCGGCGTGGGGAGAACGAGCCAGCTCGCTATACGCCCACGCGGAACATGGCCCGCCCGCGCGCAGGTCTATGTGAGGAGCCATGATAGCCTTGACTTTTCCTCGGCGCCTCTTCTCTGGAAGCGGGCCAGGACCTTCGGGAGAGGCGAAAAATCCATCTATCTGCCGCATTAGACTCTGCGCGTCCGAAGGGTAGGCCTGGCCCGCGTGAAAGGGCAACCGCACCTCGGCGCGGTTGAACTCCTCTATGATTCTTTTCTTACGCCGGTGAAATCTCTCGTTGTCGAGGAAGAAACTTTGGTCGAGGTCGGACAGAATCTTGTTGAGGCGAGAGGAAAGCAGGAGCGTGCCGAACTTTCTGGTGTAGAGATACTGAATGTCGGGGAGCGAATGGTTGCCGTCGCATAGGGCCATGATGAAAAAAACGTCCGCAGTAACGACAATTTTGCTGTCGGAGAAGCCAGCCGGGTCGGAGAGGTGGATAAGGTCTTGACCCTGATGACGGATAGGGACCGGCTGGAGCGGCCTCAGCTTCGGATGGTCCGCAACATGTTCTTTCTGTTTCATCCGCTATCTCTCGACTGGGCCGGGTTCCTCACGGAGGCCATCTCGATCGCGGCCTTGACAAACTCACGGAAAAGAGGATGAGCTGCTGTCGGCTTCGATTTGAATTCCGGGTGGAACTGGCAAGCCACGAACCACGGGTGGTCGGCAAGCTCAATGATTTCCGCGAGCTTTCCGTCCGGGGATGTGCCGCTGACCAAAAGCCCGTTGTGTTCCAGCAACTGGCGGTATTCGTAGTTCAGCTCGTAGCGATGGCGATGTCGCTCGCTGATGGATTCCTGCTGATAGGCAGCGAATGTCCTCGTGCCGCGTTTGATGACGCAGGGATAAGCGCCGAGCCGCATTGTTCCTCCAAGGAGCACCACGTCTTTTTGCTCCGACAGGAGGCTGATTACCCGATGGGGCGTTTCCGGATCGAACTCGGTGCTGTTGGCATTGCTCAAGCCGCAGACGTTTCTGGCGAACTCAATGACCGCGCATTGCATCCCCAGGCAGAGTCCCAGGAAGGGAATCCGATTGACGCGGGAATATCCTATGGCGGAGATTTTCCCTTCTATGCCTCTGTATCCGAACCCGCCCGGAACAAGAATCCCATGAGCTCCCCTCAGCAACTCGTCCGGGCCGCTCCTCTCTATCCGCTCCGAGTCCAGCCGGATGACATTTATCCTGCAATCGTTGCTTATCCCCGAATGGCTGATCGCCTCGTAAACACTCTTGTAGGCGTCCTGATGCTCGATATACTTGCCGACGACCACAATTGTGGCAGCATTTCTGGGGTGTCGAACCGCTTCCAGAATTCTTTCCCACACCGATAAGTCACCTTCTTTCCAGTCAAGGCGAAGAAGCTTGATGATGATTTCATCAACGCCTTCTTTCTTGAGCATCAGAGGGAGTTCGTAAATGGTGTCTTTTACATCCCTCTCCTCGATGACAACGTCCACAGCCACGTTGCAGAAGAGAGCGATTTTGGCGCGGATTTCTTTGCTGAGGTGCTTTTCGGTGCGGCAGACGAGTATGTCGGGTTGTATCCCTATTTCCCGCAGCTTGGTGACGCTATGCTGGGTCGGCTTTGTTTTGATTTCGTCTGCGGCTCGGATGTAAGGGACGTATGTGAGGTGAATGTGAACGCTATTGCCGGTGCCGACATCCAGGCGAAGCTGGCGGATTGCCTCCAGGAACGGCAGCCCCTCGATGTCCCCGACCGTCCCGCCAACCTCGGTAATCACGAGGTCAACACCGTCCGCAAGAGAAGTTATTCTCCTCTTAATTTCGTCGGTGACGTGCGGGATGACCTGGATGGTCTTTCCGAGGAAGTCTCCCTTGCGCTCCTTCGAGATGACTGATTCGTAAATCTGTCCGGCGGTAACGTTGTTGCGCTGGCCAAGCTGGACGGAGGTGAACCTCTGATAATGTCCCAGGTCAAGGTCGGTCTCAGCCCCGTCGTCGGTAACGTAAACTTCGCCGTGCTGGTAGGGGCTCATGGTGCCAGGGTCAACGTTCAGGTACGGGTCGAATTTCAGGAGAGTCAGCTTCAGCCCTCTGTTCTCGAGGAGATTCGCGATTGAAGCGGCAGTCAGCCCCTTTCCAAGGGATGACACCACGCCGCCCGTTATGAAGATGAACTTTGCCATACGATTTTCCTCACCTTCTCCAGGTGCTCCGGGGTATCCACGTTAAGCGAATGGTGCTCAACAACACCTACTTTGATTCGATACCCGTTGTCAAGCGCTCGGAGTTGCTCAAGCTCTTCGGCGACCTCGAGCTGGGATTGTGGGAGCTTCACGTACCCCAGGAGAAAATCCCTCCGGTAGGCGTAGATGCCAATGTGCCGGTAATAGCTTATCCCCTCTTTCATAGCCCCGCTCTTGGAATGGGGAAGCGGCGCACGCGAGAAATAAAGCGCATAGCCCCTCACATCGAAAACGACCTTCACCACCGCTCTGTCGAAAAACTCCTCCTCACGCTCCGTTTTTGAAGCGAGGGTCGCCATCTCAGGAACCGGGTCTTCGATCAGGAGCTTCGCGACCGCGTCAACAGCCTTCGGCTGGATAAGAGGCTCGTCCCCCTGGACGTTGACGACGATGTCGCAATTCAACCTCGCGGCTGCCTCAGCACACCTCTCCGTTCCGGAACGATGCGAAGGGGACGTCATTACGGCTTTTCCGCCGAAAGATCGGACAACATCGGCAATCCTCTCGTCGTCGGCGGCGACAATGAGGTCGGATAAGAGCGATGCTTTTGCCGCCCCCTCGTAAGTTCGCTGAATCATCGGCTTGCCGCATATATCGGCAAGGAGCTTCGCAGGAAGGCGTTTCGATTCGTATCTCGCGGGGATTATACCGATGACAGTTGGCTGCGGCCTCATTCACCTCCTCCGACGGATGCCAGGCGGGAAGACCGGCCTCTCCAATCTCCCACACCGTGTTTGTTGAGCGAGGAGAGAAGCTCTCATCCAGGGAGGGGGCCAGTCCGTAAGAAATCGTGCCACCGCTTCCTTGAGGAATTCCTTCGGCCGCAGCATGGCTTTCTCCTGAGAGCCTGCAATCTCAGCCAAGCTGATGGAAGCCAGGAAGTGGTCTCTCGCAACTTCCGCAGCGCCCTCCCCGAGACTGCCGCAAATGGCGATGACAGGGACGCCAAGCTGTGAGGCGGCCTTCGCCACCCCTGCCGGCGCCTTCCCCCTGACTGTCTGAAAGTCAAGCTTTCCTTCGCCCGTGATGACCAGGTCCGCGCCGCGAATCTTGTCCCGAAAACCAACAAGGTCAATGATCGTGGCAATTCCCGATTGTATCTTCCCGTTCAAAAAGGCGACGATGCCCGCGCCGAGGCCGCCCGCGGCTCCCGCGCCGGGGATTTCCGAAACGTCAACTCCGAGGTCTCTCTTCACGACCTGGGCGAAGTGGGCGAGGTTTCGCTCAAGGAGTTCAACCATTTCAGGTGTGGCGCCTTTCTGAGGCGCGAAAACCCTCGCAGCCCCGTTCTGGCCGAGCAGGGGATTGCTCACGTCCGAAAGGGCGGTTATCTCGAGCCCCGAAACGTCAATCCTTCCCGACGGGTCAATTCTGTTGAGACGAGAAAGCCCTCCTCCCCCGAAGGGGATGTCTTTGCCCTTATCGTCGAGGAGCTTAACCCCGAGCGCGGCTGCCATCCCTCCCCCGCCGTCAACAGTCGCGCTCCCGCCGATGCCGACGAAGATTCGGCGGCAGCCCTCCTCGATTGCCCGCAAGATGAGCTGGCCCGTCCCGAAGGTCGTCGTCACGAGCGGATTGCGCCGGTCTTCAGGCACCAGGGCGAGCCCCGAAGCCTCAGCCATCTCGATGACGGCAGTTTTTCCTTCCTGCACGACCGCGAATCCTGCCTTGACATTGGTCAGCAGCGGCGATCTCACCGTCGCTGGGACTCGCCGCCCGGGCAAGGCCGCAAGCACCGCGTCCACTGTCCCTTCCCCGCCGTCCGCAACGGGAACTTCTACGATTTTCCATCCGGGATGAAGGCTGCGGATTCCGCCGGCAATGGCACCGGCGACTTGGGCCGCGCTCAAGCTTCCCTTGAAAGAGTCCGGAGCAATCACTATCTTCATTTTCGATAATAGCGCGTTGGCGTCAAAAACCGCCGCCGAGCGTCGTCGCCTTTCCGCGCCGAAAGCGCGGCAGTTTTCTGCCTTCAGGTAGGCAAACAGCAGTCGGAACAGTGGACGACCCCGGCAGGTTCTCAGAGTCGCGCGAACTTCAACCGCGACGATGCTACCATAGCGCAGAAGCGCCGCAGTGTCAATTGGTTTTCCGGGTCTCCGACGCAACGGCCTTTCGGCGACCTCCCGTTCGCCTTTCTCGGGATCGGCCAAAAAGGCGTTGACAAGAGCAGGCGCCGCCATGCGGACGGCGGAGACTCCTGGAGTGACACGCCGGACATCGGCGACCCCGTAGGGTCTAAGGCAGACAACAACGATGTGCGAACGGCTTTTCTCACCCGCCGACGACAATGACGTTGTTGGGGGACGACCGAATGGACCTGGAGGTGGGGACTCCCTATGCCGAACCCGGCTATACCTCCGACGATGATTTTGAGGGAGACCTCACGGCAAGCGTGGTCGTCAGCGGCCCGGTGGGTCATACCTTCCTTGGCAGCTACGTTCTCCGCTACAATGTGAGGGATTCGAGTTGGAATCCGGCGGAGGAGAAGACGAGAACTGCCAACGTTGTGGACATGGCCCCTATCGAGTTGACGGGGATCGTCAAACCGCTTGAGGGCATGCTGCAGCTCACGTGGTCCAGCCGCCCGGGAGATAGATTCACCGTGTGCTCACGCACAGACCTTGTGGCGGGGGAGTGGGTCGAGGAAATATCCATTACCGGCCAGGCTGACTCCGTTTCCTGGATGGATATGAGGGCGAATGTACCGGTGAAGTTCTATAGAATCCAGCGAAGGTGACACCGCTTTGCCGGAAGAGGGATTTCGGCGTTTGACTGTTGCGTGAGTGCAAAAAGCAGGCGCCCCGGGCGGACGGCCGCAGCGCGCGTCTTTGTATCTTCTTATAGTCTTGCCTTCAGCCGATTTTCTCCGTGACCGTTCGGGGAATCATGAACTGGAGGAGGTAATCGGGGCCGCCGGCTTTTGAGCCTATCCCCGACATCTTCAACCCGCCGAAGGGTTGCCGGTTGACGACTGAGCCGGTGATTTTCCTGTTGATGTAGAGGTTTCCGACGAGGAACTCCCTTTTGACTTTCTCGATAGTCTCGCGGCTGGCGGAGTATAAGCCGCCGGTCAGGGCGTAGTCTGTGCCGTTGGCAATCTCAATCGCCTCGTCGAGATTCCTCGCCCGAATGACACTCAGAACCGGCCCAAAAATTTCCTCCTGGGCGATACGAGCTTGAGGAGGGACATCCGCGAATATCACCGGCCCGACGTAGAACCCTTCGTTCTGGAACGAGGAGACGTCTCTCTGCAGGACCAGCCGCGCTTCCCTCTTGCCGATTCGTATGTATCGCAAGACCTTTTTGGTTGCCGATTCGCTGATCAAAGGGCCGAGGAAAGCATCGGGGTCTTCCGCCGGCCCGATGTTTACGCGTGACGTTTTCTCGACCAGGATTTCTAAGAAATCGTCGTACACCTCCTCCAGAACGATTGCCCGCGAGCATGCAGAGCACTTCTGTCCCTGATAGCCGTAGGCTGAAACGACAGTTCCGGCAGCCGCGGCCTCGAGGTCAGCGTCCGCGGCGACAATGATAGCGTTCTTCCCTCCCATCTCAGCGATGACCCTTTTGATTCCCTTCTGTCCTTCTTTCGTCTGAGCGGCGAGGCGGTTGATCCGCAAGCCGACCTCCCGCGAGCCTGTGAATGCTATCATGTCAACGTCGGGATGCGTCACGAGAACGTCGCCGATTTCACTACCTCGCCCGGAGAGAAAATTCAGAACGCCCTGGGGCAAACCCGCCATGTTCAGTATATCAACCATAATTGCCCCCACCACCGAGGACTCGCCGGACGGCTTGAAGACAACGGTATTCCCCGCTGCGAGGGCGCCCGTCGTCATCCCCACGGCTATCGCAAGGGGGAAGTTCCATGGGGCGATGACAGCGCATATCCCGCGAGGCTCGTAGAAATATTCGTTCGTCTCCGCCGGAATGTCGAGCCGCAAAGGACGCTCCAGTCGCATCGCCTCCCGGGCGTAATACTCCACATAATCAATTCCCTCCACGACATCCGCGTCCGCCTCAATCCAGTTCTTCGCGACCTCATAGACCTGCCAGGCCGCAAGCTCATACCGGCGGCGCCGCATTTCCTCAGCGGCTGCCAGGAGTATCTCGGCTCTCTGGCGCGCGGAGGTCTTCTTCCAAGAGGGAAATGCTTCTCTCGCAGCGCCAATCGCGGCCATGACGTCCTCCACGCCTGCCTTGAACACGTACCCTACGTGCTGATTGATGTGGCTTGGGTTCAGTGACACGATTTTTTCTTCGGCGCAGACGTTTTTCCCGCCAATGACCAGAGGGTATTCCTTCCCCAGGCTTCCGGCGACGGATGCCAGCGCCGCCTTCATTTCTTTTCTGATTTCTTCCTTGGAAAAGTCGGCCAAAGGCAGATTTGAAAAGGGCGGCACATCCCGCGCCCATGCCCGCAATGCGGTTGTCGGCTCTCTGACGCCCTTTTGTTGCTGAAGTTCCACGGGATTTGTCATGTCTTTCTCCGCTCAGGTTTCTGTGACATAAGCCCTTTGTTTCGTGGTGAGCCTTGACTAACGCAGACCAATTTTGTCCCGATTGCACTCGGAGACCTTATCCTGGCACCGAAGTTTCCCGTCGGAGGTTAAATAGCCAGGCACACGATGCTGGCGAAGAATGCCAAAAGCGAAAGTCGCCGTCAAGCATATTGTCCGCCCGGCGTCCCAGATTCTGTCGCTGCAAGGTTGCGGTTGACACCGGCCCTGTTGTTTGGTAAACTATTTGTGATAGTTGAAGAAGGGATTGGAGTCGTTGGCTGAGGGTGTTGTTCGGTTTCTGGCGCCACCGGCTACTATGTCGCCGCCGGGAATTTTGCCCCGGGCCAAGCAGAGAATCCCCGGCAGAGGGGCGAGGTGTCAGCCTCAAATGTGTTTCTCACCGCGGGAGGAGTCTAAAAATGGCTACCGAGCACCTCAAGAAACTCGGCTTTGATCTGGCTTACCTTTCATTGTTGACGAGGGCGGGGCTAAAGCCCTTGAGCCGCTGGGAAAAGGATTTCGATGCTGCCACAGAACAGGTTCTTCACGACCTGGGGCTTAAGACGCGGACGGTGCAGCGGAGCGTTCGTTCCGGAAAACGGCTGCGCGAACTGATCTTCAGTAAGTCGAGTGAGTGCCTCGACCTGTACGCCTCGCGGTTCGACGCAACGCTCATTGACCGCAGCCCGACCAATATGAGAATAGAGGGACTATTGTTCGGCTATCCGTCGTGCTGCGTGGAGAGCTACGTTGCCAAAGGCTATGTCAAGAACTCTCTGCGGAGGTCGGACCAGCGGATTTTGTTCCACTGGGCTTGTCGAAATTGCCCGATCACGCCGCTATTGCTCCCGCACTACAGGAGGATTTACGGCGAGTGCCGCAAGGCAATGCGGGGGCGGCTGTTTTCGAGTCTCTCGGCGGTTCGTGAGGCGGTGGTGGCTGAGCATCTGAGGCGGGCTGTTGCGACGGCGGCATCGCTTGTGGCGCTGGGGACCCTGCCGGTCTCAAAGGCAGAATACAGCGGCGATCCCCGCCATCTCATCCCATTGGAAGTGTGGGAAGACCCGGACAGGGACTTCCTCAAGGACGAGGAGGAAATTCTGCTCCACATGGACCCGGCTCAGCCGGACCAGGACGGCAACCTTGTCGCCGATGGAGTTGACATGGCGTTAGCTTTGTCCGGTGCGATTGATGCTCTTCCGAGCCCTTCTCCTGGTGAGCCTCCTCCCGTGGACAGGCCGTACGTTGTGCATAACATGGCCTTTGGAATAGAGGCTTGCCAGGCGTGCGGCCAAGCCGATATCAACATGGGTGTCCTTGAGATCGTGAATCCTCTGGAAAACCTTTCTATATGGATGCCGTACATGGCTAAACACTACATGGAGCACGGCAGTTTCTCCTATGCCGGATCAAGACACACCGGACGGGTGAACGTGGCTCTCCTGCGAACGGTGCTGAGGTCGGGAGGACTCGCTCATTTCATTCCGGAACCAGAAGGGACCGATGCCGATAATGACGGGCTGCGGGATTGGGAGGAACCGGTCTTCGGCGCCGACCCCGGTGATCCCGACACCGACGGGGATTTTCTCCACGACGGGAGCGACCTCGCCAGGGAGCTGCGTGCTCAGCTCAGTTCTCTTCCAAGGGGTGCCACGAAAGACAAGCCATATGTAATCGAATACCCCATGGATGGCATAGAGACCTGTCCGCGCTGCGGTGAGCGAGTGGTTATGGAAATCTGGGAAGTGATAAATCCTCTGACGGGCGCTTCCATTTCGATTCCTTCGATGGCTCTTCACTTCATGGAGCACGGCGGCTTCCCATGGGAAGGAGGGTATTTGTTCGGGGGCCAGGGCAGAGTTGACCCGAGGCAGCTCAAAGCTGTTCTTACCGGCGAGGGCGATGGGCATCTGTTGCACGTCTCACTGGACGCAGACGGAGACCTCATGGCTGATCAAGAGGAGTTAGACCTCCACCGGAAGCCTTATGAGCCCGACGAGAACGGAAATCAAATCCTCGACGGCGTTGAGCTGGCAAAGGAAACTGCGGCGGAAATCTCCGCTCTCCCCGGTCCTTCGCCGAGCAGCCAGATTCACCGGCTGGACTTCCAGCTCAAAGGGCTGGAAAGATGCGACATCTGCGGGGAGAACGTAAACATGGGGCACCTGACAGTAGTCAACCCGGTGGCAAAGCTCTACGTGAGAGTGCCCTATATCTCCCTGCACTATATGGAACACGGCAGTTTCTCTTATGCCGGGGATGTCCACGGTGCGGGGAGGCCTGACGTGAAATTGCTTCTGGAGGCCCTTCATTCGGCGGGTCCGGCGCACATGCTTCCGGTGCCAGGGGATGCCGACGGCGATGGCCTTGCAGATTACCAAGAGAACTACTTCGGCACGAGCGAGACGGTCTGGGACAGCGATAATGACGGCGTCCCGGACGGATTCGGTCTGGCTCACGAGATGTGGGAGGCTGTCAATGCCCTCCCCAGGGCCCTGAACACCGAAAGCGGCCCTAAAGACTGTCCCTTCGCGGTTGACCACTTGCTAAGGGGAATCGAAGTATGCGAGGCGTGCGGCGTCGAGGTGAACATGGGGTGGGTTGAGGTCATCAACCCGAAAGAATACATCAACGTCGAGGTCCCATATATCGGGCTTCACTACATGCGTCACGGCAGTTTTTTGTATCCTGGGGACCTGCATCGCCCCCCCGTGGTCCCGCTTCTCCTCCATCTCGCCTTGACAGGAAAGGGAAACTCCCATCTGGTGATTCCTCCCAAGGATACGGATAGCGACGGACTGCTCGACGACGAAGAAGCCCATTTTGGAACTCTCCCCGATGTTGCGGACAGCGATGGCAACGGAATTCTTGATGGCGTGGAGCTGGCAAGAGGAATGCACCAAAGGGTCAAGAGCCTGCCGGTCGGCGAGAATCCAGGGAAGGCCTATGTCATTCACTACGAGGCCGATTGTTACACGCACTGCTCAGTATGTGGAGAACAGGTTAATTGCGGACATGTCGAGGTGGCAAACCCTCTCGCCGGCCTCACTATGACCATCTCGTACATGAACCTTCATTTCATGGAGATGGGGAGCCTCATGACCCCTTCGCAACAGAGGGTTGACCCGGTTCTTCTGGAGGCGATTCTGCGTCCGGGCGTTGTCATCGCCTCCGGCGAGAACCAAATAACGCTCAAATGGAAAGGGGCGGTGGGGCGAAACTACCAGGTCTTTACTGCCCCTGACCTTTCGGGTCCCTGGACCGGTGGCCCTGTTTTGAACGGGGACGGCACAGAACTCATATTTGCCGACGATGGTACATCGGCTTCAAACCGCAAGTTCTACAAGATTCTCGCCTGGTGATTTTTCTGGGACGATGTCCTCCGAGGGTGGTATTCTGGGGCGTGTTGGGCGAATTGAGGAATGAGTCCTGTCGCACGTTGACTTGAATGTGGCCTGGAGTCCGGCATTCGTCCCGGCTAAGATTTTCCCGGTTCACGAAAAGGGTTTTGGCATGCCATACGAGCTGTCAGTGTGCCTCAGATACCTCAGGCCGAGGAGAAGTCGGGCCTATATCTCCATAAACACCGTCATATCCATTATAGGCCTTGCGGTGGGCGTCATGACGTTGATAGTGGTCATCGCCGTCATGAGCGGCTTCGCAAGAAACCTCACGGAAAGGTCCATTGGCCTCAGCTCCCACATCGAGATCGCCGGGAGAGACCGGCTGATCTCCAACTGGCGAGAAGTGGAAAAGACGATCGAATCCACTCCCAACGTTGCCGCTGCCAGCCCCTTCGTCTGGGGAGATTTATCTCTGGCAATAGACAACGTTTCCTACCCGATCTTTTTCCGCGGCATTGACCCGCAGAGGGCAACGGAGGTCTCCAGACTCGCCGAATACCTCGTCTACTTCACCTGCGGAAGGTGCAGAAAAGGCTACAGCAGGGAAGAATACCGCAGGAACGTCAGCGGGGGCATTTTCCGGTGCAGTAATCCGGGATGCCGCTTCGAGGGTGAGGACGAACATCTCCTCAAAAGCGACCTGCGCCTTGAGGAAGTCACGACAACTGACGCTTATGGTGAGGAAACGCTTGCTATGCCCCTCATCCTCGGAAAAGCCCTCTGCGACCACTTTGACCTGAAGCTTGGCGATGTCGTTTCTGTCACTTCTCTCAACGTTCGAGCCGTTGGAGCACTTGGTGAGAGAGTTCGCTCCTTTCCTGCCCGCATAACGGGCATCTTTCGCTCCGGCTTAGCTGACGCAGACATGAAGGTCGGCTTCACCTCCCTCAAGTGCGGGCAGATTCTTCAACAATTGTCGGAAGAAGACAGCATCCATGGCTTTTCTGTGATGCTCGACAATATAGAGCTTTGCGACCAGACCAAAAGGACACTCGCCAGGAAGCTGGGCTTTCCCTATATCGTGAAAACCTGGATGGACCTGCGAATGACTCTTTTCCGGGCCATCCAGCAGGAAAAGGCGATCATGTTTATCATCGTGGCTCTGATTACGGCTGTGGCGGCTTTGAACATCATATCGAGCCTGACCATGACTGTCATGCACAAGCGAAAGGAGATAGGCATCTTGCGGTCTATGGGCGCCCGGAGAAGCTCCATAACGGCGATTTTTGCCTTCAGCGGCATAATCATAGGAGTAACCGGCATATTAGTGGGACTCATTGGCGGATTGCTTCTTTCTCACAACATTGACCCGGTTGCCGATTGGGTCAGCCAGGTGACCGGAACGACAAAGCTATTCAGCGGAGACATATTCTACCTCGACAGGATACCGGTTGACCTTTCGGCAAAAGATGTGTGGATAATATGTCTGATGGCGCTGGCGCTGTCAGTTCTGGCGAGCATTTACCCAGCCTGGAAAGCCGCGGACCTTGACCCGGTAGAGGTTCTCCGGTACGAGTAAATGAACCCTGCTGAAGCAGGGTGCTTTGAAGGTTCTCCTGTGGTGGACATACTCGTCGCAGACAAAATCGTGAAATCCTTCCCCGTGGGGAAGGAAAAGCTGGTGGTTCTCAAGGGCGCTGACCTGCGTGTCCGCGAGGGCGAGATGCTCGCCATCATTGGCGCCTCGGGAGCAGGAAAAACTACTCTTCTGCACATTCTGGGCGCCCTCGACCGACCGGACGAAGGATCGGTTCAACTCGACGGCGTGGACATTACCCGCCTCCGCGACCGCCAGAGGGCCGAGTTCAGAAACTCCGCCATAGGATTCGTTTTTCAGTTCTACCATCTGCTTGCAGACTTCAATTTGCTCGAAAATACCCTCTTCCCTGCCAAAATTGGCAGGAAACTTTCTCACCGAAACAAAAGTCTAATGTTAGAGAGGGCAACGGAGCTTCTGAACCTCGTTGGTCTGGGGGAGAGGCTGAAACATAAGCCCGGGCAGTTGTCCGGAGGTGAACAGCAGCGGGCTGCCATAGCCAGGGCGCTTCTCAATGACCCGAAAATCATCCTGGCCGACGAGCCGACAGGCAATCTGGACAGCCTGACCAGCGAGGCGGTCCTGGGTCTCCTCCGCGACCTGACTAAGAAGAGCGGCAGGACGGTCGTCATCGCCACTCACGATGAGAAACTCGCCGGGATGTGCGATAGAGTTGTGCGGATGGCGGATGGAGTCATTCTGGATTGAGCTTTCCGGCGGCGTCAGTCTCGCCGGGGACGCCCCCGCCGGAAGGGAACTTTCCGTCGAGTCGCCTCGTTCACCATATCGGAGCGAGAGGCGATAAGTTACCAGTTGACTTCTGGCTTTGTTGGCGCGAAAATTCAGATGGAAAAATAGCGGTCAGCCGGGAGGTACCCCAATGCTGTGTGATATATGTAAAGAGCAAATTGCCACCATCCATTACACGGAAGTCCTGCCCAACAGCGAGCCGAAGAAAATGGCTCTGTGCGAATCGTGCGCGAAGGAGAAGAACCTCCTTTTCACGCCTCAATTCTCCGTAGCGGACATCCTGAAGGGGTTGACGCAAGCCGTCCAGGCGGAGGAAGAGGATAGCGAAAAGAGCTGTCCGCGCTGTCGGTTGACGTTTGCCCGGTTCAGAAAGGGTGGCAGGCTTGGGTGTGCGAGTTGTTACGAGGCATTCCAGCCCAAGCTTCAGCATATCCTGGAGGAAATTCACAGAGAAAAACAGCACATCGGCAAACTCCCAAAGTCGGCCGCGAGCGAGCCGAGCAAAGCTGCGCAACTGGCTGAACTTCATCAGGAACTGAAACAGGCCATTGACAGGGAAGAGTTTGAGCAGGCTGCTCTACTGAGAGACCGAATCCAGACGCTCAAGGATGAGATAAGGGGCGGAAAAACACGCAAATGAACTTCGAGGAGCTTCTCAAAGGCAAAAAAGGATGGCTGCGGGGAGACGGACCCGGTTCCGAAATCGTCTTCAGCAGCAGGGTGAGGCTTGCAAGAAACCTCGCCGACCATCTTTTTCCGAGCAGGGCCACACCCTCCGAAAAAAAAGAGGTGATGGAGGAAATCGTATCCGCAATAAACAGCATTCCGCATTTCCGGAACTGCACCATCCTTAAAATTGAGGAGCTTTCGGAGATTGACAGACAGCTCCTTGTGGAGAGGTACCTGATAAGCCGGGAGCTCTCCAACAAGAAGGCCGGCAGCGCCGTCATCATTGATTCAAAGGAAGTCGTTACCGCAATGATCAATGAGGAAGACCACATCAGGATGCAGGCGCTGATGCCCGGGCTTCGCCTTGAGAAATGCTGGGAGATGATAAATGAGATTGACGACCAACTCGAGCGCCTCCTCGGTTTCGCCTTCTCGCCGCAGATTGGGTATCTGACGGCCTGTCCGACAAACGTGGGGACAGCAATTCGCGTTTCCGCGATGCTCCATCTCCCCGGTCTCATACTCAGCAAGCAGATAGACCAGGTCTTGCAGGCCGTCGCCAAGCTTCATCTCGCAGTTCGCGGTCTTTACGGGGAAGGGACAGAAGCCTCCGGGAATCTCTTTCAGATTTCAAACCAGATAACTCTGGGCAAGAGCGAGAGCGAAATCATAGCCACCTTGGAGAAAGTCGTCTTGCAGGTCATCGAAACCGAGAGAAATGCCAGAAAGGTCCTTCTGAAGACCAATGCTGATTTCCTGTACGACAGGGTGGGGAGGGCTTATGGGATTCTCAGCAACGCTCACATCATCACTTCCAGGGAAGCCATTGACCTTCTGTCAACGCTCAGAATGGGAATTGACTTAGGCATCGTTCACGAACTTGACCGACAGGCCATAAATGAGCTTTTCATTCTCACCCAGCCGGCTCACCTTCAGAGAATCAATGGGAGGGAACTGGACGCAGTCAGCAGAGATATTGAGAGGGGGAATCTCCTTCGCAGCAGGCTGGTGAAGAGCAAGCAATAGATGCCAGAGCCGGAAGACATGCTCTGAAGCGCTTAGCGCTGCGGTTCATAAAGTCGGGAACGTTTTCTTTGAGAGGATCGCAGGATGAGACCGATTTCCCCGCCTCCGGTGGTGTCGGCCTTCGGAATCCTGCGAGAGGAGTGTTTGGCTCGATAGACCATCGAATCTATGAATTACCGTGCTTAGGGAGGAGCTTTTTCGCCCATAGCACGTTGTAGTTTGATGAATGCCGCAGGAGGGTTGGAAGGAACAACATGTGGGATAAGTTCACTAACAGGGCAAAACAAGTCAAGAGGCTGGCCGAAAAGGAAGCCCAGAGACTTCATCACAACTACGTGGGCACCGAGCATATTCTGCTGGGCCTTATCAAGCTCGGGCAGGGGGTTGCGGTGGATGTCCTGAAGAGGCTGGGCCTCGATTTCGATATGGTCCGCGCGGAAGTGGAGAAAATGGTCGGTTCTGGTCCCCCGACAAAAGGAGTCGGAAAACCTCCCAATACTCCTCGGGCGGAGAGAGTTTACGAAAGCGCCTGGGAAGAAGCCCAGCGCCTCAAACACAACTATGTCGGGACGGAACACATTCTCCTGGGCCTCCTCAAGGAAAAGGACGGCATAGCCGCAAAAGTCCTGCAGAACCTTGACGTGGACCTCGAGAAAGCCAGGAATGAGGTGCTGGAGATTCTCTCGGGCTTCTCGACGCCGATGGGAATGACGCAGCCCGCTCAGGGAAAAGGCGCCCAGAGCAAGTACCCGGCTCTTCGGGCCTTCGGGCGAGACCTGACCGAGCTTGCCCGCGAAGGTAAACTCGACCCCGTAATCGGAAGAAAGGACGAGATAGACAGGGTCATTCAGATACTTTGCCGCAGAAGAAAAAACAACCCTGTCCTCCTCGGCGATGCCGGCATAGGAAAGACCGCCATCGTCGAAGGGCTGGCACAAAAAATCGTCGCCGGGGATGTCCCAGAGCTTCTCGCCGACAAGAAGATGATAACCCTCGACCTCGCCCTCATGGTCGCGGGGACAAAATACAGAGGCCAGTTCGAGGAAAGAATAAAAGCCGTCATGGACGAGATTCGCCGCTCCGGGGACGTCATGCTGTTTATAGACGAGCTTCACACCATCGTCGGGGCTGGAGCGGCAGAAGGCGCAATAGACGCCTCCAATATCCTCAAGCCGGCTCTTGCGCGCGGGGAACTGCAATGCATCGGAGCCACCACCGCTGACGAATACCGCAAGTACATAGAGAAAGACGCCGCTCTGGAGAGGCGCTTCCAGACCATCATCGTCAACGAGCCGACAGTTGAGGAGACCATTGAAATCCTCAAGGGACTGCGGGATAGGTACGAGGAGCATCACAACGTTCGCATTTCAGATGCTGCTTTGGTTTCCGCAGCGAACCTCTCGGCGAGGTATGTCTCCGGCAGGAATCTGCCAGATAAAGCGATTGACCTGATTGACGAGGCGGGTGCCCGTGCCCGCATATCTGTAATGACTCGCCCGCCAGCTCTAAAAGAGCTCGAGGAGCAAATTGCTGTGGCACGCAGAGAGAAAGAAACCGCCATTGCCAAGCAGGAATATGAGAAGGCGGCTCGTCTCAGGGACAGAGAGAAAGAACTCAAAGCCAACTGCGATGACTTCCTCAGAGACTGGAAAGAGAACAGGCAGGAAGAAAGGGTTCAAGTCACCGAGGACGATATAGCTTACCTGATTTCAAAGTGGACCGGCGTCCCCCTGTCAAAGCTTGAGGAGAAGGAGGCCGACAAGCTCCTGCGGATGGAGGAGGAGGTGCAGAAACGAATCGTCGGACAGGAAGAAGCAGTAAGGGCGGTTTCGAAAGCCCTGCGGAGGTCAAGGGCTGACATGAAAGACCCTCGCCGTCCAATAGGCTCATTCATTTTCCTCGGCCCGACCGGCGTCGGCAAGACCCTCCTCGGCAAGGCCCTTGCAGAGTTCATGTTCGGCGACGAAGATGCCATCATCCAGCTTGACATGTCGGAGTACATGGAGAAATTCTCCTCCTCCAGACTGGTCGGTTCGCCTCCCGGATACGTCGGCTACGAGGAGGGTGGGCAGCTCACCGAGCAGGTGAGGAGGCGACCGTATTCTGTGATCCTTTTCGATGAGATCGAGAAAGCCCACCCCGATGTCATGCACATCCTGCTTCAGGTTCTCGAGGAAGGGAAGCTGACCGACAACTTCGGACGGGTCATAGACTTCCGGAACACCATAGTCATCATGACCTCCAATGTCGGGGCCGAGGTGCTGAAGAGGGAAGTCTCCGTCGGATTCGGTGCTCCCTCTACCGAGCGCGAATACGAGAAAATGAAGGACAAAATCCTCGGTGAGGTCAAGAGACTCTTTCGGCCGGAGTTCCTCAACAGGGTTGACGACATGATTGTTTTCCGTTCGCTGACAAAGGATGACCTGGTCAAGATTGTTGACATTGAGGTCAGGAAAGTTCAGGAGCGGCTTGAGAAGCAGGGTGTCAAGCTCGTTCTCACCGATCGGGCGAGGCAGTTCTTGATTGAAGTAGGCTACGACGAGAAGTTCGGCGCCAGACCATTGAGGCGAGCCATCGAGAAGCATCTGGAGGATCCTCTCGCCGAGGAAATCCTGAGGGAGCAGTTGCCCGCGGGGAAAATCCTTTCCGTGGATGAGGAAAGCGGTAAACTGATTTTCAGGTAGTCTTCGTTTAGCGCGGGCTATGGCCCTCACTTGGGGGAGAGGTGAGGGGAAACTACCCTCACACGGAAAGCCTGAAGTAACGGGTGGAGTTTCGCGGACCGCAAAACGGGAAAGAGGCCAAGCGTTTATTCCGCGGGAGGGGCGGTTGTTTTTTCCTCCATGACTGAGGCGGGGGAGAGTGCCGAGTCCGTTCTCGGCAAGTCTTTTTGCCACGCCGGACATGCTAACGCGCATAGGAACAAAAATCAGTTTTTTCCTCGTTGACCTGGCGGAGACCAGCAAGCTGTTGGTTTCAGCCTTGATACTTTCGCTGACCTCACCGCCCAAGTGGCGTTACATCTCCTCGCAGATGTTCAGCATGGGGGTGTTGTCGCTGCCGGTGGTGCTGGTCACTGGCGCCTTCATGGGGATGGTTGTGGCGGCCCAGAGCTATTATCTGCTGCACAAAATATCTATGGAGTCGGCGATTGGCCCTCTTGTGTCTCTCTCCATGACTAATGAACTGGGGCCGGTGATTACATCCATCATCATCTCCGGGAGGGTCGGTGCAGCCATGGCCGCGGAACTGGGGACAATGAAAGTCACCGAGCAGATTGACGCCCTTCGTGCCATGGCGACCAGTCCCACACGGTATCTGGTGGTCCCGAGGTTCATTTCAGGCCTGGTGATGGTCCCCCTTTTGACAGCCTTTGCGACTGGCATCGGCCTGTTCGGGGGCTTCCTTGTTGCGGTCCCACTCAAAGGGGTCAACCCAGCATTTTTCAAGAGGAACATGTTTTTCTATACCGACCCGGATGATGTCAGAACCGGCCTTATAAAATCAGTGGCTTTCGCCGTAATCATCGTCATCGTGGCCTGTCGCCGCGGCTTCACAGCGGAAGGGGGTGCCGAAGGGGTGGGAAGAGCCGCCACGCTGGCTGTGGTCGTTTCGTGCATCGCCATACTCATCGTTGACTTTTTCCTCGATATGCTTCTGTTGTACTGAGCCGTTTCTCTTTTGCCGGACGCGGATTGGAAAGTCCGAAAGGAGATGCCGTGATACAGGTCGAGAATCTGACCAAAAGCTTCGGCGGAAATCTTGTTTTAGATGGGATGTGTCTCCACGTCCGCGAAGGGGAAACTGTCGTGGTTATCGGCAGGAGCGGCTGCGGCAAGAGCGTGTTGCTGAAGCACATCGTGGGGCTTCTCAGGCCGGACTCCGGTCGCATTCTGCTCAAAGGGCAGGACATAACCCACCTGGGGGAGCGGCGGCTCAATAAGGTGCGGAGGCTTTTCGGGGTGGTGTTCCAGGGTTCGGCTCTTTTCGATTCGCTGACGGTCGCTGAAAACGTGGGTTTTGGTCTTACTCAACATACAAAGATGAGCCGGAGGGAAATCGAGGGAAAGGTTGCCAGATGTCTCCAGATAGTCGGAATGAACGGCGTCCAAAGCAAGATGCCGTCCGAGTTGAGCGGCGGGATGAAGAAAAGGGTTGCGCTGGCAAGGGCGATCGCTTTGGACCCACCCATCATCCTTTACGACGAACCGACCACGGGCCTGGACCCCATCATGGCCGACGCCATCAACGAGCTCATTATATCGCTGCGGGAGAAGCTGGAGGTCACCTCCATCGCTGTCACTCACGATATGAACAGTGCATACAAAATCGCTGACCGGATTGCGATGCTCCACGGGGGAAAAATCGTCCAGGAGGGAACACCCGAAGAAATCAGAAATTCGCCCGACCCTGTGGTTCAGCAGTTCATTCAGGGCAAAGCCGAAGGGCCCCTCACGGAGAACCCGCAATCCAGAAATGGGAGGCAATTGCTATGAGACACAAAGCTTTTGACTTCTATATAGGCCTCTTTGTGGTGGGTGGACTTGCCGTCATCGGATATATGATTCTGACGTTCGGCGGTATGTCCACCCGAAACCGGTACGAAGTGTTCGTCGTTTTCGATGATGTCGGGGGCCTGGTAAAAGAAGCTCCGGTTAGGTACGCGGGCGTAGAGTGCGGGGTCGTAGGCCGAATCATTCCGTGGGGAGAGCCTGTCGAGGACAGACCGGACATACGACGGGATAGGGTTAAAGTGGTTCTCTCCTTGGACGGCACCACAACCCTTCGAGAGAAAGATGAAATCAGAATCGTACCTGTCAGCCTGTTGGGCGAGATGGCTGTGCAGATTGTTCCCGGCCCTCTCGAGGCCAGGAAGGTGCCCAAGGTTGGGGCGCCCGTCAGAGAGGGAGTCAACGCCACCGGCCTCCTTGAGCTTGTCGGGGAGTTGTTCGGTCCCGTGCCGCAGGTCATGGAAAACCTGAGACGCTTGACCGGTGAGGGTGGCCCCCTTACGCAGACCATCTCGGGCATTAATCGGGTCGTCAACGAAAGTCTCCCGGCTGTCGTCGCAAATGTCAGAGACGTTGCCGTCGAAGCCGAGAAATTCTTGGCGGAGAACCGCGAAAAGGTCAGCGCCCTGGTGCAGAGCGCGAATCAAACGGTGAAATTGTCCTCGGAGATGGTCGAGAACCTCAAGCGTCTGACGGACGAGGGCGGCCCTCTGACCGAAACCATGGAAGAACTGAGAGGAGCGGTTGACGATGTCCGTGGCGTGGCACAGGCGATTCAGCCTGTCATGGCGAACCTCGGTGCTGGCAAAGGCGGCCTGGCAAAGCTTATCAACGACCCGAGTTGGTACGAAAACTTCAACAAGCTTCTCTTGGCTTTGAGAAAATACGGCCTCGTTCACGCGGACGAAGCCTACAAGGAAGAACAGAGCCAGGCAAAACGAAGCCCTCGGGAACCGATGGTCTGGTCGAGGTAGGCAATCCGGGCGGAGTGAAGCTGGGAGCGCAACGCTGCCCTTGCCGCCTGTGGCGGGACTGTGTCGGGGGTGTCCCGGCCCCGGAATCGTGGGCAAGATGCCCACGAGACAGCCAGCGAGACGCTGGCGGTACAAAGGCGGCCTTTCCCCCGCTTTGGCGGGGTGCGGGACGGCGATGCGACCTCGCAGGGCGGTGGACAGGGGCGCGCCGTGACTTTGCTTCAGAGGCGATTAGCACAATCGGTTTGGGCAAGCTGAGAACCTTGTGCTAAAATAAGATTCGAGCGCGCGAGTCCTTACTGTTAAGCGATTTTTCCGTCCGCCGTGATAACCTGCGATTCGGGGTGAATGCGTGATTCGCATATCAGCTTTTTCGCTACAACGGAAAGAAGTCCTTCCCCATGCGACGGGTGGAGAGGGCTGTGAGCGCAACGCTGCCCTTCCCACCTGTGGCGGGACTGTGTCGGGGGCGTTCCGCCCCCGGAATCGTGGGCAAGATGCCCACGAGACAGCCAGCGAGACGCTGGCGGTACGCGGGCCATGGCTTTTGGGCCATGGATACCTAAGCTCATACTCAAAAGATAGGAGACTTATCCATGAAGAAGTACCTTGTCCGGGGTGCAGCAGCGGCTCTTCTGGCCGCAATGGGCTCCCTGATCCTCACTTTTTCGGGATTGGGGCTTCCTCCTGGCCTCATCATCGTCATCGGCCTGGTCCTGGCGGCTGCGATTCTGGCATTACAAGCCGGGGCGGAGAGGTTCTCCGTCAAAGCCTTTTCAGTTCTCATGATCGGCCTCGTTATCGGGGTGATAATGTCGTTCCTTATAAAGGCTATTGTCGGCGGGATTCTCTCCAGCGTCGGCCACGACCGCGAGGTGCTTGAAAAGGGCACCAACTGGATCTGGGGTATCTCACTTATCGTTTTCATCTATCTCGGAGTAGTCGTCGCCAACCGGGGCGCCAGCCAACTGACCATGTTCGTCCCTGCCGAAAAGACTCCCTCGGAGGCTAAGGGACCTTACAGGGTCATCGTTGACACAAGCGTCATCATTGACGGAAGGCTCGCCGACATCTGCGCGACAGGCTTCGTGGAGGGGCAGTTAATCATTCCGCGTTTCGTCCTTAAGGAGCTTCAGACCATAGCCGACTCCTCCGATCCCCTCAAAAGGGCCCGCGGTCGAAGGGGCCTGGACATGCTCAACCGACTGCAAAAGGACCCCAACATCGAGGTGATTATCAATGAAACTGATTTCCCCGAAGCCCGCGACGTTGACGGGAAGCTTATTAAGCTGGCAAAGCAGCTTGATGCGAAGGTTTTCACGAACGATTACAACCTCAATAAGCTTGCGGAGTTTCAGCAGGTTCAGGTTCTCAACGTCAACGACCTCTCCAACGCCCTCAAGCCGGTGATATTGCCGGGGGAAGTAATGAGTGTTCGCATCGTTCGGGAAGGGAAAGAGCCCGGCCAGGGCGTAGCCTACCTCGATGACGGCACTATGGTCGTGGTCAACGACGGCAAGGATAGAGTGGGGCAGAAACTCGACGTGACCGTCACAAGCGTTCTGCAAAAGCCCGCTGGCAGGATGATTTTCGCTGAGATAAAGTAGCGGTGACGCTGCCCTTCCCGCCTGTGGCGGGACTGTGTCGGGGGCGTCTCGCCCCCGGAATCGTGGGCAAGATGCCCACGAGACAGCCAGCGAGACGCTGGCGGTACATTACGTAGCGGAGGACGAGCAGTTGAAAGTAGGAATCGGCTATGACATTCACCCGTTAGTGCCGGGCCGCAAACTCGTCCTCGGGGGCATCGAGATCCCGCTTCAGCGGGACGAGGGGCTTCTCGGCCATTCCGATGCCGACGTTCTGATACATTCCATATGCGACGCCCTTTTGGGCGCTTCGGCAATGGGCGACATCGGCCTCCATTTCCCCAGCGACGACGACTCTTTCAAGGATCAGAGCAGCACCAATTTCCTGAAGACAGTCGCCGCCATCATCCGCCGCGAAGGGAGAGAAATCGAAAACATTGACTCCGTCATTATTGCCCAGCAACCGCGGCTCAGCCCTTTTTTTCCCCGGATGAGGGAGGCGATCGCCGCGGCCGCCGATATTTCTCCTCAAAAAATCAACATCAAGGCCAAAAGCCCCGAAGGAATCGGGGCCTTTGGAAGGGGCGAAGCCATCGCCGCTTACGCCGTTGTCCTTCTTGGTGATTCTCCGTGAGGGTAGCGCTGCCCTTCCCGCCTGTGGCGGGACTGTGTCGGGGGCGTCCCGTCCCCGGAATCGTGGGCAAGATGCCCATGTTACTGAGCGGCGGGGCCTTGTTTCGGCGGATGCTTTCGCCCCTCTGGACAGAACTGGGTCGGATGCTTTATTATTTCCCCCAGGCGCGGACTCAGGTAACGCTGCCCTCCGGGCGGCTGTCTCGGGGGCGTCTCGCCCCCGCTGCGGGCACGATGCCCGCAGGACAGCCAGCGAGACGCTGGCGGTACCTTGGGGTGCATTTCACCAGTAGCATGGCAACTGCGTTTCGGGCCTTCGCTCAGGGAGGTGCCAGCAATGGCAGGTATCATCGAAGTGGACAGCCGCGGCGGCGGCGCTGCTCGGCTCATCGAAAAGGCTATCTATACCTTGCGAGATGAGTACGCGAAGAGCGGCATCAAAATCCGGACCCTTTTGCTGGAGTCAGTTCCTCCTATTCCTCAGCTTGTCGTCGGAATTATAACCCCTGTCCCCTCCTCTCTTATCGTCAAGCTGGTAGATACAATCCTCAAGGCGAAAGCAGATGCCGAAAAGCAACTGGAAGACCCTCAGGTCAGTATCTTCATCACCCACCAGGAAGGAGGAAAGAGATTCAGCCTCCCCGAAGACAAAGAAGAGTGCGAGGAGTATTTCGCGTCTCTTTCTTCCTGAGCCGCCGCATTGGTCCTGCTCGCTGCGTCGTCGTTCCGCCTGCACGGCCTCCGTCCCGTCCGGCGGGCGCCGGTAAGCGAGCGGAACGGTATGCTATCGGAACCGGATCGAATTAAGCGAGCCCTCCACGACCGCCCTTTCCTGCCCGCTCTGCCATGACGCCCCAATTGTGACCACGTAGCCCTTTCTGAAAAGGGCGACCAAGGCGACGTCGGCCACGCCGCTTGGGGAGCGTGACTTGCAGTCCATCCGATGAACCACCTGACCACCGACAACGCACTTGTACGGCTTGCCGTGCTGCCCCAGATGAAATTTCGTCCTCTCTCGAATTTTTATTGCGCGCTCCATGAAGTCTTCGATGGTCTTGACGTTCGGCAGGGTGCCCAACCGCCTCCCTCCAACCGCCAGCGAACCGGCATGTTAAACTCTTCGCGTGCGGCGCTTCGCCTCGCAAACGCGGCAAGGATAAGAGCCATGTATTCGCGGGCCAATTCGCTACTCTCCCGTACCAACTGTCTGAGCCGCTCGCCTGTTTCCGCGCGCCATCCCTCGGGGACCCGGATCGAGAGGCGCAAAAAGTCGTTGGTGTAGAGATTGCCTTCCATCCGACTCGGCCCGACTTCTTGGGAGGCTGTGAGGGCCTGCTGCTTGCGAGGGAGCCTGGGCACCACGAGGCCTGCGCCAACTGCTATGAGAGGCAAAGCGATGAGGGCCTTGAGGATGATTTTCCCGTGGCAGAAGTTGGGGGAGGGGCCCACCAGCCCGTGGTGGTGAATCCGTGCCAACCGCGTCACGACGCCCCCCCGTGTTCCTGGCAGCGCCATCGAGGAGATGTTCTTCCGCCAGTGCCGCCGACGTCATTTCGCCGAACCTCCCTCAGAATCCAAACGGAGGAGCTCCTCCATCAGGCGAACTGCGTCCTCTTTCTCTTTCTGGAGAACGCGATAGCTTTCGCATCGGGAAAGGTAGTCTTTGGCGACGGCATTGTTGGGGTCGAGTGCCAGGACTCGGCGGAAAGTATCGTCGGCGGCGTCAATTTTGCCTGCCTCGTAGCAGAGCTTTCCGATAGACAGAAGCGCGTCGAGTTTCTTGCGTGTCTCAAGGGGCTCAGGAGAGGGCTTCGGCGTTTGGGCCTGCGGGACATCGAGCACGACAAGAGGCGTCTCCTCGGCGGATTCAGCGGGCACCGTTTTTTCCGGCGGAGGAGCGATTCTTTCTCCGTAAGTTGAAATCTCGTCTCGCACCGTGGAGGCGATTAGCTCCATGTCCCTTGAGATTTTCCAGAGCGGCCCGCGCATTCTCGTGGGAACGAGAATGATTGTCCCCGTTTGAGCGTGCATGAATGGCTCGATTGCCCATTGGCCGCCTTCTTTGTAGCAGTGCAGGCGAACGAGGCGGTATGTCTCTCTTTCCCCGATGGAGTAGGGATACCTGATGGAAAGGAGGGCATACACGACCGAGTAGTCGTCTGAAAAGTCGTACTGGTCAAGGGGGGAGACCGAAACCCTCGTGTCCGTCGAGGAAGGGCTTCCGAGAATGTGGGAGACTTCCCCATTGCGTAGCGACACGAAACCCTGATATGGAACAGCGGCTCTCGCTCTCGTCGTCAGAAGCTCGTAGACATCTCTCCGCATGTCTGGATTGAACAGGCTTTTGAGGTAGTGAGCGGCGACTTCCTGCGGCGGGCGAAGCTCAGGCGGCGGCTGCCGAACCATGAAACATCCCGTCAGGGCGCCGACGAGCAAAAGAGAAATGACCGCTCTTTTGCGAGAGGAGCGTCGGTTCGCTTCGGAAAGGTCATTGTGGGAATGGACGGTTGCGCGCTTGAGCGTCTCTGCGGGAGGAAGGAGACTCTCTCCCGAAGTTCCGGGCGGCACGATCCTCGAGTCGGTTTCAAGGCGCTCGTCTACCGCCGAGAGCGCCGAGGCGCTGACCAGATTATGAACCTTGCTCATCTCCGCGTCCTCTGCGGCGATTCGCACATGCACGCCCCATTCATCGGCGCCGGGCCCTACCAGTACCTTATCGTTTTGACGACATTCCGATACCGGAGCTTGACGCTGTCGGCGCCGATTTCGACCACTTGTATCCCGTCGAAAGAATCGCCGACCCTCAGCGACTTGCCGTTGATGAGAACCTCCGGGGCGGACGGGTCGAAGCGTATGATGCCCTGCAGCTTGACGCTGGCAAATGGGTCGGCCTGCGGCCCGGCAGGAGGTTCGGAAGGGATGGCGGCCGTTCCGGGAGCGGCCGCATCTGGCGCCGGGCGGGCAGGAACCACCGGCGGAGATTCCGCCGAGGGGGAAGCCGAACTCTCGCGAGCCGGTGGCATCGCCGCACCTGCCGCTATCGCCTCCCTCGGCGGAGAGGTGGTCTCAGCCGTGACTGGAGAAGTTAGCTGAGGCGCCCCGGTGCCTCTTCCTGGGGTCGGCGAAACCGCCGCGGGTAACGGCAGAGCCTCACCCGACATCTTCCCGGAAGGGCCTTCCTGACGTCCGGGCCTTGACAAAGAGGCTACCTTTGATGGCTCGCTGGTTCTCCGGCTGGCTGGAGCCCCCCCGAATATCCCCTTTAAGAAGATGAACGCACTGACTGCTGCGCCGCCGACAAGCAGCACAACCGCCGCCAGGGCCACGATTCGCCAGATACGCCTCTCCTTTGGCACTTCCACGTCCGGTTCGTCAAGGTCAACGGGAACAAGCTCCTCCGCTTCCTCGCCGCCGGCCTCCTTTTTCCTCTTCTTGACCGCATCGGTTATTGTAGTCATGGTCATCTTCTCCCCTTTGAAACGACGCAGAGCCCTCGAACGAACCCGCGCCAAGTCAGTTAAAACATTCCGCTGAATTACCTCACGCCTGGGCGGTTTGCCTTTTGATTTCCAGCAATTCTTTCATGACGGAGAAATGGTTTTCGACGAAATCCCTTGTGCCGAAAGAGTCGTGAAGTCGCCTGTACAGTTTGAAAAGCCTGCCGTAGATTGCCTTGCTGTTAAGGTCTGGGCGATAAACGATTTCCTTCAAGCCGCCCATTGCCTTCTGGGCGTCCTCGACTCTTTTGTAATAGCCCGCAGCCACTGCACCGAACATCGCTGTCCCCAAGGCGCAGGTCTGCGCCGAGCGCGAAACCTTTATCGGCCTTCCTGTGACATCGGCATAAATCTGCATCAGGTACGGATTCTTTTCTGCGAGTCCGCCGCAGGTGATGATGTCGTTGATTGAGACGCCATATTCGCTGATGCGGTCCATGATGACTCTCGCGCCGAAAGCAGTCGCCTCGATCAAAGCCCGGAAAATCTCCTCCGGCCTGGTCTGAAGGTTCAGCCCGACAATCAAGCCGCTTAGGTTAGGGTCAACGAGGATGGTGCGGTTGCCATTGTGCCAGTCCAGCGCCAGAAGCCCCGATTGGCCGGGCCGCAGCTTTGCGCCTTTCTCGCTGAGCACATCGTAAACTGTATCTTTCGATTCCTTCACCAGGGCGGAAATCTTCTCGGACTTGAGTTTTTGGCCGAAAGAAGTCTTTGGCAGAATGCTTTCCAGGGGCCATCTGACCTGGTCTCTGTACCACGCGAAAATGTCGCCGACGGCGGATTGCCCCGCTTCGAGTCCGATGTAGGCTGGGACAATCGAGCCGTCAACCTGGCCGCAGATTCCCTTGATGGCTACGTTCAGCGCCTCCGGTGGGACAATCATCATGTCGCAGGTGGAAGTCCCCATGATTTTGACGAGTGTTCCTTCTCGTATGCCAGCACCAACCGCTCCGGTGTGGGCGTCAAAGGCTCCTCCCGCAACGGCAATTCCCTCTTTCAAGCCAAGGCGCTGAGCCCATTCGCGACAAAGCGCGCCAACCCTTTTGTCGGCGGTGCAGCTCTCCCTGTAAAGCTTCGGAATGATTCCGTCGAGGTTTCGGTCAACGCGGGAAAAAAATTCCTGGGGAGGAAGCCCGCCCCATTCCGCGTTGAACATCGCCTTGTGGCCTGCGGCGCAGCGGCTCCGCATAATCCTCTTCCGATCGGTCTGGCCGACGAGCAAGGCTGGCATGAGGTCGCAATGCTCCACGAAGCTTGCGGCAGCCGAGAAGACTTCGGGGTCAACCCTCGACAGGTGAAGAATCTTGGAGAAGAACCATTCCGAGGAATACGTCCCGCCGCAGTATTTGGTGTAGTCGGTGGGCTCTCGCTTTGCTTGCTGGGTGAATTGAGCCGCCTCAGCGAAGCTTGTGTGGTCTTTCCAGAGCCAGGCCATGGCGTTGGGATTGTCCTTGAACCTCTCGCTGAATGATAGGGGCAACCCGCGCGAGTCAACCGGAATCGGAGTGCTTCCGGTAGTGTCAATTCCGATACCTATGATGTTTTCGGCGACTTCGCGGCGGTTTGAGGAAGCCTGTATGGCGCCTTTGACAGATGCTTCCAGCCCTTCTATGTATTCCATTGGGTCCTGCCGGGCAAAGTTGGGGTCCCCAGGTTTCTCAATAATCCCGTCTCTTCCGCGGGTGTATTCCTGGACAAAACTCCCCACCTCATCGCCGGTGTTCACCTCGACGGTGACGGATCGCACAGAATTCGTGCCAAAATCAATCCCAAGCGCGAACTTTCTCTTTCGCATGGCCCTCCTCTCGCCTCGGTTGTCGGTTGGCAAAAATGGGTTAGAGTTACGAACAGGGCTTCCGCCGGTGCTGCCTGCGCTGCTCAAGGTAGCACAAGGTGGGTCAGTTTGCAAGTTCCGCCGGGAGCAAGGTGAGAGGCGAAGGCGCTGCGCGCGAAATGCCCAACCGGCGCACCGGGGGATGGAAATCGAGCGGATTGCTGCTATCATAGGGGCAGAGGGAGGCCGCGGCGGTAGGTTCTCGGTTTCCGCGGCGCCCGCTCCTCTTCGCCGAGGGAGAAAGGCCGCGGAGTGGCGGGAAAATGCTGGAGCCGGAAAACAACGCGACGGAGGGACGATGATTTGGCTTCGGGAGTGGTTTAGGCTTTTGTGCGGTCTTGGGCTTGTGTTGACTTGCCGCGGGCGGGGAGAAGGCGGTCCGTCGCTGCGGACGCATGCGTCGGAGGCCATGGAGAAGGCGGCGCGGTATTTTGTCTCCAGGGTGGCGGCGCACGGGGGGTATCTGTGGACGTATTCGGAAGATTTGAAGCAGAGGTGGGGAGAAGGAAGAGCTTCCGAAAGCCAGATATGGGTTCAACCGCCGGGGACGCCCTCGGTGGGCTTCGCCTTTCTCCGAGCTTATCGGGCGACGGGCGAGGAAATGTACCTGGACGCTGCGAAGGGTGCGGCGGATGCTCTGGTGTGGGGGCAACTCTCTTCCGGGGGATGGGATTACAAGATTGACTTCGATCCGGAAGGAAGCAAAAGGTGGCACTACCGGCGGGAGAATGCGAAACCCAAGCCGGGGAGAGGCGCGAGGTACTGGTCGGTCTTCGATGACAACACAACGCAGAGCGCGCTTCGGTTTCTGATGGCGATGGACGACGCGACGAACCGGCGCCTTGAATATCACGATGCGGTGAAGTACGGTCTGGAGTTCATGCTCAAAAGCCAGTTTCCGAACGGTGCGTGGTCGCAGGCGTATCCTCCTCCGCCTTCACGCGGGTATTGGGATTACTACACCTTCAACGACAACGCCATCAACGATTGCATCAAGGTCATGCTGGACGCGTGCAGGATTTACGGCGAGGCCCAGTATCTGGAGAGCGCGAAGAGGGGAGGGGATTTCATCATCGCTTCGCAGCTTCCGGCGCCGCAGTCGGGCTGGGCACAGCAGTATGACCACGATATGAAGCCCGCTGCCGCGCGGTGGTTTGAGCCAGCAGCGTGCTGCAGTGCCGTCACCTGCCGGAACATCCGCACGCTGGTCGAACTGTTCCTGGAGACGGGGGAGGAGAAGTTCTTGAAGCCCGTCGCAGCGGCCCTGGATTGGCTGGGGCGGCCAAGACTGCAAGATAATGTCTGGGCGCGGTTCTACGAGTTGGAAACGAACCGGCCGATATATGTCACAGCCGACCGGAGAATTGTTTATGAGCCGGTCGGCCTGCAACGCGGCTATAGCTGGTTCGGGGACTACGGCGGCGATGAGGTTTCGCGCATGTACAAGAGGATAATTGCCCTCGGCCGCGAAAAGTACCTTGCGGAGAGAGCTCGCCCGCCATCTCCTGAGGAGAGAAAAGCTCGCCTCAAAAGCACGGAATCTCGTGTCCGGAAAATCATCGCCGCTCAAGATGCCGAGGGGCGCTGGGTTGAAAACGGCAAGATCGAAACGAGAACGTTCATTGCCAATATGGGAGCCCTTTGCGATTATCTGGAGATGATGGAAAGCGAAGAAAACAGCTCTGGACGCCGGTCTGCGGGTAATCGGCGATGAGGGAGTGTCCGGGTGTATCGGGGCAGCGCCCAGGCGGGCCGCCTTGTTGTTGGGGCGGGCCAAAGATGGATATAATCCGCGTATCGTGGCGGCGATTACGCACTGTTCCCAGAATGGAGTGAGTGTTCGAGGGAAATGGAGGTCAGCTTCATGAGAAAAGTGATGACTCGCAGAAGATTCATGAGTAGTTCCGGGCGTGCTGTGGCGGCGTTTGCGGCGGCGCGGTTTGCCGGCCATGCGAGAGGCGCAGAGGAGCCGGCCAAAGGGCCGCTTGGCGCAAACGAAAGAGTTGGCGTCGGCTTCATAGGCGTAGGCGGGCGGGGAACGTGGCACGTGCGGACGTTCAGCAGCTTTCCGGACGCGGAGGTGATAGGCGTCTGCGATCCGCATCAGGGGCGAGTGGCTGGCGCCGTTCAAGCGGCCGGAGAGAAAGTCAAAGGTTTCAAGGACTACCGCGATCTGCTGAAGCTAAAGGAGGTTGATGCGGTAGTGATTGCGACGACGGGACAGTGGCACGCTCTTCCTGCGATTCATGCTTGCGAGGCTGGGAAAGACATTTACGTGGAGAAGCCCCTGGCACTGACAATTGGCGAGGGCCGGGCTGTCGTGAAGGCTGCGCGAAGGTATAACCGCATCGCAATGATTGGCACGCAGAATCGCAGCAGCCCGTCCTTCCAGAAAGCGGCGGAGGTGGTCAGGTCGGGCGTTCTCGGTAGGATTGGACTTGTTCACGTCTGGGCGAACGAGCAATGGGGAGAGAAAGGATTCGGCCACCCGGGCGACGCTGACCCTCCTAAAGAGCTCGACTGGGACCTCTGGCTCGGTCCTTCCCCGAAAGTTCCGTACAACCCGAACCGGTACTTCCATCATTACTTCTTCTGGGACTACGGGGGCGGGTGGCAGTCGGAGGTCGGCGTTCACCATTTCGACGTTGTGCACTGGGCGATGGGATGCGATACGCCGCTGTCGTGTCAGGCGGCTGGTGGCAAGCTCATGATAGACGACGACAGGGAAATTCCCGATACGTTTGCGGCCGTCTGGGAATACCCCGGTTTCGTTATGACTTTCCGGGTGACTTACGCAAACATGCTGGCTTTCGAGCATCGTCAGCGCGGCACGATTTTCTGCGGGACCAATGGAAGCATGGTCCTGGACGGGCACGCCCCCGGAGTAAAGATTTTCGGTGAGACCGTGGCGGGAAAGAAGGTCCTTGAGGATTCCTACACGGGATCGGATTTGCCCGAGGGGAACGTCCTGCATCAGAAAGAGTTCATACGCTGCGTCAAGGAGAGGGAACGGCCCTTCGCGGACATCGAGGTGGGACACAAGTCCAGCATCCCGGGGCATCTCAGCAACATCACCTATCGCATGGGGCGGAAAGTCCGCTGGGACGCCAAAGCCGAAAAGGTCATTGACGACCCCGAGGCGAACTCGCTCGTCGGGAGGGAATATCGCAAGCCGTGGGTTCTCCCGGCATGAGGGCCCTATTTGGCGTGTCCACGTTAGGTTGTGCGACGGTTGTTGGCGGGGAATAAGGGCACGAAGAAGGCGCGGCTGAAGGGTGGTAGCCGCGCCTTTTCTGCGGCCGAACGGGCGTCGCCGAGAACGAGATGCCGGCACTACATGGAATTTCAGCCCGAGTCAGGTGAACTACGGGGTTGACTCCCCTCGGAAGATAAAACCCGCCATGGCGCTTGTCCCGGCACTCTGCCGATAAGTGGGCGAGCCCGGGCCAGGAATGGGCTTGACAGTGAGCCACAATGGGAATAGATTGCCCCTAATCGCTAACAGGACGGTTTTGGAGGGCTTCTATGATAGGAGAGGTGATGAGATGAAGACATTGAGTCGCAGGGAATTCTTGAAGAAATCAACGAGGGGTGTAGCCGGGGTTGCAGCGGGAGTTGTCGCGCTCCGCACCGGCTTGACCGGCTACGCGGCAAACGACGAGATCGGCATGGCGGTTGTCGGCGTTCATGGTCGGGGGATGCACCATACAAAAGTGTGGACCGCTATGAAAGGGGTACGGGTGGTGGCGCTTTGCGACCCTGACGAGAGGGTTCTTGGGGTGCCTGCAATGGGGGTCAGGCAGACGACCGGGATAAAGCCGAACCTTTACGCCGACATACGCGAAATGCTTCGGGACAAGGATGTGGACGTGGTTTCCATTGCAACGACAAATCACTGGCACGCTCTGGCGACAATCTGGTCGTGTCAGGCGGGCAAGGACGTTTACGTCGAGAAGCCTGCGTCGCATAACGTTTTTGAAGGGCGCAAGATGGTGGAGGCTGCCCGGAAATACAACCGGATAGTGCAGGTTGGCTCGCAGGGGAGGTCGGCAGCGAGCGTTCGCAAGGCGATAGAGCTTTTGCGGCAAGGGGCTATCGGGGAGGTTTTCATGGCACGAGCCCTGTGCTTCAAGAAGCGCGATTCGATTGGGTTTGCGGAGCCGACCACGCCGCCGAAGGAGCTTCACTACGATCTATGGTTGGGGCCAGCGCCGCAGCAGCCCTACCACGGCAATCTCGTCCACTACAACTGGCACTGGTTCTGGGACTTCGGGAACGGCGACATCGGTAACCAGGGTGTCCACCAGATGGATACTGCGCGGTGGGGGATGGGAAAGGGTTACCCGGTCAAAGTCAATAGCATGGGGGGACGGTACGGGTATCAAGACCAGGGGCAGACCCCGAATACACAGGTTGCTTGTTTCATTTACGATGACGGCAGGGCGCTTGTGTTCGAGGTTCGAGGCCGGCACACCAACGATGAAGCCGGCGTTGACATTGGCAACCTATTCTACGGGTCGAAAGGGTGGCTTGCCATCTACGGCACGGAAGGGCCCTATGACTTCTACCTGGGGGACAATAAGAAGCCGGAGCCCCGGCAAGAGGGGGAGGGGTTCGACCATTTCGAGAATTTCATTGAGGCGGTCAGAAAGAGAGACCCCAGCATTCTCACGGCGCCCGTCGAGGAGGGGCATATTTCGGCAGCCCTATGCCATATAGCGAACATTGCCTATCGGCTTGGCCGGACCCTGACGTTCGACCCCAAGACCGAGACATTCCCCGGCGACCCGGAAGCCAACAAGCTGCTGACGCGTGATTATCGCCCGCCATTCGTGGTGTCTGAGAAGGTCTGAGCGGCCGCGCTCTGGCTCGGCGCGAGAAAAAGGTTCCTGGCCCAACGCGAGCGTAAGGCCTTGTCCTTTTCTCCTCTCTTTGGAACGATGGGGATTCGCCCGCGAGCGGCAGGCGGCGCCCACAGTTCGAGACTGAGCCGTCTGGCCGGGCATACATTATGGCTGAGACCGGCCTCTCACAATTCGGGCTCGTTTGTCAGATTGGAGTCGGGGCGGAATCAGAGGAAAGACCGTCTTTCGCGGCGCGCTGCAAGGGTTTGTCCTCTGCTGCTCTCTGTCAAGTTGAGAGGAGGCGCTCAGCGGCGTCCAGGCAAATGCAAGGAGAGCCCCATGAAAGCCCAAATCCTACTTCTCGCTCCGTTGCTGTTTGTGGTGGAAGTCTTCACCAAGGGTGAGGAACTCGATCGGGAACCTGGCCCCTTACAGGGGCCCTACTCGCCCGCCGACGGCATTGTTGCCGCGTCCAACCCACCCCCCTTTGTCTGGGTCCCCGCCGGAAAAGATTTGACCTACTGCCTTCAGGTCTCGTCCTCGGACGATTTCTCGTCGCCGGAAACGCGAACCTACCGCGACCTCGACATCAGCATACATTCCTTCCGGGAGCCCCTCAAGTCCGGAAAATGGTTCTGGCGATACGGCGTCCAGAAGGCGGAGGGTGACGTAGCCTGGAGCCGCACGCGAAGCTTCACCATTCCGGAGGATGCCCGCGTCTGGCCGTTTCCCGACGTGGACGATGCCATCGCTTCCGTCCCGCGAACGCGTCCAAGGCTTTTCTTTCTTGCCCACCAGGTTGCGGAATATCGCAAACGCTGCAAAGACGATCTCGGAGAGACCTGCCGTTCGCTGTGCAGAACGTGCGATCGCTATGTTGGCCAAGAGCTCGTACCCGAGCCGCCGCGCGTGGAAGGATCGGGTGCCGAACGCGGAAAAAGCTACCAGCACATCTTTCGTACAACCCGCCCTCCGATGGACGCCATGGAGCGATGTGGTCTTGTCTATCTTATGACTGGCGAGAAGAAATATGGGCTGGAAGCGAAACGCCGCATCCTCCATTTCTTCTCCTGGGACCCTGCGGGGAGCACAAGTCTGTTCCACAATGACGAGCCAGCGATGTGGATGATGATGCGAGGCGTCCGGGCATACGATTGGACGTACAATCTGTTTTCTCCTTCGGAGCGGGAGAAAGTGGAGGCGACCATGCGGGTCCGGGCTTCGCAATTCTATGACCGTCTGCATGGTCGCTTCGAATCAAGTCCCCATGACAGCCACGCGGGTCGCATTCTGGGCTTCCTGGGGGAGGCATCCCTTGCCTTCTGCCACGAGTGGCCCGAGGCCCGCCAATGGCTGGATTACGTTCTCCAGGTCTTTTGGGCCGTCTATCCAGCGTGGGCAGCGGATGACGGCGGCTGGCACGAAGGACCGGGCTACTGGTCGTCTTACATGAGCTTCGTCCTGCATTTCGTCGTCCCACTTCGCAACGCTACCGGAATTGACCTCATGCAGAAGCCCTTCTTCCGCAACACCCCCTACTACAAGCTGTACACCAACCCTCCCTATGCCAGGATTTCCCCGTTCGGGGACGGCGAGCACAGCGGACCCTCTCGCGGAGCAGGGGAATTGATGTACCAATTCTCCGCCTTGCTGAAGGACCCCTACATCCGCTGGTACGCCGATCTCCTGGGGGCTGATTCCGGCACGGGACCGCTCGGCTTCGTCCTCGCGGGAAAAGCGCCTCCCGCGAAGAATCCGTCATCCCTTCCTCCCAACGGCTATTTCCCCGGCGTGGGGCTGGTCTCGCTGCACACTGACCTCAGCAGCCCCGAAAATGACATCCACTTCCTGTTCCACAGCGACCCCTACGGCACGATCAGCCACGCTCACGCCGACGAAAACGCCTTCACCATCGAAGCCTTCGGTGAAGCGCTGGCTATCAAATCCGGCTACTATCCCTGGTACGGCTCCAACCACCATACGAACTGGTCCCGGCAAACTAAGTCCTCCAACTGCATCACCATCAACGGTGGAAAGGGCCAGCGCCCTGGTGACCCCCTCGCAAAAGGGCGAATCATCGCCTTCCGGAGTTGGGATGAGTATGACTATGTGGCGGGCGATGCCACGGAAGCCTACCGGGGCTTGCTGAGCAGATTTCATCGGCACGTTATTCACGTCCGGCCAGGGACTTTTGTCATCCTCGACGACGTGGCGGCCCCGGAGGAGGTCACCTACGAATGGTGGCTGCATTCTCTCTCCGAGATGTCTCTCGACGAGAAAAACGGGAGTCTCATCGTTTCTGAGGGGGATGCCCGTCTCAGAGTCCGGTTCCTTTTGCCGGGCGAGCTCGCCTTTCACCAGACGGACCAGTTCGCTGATCCGCCTGAATGGGGTGAAAAGAACCAGTGGCACTTCTCGGCCTCGACGCGCGAGAAGGTTCGGGAAGCGAAGTTCCTGGCGGTTCTCACAGTCTATCGCCGTGGCCAGGAGAAGCAACTTCCCCGGGTGGGATTCCTGCCTTTGGACAGCGCCGTCGGCGTCAAAATTTTGACCGCGGGAGAATCGGGCCGCGTCGTCGGTTTCCGCAGCACCGAAGGGGGAGGGCCAGTTACGGTTTTCAGTGCGCCGGCGCTTCTCGAGCCGGATTCCGTCAACAGGCAGCCGTTATGAGAATGGCGCGGGGGCTTTCTCGGAAAAGCTGCTTGGGACTCGCCGGTCGAGCCTTTTCCAGCGAATCGTTTCCTGGTATTGAAACGGCCCGCCAATCCGTGATAACCTGCGTCGTGCGCATTCGTTTCGTAGCCGTAAAGAAACGTCTTTTTCGCCAGCGTTCTTTGCAATGAGCAGGGGGGTTCTGTGTTCGTTGTGGCGAGCAAATTCAGGCTGGACCGTGAGCGGCCCAAGCCGAGCCGCGGAGGAAGACATAATGCTGGCCCAGGTTTACTCGAGCGCCATCTTCGGGATTGACGCATACATGATGGAGATAGAGGTTGACTTCTCTTCCGCGAGAGAGAGAACCACGGTCATTGTTGGCTTGCCGGACGCGGCTGTCAAGGAGAGCAAGGACAGGGTTTTGACGGCGATAAAGAACTCAGGGTTTTCTCCTCCGCTCGGAAACACGACGATAAACCTCGCTCCAGCGGACATAAAAAAGGAAGGGCCGAGCTTCGACCTACCGATCGCTCTCGGGCTTCTCGTTGCGACGGGACAGATTCGCAATGCGAGCTTCCGCGAATACGTAGTTGTCGGCGAGCTTGCTCTGAATGGCAGGGTTCGCCCGGTGAAGGGGACTCTCCCGATTGCCATTGCGGCGAGAGATAACGGGAAAAAGGGCTTGCTTGTCCCCGCTGAAAACGCCCCGGAAGCCTCCATCGTTGACGGGATTGATGCCTATCCGATTCATGACCTGGTTCAGGCGAGCAAATTCGTCACTGGCGAAATCGCGATTGAGCCTTTAAGAAGAGACCTGGGGGAGGCGTTTCGGGAGGCGTCGAGCTACCCGATGGATTTCAGCGACGTGAAGGGGCAGGAGCACGTCAAGCGTGCGTTAGAAGTCGCCGTCGCGGGGTCGCACAACATCCTCATGATAGGCCCCCCGGGCGCGGGAAAGACGATGCTTGCCAAATGCATCCCCACAATCATCCCGGAGATGAGCATTGATGAGGCTCTGGAGACAACTAAAATCCACAGCATCGTCGGATTGCTGACACCGAAGAACTTCCTTGTCGGGACGCGGCCCTTCCGCAGCCCGCATCACACGATTTCCTACGCGGGGCTAATAGGTGGGGGTGCATTCCCCAAGCCGGGAGAAGTCAGCCTCGCCCACAACGGAGTGCTGTTCCTCGACGAGCTACCGGAGTTCAATCGCAACGTCCTGGAAGTCCTGCGGCAGCCGCTGGAGGAAGGGAACGTTACGATTGTGAGGGCGACAGGGTCGCTGACCTTCCCGGCGAACTTCATGCTTGCAGCGGCTATGAATCCGTGTCCGTGCGGCTACTTCACTGACCCGCGAAGGGAATGCCGCTGCACGCCGTCGCAAATTCACCGGTACATGTCCCGCATCTCCGGCCCTTTGCTCGATAGAGTGGACATACACGTGGATGTGCCGGCGCTTCGGTACAAGGAGCTCGCCGGAGATTATGCCGGCGAGCCTTCCTCCCAGGTTCGGCAGCGCATCAACCAGGCCAGAAAGACACAGAGGGAGAGATTCAGAGGGCAGCGCATTTTCTCGAACGGTGCGATGACCTCCCGGCAGATCAAGAAGTTCTGTTCGCTCGACGAGGAAGGGCGAGATGTGCTGAAAATGGCGATAAACGAGCTGGGGATCAGCGCCCGGGCCTACGACAGAATCCTCAAGGTTGCCCGCACAATCGCCGACCTCGAAGGGGTCGAAAGCATCAAAGCCTACCACATTTCGGAGGCAATCCAGTACCGTACCCTCGACAGAAACCTCTGGTTGTAGCGGTCCGATGCCCCGCATGGGCCGTTTGCCCATGGTTCTCTCGCGCAGGCCGGGCGCCGCCCCGCGGCCCTGTCTTCCAGATGGTCACTCCCTCCCCGCATCGTTTCTTGTGAAACGCGGAGAGATGTCTTCAATAGGAACGGCATTGCCCTCAACCGCTCAAGAAACCTGAGAACGTTGGAGCGCCCGGCATCGGCAAGGGCCCTTCGCATATCGCGAAGGAGATGGGGGAAATGTGATGGCGCCGGGGAAGCGTACGCCACGGGAGGCCGCAGACTGTTGAGGCGTGCATAGCCAGTGGCATACCCTGGTAGGCGGCACGGGCATCTTGCCGATGATCTTCGCTGGTTCACGGGCGGGACGCCCGTGCCACGACCCGCATCCGCTGGCATCATCGCACTTCCGGCTTGTTCCTTTGGTGGAGAAGGGCTCAATGAGGGAGAACGCCGACCCGATAGAACCTGCGTCCAAACAGGCCGGCACTTCTGTCCAGAACGTCGAGTGTCCCTCCGTCGGCAACGGTCGAATCGGTGAGGGGAAGCCACTCGGCCATGTCGTCGCTGACATAAACCTGATACTTCCTGCCGGGGACCGTTTTCCATCGCAGCCACGTGCCGTTTCCACCCGTGCTTAACTCATCTATGGTGAATACGGAGGCCGGGTCCCTGGCATCAGTGCCCGCGTAGACCTCATCCCGGTCAGATTGCCCGTCTCCGTCGGTATCCGCGAGCGTGGGATCAGTCCTGTGGATGGAAACTTCCTCCCCGTCGGTCAGCATGTCTCCATCGGTGTCCGGGAGCGTGGGGTCGGTTTTGTACACGAAAACCTCCTCCCCATCCGTCAGCCCATCCCCATCTGTGTCGCTGTTAGCATGGTCCGTCCCGTAGAGAACTAATTCCTCCCACGTTTTCAATCCATCTCTGTCCGGGTCAAGTCCGCCGTCGTCCGATAGGGGATCAAGTCCGCGCGCCAACTCCAGGCCATCCGGGATTAGGTCTGCGTCGGTGTCCGCAGAGCAGGGGTTCAAACCAAAGAGGAATTCCGTCGCGTTGGGCACCCCGTCCTGGTCCGGGTCGCTATCCGGCCCCAGAGTCAGAGACCCGAACCAGTACATTTCCCAGTCGTCGGGAAGACCGTCGTTATCCGCCTCCTTTTCTCTGTAAACGCAGAGCCTCCCGTCCATTCCCAGGTAGGGCCGACCACGCAACGGCCTTGAGACGAAAGCGAAGACGTTTTCGCCTTGCTCCAGAGGGAGCGTTGCGCTCCACCTGCCGCTTTGTGGGTCATAACTGCACGATCCGACCGGCTCGTACCCGCACTGGACTTTCTGCACGCTGAAATCGTCGTACCAGACGGTCCCTTCAGCATCGCGATTCTGCTCCCACGCGGGCAGAGCGATGCGCGACAAGCGAATCGCCAATCTGCGTGTTTCCTCTTTCGTGGTGAAGACAGCGCTCTGAAGCGTCCAGTCGCAGTCATTCAAGGTATAGAAATACGGGCCTTTGTCCCGCAGCTGCGGGACGTAGATACTCAGGTAGCTTTCGCCGTTGTCGGCGTCAATAATACTCATGCAGTTACTGCCGAATACCATTCCCGACGCTTTCATATAGTACGAGACCCTGTACTGTGTGGAAGGCTCGCAACTGATAGTCTGGCTGGTATGATGGCATTGGGGGTTACCGCCGAGCATTTGCACTCTTATGGAAGCGTTCCCATTGTGTGCCACGGCGGTATCAAGGGCGACCGTCATGTTGTAGATTGCCTCGTTAATGGACCAGCCGGCGAGTCCCTCCTCAAATCCACCGTTGGTGACAAGCTCGACTGGACTGCCCCTCACCCTGTAAACCCTCACGTCCGCCGACTCGGGAACGACCCGTCCGGAAATGCGGACAGCGGCAGCATTGCTCAAGAAGTCGTTGCCATCGTTCGTCTCTATTATGGGGCGGAACGTATCGCTCAGCGCAATGTAGTTCTCGATCACCTGCTCCAGGTCAGCTCTGCGAAGCACCACATACTCTTTAAATCCTGTAGTCTTCACACGAGACTGGCCGGTTCTCGCGCAAAGCTCATCTATCATCGGATAGACCTTTTCGGGGAAGAACTCCGTGTCAAGAATATCAGCGATTTCCTGGTAGTACCGTCGGCGGAAAGGCGGATGCGTCAGGAAATGCCTGACTCTCGGGTCAATCCATCCGCCCATGGTTCCCTCCTCAATGCTGAGATGAGGGCTTATCCAGGCGCAATCCATGTCGTTAGAGAAAATCACGATGCGCCCGTCGGAGGGACGCTCGTACTCCAGATGATTCTCCGACCATGACCCCAGGAGAGTGTCCCAATCGCCCAGGATGGCGGTGGCGGCAAACCACCTGATCCATTGGTCAATATCTATTTCTGCCTCGAGCAACTGCGGGTAATCTGGCTCATCATATTTCCACAGGGTGTCGTTCCAAAGGCGCTCAAAGGCCTCCGTCGTGGTCCCTTCCAAAAGGGTGAAGAATTTTCCCCACAGGTTGTTGCGGGCGAGGTTTCCGCCGGAATCGGAAGGGAAATTGCGCTCGAGAAAATCCTCGTTCATAAGCTCTGTATCAGCGTAGTAGCCTTCGTCGTTCGTGTTGATGATTAGCCTTATGTCAATGGTCTCATAAGCGGGTATTCCCAATCGCCTGTAAAATTCTGAGGAGAGGCTTTCATTGATGGCCCCGTGCCTGGAGAGTCTGAGAACCCTGTCTTCGTGAAGGCTTTGCAGGCCGAGAAACTCGACGCGGATTCCCCTGTATTCTCGGCTTTGCTCGCGGTACCGGAAGCCAGCGTCGTGGAAGGGTTGGTTGGCGAAGACGAAGCCGGCGCTGAGGGGGATGTTACTTTCGAGGGGGCGGGTTTCGATTTCGGTGAGGTTTTCTTGTGTTACGAGGAGGCGGTAGATTGGGAGATTCTGAGGATAGGTTGATTCGTCAACTATGTATAGGTAGGAGATTGTTATTGGCAGGCCGGTCTCGGTGGAGATGGCTTTTGGGGCGCCTTCGGGACGAACGGTTGTCGCTCCTCCATCGTCCTCGACACGTATGAAGAATTCCATTAGTGTTCCATCGCGCTGCGGCGGAAGGATAGCGCGGTAGATTTCGGAATTGTCCTCGCGGATTAAGGGAACTGAAGCATATTCCTCATCTTCGTCTCTTTTGAAGAACAGGTTTGCCGCGACAATTTCCCCGTCGTGGTCAACTATTCGCACCTGGAAGAGAACGTCGTCCTTTGAAGTCGGAATCGTCGGAGAATGGGTGATTGATATGACCTGCGGGGGAATGTTGTCGGAGAAGACGGAGTTGATTGCCCCAGGGGTCGGTTCGTCGAGGCTGGCGGCCCAGCAGGCTGGAATGTTCCTGTCGAAGTTCGGGTTTATCAGCTCCAGGGATGCGCCGTCTCCGTCTGGCCTTGCGGGCCACACTCCGCTGTCGGCGTAGGTAACCGAGTCAACAAGGTTACCGAGGTCGTCGTGAAGGGCAATCCTCTCTCCCCGGTTGGAAAGCCTTCCCGACTCGAAAGGACCCAGGACGCCCGTTATCCCGAAGAGCTTTTCCACCTGGGCGGGGTCGTTCGCTATGACGAGGTACGAGTCGGGAGGAAGAACTGTGCCCAGGGGAAAATGATACGTAAACCCGTCGAGAAATGCCCACCCGCTGAGGTTTATTGTGCGGTCGGTGGCGTTGTAAATCTCCACGAACTCTTCCCCGTCGCGGTCGGACTGCGGATGGTAGAAAATCTCGTTGATGACAACCCCTCCTATCAACTGCGGCGAGGGATTCGGTTCCTTGGGACTCCCGAACATGTACGAATACCATTCTTCTCCCCCGTCCGGATTTCGCCCTAAAGAAACCCCAGGGGTCTGTTGTGAGTAGCTGAACTGGCTCCAAACGGTTTTCCCGTCGGGGGCGGTCAGGAAAATCGTCTCTCCTTCTGAACCGAGTCCAAACCCGCGCTCCGTCTGCGTGATGAGAATGAATCCCCTCGACGGAATGACCGTCCCATCGGGAATACGGTATCGCATGAGGTTGTCTCTGTCGTCGCTGACGTAAAAGCCGGAAAGCACAACCTCCTCGTCGGAGTTGTTGTAAAGCTCTATCCAATCGTCCCCGGACGGAGGGAGAGCCATGAACTCGTTGATGACAACCGGCCCCTCGAGGAGGGAGTTCTTTTTCCCAGCAGTCCCCGAGACAACCCGACTGCTCCTCCAGCTCGCTGGATCGCCCGGGTCGAGCTGCGGTTCCTTAAGCTCCAGGGAAGGACCATCTCCATCCGCTCCAGTCGGCCATGGAGGAGAATCCGAGTAAGAGACCTCGCAGACCCACGCCTGTTCCTCGTCAACAAGGCGAACCACTCCAGAGGCGTCGCTGAGGCTTCTCGCATACGGACCGTAAGCTCCGTCTATCCCGTGCAGCGCCTCTATCTTCTTCGGGTCCTTCGCCACGACTAAATATCCGTGCGGAGGGATGACCGTCCCTTCCGGGAAATAGAACAAAACCTCGTCGGTGATCCCCCAGAAAGATATGTCCGCTTCGTGACTCGACCGGTTGTAAACCTCGATGAACTCTTCGGAGCTGTCTTCCGAAGCCGGATGGTAATGGATTTCGTTTACGACCACCGATGCGTGGGAGGCGCTGGCGGGATTTGTCCCCCTATTGTATTCCTCGCGGTTGGCGACGCCGTCTCCGTCCGGATCGTTTTCCGCTGCCGACTCTTTGCTTGCGAAATAGCGCTCCTCCCACTCGTCGGGAAGACTGTCGGAATCCTCGTCGAGAATGTAGCGGGCATCCAGAGGAAAAGCGTCCGCGTCGTCGAGAATCCCGTCGCCATCCATGTCGTGAGCCACGTCGCTCCACTCCAAAGCGCCAATGTCCGCTGCGGCCCCGAAAGGCCTCCCCTCTCCGCAGAAGTCTTTCTGAGGGCAGCCATCGGTCTTGCCGCTATCAACCGCAGGGGAATCAACTCTCAGCCGCAAATCGTTGCGGTCCTCGTCGAGGAAAAGGGGATTCTCGTTCAGGTTTCCCTCCCCCGGCCAGACCGTTTCTCCCCCCACAATCGAATGGGAGATGTTCGGCACGGAAAGAGCATCCTGAACCACGTTCTTCCCATTTCCCCAGACGATGCAGTTGACTGCCTTCCCCTTTCCGCCTCCATACCCCGCCTCCTTCTGGTAGTAGCTCAGCCCGACGCGGTTCTTCACGATTGTGTTGTTGATGATAAGCGGGTTGGAGCCGTCCTTGACGGCAATCCCCATGCGGTTCATCAGCAAAATGTTGTTCTCTATCGTTGGGTCGGAACCTTCCCCCAGCGAAATCCCCTTGTCGGTACAGAGGTAGATGAGGTTTCCCCTGATAAGAGGCGAACAACCGCCGAGGTCAATCCCGTCCCCGGAGCTCCTCAATATCACGTTCGCCTCAATCACAACCGGCGTCGGAGAGACGTGAATCCAATCGGCATTGATGTCTATGGCGTCGTCGCCGTTGTGAACGCCCTCGATCCGGTTACCTTTGACCGTCGCGACACAATTCGTCAGGTTTATCCCCTCGCCTGTCTCGTAGAAAGTGCTGCGCGAGATTGTGAGCATGCTTTGTTCCGCAGTGATGACGTAATCGTCGAAAAAGCGAAATGTGCAATCCCCAAAGGTTATCTCCGAATCGGTCGCGTAAACGGCGCTTCTGTCGGGGATGCTCGACGAGAAGGAGCCCGGTTTGCTTCCGTGCTCAAGGAGGCAGTGGCGCAGAATGCTTCCCCGCGAGCCATCGAATCGAATATAGCCCCACTTCGCTTCAACCCCCGAAATGCGGCTGAAGCGAATCGCCTGGTCTTGGGTTCCCTCAGCTCTCAAAACGCCCCTCACGGTCAACGACGAACGAGGGAAAAGCTCCACCACAACCCCTGGTTTGATCGTCAGCTTCGCCCCCGCCGAGACGGTAAGGTTCCCCAATACCGTGTACGGCGAACCTGCTGCCTCCCAGACCGTGTCCGCCGAAAGAGTTCCCCCGGCAAGCCTCCCCTCCACATTGACCACCACAACTTCCACACAAGCCGAAGACTCAAGCCCGTCGTTGTCCTGGACGGTCAGCTCGAACTTCAGGGAAATGTTTTCCGCGACCTCAGGAGCCTCAAACTGCGCGGTGGCGGTACCGTCGTCCGCAAGTGTTATCGGCGGACCGGCAGTCTGAACCCAGCGGAAAGAAACGACCTCACCGTCCGCATCGGCGCTTCCGCTCCCGTCGAGAAAAACGGTCGCCTTCTCCGGGACAAACTGATTCTCCCCCGCCTCCGCCACGGGCTTTTGCTTCGAGTAAACGCTGTTTGCAGTACCAGGGGTCCCGCCGTTCAGCAGGCTTGGTGCCCAGCTCGAAGCCAGAGCATTGTTGAGAGAGGGATGAATCAGCTCGAGGGATGGACCACCGCCATCTGTGGCAGGCCACCATGGATAACTGTCGTCGTACTCAACCGAATCAACAACACGGGAAAAATTGTCAAGAAGAGTTATTCTCTCTCCCTCGTTCGCAAGCCTACCGCTGAAATCACCAACAGCATTTTGAACTTCCGGATGACGCAGCGTGAAAGTTGCCGAATCGCCGCATATAACCACATACCCCCCTCCCTCAATCAGCGCCCCAGCAGGGAAAACAAACTCAACCGCGTCCACAAGCCGCCATCCCTCAAGGCTGATTGCCTCCTCGCCACAATTGTAGAGCTCCACGAACTCCTCCGCCGCATCATTCCCCAAATCATGATACATAAGCTCATTGATGACAACCTCGCAGTATCCCGCCGAGAAGTCCAAAATCAGAATGGCGATGGCGAGTAAGGCCCGGAGTTTGCTCACGCTGTTTGCCGTCCTTCAGCTCGGAGAAAATTGATACTGACAAGGCCTGAGCCGAGCAACCGACCGACCGTTGGCATTGAGCTCACAAAACTCGTGAGCGACATCTTCATTCAGTGCCAAGTATATTCGTGGGCTATTTGGGTGTCAACCTGCTGGGGATTTTTTTCGTCTGAGACGGCGCAGGGGTGTTGGGAAGTCAGACGCCGCTGGACGTATTGCCAGGCGCGAGTCTTCGTAGTATTATGCGTGTGCTCTGGGAAGTGGCTGGAGACACCAGGTTTTACCAGCGATGCTTGTGCGAACGACGATGGAGGAGGACGGAGGTGATTGCTGTCGTCCTGGCCGGCGGCGTCGGCAAGAGATTAGGGGATATATCTCGAAGAATATCCAAGGGGATGTTACCGATTCTCGGTGTTCCGATTACGGCGAGAATAATCGGGCAGGTGCTCAAGGAGACGCCGATACGGCGTTTCGTCATCGTCGTGGGAAAACCGGACCAGGATATCGCGTGTTTCCTGAGAGAGAATCCGCCCGGCGGGGCAGAGATTGAGTTGGTGGTTCAGGCTGCCCCTTTGGGAATGGCTGACGCCCTCGAGAAGGCTGTAGAGCAGGTTGGGATCGAATCGGATTTTCTGGTGGCGGCGTGCGACAATCTCTTCGAGCCGGGAGCTGTGTCGGCGCTGTACCGCAAGCATTGTGAGGCAGATTTTGACGGCACGATGTGTCTGCTCCGGGCGAGGAGAGAGGATATTGCGGAGAAAAGCGCGGCTGTTCATCTCGACTCCGGGCTGGTCTCGCGTATCGTCGAGAAACCGTCCATCCATGAGATCGGAACCGAGTTTGCGTCCATCCCGCTGTACATTTTCAGTCCGAAGCTGACTCAGTACCTTCCTCTGGTGAAACCATCGAAGAGGGGCGAGTATGAGCTGCAGGACGCGATACAGATGCTCATTGATGACGGAGGCAAAATCGGATACACGGAGATAGGGTGGAGGCGAACGGTCACATCCCCCGAAGACCTTCTGTCGGTCAACCTGGAAATGTTGAGGAAGAGAAGGACAGACGAAAGGCTTGATATTCCCGGGTTGGAAATCGAGCAGCCGGTTCTGGTCGAGAAAGAATGCGTCCTGCTTGAGGGATCGCACATTGGCCCCTGCGTTTACATTGGCGGAGGGTGCACCATAGGGCGAGGCTGCCGGTTATCGAACTGCGTCGTCCTGCCGGGGACGACTGTGCCGGACGCAACACGGGCGGATGACAAAATCCTTGGGTGAGGGTAGGCCTAAGGCACCCGGCCCTTCTCCGCAACGACGATGGCTACGGCATACTGGCGGTCGTGGGAAATCGAGAGATGGAGGGCTGTGACTCCGGCTTCCTTCTGGGCGGCGGCGGCGATGCCAGTCAACCGGAGGGAGGGAGGCGTGGTTTCCCTGCCTGAAGTCTCGAAGTCGAGCCATCTCATTCCTTTCCTCCATCGCCCTCGGAGGGACTTGAAGGCGGCCTCCTTCGCCGCGAAGCGCGCCGCGTAGCGAAGATAAGAATCAGCTTTGTCGCGGCAGTGGGCGATTTCGTCCGGCGTGAAGATCCTTCGAACGAATTTCTCGCCGTATGTTTCTATAGCTCTGTGGATTCTCTGGACTTCGACGATGTCAATGCCAACGCCATGAATCATTCGGCAAGGTTCTCCTTCTTAGCCTGTAAGAAGTGTGCCGATTGTACGCGAAATTCTCAGAAAAATCTCTGCTATTTTGCTGTCTGGTTTCTGTCGAGATGTTCGGCTTGTTGTGCGGGGATAGGCTGCAGCCTGTCCGGAAGGCTGTGGTTCTGGCAAAATTGTTGACGCCCGTCTCACGGAGGCGTATTATTAAATTCAAGGATGGGAGAGCGGGTTAGCTGCAAGGAGTTCTGCACCAGCGGCGGAGGCGCGTCGGGAACGGAGCGCAAGCCCCGGCATCATCGCGGATGAAAAAGGTCATCGCCATAGCCAATCAGAAGGGGGGAGTCGGCAAGACTACCACCGCGGTGAATCTGTCGGCGTGCCTGGCGAGGGAAGGGATACGGGTGCTTTTGATTGATTTCGACCCGCAGGGGAACGCCACAAGCGGGCTTGGGGCGCAAAGCCCGGGCGAGAATAGAGACATTTACGGGGTGTTGATTGGAGCCGTTGCGCTTCACGATGCAATCGCCGGCACAAGCTACCAGAACCTGTATTTGGTGCCTTCGACGCCGCACTTGACCGGAGCACAGGTGGAGCTGGCTGCTACGGATGAACAGCACCTGGTCCTCAGGAAGAAAATCGCGGAGGCTGCGGTTGATTTCCGGTTCATCTTCATAGACTGTCCTCCGTCCCTTACGGCGCTGACTGTCAACGCGCTTTGCGCTGCGGACTCTACGCTGATCCCGATTCAGTGCGAGTACTACTCCCTGGAGGGCCTGAGAGAATTGTTGAAAACAGTCAATCTCATCAGGGAGAGGCTCAATCCGAGCCTTGAGATCGAAGGAATCCTGCTGACGATGTGCGATTACCGAACCAACCTCTCCAAGCAGGTGATTTCGGAGGTGAGGCGGTATTTCGGGGAGAAGGTTTTCGAGACGGTGATTCCGCGGGCAGTGTCCCTGGCGGAGGCGCCGAGTTTTGGCAAGCCGGTGGTTGAGTACGATGTCAGGTCGCACGGGGCGCAGAGTTATCTCCATCTCGCCGAGGAATTCTTGAAAAGGTACAAGTTGGAACTGGAGCAGGGATTCTTGGGACAAGCGGGTGCCGGCGAAAGGATATGAGCCGCTCTCGCGTTTGGCCGGGACACAGATGAAGAAGTACTACCCGATTTTCGCGAACGTCGAAGGCCGCAAGTGCGTTGTCGTCGGCGGCGGCGAGGTAGCCGCCAGGAAGGCGAAGTCTCTGGCGGAGGCAGGGGCCGAGGTGAAAGCCGTAAGCCCGGATTTTTGCCAGCGTCTCATCCGCCTGGAGAAGAAAGGGGGCGTCGTCCTCATTCGCAGGAGATTTCGGGCGCGAGACCTTGATGGAGCGTTTCTGGTTATCGCGTGCACGGACGATGCAAAGGTCAATGAGGAAGTTTACGCCGAGGCAAGAGCACGGCGAATCCTGGCGAACGTCGTGGACTCGGCGGAGCTGTGCGATTTCATCGTGCCGTCCGTCGTATCAAGGGGGGCGCTGAAAATGGCAATCTCGACGTTCGGGGTCAGCCCGGCCTTGGCCAGGAGAGTGCGAATACAGCTCCAGAAACGATATGGACCAAAGCACGCTGATTTTCTCGAGCTGATGGCAAACACCAGAGACAGAATCATAAGAGAAGTGCCCCGAGCAAAGGACAGGAGAAGAATTTTCGAGGCGTTGACCGCTGAGAACTTTCTCGACCGGTTCTTAACCAAGAGCAAAGGGGAAGGGAGAAGATTTTTTCAGGAAAGGCTCGACGGGTTGCTGTCGGGCTGCCGGAAGACCAATGTATGAAGCGGGAATAATCCTTTTTCACAGCAGCCTTGTGGCATACGTGGTGAGCTTGTGGCACTTTGGCATGTACGTGTTCAGAGGAGCACAGAGGCTCGCCTCGCGGGGGCTCTTCTTTTCTCTGGTCGGGCTGGCAATTCATGGCATCGCGATTGTCACGGTCTCCGTGGGCCAGGCGAGGCCGCCGTGGGCTAACAGCCTCCAGAACATCTCATTCTGGTGCTGGGTAGTCGTGGCGATTTCGGTCGCGGTCTCCTACCGGTTTCGATTGAAGGTTCTCGGGTTGTTTGTAATGCCGCTTGTTCTTGTCCTCCTTTTCATGGCAATGGTCGGGCAGAAGAGCTCCTCCGCCTATGGCGAGGAAGTGGGGAGAACTTTCTGGGCGGCGGTTCACGTAGGGCTTGTTTTCGTGGCGTACGCTTCCTTTGCATTTGCAGCGGTACTGGGTTTCATTTACATTTTGCATAGCCGCTTCCTGAAGAAAAAAGAAACCGGGGAGCTTTCGGACAAGCTACCGTCGCTCGACCTTTTAGACCGGCTGAACTACCGCGCTTTGCTGGCAGGGCTGGGCTTTCTGACGGCGGGATTGCTCCTCGGTTTGCTGTGGCTGGCCGCCCTCCCGAAGAAACCCGAAGGGCTGGACCCTAAAGTTACCGGGTCTGCGGTTATCTGGATGGCGTACGCGGTGCTTTCGGCCATGAGGGCGACTGGCGTTCTTCGGGGGAGAAAGGTGGCGTGGCTGAGCGTGCTGGGAATCGCAGTGATAGTCCTCTCTTTCCTCTTCGTCCCGCACCTGCTTCCGAAGGGGATTGAGGCGGCGCATCGACGGAAGTCCGCGCAAGTGAGGGTCAGCGCGGCGGGCGTGCTGGCTGGACCCGCTACGAACATGAGTACGAAGGAAAGCGTCGGCAGGAGACCATGGACATAATCGTGGTAGGGTTAAATCATCGTTCGGCGCCCGTTGAGGTCAGGGAAAAGCTGGCTGTCGGAAGAAGCTGCCTGCGCGAGGTTCTTTGCGAGGTGAAGGAGGCGGCCGGGCTGTGGGAGTGCGGAATCCTTTCGACCTGCAACAGGGTAGAGGTCTACGGAGTGGCGGGGGAGGGTGAACCCGCCGGGGAAGCCGTGAAAGATTTTCTCAGCCGACGGAGCGGGGAGGCGCGGAGCCTATTGGAACCGAGCCTCTATTTCCAAAAGCAGCCGGAGAGCGTCCGGCATATCTTCAGGGTGGCCAGCGGGCTGGACGCGATGATGGTCGGCGAGAAAGAGATTGTCGCCCAGGTTAAGGAGGCTTATGAGAGGGCTGCCGAATCCGGATCGGTGGGCACCGTGCTGAATGCTTTGTTCCAGCGGGCATTGAAGGTTTCCAAGAAAGTGAGAACGGAGACGGCCATAGATTCAGGGGCGGTGTCAGTAAGCTCGGCGGCGGTGGAATTGGCGAAGAAGATATTTGGAGACCTTTCGGACAGAGCCGTGATGATTGTGGGGGCGGGGCAGACAAGCGAGCAGACTCTCAAGCACCTGGCGGACGACGGCGTCGGGTCCGTCGTGGCGTCGAACCGTTCGTTTGAGAAAGCGGTAGAGCTTGCCCGCATTTACGGGGGCAGGGCGGTCCGGCTGGACGATTGCGTGGAGGAGTTGGCGAAAGTGGACATCGTCATCAGTTCCACCTCGGCTCCCCGCGTCATCCTCAGCAAGGAGCAAGTTCGCCTTGCGATGCGGAAGCGCCGTAACAGGCCAATCTTCCTGATTGACATAGCCGTTCCCCGCGATATTGATGCTGAGGTGAATGAGATAGACAACGTTTATCTGTATAATATAGACGACCTGAAAGAAATTGCCGAGGCCAACCTTCGCAAAAGAGGGGAGGAAATGGCAAAATGTGAGAAAATCATTGACCGGGAGGTCTGGTCATTCATGAGGTGGCTGGATTCTCTTCAGGCGGCGCCAATCATTCGCAAGCTCCACCAGCAATTCGAGTCGGTCAGGTCGGAGGAGCTGAAGAGAACTATGTCGAAGCTTCCGCATTTGCCGGAAGAAGTTCGGGAGAAGCTCGACTCCATGACCCGGCGGATGGTCAAGAGGTTGCTGCACCTCCCCACAACGCGCATCAAGAAGGTCGCAAGGCAGAAAGATGCAGCGCCGGGACTGGGATTGATAAGCGACCTTTTCGGCTTAAACGAGGACGGTAGGCAGGAACGATGAAGAAGAGAGCAACGCACTCACGACCGCGGGAAGCGTGCGGGATTTTCGCAATATATGGCCACCGGGAGGCGGTGAGGTTGACGTACCTTGGGTTGTATGCCCTCCAGCATAGAGGGCAGGAGAGCGCCGGCATCGTCTCCTCGGATCGGAAAATCATGATGGTTCAGAAAGGGATGGGGCTGGTGGGAGACGTGTTCGATCCGGCGACACTCTCCACCTTGAAGGGGGACATCGCTCTCGGGCACGTCAGGTACTCTACCACAGGCTCCAGCGTGTTGAAGAACGCCCAGCCGTTGATGGTTGACTACTCGAGGGGGACCATTGCCATTGCCCACAACGGCAACCTTAGCAATGCCAGGGAGTTGCGGCAGCAGCTCGAAACGAGGGGCTCGATTTTCCAGACAACGAGTGACAGCGAGATTATCCTGCACATCATGGCGGGGCTGAAGGTCAGCCAGGAAAAGGATGCGGTTCTCCGGATGCTGCAGGAGATAAGGGGCGCGTACTGCCTGGGGCTGATGACAAAGGATGAAATCGTCGGGATCAGAGACCCAAACGGGTTCCGGCCGTTGTGCCTGGGACAAGTTGATGGCGCATACGTGTTGGCCTCGGAATCGTGCGCCCTGGACCTTATCAACGCCACATTCATCAGGGAAGTGGAGCCGGGAGAAGTAATCATCATTAATTCCAATGGGGTGGAGTCGCTCTACCCGTTCGGGAAAAGCCGGCGGCAGTCATTTTGCGTTTTCGAGCACATTTACTTCGCGCGGCCGGACAGCTTCATATTCGGGGCGAACGTGCACGAGGTTCGCAAGAAATTCGGAGTCCAGTTGGCAAGGGAGCACCCTGTTGAGGCCGACCTTGTGATAGCGATTCCGGATTGTGGGATTTCGGCAGCGATTGGATATGCCCAGGAGTCTGGTCTTCCGTTCGACATGGGAGTAACAAGGAATCATTACATCGGAAGAACCTTTCTGCAGCCGAGGCAGGCTATCAGGGATTTTGGCGTGAAAGTGAAGCTCAATCCGGTCAAGGAGGTCATCCGGGGAAAGCGGTTGGTCGTCGCGGAAGACTCCATCGTCAGAGGCACTACGACCGTCCTTCGGATGGCGAGCCTCCGAGAGGCCGGAGCAAAGGAGATTCATCTGAGGATAAGCTGCCCTCCGCACCGCTTCCCCTGTTTCTACGGGATAGATTTCGCCACCAGGCAGGAACTCATCGCGGCTAACAAATCTGTGGAAGAAATCAAGCGTTTCCTGAACATAGACTCCGTCGGATATCTCAGCAAGGAAGGGATGCTGTCACAGTTAGGCGAGATGAAGGGGAAGTTCTGTACGGCCTGCTTCGATGGCGAATATCCTGTCCCCGTGGAGGTTGCTGCTGACAAGTACATCACCGAGACCGATAGGCTCCAGGAATACATGCGTTTCCCGGGAGCGCTTTCGGGGTGATGCGCCAGCAACAAGCTGGCCGGTGTTCTCTCCTCAAGCGAGGCGTTTTGCAGAAAGGGTAGGGCGGGATTTCTTCGACCGGAAAAACGTGGCGGAGAATCGCCGGCAGCATCCGAACGCTATAGATGGGAAAGAGAGAATAGACCTCAACAAGTGCAATACGAGATCATATCCATTGTAATTCTTCTGGCATTTTCGGCCTTCTTCTCCGGAACCGAGACGACGCTGTTTTCGCTCAGCCACATCAAGGTCAGGAAGTTCGGGCAAGAGAAGAGAAGGCGGGCACGTCTCGTGGCACACCTCCTTTCCAATCCGCGTCGTCTTCTTATGACCATCCTCATAGGGGACATGATGGTCAACATTTTTGCGTCGAGCCTTTCGGCTTCGTTTTTCCGGTCGCTGTTTCAGGAATGGGATATATTCGGCGGTGCGAGCGACATTGTTTCGGTGGTTGCCATGACCACGCTTATCCTCGTTTTTGGGGAGATAACCCCCAAGATTTACGCCATTCAGAATTCGGAGAGGCTGGCAACGAGGGTCGCCCCTTTTATCAATACCTTCTCGATTGTTGTCCGCCCGATCAGAGCCGTTCTTGAGCGAGTCGCCAACAGCATCATCCGTCTCCTTTCGCGGCCGGTCAAGCCGGAGCAGGCCGGAGCATCGGTAGAAGAACTTCGGACGGCTATAAGGATAGGGGTCAGTCACGGTCTGCTGGACCGCGTCGAGCAAGCCATGATACACGGGGTATTCGAGATACAGACCAGCCAGGTGCGCGAGATGATGAAATCGCGGTCAGAGATTTTCTCCCTCGACCTGTCCACACCGATTGAGGAGATGCGAAGAGCCTTCCGTGAGAAGAAATATACCAGGGTCCCCATACACACGGGAGATATAGATAATGTCCTGGGGCTGTTGTACGCCAAGGACCTCCTGTTCGTCTCGACCAGCGAGCTGGAGAAATCCGGGGTTCGGGGTCTACTGAGGCCGGTCTATTTTGTGCCGGAGACCATGCCGCTCGAACGACTTTTGAGGGAGTTCAGAGCAAAGGCGACCCATTTTGCCCTTGTGGTGGATGAATACGGCAGTGTTTCCGGGCTAATCACTTTGGAAGACGTTCTGCAATCGTTCATCGGACGTCTCGATACCGCGAAATCGGAATCGCCAAATCACCTCTTCGTCGAGCCGGACACGGCGATCGTCAATGCGAGACTGCCCATCAGCGAGCTCAACGAGCTGTTTTCGTGCTCCATTTCCGACGAGCTGAGCGTGACCATTGGAGGATTCCTCACCCACCAGATGGGGAAGATACCGCGCCCGGGCGAGGTTTTCGAGACGGCCGGGCTTCGTTTTGAGATAAAGAAAGCCGCTAAGAACAAGGTCGAAGAAATCTTAGTCAAGCGGATAAGACACCAACCGGAAAACGGCGAATAGTCTCCCCGAAGAATGGACTGGTTGACAGGAATTCTTCTGATAGCGTTGTGCTTGCTGGCTCAGGCTTTTTTTGCTGGTTCTGAGATGGGGGTAATCTCCTTTAACAGGATTCGCCTGCAACACCTCATTGAACGGGGCGATAGAAAGGCGCTTCTCATTCAGCGGTTCCTCGACAACCCCCAGAGGCTTTTCGGGACAACACTGGTGGGAGTTAACATTTCCGTCATCATAGGGGCCACCATCGCAAGCAGTCTCGTCAACAACTATGTGAGCCGAAGCGAAACCTGGGGTCCAGTGATTGCCACGGCCATCATGATGCCGATGGCGGTGATGTTCGGGGAAATCGTGCCGATGTCGCTGTTCAGGTCGCACAGCACCTCTCTTGTTCCATTGGTCGTCAGTCCGCTGAGACGAGCCTATTGGGTCCTGTTGCCGGTTGTTTACGCGGCCACGTTCGTCTCGCGAAAAGCTGCGAGGCTCTTCGGTCAGCAAGCAAAAAGAATGAGCCCCTTCACCTCCAGGGAGGAACTCCGCCTGCTCCTTGAAGACAGGACAAAAGGCCCGCCGGAGGCGGGCCAGAAGGACGGGTTGAGTATGCTGCGGCGAATATTCGACCTCCACGAGACCCACGCGAAAGAGGCGATGGTCCCTCTGATCGAGGTAACCGCGGCGCCGGCGAACAGCACCGTCGAGGAAATCATCGCCACCATGAAGAAGTCGGGTTTCTCGACGATTCCGGTTTATCGAGAGAGGGTTGACAATATCGTGGGGACGGTCAACGCCGCAGACCTCATGGCAATCGAGGACAGACTTCAAGCGGTGGAACGGTTGATGAACAGGCCATTTATTGTCCCGGAGACAAAGCCGGTGGACGACATCCTTCTCGAATTCCAGCGACGGGGAAAGAGGTTTGCTGTCGTGGTTGATGAGTATGGAGGGGTCTCGGGCATCATGACAACGGAGGACATCGTCGAGGAGATTGTCGGAGAAATTGCCGACGAGTACGAGGGTGCCGTCGAGCGAAGGATAAGCACCCGCAAAGGAAAGCTGGTGGTCGAGGGGAGAATGAGCATCAGGGAGTTCAACGAGGAGTTCTCGACCGACATCCCCGATGATAAGGCCGAGACTATCGGGGGATTGCTGACCGTGACGACAGGGAGAGTCCCGCAACCCGGAGAAAAGGCGAAGTGCTACGGAATGGAGTTCGAAGTCCTCGAGGGCTCGGACCGAAAGGTCTCCAAGGTGGCAATTAAACCGTTGACAAAGGTCCCGCCGGATAGTAGATAAAAGATAGTTAATGGTCTGTGAAGGCGGTGGTTGCGTGGAGACGGGCATTGTCTTCAGGAAAAGGCGGCTTGGTGAGGGGCCCGGCGGAGAGGAGCATAGCTCCAATCGAGAGCAAGAAGGTCAGAGAGGGAGATGGTAATGAGGATGTGGAGAAGAGCACTGGTTTGCCCCGCGGTTATGTTCGCTGTTGTGTGCGGAATGAGCGGCTGCCTTGGCCCGAGCGGTAAGCCGCCGGGCGTTCCTATGGACCAATTGGCATGGTGGCCTACCAGGGCACTTCCGGAGCCGAAGAAGGACCCGGTCAGACCCGGATACTGGTGGTGGCCCACTTCTCCCGGAGAGGAAAGCGCAACGCTTTGGGGAAACAGGGGCTACGTGTATGTTCTGCGCTTCGCGGGAGAAGAGCTTGGACCGGAAGGTCTTCCCGGCCCGCTCGTCCCCGGACAGGAAGAAATCATGGAGGAGCGGCTCCCCGAGCCGCTGAAGGGAGTCGCCGAACTGAAACTGGAGGACTGGGTTCATTTCGAGTTCGATAAATATGAGTTGACGCCCCTCGGCAAAGAAGTCCTCGACGGCGTAGCCGAGAAGCTGAAAGAGTTCCCGGACGTGAAAGTGGTTCTGGAAGGGCATGCCTGTTCTTGCGGCACTGAGCGATACAATTACGCCCTTGGAATGAGAAGGGCACAGGCAGTCAAGGACTACCTTGTCCAGAAAGGCATTCCCGATTCGCGCCTGGGCACGGTCAGCTACGGCGAGCTGCGTCCTGCCGTGGTGGAGAAAACCAGGGCGGACCACGCCAAGAACCGCAGGGTGGAATTCAACGTGCGACCGCCCGGTGAGAACAGGGTTCAGGGGACAGGGTCGGGGAGTACAGGGTAGCCAAAAGACCCCAAATCCCGGACCCTGAGCCTCAGGAGAAAGGCCTCAGGGGGGACGCCGTGGCACGGGCGTCCCGCCCGTGAAGGATCATGGGCAAGATGCCCATGCTACGAACGACCCCAGGGATGAACGGGCGGGACAATATGGTGAGAAACGAAAGGCGCATTTCATGCAGCTTGCAAAAGCCAGGATGATAATATCTCTCATCGTGGTCGCGGCTATCGTGACGTTTGTTTTAACCAGCACCACCCCTGGAAAGGTGAAGTTCAACTTTTTTGGCAACGAAGCGCTCCTCTCGGCTTCGATTGTGATTTTCCTTTCGCTGGGGGCGGGTTTTGTCCTCGGATACCTGTTCAGGATAACAAGGTTTGTCCGCAGGAAAGCCCCCAAGAAACCTGAGCAATAGAGCCCTCCGTCATCCCCGCCCTGGCGGGGTCAAGAGAGCTTTCACCGACCCTGTACACTCCAGGGGAAGGTAGGAACCCTGCTTCTGGACTTCATTGTCCAAGACACGGTTTTGACCCAGGCCCTCATTGACGCCTGTTTGTGTCTCGCGCTGCCCCACCGCCGCACCGCTTTCTACAGGGGCCGCTTTTTGCCCCGCCAAAGGCGGGGTTTCGCTCCGTCTAACTCTTTCGATGAAGGCCACGGTGCGGTTGCTTTTTTTCAGATGGGTGCTGGCGACCCGCATGATGTCGTCGGCGGTGACAGCTCTCCATTTATCGAGGACGGTGTTGACGTAACGCCAACTGTCAATCACCTCATACAGGCCAATTTTCGCGGCCAGGCCGTCGTTGGAATCGAGCTCCGAGATGAAGCCGGCCTCAAGACGGTTTTTGGCTTTCTGCAATTCCCAGGGTGAAACCGGCTCCACTTTCAGGCGATCAAGCTCACCATAGATCGCCTTCTCGACTTCCTCGACGGTGTGAGGGGCTCGCGGCTCAGCGAAAATGTAGTAAAGCCCTGGGAACGTGCTCGGAAAATCCCCCGACGAAACGCTCACGGCTATCTCCAGTTCCTCGACGAGTTTCTTGTAAAGCCGGGAGGTTCTTCCCGAGGAAAGGATTTCCGCCAGGATGTCGAAGACCGCTTGATCAGGATGCGTCATGTCCACCTTGTGGAAGGCAATGCCGAGTTGCGGGTTGGCGTCGAACTCCACTGCGATTCTCCTCTCTCCCCTCTGCTCCGGTTCGACCGTGAGGACCGGGGGCGGGTCGGGCTGGTGCGGGATAGAGGCGAAGTATTGTTTGACCATCGGAATCGCTTTGTCCGGATAAACGTCGCCGACGAGGCAGACGATCGCCCTGTTCGGGGCGTAGTGAAGGGTGTAGAACTCCTGGACCTGTTTGCGGCTGAAGCTGCGTATGTCGGACATGGCGCCGATGACCGGCCTGCCGTAAGGATGCGTGGTATATGCAGCGGCTATTAACTGCTCGTAAAGTGCTCCGCCCGGGTTTGTCTCGTAGCTCCATCGCCTCTCTTCCTGTATCACGCTTCTCTCCTGGTAGAACTCCCTGAAAACCGGGTGCCTCATGATCTCCGATTCGATCGCACACCATAACTCGAGCCGATTGCTGGGAAGGCTCACGAAATAGTTCGTCCAGTCCTGCCAGGTCGAGGCGTTCGCATCCGTGGCGCCGTTCTCGGCGTAAATCTTATCGGTCTCATTGCTGATGATGAGCTTCTTGTGCTGCTCGTCGAGCTCCTCAAAACGGCGGCGCAATTCCTCGATCACCTCCGGTCGCTTTTCCTTGCGTCGCATTTCTTCGTCGAGCTTGCTCATTAGCTCGTCTTTCTGTCGCATGATTTCGCTTTCGGCGGGGAAGTCCTTTGTGCCAATTGTCCGCGTCCCTTTGAACATAAGGTGTTCGATGAAGTGGGAAATTCCGGTGCTGCCGATGGTCTCATTTACTGAACCGACCCGATAGTAGATATACGCCGAGAATATGGGGACGCGGTGTCTTTCGAGGATAAGGACTTTCAAGCCGTTGGGGAGGGCATGCTCCTTCACGTCGAGGTGGAGGCTCTCGGCTGCACACTCACACGCTAATGAAACAGCGAACAGCGTGACGAGAAACCGTGAGCGACGAAAGAATGATTTTTTCATTGCCGGGGTTGAGCTCCTGGAAAAAGGACATAAATTTCTTCTCTGGCAGGATTCTACATGAAAAGGAGAGGTGTCGGGAAGAATATTGTCCGCGGGACTGGCCTCGGGCCGCGAAGACATCAGGCCGGCTCCAGCGGGATCGAACCGAGCCTCGGCCGGGAACAGCTCACCGCCGGGAAACCTTCACTCCTCGCTCGGAGAGATATTTCTTAAGCTCTGGTATTGAAATCTCCCTGGAGTGGAAAACCGATGCCGCCAGCACGGCAGAGGCTTTCCCTTCAACGACCGCCAGGTACATGTGCTCGAGCGAGCCAGCGCCTCCGGAGGCGATGACCGGCAGACCGGTCGCCTCGGCCATTGCCCGCGTTATGGCCAAGTCATAACCAGCCTTTGTCCCATCGGTGGCTTTGCTCGTTGGAAGGAGCTGTCCAGCGCCAAGCTCCTTTGCCTTTCGGGCGAATTCGACGGCGTCCGCAGCGGTTGCCGTACGACCGCCGTCAACGTACACCTCGTAGCCCGAAGGAAGATCACGGTTGCGGTCAACGTCAATGGCGACGATGATTCTGTCCGACCGAAAACGCTTTGCTCCCTCCGAAATGAGCGTTGGATTCTTGAAAGCGGCGCTGGAAATGGAGACTGCCGATGCTCCAGCGTCCATTATTCGAGCGATGTCCTCAAGTGAGGAGATGCCGCCGCCCACTGTGACAGGGACGCTCACCGCGGCGGCGACCCTTCTGACAACATCCATATCGGTCTTTCTGCGCTCGACCGTCGCGGTTATGTCCAACATGGCAATTTCGTCGGCCCCTTCGTTTTCGTAAACCTTCGCATTTTCGACGGGGTCACCAGCATCTCTAAGGTTGACGAAATGGACTCCTTTGACGACCCTGCCGTCCTTGAGGTCAAGGCACGGAATTATCCTGATGTAGTCAGCCATTTTTCCTGTTCCTGAAAGGCGCGATTAACTTTTCAGTAACATTTGAATTATAAGCGACAGGTCTGTCATTGTACAGAGTTGGCTCAGCGTGGGCGCGGCTACGTTCAACGGGCGTGGAACCAAGCGGTAACGCTCTCACGAAAAGACGGGCACACCCTCCGCGCAGCCGCGTCTGGCGGCGATTCAGCCTGCGAACCTCTTGAGCATGTCACGACCCTTCGCGAGGACATCTCTCATGTCCGGAACGGCGTCCTGCTCTATTGTCAGATAGCCGGAGTAGCCGATGTCCTTGAGAGCCTTTATAACTCCCGGGAAATCCATGACACCCTCGCCGATGCCGACGAATCTCAAGCCGACGCCATCAATGTCGCGAATATGTACATTCATAAGGCGTTCGCCTGCTTGATAGACCGCCAGCGGCGGGTACTCGCGCTGAAGCTGAATCCAGCCGATGTCAAGGTTCATTCCCAAAGCAGGGTCACGAATTCTATCCCACAGCATGCGAAAAGCCATGGCGTCGGGGATGAGGGTATGGGTGTGGTTCTCCATTGAAAATCGAATGCCGCAGGCTTTGGCCATGGCGGTGGCTTTTCTGACGGTCTCTACGAACTTCTCCCAGACGGCGTCGAAATCGAACCCTTCGGGAATGTCTATGTGGTACTTGACTTCCGGAGCGCCTTCGGTCACCGCGTAATACCTCGGGAGGTACTCGTGGGGCCCCTTGAGTTCCCTCGCCCAAGGCGCAACGATGTTTATCATTGGCGCGTGGAGTGCCGCGGCGACCTTGCACCCTCGCTCAAAAACCTCGAGGCTGCGGTTGCGCTCGTTGTCGTCGAGGCTCGATAGACCCGCAACCGCGTATTGGAACAAGACGAATTGCGAGACCTCAAGATGGTAATTGTCGAGCTTTTTGCGGAGCTGCGAGAGAACAGGCTCTTTCCAGTAGGTGTCGAACTCCTCTGACCGGGCGACGATCAGTTCGATGGCATCAAATCCCATCTCGTCGACGGCGTCAATCGGCTCATCCATAGGCGGCCCGGAACCGATTCCGCGGAAATTCCAGGAAACGCTTCCCACTTTCATCTTAGCGCCCTTTGTCATTCTCGCGGGCGATCCCGAAGCGCCGCCATCAGCCAAAGCGGTTGGCAGAAGCGCGCATGCTGCCGCGGCCTTCAAAAAAGTTCGACGAGAGAAACCCTTTTCCGAGCCCACTTTTGCCTCCTTTCAAAAGCAAACCTGCACCCCGTGGTGCGGATTCGACGATTGAAAAAACCGTTTCGGTCAGGGTAAAATAGAAAAAAACCAGGAAAATGTTACGCAAAAGTCGTCTGGAAAGCCACATCAATTGAATGCCATGCCGCGCGTTGGCGACGAGCAACGCTCCCCGCCCGGAAAGAACAGGCCCAAAGAGCTGTCATTTCTGGCTATTGTGCTCGGAAGCGCCATATCGGTTGTATTCGGCGCGGCAAATGCATACCTGGGCCTTCTTGTTGGAATGACGGTCAGCGCCTCCATCCCCGCGGCGGTCATTTCCATGGCAATACTGAAAGCCCTTCGCAGACGCGACGCCCTCCTCGAGAACAACATGGTTCAGACCATTGGCTCCTCAGGGGAAGCCCTGGCGGCGGGGGTAATCTTTACGGTGCCGGCATTTCTCCTCCTTGGGTTCTCCTTCAGTATTTTTCAGACGTTTCTGCTGTCGGTTCTGGGCGGTTTCATGGGGATTTTGATGATGATTCCCCTTCGTCACTTCCTGATGGTCGAGGAGCATCAGACCCTCCCTTTTCCCGAGGGAACGGCTTGTGCGGAGGTCCTCAAGGCCGGCGAGGGGGGCGGAGTCCGCGCACGGACAGTTTTCAGTGGGCTCGGTTTTGGTGCTCTTTACAAGTTAGTCGCGGATGGTCTGGGAGTTTTCCGGTCGAGCATTGAGTCGAAAATCCCTTTTTACCCGCGCGCGATGGTGGGGATGGACGCGCTGCCGTCGTTACTGGGAGTGGGATACATCATCGGGCTGCGAATTGCTTCGTTCATATTCGCGGGAGGTGTGCTCGGATGGTTTGTCTTCACACCGCTGATCGCAATGCTCGGAAAGCATCTTTCAGAGCCTCTTTACCCTGCGACGGAGCTCATCTCGCAGATGGGGCCGCAAGAAATATGGCGGAACTACGTGCGCTACATAGGGGCAGGCGGGGTTGCCTTCGGCGGTCTTGTTAGCCTCTTGAGGTCGGTGCCGATGATTGCTCGTTCGGTTCGGGCGATGCTGCCCGGTCTTTCGGCCGCTGGCCGCCGCAGCCACGTCCCCGATGAGGAGAGAGACATCAGCCTGAAAATCGTGGCGGGCGGCGTCATCTTGTTGATCGCGATAATGGCAGTGCTGCCGAGCGTCCCCGTTGGATTCCTCGGAGCGGCCCTAATCGCCCTTTTCGGCTTCTTCTTCGTCGCGGTCGCATCCAGGATTGTTGGGATTGTTGGAAGTTCTTCATGTCCGATCTCGGGCATGACCATCGCTACGCTCCTCGTGTGCACCATCATTCTGAAGGCAGCGGGATATCGGGGGGAGGCCGGCATGGCCGCCGCAATCTCCATAGGCGCCCTCGTTTGTATCGCCATCTCTATGGCCAGCGATGCCTCTCAGGACCTCAAGACCGGCTTCCTTGTCCGGGCAAGTCCCTGGCGGCAGCAGGTTGGAGAGATAATCGGCGTTTTGTCGAGCTGCCTTTCCATCGGCTTCGTCCTGATAATGTTGCATAGGGCGTATGGCTTGGGGGGCGAGAAACTTTCCGCTCCTCAGGCGACCATCATGTCGCAGGTAATCAAGGGTGTTATGGAGGCGAACCTCCCCTGGGACCTGGTCTTCATTGGAATGGCCGCGGCATTTGTGGTGGAGCTTTTCGGCGTGCGGTCACTTCCTTTCTCCATCGGCCTTTACCTTAAGATACACCTCTCTACCCCGATTATCGTCGGAGGGATTCTTCACTGGCTTCTCGTGGGGCGAAAGTCACAAAAAGCCGTCGCGGGCATCGAGACGACACGCGGGACGCTTTTCGCTTCGGGGCTGATTGCAGGGGACGCCTTACTGGGAGTGGTACTGGCAGGGTTTACGTACGCCAAGCTCCCCCTCGCCCTGAAATCGTTGCGCGAAGTTCCTCCGGCTGTGACTCTTGTCCCCTTCCTTATCCTGGTTCTTCTTCTCGCGCGGACTGACTGGCGAAGAGAGGGAAACCTCGGCGTGCTGCCCGAAGACTCCCAAACAAGCGGTTGATTCCCAGCGCCGTTGGGAGGAGGAAACCTGCCTGCGGGAAATGCTTCTCGCGCAATTTGCTCGCTCACTTGAGAAGGCAGAATCCACAGCCTAACCTTTTATCGAGCGAGAGAGTGAACAGCCCTGGCGGCGGACGTGATGATGAACAAACCCGCATACACGCAAACCACCGCGGGGCCAGCAGGGAGGTCCGCATGAAAGGAGAGGCTTATGCCTGCCGGAACCGACAGGGCCGCGACTGCGACCGACCCGAAGAGAATCAGCCACAGCCGGCGGAAAAGGCTCAGAGAAATCATCGCAGGGATAAGAAGAGAGGCGAAAACGAATAACAACCCTGCGGTTTTCATCGCGAGGGAAATCGAAAGCCCGAGGCAGGCGTAGAAGCCGAACTCGTAGAAGGATGTCTTCAAACCCATAGACCGGGCTGTCTCCTTGTCGAAAGAAACGAAAATGAAAATCCTGTGCAAAGGAAGGAAGGTCACAAAGACCAACCCTGCAACCGCCGCAAGTTGCCAGATTTCTTTCTGGGAAGCGTAAAGGAGCGTTCCAGATACCACGTCGAGCCCGTGGGCTTCGGCGGCGGGATTTTTCGCAATGAGAATTATCGAAAGCCCGGCGCATATCACATACGCCGACCCGATAAGGCCTTCCCTGGAAAGGGAAAGGTGTCTGACGGGAAGCGAGAAAACCAGGGCCGTTGCCAGCGTCAATCCGAAAGCAGCCGCCTCCGGGTTGAAGCCCAACAGCAGCCCAATAGCCACGCCCAGAGCTGCGGCTTCCGAAAGGGCCACGCCGAGAAATACGGTCCTCCTCAAGACCACGTAAACGCCCAGAAAGGCGCACACGCTGCCAGCCAAAAGACCTGCGAACAGAGCATGGCGCAGAAAAGGCTCGCTGAACACGGGAATTGACAGCAAACCGCAGGGCACGAACACCTCACTGAGAGTTAGCATTCTTCTCCCCCTTGGGAACGATGACGAATCTGCCGTTTACGTTGGCCACTCCGACGGGAGTCTCGTAGATTTCACTCAGCAGTCCTTGTTGCATCGCCTCTCCCCTTCCGTAGATGCGAATTTTTCTGTCTTTCAAGAAGATGACGCGGTGAACGTAATTGAACACCACGTTGAGGAGATGGCTCACTAAGACAATAGTTATTCCCATACAGAGATGTATGTGGCGGACCAGGGACATTATCTGCTCTTCTGCCTGGATATCTAGGTCGTTTGTCGGCTCGTCGAGGAGGAGTACGTCCGGCTCGAAAGCCAGTGCCCGCGCCACGAGGACTCGCTGCTTCTGTCCGCCGGACAGTTCACGATAGCTCTTTCGGCGAAGGTCGGCGATGCCGGTGATGGAAAGGGCACTGTCAATCTTGTCGAGGTCTTTTTTTGAGAAGCGCCGCAGTGCACCCAGCTTTCCCAGCCGCCCCATGGAAACGACCTCCGAAACCGTAACGGGAAAAATCTCATCGAGGGATTGGCGCTGCATCACGTAGCCGAATTTCAGCCCTTCCCCGACCGTTATAGACCCCCGAAACGGTTTGACCATGCCGAGGATAGCCCGCAGTACGGTCGTCTTGCCCGATCCATTCGGCCCGATAATGCCGAGAAAGTCCCCCTTTCTTATCGAAAATGTCATACCTGTCAGGACTATCAGGCGACCGTAGCCGAGTGTCGCATCGCGGAACTCAACCACTGCCTCAGTTAATTGCTGACCCCGATTCATTCGGACAGTGCTCCAACAATCTGGTCCACGACATAAGCGAGGTTTTCAAGATAGGTGTCTATTCCTTCCTTGCCTCCCAGAAACAGGGGCAGGCGAAGGATTTTCGCTCCTGTCTCCCGGGCAACGAATTCAACCGGTCGCCGCGGATAGTAAGGCTCGACGAGCATGAGTTTGGCGTCTTGGCGCCGCGCTTCTCTGACCACTTCAGCCAGATGAGCGGCAGACGGTGGGATACCCGGCTTTGGCTCAAGACTTGCCACGATTTCGAGCCTGAACTCGATGCAGAAGTAATCCCATGACTGGTGGTATTGGATTACTTTCGTCCCTTTGAACTTCTCCGCTCTTCTGTGCAGGTCGTCGAATACCTCGTCAACTTTCTTTAGGTAAGCTTGCTTGTTTCGCTGGAAAAACTCGGCGTCTTCTGGTGAGACTCGCACGAGGCCCCTGGCGATGTTTTCGCCGACGATGTGGATGTGCTCTCGCGTGAACCAGTAGTGCGGATTCCCGTAGGGGTGCACGTCTCCCATGGCACCATCAATCCTCCCCGTCGGCACCTGTATAGGTCTTATGCCGTCGGAGGGGTCCACGTAACCGGCCGCGCCGAACTTGATTTTGGGGTTTCGGGACGCGTCAATCAGGCCTTGTACCCACGCGTCCACATCGAGGCCGCCGACTATCAGCATGTCTGCCGATCTCAGCTTCATTACCTGGCTTGGCCGAGGATCGAAGAAGTGAATGTCGTATTTCCCTGTGGAAACGGCATAAACGCTAACTCTCTCACCGCCTACCTGTCGGGCAAAGTCAGCCATGTCCAGAGTTGATGCGACCACATTTATCTTCTCGGCTCCCGGGCATCCGCAAGCAGCCGCGAAAATAATAGCAACAACCGCTATTCTTGTCAGAAGTCTCATGCCACCTTCCTCCTGTGGTGGAGAATCTCAGTCCTCCAGCCTATGGGCGTGCGGGCCAAGCCCCCATACGAATTGCAGCAAAAATGCATTTTCAGTTTCGCCATCGCCCAGCTCGGAGTAACGGTACTCCGGCCTCAAGTACATCGAATGCGTGAAGTAATAGCTCAGGAACGCCGCCGCGCTCCATTCTCGGTCGCGGTAATCCGGGTCCCACAGGTCGCAGCGAAGGCCGGTTTCCCAGTACTTGTTGAGGGTCAATTGAAGCAAGGAATAGAGTCCCCAGGCGTCGGTGTCCGCCCCCCGAAGGTCCGAGGGCTGGGGGAATCCATCGTCGTGAGCGTGCTCGGCAAGCTCGAAATTTCCGAAGAAAAACTCGTTTTGCCAGCGCAGCTTCCTGAATGTCATCGGCCAGCGGTGTATGAACGTCAGGTCGGCCCCGTGGAGGGAGGTCTCCCCGCCTTCATCGCGCGCAAAGCTGTAGCCAGCCATGATATTTGTGTCGCTGCTTAGAGGCAAGTCGAGGCTCGCTCGCCCCGTGTAAACCCGGCCGGCCCAGCTTACCGGGCCCTTGAAGCCTATCGCTTGGTGCGCTTCGTCCGCGTCCTCGTGTTCGTCTTCGCCGAGCTGCCGTCCGTTCCATATTCCTGCTGCTGCCTTGACGTACACATCCCAGGGGTTGGGAATCAACGTGCTTACCTGAAGCCCATCGTCGTACCACGGGTGGTCACCGAAGAGACGCCGCAGCGCCAGAGGCGTATCGGCGACGGCCCAATGGTGCGGATGAAGCGGATTGAGCCGGCCGAAATCCAGAAGCTTTCGCCCCAATTGGAGTTGGAAATCCGCCGGTAAGTCCAGGAACGAAACGAAAGCCTCTTCGACTTCGACGTGAGTGTGAATGTGCCCGCTTTCTTCCGGATGCTGCCCGATTGCGCCGATGAAGTCGCCTCTTACTCCGGGGTAGAGGTATCCTTGGAGCGCAAGCTCCGCGTGCTTGACCATTATTTTCTCGTCGGCTGGATTCGCCTCCTCGTCGGTCACAAGCCCCTGCACGTCGAGCACAACGCTCACGTCGGGGTTCATCAGGCCGCCGTAAGCTCCCACAGGCGCCGCCCTGTGCCGGGGCGCCTCCACCGTTTCCGGCCTCTCCGTTGTGCCGGCTGGCGCTTCCCCGCCGAAGGCGGGGCTTCTTTCCAGTCGAGCTACTTTTTCGTTGAGAGCCTGAATTTCTTTCTGTTTATGCTCGAGCGTCTTCTTGAGAAATTCCTGCTCGGCAATTTTCTGCTCTAAGGCTCGGATTCGCGCCTCGTAAGAGGTTTTCATCTCCTCGAACTCAGCCTTGAGTTTCTGGAGTTCGGCATTTAAGTCATTGGCATCCGGCTGGGCCTGAGCAGAACACGCAGCCGCCGTTATGAACGATCCTATGAAAAGACCGATAAAGAATGTCTGTCTACGCCGATACATGAGCCGTCTTACCTCCTGACAGGGAACAAGTATACGCACTTGTAAGCGAATGACTTACCGAGCTGAGCTACGGAACTACCGCAACCAGCCCGTCTCAGGAAGGGGTTGTTGCGAGGTTACGCGAGGTGGCGATCGGATGGAAAGTCGCCGGATTACACTCGCCCGGACGGAAACTCGAAGCCGGGACACCACCAGAAATGCAATCGCAGCGACGCAGAGGAAGAGAAAACTGTCGTGCGGGAGGGAAAGACCGGAAAGCTGCCACACACACGCAAAGCAATCGCTGTGGGATACGAGGTCGCGGTGATTATGATGCGGCCCCGGCAGAAGAAAAGACGACAGCGCCAGTACTCCGACGACCCACACGAGAGGACACAAGACATCTTTGCGGGGCATGTGCCTTTTCTCCATTTTCCTCATCTCGGTCAAAAGTGTAGCCTCGTGGGATGGTGTCTGTCAAGGATTTTGAGGCCAAAGGCCGTGGGCGTCCCCGCCGAAGGCGGGGCTTCCGTCCGTTACCTGAGGACAGTTGCGGTGGTGCGACTGTGGGTATTGATTCAGCCCCGCGGCGCTGCTATAAGATTTAAGGAAGCGGCGCATAGCCCCAGCGCCACGTGAATGGCGCGCTGCTTTCACTTGGGCCGTATCGGGTGGTTGATGCGGTGATGAAAATCTTAGCGCTGTCAGACGTCCACGGGAATTTGGAGGCTCTTCGGAGGGTGCGGGAGATTGTGTCTGGCACCGCCGATGCGATTGTTTTCACCGGCGACATCGTAAAAGGAAAAGCACGCGGGGACGAGTGGCTTGGGGCCATAGCGCAGCGGCGTCAGCCCGACCGCCGTAGGGGCGACATCGAGCTGGAGTGTCAGGAGGACGCCTCTGTATACGCCGAGTTCTTTGATTTCATGGGCGACTGGGGCCTTCCCACGTACGTTGTGCCGGGCAATATGGATGCCCCGCGGCGGAGGTACTTCGAGACCTTCTGGGAAGAACCCACGACCGGTGATTTCGTGCACTGTGTGCACGGCTCGCCGGCCTTTCTGTGCCTCGTTGATCGCTTTCTCGTCGCGGGAGTGGGCGGAGAGATCGTGGAGAGGGGTGGCGAGGATTTCTTTGTCCTACAGATACCGAGGTGGGAGGCGGAGTTCCTGATGTTCGTGGTGCGGCACTTCGAAGAGAGGAAAATATTTCTGTTCCACACGCCGCCAGTGGGGGCTCTCGACCTTGATAAAGGGCAACACAAAGGGAGTCGTGTGGTCAATGACCTCATCGAAACATATGAGCCCTGGCTGGTCTTCTGCGGGCATGCTCACAATAGCCGCGGAAAGGAGATGATCGGGAGTACCCTCGTGGTCAACCCGGGTTCGTTAAAGGCAGGAAATTACGCAATCGTTGATTCGGAGAGGAGAGAAGTGGAGTTTCGCACTCTTGGTGGCTGAGAAAGGGGCGCCGCTCGAGGATTCTGTTCCAGCCGCGGCGCCGAAACTGAAGGGAACAGAGGTTGCTTGGGGTTATGAGCAAGGATATAAGCTGGCTTTTCAGGGAATGGGAATACGATCCCTTCAACCATGTCCGGAAAATCGTCGGCGACGACGGAAAAGAGAAAATCCAGGTGAGGGTTGAGCTGGGGATGCTCCAGATGGAGGTAGATGGCAGGCCGGATGGGAAGAAACCTTACGGGATGGAGTCTCTCCTGGATTATTACGAATCGGCGTTACAGAGACACATTTCCGAGCACGGGTCTGAGGAAGGTTTCGCACTCGATAACGAAGCATGCGAAGAGCTTCGCCAGGAGGGCTTGCTCTACTACCACCGATACGTTCTATGCTTTGAGCTGGGCGACTACGCGCGAACGATCAGGGACACCGACCGCAATAGCCGCCTGACCAATTTCATATGGAAGTACGCCAAGGATAAGAACGACGCCCTTGCCCTCGAGCAATACAGACCTTACATCATCAGGATGAACGCGTCGGCCCGGGCGCTGAGGGATGCTCAAGCCCACAGCTACGATTCGGCCGTCAAGCACGTGCAGGAGGCCATGGAGAAGATTGAGAATCTTCCTGCGCTGGACAGCCCGACCTTTCTCTTCGAGAAGAACCGTTCACTCTCCATCCTGAAGGGTATGCTCAAGGAACTTCAAGCCAGAAAGCCGCCCTCCAGGATGGATGTTCTCAGGAAAGAACTGGCAAGAGCAGTCAGCGAAGAACGGTTCGAGGACGCCGCGAGGCTCCGCGACGAGATAGAGAAGCTGCGCGAATGAGGGGTCCGCAGAAAGGGACCTATCAGGCAATCAGCTTTTCGAACACTCCACGTGACTTTTGGAGGATTTCCTTGTGGATGCTTCGTCCGTGCGAGTCCATGGTTACGACGACAGGGAAGTCCTCCACATTGAGAACCCACATCGCTTCGGGCACGCCGAACTCCTTGAGCATGTAAACGTCCTCGACAGCTTTGACCGCATCCGCCAGAACCACCGCAAGGCCGCCGGTGGCGCTGAAGTAAACGGCCCCGTATCTCCGGAGCGCTTCGCTCGTCTGCGGCCCCATTCCCCCCTTTCCGATGATCCCCCTGACCGCGTAGAAGGCAATAACTTCGCTTTCGTACGGTTCCTCGCGGATGCTCGTGGTCGGCCCGGCGGCGACAATTTCGTACTTCCCCCCGGACTCTCTCACAACCGGCCCGCAGTGATAGATGACTGAGCCGCTGAGTACCTGGCGCAGGTGAGGCGGCTTTTTCTCTACCATGTATTTGTGCGCCATGTCCCTGGCGGTCACAACTCGCCCGCTCAGAAGCACCTCATCCCCGACGTTGAGCTTTCTGACTTCTTCCTCGGAGATGGGAAGACTAATCCGGATCATAAACAGCCTTATCTCCCTCCAGTATCATTGAACGCCTGCGATAGGCCCAGCACATATATGATACCGACACGAAATATGATGCCGGAACGCGGTTGGCGACGCCGACCTTCACCCCCAGAACCGTGCTTTTGCCGCCCAATCCCATCGGCCCTATGCCAAGGGAGTTGAGCTTTCTGAGAAGCCGCTCCTCCGTCTTTCGCAGGGCCGGCTCGGGATTTTTATCGTCGAGGCGGCGAAAGAACTGCTCCTTGGAGAGGGCATAGGAAGAGGCTCTATCGCCACCTATTCCGACGCCGACAACCCCGGGAGCGCACCCCTCCCCCTGCGCCTCAAACACGGAGTGAATCACACATTTTTCTACTCCCGCCAGGTCTCTGCCGGCTGAGAGGGAAGGGTCTGGGAGCTTGTACTGGGCGCCGACATTTTCGCTCCCTCCTCCTTTCAGCATCAGGCGGAGACGAATAGACTTTTTTCCCCATTGGTTAAAATGAATGGATGGGTGGCCGGTCCCCACGTTGTCGCCGGTGTTTTTTCCGGAGAGGGTTTCAACAGAGTTCGGCCGGAGATAGTATTTTCGTGTTGCTTGCCTGACAGCGGCGACGATTGCGGCGCGGATGGGCCCGGTGCTGGTGCCTGCCGGGTAGTCAACGTAGAAAATGTTGGTGCCGGTGTCCTGGCAGACGGGGACGGATTTTTCCCGAGCCAGCTCAATGTTTCTCAGTATCTGGTCAAAAATATTGCGGGCCATCGAGCCCGCTTTCTCTTTGCGGCGAGCTTTCAGGATTGCCTCGACCACATCCTCGGAGATGTCGGTAGAGGCTCGCCTGATCAGCTCGACGATGTGTTTGACCATCGGAGGAATTCGCTCCTGAAACTATTTCCCTCACTTTTAGAGACGACAACCACCCCTTTCCACCCGGAGTGGCGTAAATCTATAACGGAAGCCCTCGCCTGTCAAGCTGGAAGAACATTCAATTGGCAAATTGCGAGAAGCCTGCGATAGGAGGAACGCTTTTCGGCAAGGTGTCCGTGCCTCGCCAGAGCCGGGATTGCTGCCGCCGTCGGAAAGCCAATGATGCCCCACAGTCGGAAAAACCGTTGACTTTCTTTCGCGGTGTGGTAGGTTTTTTCCGTCCACACAATGCCGGCGGGAGTTTTTCAATCGCGTCTATCTTTCCGACGGGCCGGGCGGACGAGAAGCAGAGGCGAGTCTTCCATGCTCGTGATACCCGCAATAGACTTGATGGAGGGGAAATGCGTTCGCCTTCTCCGAGGGAGAGCCGAGACGAAAGTCGTTTACTCCGATGATCCGGTGGCGGTGGCACGGAAGTGGGAATCCCTCGGCGCAGAATTCCTGCATCTGGTGGACCTCGACGGCGCAATCACGGGGAAGATTTCGAACCTTCCGCATGTTGAAGAGATAGCGCGGTCTGTGAGCATCCCTGCGGAGTTCGGCGGCGGCGTCAGGAACATGAAGCAGATTTCAGAAATCCTGGCGAAGGGCGTGGAACGGGTCGTCCTTGGAACAAAGGCCTGCCAGAGAGATTTTCTGTCGCGCGCTGTCTCGCGGTTCAGCGACAGGGTTGCAGTGGGCATTGATGCAAGGGAGGGAATTGTCGCGGTCGAAGGATGGACTCGCTTGACAGTCATGAGAGCGGTTGACTTGGCCCGCCACGTCGAGAAACTTGGCGTCGAGACCATCATCTTCACCGACATCTCCGCGGATGGAACGCTGGAGGGGCCCAACTTCGCTGGCATCGAGGAGTTGGCAAAAGCTGTCAAGGTGGATATAATTGCATCCGGCGGCATCGGTTGTCTGGAAGATATTCGCAGGCTAAAAACGTATGAGAAGAATGGTGTAATCGGAGTTATCCTCGGAAAGGCGCTGTACGAAGGGAGGATTGACCTCTCTGAAGCCATCAAGGCGGGTAAAGGCGAATAGAGGATCGAGGGCCGTGGCGTGACAGTGTGTCGCGCTGGGGTACCCGGCGAAATGGTGCTTGAGGACCCGATTTTGCCAGAATAAAAACGAGGACTCGTCATGGGATTCTGGGATGAATTGAAGTTTGACGCGAACGGGCTTATCGCCGCAATCATTCAGGACTACCGCAGCGGCAAGGTTCTGATGCTCGGCTATATGAAAAAGGAAGGACTGGAGGAGACTCTTCGGACAAGCCGCCCTGTCTTCTGGAGCCGAAGCAGGCGCAGCAGATGGGTGAAAGGGGAAACTTCCGGCCACACGCAGCAAGTCAAAGAGCTATTGTACGACTGCGACGGGGACGCCCTTCTCATCAAAGTCGAGCAGAAGGGGCCTGTCTGCCACACGAAATACAGGTCGTGTTTCTACCGAAGGGTTTTGCCGGACGGGTCCGAGGAGATTGTTGAGGAAAAGCTTGAAGATTAGCCGTAGCGACGGCGGCGCAATGGCTGCGGGAGAGGTTTCAGTTCAGGCGACGGGAGAAACGTCGCAGGATGTTTGTCCCCTTACGAGAATTTTCGCGGTCGGGGAGAAAGAAAATTGAGAGCAGTCGTTCAAAGGGTAAGCTCCGCTTCGGTAACCGTTGATGGCCGCGTCGTCGGGCAGATTGGGTTCGGGATGCTCGTTCTGCTCGGAGTTACGCATGAGGACAGCGAGACTCACGCGGAGCGCATTGCGGAGAAGTTAGCTTCGCTGCGCTTCTTCAGTGACGATGCCGGCAAGATGAACCTGTCCTGCCTCGATGTCGGAGGGGAAGTGCTGGTCATCTCTCAGTTCACTCTCTACGGCGATTGCCGGAAGGGACGCCGGCCAAGTTACACCGATGCCGCGGAGCCGGAAAAGGCCGAGCGCCTTTACGAATACTTCATTGAGAAGATGAAAAATCTGGGGCTTAGGGTTGCCAGCGGGATTTTCGGAGCGATGATGAAGGTATCGCTGGTGAACGAGGGCCCCGTGACTTTGATTGTAGATGTTTAGGGCTGTGCAGAATTCCTCCTCAAACGGGAATCGGGAGTTGGGCGTCCTCGGAACAGCTTGCTCCTTCCTTTTCCGCCGACGAGAATTGCTTCTTCTCGCTGCGTTGGTTCTACTCGCCCTACCATCGCGCGCTGAACGCGACTTTGCGGTTGTGAGGAGCTATGACGGTCACTTCCTCGTCACGGCCCCTGATAGCACCACCGCCGCTGCTGCTGCCAGCCTCGCTGAAGTGACGAGAGAAGCGGTCTTTGACCTTTTGGCTCATGACAACGAGTGGCCCCGCGCAGCGAGCATCAACCTGCGCATGTGGGAGAAGAAGACTGCCGATGGTGAGGTCCCTATGTGGACCATTTCTGTGGCAAGAGATGCGTTCAGGGTGACAGAGGAGGGCGTCTATCCGAGCAAAAGGAACGATTTCTTGGTTCTCCAGGTCGTCGGCCTTTGCCTGGACGATATCGGCAGAGGTTCTCGCCCGGAGCACAAAGGACTGCCGGCAGGCACCATTCCTCTCTGGCTGTCATGCGGCGTCGCTGAGAATCTTTCGCGCGAAAACGTCGCTCGCCTGCGTCAGTTTGCCAGCGACACTGTCAGTAATAACAACTTCATGCCGATTGAGGAACTCTTTCGGGCGAAAATCCTGTCTTCCGACGAGGCGCAGAGAGAGCTGTTCTTCAAAGAGAGCGCGAGCGTGGTGGATTTTCTGCTCCATCAACAGGACGGCCGGTCGAAGCTCAAGCGGGCTATCGAGGGCTGCACGGTTGAAGGTGATTTCGCATCGTCGCTCCTGTTCGCCTTCGCCGGCAATTTCGTCGCTCTGGCTCAACTTGAGGGGAAATGGAAGGAGTTCGCCGTCGAGCAGGCTGAGCGGACCATCGGCGCGCCCAAAATGCTCCGGTCGGAAACAAAAAGTGCTCTTGAGAGCGTTTTGACTGTCAGCATTCCAGTCATTGACAGGGATACTCTCGAGGAAAAGACCGTAGCAACCGATTTGGAGGGGCTGTTCCGGCACCAGAATAGGCGAGTGGTCCAGCGTATCGCGAGCGAGAAGGCTTCCGAAATTTTCCAGCTCACCCTGAGAGCCGGACCCGAATACGCCCCCATTCTTCAGGAGTATCTACAGGCCCTCACTGCAGTTGGGAGGAGCGACCGCGCGGCGTTTAAGAGGCACCTCGCCCAGGCAGAGAGGCTCAGGAAAGAATTGGAGAAATCGGATCTTACCGGGGCAGCAGAAACCGAAGATGTCAATCCTGCTGACTAATGACGACGGCATCTACGCGGAGGGGCTTCTTGCTCTCCGTCGGGAGCTGAGCAAAATCGCTGAGACTGCTGTGTTTGCTCCCTCGCGGGAAAGGAGCGGGGTCGCTCACGGCGTAACCCTTTCTCGGCCAATCGCCGTCGAAAAGGTTGTTCTCGACGGTGCGACGGCATATGCCGTGGAAGGGACACCGGCTGACTGCATCAAAATCGCCGTCAAAGGGATGGGGATAAATCCCCCAGACCTGGTTTTTTCGGGAATCAACCTGGGAGCGAATGTTGGAATTGACGTGATTTACTCGGGCACCGTTTCGGCGGCGCTCGAAGCGGCAATCATGAGAATCCCGGCAGTGGCGATTTCGCTGGCGACGAGGCAATCGCCAGATTTTTCCTACGCCGCCGGATTTGCGGGGAAGCTGGCGGCGGCACTGCTTGAGGAGCGCTTTCTTCCACCGGGTGTCTTTTTGAACGTCAACGTTCCGGCTGTTCCGCATGAGCAGATAGAAGGCGTCGCCATTACGAAACAGTCCCGGAGTTGTTATGGGGAGCGGTTCGAGAGGGATGATGTCTCCGAGGAGAAAATGTTCTTCACGCTCAGCGGGAAGCTCGTTGACCTCTCTGAGCCTCCGGGCGTTGATGTCAAAGCGCTTTCGGAGAACTACGTCTCAGTTACGCCTATCCATTTTGACCTGACCCACTACCCGACCATCGAGTCTCTTCTCCGTCGGAAAATTGCGAAATGAATCCCCTGCAATTGGCACGCTCTCAAATAAGCAAATGCTCACGCTGCGGGAAGTGCCTCTGCGTCTGCCCGACCTACCAATTGACAACCGACGAGAAAAGAGTCGCTCGCGGGAGAATTGCTCTCGCCGAGGCGGTCATGTCGGGAGGACTGTCCTTCACGCCAAGACTGAAAGAGAGCATCCAGTCGTGTCTCAAATGTCTGCGGTGCTCGTGGGCGTGTCCAAGTGGTGTTGACGTCCAGACGGTGATCACGCTCATTCGCTACCGGATGCCGAGAAAGTACGGCCTATCGCTCTGGAACAAGCTGGTCTTTCGTTTCATCCTGACGAGGAGAAAACTCACCGACCTCCTCGTGCGAGTGGCTTATGTGCTCCAGTTCCTACTGCCGGGGAAAAAGGGTGTCGCTCGGCACATTCCTCTTCTGTTCAAGGGAAAAAGGCGCATCCCCCACCTTGCTTCGCGCACTGCCCTGGAACGGTTTGGCAGCGATGAGCAGCCTTCTGAGAGACGTGTTCACCTTTTCGTGGGCTGCTTGATGAATTATGCGTACCCGGAGATGGCCGAATCCGCCATCCGCGTCCTTCGCGACCTCGGATATTCTGTCCTCGTGCCGCGACGACAGCTTTGCTGCGGAGCGCCGGTGCTTTCTCTGGGCGACGTTGACCAGGCTCGTCGGCTGGCTGAGTTCAACGTGGACGTCTTCGCGGGACGAATACCGATCATCGTCCCCTGCGCAAGCTGCGGCAAGACGCTAAAAGATGAGTATCGCAAGCTTCTCGGACAAAAGGGAGAGGGATTTGCACGAAGGGTCTTTGGGTTCAGCGAATTCGTTTCTCCGCAGCTCGACGGGGAAATTGTTCCGCTGAATAAGACTGCTCTCTACCACGACCCTTGCCATCTCAGGTATGGGCGAGACATCGCCGAGCAGCCGCGGGAGGTCGTTCGCAGGGCAGCGACGTATCTTCCTTCGGAAGGGGAAGATTTCTGCTGCGGGATGGGTGGCTTGTTCAGCGTCCATCACTATTCGATGGCCTCCAGGATTGCGGAGAGAAAGGTCGAGGCGGTCCGAAGAGTACGGGCGGACGTGCTCGTCACGGAATGCCCCGGCTGCATTCTCCAACTCCGAGACCAGCTTGCCCAGCGAGGGATTGATCTCCCTGTCCATCATCTGACCGAGTTGCTCGCGGACGCTCTCAGACATCATGACGAGTGAGCCGCAGGCCAGCTTGTGATTTGTTATTTCTGAGGCTGGAAGGAATTTCAGCAAGCCGCGAGAAGAGAGGCGGAACCATCACGGCTTCGCCTCGTTCACCTCTGCGAAAAGCTGTTCGAGTGCCCTTGCGGCGGGGCGCTTGTGGAGGGCAACCAGAATCCACGGCCACACAAATCCCCAGAAAATCACCATTACCCAGAAGATTGGCTTTCCCGCACCAGACAGCGCAGAAAATTTCGGCTCGAATAACAACCACACGGCAATCAGAGCGATTCCGATGAAGCCGCAGAGACCCACGCAGTACGCGGCCCATGCAAAATAGGTTACATGATAGCGAACCTCAATGGGCGAACCCGCGGCCATGGCGGCTGGACCAATCTCGACACGCACGTCATTCCAGCCGGTGTTGATCGCGGTCAAAAACCCTTCGCTTCGGAACCGCAATTCTCTATCCGACTCGCTGACGACCGCGTATCGGTTTCTTCTTTCGCTGGCCAGCCGGAAAATTCCCTTCCTCACCCGCTCAGCCAACGCGGCAACAAAATCAGGTCTGAGCGATTCCGCACTATACGTCCCCTCAAACTCCGGCCGAAACGCTTCCAAGGTCCCACCTTTCCTTTCTGATGGCACTGACCATTTCGAGTCTCTGCTCAATGGACTCAGAGATTGGCTTGTCTCAGTCGGTATCTTTGCCTTGCCCCCGCTGAGCGAATCAATTGCGGAGTCTAACCCCGCGGGTGTGAGGAGTCAACAGCTTCGACAATCACCCTCTCCAGAAACGAAGGCTTCGCTGGGAAGGGGCGTTGACCATCAGAGGGGTTGGTGATATATTCTTCTCGATGGACGTCAGGTTTGCAGAGGAAGCTTCAGGGCAAAAATGGCTGACATTCGTGACCGTTGGTTTGTGCATCGCCGCGGTTGGGGTCTCTGCACATTTCTTTGAGCTGCGGAGAAGGGAGAGGGAGAAAAGAATCGCTGCTGAAAATGAGCTGAAAGACCTGACTTGGAAAGTTCGACTCCTCGAGGGAAAAAATCGGGAGCTCGCTGAGCAGCTTCGAGAAGCCAAGAGGATAGCCGAACAACTCGCCAGAGAAAAAGAATCGGTGAGGCTTGCGGCCGGCCAAGTTTCGTCCACGACTGAGCCTGTCAGGGAGAAAGGAGTCACTGAGCAGCCGCCATTGCGACCGCGGGAGGCGACAAGCGTCGCTGGGTCCGGCAAGTCTTTTCGGCTGGAAAAGCTCTCTCTGGCGGCGAAAAGGGCAAGCGAATCTGCGGGCGAGCTGTTGCGGCGGATTACGGAGGCAGTTCCGGCGACAGCCCACGTTGGGCAGGCTGGGCCCAGCCCGCTTTCCCCGCAGGCATCGGCTGGGACGAAGGCGAAAAGGGCGTTGCCAGGGGCTATGTTCGCTCGAGCCGCATCGCGGGTGATGAACTCGGCCGAAAAGGGCTTCACGGACGCACGCTCGCTGTTGTCTTCCGTGGGCGGAGCCATCACAGCTTCTGTTTCCCCTACGCCTCTGCCGCCCTCGGAATCACCGAGAAAACTGACTGCTACCGACGAGGAGCTCCGCAAGGAGCTGGAGGAAGTCAGGCGGGAAAAACGCGAGCTCGAGCGGGAAATCGCCGAACGGACCGGCAACATCCAGGGCGCAGTCAATGTAGGGCATGTCAGAATAACCACGGGCCGACGTTTCAGCGGGAAGGTTCTTGTTGTGAATCGCAAATACGATTTCGTTGTGATAGATATAGGTAAGGAGCAAGGGTTGGAGACCGGAGAAGTTCTTATCGTTCATCGAGGAAGTAAGTTCATCGGGAAAGCCCAGGTAGTAAAAGTCTATGAGAAAATGGCCGCCGCCGACCTTGTCATGGATTGGATGCAAGAAGACGTTCAGGTCAGCGACGGCGTGAAGAAATTCTGAGAAGGGAGAAAGATGGTGTGAAAAGGCTTGTTTACGTGTTGATGCTCCTGGCCGCGGCGATTGCCCTGGTAAGTTGCGCTCAGGTGAAGGATGAGGATATTACAAGGCCCTGGACGGAACCTGAGCCGTGGGAGCGAAATATCGGTATCGGTCCGTTCGGGCCTTAGTGAGCAGGAGAGCTGCGCGCATTACGCAGCAGACGGTTGGCAGGCCGAGGCGGGGTGGTCTGCTCAGTCAATGCGCAGCGTCGCGACAATCCCGCCTGCCCCGAACAAGAGGTTGGGGAGCCAGACCCCTAACCACGGCGGAAAGTCGCTGAACAGCGAAATGAGAACGCTCAATCCGTAGTAGCCAACGCATAGAAGCATGGAGACTCCGACTCCCGCTGCGATGCTCCCGCCGCGTTGGCCGCCTCTGACCGCGAAGGGCAACGCCACGGCAATGACCAGAAGGTTCAATGCCGGAAACGCAGCCCGTCGGTGAAGCTGGACCTTGAGGTTCCTGACCTTCTCCGGTGAGATGCGAAATTTCCTGATGTTCTTTCGAAGCTCTCCAAAAGTCATTTCTTCTGGGAATTTCTGCTGGCTGACTTCTTCCGGGCGAAATTCCCACTCGTACATTTTCATTTTTCGGTAAAAGGGGCTGTACGTTCCGTCCGGATAGAGCACCCAGACACCGAAAGCCCACCAGGAGTCCTCTATCCACTGCGCCTTGAAGCCCTTGATAATAATCTTCCTTCCGGGATTGGCGGAGTTTGTCTGCCAGGATATGTCCTCGAAAAGCCTCTGGCGGGGGAGATATTTGATGAACTGAAGGAGAGAACCCTTCTCGTCGGTCAGAAAATAGCCCATCTCGATGGCATCCTGGGGCGATTTTTTTCCTCTGAGTTCCTCTTCAAGTCCCTTGGTTTCGCCGTAAGTTCTCGCGACGACCTCTTCGAACATGACGAAGCTGACGACTGCCAGAAGGAGGCCCGCAGCGAAGAGAGGGGACGCTATCCGCAGAACGCTCACGCCGCATGCTCTCATTGCCGTGACCTCATTATTCTTGCCCATTCTTCCCACCCCTAACACAACTGCCAAAAGCGTTACCAAAGGCAACCCCAGAACAACCAGTTGCGGAACGTACAATGAGTAGAACTTTAGAATCGTGAGGACGGAGACGTGATGTCTCAGAAACCTCCCGATCTTGCTGGACACGTCGTAAACCAGAAACAAGCCCACCAAACTGAGGAGGATGTACGCGAAGGGAACCATGAAGTTTCTCAGAATGTGCTTATCAATAAGCTTCATTTTCATCAGAGGCCCCGGCGGACCCTCCGGAAGAAAAGCAGACCGAGCAGCACAAGAACTGCGTTCGGCAACCACATCAGAACCTGCGGATGAAGGCTCGGGTTATTTCTGAGCTTCTCCGCAAACGTCACTACTGCGTAGAACGACATGGCTAATGTCATTCCTATGGCGATTCCGACGGTCTTTTCCCCTCGCCGAATTCTCATTCCAAGCGGCGCGCCGACCATCGCTAACGAAAGGCAAGCGAAGGATAATACAAGCCTCTTGTTCAGTTCGGTCGTGTAAATTGCCGAGTCCTCTCCATTTTCCTTGGCGACCGCGGTCCTGGCGAGAAGCTCCCGGAAAGTCATGTCGCTTTCGTCCTTTCTTCCTTCGGCCCTCTGGAGCACGCCCGCAAGGTCGAATTCAACCTCCATGACCTTGTCTTTCTCCTCCCACAGCTCCCTGCCGGCGCTCTTTCGCATCCTGGAGGTGACGTCGTCAAGCTTCAAGATTACCGTGCCCGCCTCAGGATGATGCTGCACGGCTGCGGTTTTGGCATCTATCCGGATGGTGATGCCTTCTTTACTCACGTGCGTAATATGAACATCGCGCAGGATACTGCCCCGTTTTCTTTCTACGTAGATGCTGTAACCCGGGAAGACGTTGATGGTCTCCCCTGGCTCGAAAAGGAACAGCGGATTGATCCTTCCCAACTCGTTGCGGAGCCTGCGAAGGGCGTGATTCCCCATCGGGGTCACAACCCCGAAAACCAAGACCGCCAGAAGAAATGTGCCCGCGGCCAGCATAGCCATCGCCGAGGCAGCGCGGCTCAGGCTCACGCCATTGGCCCTCAGGGCTAATATTTCGTTCTGGGCGGAGAGTTTCCCGTAAACCAAAAGACCCGCTACCAGCGTCCCGAAAGGAATCGAGAAGCCAAGAAGAGAGGGGACGAGGTATAAGAACAGCCTGAATACAAGCCAGAACTCGACGCCCGCAGTTATATGCCTGGCAATCCTGAAAAAGTTGAATATGAACAGCAGCGCCGTAAAGAAAAGGACCGTCAGCAAAAAAACCACGATCAGTTTCTTGAGGATATATTTCTCATAGATGAACAATTCGCAAAATACCTCCGAATTGTAGAAAATGTGGCTGTGAGATGGATTTTATCCTCGCAACGGTCTGTGGGCAAGGCTAAAATCAGCTGGGTTCGACCGTGTTCACTGGTCGCTCTCACCGTGGAGCGGAAGAGGAAGAAAGCTGACTCTATTTTGCCTTCGAGGCTGACTGCTGGCAGGGTCTTCTTTCGCGGGAAATGAGCAACTTTCACGCGGGACATGTGACGGAGGGAAAAACATGAGAAAAGCATCGGCTTTATTATGCCTCATCGCGGCCATTACTTGCATGGCGGGCGATGCTACTTCGGCCTACTCTGGTGAGGCGACACTCAGGATCGGGACTGCCTCTGTGGAGATAACCCCACCCCTCGGAATCCCTATGGCGGGATACTTTCACACAAGGCTTGCGACGGGCGTCCACGACCCTCTTCGCGCAAAGGCCCTATATGTCCAAGGTGACCGGACGGAAATCGTCCTGGTATTGTGCGATCTCATTGGCGTTGACCGTCAGACAGTCCTCAAGGCCAGGAAAAGTATCCGCGAAAGCCTCTCGATTCCGGAAGACAACGTCCTCATCGCCGCCACGCACACCCACACCGGCCCCGTTTACTACAGTAGGGGCGCGCACAGCGGCGGTTCAAACGCCGACGACCTTTCCCCAATGCAGCGAGATTACGCCGAAAAGCTCGTCCAGAGCATCAGCGAATCCGCTCGCCAGGCGAAAGCGGCGGCGGCGCCCGCCGCCGTTTTCCACTCGTCGTTCTTTGAGAAATCGCTCTCCTTCAACCGTCGGTATCGCATGAAATCGGGAGAAGTCAGAATGAACCCGGGCCGGGGCAACCCGGAAATCCTGCGCCCCGCGGGCCCGATTGACCCGGAGGTGTCAGTTCTCTCTTTTCGCCCGAAGGACGGCGCCGACCCGTTTGCAGTCCTGGTCGTCTTCGCGCTTCATCTCGACACAGTTGGGGGAACGCAATTCTCCGCGGATTTTCCCTACTTCATGGGTCGGGCTTTGCAGGAGAAAATCAATCCGAAGGTTCTCTCCATCTTCGCCATGGGAACATCCGGCGACATCAACCACATTGACGTCACCAACCCCAACCAGGTCACTGGCATCAAGGGGACGCAGCTCATCGGCGAGCGTTTGGCCGAAGACGTGGTCGTGGCAATGAAGAACGAGCGTCCCGTTAATCCGATTCCGGTTTTAGCTGCCTCGAGGACGGTGCGTTTGCCGTTGCAGACGTTCAGTCCCGAGGAGTTGGAACAGGCACGCGGACTCGTGGAAAAGCCCAATCCGCCCTTCTTAGAGCTCGTCCGCGCGCACAAGGTATTGGCTCTCAAACGAATCAACGCGGAATGTCTGGATGCTGAGATTCAGGCTTTTCGCGTCGGCGACATTGTCATCGTGGGACTTCCTGGGGAGCTTTTCGTCGAACTCGGCCTGTCCATCAAGAAAAACTCGCCCTTTCCGACTACGATTGTCGTCGAGCTCGCCAACGACGCAATCCATTACGTGCCGACTCGCAAGGCCTTTTCAGAAGGGAGCTATGAGGTTGTCAATTCGCTGATTGCCCCCGGTGGAGGCGAGCTTATGGTGGAGACCGCTCTCGGCCTCGTCCGGCAACTCAGAGAGGAGTAAGCCGCCCAGCCTCATGCTCTCACCGACGATAGGCACTATCATTGCCTTTCTTACCGTCGCAAAAGGATTGCCCGCGCCGGTAGCGCACGTGGCCGGCAAAGTGCTCTGATCACATCCTGAATCGCGGAACAGAAACTTACCAGCCTTTTCCAAGCGGACGCACGTGGGGAGATGTGAAAAGAATGTCCACGGTCATCGTGGCGGAGGAGGTAGGATTCGAACCCACGTCTGGCAGAGCCAGAAACGGTTTTCAAGACCGTCGCCTTAGTCCACTCGGCCACTCCTCCCCGTGGGCCTTATAGGATAGCGCACCCCGGCGGCTTCGTCAATGCCATTTCACGAACGGCCTACCCCCCTCGCCGGGCAATATCGAAAACTTATTGCCTAAACCGCCGCTTTCTGGTAAGTATGAATGTGATTTTGTTTTGCTATGATGGCGGCGTAGCTCAGTTGGTTAGAGCAGAGGAATCATAATCCTTGTGTCGGGGGTTCGAGTCCCTCCGCCGCTACGCTCGCAAATGCCTCCAAGTACGTTGATTGCAGCCATTCTTCCCTGATCTGCCGAAGCCGCGAAATGCCTTTTGTACCCAGTTTGTACCCAGAAATATGAGAAAATCCTTGACAGAATCCCTATGTCATTGTTGAATGTGAGCATGCCTTGGAAAAGACAAACAGCCAACGGAGATGTCGCTTGGTACACGCGATTCCGGCATCGCGGGAAGAAGATATGTGTTCCTACGAAGGCGAGGAGCGAGAAGGAGTGTCGCGAGATCGAGGAGAGGATGAAGCGAGACCTCGATACTGGTGCTGAGAACAGTGATAGAAGAGGTCCTCTCCTCGCAAAACTTGCCTATGAATATGTTCAGTGGCTTTTGACATACCGCACACAGGATCATGCGATAAGAACTGACAAGGCCCTCGCGAACATCCTGACCAAATTGCCTGTGAAGCACGTTTACAAGCTTAGGCCTGACCACATCCGCGAGTACATAAACCATAGAAGGGGAGACATAAATCGAAGGCGTCCCGGCAAGCCGATTTCCGAGCGAACGGTTCATATCGAGGTCGGGGCTCTGAGGAGCATGTTGAACTGCGCAGTCAGACAGCAGTGGATACCCCGCAATCCTCTGGCTGGCGTCGAGCTGATGCCTAAGCCGAGGTACGGCATGATTGACTATCTTGCTCCCGGCGAGATAGCCAGATTCTTCGAGCACATCGAGCCTGCTTTCCGCCCGATGTCCTATTTCACGCTTGTGACTGGGGCGAGGTCTCGTGAAGCGGCGATGCTGGAATGGAAAGACATTGACTTTAACCGAAAGGTCGTGAGGTTTGTCGTGACCAAGAGCAGGCGAGCACGGGAAGTGCCTCTCGGCAACGATATGATTGCATGGCTGGCTGAGCGCAAAGCGAAGGCAGGCTATGTTTTTGGCACAAGCCGGGGCAATCCAAGGGTCAACAACGTCAACCGGGCTATGATTGTAGCAAGCAAAAAGGCCGGTCTCAGTCGTCACGTCCATCCCCACCTCCTAAGACATACTTTCGGTACATATCTCGCGTTCGCAGGCGTAAACCCTTACCGACTTCAGGCTTTGCTCGGTCACGCTGACCTGAAGACGACGATGAATTACGTGCATGTCGCCCAGACGGGTAGGCCTGACGAGTCCATTCGTCGAGTAGCTGCGTGGTTATCTGAGCAAGTCGGTGAGGCGGAACCGTCCTCTCCGCAGAAACCCGGCGACACCACCTTGCCAGTACCGGACGTGGAAACCTTCTCATCCCGCCCAGCTTCACCGAAGGGAACAAAGGAGGCTTGTGCCGAATCCACCGGTTGATGGTGGACTCCGGAATGCTACTTGCCCGGGATGCCTGTCCCACGTTGAGAAAGAAGGGCAACCCCTTTGCCTCTACGTTGACACAGGGACCTTTTGAAGGCTCTGCTGCCTTTGTCTGGAAATCTTCGTTCAGCTTTTCCAAAGCCAGATCACTCCTGCGTCATCCCGCTTGATTTGGCTTACGTGTTCCGGCAGGAGGCGCGACGGGTACAACAGGAACCGCAATCGTTCCATCTCGTACAGCTCTCGGACTGCTCCCTGCACATGGGAGACGAGACGTGCGACGTACGCAGACCAGTGTTTCTTCTCTCGGACTCTTGCGATGGCTGCGGCCTCAACCTGGTATCCATTCGCGGCGAGAGCCGCTTGGCACTGCATGAGACCACGAGCACGAGGGTTAACTGGCTCAGCGAAAATCTCCTCGGCACCGCAGTCCACTGCGAACGCCACCAGCTCCCTGACCCGATCGGGTCCATCTGCAATGCCGGGAAGAAGAGGGCAGAGCATACCGTATGTCCGAAGACCCAAGTCGTGAGCTTGCCGAACTACAGCCATTCGATCGGGGTTGGGTGACGCATATGGCTCAAGGGTTGACATTATGTGGTTTTTGTCGGGCGTGGCCGTAATGCTCAGGCCAAATAGCACACGATCCCGGTTGCGGTTGATGATGTCAAAATCTTTCGCCACTGCGGTATTTTTGGTCAGTATCCGTACCGTCCACTCTGGTTCTGAGAGAACTGCCTCGAGGCAACGACGGCCTAAGTCGTATCGCTGCGCCTCAGGCGACCACGCATCCACCAGCGAGCACATGTGCACCATGCCACGATGACGCCCTCGGCGGGCACGTTCTGCAACGCGGTTCGGCGTGCCCGGATCCACAATGGCGTACCCGGTGTCAAAAGGGCTTTCGCCGACTTGTTTGAACGCGGGATGCATCCGCATTACGGCGGGGGTGCTACAATAGAGGCAGTCATGGCCGCACTTGATTCCGCTGTTGATCACGTAGGAAGCCAATCGCTTCTTCTCGTACTGCTTACTACGGCTAATGCCTGCTTTCATGTCGAACGAGTGTATTCTCATAGTACTCTCCTCTCCTCGTAGTTTCATATTCACGCCTCAACACCATTCACGCAGTGACAGCTTCAGCCCCCATTGCTGGCGATGCGAGCCTGATTTTGATTCCCCTCCCGGGCGGGGCACCATTCCCGAAGAGTCTCACTTACGGGACTCAGCGTTTCCGCGAACCTGCCAGGGACGCAACACATATCCTCACGATCCGTCGCATCCGCCTTCCCAACACGCGAGACATACTCCGCACCTTCCGGGCTCTCTCGGACCCCCACACCTCGGGCAGACCTCGGACGACTCTGTCACGGGGACTTTTCCTCCGCCGCGATTCATTGTCCTCAAAATAGCCTGGGCTATTGCATCCGGGCAGGACAACACATCAACCGGTTTGCCTTCAGCCCGCCTACGGGACGCCGTAGGGCAACGCATGCCTTCAAGCTGCCGGACTATCTCTTGCGGATCAACATTGCAGCGCAGGCAAAGAGAGACAAGCCTTGCCGTGGCTTCTGACTGAGCAGGACATCCTCCACCTCTTCCGAGGTTAGAGAAAACCTCGAGCAAACCATCCTTGTCCTGGCTTACATGAATGTAAAGAGAGCCGCACCCGCTCTCGAATTTTTCGGTAAACCCCGAAGTGAGCTTGGGTCTTTCTCGCATCGTCACGTACTGGCGATCACGCTCCCCTGAACTCAAAACCGCCGCTCTACTTCCTTGGCGAAACACAGTTATTCCTTCGCAGCCAAGGCTATGAGCGAGCCGAAAAACACGCTCCACATCCTCGACCTTCGCTGTGCGGGGCAAATTCACGGTCTTCGATACAGCGTTGTCGGTGTACCTTTGAACCGCCGCCTGCATCCTCACGTGCTGTTCAGGCGGAATCTCGTACGCGGTCTTGAACAAAGCCTTGAGGTCATCGGGAACGCCCTTGATGCCGACTAAGCTTCCGTTAGCGGCGATTTCCTCGCCGAGCTGGTCGCTGAAGACGCCCCCACTTTCAGCCATTCCCTTGAACACAGGGTCAAATACGAGAAACTCGTGGTCAAGTGCCTTCCTCTTATACGCAACAGAAAAGATAGGCTCGATCCCGCTCGATGTATTGGCGATGATACTGATGGTGCCTGTGGGGGCAACCGTTGTCCGCGTGGCGTTGCGAAGTCGCGGCTCTCCGCGTTCTGCATAAACGCTCTTTTTGAAGTTGGGGAAAGAACCGCGCTCTTTTGCCAGTTGTCGTGATTCTTGCAGGGCATGCTCGGAGATAAACCTCATGACCTTTTCTGCAGTCTCGATTGCGTTCTGGCTGTCATAAGGGATTCCCAGCTTGGCGAGCATGTGGGCCAGCCCCATTATTCCCAGGCCTATTTTCCGATTCCCCTTGCTCATTCTCTCGATTTGAAGGAGCGGATAACGATTAACATCAATCACGTCGTCAAGGAAGCGGACAGCGACGCTTACGGTTTCGCCGAGCCGCTTCCAGTCTATCTGTTGGTTGCTGACCATCGCGCTGAGGTTGACAGAGCCAAGGATGCACGACTCATACGGAAGCAGGGGCTGCTCGCCACACGGATTTGTCGCCTCGATTTCCCCGAGGCACGGAGTGGGGTTAGTCTGATTCACCCTGTCGATGAAAATGATGCCGGGCTCTCCTGTTTTCCAGGCTTGTTCGGCTATCTGTGTCCAGACGTCGCGGGCACACAGCCGACCGCCGGGCTTACCTGTTCGGGGATTGATCGTTTCATATTCGTCGCCGGTCGCAGCCTTCTGCATAAACTCGTCGGTCAAGCCTACGGAAATGTTGAATTGCTCGAGAACGCCCGGTTTGCTCTTCGCCCTGACGAAATCGAGGATATCCGGATGGTCAACCCGCAGAATGCCCATATTGGCACCGCGACGGCGGCCCCCCTGCTTAATCTCCGCAGTTGCGGCATCAAATACCCGCATGAAGGAGACAGGACCTGACGCCACACCCCCGGTGCTGGCGACAACATCGTCCTTCGGGCGGAGCCGCGAGAATGAAAAGCCAGTTCCACCTCCTGACTTGTTGACGAGAGCTGCATGCTTTAGCGTGGTGAAAATCTCATCCAGGCTGTCTTTGACAGGCAGTACGAAACACGCTCCCAATTGCCCCAGCTCGCTACCTGCGTTCATCAGGCAGGGTGAGTTCGGCAAAAACTCCAGGCTCGCCATCGTCGTGAAAAACCTTCCCTCCCACTCGCTGGCATCAGAGCTGTTTTCAGCCTGGGCGACATGCCTGGCTACCCGCAAGAACATCTCTTCTGGCGTTTCAATCACACGGCCGTTCTCGTCCTTTCGGAGATATCGCTCCTCCAGCACCAACCTCGCCAGCGGCGACAGAACGATTTCCCTGGTAAGCCCACTTCGGGGAATCCGCCTCTTAGCGACTTTCAACCTCGCTGTAGACCGTGCAGCCGGGCGTCGGATAAACGTAATGCCCTTGGCGCCAGTCAAACCCCCTGACTGCTCCTCTGTCACTTCCCTAACTTTACCCATGGCTGCCAGCTCCTCAAAGTCGTGCCACGCCGAACTCTCCGGGTGTACACCATCAACTAATCGCGGAAAATACGTTTGCGAATGATGAAAAAGATGATTATCGTCACCAACATCCAGAAGAGCGCTCCCTCGCGGGTCATGCTGAACCTGATCAGCCCAATAGCTGCCGCTGCGAGAGTCATTGCAAGAGCGATGCAGATGAGGACTTTCAGCACGTCGGCAAGTGTTATCCTTCGTTCCTCCAGGCGCAGCGATCGCCAGCCGCTTTCCAGCCGGGCAATCCATCGCGAGAACACACTCTCCTTTCGTCGAGGTGGTTCATCCGTGAAATCGTCAAAGCCGAGTTGATTTCTGTCATTCTGGCTTTCGCTACTCTGTTCTTGATCATCCCACTCCATGGTCCTGTTTCCTTTCAGCTTCGGGGATGCGGCGCACCATCGAGGGCGCGGCACCTCAAGCCACTGATCGGGATTGTTCGCTCCCCTTCTCGTTTTCCTCCGGCGTCTGCTCGGGCTTTTTCCCTTTCTCTTCGGCAAGAACTTTTTTCGTCTCCTTCAGCAGTGCTCTGTAATAGCTACACCGGTCTTTCCCCATGCACTCCACCACACTTCTGAGTGTGCTATCGGGATCGCATCCGAACTCGTAATCTGCGGAGTATGCTGAACGCACCACGTCCATTATTTCCTGGTCGCCGAGAGGGGGCTTGTTTCGAAAATTCCAGACCTTCAGCATGACCAACGCCTCTTTGAAAGTCAGCTGCAACCTACGTGCCTCGCTCGAAATCAGAAACGCGGCATTGTTACGCAGACCCTGCCCCACCCCCGAAGCCAGAATCCGTTTCACGCAGGGTTTGAGCATGCGAACGGTAGGCGCGGTGCCCCTGTTCGCTCTTCCGCCGTGAGCACGGGCTTCTTCCTTCGGTATCTTCTCCCACAACGATTCGCCATCGCAGCGTTTGATTGACTGCAAAAATGCAAGCTGACCTGGAAACGGAACCAGATTCTCGTCCACGAAAAGGCATCTACGACCAGAGTCCCGATTTATTCCCACACATAGCTTCATGAGGTTGCCCACCTGACCCTTTTCTTTCTCTATCTTGTCTTGTTTTGGCCACGCCTCGTTGCCGCAGCAAACCGCATGGCCGATCTGTCTCGCTTTCCAGTTGGGTATCGGCTGAGAGAAGAACAGGACCACGTGAAATCCTTTCTTCCCGGAGTCTTCCAGATAAGCTTCAACCCCGAACTTTCGGATAGCTTCCAGAACCGCTTTTACTTTTGCCGGTTCTCTCGAATCCACATCTATCGCCAGCCAGCGTGTCTTCTCCGTGCCGGGATAGATGCCGACGGTTATCTCTCCCCTCAAATGGCGCATGAGGATTTCGTCATCCAGGTCTTCCCAGACAGGCTGATAGATGCAGCCCTCAGCGGTCTTGACCTGAATTGCGTAGACGTCTGCACGGTCAATGAACAGCATCCTGAGTATTGCTGCCATTGCCCCCATCGTCAGCTCATTCTCAAACTCAAAATTCCAGTCCTGCGCCATTTTCCTTCAGCTTTTGACTGAACAGAGCGTGCATAACCCGCATTGCTCCGACTAACCTAAGGACTCCTGCGATTCCCACCTTCTCGTCTTCATTCGGGGGGAGGAGGGTTTTCACTCCTCCTTCCCGAGCGCCTGGTCAATAAGTTCGGAAGCTTCCTTTTTGGAAAGAGTCTCAGGTATCTGCACACCCAAGCGTTCCAAGAAGGCACGCTGTCGGGCTGTGGCGGCGCAATCCTCGTTTCTCCTGCATCTCTCTCTGGCTATGACCTCAACTCTCCTGTCGCGGCCCATCTCCTGAAGGACCACCAACGCCGCGCCTTCACTCTTCACGTTTCCGAGAATCTCGTTATAGAGAGACACATATGCGCCCACTCTTTCCCCAATAGATTCGATTTCCTCGTTCATTTTTCCTTTTTCAAAAACCTCCTTTCACACAATTTTTCACTGCGGAATTACCGCAGATGAACATCAAGTCAGGCGACCATCCAACCGAAGGAACATCTTCCCCGCCCTGTTCCCCATAAAATGTCGTTTGCCCTCGCTTGTTGTTTCGATTTCCGTTCGATTGAATGTCACTTCCTATGTGACCCTTAATGAAAGAAAAGAACGGAAATGAGGGGGATGGCGTGGTCGGTAGACCGAAAAGCCTAAAATCGTCGTGAGCGGAGGCGAAACGAACCTTTTTACGCTTCTTCAGCCAAACCCGTCGGTATCTTCGGGGCAAAGCCCCGACAAGGCGGCGACTCCGTTTAAGGAGCGAAAGGCTTAAAATAGACGGAGCTTTGTTTTTCATTTCTATTGAGCGAAGGATTTTTTATGCGTTTCGAGCCGCCGCAAATTTTTCATTTCAACTTTCTCAGTGCCAGGCCCTCAAATTTCTTTACCAGCATCGGCACATTCTCAATGAACCAGTACCTCAGTTCACCGTTTACCACAGAAGCCATCCTCTTCAATTGCTCCCCATTGACCTCTGATGGCGAACCTCCGATTCCTATGATGTCGAGCTGAACGCCGTGCTCCTTGAGCTTCTCGGCCACTGGCTCCGGGTCACCGCCGCGATTCGAATGTCCGTCAGTCAGTAGGAGAACCCTGGGGAGTCTCGCGTTCTGAAAACTCCCGATGGCTTTACCCGCCAGCCTCAGCCCGGAAGACATGTTCGTGAACCCTTCGGCGTTCAACCTTTTGATCGCCGACTCGATTCGGGCAAGCTCGCTTTCGACCGGCAATGGCTCGCACGCCATTTTGGCGTCGCTGCTGAAACTGGCGACTGCAAGATAGCTTTCCGGGCTCACGGCGTTTAGCTTCTTGACGAAAGAGCAGGCTGCGTCCTTTGCCCCGTCGAGACGGGTTGGCTTGTAATCCTCCTCTGACATGCTCCCGCTGACATCAATGACCAGGACTTCCAGCGGTCTCGCCGCAGGCGCTCTCCTCGGCTTCCTTCCGAACCTATCGTCACCGACCTGCTGCTGGCTTTTTCCGGACAAACCCACCAACAACTTGAACCTTTCCAACAAGCTTCCCTGATTAGACATGCTCTCTTCCCTCCTTTGAACCCTCCGTCAGGGTAAAGCCTCACCCTAATTCTTCTTCTGATAGCGGTCGACTGTAATATCCGCTGTTTTGCCTGAAACCATATCTCTAACCATGACATTGACCATCCCTGACTCGTCGTAGCCCATGGTGACCTCGATGGACTCCTGGTCAGGACTTCTTGCCGGTAGCGACAGCTCCTTTTCCCCCACAATTAGGCATTGTTTGAGATCCTGGTTTTGTTCTCCCTGGAGCACCATGACCTTAAAGCGATCCTGATCCGGTAAGAGAGAGCCGAACAGTCGCGTCACCGTGCAGGGAATAGAAGTGTTTCTTTTGAGAAGGACGTCGCAGAACTCAGCTGAGCTAACATCCTGCTGCACCGCGACGCCTAAGCTGTGCGGCATGACATCCGTGCTTTCAATCGCAGGAGCGGGAATGGCCCTGAGCTTTTCATCAACCAGCAGCGCTCCCGATTTCCAGACGATTTGCCCTGCTTTTATTGCAGCCCCTTCAGCAACGGCGAGGTCAGGGCTGACGCTCCCGCCCAGAATTTTCTCCTTCCCGAATATCTCCGCCACCAGCTTCTGAAATGCCGAGAGGCGACTTGAGCCTCCGATGCATAGCACCTGATTCACGTCCCCCACACTGACCTTGGCTTCCTGAAGCACCTCGAGAACTACCTTCTTGACCCTCGACATCAGCGGAGAGATAGCCTTATTCAATTGTTCTCTCTTGATCTCCAGAACAACCTGTTTGCCCAGGGCACGAGCCACCAACCTCACCTCTCTCTTCGACGACAGCAACTCCTTGTTCCGCACGCACTCCGCCCAGATTCCGTACCATTCTGCCGGGCACTCTTCGTGACCCACCTCGACCCCGTGCTCGGCCTTGAACCTTTCCTTTACCATCCCCATGAGGATGTCATCCACATCCTTGCCGCCCAGCTGGCTATCCCCGGCGCTGGCAATAACATCGGCTTTCCCCCCAGCGAACTGGATAACGGATGTATCAAACGTCCCTTCGCCAAAGTCCAGAACAATGACCAGACAATCGCCGCGCTTCTCGCTAAGACCGAAGGCAAGGGCCGCTGCCATCGGCTCATTGACCAATGCCAGAACCCGAATGCCGGCTTTTTCTGCGGCATGCTTTATCGCTTGACGCTGGTTGTCCAAGAAGTTCGCCGGGACGGTGACCACAGCTTCTTGCGCCGCGAGCTTGTCACCTGAGTACTGTTTGGCCGACTCCCGGAGGTACTTCACCACTTCGGTCGCCACCCTTTCCGGGTCAATTTTGACGCCGTCGTCGGACAAATAGACTTTATCCGTGCCGATATCCCGCTTTGCTTCCTTTACCGTGCGTGCTGGTTCCACGAACATCATGCTCAGCGCCGAACGCCCCACCAGCACTTCCTGAAGACCCTCACCAAAATAGGCCACCGAGGCTGTCTTCAACTCGCCGTCGAGGTTGGGAATGGTCTTCGGCTGACCTGTGTCATCAAGATAAGCGATCTTGCTGAAGCCCGTTCCATAATCAATTCCCACTACCCGGATATTTTTCTTCTGCTCTCTCATCTTCCTCTCCTCCCTGCTCTTTTTCCTGGCGGGAAGCGCTCTTCTCCACGAAGTAGAGCCCTATCAGCGCCTGTTGAATCACTCTTCCATTCCCTTTCAGACCAACCCGATGAACCTTAGCCACACGCCTGCCCATCCTTTTGCTACTGGTCGGCAGGCTCTCGATTGCCTGATGCTCTCGAGGATCGAAGGGTGTTCCTTCCTTGGGGTCGATCAGACGTATTCCGTGGCTTTCGATCAGCGTTCGGGTACGCTCCATCACGAAAGCCATCCCGTCGCCATCGTTCATCACCTGCCGCATATCGCTGTAGAGGTTTCCGATTCCCTTCAAAAGAGGCTCTCTTACCTGGTGCTCGATGAATTCCTGGGAGAGCCTATCGGCTTTTGCCACTCCTCTCTCCATCAGCAGCCGAACTTGCTCGAGGTTCCTTTCGAACACTGCTACAGCACTGGAGAGACCCTCAACTTCCCTCAGGAGTTTGTTCAAGCTCGGCTCAAGGGACTCGAGCCGCCGGTCAATCCTCTCCATCCTCTCCTGCAGCAAGTCGAAACCGACCTGCAATTTGTCAACCGCCGACGACAACTGCAAAACCTGACCTTCGGTCTTCTCAAGCGTTTCCGCCAGGCACACCCGCGCCTGGGCTTCAAGCTCCGCTGCCTCGCACGCCTTCCCGGTCCAGGCGGTCATCAAGTTCCGCATCCCGCCCTCACCTGTGGAAACTTCACACCCCACTTCAGGCTTCCCCACTCGACCCCCACCGCTCACGCCTGCCGAACTTTCCACAACAAAATTCTTCTGTCCCATAGTCCTGACTCCCTACTTTTCCCGGGACCCCAATTACGGCAGAGTCTTCCGGGTGTTATCAGATTTCTCTTCTTCCCCTGATTCCTCTTGCCACCAGCGGCCCTCCTCCCACCGCATCGGCGAGCTTGGCCGCTCCTTCGTCAGAAGAAAACTCACCACTCCAAGGAGAATCAACGCTACTGCCACCCAAACCAGAATCATTTCCATCACCTCCTGAAAAACCACCGGGTATCAACCCATTCTTTCAGTCTGTCAACAAGGCGCACCGTCAGGTACGCCAGGAAAACCAAAAGCACCAAAAGCAAGAACCCCCACACGAGCCTGAAAAGGCCCGTCATGTGCTCTTGCATATGCTTCATAAATTTCATGCTCATTCACCTTCAGCAAGCCCGGCGAAGCCAGGTATCTCAGCGATTTCCATCGCTCACCCCGCAATCAAACCTACGGTTCCCTCGCAGTCAAACCTCTGGTTCACCTGCAATCAAACCATCACTCCCCAGCAGCCAAAAACATCCCTTCCAATCCCAAAACCAATCACCCAAAGCAAAAAACTCAACCACCCAAATTATCCGGAATTAATTCGCAACCTCTTGCAGCAGAGACGATAGAAGGCGGAATAAAATCCGCCCCTCCGGAACGCCTATTCTCGCCGCATCCTTCTGTATCTGGTCCTCGACCTGGCTTGTTCGGACATAGCACTCGACCCTCACGAAACCCGCCTCAAGGTCCTTCTCGATGTTCATCGCTGCACCCTGGGCACTCATCTGTATCTCGCAGGCCACCCATCCATCTGGTGCCTCGTAGCCGACATCCGCCCTCTTGCCAGCTCGCTCAAGCTCGATGGCCGCCGCATACCCCTGCTCCCGGAGCTGCCCGGCCAAACGGCTCTGAAACCATCTGTGAAGAAAACCGCCCTGACCCGGGACATCGGCCAGCTTCGACCCGACGGCCGCGAGGCCCTTTTCCGTCGGTTCCATCAGTTTTATGCCCCGGCCTCTTCCTTCCGGGGAGAACGTCAGCTCACGCAAGAATGCCCTGTGGCAGAGATTCTTCTTGCGTCGGTTTCCAGAATACCCTCCCAGGCGGAGTTGCTGAGACCTCTCCCGCACAGGTATCCCAGGTCTGTTGATAACGTCCGCAAGGTAAGTCAGCTCGTTGCCCGAAAGGTCCTCGCTGACCTTGCGAAAAGGTCCCTGCACCCCTGGTTCACCTGGAACGGCCAGACCCTGTCTGGCACGAAGCTCGTCGACAGGAACTCGCTCCTGGAAGCCACCCCCCCGCTGGAGTTCCTCCATGGAGAGATCCACGAGGTCATCGCCGAGCTTCGGATTCTTTTGACCGGGTCCCTGGTTCACGGCCATGGAAGCACCCTTACCACGAACGGTTCTGGATACCTGGGGTCTCGTACGACCGCCTGTCCAACCTCAAGCCTCGAGAGGATGTCTGCCTGTTTCGGTGTCAATTGAAGGCTCGATGCCGCCGTCCGGATGTCGGCGCCGTCGCCAAGCTGAAAACAGACCTTCCTGACGCAGTTCTCGATCGCCCCGTCCAAAATCCGGCTCGGAAGTTGAGCTGCAATGATCAGAGCGCACCCGGTCTTTCGAAATTGAGCGATTTGGGTTGCAATCAGAGGGACACCCTCAAGGACCCGGGCTTGAGCTGACCTATCGAGCATTCGGTTCGCCTCGTCGATAACAATGACGGACCTAAGGCCGTCTTCCGGGGGAGTATTGGCGAGGTGATATGAAAACAGCCAATGAAGAAGGCTCAGGATGACGAAAGTCTCATGCTCTGGCGTTAGTCCGTCACATTCCCAAACCACGTTCCTTGTCCAGACCTCCTCCATCGGGAAGCCCGTCGAGCAGCTGAAGAGGTCCCCCGTCGCAAACAGAAGCGAGCGTAGCCGGTCAATAATGGCCCCCTTGCACTCGAAGGCCCGTGCCATCGTCGGCACATCGTAGCTCCGTGCGAACTGGAGCACGTCCGGCAGCGCTGGATAAATGCCTGTCACCGCCGGCAGATACTGATCGAACAGACCCGCCAGCATGATTAACAGCAACCCCCGGGATGCAATCAGGAGTCCTGAGGACTGCGTGAAAACCGTGGCGAATCCGCTGAGATATTCGCGCAAAACCACACCGGGCGGCACTTCCAGCGGGTTGAAACGGTAACGAAGTAACCGCAGCAACAGAACTATCTGGCACCCCAGCAGCATCACGAGGTCTCGGTATTCACGGTTGAAACTGAAGATGGCGAAAGAAACGTCTTTCATGGATTCTTGTGTCAATTCGTGGATGAGCCGTTTGATAAGCGTCGTCTTCCCTGAACCGGTAGAGCCAAAAACCGCAGTGTTCCTGAGTAGGTCGTCGGGCTCCAGGCCGTAGGGGGCTCCTGTCGCCTCAACGACGCCCAGGAGAATGGGCCCTGCCACTTCGTTTCCGGCCGGCGGATTGGGGAATGCCGAAAGCCCACCCATCTGGCGGGCCAGCAAAAGCGGCTGCATTCTCGTCCACAACAACGACAGGAGGCTTTTGTCGCCACGGCTTGCCAAGGCGGCCAGTAGCAGCCTCTGTGACGCAGGGTCGGTTTTCAATATCCCGCTCTCCTGACCAATCTGGAGAATCTCCAGAGGTCCCGGGATCTCAACTTTTTTGTCCGCTCGATTTGTCACCTGAAACTTCCTTCGTCCTGAACCGTGCCTTAATCCTCTCCCATCGCGCCTTGGCTTTCTCTTTCGGAAGGCACTCCTCGCAGAAGTACTTTTCCTGAAAAGTCTTCCTGTGCGCGCCGCATATGGGCTTGGCACAGCGTGAACAGATCGAGAAACAGGAGGAGCAGACCCACGCCCCGCAAAAGCACTCGCCTCCGATGGTGCCGGTTCCAGCATGACCGCAGTCGAAAGGCAGGATCTTCGTCTGCTGAACATTCCGGAGTGTCCCAGTCGGGGAGATGCCCGCCACCTTGGTCCTCTTTGTCACGGGCCGGTCACTGTTACGGCCGTCGCTGACTTCAATGCTTTCCTCTTCCTCCAGCAACCCGTGAATGAGGTTGCGCAAGAGGGAATCCATGTCGCTCGGTACGCCAGCCATAGAGCTCCTCTGAACATCCTGTGATCCCTGTTAGTCCGCGTTTCTGTTGCTGTTGCGTCCTTCCCAGCAGATGGCCTAAAATCCGTATCAGAAAAAAGAGCGGCACGGGGCACAGCCCCGATCCGATGCAAGAGCACCAGTTCTTCTCGGGCTCGCCAATCCGGCCTTCCAAGCACTTGTTGGCGAGCGCCGCTCCTTTCATCTCTTGCTCGAGCGCTATCTCCTCGGTCTGGTTGCCGTCCTCATTCCTACCGTCACATCAAATATATAATTGATGTGCGGCGCGAAGGTCACCCCGTCTCGCCGGACTCCTCCGTAGGGGTGGACGGGCGCCTGGGCGTCCTTGAATCTATGACGACGATACCCGAAGCACCCCGCCCCCGGTCCGGTATCGCTTCCGCGTGAGATCTGCCACATCCATTTCTGCTTCGGAGGAGATCGAGGATTTCCGGCGTCGTGTACGAGAAACTCATTTCAGAGAGCCTGTCAGCCAGCAACTGCCGGTGCGGCAGTTCTTTCTCAAGACGCGACACGGTTTTCTGCCACCAGATCAGGGCTGCTTCTTCCTTGTCGAACGGTGCCGCCGAACGAGCCACAATTGTTGTCAACCTGCCGCCGCATTCCGGCCGTCGCTCGATCACCGTCGAGACGACAGCGCCTTCTTCTGGACACACGCCGCGGATGAACGCGATGGCTTCCCGAACCGTCTTGCTCGTTATTCCTCGCGAAAACGATAGTTTGACCAGCGGGATTATCTTGCCATTCTTCCGGTTCATCTCCCATCATTGGTCTCTGTAATTTCAGATCGCAGCGCATCGCGCTTGCTTCCTAACCGCCACCGTAGCGGAAATGGCTTGCCCGACCCTTAGTTGAGAACAGGGCACCTCCGACAACGGAGCAGCCGGTTAAGACCTTCTCTTCGCCGACCCTCTCCCGTCGAAAGAACCTCCAAAATGTCGCCGGCTTGCGACTCCCATCTTCTGCGGTGAAGCAGGCTGCCCACTTTCGTCGCGCTGGTGATGGCGTTTACAAGCTCAAATGCGGTGCTTTGATTGCTGAGCTTTCCCCTGAGCGAAGTGTCGAACAATCGCTTTCCAAACATCTTGAGGAGATGCCTGTCGGCGAGAGGGGCATCATTGCCCAGGACTTCATTGAGCGACGCCTTGAGGCCTTCGTGCAGCTTGGAGAAATCCTGACATGCCGACAGGATCCCCTTGAATTTGTGAAGGATGACGCTCAGAGGAGCGTCCTTGCCCGACCCATACTTGTATTCCGCCAGTGGTGTCTTGGAAACCGCTCCGTTCCGGCAAACGAGCACTAAGGCGTAAGGCGATACGGTCAGGCGCCCGCACGTCGAGGAATTCATCACATCGTACCCGAAGCCGACCTCTTCGCCGTTCCCGATTTTCTTGAGGTCACCTTTCAAAAAAGACACTCTCATGACTTCCGGACTGATGGCAATGGAGGCGTCGCCGTTGCCGGCTTCCCCGAGTTGCTCGAGAACGAGACGATGGTCAATAGGGTCGCATGACCACGGCAGGATGTGTCGCACCATGTTGTTCTCCGCGATGACTCGAACGCGTTCCCCGGATTTCCTCGCCAGATGGTTAATCGTGTGAGACAGCAGATCTTCGTCGCAGACTTTTGCGGCATACGGCTCCGGAATTCTCAATGCCGTCAGCAGACCCCCGAAGGCCGTCTTCCCAGTCTGCATCAAATCGCCGCCGACTTTTAGACCATCCGTTCCCGCCTCAAGCTTGCTCAGCAGTATTCCCATGACCCTTAACTGCCAGGACTCCAGATGCTCCATCGCTTCCTTTACGTTGCCAAACGTATGTTCGAAATAATCATCTTGCACCTGCATGATCGGCTCGCTCCTTTTCCTCCGAAGGTGTTTCTTCGGCCGCCAGCATCTTTTCGAGCTGACGGCATGCTCTATCCAACAACTCTATGCATTTACGAATCCTTCCCGACCGTTCCCCTGCCACATCGGGAAAGGCGAGGACTTCTCCCGCTTTCCGCCGAACCTTGTCCGCGGCCTCCTCCAGCTCAAAGAGAACTTGGATATTCTGAGGCGGTTGCTCCGTTGGCACCCGCTTCTTCGAATCCCTCTTCTCCAGCAGATCCTCAGCATACTCAATCATTTCCTCCGGGCTCATTCTCATTTTGCCGACCGCATCTATGATGCGAATCTTATCCTCGTTCCACATGCCGCAGCAGGCTGCCCTGCTTGGCTTGTCGCTGTCCTCGGGCCGTAAGAAAAGGATGCTGATGTGCTCTGCTGTGACAAAGGGGTCGTTAAACATTGCGGCCTTGATTTCCGCTGGAATCGTGGCGTAAGTGTCGGAGAGGACAGCCCTGACGAGCCCCCTCACACTATCCCTGTTAAGGCTGTGCTTGAGCGCCTTCTTGAAAATCTGTTGCTGTTCGTCCCACCTGTTGAATTTCGTTGTGCAACGAGCCAGCTCTACGCCGACCGTTGCAGGGAGTTCGCCTGACGCGATTTCCCTCTGAATTGGCCCGTCAAGGTTAAGTAAGACCAAGCGGTCGTGGATTGTTGAGGATTCATATTTCTTCGGTAACTTATTCGTCAATTCCCCGATGGGACATCTCAGCTCTTCTTTGATTTTCCGCAGGGTCTCGGCTTCCTCGATGGGGTTGAGGTCCTTCCTCACCGCGTTTTCGGACAGGTGAATCTTGAACGCTGTCTCGTCGTCCATAGGACCGCAGTTCCTGCACGGAAAAGTCTCCCACCCCAATTTCTTCAGGGCCAATCGCCGGCAATGACCTGTAACGAGCTGGCGGTGTCCGTTTTTCTCTCGCACCAGTGGCAGGTGGGTCAAACCGGTCTCCGCGATGTCGTCGGCAAGGCATTTGATGTAAGCCTCCGACGGGTTCCGACTCCAGATGGTCAACGGATCCACATCGTCAATAGGAATATGCTCTATCTTGTAGTCAATCTCTTCACCGTCCATGCTGGTTCTCCTATCCTTTGCGCTTCGGTCTCGGATTCGTCCTAAAAGCTCTGTCAACCGATTTCCGGCGGGCCGGAAATGTTGCCCGGGGTCCACCACCGAACTCCTGTCATTTCGGCTTTCTCTGCGAGACGGATTGTTCGAGCTTCATCGGGGAGTTCGGCGCCCGCACTCTGCAGCTCCATTTTCCGGACGGCTCACGCAGTCCCGTATTTGGCTACTTGGCACCGCTGCCGGAACCAGCTCCTCTTGGCAAATCGTTCTTAGGATGCTATGATAAATAAAGACTTGTGCTTATTCCTCCCGAAGAAGAGACAACTGAACGCCAGAAAAACTTGCAGCAAAATCGAGGAGCCGCCTGGGGGTGCAGTTGCTTCCCGGCGGCTCGGTCCGGAGCGAATGTCAAGTCCGCCTAAACAGGTAGCCACCTCCTCATGGCTCTCGACGACAAAGAACTCGAGAAATACAGGGAAAAGGTGCAAGGCTATTTGAAGGCCATGCGCGCTTCGCTGGCAGACGCTAAGGACATCGCACAAGAGGTTTTGATCGCGGCGCTACCGTACCTCTCGAAGGTGCGCAAATTTGACGCGCTGCTCTACGCTATTGCTAAACGCAAGTACTTGAATTTCATTGATAAGGAAAAAAAACCGGGCGCGGCTCCTCTCGATTCAGCCTCAGCTTAAGCCAACTCCCCCGAACGGCGGCAGAAGCGAAGACCAACGAGCCTTCATGAATGTATACCGGACTTGCGTCAGCCGGCTACCCGAGAAAATGAGGCTCGTCATCCAGTTGACGCTTGAGGACCAACTCTCTAACTCACAGGCGTCAGAGGTTCTCGGACGCCCGCTTGGAACAGTTGACAGCTACAAAAAGAGGGGGCTCGAGAGACTTCGCGCAATGCCCGAAATCCAGAAATATCGCGACCTCCTGGAGAAACCTGGGCAATAGCCTTCTGCAAAAGGGACGGCAATGAATAAACAAATTGAAGAATTTGAGGCCCTGGTCAAAAAGGCGCTTGAAAAGTGCCATGCTGGACGGCCCCAGGTCGATCTGACTCACTCTGCGGAGTGCCCCGACCCTCTCACATTCGCAAGATTCTGCGGGCACGAACTGTCCGACGCGGAGCACGAGCGTTTTCTTAAGCACATATCAGAGTGTCCAGGGTGTCTTTCGGACGTCGCCTTCTACTTCAAGGAGATCCGTCCGTGCGAAATGGCGCAACCGCCGGAGGAAATCGAGTTGCTCCTGAATGGAGAGAAACGGGACATCTCTGTCCAGTGGCTGTTGCCCGGACGGAAGGCGAAAATCCCGAATATCAAGGAAGTCGGCGACTACGAAGTCCGCTACGGTGATATCTCTTTACGGTTTGGGTGCGCTGAGGAAGACCTATTTGTGAGTCGAGAAGAACTGAAAGAATACAGGAAGGCTGCCGATACTGAGGGGGGTAGAAAGCTGAAGACGATAGCTGGTGATCAGATTACCGTCATCATCCATAGGGGGAAAGCTCGCCGAAACCAGCCTCCATCCGGCGCGGTGTTCGAAGTCACAATAAGGAGAAAGGACTAAATGACACGTGTGCGGGCGTCAGTCAATCTGCTTATGATTGACCCGCGGGGGTTAGCTTTCGTACCGAAACTGCTTCTTCTCGAAAAGGGGAAAAAGGCTCAAGACGTATTTTCGGAAGCGATAGGAGACGCGATGAGAGTCTCCCTTGCTAACGCCCGTGCGGCTGTTGCCCCACTCTTCGACGACCTCAAGATAGACCCGAAGAATTTCGCCATAGCAATAACCGAGAGCGAGGTAAGTAAGGACGAAGTCAGTTTCGAGCCATCGGATGGCAAGTCGGCAGGTCTGGCGTTTGCTCTTGCCCTAATCGCCGCAAGCACAGGTCTGGAGGTCAACACGGACGCCTGCTTCACCGGATGCATTGAACCCGATGGCTCCGTTAGCTTCGTCAGGTCGTTTGATGAGAAGTTGTTGGGGAAACATGGCCCGGGGTACAGCTCCGGTATTCGTTTTGTTTGCGTGCCCCCTCCTCCGACAGCCTACAGAGACGCGGAAGATATCGATGCCGACGCCTATCCGCGGGTGGTGTCGGAGTTCAGAACACGTTTCCCCGAAAAAACCATCCTCACAATTCACAGACTTCAGGACATTTTTTCTCCCGGAATATTCGACAAGGTCGTTTCGAAAGAGAGCCTCCTGCGATTCATCCTGGACCGAGGCTATTTGCATGAATCGCCGCAGCCCGGAGGCAGAGAGGCGCACGTCACCAAGTGCCTTCTCTCGACCTTGGGCGATTACATCCGCAATTTCTGGGTCGAGGCGGAAGAGTCAATTGAACGTGGAGAGAAGCTCTTCGATTTCTACGATAACTACGATTACGTTGAAGACAAACTTCTCGAGTTCTTCGAACACAGAAGCACCTCCAACATAGTTGGGTGTCTCGAAGTCCTTGTCCGCAACTTCTCGGCCGAGGAGATAGCAACATCTCCGCTGAAGCCCCATATCCAGAACGGCTTTGGGCGTCATTACCTTTCCGATTGGCCCGAGACCCTGAGCAAATGCCGCAGGCACTTTGAGGAAGACCTGAGAAAGCAACCTCCGCAGGTCACGCAGCCGCAGCTCGTCAGCATGGTCAACACCGATTTCAATGACTTCTTGGTGGCCGTTAATTCCAGCCTGTCGGTGCTCGAGGCGGTTTACGCCTTCGATCCCATCCTCGCGAAAGACCTGTTTTCCGGCACAGACCTGTTCGACGCCATTCAGGAGGGCTTTGAGAAGGCAAAACAAGCTCTCCGTGGGCGAGCCACCGGCATTTCCCACTGGGTGGATTTCTTTTTGTATCGGAGTCTTTCGGAGAGAATAGACACCCTGAGGCGAGAGTTTTTTGATGTTCTTGACGTCGGCGAAGATGAGCACTCTGTCCGATTGGCTCCCCGGCCTGCGGCGATGGACATACGAATCCAGTCCGACCTGTCATCTCTTGAGTTCGTCATCGACGAGAATCTCGCAAGAGGCGTGATCCCCTCAGAAGAAAGGGCCGGTTCATTCCCCGTGAAGAACAAAAACGTTGTCTCGAACCCAAACCTCCTCTGGGAGGAGTCGGCCCCTTGGTCCTTGTCGAAGTACTGGCGGGCCGATAACTATGACCCCCTTTCGTGCCGGATCGCCAGTCTTCCTGACGGTCATGTTGATGTATGGCAGGGACAGCAACTTGTCCCGAAACCGGGCTTGATCCAAAGGCTCTTCTCCCGGCACAACATGACCATTACCCTGACGAGGAATAACCCGATAAGTGTGCTGTGGAACCTTCAATACCAGTGGCCTCCCTCTGTGGACAGCCTCTGGTTTGCCAAGGTCCTTTGTGACGAGGGATATTGCGATCGGCATCTTAGCAGCGTTCTCGATGTTGGGAGCGGCACGGGCTTCCTTGGAATCTTCCTGGCAAAGAACAACACATCGGTCGAATCGCTTTACTTTTCAGATTTGACGACGCAGCTGAAGCTGCTGACGCTGTACAACGCGAATCTCAACCTGGCCGAACAGCTTCGACAGGGGTTGTACGTACGGTTTGTCACAGGCAAGGGTCTTCCTCCTTTGAGGGGAATCTGCCGTCAGATGGGCAAGTTCGAGTTGATCATCTCCGCGCCTCCTTACCTTCCAAAGGTGAAAGAGTACGGAATAGCAGGCGGACTGGGCGCTGCTGTCGCGGGGACCCATCTACTGGAAGAACTTGTCCGCGATGGCGCCGAGTATGCCAGGGAGGTGGTCGTGGAGTTCTCCCACATTGCCCTGGAGGAATTTCATGAGGTCTGTGACCTGGTTGGCGTGAAGCCCAGACTATTGGCAACGCGAAGAGTGCCCATAAGAATCTCACCCATAGAGCCTCGCCATCCGGAAGTTGATATGGGGATCGACCCTGAGGACGACCGAAGACAAGAAGAATACCGACGAGCTCTCCAGCGCTACGAACAGCTGGTCAGGTATAACCAGTTCTTAGAAAGGGAAAGGGGGATGTTGCGGCTGAACAGGGACAACTACAAGTTCTGGCACGATATCCACGTGTATTCAATCCCGTTTGATTGACCTCGCCTTCTTCAGAAGTTTATGGCTTCCCGAAAATCCATTGGGGACGTCACGTCTTGTGTTCCATTAACTGGGCGACCGCAACTTTCTGCCGCGACCGATAACCTTATAAAGCACCCTCTCTTTACACGTGCACTGGGGTTAACTTCAGGCTACGCACCCCCATGCTCTGCCGGCCGTTTCAGCTTTGCTTTTCTCGGCTTGAGATAGAACGGACAGTCCGGCACCCGAGTGTCCGAGCGCGACATCCGGCGCGCTTTCTTCAGGTACTTATCAGCCTTCTCCAAATCGTCCTTGCTTAAGCTGGTCGGAGCGACCAGCATGATGGCATGGTAATCCCTCGGTCGACAATTGAGGAATCTCCCCAGGGACCTCAAAGCTCCTGTTGTGTCACCGAGAGATGCGTAGCATTTCGCGCTTAAAACGTAAAGCACAGGAGCATTTTGGGGATACGGCCCCCTTTTGAAGATGATCGAGCGCTTTCTTGGGTTTCCCTCTCTTGTAATAGAAAACGCTTAGAGCGTACCAGGAGGCAAGGCAGGAACGGACCCTATGAAAGTAGGAGAGCCGGCGTCGCATTCCTTCACGGCTGAAAGCCTCGGGGAAAGCTTTCTCCAATCGGGTGTCGTTTTCCGCGAGGCTAAGACTCCACCTCAAGGATACCTCGAACTTCTCCTTTGTTTTGGCGTAGTCGCCTTTTTCCAGGAAACGAAAAGCCGACGTGAGGTCATTCTCAGTCCTGACTGAACTATCCGCGCTCATGGTTCTTCTCCTGAGAAGATAGACAGCACTTGTATTTTGCTTGGATTTCAATAGTAACAATGCGCTCGTATTCAAGCAAGAAACTCGCCCCCTGGCAAGCATCGGCGGACCCGACTCTCTTCTTTTGGGGCCGAACCGAACCCTTTAGGTGTCAGGCTCAGGCTTTACATCCTTGAGTGACATCTCGTCAACTCGATCCTACATTCTTGCGAAGGCGTCTACTCCGGCGTCCATTGACCACTCGGCTCTCTGTCTTAACCGAAACCTTTAAATACCCCTCCTTCCTTGATATTGTCACAGGAGAGTGACATCAAAATGAATCCGTATACGTTTGCCAAGGTCCAGGAGGCATATTTCGAGAGAAGCCAGTATGAGCCCTCCCAGACTTACCGATACGTTGATTCCTTGTTGCAGTGGCCGGGAAACAGGTATTTCGACAACCTGAAAAGAGACGTTCCGCTTTTGGAGGAAAACCTTGCCCCTGCACCCGAAACCTTCGCATACTCTGCCACGCTCGCCGAGCAGGTCTTCGGCCAGCAGAAGCGGGAGCACCGCACCTCGCTCAAGCATCTCATCAATCTGCTTTATGAAAGAAGCAGGCTCCATTATCGCCATCTGAAAGACATTGATCATCGCCTAATGGACTGTCATTCCCGTCTTTCAATGGCCAGGATGCTCTCGCCAATGCGAGCAGACATTGGGCAGGTCAACCTTGAAAGGCTCATTGTCGCCTTGGAAAAAGAGAGAAGAAAAGAAGAACTTGGATTCTGGAAGGATAGCCGAGAACTTCGAGAGGAGGTATTTGAGACGGCAAGAGAATACGGAGCAACAGCAAGAAGGGCAAGGATGCTCTCGGGCCTGGAGGCTGAAAATGCCTGATTTCATTCCCGGCAAGATCGAGCATGCCCGGGAACTCTGCCAGAAGCTCAAGCCGATTTTCGGCGAGAAGATGCAGCAGTTGTTCGCAGCTTACTGCGCTGAAGATGAAGAGGGCAAGAAACAGATTGAATCCTATCTCGAGCTTCTCGCGGCAAAGCATCTTTTCTCAGGCGTGGACAGCATCGCGTCGCTCATCCCGCCGACGAAGGAGCAGGCGGAGGGAAGTTACACCATCGGAACCGTCCTCTACAACAACCGCCCACTCTATTCGTTCGGTCTGAGAGAGAACGAGTGGATTCAGCACGTCGGAATCTTCGGAAGAAGCGGAGCGGGCAAGACGAACGTCGGGTTTCTTCTTCTCCGCGAGCTCAGGAAGAAAGGAAAGCCAGTCCTTATTTTCGACTGGAAAAGAAACTACCGCGATCTTCTCGCCCTGCCAGAATTTCAGGACATGGAGGTCTACACTATCGGCAGAAACATCGCTCCCTTCACGTTTAATCCCCTCATCCCGCCGCCCGGCACGAACCCGAAGACCTGGCTGAAGAAACTCATCGGCGTTATCGCCACCTCGTACCTTCTCGGAAACGGCTCGCTTTACGTGCTTCAGGAGTCGCTGGATGCGGTTTACCAAGAGGCCGGCATCTATTCGGGCAATGTCACTGCGTATCCGACTTTTCGCGATGTCTTGCAGAAGGCGAGGCAGTTCAACGCTCGCGGCAGAGAGGCAGGATGGCTTTCATCAACACTGCGAGCTCTTTCCTCGCTTTGCTTCGGCGAAATGGACACTCTTGTCAATCAAGGCAGGAACGAGAACCTTGAGCATCTTCTCACGAAATCAGTAATCCTCGAACTCGATGCTCTCACCCAGGCAGACAAGGTTTTTGTGACAAGTGCGCTTTTGCTCTGGATTCATCATCGCAGAATCACGGAGAAAACCCGTGAAAGCTTCAAGCACGCCATCCTCGTGGAGGAAGCCCACCACATTTACGCGAACGAAAGAGGCTCCTTGCTGGGCGGCCAGAGCGTGATGGAGATCACCTTCAGGGAAATTCGCGAATTTGGCGAAAGCCTGATTATCCTCGACCAGCATCCAAGTCAAATTTCTCTTCCAGCCCTTGGCAACACCTATTGCACAATCTGCATGAATCTCAAACATCGAAAAGACATCAGCACAATGAGCCAGTGCATGCTCCTTGATGGGAAGGAGGCCGACTTGCTGGGAGAGCTCGAGGTCGGCCAAGCCATCGTCAAGCTCCAGGGAAGAATTCCGAGAGCTTTCATGATTGAATTGCCTGAATTCGAGATAAAAAAAGGCGCCACCACCGACGAGGAAGTCAGGGAGAGAATGTGGCCGATTCTTGAAGATAGGCTGAAATCAGGAGAAACGCCGGAGGAATGGGCTGAGCTGGAAGGCGAGGAAGAACTTGAGATTGGCGGCGAACCGCAAGCCCCGGAGACAGAAGCCGAGCCAGACCTCAAGAAGCTCTTCCTCGAAGATGTGCGCGAGTACCCGGAAAGTGGTATCGGAGAAAGATACCATAGGCTTGGTATCAGTGTGCGGCAGGGACAGAGGTTGAAGGCGGAGCTTGTTGGAAAGGGTTTGATTGAAGAAGCTGAGAAAAAGACAAGAACAGGCAGGCTTCGAGTTATTCGGCTCACGGGAGAAGGCAGGCGGAGATTACCATAACCTCAAAATCCGGGGTTTTGGGGCTTGTGGCGGGTGCTCGGGATTCTGGCGGTGCTTTTCCTCTAACCCGGAATAGACGGCAACAAGGCCGTGCTGAAACGTATTCTCGTGGCCTTTGCCGGCTGTCGGCGTTGTCGCAGCGTTGTTCCGTGACTTCAGAAAGCCTTCCCCGCGGTCTCCACCGGCGGTTCTTGGCGAAATGCCGGCGTTTTCAATAATATGATGAAATCCCCTGCCAGCACGCCTTCAAACGCGTTCTCGCGGCTTCTGGTGAGAGATCGCCACTCGCTCGATGTTTTTCCCGTCACTCCGAGAAATTCAACAGCAGAGAGGCTGAAACAAAGGAAATCCGGTGCTTCTCAGGACAACAACAGTCCCCTTTGCTTCCCTTGTTGTCGAAAGTGGCCGCGCGCCTTCTACATGGAATCCGCCCTTTGTTGCTGAAACCGCCGCCCTGATCCAAGCCCGCGGCGCGCCTTCTACCAGGAATCCATGCCTCCCTTGTTGTTGAAGCCCCGCTGTCCTACTTCAAGGCCGCCGCGCAGCCATACCTTCCTTCCCCTTGTTGTCGTGTTCGGGCACCGCGCCGTTACGCAAGCAGAGTATATGTGCGGTCAACGCGTCACGTATGCCTGAAAGGGTCGAACGCGGCTTTTCTCAGAACAACAACGGCCGCCTTCAGCTGCCGAACCCTCTTTTTCCTTCCTTGTTGAAGCGTTCGCATGCCGTGCCGTTTGCCAAGCACACTATGAGTGGAGTTTACGCGTCACGTGTAGCTGGAAGACCTCGTGTGGCGTTCCGCACGACTGGTACCGTACAGCTACTCTATATGTGTACCCATACGATTTATCAATCTATATACCTATTTATTAGAAAGATTTAAAAACTTTTCGGTGCTACTTTTCAGTGACATCGTGAAAAAACAGCCCCTCCCCCTTTCTGCTCCATGTCCCACGCATAAACTCCACACAGTCTCTACCCCGCGCCACGCCAGTAACTACTCTGGACATTATTAGAGTACCGCTCAGCTTGCCGAGCGGGCATCCCCCTTCATTTTTGAGGCAAAAAATCACACTTTTTGCCTGAAAAATCGGAAATCAGGGCTTTTTTGACAAAAATCTGCGTAAGTTTTTGTGAAAAAAGCTGCTTTTCCACAGGAAATGAAGCCATCTTCCGCCTCTCCTCCTGCCCTTGTCGGGCCTTCCCTTTCCTGTTGTCCCCCCTGCGCCCGGCACCGTCCGGCGCGTTGCTCCTCACCCAAACCTCATCTCCCAGACAGCCTCCAGCAGCTCAGGGTCAAAAAGAAGCTCGATCCGGTTCGTGTAAGACCTGTTGACCTTTGTAGAGACCAGCAGAATAAGGCCGAGACTTTGGAGATAGGCGAGGTTGGCGTAGAAGTAAACATACGAAAACGGCTCTTCGCGGTGTTTCTCACTCAGCCGCCTGTACCTCTCGTAGACCCTCTTGACGTGTTTCTCCCTGTCTTCAAGCGCAGCCTTGAGAATGAAAAGGTTCTTGTCGTTGAGGTCTTTTATCACGTCAAGAAAAAGGTCTTTCCTTGCCCGCTCGAAGTTCTGCTCAACACTCAGGCCTGGCTCAAGTGCCGAGTAGTAAAGCGTCTTGATGGCGACCCGAACGTCCGAGTTCGTGTTCCGCGCAGTCAGGGCAGAGATTTTCCTCACGTCCGGGCGGGAATATCGCTTCAACCCTTTCCTCGCCCTTTCCTCGAGAATCTGCTCAATTTGTGGCGCAGAGTAATTTCTGAAATGGATGGTTTCTGGCTGCAGGGTGCTCCGAACGCTCTCGTCGAGAAGATTGAGAAACTTCGGGCTGTTGCTGAGCAAGACCGCCATGTAATTCCGCTCCGAGCGGCTCAACAAGTAGAGAATGTCCTTGTTCCTATCCTTGTCCGAGAGAAGATCAACCTCGTCGAGAACCATGACAACTCTTCCGCCGTTCTCTTGGCAGAATCGTTCCCACAACTCGCTCAGAGCCGAGCCGCGAGGTTTCACGCCAAGCAGAGTTGCCAGAATCTTGAAACTCGTGTTGTGGCTGCGGCAGTTCACATAATGCGACTTCAAGCTGTTCCTTTTGCCAAGTAGCTCCAGCACGTATTTCACGAGCAAGGTTTTCCCGCTGCCCCTCGTCCCGACGACAAGAACGTTATTCGCTATGCCCGTCTTCTGATACCTCAGAAGAGCATCCACCACAGGCTTGACCTCGTCCCTCATCAGAGGCTTTTCTGGAATGTAGTTGAAGTCAAAAACCCTGAAGTCCTTAATCCTCTCGCTGCCTTTCTCCAGCCTCTTTTCCTTGTGCAGGACATATTCCTCGATCTCCATTCTCGCATTAACCCCACTGCACGTATAAAGCGGGAAAGCTTTATAAGGTTTGCGGTCGAGCAGGTGCGGACTGAGTGTGCGACATGCAGAGACAGAAACCCCTCAAGGGGACTGACGCAGTAACCGCCGGTCTCTTGCCCGGGTTGACAAGCGGCCCTGACAAGCCTAACATTCTTGAGGGTTTTGCTCCCTTGCTGTCTGAACCCTCAACCGCCAATTGGAGTTGATGCTTATGGGTGATCGAGGATCTGCCCAAGAGACGTATCGCGCCGTAAGCCCGCTCATGACACTGTACGCTGTCATCGTGGGTTTGGCTTTGACCGAGGGGCTTACCCGCTTCCTTCGACTTGGCACGCCGAATTGGCCCAATTCCGCGCTACGGAGTATGCTTCGCGCGCTCCCGCTATTTGTCGTCTTTGTTTCCACTCTGGCGCGGTTCTTCCACGGGGCCCTGTTGCACGTCGAGCTGTGTTACCGCCCCGGGGCTGGATACTTGAAGTATCGTGGCGGTTCCGCCTTGCTGGATTTTCTCGGATTCGCGGTCGAGGGAGCCTTGTTCTTCGTCATGTCTGTGCTACTTTTTAGACCTCGTGCTTTTCTTGTTTCTTATGCCCTTGTTGCAGGCGTTGATGTCGTGTGGGCTCTTCTTTCTGAGAGCGCGATGCAACTACCAGAATCCCCCGGGCGTCGACACGCCAAGACCTGGTGGCACCTCAATCTGGTCGTATGCGTGTTCCTCTTGGTACTGTTTTGGCTTGACAGGTGGGCGCGCTTCCCAGGATGGATTGTGGGCTGGAGCATTTTCGGGGCCGTGGCTGTCGTGACCTACCTGGACTACAAGACCCTCTGGAACTTCTACTTTGGACTGGAGAAAGCAGATTCGGAGGTACCCAAGACAAAGATTCGGGCGGGATAGAACCCCAGCCTGTTTCTCATGCCCTTCTCGTCAACTCCCTCATCTCCCGTTCAAGCTTCGCCATCCGCTCCCTCGCCTTTTTGGCTGCGTCATCATCTCTCGTCCCGAGCACATCCTGAATCTCGAAAACACTTTTCCAAAAGAACCCTTCCTCTATCTTGATGTCCGCCTCGAGCCGATCTTGAAATCGAAATGACGGCGGCATGTCGTTATGCTTTTCTTCCTCCTTCAGCTTCTTCCACTCCAGCAGCTCTTTCATCCTCCTGATGCTCGCCCTCAGCTCCCTCAGCCCAGCTTCAATTCGGTCTTTCATCTGCACGGAAGGCATGCTTGACTTATAAATCTATCGCTTCAGTACTCCTCGTTCTCGTAGAGGTCTTCCGGTTTCCATTCGTCGTCATTCCTCTGCCCTGCCTGGTTGTTGTAGAAATCCAACCTGTACACGATCCGCTCCACATTCTGTCCGATGGTCTTGAGGCTTTGCAGCATCTGCTCCAAGATCCCTTGCTTCTCATCTGAAGATTCTTTTCGTGGTGTCATTCTGAAAGGACAACGGAGAAAGGGTATTTAAGCTTTGCGGTGGCGGGCAGGGGCTCCCTGTTCCCGTCAGTCTCCATCTGGGGCTGAGAACCGCCCGGCGTTACTCTGCCCTATATCACTGATTTGTTCATCTCGGCCGTGATCGTTTCGATGGGTTTTGTATGATGCGGTAGAAGCGCTGGCCGGCCGGGGTCCGTGCACATGGGTCCTCCAGCCGCTGGCTGTCTGCGAGTGGTTCTGCTGCCGGCGCGAGGCACGTTGTCTTCGGCAGCGTGATTGTGCAGAAGATCGAGCAGCTGTCGTGTGGTAAGCAGATAGTGCGGGAAGTTTGCCGGTCGCCCGGAGGCCGGCGAGACCAGTCAGCACGGGCAGATCGGAGAGGGGGCAGGAGCTAAACCCAACAGGGAGAAGCAGGATTAGTGAACCACGCATGGCTTTTGGTTGGAGGGAGGGGAAGCGCTCTCGCCGAAGAGCAGAAAGGCGCTGCCGAAGCACCTCATGGGGTTGATTAGGGACAAGACGATGGTCCAGGGGACGGTCGGGCGGGTGAAAGGTGTCGCTTCAGAGGAGAATGTCTATATCGTCGCCGAGGAAGGCCAGCAGGGAATCATCGCCGAGCAACCCCGTGCACATTCCGAGGTCGAATATCCCCATCGAGCCGGAAGGAAAAGATAGACAGGAATACCAGGGACCACTGATCCGCAAGTTCGCGAGGTCGGCCTCAGACCATGCGGGCAGGTGGGCTATGAGCCCCAGAGAGGCGTTTTGCCGTTGGCGTGTGTCAAGCGGTATCCGCCGGCTGTTGAGACTTGGCTACACGGCGCATTCTACCCTGATCGGAGGCTCTTCAAGACCCTCGCGCCATGCTTCGCCATCAGGCGGATAGGCCGGACGATATAGTAAAATCCAAAGAGTGAGTCCGGCAGGAGGAGAAGTTCTTGTTCAACAGAGGTTGGACTAAGGACGCTCCAGCCGTATCGAAGACAGTACGAGACTCGGTCCGAGAGGCGATCCTTCGTCATGAGGTGGAAGAGCGTCGCGTCAAGCACGCCGCGCGGAGCCGTTTTGCTCTGGAAGAGTTGCTCGCGTACTCGCGCGCTGAGTCGTTTTATAACCGGGTCAGCCTGGCACCTTTGCAGGACCCCCTCTGGGAGGCGTGCCCCTAAGAGGTCACTTACCACGAAAAGACCGAGAAATAGCATTCGCTCACTGCGCAATGTGCGTGCCTGGTCCATGACGCTTTCCCAGTCTATCCGCTTGCCAGTCGCAATCAGTTTTGCAACGTCACACATCCATCCCAGGCGTTCCCACTGGTGCTTGGAACCGTGCACGCAAAGAATGAGCAGTAAATCTTCGTGAGAAAGGGTTGGCACCTGACTGCCGTTAAGCGACACGCCTTGGCGACGCTCCCATAGGCGGTCGAGATCGAGCGGCGAAGAGACATATGGTGGTGCGATTAGCCAGTGGACCTCCACCATAAGCCTGTCATGATCTCGAAGGAGGGCATACTGACACCGGGATTGTAGCAGGGTCGCTTCCAGCATCCGGGTCATCCGATGCAGCGGCGCGTACCCCTGCGAGACCAATAGTTTCCTGACTCTCGCGAAATCCCGCCTCTTAACCAGAATATCTAAATCGCACGACTGCCGAAGAGAGGGCTCTCCATAGACGGAAGCGGCGAGGACGGGTCCCTTGAACGGAATAGCGGGAATCCCGCGAGCGTCGAGCTGACCCAGGAGGTTCAGCAGCTCTTCAGTAATGAAAAGGCTGCGCACAGCGTTGGTATAGAAATAACTGCGGAGCTGATGCACGAAGGGCTTCGGAACGGCTTCGGGACACGCGGCGCTAATAGTTCGGTAAAGGAGCGGCATGACGCCGTGCGAAAGCGACATCCGGAGAAGATACTCCCAGTCTATGCTTTGCGAGAGCAGCTTCCCGATCAACTCATCTGTTTCGGAGTCCGGGCATATCTTAGCGCAGCAGAGCAAAAGCTGTGCTTCAGGTCGAATAGCTTCCGCCCGATCTTCGCCATACTCCACGAGAAAAGTCCTCTTCGATTAATCCAGTCAGGGCAATGATCTCCCCGGAAAGCCGGGGGAGTTCAAGCTACTTGAGTCGGGTGGCAGGATCGCCGAAAAGGATCCACGTTCTTCGGATGTCCTGGTCTTTGATTGCCGCCTTCGCTGCCAGCGTTGCCTCTCCAATAGTCAGTGCTTTGCCATTGAAGAGTGCTTTAACGACCTCCTTGTTCATGGCGACCTGTCCATCCGGCCATGTCAGACCGGAAGATGTCCATACCGCTATCGCTCCTCCCTCTTCTGCCTTGAGAAGCGCCTCAGCGAGGCACTCGGTGTAGAGGTCGTGGAAAAAGCCGTTCAGACAGGTCATGCTGACAACAAATGGCAGTCGCGGGATATTCACAAGACCTCTGGCGTCTCTCGACGTCAGCAGACTTCCTCTCCATATTTCCACAGAGCCATGCCCGATGTAGTTGACGAGCAACTGACCCTCGTTCAGTCTCTCTAACAGCTCGCTGCGTGCAGCAGCATTTCCTTTCTGCCCCCGGAAAATTTCCTGGACTTTCATATCCTCTGGCAGCAAGCCCCGGACCTCTGTGCTCGCTGATTCAAAATCAAAGGTGTCGTTCTTGTCGGCAACTAACAGCACGTTTCTCGCCCAATCTCCGGCCTCCGCTTGCTCATAGCCCAGAATCTTCCAAACCACGCTTTCAGCTTGCTCAGAGCTTCGAACAGGCAGACGCCCTACTGCCATCTCAGGCAAACCATCCCCATCCATGTCGGCGAACCAGTCATCCGAAGCGGTCTCAAGAAACGCTGTCTCGACGAGCTTTGTGGGGACAAAATCATAGTCTCCAAATCCGAGGTAGTTCCGAGGATCAAAGCTTGCGTCGCCAATAAGAAGAACAAAGCGAGGAGGATTCTTCCAGTGGTTCATCGCCCGAACGAGAAAATCCCGAAGAGCATAAGGGCTCTTCGTCCCAAAGCTGAACTCGTCGTATAAGTCCTCCACGTCAATCAGAGCCACTTTCCACCCCTGCCCTTCCCGCAAGCTTTTCAGAAGCTCAGCACTCTCGATGAAAGCTCTGTGAGAGACGATCACCAGTTCAGCCTCGTGGATTCCCTGATGCCAACGTGAAGGCTGATTTGCCGAAATTCCGACAGGCTTCCTCACTCTCGCCTCCGTAAAAGCCAGGAGTGTTTTCTGCCCCGATCCTGGCACCTTGACCGTAACCGCATAAGCTCCGCTCTCGGCTTTCATCACCCCGATAACTTCTCTGACTTCCCCGGCATCAGTGATGTCCACTATCCGAATCTGAGGATTGCTGAAGCCTCCAACGGTCAGCTGCTGCCCCCCGAGCGCGCTGAATCGTAAGGCGTCATCGTCCGCTGTGTAAGTGTGCCAGTAAGTCAGCCGAATGAAGTCAATCAGGCTGACATCAGTCTGGCCACCTCTCGCCGCTAAGGTCACAAGGTTGTCTCCTTCCAGAAGCTCAGACTGCGGAACCGGCACCTGAACTACTCCGGAGGTCTGCCCCTCAAATGTCAACTCACTTAGCTCGATGTCGTTCAGGAAGACCGCCACGCGATGGGATTGCATTGTCACCCCTTGCAGCGCCACCTCCAGCAGGGCATCTCCTGCAGGCGATGGATCGAGATGCGGCAGGCCCAGCAGTTGGTTCGCTGGCTCCGTCGAGATAACTGGCCCGAAGAAATTCTCCGCATCTCCGTTCTTCAATGCCGCAAAGTAAATCGCCCGCTCTTTGCACTCCACCGTGAAAAGGAAGCTGTCGGCGGCTTCTTTACCTCGCGCACGACCTTCCGCAGCGCCAACCCTTTTTCCGGGTCGGTCACCCTCCACAAGCCAATGTGTCCGAGTGTCAGTCCAAGGTGTGTCGTGTCCTATCCCATAGAATTCAATGGTGTCTCCCGCATCAAACCGCCTGTCGCTTTCTCCTGATACCAAAAGCGGCTGTTCCTCACCCTCAACGAACAACTGCAGAAAGCGCGGATTGACCGAAGGATCAAGCCCAGCCTCCAGAAGCTCCGGCTGTGTCGCTCGATACCATCCTTCTTCCCGAACAGAAATCTTCACTGCAGAACCCGCCGCCAGCTCCCACTGCACCTGCTGCTGCGTCGGAGTCGGCTTCTGTCGCTGTGAAGGGTGCTCTGCCCGCATGGGAGTCAGCTCGAGCAATTCACCCGTAGGCCTGATTCCTCTCGGGCGCTCCTCAGCCAGCCTCCTTCTGACCTCCTGAACTCTCGCCAGAGCCCGCTCACTTTCGGCACGCGCTCTCCCTATCTCGCTCAAAAACGCCGGCTGGAGAGGCTCCTCCAGCGCCTCTCTGCCCCCGACAGGGCTGACAGGTCCGTGCCAGGTTCGCTGCCCGTTCAGGTCCACGTCCTCAAGCCAGTATTGCACTTGCCCCGTTCCCTCTGGCAAAATGTCCCACCACGAATATGAGCGCCCCGCCGTCAGCTCCGTCTTCCCACCAGCGAACAGCGCGGATCCACCGATCAACTCCGGCGTTATCCGGACTCGCTCCCCTCCCTTTTCCCGATAAACATGAAACCCCAGATTATCCACCTCATAACCCGTCTCCCACTCAAGGTGGAGCGCTCCAGGGCGATATGAGCTGGCGCTAACGGAGATGAGCTTCACAGCCGTGGGAACGGAACGTAAGAACGCCACATAGTAGTAAGTAGAACCGCTGTTGTTGACGTGATAGCTTGTCCCGACCTGAAAGCCGTTGGTCTCGAGCGCTTGGATAGCGTTGGAAAGGCTCGGCTGCGATACAAAAGTCAGCGTGGAATCGGCCGTTGCACCGAGAGAAGCGGGGTGATGAACGTTGTAGCTGCCGTACGGCGAACTATAGTAATCGCCCCGGATAATCACGTACTCCGGCGTGAAGCCCACAGCGATTGATCGGCCGTCTGTGCCATCACCTGTGTAAGAGGCCACGGCCGTCTTTCCACTCACCTCATTCCAGGCAATATAGTGGTAGGTTGTGCCATTCCTGTTGACTTCCGGACTCCAACCGACTCGGAAACCGTCTGCCAGAAACGCGGAGATCTTGTCTGCTTCACCAAGTCCCAAGGTAAATGTGAAGCTGCCACTCATGTCACTCGACCGCTGGTAAGCTGTGTCTGCCGCCTGTGACATCACGACTACATAGTCGGGCTCGAAGCCCAGGCCGGTGATGTCTTGAGACCTTCTTTCTGCAGGTTTACTTCCGCTGTTGCCCACATACGTGCCAAGCTCCAGGTCGGAATCTTGCTTGAATGCAATCCAGTAGTAGTTGATGCCACTCGCGTTGACCCTGTTGTCACTCCCGATAGTGAAGCCGCCAGAGTCCACAGACTGAATCAGGTTTGCTGTCAACGCCGTTGATCCTGGTACCGGCTTTGCGGCATCGCCGACCATAGTGGAGGTGCGTACAGCCGCTGACTGATTTGTATCACCCTTAATGACCACGACATCCGGCTGGAAGCCCAGTCCGGTAATGGCCCGCTCGTCCGTTCCGTCGCCGACATAAGAACCGGTGAGCATCTGTGAGTACGCGGGTCGGCTTAGCGAGAAGAGCATGGCTCCGAGCAGTACAAGCCACAGACGCTTGATTCCTAAAATGGTGCAACCTTTCAAGCGCGGAGTGTGCATGGCGCCAATACCCCACATGGTTCTTGCCTGCCATATAAGGGAAAGTCGCGGCCCCGTTGCTCAAGGGCAGGCACCGCCTTAAGTCTGCCGCGATCAATCGGGCACCTCTCTGTAGAATGACGAATGCGTTCCGGCGGCTCTTAGCAGCCCAGTCCCTGTTCACCTGAGCCTGGTAGTTGGGTCGCCGAAAAGGATCCAGGTTTTTCGAATGTCCTGGTCTTTGATTGCGGCCTTCGCTGCGAGCGTCGCCTCTCCAATTGTCAGTGCTCTGCCATTGAAGAGTGCTTTAACCAACTCCTTGTTCATGGCGACCTGTCCGTCCGGCCATGTCAGACCGGAAGATGTCCATACCGCCATAGCTCCTCCCTCTTCTGCCTTCAGAAGCGCTTCCGCCAAGCACTCGGTGTAGAGGTCGTGGAAGAAGCCATTGAGGCAGGTCATGCTCATGACAAATGGCAGTCGGGGGATATTGACAAGACCTCCGGCATCTCTCGACGCCAGCAGACTTCCTCTCCAGATTTCCACAGAACCATGCCCGATGTAGTTAACGAGCAACTGACCCTCGTTCAGTCTCTCTAACAGCTCGCTCCGTGCAGCAGCATTTCCTTTCTGCCCTCGGAAAATTTCCTGGACTTTCATATCCTCTGGCAGCAAGGCCCGGACCTCAGCGCTTGCTGATTCAAAATCGAAAATGTCGTTTTTGTCCGCAACCAGCAGCACGTTTCTCGCCCAGTCTGCCGATTCCGCTTGCTCATAACCCAGAATCTTCCAGACCACGCCTGCAGCTTGCTCGGAGTTTCGAACAGGCAGACGTCCAACTGCCATCTCAGGCAAACCATCTCCATCCATGTCAGCAAACCAGTCATCTGAAGCTGTCTCAAGAAACGCTGTCTCAATGAGCTTGGTCGGAACGAAATCATAGTCTCCAAAACCGAGGTAATTCCGAGGATCAAAGCTTGCGTCGCCAATAAGAAGAACAAAGCGAGGAGCATTTTTCCAGTGGTTCATCGCCCGAACCAGAAACTCCCGAATAGCATAAGGGCTCTTCGCCCCGAAGCTGAATTCGTCGTACAAGTCTTCCACGTCTATCAGAGCTACTTTCCAGCCTTGTCCTTCCCGCAAGCTTTTGAGAAGCCCAGCGCTCTCGATGAAAGCTCTATGAGAGATGATGACCAACTCAGCCTCGTGTATCCCCTGATGCCAACGTGAAGGCTGATTTGGCGAAATTCCGACAGGCTTCTTCACTCTCGAATCCGCGAAAGCCAGAAGCGTTTTCTGCCCCAATCCTGGCAGCTTGACCGTCACCGCATAACCTCCGCTCTCGGCCTTCACCAGCCCAAGGACTTCTTTCACTTCGCCCGGATCAGTGATGTCCACCACACGAATCTGAGGATTGCTGAAGCCTGCAACGGTCAGCTGCTGCCCACCGAGCGCGCTGAACCGCAAGGAATCTCCGTCCGCCGTGTAAGTGTGCCAGTAGGTCAGCCGAATGAAATCCACCAGGCTGACATCAGTCTGACCGCCTCTCGCCGCCAAGGTCACAAGGTTGTCTCCTTCCAGAAGCTCGCACTGCGGAACCGGCAGCCGAGCTAATCCGGAGGCCTGCCCCTCAAATGTCAACTCACTTACCTCGATGTCGCTGAGGAAAACCGCCACGCGATGGGATTGCTCTGTCACCCCTTGCAGCGCCACCTCCAGCAAGGCATCTCCTGGAGGCGATGAATCGAGATGCGGGGCATTCAGAATCTGATCTACGGGCTCTGTCGTAACCACAGGACCGAAGAAATTCTCCGCATCTCCGTTCTTCAATGCCGCAAAGTAAATCGCCCGCTCTTTGCACTCCACCGTGAAAAGGAAGCTGTCGGCGGCTTCTTTACCTCGCGTACGACCTTCGACAAGGCCAACCCTTTTGCCGGGTCGGTCTCCTTCCACAAGCCAATATATCTGGGTATCAGTCCAGGGTGTGTCCTGTGCTACCCCATAAAATTCAATGGCGTCTCCCGGATCGAACCGCCTGTCGCTTTCTCCTGATACCAAAAGCGGCTGTTCCTCTCCATCAACGAACAACTGCAGAAAGCCCGGATTGACCGAAAGATCAAGCCCAGCCGACACCAATTCCGGCTGTGTAACTCGATACCATCCCTCTTCCCGAACCGAAACCTTCACTGCAGGCCCGGCCGCCAGCTCCCACTGCACCTGCTGCTGCATCGGAGTCGGCTTCCGTCGCTGTGAATGGTGCTCTGCCCGCATCGGAGTCAGCTCGAGCAATTCACCCGTAGGCCTGATTCCTCTCGGGCGCTCCTCAGCCAGCCTCCTTCTCACCTCCTGAACTCTCGCCAGAGCCCGCTCACTTTCGGCACGCGCTCTCCCTATCTCGCTCAAAAACGCCGGCTGGAGAGGCTCCTCCAGAACCTTTCCGCTCTCCACAGGCCTGACAGGTCCGTGCCAGGTTCGCTGCCCGTTCAGGTCCACATCCTCAAGCGAGTATTGCACTTGCCCCGTTCCCTCTGGCAAAATGTCCCACCACGAATATGACAGCCCCGCTGTCAAACTTGTCCTGGCACCAGCGAACAACGCCGATCCGGCAACAAGCTCCGGCGTCATCCGGACTCGCTCCCCTCCCTTTTCCCGATAAACATGAAACCCCAGATTGCTCGCTTCATACCCGGTACACCATTCGACCAAAACCCCGTCTTGGTATCTCGTGGCGGCGAAAGAAATCAGTTCGACCGCCGTAGGATTGCCGGTCAAAGTCCACGAGCCGCTGCCGCTCACACGCTTGATAACCAGGTAGCCTGTCTCGGTGCTGCTTGCCACGTAGTCAATGCTCTCATCCGAGCCAAGTCCAGCGTTACTGCTCGAGGCAAGAATCACCGGATTCCCATTTGTGTCGGGCGCGCCGGAATGCAGGTAAAGGTCGTAATCGGCTGTATCCGGAACATCGAGGGTGAGCGTGGCGCGCGTGGCGGACTGAAGATTGACGTTCCTCCCCCATGCTCGGCGACCGTAGTAGCCGCCCTCTGTGCTGCCTGTAAGGGTCCCTCCGGCATAGTTAAGCATGACCGCTTCAATGGCAGCGTCAGGGTTTATTAAACCGTATCCTTCAAACCTATCCTTGGGGCTGCTCGCTCTTCCGAGCGTCGGATCAGTGCCAGAACCGACCTCGCGGGGCGCATTGCTCTCGGTGGCGGTGGCGCACAGAAGCATCTTCACCCGAAGCGAATGGGTGCTGGAATAGAAATCCCAAGTCACCCCAGACTGCTGCATCGCGTCAATGACCAACGCCGCCGCCCCCGCCGCAAAGGGAGAAGACATGGACGTCCCAAAGATGTTGTAGTAGTCGTTGCTCCGTTGGTCCGCAAAAGTTGTTGACTCCGCATCCGCGTCGTTGGAATCCACCGAAAGAATGTAGCTGTAGTACTGGGAGCCGCCTGGTGCCATTAAATCGGGTTTGTAGTCTTCGTCAGTGCCAGGGTTCGAGAAGCCGCTGCTACTGTACTCAGTCAACTGGTTAATCGAATTGCTCGCGGCAACGGTAAGGGCGAGACCGGCACGCCCCGGGTCTCCCACCTGATTGAACCATTTAGTTCCGGGGCCGTCGTTGCCCGCGGAGCAGACTGCGACAATTCCATTACTGACCATCGTGTTGACTTTCGCGCGCAAGGTCGAATCTTCCGCAGGGCGGCCGAGAAAATCCACGATCCCGAGGCTCATATTGGCAACTTTGACGTTGTGGTCTATGCGCTGGGTGACCATACCGTCCACGGCCTCATATATGTCCAAGCTGCTCCCTGTGCCATCGTTTTTGAACACCTTGCCGCCAGCCCACTTGCACGACGGCGCGACCCCTCGAAGAGCGTTGAAGCCGTCCGCGACTTCCGAGAACGTTGCTGTGTTCACTACGGCATAGCTCGTCATGCTTCCGTTGGAAAGAAGGGCGGCCGAATAATGCCGGGTTGCGGTAGCTGTGAAGCTGTTGTTCCTGGTGAGCGGCGATGGTCCAGTGCTCGAGCCCAGCGAGTAGTAGGAGCCGGTCGAACCGTCCTCGCGATAGGCGCCGTGAAGCGTCCCATCACCTCCGCCCAACCAGGTTGCCGTGCTGTTCAGAATAGCGCTGCCCGCTGGAATATGAATGGGCGATGGATAAAAGGAATTGACGGAAACCCCAGATAAGTTGCCGCTATCTGTGTAGAGAACCTGCGTTGGGCTGGCACCGATTGCCTCGCCCGTGCCGAGAGCGATTCCCGCCACATGACTGCCGTGCTGAACGATGTCCCGAGGAGTAGCCTCGTTGTCATCGGTGTAGTCGTACCAGTATTCCTGTCGACCCGACAAATCGGTATGGGAGTCGTCAATTCCCGTATCCAGTATCGCGATAGTGATGTTCGTATTGCCTGAGAAGCCGGAAGAGCTGCCCGCGAACCCGGGCACCCATACGGGGCGAACTCGTCCGTTCTGAGTGGCTTCTTTCAAATGCAACTGGAGAGGGCGGTCTCCAATGACGGCCACGAGAGGTGGTCCCATTCTTCCGGGAATCTGCTGTACGAGGCCGCGGGCCACAGTGCCGTTCCAGCCATAGCTAACCGATTGATAGACGTAGTCAATGTTCCCTCCCAGCCGGAGAAAGGCATCGATCTGGTCTCTTGTGATTTGCTCCGCGAAGACAAGCTCGACGCGGATGAATTCGGAGAGTGCCTCGGCTCTTTCCTGTACGGTCGGGAGAGCCTGAGCTAAGGCAATGTCTCGCTCGATTTCATCATCGAGCTTGTTCTGGTTCGCGTCGAGTTCGGCCGGATGGACGATGATTGGCCGGACGGCTGGCTCAGGGGGAGGAATAAGACGCTCCGGAGGCAAGGGATCGGGAATGACTTTGCCCTGCTGGGCGGTGAGGCAGGTGGTGGGAAAAAGTGCGGAGAGAAAAAGAACACCGCTTGCAGCGGTGGCGGCGAAGAGACGTTCTCGCCGGGCCGTGAGAAGGTACGACTTCAGCATGACACCCCCCGGAATTTTCTGGCTATCCTCGTGGACTCGGGATCCGCCTGAACTTTAACGAAACGCTAAAGAGCGGCACACCCCTGCCGCTCGTCAGGACCTTATGGCTTTTTGCACCTCCTGGTTTTCGGCAAAGCGATTAGCCAATACTCTCGTAAAAACCAACCTTTTCAGACGAAACGCAGTAAGCATTGCCTTTGTCAATATCTTACTTCGTTTGCTAACTAAGTCAATACTCCGGCCATTTCGCTGAACAGATACCACCGCGCCCAGGATTTGATGAGATTCCACAGGGGCGTCGCATGAGCATGAGCCATCCCCGCGTGTTATGAACAACACCCGATTTCCTTCCTTTCTACGTATTCTGGCGACGCGGTGGACAACGACCCGGCCCTTATTCCGGTACAGGATAACATCTCGCTGCTTCACATCGCGGGGCTTGACGGGTGCGACCGTGATGACTTCTCCCTCCCTGATAGTGGGCTGCATGCTTCCCCCCTTAGCTCGGAAACGCACGCCGTGACCAAGGCTCAGCAGGTCCAGGATAACCTCCGGAAGCAAGCTGGGGCTTAATTGGCCGGGAGCGAGCGATGGCAGGCGATTCAATGTCCTTGGACCCATTTCCATACCTTCAGGCATCGCTCGCATTCGTCAGTCCTTCATTTCTGCTTCGCTTACGAATTCGACAACGCTCTCGTCGGGGACGAACCTGAGTTCGTAGCAGGGCACAGCTTTCGCAACCTGCTCAAGAAATTCCAGAGTGAAGTTTAGCCCTTCCGGGAAATAGAAAGGAGGAAAGCTGCAGGTGAAAAGACGCGCCACGGCCTGCGTCGTCCGTTGGGGAACCAGCTCGTTTTTCGGTCCGTGCCGCAGGAAGTAGACCCGGCTCAATGGGGCACGAGCAGGGGAGGCAAATCCGGCATCCCCGTGCCAGGGTGTCCCGTACATCCAGAGCCTCCCCTCAAGCCTCCGCAGGATGATCCGGTCATCGCTCAGCACGGTAATCCCTCCGGCCTTGTGGAGTAGGCGAGCAATGGTCGTCTTTCCTGCGCCCGACTGGCCGGCGAGTAGGTGGCCGCTCCCACGGTCGTCCACCATCCCGCAAGCGTGAACCTCCACACCCCTTCCCAAAGCCAGCAGATTTACGATGAGCAGCTCATCGAGCGGGTATTCCAGCGGGTTAACCGGCTGACCAAGCCGAAAAAAGGGAGGGTGCAAGTAGACCTCCCCTGACGTGAAATCGCGATTAAGCCATGCCACCTTGTAGGGCACGACACCAAGACCCTGGGAGGTAAACCGGAAAAGGTAGAACCCGTTGACCCTATAAAGCCGCCACAGCGCCCCCGAGTCGAAGACCTCCTCGCCGTAGCTCTGCCCGGACAGCTTAGCCCACGCCGCCCGGATTGTGACGTCGGGTTTCATTTCGTCCACGACAAAGTATTTTGCTGCTGCCCCAGTCCAAAGTCCGAGCTCAGGATTCTCAGAGGCGAGAGCGACTGCAACGTCGCCAATACTGACAAACAGTCTGTCCGATCCGTCGCACCATTGTCTCCCGCACGAGACCACGCGCTTATCTCCCATTAGTCCAGCCAGCATGCCCGCCAATAGTCGTCAAGTGCCAGCGTTATAGCAAGTGAAGCCGCAGGTTCCGCCGGGCCCGTCGCCTCCCGCCACCTTGCAGAAGCCCAAGACGGCCTCTTCAGGTCTTAATGGAACATTCTCAAGTCGCGGCTTGTGATAGGGCCGCCTCACTTTCTTCGCTTCCGTTTTCTTCTCCATCTCTTTCTCCTTCAGGCCTTATGATTCCAAACACCCCTGCCCTCAAATGAGCGATGCGGCAGAGGTATTCGACCGGGGCTTCCTGGTCGCCGTGTTCGAGGTGTGCCCAGCCGGGGCATTGCCCGCAGAGCGAGATCAGGTCGCAGCGCTCGCACGGACTTTCTCGCGTCCGCTTTTGAGCTCGAACATGACGCAAAAAGCTCTGCCAGCCGTCGTGGAATGTCCCCTGCCGCAGCTTATAACTCGGCACGCGGGACATCATGCAGGCGCTCAGTTTTCCGTAAGGGTCAATGTGGAACGTGTTGAGCCCAGCACCGCAGTGGTAGAGGTACTCCGGCTGAGAAGGCGGACCCCAGAAGCGGTCGCAGAATTCTCGCCACTCGTTCATGCGCTTCTCGTCCGCCAGGTCGAGTGCTACCACTTCTTCGGGCGGAATGCGAAAATTTGCAGGTGTCTGATTGCCATCCAGGCGCACGTTGAGCACAGGATCGTAACGAAAACTGACCCCAAGTCGGTCCGCGAACTCCTTCATCTCCTCAATCTCGTGCCTGTTCAGCGTTAAAACCATGCTCTTCAACTTGAGAGGAACCTTGCGCTCCAGAAGCAACTCGATCCCGCGAAGGCAATGTTTGTAAGAACCCTTGACGCCAGTAACCCTCTCGTAGGTCTCCATTGTGCAACCATAGAGCGTGATCTCCACCAGAAACGGACGCCACCGAGCCAGATAGTCTGCCACCTCCGGCGTGATAAGGGTTCCATTCGTGAACACAGTGACGAGGAGGCCCTTCTTCTTGGCATAGGTATGGATGTCGAGGAAATCGGGGCGGATGAAAGGCTCGCCGCCGGTGAGGAGCAGCCACAAACAACCTTCGTCCACAATCTGGTCTATGAGATCGCACAGTTCCCCGTAACTGAGTTCCCTTTCCGCAGCGTCCTCGTCGTCAGGAGGCAGGTTAATGTAGCAATGAGCGCAGCTCAAATTGCAGCGAGCCGTAACCTCAATGCTGCCGGTGATGGGGAAACGCCCTCCGGCTACCTTGTCATGAAGGCGCTTGCTGAACTCCCCGTAGCCCACGACAGGGATATGCGGGCATTCCATGTCATACCCTCTTGACAGCACCCGCCTTCTCCAGCATCTGCAGAAATTCCTCCAGGTCGGCTTCTGCCTCGTCGGCGTTGACCTCGAATTCCTCAACGATTACATCCCTGATCTCCTCGCCCCGCCTTTGCCCGTCGATCAGCTCCCAGATACGGGCGCCGACATCGTTCATGGTATAAATGCTTTCGAGGTCCGCCACATTCTGCCGGACCGGCACCAGGATCAATTCGTCGGCAATTTTTCTCGAAACAAGGGATGAGTCTTTCGCAAAGCGATTTTCGAGGTAAGGACTGCGGTTCATTTTCCCATTCCCTCCTGACGCAAAGGTGTATGCATCTGATGGCCGTGGCGGGCCGTGGCTTTTTCAGCCCCGAGTCCTCTTAGTCCCGACACGCTTCTGAGGTGGACGCTGGCGCCATTCAAGGCGGCCCTTTGTTCCCGTCTTGACCATGAAAAAACCCTCTCTCGCACAGCAGTGCTTCACAGAAGGCGTTATCGGCCAGTAAAGCTGACAGGCTCCCACAGCGGGTCACCTTAAACTTCGTTGTGCTTTCAATCGAAAAGCACTGCCATATCAGGCCGAAATTTGCCGAACCCGCAGAATAAGCCCCAGCGCTGGCGACCGCCGCCTCGCGGCATCCTGCTCTCAACGACTCGAGGACTTTGAGCGCGCATGCATAGGACGGTGCTTCAGGCAAGACCGGCGGTGAACGAAGACCAGAGGGGGCGGCCGGGGAGAAAAGCCAGCGAGGAAAGAGAAAGGACAAGCGAATTCCTGAACGCCGAGAAACGCGAACTATCCTCTCGGGACTTCTCGGCCTGTCGTAGGAAGGGATTTCACAAACCAGACCTCATTGCCACCAAGAAATAGACGCGACGTACATCGCGTTTTCGGAAGAGGAAGCACCTTGCAGCAGCGAAGCGTCGCTTCCTTCTCAGTGGACCGCGCGACCTCCACCATCCGCCGTTGCCTCGAGGCTAAGAAGAGCTGACGGCTCGCGCGGCTCATCAGCCGACGGGTTTGGGAGCCGAATCGGCGTGTTGTCGGGCGCGCTTCGATTTGGTTCTGTGCGACCTCTCCCTGCCGCCTTTTCGCTCCCCATCTTCGGCGTAGTAATAGCGATGGTAGTAGCCGTAGTAGTAATAGTAGCGGTGGTCGCGCTGTTTGACTTCGTTGAGGACTATGCCGAGGACATTGGCCTTTACGCCATCCAGGAGGTCTATTCCCCTCCCCACCATTTTCCTTGAGAAGCGTCCACTCTGAGTAACGTTGATTACCCCGTCGACAGCATTTGCCAGGATCAGGGGATCCGCCACAACAGTGCACGGAGGGGAATCGAAAAAGACTAAGTCAAACTTCTCCCGGGCGGCCTTGGCAAACTCTTTCATGCGATCGGACGAGACAAGCCCGGAAGGATTAGGGGAGGAAGCCCCGCGGGTGACGACAGAAAGATTCGGAATGTCTGTCTCCTGAACCACGTGTCCCAAGCCTGCCTCTCCGATGAGATAATCGGTGAACCCCATATCTTTCCTCAGGTTGAAAACGTCATGCAGGGTGGGCCTTCTCAAATCGGAATCCACAAGGAGAACTTTCTTGCCGTTCTGGGCGGCCGCTATTCCCAGGTTGGTCAGGGTCGTCGTCTTCCCTTCGGCAGGTCCAGCGCTCGTTACCAAGATTGTTTTGATGCCGTCGGCGGAAGGGGAATAGTGAATGCTCGCCAGGAGGGTCTTATAAGCTTCCGATGAGGTTGATTGAGGAGACAGATGTACAACCCTCGCCCTTTCCTGAAGCCCGTCGCTTTTTCCGGACATCATAGGCACCGCCCCTAAGAAAGGTTTCGCCAGAAACCCCTCAATGTCCTGAGGGTCCTCTACAGTCTCGTTAAAATGCTCGACGAAGAGCGCTCCCCCGCAGCCGACTATCAATCCGAAGATGATTGCCACTATGACGTTTCGTTGCGTCCTTGGTTTGAATGGGCTCTTCGGAACATCTGCCCTGTCCACGATCCTGATATTGCTTTTCTCGGTCCTCTGGGATATGTCAGTTTCGCGGCTTCGATTCAAAATCTCGTCGTAAAGCCTCTTGTTAGTCTCGACTTCTCGCGAGAGGCTTTCATAGCGACTCACCCTGCGAGTGAACTCCAGCACTTCCTCCTTCTTCTTTTCGACCGCCTCGACGAGGCGCTCTTCCTGGGTCTTCGCTTTCTCTAACGAGTTCTTCACCTCCTCAAGAATTTTCAAAATCTGGCCGTCCAATGTCTGCCGAATCCTCGCCAGCTCGGATTTGGCTGAGACCATATTCGGGTGTTTCTCGCCGTATCGCTTCGACAAAGCATCCACGTTCTGGACGGCTGTTAATTCCTTCTTCTTCAAGTCCTGTATCTGCGTGTCGTTTACCACTTCCTCCTCGTGTCTCAAGTCCTCAACGGAGAGCTGCCTTAGCTGGTTGTATCTCGCTTCCTTTTTCAGCCGCTCGGTCCTCGCGGAAGCAGCAGCCGCGTTAAGGTTCGACAGTTCTTCAAGAACCAGGTTCTGCTTCTCGTTCAGAGAAACGATGTTGTTCTGTTCTTTATATCTCGTGAATTCCTTCTCAGAGTCATCAACCTTCGCTTTCGCTTTTGTCAGCTCCTCGCCTAACTTTTCCGCTCCTGCACGGATGGACTGAACTTTCTTGTTGAGGTCTTGCTCGATGTAAGCTTCGGCCAACGTGTTGGCGACGCGGGCAGCCTGTCCGGGGATTGGAGATTGCGCTACGATGTCCACCAGGCGGCTCTCCCGAACAGGCTCGATCTTCGTCATTCCCAGAACGGCATCTCTTGTCAGTTTCGCGTCCTCGCGATTCCCAGCCGCTCTCAGCTTTGCCGCAACCGTTTCGGCCAGAGAATTACTTTTCAGAATCTGGTATTGCGTGTTGTAGTAGTCGAGAGTCCTTGTCTCTACCTGGACAACTTCCTGGAAGGAAAGAAGCTTCACGTTTTCTTTCTCGATTTCCACCCTCGCCTTCGCCCTGTACATTGGCGTTGCCTTGAAAGACCCAATCAAGGCAATCGCAACAAACGTCGTCAGGCAAGCCAGAGGAATCCACTTCCTCTTCAGGAGAATGTGGAAAAGGTCTTTCACCGTCAGCCGCTTCTCATAAACAAACGGCTCTGCGACCCCTTCCACTTGCTGCCCCTGCTCATAACTCTCGTTGGGGCCATGTCTCTTTGTCATACGAGTTATCTCCTTGTCGTTGACTCGCAACCGTTCCTGTCCCTGGTCAGCCAATCTATCTCCCTTGCAGCGCTCAGCGAGTCTGCGGGATGTCGGAGAACAACAACATTCGCCAGCCCATGGGGTTTATCGGTTTTGTCCGCCAGCCGCATTCAGAATGGCAGGTAATCTTGTCTCTACAGCCCGGCCTATGGTCTCCAAGCGCTGATACCTATCGAGCTCGAAGTCTTCGTCCTGTGACCGCTCGTAACCGAGGCTCAAACATCCAAGGTCTCTTGAGAAATCGAACTGCTGCACTCTTTGCTCGTTCGGTCGAGCCTTCCGATCCTCCTGTTCGCCGTATTCGCTACCGTTGAACCAGCGGAGCACTGGGTCGTTGAATCCGCCGTTCAGGGAGAGTTCCATTGTTTCGACATCAAACTCCGCAGCCGCCTGAATCAGCAGTTTCCACAGTTGGTCCACTGTTTGGACTCTCTTCATCTTCAGTAAAAGGAACCGACAGAAAGCAGCTTTCGCCCTGAACCGCCAGCGGTTTGACAAAGTTCTCCGCAGTTTCTTAAAGTTCAGATATCCGAGGGCCTTCATTCCCATCACGCAAATAAGCCCAATCGCGCCCAGGTAGATTCCTGCCTCGGTGCTCTTCTCCAAAACTACCATCGCCGCGAACCCCAGGAGAAGAAGACAGAACCCGTATAAGAGAATTACTGCGTTCCTTTGGTTCAGACCAAGTCTCAGGAGCGCGTGGTGAATATGCCCCTTGTCTGACACAAATACCGGCCTGCCAAGAAGAATCCTGCGGAAGATCGCCAGCGAGGTGTCCAAGATAGGCAGACCCAGCACGGCAACCGGGATAAGCATCATGACCATCGTTGAACTCTTCTGGGCGCTGATGATTGACACAAGCGCCAACACCATTCCAAGAAACAGGCTCCCTGTGTTGCCCAGGAATATCTTTGCAGGCGGGAAGTTATAACGGAGAAATCCCAGAAGAGCCCCTGCAAGAATGGCGGAGATGACGGACATGACAACGTTCCCCAAAACGAGCGACACGATGAAATTCCCAATACACACAAATAAAGACACTCCTGCAGCCAGCCCATCCATTCCGTCTATGATGTTGACTGCGTTCGTTATCCCAACGACCCAGAGAAGTGTAAATAGAAGCGAAAACACCCCAATATTGACGGAGACGAACGGTCCGACGGACACACCTCTTACTTGAATTCCGAGGGCGAACGCCAGCCCGGCTGCGACAATTTGCACCGAGAACTTTTTCTTTGCGTCGGCGCCTTTCAGATCATCGTATATACCCAGAACGAGTGCAATCAATCCGCACACAACGATGCCGGTGATGAGCCGTCCCTTCTCCAAGAACTTGACCGTGACAGCGTTCTCAAAGAGCAGGCAGGACCCCATGAGCAATCCGAAGACGAGGAATATGCTCAACCCGCCAAACGTGGGCATTGGCTCCTCATGCCTCTTCCGCACACCCGGGCCATCAACGATGTTGAGTCGCAGTGCAAGCTTCCTCACCCACGGCGTCAGGACAAGAGTGCCGAGGAGGCCACACAGGAAAAAGAACACGTAAGTCTCATACCCGAACATCGTTCCTTCGCTTCAGTCCGCAACAGAAACAGAATCGCCTCCACTACTCCTTATCAAAGCGTGTTGTCGTTCGCCTCTCAGTCTCCCGCTCCAGACTTCCCGCACCATGACAAGGGCTGAAACGGATACACACCTCACGTTGCGGAAAAACACTCGCCGACCACCTGTCACCGCCCGATAAGCCCATTCCAGACCCATTTTCTGGATAACAGGAGGTGCCCATGGGGCGTGGCCAGAGTGGAAATCGAACGCAGCTCCCACTCCGAGCATGACAGGGACGTTGATCTTTCCCAGATGCTCTGCCATCCAGAATTCCTGTTTCGGACCGCCCAATCCTACCCAGAGGAGATGGGGCCGTGCTCGTTCAATCGTTGCCTTAACTTCCTGCTCCTCGTTTCCGGTCAAAGGGCGAAAAGGCGGACTGTACGTTCCTGCAACCTTCAACCCGGGGTAGCGCTGCGAGAGAACGTCGGCGAGACGCTCAGCAACGCCTGAGGCGCCTCCTAAGAAAAAATGCCTGTAGCCCCTCCTTAGACCGTATTCGCACGCAGCAGGAAGAAACCTCGGGCCAGGAACGCGTTCAGGCAGGCGTACGCCCAAACACCTGGCCAAGAACGTCAACGCCACACCATCGGGAAGGACCATGCTGGCCTGGCAGAGTACGTTCCGCAACTCGCTTTTGCCATTGATCCGAGAGAGTAGGTTCGCTTCGAGAAAACAGATGTAGTGGTAATCGCCATCGTTGATGAGGGAATCAAGCTGCCGAAGAGAGTTCTGAAGCTTAAGAGCGCTGACAGGCACACCAGCAAGCCAGACCCGATTATCCTTAAAAGGTTTGCTTTTCAATTGTCCATCTCCGAAGCTACCGCCGTTGACATGGATCGCTCCCCTGCCACCAACTCGATGGCCTTGCGGTAAACACCCATGAGCCGGTCATAGTATGTTTCTGAAGAATACTCGCGAAGGGCTTTGGCGCGGCCCGCCTGACCGAGCTTCCAGCACAACTCGGGGCGAGACCACAAATAACGGATCTTCTCGGCCAGTTCTACTGGATCACCAGGTTGGAATAACAGTCCCGTTCTCCCGTCTTCCACGATCTCCGGCAAACCACCAATGCGAGAACAGATGACCGGCTTGGCGTGAATCATCGCTTCTACAACGGCCATCGGAAAGTTTTCAAAGCAGATGCTACAAAGAACAATCAGGCGGGCTCCATGCACAAATCTGCTGGACTCTCTTCTATCCAGGTGGCCAAGAAATCGGAGATTCGCCGGGGCCTCCCGCAGCAACTGAGGCATTCTGTCATAGACGCCAGCCACCATGAAGGGAATCTCGGAACACCTGCGAGCGGCGTCGAGGAGCGTAGGAATGTCCTTTTCCGGGCTAATCCGGCCGATATAGCCAACGTAATCTCCAAGAGACGACATGCCTACGGAATCTTCAGCCCTAATGGTGTTGGGTATGACCACAGTCCTCTCGGCCGGGAAGCGCACAGCGAGAAGCCGCTCGCGCTGGAATTTCGTTAGGGCAACGAACACCGTGACGTTGTCGAGATAGTATCTTCGCTTCCTTGCCACATAGTTCCGGATCGCGTAGCCGATGCTTTTTGGATAACTTCCCTCGCAATTGCGGATGATACACCAGTACTCCCGTCCTCCAGAGCATTTGTCGCAGATTCGCCCGCGCACCATCTCCAACCCGTTTGGACAGACCAGTCGGTAATTGTGTAACGTCATCACGACGGGCACACCGGCATTCCGGCATTCCGGCAGAATAGAAGGGGAAATCAACGGAAACAGGTTATGGATATGGACAACATCTGGACGCCGTTCTGCGAGCAACCTTCGCATCGTCAAGCGTGAGGGCTGACTGTATATTTCACTGAAAAACGATCGTGTCCTCCCCCATCTCATGGTCTCAATCTCGGCGCTGCTTCGGGTAAAGCAAACCACCTCATGACCGTGTTCCTCCAGCAGCCGACGCGTGCCATTGACAACCATCTCTTCACCGCTTGGCTTGCCATATTCGTTGTGTACAAGAAGAACTTTCACGCAGGTTTTCTATCTTTCCAATAGGACCGTCTATTTAGTTCGTTCTGCTATTCGCTTTCGTTATCTTTACGCCCTGTTGCTCGAACAGATTTATCGAACCTTCTGGTATCGCCATGTAGTCTCCCGTTGGCGACTTTGACCCCAGGTCCGATTTCGCAACAAACTCCTTTCGGTCCCAATCGATATTCCTGACCATAAAGCCAGCATCTAAGAGAATTTCATAAATCTGGCAAAGGTCCGACCGAGAAGATAGTCCGTTCGCCTCAAACGTGAGGTATTTTACCTGGCCGTTCCTGAGAATGGACCTCATCCCCCTGATAACGGCCGATTCATGACCTTCGGTATCGATCTTGACCGCCGTGGGAAACTCATGGGTTTCGGCAAACGTGTTGAGGCACACGGCGGGAACCTCAATAACATGGTCTGCATACTCCGCTTTGGCATCCGTCAGGACTTTATTGATTGAGGAACCAGGTACGTCACGAAACAGCACGCTGCCGTCGAAATCGGACACTGCCACGGGCAATACGCGCGCAGCATCGATGCCGTTGAGCATGAAGTTCTGTCTGCAACGCTCCGCTGTTTCGGGATGGCCTTCGAACGCGTAGACGGAAGCCCCCCGCCGATGAGCCAGAAGTGAAAAAGGGCCGACATTCGCTCCGACGTCATAGAACACTTCGCCAGGTTTCATAAGGTTCTCCAGAGTAGTCATACCGGCCCTCTCATATAGCCCAACTACATAAAGCCTCTCCGACACCTCGCAGCCAGGGTACATGATCAAACACACTTGCTCCCGGTCTCTGACCGACACGTGAACGGTTCTTCTGAAATATTTCCAAGACTTCGCCTGCAAGTACCGTACTACTGTCTTCAAGTCGCCCCGGCGCCCCCGGTCTTTCAAATGGATAAGCAAAGTCCCCAGGGGATTCATTCAGTCTCCTACCGAATTGCTTATGAATAGTGACGGCAAATATGTCGCATCAGCTGGTCTCCAACGTCTGGCCAGCTACCTCAAAATAGATGCGGTTGAGGGTTTCCATCTTTCTTTCCCATGAAAACTCGTCAGCCCGTCGTAAAGCCCCTGCCGCAAGTCGACGGCGGTAGATTTCATCCGCATAAAGCTGGTCAATCGCTCTTGCGATGCCGAGAGAGACCTTTCGGGGTGTCGTAACAGGAACCTTAATCCCGCAATCCGACGTAACAACATCTCCAAACCCGCAGTGGTCTAGGCAGATCACCGGTACCCCTTGAGAAAGGGCTTCAAGTGTTACGAGCGGTGTGGCATCCTCCATGCTCGTAATGACAAACACATGAGCACGGTGAACAAGGGAAATCGCTTGCTCTCGTGGCAGCCATCCGTACCAGCGACAGCGCTGTTGAATTCCGAGTTTCCGAGCTAGCCTTTTCCACCGTTCGGTCTGGGGACCCTGACCAAGAACAGACAGCTCCCATTCATAACGACTCCCCAATATGGATAAACCATATAGGAGTAACGGGAGGCCTTTTCGTGAGATGTGTAGTCCGCTCCAAGCCAACCTAAGACCCTCTCTTTCCTTTCGCAAACAAAAACAGTCGCCGACCATTTCCATCCGTCCCGTTTCACAGAAAACGTGGCTTTTCACACGCCAGAGTCGTTTCATCGTCTCGCCCATCTCCGAGGTCGCGGCTAGAACTCCATTGCCTGCGATAAGAGCCGCCATCCTTGGTCGTGTCAGACGCCGCATCTGGTAGGCATTGATTAGATTCCGCCCAAAATGGAAAAGGGCTCCGTATACACCAGCGGACGCCAACAACCGGAACGGAAACTGCTTCAACCCCCCAACAGGGCCCCACACAAAAGGCAGGCCGAGCCGCCATAGGTAGCCGGGTTCACGAAAGCCGTTCATGTTCAGCTGGTGCACCAGGTCAAATTCCTGTTGTTGGCATAGGAATTCGGCGAGGAGATATGCCTTCTTTTGCCATTCCTTATAATACCAATAGTAGGAAGGGGGCCAGATTCTCCGCAAAGTGCGATGCCTCTTTTTAGCAATGTAGTGAAACCTCATGTGCTGCCGCAATTCTGGACGCCTCTTGAGTTCTGCCTCGATCTCTGCTCTGAACTTCTCTTTTTCGGTGATGACCACGACATCATGATACCTGGATGTAGCCTCTACGAACTGCCAACCTACCCCGGGTTCGGAACCCCGACGCGGACTGCAGGCATAAGCTGAAATGAGAATCTTAAGACGTTTCACTGGCTGAATAATGTCACCGTAAGACCGAGCAAGTCCTGCAACAAAGCCGTAGGTTGCCTCAGGTACTCCTGCAACATTAAGGTGAGCAGCGCTCCGAAATAGTGCGAATTCGGATAGCTTGCCTTCGCACGGAGCAACGCACCTGATTCTCTGAATTCCTCAGTGAGGCGCATAGCTCCGGGCCACGGTCCCAAGACGGAGGCCTGTTGATAAATGAAACGGAAGACGTCGCTCAGACACAAGCCGCCCGCTTCGCTCTCTTCCCAGTCCGCGACGAACATGCGTCCCCTGCCGCGGCGGATATTCCAGGGAACAAAGTCCCGCTGCAGACTGTGACACAGCTGAATCGGTGCTGATGGTCCTCGCGGTGTCAAGCACCATCCATAAAAAGGAGCCGGCTACGGTGCCTGCTGTCAACCGACCTGAGATTCCGATTCGTCCCCAGTGTCCCAGGCACAGGAGGAGAGCAATACTTTCAGGCCTTCTTGCGTTTCAAACCCTCGATTATGGGTAAAACGAACGCAAAGACAAGCTCCAAACAGTCGGGTAGCTGAGCCAGAGATCTATCCAGCATGAACATCAAATGGAGTATCAGTACTGAAACCGCACACCGGACTGGGCGGCTCCGGCTGCTTCAAAGTGCAGATGAGGCCTTCCCCAACATTCGGACAAATCGTTGAGGCGATTCGCTCCACAGCATAAGCAAAGAGAGGCCGCTTGTTTGGGAGGCGGTAGTTGCACTGCTCAGCTACGGCATACCCATGAGCCCGCGCAAGCGCGCCCAACGTCGCGTGCGAATAGTACGCGACGTGATCCGGATGAATGCTTTCCTTTCCAAGAGCCACCCTGACGAATCTCCGCGCGCAGTAGGCGTTAACCGTTGTGATAACAAGGGTCCCTGTCCGCTTGAGGATCGAATGGGCTGAATCAAGAAACAAACCCGGGTTAGACATATGCTCGATCAGTTCTCCCGCGACGATGACATCGAAACATCCCATCCCCAGATCTCCCACCGCTTCTGCCTTGCCCTGAAAGATCTTCATGAAACCAAAGCGCTCCCGCAGCTCGCTCACTGCATCCGTGGCGCTGTCGATACCGATGACTTCTTCAGCGACGGATTGGATAGCGCCGTGGAGCCAGTGTTTGGTATAAACCGTCTGTTCCCAGTTTTCGCTCGTGGCGTAGTCCACGCATCCGACATGCAATACTCTTTTCTTGTTGCATTGCCTCAAAATGTACGAACGACGATCAACTATTTGGCGAGGCAGCGCGGAGTGGCGTGTGAAGCGTAGCGGCCCTTCTGTTTTGATCATTCGCCTGTCCATTCGGAAAGAAAACGATAAAGATGGCTCATCCGCGCTTCAGGCTATGAGAGTAATACCCAATAAGGTCTTCGAGGCGTGCAGACGGATAGGCCATGGATTCACTGACCATTGTCAGAAGCAGCGACGCGCGCCATGCGCTCGGTTGGCGCAGGGCCTCTCGATGAGCCAGATCGTCAAGTGATTTGCAGATGCTGCCGCATACGGCCGAACTGCCCGGCCAGTGTTTTAGGCTGCCTGCCTGGCGGTAGAAGAAGTGAAAAAGATCGGTTGTGGCAAGGCCTTGCCCGTCGCTACACTCCCAATCAACAACGTGAAAGCCTCGATGAGATATCCGAATATTCCATGGTGAGAAGTCGCCGTGTGTGCGATGGCAAACGACTTCGCTTTTCGCATACTCGTTGCTCCGCAGAAGGTGTATGGCCTCAAGCACCGGTTTCGGCAAATTGGTCGTATCTGTATTGTCTATCAAAGCGCATAAGTGCCTCCACCTTTTTGTCGATTGGACCGGCTGCACGGTTCTGCGTATTTTGGAGAGCTCGGCGAGGAACTCCAAATGTCGGTTCGTCAATCTCGCGATCTGCTTGTCAGGGCCACGGGGTGCCGCGCTCTGAACCTCAATCGTACATCCATTCCACTTCCCACCCTCAACGATCAGCTTGGGAACCTGACCGGCGAGTGGCGATGCGGCGAGGGCGCGCAGGGCGTCGGACTCTTGCCGGATCGCTTCAGCTCCCCCAACGGTGTCCGCTATCTTGACCACAACGTCCGGCCGTTCTCCCGCCGCCATAGCAAGGGCGGTAATCTTGCGCCGGGAGCTATCCGACCCGGCATACACAACGAAATCCTCAATCGGGTATCCCAAACATCTGGACAAGTAACCGGCAAGGGTCTCTTCGCCATGCAAATCCCGATCTCGTGTCGCAACGACCAGCTCGCCTTTCTTTAGATGCGCCCTTGATCCCAACCGGCTAAGAAGATTGGCGACCCAAACACGCCGCCGGGCTCGGCGGCTGCCTGGAGAGTGAAACCGGAGTCCCTTCGTTATCAAATGGCTTGAGCGTGTCGGGAAAAATACCCGGGGCTGACAGTTAGGCAAAGCGGCATAACGGCGGACGTTCTGAAATCCGGGTCGCCGGAGGTCCTGCGCCTTCAGGTCGCATCTGGCGAAACCAAGGCAAACAAGAACTCCATCCGGCTTGAGCCTATGGGCAATTTCTGATACTCCGAAGGTTTCGTTTCCCAGCGGGGAGGCAAGCACGATAAGCCCGTATTCTTCCTGACAGTGTCTCAGGGAGGCGATTCTCTTGATCCGCTCCTCCATTTCCGGAACGTTGCTTTGGGCTGTCGCAACCGCATCTTCCGCCGAGACACAATCTACCTTTTCCCAACTGCGAGCTAACCCTACAATACCGCCGGCGTCCAACCCGACCGCAAGCACTTTGTCCTCCGGCCGATTTGCCAGCAGAACCTTCCAGGATACAGACCGTTCGTCTAACATTGCTCTCGCCCTGTATAGCGCGAAGCCATACGCCGGATGATCGCCTCCAGCGCCTGATCAATTGACTCCTTTATTGTGCAACCAGTGCTTATCCAGACCGCACGCGGCTCCTTGACACAGAACTCCTTGAGTTGGCCGACCTGCCGGCGGACTTCTCTGATTGGGATCTCCGGTTTGCGTGCGTGGACGATTTCCGGCTCAGCGCCGAGGCAAAGGATAATATCTGCCCGCGGGATGAACACCGAGCAGAGCTTGACTATCCACTTTGGTAAAGAGACTCGGCTACGGCGTGGATCGATAAGGTAATCATAGAAATACCGGTCGAAAACCCAAATTGTGGGACGCTTCACAAGTAGAGGAAAGACCTTGAACCAGTAACCAAGGATGTAGTCGATCGAGTAGTAGGTAATCCTCAGCAACGACCCGCCAAAGCCCGACGGTTTGCTGCCGTGTGGGTCCGTGACCGGACCTTCTGATTCTGGCCGCCCCAAGAGCCGAGCTAAGCTCGGCAGAAGATTAGGTCGCAAATGTCCATACAGCATCCGCGTATGCAAGGCGCGTTCCAAGGGAGAGCGAATGCCCTCAATGATTGTGCTTTTACCCGAGCCATCAGTTCCCAGAACAGCAACGGAAACACCAGGAGGTCTCCATATCCTTTGCAAGTGGTTAACGCATCTACTCAGATACCGTGCGAATGATTGAAGGGGGTGTCGCCTGAAAAAGAACCATCTGCAATTGCGCCTGAGAAGCTTCTTCTGATGGAATAAATTCCTTTGTTTGCCTTCAAGCAAGGGTTTCAGATGTTTCCTGAATGTCCTATTGCCGAACAAATTCTTGAACTCTGAGGCATAGAGGTGTCGCTCCTCTGCATACGCGCGAGAAGCTTCACTGCTGTATCCTTTTTGATCGTGCCCAGCGCCCAAAATTTCCTTCAAAAAGGCCGCAACCGACGCATCATTCGCGTTCGCAACCCATACGCCGTTATGTGGGAGCGAACGCTGCAAAACATGGTCAGCTGACAATATGTCAAAATCGTTGGTCCCCACAAAGGGGAATGCATCAAAACGCACGCCCCACCATTCGGCATCGTACCTGCCGCAGAATGCCACAGTCCGTGTGCGAAGCGCTCTCAGCCTTGAAATGCATCTCCCTCTAAACTCGGCGGCGACAGAGTACAAAAGTCCGCAGACTGCATCGAAGTCATCCTCTGCGATCAACATGTCAATGTCGCTCCCGTCGAGGTCATATGGCAAGCTTTGATAGTTGCGCAGGACGCAATACCTTACCTTCGCCTCATTCAGTCTACTGAAGAACCCCTTCAAGAAGGGCGTCTCGGGAGAAGATTGCTCTGGATTACGACCTTGGATAAGGCGCAGCTTCGAGCGGCCGTTCATCTTAGCCCCGCTTGGCGCTTTTCCTCTGGAGCCGCGCCGCATGTTCCACCACCCGAACGAAATCGTGCACGCCATCCTGAAAACAGATGGGCATGAGATTCTGTCTTAAGCCAACGGAACTACTGCTCAGCGGAGAGGATTCCCTCAACTGAGCCGCCAGCAGATTTGTCAAAGAGGAAACATCAAGGGGGTCAAAGACATGACCGTTTTTCCCTTCGCGGACAAGATCAGCGGCACCCGCTGCCGAAGAGCAAAGAACCGGCATGCCGGCAAGAAGCGCCTCATTGACCACTGCTCCGAACGCTTCAAAATCGCTCGCGAGCACAAATACATGTCCTAAGAGATACCATGCCAACAGTGCATCGCCCTCAAGGCGTCCCACAAAATGCGTGCGGTCCCTCACTCTTTCCTTGTTTGCCAACCGTTCGAGGGATTCTCTTTCTGGCCCATCGCCTACTATGGCCAGAACGGCATCCGGAAACGCCGGAGCCACGCGCGCAAATGCCCGGATGACTCGGTCAACGCCCTTGATGTCAACAAGCCGACAAACCGACAAGACAACGCGTTTGCCATTGAGACCGTGTTCCTGAAGGAAACGCTCTGCCAATGAGCGTGACTGCTTAAGGGCCTTGCGAAACGTATGTTCGTTGTGGACGTTTGGGCAAATGCCCACAGCCTCCCAGGGCACGCCGGAGCAAGTGTACCAGGACCGCGCCTCCTCACTCTGCACGATCAGGCCGTCGACCGCGCTACCAGAGACCCAGCGCGCTATTATTTTCGGAACAGAAGCATCGCGGCACATGTCTACGTTGTTATCCGTCCACACAACCAGTCCCCACCTTCCGCAAACACCAAGAGATTTTATGACACGGGCGAGAAGAGTCGTCGGCGAATACTCTGGAGTAAGTACGACGTTGGGCTTGAACTCGGAAATGGCGCGCGCGATACCCCACCGCACCTGACGCTTGAAGATGTTCGCTCCGGACGATAGGTGCCCGTATTCAAACTCAAGCAGGCGCCGAAGGCGCTTTTGGTCGAATTTCTGGCTGACCAGATTCTCATTAAGAAAGACCACTTTGAGGTCCAGATGGCGTGATAGTTCGTTGAATAGATCAACGCGATAGGGCGCGAGGGCCGGGTGAAACACCAGTACCCTGACGGGACGCCCACTTCCTTCAGTGTCTTGGACTGTGGCGGTTCGGCCGACATGCTTCATAAGTCAAATCCGAGGGCCATCGCAAGGGGCTACGATGGTAGCGAATCATAGAGGTCGTCGTGCTGTTGCACAAATGCCTCCAAGTTGAACATCTCCTGCGCCCTTTGCTGGGCGGCCCTGCCCAACGCGCGACACAGCTGGTCATCGGCTAACAGCCGTTCGATGGCATCAGCCCACGCGCCGACGTCGAAGGGGTCGACAATCAATCCCGACTCCCCGTCGGTGACGAGCTCGGGCAGGGCGCCGGCCCTGGCCACAATCACTGGCAGCCCGTGATGCATTGCCTCGGCCACGGCAATGCCGAATCCCTCCAGCGAGCACGAATGGAGGTACAAGCGGCTCTTGTCGAAAATGCTGCCGACATCGGCGTAGTATCCTAGTAGGCGGACATTCCTTGCAAGAGCGAAATCGTCGATCTCTCTCTGCAGCTCAGACCGCTGAGGCCCGTCGCCCGCGACCAACAGCGTGACATCGCTGTGGCCGCGGTTGTGAACCAACTCGCTCACGGCGCGAATCAGTGTAGAGATATTCTTCCCCGAATTCAGTCCGCTCACGCTGGAAATTACGTTGCCCTCGGCGCGGTGAAGAAACGATCCCGTTGCGGCTCTCTTGCCCGCTCCGTTGTAAATGATTCGACCAGCCTTCTCTCGTAGCACCGGATATATCCTGGTCTTCTCTCGCCTGACATACTCGGAAATGTAAATGAAGAAATCTATTCGCCTGTAGAAGTGTTTAAGAAGGAGTCGCTTGGTGATTCCAGGATCGAGGGAGGACTCAAATGAAACAACCACTCTTAGCCGGGCTCTGAGTTTCTTGAGAATCCACCCCAACGTCTCACCGAAGGAGAAGTAGGCGTGAATGACCTCGATTCTCTCATGGTCGACAATTTTCAGTAGGTCTCGGACGTGCTTGGGTATGTTTCGGCCATGAAATCCCTCATATGCGCGCCTTGCGGCGCCAGCAAACTCTCTCCGGAACGACTCATACTCTTTGGGAACGCACCCTTTGGACCAGACATACACGTAGATTTCATGTCGGGACAGGTTTGCCAGGTCCAGTGTTTTTCTGGCACCTCCACCGTAAAGATTAAAACTGGGAAGTAGGTAGAGTATTTTCACCGAACACTGACTCCTACTCAGCGAGTGGGCGGTGACCATCGAATCACGCGGCGACAACGAGACCGGACTCGTTGAACAAGCGTTCTGAGCGGCGCGATCCTGCGAAATGGTTCAGTTACGATGACATAGAGGGCCGACCGACCGGCAGGACTTACCAGAGAACCTCCATGCTTGCGCCATATCTTTAGGCGTTCAAGTTCGAACCTGTAAGTCCCTCTCGCGGTCTTAGCCTGCGGATGTATCCGAAACTGTGCCAGCGTCTCCGGAAGATACTCTATCGGCCCCAGCTTTGTTAATCGCAGGAAAAACTCGTAATCCATGGAGTAGTTCAAATCCTCATCGATGTAGCCGACCTCGTCGAAGACCGACCTTCTGAAAAAGGTGGACGGCTGCGCCACGCCTTTGCATTTGTAAAGCAGGTAGGGATGGCTCAACCTCCTTCCCCTGAGCCTGCGCAAGACACGCCCCATTTCGTCGATGACGTCCATGTCGCCCACGACCGCCATGGATTCGGGGTTATGCTTGAAGAACTCACCCACCGTCATGAGAGCACCCGGCGCCAGCTTATCGTCTGAGTTAATCCATCCGATAATCTCTCCGGTCGCCGCCCTGAACCCTTTGTTTAAAGCGTCGCTCTGACCGCGATCCCTCTCCGACGTCCAGATCACATGGTCGTACATCCTCAGTATGTCAATCGTCCCATCCGTTGACCCACCGTCCACGATGATGTGCTCAACAGCGGGATAGTTTTGGTTAACAACGGATTGTATGTTATCGTCGATAAAGCGCCCGTGGTTCAAGGACGCGGTTACGATCGAGATTTTTGGCAGCATAGTTTTTGTTTCACATGTCGCCGCGATATTGGCCCCGCCAGTTCTCCTTCATGGAATCGAATGGAGTATGGCCGGCGCATCGAAGTCCTTTTCCTTGTCCGTACTTGCACTCGCGGTATACAGGCGCTCATCCCTTGCGAGATGTGGGCCGGTTCCGGCTCACTCCGCCTGATAATTTGAAGAAGCAATAGCATGAGCATTCCGTAATGGTAATTTGTGAAGATGCCCGTCTGAACCCAGTTGAGCAAGGCGCTTGCAATTATCGCGAGGGGTATCACGGTGATCGAACAGTAGTATCGTTGCTTCGAGTCCAAAAACGAGCGGATGTTTGAAAAGGCGAGTATGAAAATCGGAAGAATCCGAACGGCCATGCCGAAAAGACCTTCCGTGTACAGCACAGGGGCAATGTACGTGTCTGTGCCAAGAACAAAATCGGGCTCACCGGGAAGCGCATAGCGAACATAACCCATTCCCCGAAGAAGTTTGTTTTCATCCCGAATGGACCTGAAGGCTATCCTAATCAATTCTTTTCTATACTCGTACGTGCCGCTGCGACCAACAATGTCGATTTCCCCAGAGGAGAGGTCAATACCAGCTTTCTGGCTAAATTTCGCAGAGTGGAGTGGAAAAGCCAGAATGTATGCGCCGATTGCAGAAAAAAGCACGAACGCTGTCAATATTGTTCCACCTAGTCGAGCTTGGCGTCTTTTCCAAAATAGGAGAAATTCGACCCATAGAAAGGAGCTGGCCAATCCGAGAAACGCGGATCTTACGGAAGACAAAAGAAAGGTAACGAACAGAATGGACCAGACGACCGTTGCTTTGAGCCTGCGGGCCAGTAAGCTATCCACCAGGGCCAAGCAAAAGAGCAAGCCACCGAAAACGGGCAATCCCATAAGATTCTCCTGCAGGGTGACTCTCTGAAACTCAGAGAACTCTTTGAGTTTGGCGCTAAAAACGTCTAACCTGGTGAGATTGGAGAAGATATACAGGCACCCCTGTAAAAAGTTGGCCAGAAAAACCCAGTACATGAGCCGGCGCAGTCGTTGCGCGCCTATCGCCGAGCAATAAAGGAGAATGCCCAGCGTCTGGATAGGGCCAAGTGAGTTCTTACGAAACACGGTGAGCGCCTCCCTCGCGGGAATCCCCTGAAGAATACTCTCAACAAGAAAAAGCGTAAGTACTCCGCAGAGGAGTATTAAGGATACCCCCCCTGGGAGCTTGGCAACCTGGCCCAGGTTTGAAAAGCAAACGGCGAAATACGGAAGGCTGCATAGGAATGCGAAAAGCGACAGGTCAAAGGCCCCAACCTTGTAAAAAACTTTGTGGCTAACCAGACCAAAGAAACTGGTCGGCAGAACGGCTATAACAAAGAAAGCCCAGAGATCCGGCCAAACGGGACCGCGGCAGCGCACCGGGTCGAGACCGGGTACCCGAAGATAGTCTGCCATGGACGAGTCACGACGCAGTGGAAGCAACATTGTCTGGGAAGGATGACTTTTGCAACAACCGGTTTTGCGTTACGTTCTCTGTTCGTGCCGCGAGCAAACTCCTTGACCCACATGTCTCGATTCCGCACAGACCCGACCGAAATCAATTGACTCCCTTGCCGTTGCGGAACCTTCACAAACTACCGCCGGGAACCCTTCGCCTTTATACCACATCAATCCTCCGCCTACAGTAAAGGCCGCGCTGTAAGAAAGTCACGGTCTTCGTCAGTCAAGGGACCGTTGGCGATCCGGCGGTAACGGGCACGGGTCTTTCCCGCTGTTCGGTACCGCGTGCAGTCCGCCATTTTTCTCTTTTCCCGGAGCTTCCGCACACGCTAACCTTGCTGGAAAGCGACTTGCAGGCCCATATCTGCGCGAACACAAAACACTGCGTCGGGTGCTCCATTTCGGCCCGGCTGATCTCGCCCAGAGACTTTCCGTTCGATGTTACAGGTCCCGTTGTCATCAGCGGATGTCCCCGTCAAGTGAGGCGATCCGATGGATAACTTCCCCAAAATGTTTGTCAAATTCAAAGTAAGTGTTGAACACCCTAGAGGCTCGGTTGCTATATCCTTCATAGTCTCGGGAAATTTCAGTGATTGCCTGTCCAATCCCGCTGGCGCTGGTCACGGCAACGCCGCATCTTTCGCGCTCAACAAGTTCGCCGATGGACGTAGCCTCGTTCGTGATCACAGGCAGTCCGGCACGAAGAGCACAGGCTATTTTACCTGACGAAAGACCCACCGCCTGTATATTGCGCTGTGTATAGGTTGACCCCGGTACGACAACATAGAAGGCAACAACAATATCCGCACCGTCCACAAGAACGTCGTACTCTTGGCGGGGTACGCCCTTCAGAGAAAGAAATACTCGATTCGGGACTGCAATGTCCCGTATTCTGCTGAGATCCTTCGACGACTGAAAGTCGCACCTTGTATGAATAACGAGTACCCAATCGTCTGGCCACGACGGAACTGAGGCGACAATCTCTTGGATACCTGTCCACTTGCCCAGGCTTCCCGCGTGAAGAACAATGCGGCGGTCAGGCGGAAGTCCAAGCTTTCTATGCCAGTAATGTGAAGGGCTATGTCGTGCCTTTCCTAATGGAGCGTTTGGAACGAAGACAAATCTTTCAGGCGCTATCCCATTGTCCGCGGCGAGCAGACGCGCGCGCTCCTCATCCTGGATGACGACGAAGGGTGCCTTACGGCTTAAAACTACCTCCTGTCGCTTGATTCGCTTTTGGTTGGAGTTCTTCACCTCACTGGAAAGAAGCAACTCCAGGGAATAATAAGCTACTGGCACGCGGATCAGTCTCGCCAAGTGATGCGCCTGCAACAGACCTTGAGGGTCTATGCCGATAATGCAACTATATGGGTGTTTGCGGTGTTCCTGCCAAACCCGCAGCGAACCCATCAACACCGCAACTGCCTCTACCAATGGTTTCACCAGAACCTCATAAGCTCCGCGGCAAATTGTGTAATACCGATGAAGCAAGACGAACACCAGCCTTATCGGGTCGTGTAAAACTGGGAACATCCTCTTCCGCATCGCCGAGTTAGGAGAATGTTGTGGGTTCCTATCCGATCTCGGTAATCTAGGTTTTCCATGCAGCAAAAAGTTGAACGGATTTAACCCGTGCAACATGAGCTTTCGGGTATGGCTCAGGAAAAAGGTGGTCGTGCGAGATAGCCTGACGGTGATCGGATAACCTGGGAAAGCGGGCACCCTAAAGCCTGGGGATTGCCGGCTGAAAAGGGCCACCGAATACCCTTGGCGCGACAAGATCATGGCGGCGTTACACACCGAGGCGATCGTATCGACACACCCATGGGGACATACGATGCCCACTCTCATCCATCACTCCATCATTCAATGCGCCTGGGCCGTAATCATCACGTTCCACGTCCCCTCATCCGGAACGCGCCCCGGTTCACCGAACGCGCTGATCTCCGTCATATCCAATTGCGCCAGCCCAACCAAAAACGTCAATTCCTGGGGGAAGAAATATCGCATCTGGTGCGACTCCTCGGTCTCGCTGACAACCCGGTCGCCGGAGATTCGCCACACCCGATACCGCACCTCGCACAGGTGCCGGTATGTATCCAGAACACCCGACGCGGCCCGGATGAGCTTGCCATCCGCTGTTGGGATCACTTTGGCCCGCTCGGCGGGGCGGATAGCCAGCACTGCCGGACCGTACCAGACGTCGCACACAAAGAGCCCGCCCGGACTCAGATGACGACGCACTGTCCGCAGAGCAGCCAGAACATCGTCATTGGTCAACTGGTAGCCCAGCACCGCGAACATCATCAGCACGGCGTCGAACGGCTGGCCGACTTCCACGCCACGCACGTCTCCCAGGATAAATGTTGGGGCCATGCACCTGGAGGGCAGTTCAAGCGCCGCGGCTTTTTCCCGCGCGCGGGTCAGCATCTCCTCGGAGACATCCACTCCGGTCACCCGGTAGCCGCGCCGCGCCAGAGGAACCGCGTGGTTGCCCGTGCCGCAGCCCAGGTCCAGGATGGTTTTCACCGGCACCTGCGCATGTTTCCGGAAGACCGACTCGATCAGGTCACACTCGGCCTCGTAGTCCTTGTCGCTGTAAAGCAGGTCGTACTGGTCCGCGTACCCCTTCCCGAACACGCTCTCTGTCACGACAGCACCTTTTTCACCGCGCTGCAGACGCGGTCGAGTTGTTCCTCGGTCAATGTAAGCCCCGAGGGAAGGTACAGGCCCTGCCGCCCGATTCGCTCCGCCACCGGGTAGTGCCCGTCGCGGAATAACCCCATCCGCCGCAAAACCGGCTGTTCGTGCATCCCCAGGAAAAAGGGCCGCGTCATCACGCCGCACTCCGCCAGCCGCCGGGCGAAATCCGCAGCGTCCATTCCGCTGCTTTCGTCCAGCACCACACCGTACATCCAGTACACGTTCTTGGCCCACGGCTCTTCGACGGGCAGTTGCAGCCCCGGCAAACCGCGCAGGCGCTCAGTGTACGCCCTGCCCATCCAGCGTTTCTGGTCCAACGCCCTGTCAATCTGCTCCAGTTGCCCCAACCCGATTGCCGCCTGCACGTTGGTCAGGCGGAAGTTGTACCCCAACTCCGTATGGTAGAAGCGGCGATCCGCCCGAAAGCAGAGATTACGCAGCGACCGCAGCCGCCCGGCCATCGCCAGATCGTTAGTCAGTACCATCCCCCCCTCGCCGGTGGTGACGATCTTGTTGGCATAGAAACTGAAGCACGAAACCGTCCCGAACGAGCCGCACCGGCGCCACTCGCTCTTGCCATCCCGCCAGCCACAGCAATACTCCGCCCCGTGGGCCTCGGCGGCATCCTCAATAATCGCCAGCCCGTGTTGCTCCGCCAGTTCCAGCAGCGGGTCCATATCCACCGGGTGACCGTAGATATGTACTGGCATGATGGCCCGCGTCCGCGGCGTGATTCGTCCCTCCACCTGGCTCACGTCCATGCACCACGTACGCGAATCCACATCCACCAGGACTGGCACCTCCCCATTGTACGTGACAGCCTGCGCGCACGAGATGATAGTGAACGTCGGCATAATCACTTCGTCGCCCGGTTGGAGGTTCAGGCATGCGACGGCAACTTGCAACGCGACAGTGCCATTGCTCACGGCCACTCCGTATCGCATCCCGCAGTATTCTGCCCACCTTTGCTCAAACTCTTCGATATACTGGCCGGCAGAAGAAATCCAGCCGGTTCTCAGGCAGTCCTTGACGTATTCCATCTCGCGCACGCCGATTCGCGGCTCGTTGACTGGAATCGGGGAAGACCGTGTACGCACCGCCTCTGCCATCAAAATCGTTCCTTTTCGTCAACACCCGTGTACGGCCCTTGTTTGACTTCCAACAGAACGCTGTCCTCCAGCATGCGAAAGCCATGCCCGCCGCCCACCATCAGCATCAGGTCGCCGGGACCCAGTTCCCGCGTAGCAACGAGTTCTCGGTCGTCGTTGTAGATGTCCAAGAGGCAACGTCCTTTCTTGACTATAATCACCTCAGAGGTTCCGATGAGGTGCCGCTCGAGGGGCAGGTGGACGTGGCGCGCGATCTCGCCGCCGGCCGGATAGACGACGTAACCCACCTGCTGTTTGAACTCGGGCGGAGTCACGAAGGTAGTGTGGTCGGGCATAAGTTCAGCCCGAATAATGTACGCGAGAGGACCGTTGCCCCACGCAATAACATCAAGGTGGTCGCTTTTCAAGAGCGCTTGCGATGACACTGGAAATTCCTCACCATGGTCGGAAGGAGATCGAATCAAGATCAAGCATAGATGCGATCAAAGTGAACCCGTAGATAACGGCGCAAAAGAGCCGAGATCGTGGCTAAGGCCCTACAACCGAGACTTAACGCAAGCCTTCCGAGCTGCTCTTCTAGGTGCGCCGGCTGGCACAACCCCAGTCGTCTGGAAAAACTTTGACACACCGCGTCCAAGTAGGCATTGGCAATACGCAAGTGCCAAAGCGATAGACGGAAGTAGCCGTGATGACGAACTATGTCATGCCGGTATTTCCTCACCATCATCCGGCATCCGACCGCCACTGCCCACTTGTTTGCAGAAATGCGATCACACCCAGAGGCCCCATCAACTGCCACCACCGAACCACAATGTTCCACCGCATAGAACCTGCCGATCGTCATCACCATGTCATCATCCTGCCAGGCGGGAAAAAGGGCATCTGGAAACCCGGTCCGGAAAAGACAGGAACGTCGAATCATCGTGACGGAATAGTTGCAGAGGCACATCTCCCTGCATAAATACCCATATGAGTAGCCGTGCAGAACGCGAAAACGGAAAGTTCGCGTGCCGCCCGCAGACTGAATACTAAGGTCACCGTACACGAGGCCCGTCTCCTTAGAGCACTTTTGGAAAACCTTCAATCTGGTCTCAACGGAGCGTGGCGTCAATTCAACGTCCGAATCCAGAAAAGCTATGTACTCCCCCATGGAGCGTCTCATGCCTTCGACGCGGGCGGCCTGCGCACCGCCACGCCCCGGCATTCCCAGGTACCTTACCCGGGAGTCCTGCCGCTGTATTGCAGCAATGACACCAGGCGTATCATCCTGTGAACCATCGTCAACGACGATCACTTCCAAAAACGAATGGGTCTGCGACAGGGCGCTACGTACAGCCCTTGAGACGACATGAGCCCGGTTGTAAGTTGGGATAACGATGCTGACAAGCTCTGTCATCTCGCCCGCGCCACCACCCATAGCCTACCCCCGCTGATTCCCGATTCCACGACCAGGAATCCAGCCTTGCGTAACTCCCTCTTGATCACCCTGGCGCTTAGGTCCCCATTGGGGTAGGTATCACGATAGTGGACCTTCCCCAGAACCGACAACCACGGGGCCCGCTGTTTTCGGCTCCTTCGATGATTCCAGATTTCGCGTAGCGTTGTGCCAATACTGGGGGTGCGCTTGTTTAGGAAAAGCTGTATTATCGCTCTCCTAACGTCTTGGCCCCCCCGCAGCCACCGGCTCGCACGAGCTACACCAGATTGATGATCCGCCTCGGAGAGCAAGAGCAGGCCATCTGGTTTCTTCAGCACCCGAAGGATCTTGGCGAACGCCACCCGCAGATCGGCGAAGTAGTCCACGGAGTCCTTGATTAATACCGCATCAAAGAAGCAGCGTTCATGATGCATGTCCATCTGCTCTACCGTGATGGCGTGAAATGGAAAGTCGTACTCCCCCCCCGGTATTACGAGAGGGTCTATGCCATGATATCCAAGACCCTCAGGATAGAAGCAGCTCTTTCTCAGACCCCCGGTTTTACAACCGACGTCAAGGAGTCTTCCCCGGTTTACATGCTTCCCAAGCCAGGCCGCAACCAGGCCATATTGAGCAACAGGGTCGCTATCCGTAATGGGGTTTTCGCGGCGCCATAGGACCAGCCGCCGCTGGGATTTATCCCATCTACTCCAGCGTTCCTCTTCATTCCTGGGCTTCACTTGCGGCTCTCCCCCTCAACCGCCTTGTGCACCATGCGGGCCTCTCACTCTTCTGTCCCCAACAGACCTGGTACGCATATCCGTCGGAAGTGACCATAGCTGTGAGATGGACATGACGCACATAGGGACGAAGGAGGTTGAGGCAGTCCGTCGGTTTGAATGCGCATACATGTTCGCCTCCCTTTCCCCATACGCATCCATCTGGGACAGAGAAGATTATCAATCCACTGTCCCTAACGATCCGATGCATTTCCCGGATGGTTGCCTGTGGACGATCGAGATGCTCAAGTGTCTCTGAGCAAATGGCACAATCGAAACAATTGGATCGGCATGGGACTCGAGGGAGCCTCGCCTGAATGAGTCGAATGCTGTTGAACGCTCTGATGCACTTGAGGCCCTCTTCCGAGAAATCCAGACCCGTGCAGCGCGCCTTCTTGCGTTGAGCCAATTTTCGAAGCAATTGGCCGTTACCACATCCCAGATCGATCACCTCGCAGTTTTCCGGCACGAGGTCGATAATCGCGTCGTGCAGCTCGGGCATATCCCGCGATCCGGCACCTTCTCTGGACCATATCTGGTTCCAATAATGACGCGAATTGATATTCTGGCGTTTTCCCATCGCAGCTCTGAGCCGCTCAAGCGTGCTGTAGCAATTTGGAATGAGATAGGAGAGGGCCGACGCGGCAAGGGCCCTCATTTTTCGTTTGATATGTGTTGACGGGGAAGCCACTCCCATTCACGCTCTTCCTTTTTTGCACACCGCTCGCGAGGCAGCAGCGAATCAGGGATCACCGAGTAGTCATAGTCGGCTAGAACGTTCCCCATACCCGCTCCCGGAAGCCGTCCTGAACCGTAATAGTCCCCATCTCTCACAGTGAGGCGTGCAGCGTTCTTAAGGTAGTCGAGAACACCTCCCCCGGCGTCCTGTAGCATGAAATTCACACTGTACGTTCCAGGCATAAGGGGCAGCCTGGCAAAACGGCAGACGATCCAACCGCGTGACGAGTGCAAGCATAGGTTATGCCCGAGCGTGAATGAGCCGCAATGCAGACAGTACTCGCCCATGGAATCAATTAGCCCAAAAGCAAAACGGACTTGCAAGGGAAACGCCTCGGTGGCGAAACCAAAGGCGACTGCACATCGGCTTCCAGTCGTTATTCCGGTCGTTTCATTGTGCGATCCGTCCAGGCCGCACACCCCCGTGATATAAACCAGACGCCCTCGGCTGCGTTCGGGCGAATCAAGTGCGACGTTGAGGGCCGTTCGGCCCCCCGAGGTGCCCAGGTAGAAATCAACGGTCTCCCGCGAAGAACCTTCCTTCACCAACCTACCACTCGATAACAAAAGCCCGCGGGCGCATAACTTAACGGTGGCTGCCATATTATGACTCACAAACAACACCGTTCGCCCTTCCCTGGCGACATCCCCCATTTTGCCGAGACATTTCTTCTGAAACTCCGCGTCGCCGACTGCCAGCACCTCGTCCACCAGTAGGACCTCCGGCTCCAGGTGGGCGGCAACGGCGAAGGCGAGCCGGACGTACATGCCGCTGGAGTAGCGTTTTACTGGCGTGTCAATAAATTTCTCGACCTCCGCGAAGGCGACGATCTCATCGAATTTCCGCTGAATTTCCTTTCGGGTCATACCGAGAACGGCTCCGTTCAGGAAAATGTTCTCCCGCCCGGTCAGCTCAGGGTGAAAACCAGTCCCCACTTCGAGGAGGCTTGCGACGCGACCGCGAATTCTGACCTCACCTTCGGTCGGTTCCGTGATCCTTGAGAGGACCTTCAGCAACGTGGTTTTTCCGGCGCCATTGCGACCAATGATGCCAAGAACCTCCCCCTTCTGCACCTCAAATGAAACGTCCTTCAGTGCCCAGATTGTCTCCTCCGGAGGGGGCTTTTGCCCGAGCCGCCGAAGCCGCTGAAATGGGGCGGTGATCCCTTTGACAATACTTTCACGGAGACACCCGTATCTTTCCCTGACGCCGATTCGGTATTGTTTGCTGAGATTCTCTACCGTTATTACCGTCTCACTCATCTTGCCTTCTTATCGCTACACCTCGACGTTCAAATGACATCCGCGAAATGCGTTTCCATTCGGCGGAAGTAGATTAGCCCGCCCATGAAAACCGCCAGAATGATGACGCACGATATGCTCAACGAAGCCCACGCAATCGGCATGTGGCCGAGAGTGCATGCCCGGTAGGCTTCAATCAGCCCTCCCATGGGATTCAACGCCATGACCCAGGCGTATTTTTTCAACAGCGTGGTCGGATAGATGACAGGTGTGCAGAACATCCATAGCTGAACAACGAAGGGGATCGCGTATGTCACGTCGCGGTATTTTACGTTCAGGGCGGCGAACCACAATCCAACCCCTATGGCCAGAATGTACGTGACAAGCGCGAGAACGGGGAAGAGCATCAAACCGACGCTGGGAACGAACCCGTAATAAACCATGAGCCCACCCAAGACCGTCATCGCGATGACGAAGTCCATTAGCCCCGCAGTCGCCGCTCCCATGGGAATGAGCAAACGCGGGAAGTAGACCTTTGTAATGAGGTTTTTGTCGCCTATCACACTATTGCCCGCTTGGGTGACAGCATGGGAGAAGTACGTCCAGGGAAGAAGACCAGCGTAAACAAAGATGGGGTAAGGAACACCGTCCGAAGGCATCTTGGCCAGGCGGCCGAAAAAAAGCGTGAAAACGACCATGTTGAGAGCCGGTTGGATAATCGCCCATAAGGCGCCGAGAACAGTCTGTTTGTACCGGACTTTGATGTCTCGCCAAGTGAGAAAGTACAGCAGTTCCCGGTACTGCCACAGTTCGTTCAGGTCGATCGCGAACCATCCCCGCCGCGGCCGGATGACCATCTCCGGGAGTAAGGAGACAGACGGAGCGGCTGGTTCCTGCCCGAGGGGTTGCGACTCAATTATACTCTCGCTTACGTCCACATCCGTTGGCATCAGAGTTGACCCTGTTTCCTTTCTGTATTGCTCATGTGAATGACGTCTCTGGTCGGTCGAGCGACTCTGCTTCTTAGCCTGCCCGTCCGGCCGCTCCTGAGACTACCTTGCCGCGTGCATCTTGACGCCCTGCACTTCTCTCCTCGTCTCGATGTACCGAGATATTGTTCCGCTAAGCCGCTCGCTGAACGGCACTCTCGCCTCGAAGCCGAACAGACGTCTGGCGCGGGAGGTGTTGAGGCGGCGGCGGGGTTGGCCGTCGGGTTTGGAGGTGTCATAGACGATTCTTCCTTTGAACCCGGTGAGGTCGGCGATCATCTTGACGAGGTCGGCAATGGTTATCTCGAAGCCGGCGCCGAGGTTGACTGGCTCGGAGTCGTTGTAGAATTCCGTGGCGAGCAAAATCCCTTCAGCGGCATCCTCGACGTAAAGGAATTCGCGGGAGGCTTTGCCCGTCCCCCAGACGACGATGTGGTCATCGCCCTTCTCTACGGCTTCGACACATTTCCTGATGAGGGCAGGGATCACGTGAGACGATTCCGGGTCGAAGTTGTCCCGAGGCCCGTAGAGGTTGACCGGCAAGAGGAAAATCGAATTGAAGCCATATTCCTTTCTGTAAGCCTGGCTCTGGACGAGGAGCATTTTTTTGGCAAGACCATAAGGAGCGTTGGTTTCCTCTGGATAACCGTTCCAGAGGTTCTCTTCCCTGAACGGCACGGGCGCGAATTTCGGATAAGCGCAGATTGTGCCGATAGCGACAAACTTCTCGATCCCTCGCAGCCTTCCTTCTTCCATGAGCTGCACACCCATCATGAAGTTCTCATAAAAGAACTTACCCGGGTGCTCCCGGTTCGCGCCAATGCCACCGACAACGGCGGCCAGGTGGATGACGATATCGGGTCTTCCATCGTCGTACATTCGTCTGATGTCCTCGATGCGAACGAGGTTGTAATCCTCGATCAGCGGAACGAAGACATTTTTGCAACCGCGTTCCTTCAGCTTGCGGACGACGTGCCGACCGAGGAAGCCCGCCCCGCCCGTGACAGTCACCCTGCGTTTCGCCCAGAATTCAGGATTGGGCTTGAACCGGTTTCCCTCTGTTTGCATTACGTCTTTCCGCATAGATGCCGACCGAGGCGGAGCGCCCGTGACCTCACGGAGCTTGGTGTGCTGCCCGTCTCGCCACGATGCGCCCGTTCAGTTCGTCATCCAGGAGCGCAATATCCGCGTCTACCATCAGTCTGACGAGGTCGTGGAATCTCGTTCGCGCTTGCCAGCCCAGCAGCTCCCGGGCCTTCGAAGCATCGCCGACGAGAAAGTCCACCTCTGCGGGGCGATAATATCGTCGGTCGGTCTTGACGAACTCCTGCCAGTCGAGGCCGGCGTAGGCGAACGCTTCCGACACAAATTCCTTCACAGAGTGGGTTTCCCCGGTGGCGATGACGAAATCTTCCGGCTCGTCCTGCTGGAGCATCAGCCACATGGCCTCGACGTATTCGGGAGCGTATCCCCAGTCGCGCTTCGCATCGAGATTGCCCAGGTAGACCACGTCCTGAAGCCCGGCTTTGATTCGCGCGACCGCTTTCGTGACCTTCCGCGTGACGAACGTCTCGCCGCGGCGCGGAGATTCGTGGTTGAAGAGGATTCCGTTGCACGCGAAGAGGCCGTAGCTTTCGCGGTAGTTCACCGTTGCCCAATAGGCAAAGACTTTGGCGCAGCCATAGGGACTTCGCGGATGGAACGGGGTCTTCTCATTCTGTGGGATTTCCTCGGCCTTCCCAAACATCTCGCTGCTTGATGCCTGGTAAAACTTGGCATTGACCTGGCTTTCGCGGATGGCTTCGAGAATTCGGATTGTCCCGAGTCCGGTCACGTCCGCTGTATATTCGGCTGTGTCGAAGCTAACCCGCACGTGGCTCTGAGCTCCAAGGTGGTAAATCTCGTCGGGACAAACCTTGTAAAGGAGGCGAGTCAAACCCACGGAATCCGCCAGGTCACCGTAGTGGAGGAACAGCCGCGTTCCGAGGATATGCGGATCCTGGTACAGGTGGTCAATGCGGCTGGTGTTGAACGTGCTTGCCCGCCGGATGATTCCGTGTACTTCGTAACCCTTGGCGAGCAGAAGTTCCGCCAGGTAGCTTCCGTCCTGCCCTGTTATCCCGGTGATCAGCGCTCGTTTCATTGGTTCTTTTCGAAAAACAACCGTTCAGCGGAATCCATTGCCTCGGCTTGGACCTTCGTCACGTGTAACCGACCGTTGAAAGCATCCGGCTAAACAACGAGTAAAATCGGAAGCGTTGTTCGCTCTCGCGACAGACCTGAGTGCACCCCCGGACAAACAACTCTCGCAACTGTGCGAAGTCAAGCTGCTGAATTGCAGATAAGCCAGATCGGGCCCCGCCAGGCCTGGACCTTTGCTCCCGAGGTTTGCACGGCCAGGCCCAGGTGAGACATAGTGGCAACAAGGCAGAATTGTTAGCAAATGATATTGCTTTTTGAAACGGGCACGCGCTCCTGGCTGAGAGGTTCTCCGAAGAGGTTCTGTGTAGGCTGATCACTTTCGATCAGAAGCGCGCGCTTCCCTGGCGGCATTTTATTATTGCCCTGCCTGCTGGCGGCTCAAAAACGCGCGAGGTGCGGCCGTAGAGGCGGGATGCCGCCCCCGGGCGGCCACTTTCCACCCGCAGGCAGGAAATCGCTTTCTTCATTCGCGGGATGCACGCAAACGCAATGAAATGTCGTTCAAAGGCGTCCCCTGGCCGCCTGACGCCACAGCTCCGCCGTCTCGGTTACATTGCTCGCCGACGCTCTGACTGTTAGCCTTGCCGCAAACTCGGCCACGACGACTGCAAGAGGTGGTATGAATCCCACCTGCATCCGGCTCATGCGGCTTTGGCGTCACTCAACCACCAAAAGACCAAAGCCGCCCCAGCCTATGCCGGAGAAACAACTTCGGCGCCCCATACTTCGCCTGGAGGAAGCGGCGTAACCTCTCGACAAATGGGTTCATCGCGTGACCAGTTGCGTCCTGAATGAAAGCGTGTCAGGGATGCAGGCTGCCACAAAATGATCGAGTTCTGCCCGCAGCTCGGCCCCGGCATCATCGGAACAAAACGACAGGTCTCGGCAAATCATGCGTGAGAAATCCGACGTTTCGGCTGGAAAGGTTTTTCCACAGCGAATAACTGCGCCGCACTGCCCGCGCGGTGGCTTTCCCTGAGCAACACGTGTGCCTCAAACGATGCCCGAAGGGCACCGGTTAGACTGAATGACGAAATCACTTCCGCCGTAAGAAGTTCGGTAACACTTTTCCCGGAATTCCCGCGTCCCGATGATCGAACCGACCGCGCCTTGCCGGCAAAAGCGCGGACTCTTCTCAACAGATGCGCAGAGGAACCTCCACAAAAAACTCGTCGCTTTCTCGCTTGGTCGGCTGGAGGAGAGTCTTCAGGTCAACAGAGACATTGACGGCGAGAACCATCACCAAAGAGACAGACCGGCGGTAGCGCTTTGAACAGCGAAGCTCGTAGTCCACGAGCGATTCGAGGGCGAGATGTCCGCATGACATCAGCAAGACTCTCTTTTCCGTTCTGAGATGGTCGCTACCTCAACTCGCACGTTGCCTGCGGGTCCGCTTTAGCTCCGCACAGCTCCGCCCCGTCAGTTACATCGGCAAGGATGCAACCTACGAGTGCAGCTCTGCCCTTTTTGTATCGCCGCCGAGGCGAGCGGCGCCGCCTATCCACATCCCTTGGGGGGACCGTCCCTGCCCGCGTCGAGCTTCAACCAGAATGTCTATGTCGAAGGCCTTCTCTTGCCGGCGCCGCCTGGCCGCCTTTCGTGGCCCATAACGGCAGCGAAAAAAAGCCCTCTCTCACGGGGGAAAACTCCCGCAAGGAGGGCAATCATGGCCCCGCCGGAGCAGCATCAGTCTTGGGCGCTCCCCGGCTCCGATGATATATGTATGAAAGAGCTCGCCTGGGAGGCGGCATTGGCCCCGCCGCCAGAATAACAGTCATGGTTACTCTTTAGGCACTTCGCAGACCAGCCCTCCCACTATCAATCTCCAATTGCGCTTCCAAAAACCCTAAGAAAGGGCTCTTCATTCCGTCGCGACTGCCAGGCCTAACCAGAGCTTCAAACGCGCCGCGCCTTGAGCGGGCGACACGTCTCCTTCGGCGTCGCCTTCATGGCCTTCGGCCCTCGGGCGGCTTGCCATGCGGAGCTGGTCTGCTCATAATCTCGCACGTCGCGATGATCGCTTTCGCCGTGTCTTCTATTTTTCTCCTCTGCCTGCGGCTCTCCTCCTGAATCCGCTGAAAAGCCTCACCTTCCGGTATCCCAAGATAAGCGGCCAGAATCTCTTTCGCTTTTTCAATGAACTTGCGGCTTTCAAGCTCCCTCTCCAGATGCTCGGCCTTCTTTCGGAGCTCCTGCTGCTCTTTGAACCTGGCCACGGCGAGGTCCATTGCCGCCGCGAGTTGGTTCATACCGATGGGCTTAAGGAGATAGGCAAATGCTCCTGATTCTGCCGCTTCCTTTATGAGCTTGTGCTCCGTGAACGCAGTCAGCATCAGCATAGGCACGGGGCATTTCTGCCCGATTCTGCGCGCGGCTTCTAACCCATCAACCTCAGGCATCTTTATATCCAGAATCGCAATGTCCGGGCGTTGGTCTTGGACTAACTGGACAGCTTCCTTCCCATTTCGGGCTGACCCGGCGACCTCGTGGCCAAGGCTCTTCAACATCCGGCGTAACCCAACCTCGACGATGGAATCATCTTCCGCAATCACCACTCTCACCATAGTGCCCTCTTATTGCGGAGAACGCCACGCTGGAGGAAGCATATCTGCGCGACATCAATCATTGCAGGCACCCACAGCGACGACAGGCACACTAACGGCCAGGACGCCAATCCTCCGCTCGTACACCGAGACTTTCAGACGAACCGGGAAATAAAAAGCCCTCCTTCCGCACAACCATGGTGCTCAAGGAGGGCATCTGGGCCCACGAAGACTGGCAATCATGGCCAGTCTTCCAGCAAAATTGCAGTCAGTAATAGAGCGCGCCCGGACCACGCTTGTCAAGAAAAATCTTTCGATTTTTCCGCCCCCGCTGTGACTCCTCTTCACCTGCTCCAGCCCCGAAAATCAGCTCGCAGTGAAAACGCTAAGCCACCGGCTCAGACGCCGCCCACGCTATCGTCGCGGTGGTGCCCTCTTTTCGGCTCAAACTGAGCCTCCCATTCAAGTCCCGCTCGACCAAGCTCTTCACGATCGCCAGACCCGTACCAGCATCGCGCTCAAGGTCGAAATTCTCCGGGATTCCTCTGCCGTTGTCCTTGACCTCGACTTTCGCAAGACCGTTGGCCACGCACGCCTCGATGACGATGGAGCCTTTCTGTTCGGGTTCAAATCCGTGAGCACATGAATTCCAGACCAGCTCGTTGATGGCGATGGCCAGCGAACTCGCCAATGACGCAGAAAGCCTCGCCCCCCGCCCTTTCAGGGTGAACGTTATCTCGTGCTGCTGGCCATGAATTTCCCTGATGCAGCCCTCTATTCGGTCAATGACCTCCGCCAACTCCATTCCCTCCAGCCCGTCCAGGTCCATCTGTTGCTGAATCGCCGCCATGCCGGATATTCTTCGCACGGCGGAGTCAATGGCCGCCTTCCCGTCGCCTGTCCACCGGTCGCTCTGCACGGCGGTTGATAGAAGAGAAGCGACTGCCTGGAGGTTGTTCGTGAGACGATGCCTCGCCTCCCTGACAAGCTTCGTTTTCGCCCGCAAGGATTTCCCAAGTTCGTCTCTCAGCATGGCGTTCTCGATAGCTCCCGCGACCTGCCAACCAAGCATTCTGAGAAATCGCAAGTCAGACGATTCAAAGCCGCCTTGTCGCATGGAAGCCAGCTCAAGCGTCCCCAACGGTCCCTTCTTTGAGGAAAGCGGCACGCCCATAAGCGACCGAAAACCAGCTTCTATCGTCGCGGGCAATACCCAATTCCGTCTTTTAGCCACCCGGACGTCGCTGATCATCAACCCGCGTCTTGATTTTATTACTCGACCTGAGAAACTCCCTTTTAACGCGAACGAGGCAACCTCCTGCATCAATTCTTCCGACGCTCCTCTGTGGGCCAACGGGGAGAAGCTCGCGCCTTTTCCGTCCAGGAGAAAAACTGCACCGGCATCGGCAGAGAATACCTTGACGATAACCTCAATTGCCCGCTGCAAAACCTCTTTGATCGGCATGGGACTGGAAAGCGCGGAAGCGACCTCTCGGAACGCCCGCAGCTCTCGATTATGACGCCGAAGTCGCTCCTCGTTTCTTTTCTTTTCCGAGATGTCAGCGTTGATCCCGATAAAGCCCACCTTCCGCCCGGAGCTGTCCAGAATTGGCCGGACGGAGATGCGCACTGGGATCTTGCTCCCGTCTTTCGTCACGTGTATAAATTCCCCGCAGTACGACCCACCCCGTTCAAGTGCCCCTGCAGCACGGGCCGCCTTCCCTCGCCGATCTTTGGGGACTATCGTCTCGATAACATTCTTCCCCGCCACTTCTTCTTTCTTGAATCCGTAAAGCTCCTCTGCACGGCGATTCCAGGCGAGGATGCTGTAATGGGCATCGGTTACGATTATTGCGTCGTTTGCGTGATCCAGAATCCCAGCCTGCTGAACGATAAGCGATCCCAGTTCTCCTTCGATGGGTTGAGTCAGTGAGTTACCCCTCATAGTCACCTCCTCTGCCCCTATGGTTTGACCTCAGCTAATCCCTAATTCCCCCGGCTTCTGTGCCGAGAAGAGACAAAAACATTAACGCCTTATTTTCCTCAGACTGCCCTGCCTGCCGAAGGACTGACGCCTCTTGCTAAGCCGTAGACCGGATTAAAAGACACCGGTCCGTGCGGAAACGTTCGGCTTTGAGACTCCAGCGGTGTGCAGTCTATCGGAATGACGAACCTGCCCCCCTTGAATACCAGTAACTATTAGAAAAACCGCAGCAAAACTAATAAGGTAGCCAGAAATTGCCACAGTTATGCACAGCTTGTCAACAATTTTATTGACATTTTTCTTCCGCTTGCAGTGCCCTGGGCCTTTGACGAAAACGACGGCCTCCCGCAAAGGGCGCACACTACGAGAGGGTGGCGACGCCGTCAGGAGAGGCGGCATGTCCAGTTCGCCGCTTCCGGAAATTCCGTTTCCATGCCAGGAGAGACTTCTCGCAACGGGCGCACCTCGCCATGCAGCGTGCGGACTCCGGTAGAGACACGCGGTACAGGAGCCTGGCCCTCGGAGCGAGTATCCTCTCGATTGCAGTCAAGCCTCCGTTCCTCACGATAACCTTTACTCGGCCCGCGTCAGGTCCCGGTTGCTGAACGGGAAGAACTCTCCTTCTCGCAATCAAGAATATCAGTACCGCAGCCAGGATTTCGATTGAAAGACCCGTGGTCTTGGAATAGATTACTATTGAGCTTGAGCCTTCACCTTGAGGTGGCTGGTGGGGGCAGGGGCGCACCGGATCAACCTGTGTCCGTCGTCCGGACGCGTGCGGGCCAGTACAGGTCGGAAATAAGACCACGCGGGCGGTCACTCTCAAGTTTCCCTGCAGGTTGAGGAAAAGGAAATGGAGAAGACACGTCTGAGCGAAGAAAAAATCCGGGAGGTTGTCCGCAGAATCGTGGAAGTCGCCCAGCCCGAGAAGATTATTCTCTTCGGCTCCGCGGCTCGTGGGGAAGTGGGACCGAACAGCGACGTTGACGTAATGGTCGTCAAGTCCGGTGTCCACAGGAGGAAGCTGGCGGGCGACATCTACATGAAGCTATACGGAGTGGGGCTCCCCGTGGACGTTGTCGTCGTCACGCCGGATGACATTGAGCGGTACGGCAAATGCCCGGCTTTAGTGATTGAGCCAGCTCTGCGGGAGGGAAAAGTGGTCTATGATGCCGCAGCGGTTTCCGCCAGATGATCCGAGAGAGTGGCTTAATAGAGCGAGAAGCAACCTCTTTCAGGCCAAGAACGACAAGCTGGGCGTCTACTGGGAAGACCTCTGCTTTCAGGCACAGCAGGCTGCGGAGAAGTCTCTGAAAGCCCTTCTGCTCGACCGTGGAGTGTCTTTCCCCTATATTCACAACCTTGCGGTGCTGATGCAACTCCTTGAGAAACAGGGAGAAAGCGTCCCTGCGGAGGTGCGAGAAGCAGCTCGTCTCACTGACTACGCTGTGGAGGCACGCTATCCCGGCCTCGCGGAACCCATGACAAGGAAGGAATATGAAACCGCCGTCGCCCTGGCGGAGAGAGTCTTAAACTGGGTCGAAGGAAAATTGAAAGCCCAGGGAGAAGCATCACCCCCCCAATAGCATCCCATTTGCGTCACGTGTCCGCCCCAACGCGCCTCAAAGCTTCAGGCCGTTTTCTCCGAGCCGGCAAAGCTCAGCGAAAGTAGAACTGATCGAGATTTTTCCGACCGCTCTCGTCCTGCTTGGTCGGCATTCGTCCTTGGACAAACCCCGCGACGGTCCACTTTTTCGCGTGCTCATCCGCTAAAAGGCGTTTCTTCAGCCTTTGCCTGTTGACTCGACCCACGTGACGTTTATGGTGAAGGAGCAAGCTGTCATCCGTCGGGCGAGAGGAGGGTGGTATAGAAAGCCGAATGTGGGAGAAATCGGGTTTTTGGGATTTTCCTCGAGTAAAGAGGCGGAAACGAGAGAAAAGGGACCCTAACAAGGAGAAGCGGCGCATTGGGGGTCACTGAGACCAACTTCGCATAGTCGCAAATGGCGCTTGGGTCGCTGTGAGCTTGTTGGCGGCCGACGAGCGTAACGGAGGGGCCGTGACATCAGCTGCGCGGACAGCGATATTGACCACCCGCCGAAGACGGTGACCCAAAACTACTGTTTGGCCAACTCATGGAAGCACCTCAACTTTATAATAATACCTCTGTGCAGCTACCGAGCTCCAATCAAAAACCGACAGGGAGCTGTCCGAAGGACCAGCGGTTACGGTGCCCCCCAGCACATGCCACGTCTTAAGGTCGCAGCTGAAGTGGCACCTGTAGCTTCTCATGGGAGCCGCCGACCAACGAAGCCCTGTGCCCCACAGTGTATGAGCGATTTCGATGACCCGAAAGACAGACTTCGAGTCGAGAGGATCGGTACCCGCGAACACCTCATCGCCATCGCTTTTTCCGTCGGAATCTGTGTCTCGATTTTGGGGGTTGGTTCCCCGGAGAAACTCCTGCCCATTTGACAACCCATCGGCATCCGCATCGTCTTCGGCCTCCAACCAGAGCATCCCGAACCAGTTTACCTCCCAATAGTCTGGTAGGCCGTCTCGGTCGGCATCAACACACTCGTCGGCGCCAATGTCTATTTCCTCGCCAAATGGCCTCCACTCCCCATCCACGTCGGTATTCGGGGGCGTCACCATCTTGTGAGTTCCAGCATCGACGCAGGGAGAATCGGGTCGAAGGTGATAATCATTATCGGCGTATGTCTTAATATCCCCATCCGGCCCATCGGGGTCAACAAACAGCGGGTTGTCGGCAATGTTGCCCTCACCGCCCGCCGTCCAGCCTTCGATACACGAGTAGCTCGCCTCGCTGCTGTCGGATAGCTGCCCAAAGCCTCGATTTCCCCAGACGATGCAGTTGACGATTATGCCGCGACAATAATCCAGCCCCCCGGCAGAGTATTCCGCTGAGTTGTCGCAGATCGTGTTATTCTGGATCATCCCGCGGCAAGTCTCCAGCCCGCCGCCGTGATGGGCCGAGTTACCCGCGATGATGTTGTTCCGAATCGTCCCGTCGCACATAGATAATCCCCCACCTCCGTCGGTTGCCTCGTTGTCCGTAATCGTGTTGTTTTGGATGGTTCCATCGCAGTCATACAGTCCTCCGCCCCTATGGAAGACGCCCGTAGCGGAGTTCCCGGAGATCGTGTTGTTCTGGATCGTGCCGTGGCAGCAGAGGAGCCCGCCGCCGAAGTCCGCCCGGTTTCCCGAAATAGTATTGTTCTGGATCGCGCCATCGCAGTAAGCCAGCCCGCCGCCGTATCCCCCACCCCATGCCTCGGCTCGATTTCCTGTGATCACATTATTCTGGATTGTTGCGTGAGTATGATCCCATTCGGTCCCACCGCAAATCCCGGCGCCCTGCTCCGCTATGCCGCCCCGAATCGTAAAGCCCGAAAGAACGCACGATTCGTCCTCCATGCCAGAAAACCTCACCACGGGACCATATTCGTTGCCCTCAATGACGGTGCTCGCGACAACTTCGGAATCAAGGGGATCCGTGCTGCGGAGGACAATGTTCTTAGCGTCAAGGTGAATGTCCTCGACATAAGTCCCTTTCGCCACGATCACCGTATCGCCATGGGATGCCGCATCAATGCCCTCCCGGATCGTCTTGAAGGCTCTTCCCCAGGAAGCTCCATCCCCTGATGAGGCGACTGAACCGTCCACATACCAGTGCGGCACGGCCGATGGGTCCGAGCCACGGCGATATTCTTCTATGTTGGGGACTTTGTCTCCGTCAAAGTCGCCATCCCTCCCCTGAGAAAGTTCACCGAAAAACGCCATCTCCCACGCATCCGGCAGCTGGTCGGTGTCGGTGTCCGGGGATTTCGACGTTGCCTCTGGGGTATTTCCATACGCCCCCATGTTGATGCGGCCCCCGTTTGGCTGCGGCTCCAGGAAGAAGGGTGAGGTTGGATCACCTGCGTCTATGCACGGGGACCAGCTTTTCAAGTGGTAGTCCTCGTTTTTCGCATCCACGAAGTAGGGGTAGTAGCTGATGTTTCCCCTGCCGCCGCCTTCCCACCCTTGGATGCAAGAATACATGGGAACGCTGCAACTGCTAAGCTGGGTGGCGCCCCGATTACCCCAAATGATGCAATTGGAGATCGTGCCCTGGCAAACACAGAGCCCGCCGACGCGGCCTTCGCACGCGTTCCCAGAGATTGTGTTGTTAAGGATGGCCCCGTTGCAGTCAAACATCGTTCCACCGGACTCGGCTGAGTTTCCGGCGATAATGTTGTTCCGGATCACGCCCTGGCACCTGGCCAGCCCCGAAGCGTTTAGCGCACTATTGTGCATAATTATATTGTTGGCTATGGTCCCATGACATTGGAAGAGTCCCCCGCCGTAGCCATCCCCGACATTATCACAGATTCTATTCCTGGTGATTACGCCATCACAAAAGGCCAAGCCACCGCCGCCGGCTTCGAAAGCACTCGGGAGAAACCAGGCACTATTTTCGATTATCACATTGTTTTCAATGGTGGCATGCGTGCGGCTGGCATCGGTCCCGCCACAGACTCCGCCGCCATAGCGAGCCTTGCCATTTCGAATCGTGAAGCCGGAGAGGACGCACGCTTCACCCTCTGTGCCGTCAAAAGTGACCACCGAGCCGGATTGCTTTCCGTCAATGATCGTGTTGGCAACGATATCGGGGTTGATGGGATGGGTGCCTGTGAGAACGATATTTTTCCCGTTGAACTTGATGTTCTCGACATAAGTTCCCTGTGCCACGATCACGGTGTCGCCATCCGAGGCAGCGTCAATTCCTTTCTGGATCGATGCAAAAGGACGCTCCTCCGTTCCAGGATTTGCATCGGATCCCGATGGCGGAGGAGCCACGTACCACTTAGCCGCAATCGTCTCTTGGCAAATCGAAACAAAGCATAGGGCTGACACGAAGGAAAGAACGGCCTTCAAGGTCATTGCGTGCCCTCCTCCTCTGATAGTCGTTGGGAATCCTGCTTACTCAACAGCGCCTAATCTATCTTACGCCCGCTCAAGCGGAAGGGCAAGAGCGATGCCCAGAGTTCTTGCTACGATAACGCGCCCGAAATCCTTAGGCAACGGCCAAATTCAAGGACGGCGCGAGCGGCAGCCACCCTCCGCTCTGGGCAACTTGATCAGCCAGCGAGAGAAGCAGACAGGCTCAAACACTGGTCGTCGAGGGCACCCTCGGTCGGTAGCGAGACGTACCCTTTTTGCTATTGAGCATGTCTACAGTCCCGGAACCGAGAAAAACGCAATAGTACTCGACGCACTTGGCGAACCCTCCCTGGCTGTCCACTGGGACTTGCTCCTTCTCCTTGACCGGCCGAAGGTTACGTTCACTGCTCTATCGTTTTGTTTGTTGCCAAGCCGCTGGTCCCGGCATTCTCCTTTCGGCAGCCGTGTGATTTCGCCAGTTGCTTCTCTGTCATGGCGGATTCGTAGGCATTCGCGACCGTTTCATCCGACGGTCTCAAATACGCGCTCGTGGCTTGCAGCGTCCGATGCCCGACCTGCTTCTGGACGATCGCCAACGGCAACCTGTAGACATGGATGTAGTGCATGATATGGCTGTGGCGCAATGAATGAATCGTCAGTTGGTGAAGTTTCCGTCCTTTTGTATCCACGCCATAGTCGCGATCGAGACCTGCTTTCTGGACGTACTGCTGAAAAATCTGTCTCAGGCGGTTCTCGGAGAAATGAACGTTCTTCTTGCCTGTCGGCTTGAAGAGGTAGTCGTCGGGCCTTTTCACCCGCTCATCTCGCTTCCCAACTCTCCCCTCTGCCTTCAACGTGCTCACGATTTCGTTCATCAGCCCTCGCCGCAGAAAGCTTGTTCTCTTCCTCCGGGTTTTCGTGTTTTCAGCTGGAAAGAAAACAGTGCTCCTTCTGAAGTTCAGGTGCTTGAGCTGAATCCTCACAAACTCACCGCCTCGGCACCCAAGCTCGTAAACCATCTGCAGCATGAGCTTGTGCCTGTAGTTGTCAATGCAGTCGAGGAGTTTCTGCCATTCCTCAAGAGTCAGATACCGAATGGTCTCGCCAAATCGCTCGTATTTTCGGGAGGATTTCACATTTGCTTTTTTCTGCCTTCTGAAAGGCTTTTCCAGGCTGGAAACACCTGCTTTTTGCTTCATTTTCTGAACATTCGGTCTCAAATGTGAAATCAGCCGGGTTTTTAAGCCTTTCGACTCTGCCCCAAAAAGTGAGAGTTCCGCGGTCTGCTGACCGAAACATTTATAAACTCCAGAATCTTCTTACGCGTAAGAGCGGCTACCTCTCGTCGAGGCGTCCTGTCTGCGACCGCGAGGACTTCCCTGACTGCGTTCCTCAAAGGCTCAAAGAAGGAAAGCTTGCGAGATTAAGCTGCCAAAAGGAAACAAGCTTTTCCTGTCTGGAAAACGCGGAATTTCCTTGAATCGCTGGCAAAATGAGCCTGCCTCAATCCGAGCCAGAGCTCCCCATCCTCGCCCTCTCCTTCTTCTCACGACCCCCGGCTCTCTTCCCTCTTGTTGTGTTGTTCGTTCCCTGCCGTTGGCATGCGCCCCCGTCGAGAATCAGGGCTGATTCTCTCTTTTCAAGTCGTTCGGAGAAGGCTCTCGAGGTGGCTCGAAAAGGCTTCGCCTTTGGGCCTTCTCCTCACTCCAAGCAAGACGAATCAGGCGAAAGGTTTTTAAACCCCTACCACTACGTCTATCGAAACGAATTGGTATATCCAATCGATAGGAGGAAAAACCGGAAAATGTCCAAACCAGAAAAAGTTTTCAAAATAGGAGCTGTCAGAGCATCCATCTTCCGCAATGCAATCGAGCGACAGGGCAAGCAGGTGATGTTGCCCAAGGTGATTTTGGAAGTTAGATACCGCGACAAGTCTGGAACATGGAAAGGAACAAATAGCCTGAGCCTGAATGAAGTCCCCAAGGCCGTCCTTGCCTTGCAGAAGGCGTTCGAGTACCTGAGCGAGAAGAAAGAGCCCAACCCACGCGAAACCCAGGCACCTCAAGATGTCGAAGACGATCACTATGACTGGAGCACCGGAAAGTTCAGATAGTTGCTGACGAATCTTACCGAGAACGGAGGATCGAAATAATCAGCAGAGTCTCGCCCATCTCGCCCTGAGAAAACCATGCCTTCGTGGCCTCCCCGCTCCCCTTCCCCAAAGCTTCCTTCCGCCATTGCCCACCAGTTCTTGACCTGGCTCTTCCCATTCTCTCTTTGCTTGCTCATCACCAAAGTCTAACTCTCTCTTCTCCCTCTTTCCCAATAGGCAAACCTTCCCTGATTCACCACCCGAACACAGTCCGGAAGTCATGCCCTAAGAACCCTGGCTTCCGGCTTTTTTGTCACTTCAAGCAACCAGAAAGGAGGTGATTGAAGATGTACTCGCCAAAAGTAAGCGAAGAACTCATTCCGGAGCTCTTCCACATCAGAAAGGAAGCAGGAAAGCCAATGACCAAGGTAGTTGATTCCATGATCAGAGAAGGAATCCGACGATGGAAACGAGGAAAAGAAAGGAACAACAACCATGAAAATAACACTCTCAACAGCTCGGCAAGTCCTGAGAGAAGCGCTGGGCTTTGAATCTTTCACAGCGGGCTTCATCAGGAGTATTGAAGAGGCCGAATGGTGTCCAACCGCAGCTATCAACAAGGATGGAGTTCTCGTCTACAACCGTGAATTCGTCGCAAAGAGCATTGCATCCCGCGAGGACCTGTTCAGTCTGATCTTCCACGAGCTCCTCCACATCGTTTTCCAGTCGTTCATATACGACTGCGGTCCTGTCGAGAACCTTGCGGCTGATGCCATCATCAACGCGGTCATCAGCCAGCTCTATTCGGCAGAATCAGGAGGAGGGAAACTCTTCATCAAGCTCTATCGTAAGGAGGGCGTCGAGGGATTGCTCAGGCCGAGAAGCAGTTTGCAGAATTCCCGGTTTGAAAGGCTCTATCAGGCCCTCTACACATCGTGGAGACGAGAAAGCCTGACCACGGGGGAGATGATCCAGACTCTCAAAATTCTGCTTCACGATGAGATGGTCAGCATCTTGCTCCTCGGCGGCCATTTCCTCAAAGGTGAAGCCAAACAGGGAACCCAGGTCCCCGAGCCGCTCGACAGAGAAACAGCCGCGAGAATCGCCGAGGACATCAAGAAGGACATCGCAGGAGGCAGAAGAGCAGGTTACTACCCAACCATCTCAGAGCTTTTGATGGAAGCGTTGGAGTCGAAGCTCTCAATCAGAAGAAGCCTCTTGCTCGGCTACGCAACAGACAGGAAGATTGACCGGTTCAAAGAGGAGTTCAGGGAAAGGCACAGCATCGTCTCACCGATTCCCCTCTATCCTTCCAAGAAAGACCTCGTTCTCCTCGCATCGGGTCTCCTGCCCCTTTACTTCCACAATAGGCTGAACAGGCCGAAATGGAAGAAGAAGGGCATTGCCATCTACCTCGATGTCTCAGGAAGCGTCAATGACCACTTGCCCGAAATCCTCGGCATCCTCCGCCGCCTTCAGAACGAGATCACGAGCATCTATCAGTTCTCAAACCGGGTGGTCGAGACTTCGATGCGAGAGCTGACCCGAGGCAGGATCGCGACAACCTATGGCACCTCCTTCGACGCAGTGGCCAAGTCTATCCTCGACAACGCCTACGAAAAGGCCGTGGTGATAACAGACGGCTACTCAAGCATCGAGAGTGAGCTGCAGAAACAGATGAAAGGCAAAGGAGTGAGAATCCTGACCATTCTGTTCGGAGGGGCAAGCGAGAAGAATGACTTCGCTCAGTTTGGAGAGGTGATTCATCTGAAGAACGCCGTGGGTTAGTCAGCGAACGTCTGGCGACGCCACGTTAGGGGTCACTGGAGTCTTAAACAAAGGGCAAAAGCAAAGGTCACGGAGGCGCTCTCGATCGCTACCGCGGGTCAAGTGTTGCGCAGGTGGCGTCCTCCGTGACATCCTCGGGGACCGCTGGCCCCGCGGTGCGCCCCCCGGCACTGTTCACGCGCGGCTATCGGGCGGGGGCTGAATGCGATTGTTCGGCAGTTGCCTTTGTCCTTCGACTTACGACCTTGGCTAGTGCCCTCTCGCGTTCCTCAGGGGCGATCTCGTAGAGGTTATGGTGGCACTGGTTGCAGGTGTCTGAACCACGCTGCCACTCCGCGGCACACTTAGGGCATTTGTGCCAGGAGTGCGAGCAGACGAGGCACTGCCGGGCCCTTTCATACAACTCGCTTTGGCAGGCAGGACAGAATCCCAATCGGCTTCTGGCTGGATCCGAAACGCCGTGCAGCAGATCGTCGATGCGTTTATCTTCTGCCCGGGCTCTTTCCTCCCTTTCCGCTTTATGTTGCTTTTCAAGTTCCTCCTCCGTGAGCGGCGGATATCCGAAAGCCCGAATCCAAGCCGCATCGATATCTGCTTGGCTTGGGATCCTTCTCCAGAACTCCCACGGTCGCCGAAAAGGTAATGCCGATGGACTCGCGTCGAAACAATGTTCACAGACAAGGTCTGGAGAGCGCGACACGTCGGCCAGTACATCCGCAGAATCACCGATGCCAATGCCGAATCCGGTGATCGCTGGCTTGCACAAATAGCCTTGGCCCCGACGAATGGTCGAATTGCATTTGTCGCACACCGCATCCTTTTTCTCGGGGCGCAGATCCCAGAACTTGCGGGCCAGTTTGTGCGCACTTGATTTGCGCTTTCCCATGATTATCTCCTTTCTCTGCCGAACAATCGCTATGCGATTTCTTCACCACACCTTTCGGCCGCGAATTCGCGGTATAAGACCCTCGATTCGGAATGGCCCTGATTCGGATGACTCCACGGCCATATTGCCGCTCGGTCGCAGTCAGCTCGGTCGTCAGTATGTCCCGAAAAAACCTTTGACTGCCTCTTGCCAAAACACCGCGTCCCCTTATCCAGTGTTGATTATGCCGAGCCGCGAGAACGTGTCAAGCCCAAGTTGACCCAATTAGCGCCTTGCCCACATCCGCGCCTACCCGATAACGGGAAGGCCCCCGAGAGCGTTCCGCCAACCTACACGCTTGATCCCTGCCACACCGCCACACGTGGCATGTCCCGTGTGCGTGTCCTGCTCACTTAGCCAATCCAAAACCAAAGTCAGTCGGGGGAAGCGTCTCGCCCACGCGGGATGCCTCCCCCTCTTTTTTTCACAACAAACCAAAGAAAGGAACAGAAACATGAAGATCCTCGAAATGCTCGGAATCTATGGATGGAAAACCGAAACCGAGAACCTCTTGCTCGCATCGCTTCTGACAGGAGACCCTGTGCTTCTCGTCGGAAGACACGGATGCGCCAAGACCCACGTTGCCTGCAAGGTTGCCGAAGCCCTGGGCAAGAGCTTCGTGGCATACGACGCATCGAAAACGCTTTTCGACGACGTGCTCGGCTACCCGGACATCGAGAAGATGAAGCAGGGCAGAATCGAGTACCTGCCTTCGAAAGTCACGGTCTGGGACAAGGAGATGATTCTGATTGACGAGTTGAACCGCGCCCTTCCTGAGATGCAGGCGAAGTATCTCGAGCTGATCCGAAGCCGCAAGATCATGGGTTTCCCGACGAGAGTGAAATGGGTTCTATCTGCCATGAACCCGGTCAGCTATTCGGGCACACAGCAACTTGATGAAGCGCTGATTGGGCGGTTCGCAACGTTCATCTACCCACCAGATGTTCTTGAGATGGAGGAAGCCGACAGGATCAGAGTCACGAGTCAAATCAATGGAGATGACTGCCCGGCAATTGCCGAGTGGCTCAACAGTCACGGCGACACTCCCCCGTCCCTGAAGACAGTGTCGGACGAGCAGACTCGGGAGGCTGGCAAGGTCATTGAGGCAATCCTGAAGACGGCGGCAAGGCATTTCCGCAAGCTTCGAGATGCCATGCTCACTCTTGCTGAGTTCCTCTCTCGGTTTGCGGATCTTCTCCTCAAGGAAACGAAAGGAGAAATCTCTCTTGACGGGAGAAGGCTCGGCTTCCTGCATAGAAACATTCTTGCCAACCGAGCTGTGCAGCTCGCGAAAGCTGAACTCTGCTCGGCAGAGGATGGGGCACAACTCACCAGCTTCGCCCAATCCGCCCGATATGTCCTTCAGCACAGCATACCTGTTGGTCTGAATGACGAGTCTGTCAATCGTGAGGAAGCTTATCACAAAATGGAAATCTGTTTCGACCTTTTGTCAGCCTACTTTGACGAGAACGCTGAGATAACGAAAGTCCAGACCATTTACGAGCTTTTCACGACGAAGAATCTGATGAGGGAAGCAGAGATTCTGCTGAAAGAGGACCTCGGCGAACTGGCGGAGTCGAAGGCGTGGAACGACATGATGGAGTCAGAGGACGACATAACGCTTTTGGCCTACACGGCATTGCAGGTCGAGGCGAAGAAGCCAGGAACGATTCCAAAAGAAGTCATCGAAGCTCTCAGCAGGAAGATTGACCCGGAGAAGCTCTCTACAAAGTCCATTCCCAAACTCCGAGGTGAGTCTGTCGAGCACATTGAAGAGGTCGAAAGGCTTCTCGACAGAGATTCTGACCTTGCTCGCCTCATCGCCCACAATAGGGTTGCTCGTCTCGTCGAAGGAAGCGTCACTCCTGAGTCCATCAGGCGAACCGATGAGGAGATCGAAGAGGACATTCGCGTGTTCGAGGAGCTTACCAGCACGAAGTAACAGAAAAGGCAAACCAACACAGGCAGAGCGGCCGATGTCCGAGAGGGCAGAAGCCGCTCTTCCTATTCTTGAGAAAGGAGAAGCGGATGAAAACTTACAGGTTCTGGTTTCAGAAGGACAGAGAGTTTCCGAAGTTCCTGAGGCTCAGATGTGAGAAGGCAGAAGTCTGCTTGAGAGACGTTCTGACAAAAGGGGTCCATCTGCTCGAGATGACGACGGACGTTTACTATCGCGACATCTGCATGCTTCCTCAAAGGCTGGTCAAGGAAGTGAACGAAAAGAAGCACCTTGTCAGAGAACTTGCTGAGCTTGGCTATTGCCCTGAGGTTGCTGTCCCCGCAGATTTCTATTATGAGGAATCAAAGCTCGAGCACACGCTGAGAACCATGACCGAGCAAGTATTCTATGTTGAGCAGTTAAGTTATGCAGAGCTGGTGGAAATTGCGACAAAAGCCCTTGCAAAGAAATGGGATGACAAGCTCGCCAGGCTAATGCTCCAGAGCGTCCGAGTTGATTTCAACAGCATCCGGGAGTTCCTCAAAAGCAAGAATAAGAAAGTCAAGCTATCGGGTTACAGCGACCTAGACAGATACCGGCTCGGTGAGATTGTTTCGCCGAAGGATTTCGCCAACCACGAGAGAGCTGTCATCAGCCATGCCCTGCCGACGACAAACTTCAGGTCCACGTCGTTCCTCTCCGCCATAACGACCGCCGACGGCAGAGGCCTTCTCTCCCTTGTCCCGGAGGTAAAGCACTTTGAGGTCATCTGGAGGGAATGGCCTTTCCGGAGAGGAATTGCCTTGCTCGAGAACGACGTGAAGTACAACTGCACTCTCGCCGGAGAGCTCATCCGCTTTGTGCCCAGTCTTCCCGCAAAGCAGGACGTGAGGGAGGCAGCAAGAGCAATCGCGCAAAGGTGGAGAGAGGGCGAGGGCAACTTCTGCTTCTCTACTTCCATTGAGAAAGTCGAGGAGATGCTCGAAGATGAGAAATGCCAGATTTACTTCTCCTCGACCAATTACATGGATGGCATCAAACCTTTTGAATCAGAAGGAGAGATTGGCGAGAAACACATCCCCTCTTTCCGTATCGGCGAAATCGTCATCCAGCAGCTCTCCAATGAGTCGCTGAAGGAAGTCCTGCGGAGATACGGGAAGTCAATGACAGGCAAGAAAGAGGAACTGCTCGAGAAAGTGGCTGACGTGCTCCGCGAGCGCTACAAACAGATGTTGCCATTCCTCGACGAGAATTTCAGAAAGCAGAAGTACATCCGTGTTCTCCGGACGCCCAATCCAACTCTCTTCCCCCTCATGCAGGACGCCAACATCGTGGACCGAACCGTTCTTGCCATGTACATTATCAAGCACCTTCGAGGAAACGCCATCCTCGACGCCAGCCATGAGAACGACACCTACGACCTCGAAGACCTCGCCAGAGCATTGCTGCTTGGTGATGTCACACTCACCGGCAACTTCGTGGCAGTCGAGTAACTCCGCCCATGAAACCTGTCAAGCCGGCCAACAGCCAGTCCTAACCAGGTGCGTCTCAGAAAACCCGTCTGGCACCCGGGGCACAGCCCTCTTGACTATCCCAAAAGCCTTAAACGAAAAGAAGGGGGCTGGCCACCCAAGCCGGCCTCCTTCTCTCCCGCCTCCTTCATCACGCCACACCGGTTTGTCTGGGAAATCTCCGACAGCGGCTTTCCTTCCATCCTGTTTCTTATCTTCCTCGGCTTCTGACGCGACCTTCCTCTCGATTCGCTGAGCGCCCTCTTGCTTCTTCCGCCACCCTTCCTCTCATCACCTCAAAGAAATCTTCAATCCGTTTCTCCAAAATCCCGTAAACGCTGGACAAAAGATAGCCCTTCCAGTCCCTGGTAAAGTCCTGCGGATACACCGGAATGACATCGAGCCGGTTCGCCTCATAAACCTTCAGCTTCTGCTGTGCTCTTCTTTCATAATCCTCTGACCCGCCAATCCCGAAATACTCGACCAAGATGCTTCCATAATCAACCAGCGTAAAGTCCGGATACCATATCTTCGTCTTCCCCGCATCCACAACTGCCAGCGGCTTCTCGTATTCGAACGGTATTCCGAGCCGGTTGAGAAAGCCCGCTATCCGTCTTTCCCCTTCTGATTTGTAGTTCCCATCCCCCGAACCATAGACAGCTTCGGGCACCCCCTTGAAACGGTTTCTCATTGCGAGCCGTAAGGGAAATAGGGTTTTTAAGCTTTGTTGTCCTTCCCTTTTTCATTCACACGGCTGCGACGGAGAACAGCCGTCTGCTTCTTGGGGGTGCAAGGCGGCTTTCGCGTTATGAATTAGATGATAAAGGGCTGTGAGCCTGTGCGTCTTGCCACCGCCGAACTGGGTGATAAGAGCCAACACCGGCGCCGTGGTTTGCGTCTCCCCCCGCGAGACGCCGAAGCACCGACCCCATGTGTTCCTTCAACGCTCGCGTGAAACACGTCCGGTTGAAGAATTGCGCAGGGTCTCGATGATCCTCGGGTGCCGTCTTATCCACAACTTGCTCCAGGGCAATCGCAAACTCGCTCGGGTCAAAAGACCGCCCCTCACGCACTTCTTCCCGGGGCGTTGCCACTCTATGCCAGGCTTGCATAGACAGTCTCCCCTCAAGACGTTATGGGGACACTTTCTTGGGCACCAAATCTTTAAGCTCAATCACAGGAGAATCCGGCGTGTCGAAAAGCCGGCTCGCGCCAAGAACCTCGAGCCCCACAAGCTTCTCTCCAGCCGCAAAGTCCAGCGCAATATCATCTGTCAGTCGCACAACGCGGCACTCGTACTCGCCCTCCAGCAGCCGGATATACAGCGCATCCGCCTCTTTATCGTATGTTATCTTCATCGCTCTTCTCCTTCCTGGAAATAGGACGTATAGACCGTCACCACAACAATCCGATTCTCCTCCTCGTCAATAATCAGAACCACCTGCTGCACGCCATAGTATCGTCCGTCCCACACCCGCCTGAACCCGGCATTCAACCGGCAGAGAAAAAGGCCTCTTTGAATCGGTTCCCGTTCGCCCACGCGGATGGCTTCTCGCACATCCTCCTCGCGAGCGCCTCGCTCCCTCATCCGCCGAAGCGCGTGGTCAGTGAAGACGATTGGCTTGGACGTTTGTTCTTCGTTCGTCATCTCGCTCGTGCAGCCTTCTGCTGCTGAAGTCAATGATGAATCTCCTCGTCCTTCCGTGGTTCTACGTCCCCCTGTTGGGTTCCCGCTACGGGGTTCAACTCTACGCGGCGCTCATAAGGAAGAGAATCGGCAGACCCATGAGGTTGACCGCCGGCTTCGCCAAGCTGTGCAGACGCTCACTCACAGGCGCCTTGCCCTATTGAGCCTCAAGCACGCCCGCCTTCGGCTGTTGGTACCCCTGGCGACGGAGTCTTATGCGCCGGTTCCCGAACGGCAGGCCTAATAAAGCACGTCAAAATTATACCCTTTTTCAATAACGCGGGTTGTATCACAGCAGAATTTGGTTGGCTTGAGTCGGAGGGAGAGTTCCTTGTGATTGTGCGTGAGACTCCGAGATAGCATCCGCGGTACGCCGTGTACCCACCCCTCGTGTATCCAGTTTGTATCGAAAAAGGTGGTCAAACCTGGCAAAAATCAGGTGTTCGATGACAATTATTTTCAGGCAGTTACCGACGAGAAAAGGGGGAAATCGAACAACGATTTCCGGAGTCATAATCCTTGTGTCCGGGGGCCGAATCCCTGCGCCGCTACCTATTACTCCTTCCGGCGAAGTAACCCATGATGCCTATATCTGTCTCCTTTGGTCTTCTTGTGCGTCGGACGCGCCGGCAATGGCGCCCAGGTCAATCGCGAAAACTGACTCCGTCAACTGCCCCGCTTCGCCGTCAGGGTGTAATCGAACGACATCTGTCCAGGAGACGCAAAACGTGCGTGCTCATGGTCCCTCCTCCAGTACGCCGAGTGTGGACTCAGCCCAAGTCCGCACTTGCCGAACACAATCCAGCGCCCATTCCCGATCAAGCCTTTTCGGCTCCTCCGCATCTAAAGGCGGCTGGTCGTAACGGAGTTCAACAGCATAAGGCGTCAGCCCCGACAATTCCTCGGCTACAGGCGGCATCGGAATGCCGTGCTCGTCCAGCAAATCCACCAGGTTCGCCAGGTCGTGCCTACGACCGTATCGGATCGAACGGCTCGTCAGGACCGCTTTTAGCAACTTCTCCACAGCCTGCTGCGCGTGAAAACCGATCACCGCATCTGGTGCGTCAACGTCGCCGATCAGCCGTTCCAGCACGTACTGATCCTCCGCCGACTTCTGGAGCAATAGCTTGGCGTGCTCACGCGACCTGTTCATATACCTTGCCCTCCGTGGCGGCTTCGTGAATCACCGTGTTCGGCGTATCGCGCCATTCCTCGAACGCCTCAGCGCTCGTTACGAGCACATCCACCGGAATCCGCAGCGGCCGCAAGACCTCACGCAATCGGACCATCTCCGCATGGCGGTCTTTCACTTCCGGCTCAACAACCAGGAAATCCATGTCGCTGTCTGGGTCCGCTTCGTTCCGCGCATACGATCCAAAGAGAATAACCTTTGAACCCGGCGCCGCCTCCAGGAGCAGTTGTGCTGCCTTTTCAGCAATCTCAACGTCCACCATGTCGCCTTTCCTTGCATCCAAGCCATTTGTTTAATTTCTTGCCCAGATAGTGTACTCCCTTCAACAGAGCCCTGCCACGAATCTTAGTCTCATCCGCGAAAGAGATCTTGCTCAGCCAGCGGTCGCCATTTTTGCATGAGTTTTTCCAGGGCGGCCTGTTCGCTTGCGGTTGTCGAAATCATTCTCTCGGCTTCCACCCGGCCTTTTCCGCTCAGTGCAGCTCCTTCCAGCGCCTGGGCGACAAGGCGAAGATGCCCGGACCTCCCACCGAGCGAGACGTCAAGAAACTCGCCCAAACCCATCGGCTGATACTCCATCAACCACAATGCTCGATGAAGAACATCAATCAGCGGCGCCGGCGTCCCGCCTTCGGACGGCAGACCCAGCTTCTCATCGTTCCCTCGCTCTGTGAAGTCGCGGAGGCGATACTTGTCTTTTTGGTGAGGGAGGCTGCGCATGCCGGAAAGACTGACTGCAAATTGCCGGTCGTGGGCGTAGGCAAGACGGATTCGGGCGGATTCAATCACAAGCCGAAACTTCTCGGGGTCAGCGGGGCAGATTCTTGATGGTCGAGCCGCCGCCGCGCCAGCCAAAGAGGCTGCTTCCTCGGCAGAGATTACGGGCTCCTCCAGACTCCCGTCGGGAAGTCTCACTCGGCATTCGTAGCCATTTCCCAACGGCCGAACCCCCTCAAGAAGAACGGGGACATCGAAGTGCCCTGGAAGGGAAACTCGCCGCCCAATTGGAAAGGCGATGTTTTGGTCGCTCACAGTTCTGTCTCCCGTTACACGACAAACCACCTACCCGCACCTCACCAATGCTCGCTCCCCGATCCCGGAAACAACCCGAGCGGGCACTCTGGATTCAAGCGTGGGTATTCGTCTTTTCGAACCGCGAGACGCAACCCCGGTAATCGGTCTTTGGACTACCTTGTCTCGACAGACCAACATATTACGCTTTGGGGATAGCCCGTGTCAACTTCTCTTGCCGCTAAGCCTGCAGCCAGCCTGTGCATCGAACAAGGGCCGTCGTGCCTGTTAGCGCCGCGGGCGCATTCCGGGACTTCCTCCGGCTCGGAAAGTGCTCCTGCGCGGGCTGGAAAAGGCGCTCGCCGCAGATCGTTTGTAGCGCGCGAGCACCGGTCTCGTGCCCTGCGGAGCATCGTGTATCCACCCCTCGTGTATCCAGTTTGTATCCAAAAAGGTGGCCAAACCTGGCAAAAATCAGGTGTTCGATGACAATTATTTTCAGGCAGTTACCGACGAGAGAAGGGGGAAATCGAACAACAATTTGCGGAATCATAATCCTTGTGTCCGGGGTTCGAGTCCCTCCGCCGCTACCTGTTACTCCTTCCAGCCAAGTAAGCATGATGCCTATATCTGTCTCTTTTGGTCTTTTTGTGCGTCGGAGGCAGCAGCAATCTCGCTGTTGTATCGCTCCGATATGGCTCAAATGCGAGGAAAAACGTGAAGCGGCTCCTCTGGAACTGCTTGGGCCAGGATGGCACAGCCCGCGCTGGAGAGTTTTCTCCCCGCAGCTTTTGACGCGTGAGAAGGGGGATGCGGCAAAAGGGCCGTCCGCTCAAACGACGCGGTCGGCGAGAAGCGCTGCTCCCAGGCAGCGCTCTGGGATCGAGTTCCGCGGCGCGTTAACTCCGATAGGGACCCACAGCGGGTGGCTTTCCAGCTTCATCGTCATTTTTTCGAGGAGCGCTGAAATATGGTGAGCGAGCCTGAGGAATCTCCCCGCGAGATGGTGGAACCAGGTCTGCCAGCTCAAAAGGCCGTTCCGGAATCACCGCTTGTAGGAAGCTGAATCCGCGTTTTGCCCCCGAAGAGCACACGAGGCACAGAGAAAAAGGAGGCTTCTTTTAGTCGCATTCTTCTTAATGTATCAGGCCCAAAAGCCAGTGTTGTAGCCGAACACCGGTCGTGTTTCTTAGCATGAGGGTCCTCAGACCCCGCTTGAGGGCACGTGACACCAACGCCGATACTCCGTCCCCGCTCGCCGTCGCGCGCACCCCGCCCTTCTGCACTTTGCGTCGGCGTCTCGCGCGGCATCCACCAACAGTCCTTCGCCACTTGGCCACGGCCCCTCCGTCGCGCTCCAGCGACGGGCTCCGCGGTCATCACGCGGCTCTCGCCCGGCCTTTCAGCGTTCCTCAAAGGAGTACGGTTTTCCCCGGGATGAAGACCGGGTAAATTCCGTTGGCGCCAGGCTTAACGGGCGGTTCCATGTCAACACGGCATTCCTCGGGTTTTGGCGGATAGTAGAAGTCGGACTGGGAAACCTGCTCCCAGGTGACTTCTTTGCCGGTATAGCAGCTAATTTGTCCCATAATCGCGATCAGGGTGCTGCGGGCCATGTAGTCGCCGTTATTGATTGGCTTGCCGGAGCGGATCGCTGAGAAAAGCTCCTGATGCTCGATCTTGTAAGGGTTATCTCCCTCGGGGGGGCCGCTGTACTGCCAGTTGGTTTGGCCTTCGATGCGCATGCTCAATAGGTCACAGCGCCCTTTCGAGCCGAGCATGATGCTGGAGACTTCGTTGTAGCAGTGGTCCTGGGTGCGGCAGAAGGCGTAGAGTTTTACCCCATTGGCGTACTGATAGACCACGGAATGGTGGTCAAAGACGTTGCCGTAGATTTCGTCGAACATGGAGGAGCGACCAGCCAGGCCATGGGCTTTCACTGGCGCCTGTTCGCGCATGGCCCAGGTCGAACGGTCGAGGTTGTGCACCAGCGACTGGGGCACGTCATCGCCAGAGAGCCAGTTGAAGTGGTATTGGTTACTGCACTGGTATTCGACTTCGTTCAGGCCGGGTTTGCGCGGATATAACCCGTAAGGCGCACGGAGAAAATTCTCCTCGATGGCCACGATTTCGCCGATTGCTCCGTCGTGGACTCGCTTGATGGTTTCCCGATAGCCGGGATGATACCGGCTCTGCAACCCGGAAACCACGCAGAGCTTCTTCTGTTTGGCCAACTCGCACGCGGCGACGACCATCTTGATGCCGGCGGGGTCAATGGCGTGCGGTTTCTCCACGAAGACGTGTTTGCCTGCCTCGATAGCCGCCTTCATGTGGAAGGGGTGGAACTTCGCCGCGTTGGCAATGAGCACCACGTCCGAGCTTTCGATCACTTGCTTGTAGGCATCAAAGCCAGCAAAGCAGTGGTCGTCGTCCACCTCTACCTGCTGCGGTTTCTGGCCCTTGAGATGCTTCCGTTTTTCCTGGACACGCTCCATGAACAGGTCTGCCATTGCCACCAGCCGCACGCCCGGGTTTGCATCCATGGCGTCCATGGCCGCCCCTGCCCCGCGGCCGCCACAGCCAATCACGCCGACCCGGATGGTGTCGCTGCCCGCCGCATGTGCGAAGCGATTCATATCGAGGCCCCCGAGCGCCAGCGCCGTCGCCACCGTCGCCGAAGTCTTCAAAAAATCTCGGCGAGAAGTCTCATGTTTCAACGATTGTTCTTTCATAGTCTTTGGCTCCTTTTGTACATTGCTTTTCGGGTTCTTCTCTTTTCCTTTTTCTGGAGTTCGCTCGCCTTCTATGATCGGCACTTCCCCGGGTGTGTTGCGCACCCACGCCAGCGATTTTTCAATCATCCGTGCGGCTTGGCCTCGCCACCCCATGCTCGGGTTAGCCTGGAGGGCTCGCTCCCAGAGCAATCCCGGGCATTCGCGGATGTTGCCGGCGTTTACGCCGTCCCGCAAGGCGGGATGACTCGGGGCGATCCCCCTTTCGCCGCTTGCCCGTTGTTACCGGGACGACTCTGCCCGGCCCACGCCTTCTAAGAAAGCCCGTTCTTTTCTGTTACTCTCGATGAGAGTATTCGCATTCTTTGCTCATTTGTCAACGACGTACTGAGTGGACTCGCGCTTGTTCGCCGACTTCGGTTGTTCAGGACAATCCGCCTGGGGCCTTTCTTATCTCGGCATCATAGCTCCGACGGCAGGTTCACCGATTCACGCCCGGGGGCCGAAATGCCGCGTCTTTCGAGCAGCGACCCCTCAAGCCGGTATAGCTCGACCAGAGCTTTCAGATGATTCACGACGGCCTGTATTTCAGAAATCTGACTGGCTACGAGGTCTCGCTGGGCCTGAGCGACAAGGAGCGTTGTTGACTTTCCGGCGCGAAACTTCTCAGATTCGGCCCGCAGCTTCTCCTCCTGCAGCTTGCGTGTGGCGGAAGTGGCGGCGACTTGCTCTCTTGCTCGGTTGACTTCGATGCTGGCGGAACGTACATCCACTTCGACAAGCTGTGCCATATTTCCGAGAGCTTCTTCGCTCTGTCTGCGACTGAGGATTGCCCGCCGGTGGTGGGCCTCAGCATACCGATTGCCGAAGGGATATTCGAAGGTAAGCCCCGCGACTATATCGTAGCTGTCTCCATCAAGGTCTTCCACAGACCGACTAAAAGATTTCGCGTAGCCGCTCTTCCCGAGGGTAACGAACAAGTCCATCTTTGGCAGCAGTCCGTTCCTGGTCTTGACGATTTCCAGGTTCCCGCGTTTGACCCCCAACCGTGCCTGGTTCAAATCAGGCCGCATGCGTAGAGCGACCTGGACGTGCGACTCGACGTCATCAAGTGGGACATCAATCACGATAGGTTGGTCTTGAAGAACGATCTCTTTCTCCCAGGCGCTTGTCCCCGGAGGATTGAGCAACCTGAGCAATCGCAAGCGGATGGTGGCCAGGTTACTGCGTGCATTTATAAGGTCTTCGCGGCGTAGTGCCACCTCTGCCTGGGCTGCCGCGAGCTCGGTTTCCGCCAGTTTTCCTATCTGGATCCTTTCGACGGTTTCCTTTAGCTGGTCCTCGGCGAGTTTCAAGGACATGGTGTAGATTTCAATCTGACGCTCGGCGAGAGCATAATCCCAGTAGGTTGTCTCAGCTTGTGCGATGAGCGATTCTGCGAATCCCCGCAGCTCGTACTGTGAGGTCAGCGTATCAATTCGGGCTTGGCGAAGGCTTGCCAGGTTGACGCCTGTTCCGAAGCCCCTCAGGATTGCCTGGGTCACAGTCAACCCGACGCGGGTTGAAGCAAAGGAATCCGTGTAGAGCGACGACTCCGTCATATCGGTAGAAGCTTCGAGAGCAACCGTGGTGCCCGTGGGAAAAAACGTGTTCAAGGAGAGCTCCCCGGAGTTGTTCTCGGAGACGAAGGTTTCGGTCCCCGTTCCGGCCCGCGCGAGACGCTGAGCTTCTGCGCGTCGCTTCGATGCCGCGGCGCCTGCGACCGGGTCAAACGCGGCGCGTTCCTGCTCTTCGAACGTTCGACGAATGGCAGGATTTAGTCGCTGCACGTGAAAAGCCCTGTTATTTTCCAGTGCGAGAAGGATTGTGTTTTCTACGGTGAGCTTCAGCGGTCCTTCCGGTGCTACAGGAATGGGCCCGACCGCGGCTTCTGAACGTGCGGCAGATGCTGTGGGACGCGATGCTGTTTCGCTGTCAGCAGCCGCTGTTTGACAAGCGGCGCCGATGTGGTTCTCATAACCGCCTTTTTCAAGCGACGAGCAGGATACCAATGAGAGGCAGGCTACTACGACTGCCGAAAGAACTAAAGGGTTTCGAAGAAGTTTCAACGCATACATCTGAAGTTTTCCTCCTCCGTTCGTGACTTTGCGCCTTGGCTGGGGAGCAAAGCGGCTGCGAGCCGCGGGACTTGAGGGACCCTCAATCGCTTCGACCGTTGTGGATGGAGCGACGAGAATCGCGGCGACACTTTTCACCGTGAATTTCTTTTCTATTTGCGTTGCAGGGACCGGAGAGCTGCTCCCTTATTCTGTCTGCTGGCGGAGGCCACCTGTCAAACGCCGCCTTCTTGACGGTCTTTTTTCGGACGCCGTTCGAAGATTGAGTAAACGGTCGGCACGAACACAAGTGTAATAAGGGTCGAGCTAAACAGTCCTCCGATGACCGCCCTGGCCATGGGAGCCTGCGCCTCTCCGCCCTCGCCGAGTCCCAGAGCGAGAGGTAACAGGCCAAGGATGGTCGTCAGCGATGTCATCAGGATGGGCCGAAGCCGCCTGCGGCCGGCCTCCTCAATGGCTTCCCGGAGAGGCATCCCGTCGCGGCGGCGAAGGAGGTTTGTATGGTCCACCAGCAAGATGGCATTGTTGACGACAATCCCGCCGAGCATGATGCAGCCGATGAATGACTGGATGTTGAAGGTTGTGTTGGTGAGAAAAAGCATTAGGATGACGCCGATGGCCGCCAGCGGCACGGAGAACATCACCACGAATGGGTCTCTGAGAGACTCGTACTGGCAAGCCATCACCATGTATACCAGCACCAGCGCCAATACGAGGCTCAGCCGCAGTTCGCGGAAGGCCTTCTGTTGCTCCTCATAATCGCCCCCAAAGCCGATGGCGAAATCCCGCCGCACGGGGATCGAGCGCAGCTTTTCCCTTATGTCTGAGATGATGGAACCCATATCCCGTCCGCTGATATTGGCCGCTACCGTGACTGTTCGTTCCTGGTCCTTCCTTTCAATCCGTACGGGTCCGCTTCGAGGGCGAACGTCAACCACGTTCCGCAGTACGACCGGCTGTCCATCGGCATTGGTCAACGTCAGGTCGAGGACTTCGCGGAGGCTCGTCTGCTCGGCGTCCTTGAGCCTGACGAGAATGGTGTACTCGTCCCCGGTCTCGCGGTAGTACCCCGCGCGCGTTCCAGACAGGACGGTCTGAAGCATCCCTGCGATCTGAGAGACCGTCAGTTTCATATCGGCCGCTTTCTGGCGGTCAACGACAATGAGTTCCTCGGGGCTGCCCGATTCGCGGCTCGCCTGAGCATCAGTAACGCCGTCAACCTGCTCGACCGCTTTCCTGACGCGCTGCGCCAAGGCATCGGCAGTTTCCAGGTCGTAGCCGCGTATCTCCAGTTCAACCCTTTCTGTTCCTCCGGTCGCCATGCGTAACAGGAAGAGCCCTTCTCCCGCACGAGTCCGAATCGTGACGCCCGGAATGCTCATGAGCTTGCGGCGGAGAAGCGCTGCGATTTCTTCGCTTGACCTCGATCGCTCGGCCTGCGGCTTGAGGGCAATCCTCATTTCTCCTGTGTGGGGGCCTGTCGCTCGCCAGCTTGGCCCCCCGATATTTGCCACCGTGTTCTTGGTTTCCGGAACAGCGGCCTTCACGATGGCTTCGATGGTCTTGAACTTCTGGTCGAGAACGTCAACTCTCGTTCCAACCTCCATCTCGGCGTTGACCCTGACCTCGCCCTCATCCGTGGTCGGCGTCAGCTCCACACCAACCATCCGAATGAGTGCCAGGCTTCCCAGAAATAGCAGAATGGCCGCCACGACGACCAGCTTGCGATGACCGAGGGCTATGTGAATCAGGCGTTGGTAGCGTCCCTCCAACCGTGTATACAACCGGCCGCTAAGGCGGAATATCTTCTGCATCCAGGTCTCGTTCGCTGTGGCGTCCGGTTTTATGGGAGGGAGTATCTTGGCCGCAAGCATTGGCACGAGGGTAACCGCCATCGCAAGCGAACACAGCAGCGAGAAACTCACCACCAATGAGAGTTGCTTAAACATCACCCCGGCCATCCCTCGAACGAAAATCAATGGCAGGAAAACAACCACGGTCGTCAATGTGCTGGCAATTATGGCGGAGGTGACTTCCTCGCTGCCTCCAACCGCTGCTTGCTCGGGTGTACCTGCTGACTCCCGCAGCCGGAAGATGTTTTCCAGAACGACGATAGCATTGTCCACCAGCATTCCTACACCCAGCGCCAGCCCACCAAGAGTCATGACGTTCAGCGTGAACCCGCCGAAGTACATCAGGGCAAAGGTCGCGATTACGGAAATGGGTATTGCGGTAGCAATAATGGCTGTGCTGCGGATGTTGCGCAGAAACAGAAGCAGCACCAGAATGGCCAAGAACCCGCCATAGATGACCGAGGAACCAATGTTTCGGATGGAACGCTGGATGTAGTCCGAAGTATCAATAATCGGCACCAGATTGATCTGAGGGAAGTCCTGATTGATCCGAGTGACCTCCCGAAGAACCCTCTTAGCGACCTCAACGGTGTTTTTCCCTGACTGCTTATTGACTGCCAGTCGAACACCGGGGCGGCCGTTTACCCGAACAATCCGCGTGACCTTCTGCCAAGAATCCTCGATGTTGGCAATCTGCTTGAGTTGAATCGGTGCGCCCTCCCGGACAGCAACCACCGTGTCGCGCAACTGGTCCAGGCTGGTGAATTCGCCTGCCGTGCGGATGGTCACTTCAAGGTTTCCCCGGTCAATCGTTCCTCCGGGCAAGTTGACGTTCTCTGCCCGGATGCGGTTGAGGATGTGTTCTAAGGGAAGTCCCAGGGCCTTGATCTTGTCCGGGTACAGGTCAACATGAATCTCTCTCTCGAGGCCACCGTGCACATCGAGCGCGGCCACTCCGGGCACCCGCTCGATACGGTACTTGATCTGGTCATCAATGATCCGGCGCAACTGAACGGGGTCCAAATCGCTTGCCACTCCCAGAATGAGAATCGGAAAGCTCGCCAGGTCGAATTTTCTTAACACCGGCCGCTCGGCATCCTCGGGAAGACGCGGCATCACGCGGTCCAGGCGGTCCCTGACGTCGCTTGCCGCTGCATCTAAGTCAGTCCCCCAGGAGAACCTGGGGCGGACATTGCTGACCCCTTCCGTTGATGTCGAGAAAACCTCTTCCACGCCCGGGACCGCGCTTATCGCTTCTTCGACGGGCCGCGTCACCAGTTCCTCAATCTCTTGCGGGCTGGCATTCTCGTACTCGGTGGTGATGCTCAGCGTCGGAAACGTGATATCGGGCATCAGGTCTATGGGAAGGCGCATCAAAGACACCCCACCCAGGATGATTACGATTAGCGTCACCATGATAGTGAAGATGGGGCGATGAATCGCAAACCGCGTCAGCTTCATCAACTTCCTCCAGTGCCTGTCGGTCCCTTTTTGCTTAATCCATGACGCCCTGGGCGCAAGAGACGCAGCGACTATTTCTGTGGCAATATGATGGCGGAACCGTCTTCAAGAAGGTCTTGCCCCATGGTCACAACCGAGCCGGAAAGACCGGGGGTGATTACCTCGGCCAACTCGCCGCTGATTATGCCCGTCTCCACCGCGACGAAGTGAGCCTTGCTTTTCCGCGTATCCGCCAGGAAAACGCCTTGCTGACCTTTCCGTTTCACAAGAGCCGCCACCGGCACAACCGTCGCATCGTCATGCTGGGCAAACTCAATCTTTGCACGGATGAACATCCCAGGCTTGAGAAGCCCTTTCGAATTGGGAACTTCGATTTCCACCCTCGCCTGGCGAGAGGTTTCCCTCAGGAGGGGCGCCACACGGACAATCTTGCCAGGGAAAGTCTCGCCGGGGACGGCATCTGTGGTCACGATTGCGTCCTGGTCCGTCCGCACCCGAGAGTAGTCCCGCTCAATCACGTGAATCACGGCAGTCAGGGAGTGAATATCGAGGACCGAAACGATGGGGTCGTTGGCCTTAAGCATCTCTCCCTCGTGCACAAACCGCTCACCGACTACTCTGGGCTCGCTTCCATCCTCCCACAACGCCGAGATCTGTGTGTAGGAAAACCGTACCTGGGCTGCGTTCAACTCCGCTTCCTTTTGTGTGACCTGCGCGAGGGCGACCTTGTACTTGGCTTCCTGGGCGTTGTATTGGGCCTGGGCAGAATCGAGCTCCGACTCCGAAGCTATCCCTTTCTCACGCAGGCTCCGAACCCTTTCAAACTCGCGCTCGGCAATGTTCAAAGCGCTGAGGCAGTCTTCCACGTTGGCCGTCGCAACTTCCAATTCAGCCCGAGCCTGTTCGACCTGCTGAAAGTACTCGTCGTCGTCGAGGAGAGCTATCAAGTCGCCACGTTTGACTTGGTCTCCAATATTGACTGCGAGCTTCTCGAGTCGTCCAGCAACCTTCGGCGCAACTGTAAACTGAGATTTGGGGAGCAATGTGCCGGTAAAAAGCCCGACATCCCATATCGTGGTCTCCCTTACGGGCGTTATCTCCACAGCTACTGCGACCCCGCCCCGGCGGGGCTGGCGACCGGGACCCTTGGGCAGCATAGAGAGCTTTTTATGAACTCGCCAGCCGAGGAGACCCACGACGCCCAGCGTGATGAGGATTGCCGCCATTTTCTTCATTTTGAGGACCTCTCGATCGTCTCCGAACTCTCCCCGCCAACGGCGTGGCAGGGCGAACGGAATTCCACCTTGAATCGTCGAGTTGCGAAGAGGAGTTCCCTATAAACTTCGTATTATCTCCAGGGCGCGGCCTACACTTCCGCCGCGAAACCCGACCAGCCTCCCTGGGGGAAACGCGCCTCACACTAACTGCACGAGAAGAAAGTCCAGTTGCGCTTTGGAGCCGCGGGTGCAAAGAGGAATCAGGGCCAATGCCAGGCTTTTCTGGCCAGGCGCCCGGACGCGAAGGGAAAGGAAACCTCTCCCCGAAGACCATAGCATGCGCCGAGCAGGGGAGTTGCAGGCTCCACATTGCGCTCCCCTCTTCTTTAGAATAACATGTCGCCTGGGAATCCCAAACAGCCATTTTGTTCCCCATTCGCGCCAGGTCACTCAAGTCATTAGCCGTGCACCAAAACAGGTGGATTGTGACCCACAAATCTGTTTCCGTGACTCTGCCCAAACTGTGTGCTCGTGATGGAGAACGATAAAACTGATTATAACCGGGTGGATGCCATTTTCGCCATTCAACTCAGCTCCCGATGCTCGAGTTTCGTATCCCGGGGGGAGGTTGGTGGTTCAATGAAAAAGGGCACTCTGCCTGAATTGTCTGCGAAACCAATCCCGCCGAAGGCGCGACTCCAGGAAGGCCCCATGTGACCAGGTCCCGCCGAAGGCCGGATTCGTCAAACGGACCGGGGCAAATCTGTGGGCAGGGCAGCCAACAATGTCGGCTCGGCGTCAGCTACGAGTCTGACAGGCACATTTGGCGGCGGCCTTTTATGAGGCCTCGGAGTAACAATTCCAGGGGATGATTCAGACTTGCACACGAGCTGTCTCAAAGGAGAGTGGTTCGATTCACGGCGGGTCTCGCTCGGCTGTTACTGGAGAATCTCGAAATCGTCCAGGAGCATCCGGTCCTCCTGGTGGCCCTCGTAAATGAGCTTGATGTTGTCAAGCACGTCGCCCTCGAGACTTGCACCGTTCCTTGCCCAACCGACTCGCGCTTCTATTGCCAGGAATTCTACGTCTGTCCACTGATTCTTCACAAGCCCGTCAATGTAGTAACGGCAGTTGTCCCGTTGCTTTCCGGACCAGATTAGGATGGTCACCTGCTGGGCATCACAGAGGGGCTTGAGCTTGAGCCGAACCGTCGTCGAGTCCTTGACCGGAACCGAGAAGGCGTTCCAAATCGAGATGCCCTTCGGGGGAAAAGCAAAGGCCCCCGAGCCGTTTACACCGCCGTCGCTCACTTCGCCCCCTTTGAAATAGCCAGCTCCCTTCTCGAACTTTTCTGAGAAGACCGTTCCGACGGGCTGGGCGATGAGCAGTCCTGGCGTCAGCAGCGCGCTTTTGGAAGGGACCGCCTTTTTCTTGCCCTGTTTGGGCTTTCCGCAGATTGGTCCGATATACTCGGTGGCGAGCACAATGTCGTCAAACCAGACCTCCATGACTCGGCTTTCGGGATTGGGGTCTCTGTTGTGCTGGGCAGGCTGGTCCGTGTTGTAGAAGAGAAGCCAGAAGCTGTTTATCTTCAGCTTGTCTGTCGTCCGCCACCGGAAACCCTTGAAGTGGCCGTAGAGTTCGCCGTCAACCCAGAAAGCCTGCTCCCCGTCCGCTTTGTCCGGGCTGGAGTTCGCCTTGAGCATCACCTCCACGCAGTACCAGCGTCCCGGCTGTATCGGCTTCTGTTTCCCGTCGAAAACAGTACCCCACCTTGTCTTCATCTCATGCCAGTAAGTGTAGAAGTTCCAGACGCCGGGGGGAGGGTATCTCCCCCATCGCCCCGTCGGTTCAATCCCCGTCGAGAACTTCGCGTCGCCGGGTGGGGTCTCGCCGGCGCCGCCTTTAGGCCAGGGCGTCGGCGTGCGGTCCGCAACGAGGTGGACGAAGTGATGGACATAGCCGATTTTCTCGTGAAACTTCACGTAAAAGCGCGCGAACATAGTGTCCGCGCCCCTCGTGTGAGTGTATAGGTGTCCATTCCTTGATATGTGAATTGACCTGTTGCCCGGCGAGATGGAATGCATGTCCGACGATAGATTGATGTTCTCCCTTTTGGAGATGTTGCCCCATCGGGCGCCTATCTCCTCGACCGTCCCGGTCTCGAAGTCCTCGACAAAAAGCACCCGCGGGTCCCGCTCGATCCCCTCGTCGCCCGGATAGAGTGAAGCGATCCCTCCTTTTTGCGGCCCGGGAGCTGCCATTGACGCCGAAGGCCGGTCTTTAGCTGCCAGCGACCGGTCAGTGACTTTCTGAATCGCCGGTTGTTCCCGGTTCAACATGCCCGCCGGAAGTATGAGCACTGCCCAGGCGACACGAACCGCCTTAATCGTTCTGCAAAACATCCTACCCCTCCTGTAAGACTCTTTCCGAAGAAATCCTTTCCGCGGATCGCGCAGCAACATCTTATCACCGGGAGTCGCAACCATCAAATTCTCCAAATCAGAAAAGGGGTTCTTGAGGGCTACTTTGTGTCGCGCGTAGAATCCGAAAAAGATAACGCGCAGGCCAATTTCAGCTGTGCTCTGGGCGTCAAAACATCATCGCAGATAGGAGTCATTAACGCCGCACGGTTCGTTTCTTGGGGGAACCCGTATAGCATTCCACCTGGAGCGCGCAGGATAAGAGGCTGCGTTTTTGGAAGGGAGTTGGCCTGAGCATCCCCGATAGGATTCGTTGAACCGCGGCCCGCTTCGGCGGGCGAAATGGCTGATAATGGCGCGACAAAAAGGGGATGAGTCCGACGAGACCAACAGGAGACAATCTCGTGTACGTCTTTGAAAAACCTCCGCCTCGACCGAAAGCAGGCATTGGTTCCTCTCCGCCCCGGTCTTGATCCCCACGCTTTGCCTCGTGTTCAAACGGGCCCGTAGCGAGGCCCCAGTTTCTTTGCGACTTCCCTTCCATATTCCATTAGCGAGGCGCGCTCGTCGTCGGAGAGCGGCTTGTAGTTCCTGGCGAATTCGACATTTTGTCTCGCCTGCTCAACAGTGTACGGACCGACCACTGCGACGCTGACGCCCTCAAGGTCGAGGGCGTAGGCGAGCGCGTGTCGTAGATAGCGAGGCTCGGTGGCGCAGCCTATGTGGCCCCTTCCGTGGTTCGGGAATCCCCCTTTGATCCCTGCGTACACCTTCATCGCAACGCAAGCTGTGTTGTGTTTTCTTGCGACCGGCAACACCTTCTCTTCGAAATTGTAGATGTTCCTGTCCGCGTGGTTCATAACGCACATTACCACATCTATCTGGTCTGTCTCGAGCATGCGTACGAAATTTTCTGCGCCGTTATGGCCTGAGATACCAATGAATCGTGTCTTCCCCTTTTCCTTCTGCTTGAGGAGATATTCGAGAACTCCCCCTCTTCCGAGAACCCTGTCAATGTTCTTGGTCCCGATGCTGTGGATGTGAACGAGGTCAACGTGCTCTGTCTTTAAGGTGCGCAATGACTCATTCAGAGAGCGCTCCGCTCTATCAGCAGATTCTGTCGAGACCTTCGTCGCCACGAAGAGACGGTCGCGCCTTTTGGGGATAAGATGCCCAAGCATCTCCTCCGCCTCGCCGTAAATCCGAGCGGTGTCAATATACGTGACGCCCAGGTCGATCGCCTCGCCGAATATTCGGACTCCCTCTTGAACCTCCACGGGACCTTCGCCAACGGGGGCCGTGCCAAGACCGAGAATGGTCACCTTCTCCTTTGTTCTCCCAAGAAGCCGTTGGGGGAGGCCGGATGTGGTCTCACCAAAACCATGGCGTGAACTCCCAATGACAATCCCGGCTCCGAGCCATCCGATTTTCTTTAGGAAATCTCTTCTGCTGGTTGCCTCTTGCAGGCCCCTTGCGGGCCGATCTAAAAGTTTGTCCATTTTTTCCTCCTCTCACCTCCAGACAAGAGCGACGGTCGCTGAGAAACCGCAGCCACATTCAGGTCCATCGTAAACTTGCGTCTCGGCGACTCCGGACAAGAACAATCCGTCTCTCAGAAACTCGAGGCAACGAGAGTTACGAGACCCATTTTGACAAAATCTCGTCGGTTCATCGTACTATCGCCCTTGACCGTCAAGTTCTTTGTCCAAGAAAACGACCCTCAATCCAACGAGAGTATCCATGCTCGATGCTCGGAAAAGCACATTGAGGGGTTTCTCTCTCGTTGGCGCCGGACTGTTGTTTAAGGAGTACTCTTCGGGAGAAAAGACGTCAACCAGAAACTTTTCACGATGTAATGGCTTGCTTGCGGGGGAGTTCGCCCCGCAAAGCGGGAGACCACAGAGAATCGGACACGATAAAAGGATTGTCAGGATTATCCTACTTATCCTGTAATCTTGTCTCTTTGCTTGTTTTCCTGTAGGAATTCTGCCGGCAACGACTGTCTGTTTTTCCTGAAACGGTAGGGTTTGTGGTAAGCTGTGGAATTGGATGCGATGCGCCGTAAGGGCGAAAGCGCCTGCGTCGTAAAAATGAGTTTGGCAAACTATGGTGCCGCAAAGCCGAGAAAGCATGCCAAGCGCTGTGTTGCGAAAATGTCCGTCGAAAGCGGTCAGGACCATGGGGAAGGTCTCGGAAAGAGGAGAACGCGCCTTCGCATGCAGATGCGCCTTCGGCGATTGGCTCTTGCCCCGAAACGAGTTGGCGCCCTGCGATGAAATCGTGTCGCAGGAGCGATTGTCGAAAGTTCAACATAGGAGCCCAACCATGCACAGAACGAAAATCTCACGACGTCAGTTCATTCAAAGGACGGCAGCTCTTGCCGGCGGGGTTTTCCTGTCGCCACTTGCCTTTCAGGCTCTTGCGGAAAAGTCCGGGCGAGCGGCTGCGGACCAGGTTACTCTGGGTAAAACAGGCTTGAAGCTGAGCCGGTTAGGAATCGGCACCGGCACAAACAGCGGCGAAGTCCAGCGAAGTCTCGGACATGAGGCGTTCAACCGCCTGATAAGGTACGCCTACGACCGGGGAGTTACCTATATTGACACATCCGAGACGTACAGAACGCATGAGTGGGTCCGCGAAGCAATCAAGGGTTTGCCAAGAGAAAAGCTGTTCATCCAGACGAAGATGCCCGGGGTTCCTGAGAATCCCCTCAAGGTGCTTGACCGCTACCGCAAGGAATTGAACGTGGATTACATTGACAGCTTGCTTACCCATTGTGCCGTCTCGAAAACCTGGGACACCGAGCGCAAGAGGGTCGTGGATGCCTTCGAGGAAGCCAAGCAAAAGAAAATCATACGAGCCCACGGAGCCTCATTCCACAGCATTCCAGCATTGGCCCGGTCTGCGGAGCTGGACTGGATGGACGTTCATCTCGTTCGGATCAATCCTCAGGGCGCACACATTGACACCCCTGTCGAGCGCTGGGATGCCAGGAGCGATGCATCGCACGTCCCCGCGGTTCTGGCGCAAGTCAAGGCCATTCGCGAGAAAGGCCATGGAATCATCGGCATGAAACTCATAGCAAACGGCGATTTCACAAAGCCGGAGGATAGGGAGAAGTCCATACGCTTTGTCATGCAGTGCGGCTTATTTGATGCAGTGGTCATCGGGTTCAAGAGCACCGCAGAGGTTGACGAGGCAATCCGATGCACTAACAGTGCTCTTGCGGAAATCAGATAATCCCGTCGTGGCAAAAAGGCTCAGGCCGTCCGGTCCATAAATTCCGTTACGTATCTCCGCACGCGATGAAAACGCTGGAGAGGATCCCTTCATCCGGCTGACCATTCAACAGGCTGTTTGCCTTTTCGTCCATGCGGCTCATCAGGTAAACCCCGTGATCACGCCCGAGACGGCCCAGATGCAGAGCGAGGGCTGTGTGATTCCGATTCATTCTCAGCGTTCTCTTCGGTGAGTTCCGCTGAAAAGTGAAAGGTTACTTTTACCGCTCGATTCGAGAAGGATTCTTTTGATAGACTTTGTTTAGGGTGTGGAGTTTCGCTCAGGCTTTTAGTGCGAGCGGGCGGAGCTGGGCGGCAAAAGTGTGGAAACGAATCAAGGAGGGCTCAATTATGCCTGAAAAGGAACTGGGAACGGCGAAGGTCGCCGACCTGATTGCCAAAATCAGGGATAAGGACGACAAGCTTCGAGCCAAAGCCTGGCTCGACGCTGCAGAGATTGGGGCGTCAGCAGTCAAGCCTCTGGCTGGGGTCGCGAGCGACGAGGATTTCGAAGTCGCCCGTGCAGCAAAGCGCGCATTATGGAAAATCGTCCGTTATGTCGGTCGCCCCGGGGCCGATGGCGAGAGAAAGCCCGTCGTCAGCGAACTGATCGCGCTGTTAGGCGGCGGTCAACCGGTAAATGTCCGACGAGAAGTAATCTGGATGTTGTCGGAGATCGGCGGCGATGAATCGGTCGAGCCGGTAGCCGCATTGCTGTCAAACCCGGAGCTGCGCGAGGATGCGCGCATGGTTCTGGAGCGACTGCCCGGCGAAAAATCCCTGGCGGCTCTGAAAGTGGCGCTGGAATCCGTGCCGCAGGAGTTCAAGATCAACGTTGCACAGTCACTGCGAGCGCGGGGACTCGTGGTTCCGGGGCTTCCGTGCCAGAAGCTGGTGCCCACGCGGAAGACGAGCGTGAAACCGGTGGAATCACTTCCAAGATAAGAAACGCATTCAACTGATTTTACACGGTGAGGTGCAAAGACAATGGCCAGGCAAAATAGAATCACGCGACGCCAGTTTCTGGCGACGGTTGGAGCCGCAATGGGCGCTCCATACATCGTCTCGTCGGAGGTTTTCTCCGCGCCCGCAAGACCGGGAGCGAACGAACGCTTGACAACTGCCCTTATCGGCTGCGGCGGGAGAGGGAGAGGTTTGCTGCAAGAGATAAGGCGGTCAAAAATTGCCAAGGAGGTGGAATGCATAGCCTTCTCAGACGTTGATGAAAGCAGGCTCGCCGATGCAGTGAGATGGGAGAGCAGGTGGACAAGGAAAAAGGTCATGCCGTACGGCGACTACCGCTATATCTTAGAGCGCAAGGACATTGATTCGGTGGTCATCGCAACGCCCGACCACTGGCACGCGGTTCAGACAGTCCACGCGGCCGAATGCGGCAAGCACATCTACGTGGAAAAGCCTGCGTGCTGCACAATCGAGGAAGGGAAGGCGATGGTCGCCGCAGTCAAGAACAACAAGGTAGCCGTTCAGGTTGGGTCGCAGGGGCGGTCTCAGCCAGAGGCTTACCTTTCGCACCGGTATCTTGTCAACGGCAACATCGGCCACATTGATAAGGTTTGGTGTTTTCATTACAACAGCCCCGCGGACGACAATCCGGTTCCCGACTGCGATCCTCCACCGGAGCTGGACTGGGATATGTGGCTGGGACCGCTGCGATGGCGTCCTTACAACCCGCGGTATCTTCACGGCACGTTTCGCTGGATAATGGAATCGGGCGGCGGGCAGATTCGCGACCGCGGCGCCCACGTGATGAGTTGCGCGATGTGGTGGATGGGGGCCGACGGCACCGGCCCCGTCAGCGTCGAGGCGACGGGGACCTCGCCGACAAAGGGCCTGTGGGACTCCGCCGTCACCATGAACGTTATCTACACCTTCAAGGACCCCGATTGGGTCATCATCTGGGACCAACGCACCGGCAACGCGCCGCCTCCCGAGGAGAGAAAAAAGGGCGAGGACAGAATCGAACGCCCCGGTTACGGCGCGGTTTACCACGGCACCAAAGGCACCTTCACGCACTGGGGCGGCGACGGGGGAACGTGGGCTGAAAGAAAAGCACGCCAATGGGTGCCGCACGCCGGAGCAAAAGAGGTTTACAATAGCCCCGGCCACTGGGAAGACTGGATGGAAGGTATCAAGACTGGCAAGAAAACCATAATGAACATCGAGGCAGCGGTTGGCGTGGCGAACCTATGCGTCCTCGGCAATCTCTCGTTTATCCTCGGCCGCAAGCTCTATTGGGACCAGGCCAGGCAGGAGATTGTCGGCGACGAGCAGGCACGACGCCTCATGGGGCGGCCGCAGCGCCACCCATATCACTTATGAGCGACTGGCCCAGCGCTTTTCGCTCGAAACGTCGAGCATGAACGATAGGGCTTAAAGAATCGCTTGATGAACATGATGCCCCTGCATTCACAATCAACGACTGCATGACTGGGTAGGTGAATGACAAATACGCTCGCGTGTTAGAGCCGACGAAGCGGTTGTTTTGGCACGACAAATGGGCTGCAAGAACCGAGGGCAACACTGACTTCCCGGCGGGATGGAGAATCGTACTCATGGCTGTCGGCTCGTGGGAAAAGGAAATGGCGCAGATTCAATAGAGCCGCCGCACAGGCCAGCAGCGGAACGGCTGGCGTTCCGCCCCCAGTCTCCCGGGGGCAGGATGCCCGCGCCACAGCCAGCGAGACGCTGGCGGTACAAATGTGAGCACGATTCTGAGCGTGCATCCTGTCTGCTTTCCCGTCGGAACAAATACGTCACCCAGCTTACGAACCAGAGTGCTTGGTCTGGGCTTCTGATTGGAGGTCGTGGAACCGCACCCCGCTGTCCCAGACGCACCGGTGGACACCATTCCCACTTGTACCACTACTTCGGGTCATTCCTCGAGCGACATGGAGTGCCTTCAGTCGGTTTTGAGCTTTTGATCACGCGGCTGTTCCTTCACCCTCTTCAGCGGCGTGGTCCAGAGATAAACCTCGTGCTCAGAGTTGTCTTCTTTCACCGTAACCGTGACGACCTTGTCTGGCTTGACTCCTCTCATATCGAAGTCGTGCGAGACAATCCGCGACCCCGGCTTGAGCTTCTCCAACTGTGGGATCAGCTTCACATTCAGGCGCGGAAGCAAGTAGAGCGTGATTACAGTCGCCTTTCTGAGGTCGAGGGTGAAGATGTCCTTCTGCTCGATCCTAACCAGGTGCCCAACCCCATTCATCCTCACGTTCTCAAGCGACTCTTTCACGCGCTGCTGGTCAATGTCGTAACCCACAGCCTTGCACCCGTATCTTTTAGCCGCCGTCACCACAATACGTCCATCCCCGCAGCCAAGGTCGTAAACCAAGTCGCTCTTCTTGACTTTCGCCAACTCCAACATCTTGTCCACCACCACCTGCGGTGTAGGGACAAAGCGGACATCTGGTTTTCTTGGGTATCGTTCGATATATTTTTCAAGTTCGGCGAGCTGCCTGCGAGCGGCTCTGAAGCCGGGGTACACTCTCAAGGCACGCCTGAATTGGACCATCGCCTCTTCGTACCTGCCCTCGTCGAATAGGTTCGCGCCTCTGTCGTTAAACATCACGGCAAGGAACTTTGCCGGGACGTACAGCAGCGCGAACGCAACCACCAGAATCATCGCAGCCAACTTGACCTTCTTCCACGGCACTAAGGGTCGCTTTTCAGCTTCCATGTCACTCACGTCTGTTCTCCTATTGATCAGCATCTGCTTCATTTCTTGCGCCCTTCCCTTCGAGATATTCGGGATCTGATCGGGAGAGACCACCTTGCTTTTTCCATCCACAGTCCCGCCCGCTGTCTTCCTATTGCCGTAAAAATCAAACACCATGATACCGAAAATCGTGGGCGTCTTCAAGGTTGTTACTCCTCGGTTCGATTCTTGTCCAGCTCGGTTTGGAGATAAGGAAAACGGCGGCGCTGGAGGATCTTTTCATTATCGCACTGAGTAATGATGTGATTCGCTATGTTTGCCACGGGGAAGCCTATGATGAAGGAGGATACGAGTCGGGGACAGGAACCAACCTGGCAAAGGGCGCCGGCGGGATTATGGTAAAGGAAGCATTAGACCTCGTTGGCCAGATAAGGCCAAGCCCGTAGTATTACTTCCGTCCTTGGCGCCTTTGCGGCTGTGCCGCGTCTTGTCTGGCCAGCACGCCAAGAGCGCAGGGGGAGCACAAGATCGCTTGACATCGCTGGGGGTCTGGCATAACAATAGCGAGGCGGAACGATGGAGGGATTTGCGAGGGGATTGTCTTGACAGGACCAACAGGATCGAGAAGATGCCGGGTATCCTGCGATCCTCTGACAAGAGGGAGCTCTTCCCTTACGAGGGCAGAGACCGATAGGTGGCTCGCCAGGATTGAAGGGTGCGGTGTGGCGACGATGAACAATCATGGAATTTGAGATCCGTGGCGAGATTAGAGAGATTGAGACAATTGCAGCAGGTCGGAGCGTGCGCATCAGGCGCTATCTGGAGCGCGCCTCTGGCAAGGGCCGTTGGCGGAAGATGAAGGGCGTTGCTACTGTGAGACTGGCAGATGGTGCAATTTGCGAAGCTTAGATACACTGGTTTGAGGCGCAAGGCATAGGCCGAAAAGATTTCAAAATCAAGAGGGTGATGCGATGAGTCGCTTTGTGGTCTGCATCAACAACGATACCAATCCAGCGAGTCTGATCCTGGGCAAAGTTTACCGGACGCTGCCCGATGCAGAGGCGGAGGCGCACAGCATGCTTCGCGTGATTGATGAGGATAAATCAGAGCCGGGGGGCTATCTCTACCCAGCCTCGATGTTCGCGCCTATTGAGCTGCCGGAAGCGGCAGAGCGGGCGCTGATGGCAGCGGGCGAGTGACAGCGATAGGGGCGCCGCCCCGCGGCGGGGGTGAGCGGAGGACGCTGCCGGCTCGTATATTGCGCTGGTACTTGGGTAGGAATCCCGCCGCGAACCCGCGGGCGGGCACGTCGCGCTTGACATCGCTCCGAATTTCGGCACAACGATACACGGATCGAGCGACGGAGCGATTTCGGAGAAAACGGAGTCCGAAGTTTTGGGGGCTTGGGAGGGAGCGCGCAGTAGAGGGGCTCCCTGCGGAGCCGATTGTTGAACGGCGATGCGGGAGGAAAACGACTATGAAGCTGTCATCAAAGAACTGCGGCGCGCCGCGTCTTGACCGCTTCCTCGTGCCAGCGGCGCGGATGGGCACCGTCTGGGTGGCCTTCTGCATTTCGCAGGGTTTGTCCCCGCCGGCATTTGCTAAACCACCTGTAATAAAGCCATCTGCCTCGCTGCAATCCAAGGCAGTCTTTGTGAACACCAGCGCGTCGTTTACCGTCACGGCTTCTGGCGAGGGCCCCCTCTCCTACCAGTGGCGGCTGGACGGGCTTGACCTCGCAGGCGAGACCAACCAGACCCTCACCATCAGCGCCGCCCAACCCGGGGATGAAGGTGACTACACCGTGGCGGTCAGCAACCGGGACGGCGCGGTCGTCAGCGAACCGGCGCGACTGTGGGTGGTTCCTCCCTCCACGGATTTCATTAAAGCCGAGTTCACCAACGAGGAGGGGCGTCTGCCTTACTTCTACATTCTGCCGGAGGGGTACGACCCCGCACGGAGCTATCCTTTGGTCTGTTTGTTCCACGGCTCGCCTGGCGACGAGGCAACTTTCCCAGGGATGGCGGCCACATATGCTTGGATGCTCGTATTTGCCTCCTACCGGCAACAGGCGGCGGATCCCGCGATTCTGGTCTGGCCGAGCCGCCGCGCTGGAGATAATTCCTGGACCGGTCAGTACTTGCAGCAAGTATCGGGTTTGCTCGATAAGCTGATGACCGACCCGAAGCGAAAGCTCAACGTTGATACCAATCGAGTGTATGTGGGTGGCGGCTCGGAGGGAGTGCATCCCGCCTGGGACATTGTCGGGATGCGGCCCGCTTTCTTTGCCGCCGCAGTTTTTGCTGCCGGCTGGCAGGGAAGCACCAGCGCAGCCTCTATCAAAGATGTGCCACTTTGGGCGTGGTGCGCAGAGGACGACGGACAACTGGCGAATACCCAATCATTGGTTCGCGCGCTCCGCCTGGCGGGAGGGGATCCCGTATACACACAATACAACACTGGAGGACACATTGGGGGCATCGGCATGGGCTGGAGCACCCCAGCTATCGTTGACTGGTTGCTGGCTCAAAGGCTGGGGATGCCCTCCACCGCTGAGCCGTTGCTTTCGATCACCAGTCCAACCAGCGAGGGCTCCTTGACGACGGGGGCTCTGAGTCTAAATCTCTCCGGTTCCGCCGAGGCACTGGGTCAGAGCGTGAGCGAGGTGAGATGGGAGAACACGGCGAGCAACAAGCAGGGGCTTGCCCATGGCACCAACGTCTGGACCGCAACCGGCATCCCGCTATTGGCGGATAAAACCAACGTCGTCATCGTTACTGCAACGACCACCAGTTGGGCACCCGCGTTTGGCGGGAGCACCACGTTCACGGACACGTTGACAGTCGTCTGCTCGCCCATGCGGGCGACCCTGACCTGGCAGGCGCCGGAGGCGCTCCTGAACTGGAGTGGAGGCGCACCTCCTTACTCCGTGCAGAGGGCGGCAGACTTAGTCGCGGAGGATTGGACGGACATTCTGATAGACGCCGTGCCCCCGGTGACTCTGCAGTTGGGGGGGAAAGCTGGGTTCTATCGCGTCGTTGGGCATTGAGACTGGGATGATTTCCTGAATGCCGTGACCGAACGAGGCCGTCCAGCGAACGGGAGCCGCCTATTTCGCTGCGGGGACAGCTCGAACGCTATCGGCGGGACTGGCAGATCGAGGAGACCACGCCCTGGGCGTGGTTCGAAAAGCAGACCTACGGAATAGAGGACATTCGGTTGAGGAGATATACGCGACTACAGAACACGATTGCTGTGACTCTATCGGCGGCTTACTTCGTGGCGGCGCGGCTCGGAAAGGGGCTGAGACTTCCCATCTTCACTCACCACGCCCCCGCTGCTCCCAAACAGCTCTTCAGCGTCCCCGACTTTCGCTATTACGCCCTTGCGGATGGCATCAAATGAGCCTTTGAAGGTTGCCAGACCTCTTTCTGCTCGCATCCGCACCAACCCCGGGCCGATCCTCAAATCATGCTCCCGATATAGCCCAAATTTTGGGCAAACTCCAGATAGGGACGGGGATTGACATCAACCTGCCAGGTCTGTACTGTACCGAAGTCCCTTCGCTGTTTTCGGCAGTCCAAGATGGCGAAAGCGAATGCGAACTGGCTCAGAGCTGTTGAAATCGAAAGCAGGAGAAAACAATGGAGACAGTTAGGAAGCTGTTGGTGTCCTTGGTGATGTGGCCTGTGCTTTGGGCGTCCATTCAGCACGTCTTTGCGGCTTCTCCCTTATTCTTTGACGACTTTGAGGACGGTGTCGCGGACCGCTTTGTTGAAGTCGGCGGAACCTGGTCGGTCACGGACGGGAAGTACATGCAGTCAACGACGAAACCGCCGGGCCCCTATCGCTCCTATGTGAACGCCCTTCAGGAGTACATTCTCGACGTGGACTTCAGTCTCCTGTCGGGGCAGGAGGCGAAGGTGATTTATGCCCACGCCGACATAGGGGAGGACTACCGCGTGGACTTCTGGCAGACCGGCTCGCGGCTGACGATGCCGGAATGGGGTCAGCCGTGGAGTTCTCGCGAGTTCATTGTCGTGGTGAATCTTGCCTACGAGACGAGGTATCACGTTCGGATCGAGGTGAACCTCGGCGGCGTGGCAGTGCGGCTGAACCAGGCTCTCATACACAGGCAATCCTGGGCGAATGGAGTGCCACTCGGCGACGGGAAGGTGGGCGTCGGCACATGGTCTGCGACCGCGGGGTTCGACAACTTTGTTGTTTCCGATATTTCGGGCGGGGTGACCGTCTTCGAGGAGAACTTCAATGATGGGCGTGCCGACCTGTTTACGGAGGTGGGGGACGCGTGGGAGGTTGACGCCGGTTTTTACCGCCAGTTCGCGGACTCCCCTGAGGGCCCTTATCGCTCCTGGGTGACGGCGTTGTGGCGATACGTCATTGAGTTTGACTACACGCCTCTGTCCGCCGGTGAGACGAGGGTCATCTACGCCCATGCCGACGCAGGCGACGACTATCGTGTGGACTTGTGGCTCAACAAGTCACGGCTGTGCATCCCCGAATGGGGGCAGGCGGGGCAGACGCGAAGCACGACTCTGGGAGGGCTGAATGTCTCATTTTACCGAACGAATACCGTCAGGGTCGAAGTGAGCTATGCGGGAGTGAAGGTGTGGCTCGATGGGGAACTGCGGCACGACGAGCCGTGGGCGGATTCCTCTCCCTTAGGCGACGGCATCGTAGGGGTGGGCACTTATGCCAACGCCGCGACGTTCGATAATTTCGCTGTTCACGCTGTGACCGCTCTGCCGGCGAAAACCTGGTACGTGAACGGCTCTGTCTCCAAATCAGGCGATGGGACGACGTGGCACACAGCCTTCAAAACGATTCAGGAGGGGATAAATGCTGCATCGAACGGCGACACGGTCATCGTCGCGGCGGGGACCTATTACCAGAACATTCATTTTCTGGCGAAGAACATCACCCTGCGCAGCGCCGACCCCCTCGATCCGGCTGTCGTGAACGCCACGATCATCAACGGGCGTGCGTACGGCTCCGTGGTCACTTGCCAGGGATACGAAAACGAGAACTGCGTTCTCTCCGGCTTCACGATTACCAACGGGAAGAGTCCTTACGGCGGGGGAGTCCTCGGTCACCATGCTCGTCCCACCATCCGCCACAACGTCATCTTCGATAACTGGGGGGACGACGGCGGCGGACTCGCCTTCTGCCACGGACGAATCGAGAACAACACGATCGGCAACAACAAGGCCATTGGCACTTCGCCTGCCGGTTGCGGCGGCGGCCTGTACAAATGCAACGGTCGGATTCAGGACAACATCATCATGTCGAACACAGCCGACTTTCGCGGCGGCGGACTATTCGAGTGCGATGGCGATATCCGCGGCAACGTCATTACCGGCAACTCCGCCGATTATGGGGGAGCGTTAGGCGAGTGCGATGCACATATCGCCAACAACCAAATAAGCCTTAACTCCTCCGTCGAGGCCTGCGGGGGCCTGCACGGGTGCGGTGGGGAGATTCGCGGGAATCTTATCCAGGGCAACAGGGCCGGTACGGTGGCTGGGGGAATAGGTGGCTGTAATGGTCCGATTTCGCACAACATAATCACCGAGAACTCCGGCACTTCGGGCGGGGGGCTGGACAGTTGCGGCGGCCCAATCCGGAATAACATCATTTCTGGAAACATCGCCACGCCGGGCGGTGGCGGCGGGCTCTGTACCTGCTCGGGACCGATCGAGAACAACCTCGTCATCGGCAACTCGACTTCAGCCACCGGCGGCGGGTTCTCAACCTGCCAAGCGACGGTCGTCAATTGTATAATCTGGGGAAACAAAGCCAACTCGGGTTTCGGGCCCCAAATCTACGATCCCTTGGGCCAGAGCGAGCTTCTGAATTGCAACGTCCAAGGCGGATGGACCGGGAAAGGCAGCGGAAACATCGCTCTTGATCCACAGTTCGTTGATGCCGACGGACCCGACGATAACCTGGGCACTTTCGAGGACAACAACTACCGCTTGAAAGCCACATCGCCGTGCATAGACGCTGGCAAGAATCAGCCCTGGATGTGGGGGGCGCTCGACCTCGACGGCAATAACCGCATCTTCTTCGGCGGCAAGTCGCAAACAGTGGACATGGGCGCCTACGAATACGGCTCTTTCCTGTTCACGATTGTGAAGGTGGAACGGATGCCGGCGGACAAGCTCAAACTGACCTGGACGAGCCGTCCCGGCGATACCTACGACATCTTCTGGACCTCCGGACTCCCGAGCCAGACATGGGTGTGGGCGGGGAGCGTCTTATCCCAGGGCACCCTGACGTCCTCGGACAAAGCGAGCACAGCACCCTCTCGCGCCTTTTTCATGATTGGGCTTCAATAGCCAGGCATGGAGCTTGGGCGTAGCCGCCGAAACGCTTGTCGAAAACCTCAGCAGGGGCCGGCGCTACGAGACAATCCACGGGGCCCTCTGCGAGCCACAGGGCGGGGACCAGATCGTGGTCCACCCCAGGTTTCAGAAAGAAAACATCCGGTTTGAGGGCAAGAACATCGTTCTCCGAAGGACGGACCCGCTCGACCAAGGGGTGGTCGCCGACACCATCATTGACGGCAATCAGGCCGGGTATGTCGTCACCTTCGCCGGAACAGAGAACGACACCTGCATCCTTTCGGGCTTCACAATCGGCAATGGGGCGGCGGAATTAATGGGCAGGGCACACACGCGACGATCTCAAACAACGTGCTCTCCGAAAACTCGGCCTACTACGGCGGCGGGGCTACAGATCACAAACGTAGTGGAGAAAGGCCGCCGAGATCGTCCCCTTGCAGTGTTACGGCAGGACTCCGATGCAGAAAAACTTCGGGGAAGCTGGCCGCGCGAAAGAAAAACCCGATTGCAGAAAGTTTCCGGTGGCTTTGAGAGGCGGCCCGACGGTTGCCCACGAATGGAGGTTCTCGCTGAAGTAGGCTTGATACCATCGCCCTGGGACCGTTGTCCATCGCAGCGTAACCCACGGCTCAGATGAAGATACAGCGACAATTCTGAATGAGGAAGTCGGGTCCAAAGGGTCAGTGCCGGCGAAAGATTCGACTCCGTCGGGGCAACCGTCCGCGTCGGTGTCCGGGTTGTTGGGTTTGGTTCCCGACAGCAACTCGCCGCGGTTTGGCAACTGGTCGGAATCCGGATCGCTTTTCTCCGATTCCGCTAACCCGCCCAGCCATCTCTTCTCCCAGAAATCGGGCAAAGTGTCAGAATCGAAGTCAACGAACTCATCCGCTCCGATGTCCACGGTTTTGGGAATAATCGGCTCTCCGTCAAAATCGAAAGCTGGAATGTACGGACCATCTGTTGAGCCAGAGCCGATGCACGGCGATGAAGAGAGAAGATGGTAGTCTCCCAACGCCGGGTTAACGAACAGGGGATTGGCATGAATGTTCCCCTTCCATTCGTTTTCGCCGCCGGTGTTTTCCACGCAGCAATAAAATCCTCCCCACGCATATATATCGTCGCCATTTCCCCACAGGATGCAATTCCATGTCTGCGGTGTCGCCAGGAAGTCGCAATATAGCCCGCCGCCGCTTACCGAGGCGAAATTATCGGCGATTGTATTATTGATGACCTTGCACGTGCAGAACGAGCCGAAGAAGATGCCCCCGCCGGAGAAGGCGGCATTGTTTTTGACGATGAAGTTGCTGGCAATTATAGACTTGGTCGAGACGTCCGCAAAGATACCGCCGCCGAAGCGCTGAGATTGGTTGGAAGAAATCATGTTTCTGGAGATGGTCGCGGAGTGGGCACAGTAGATTCCCCCTCCTCCTTTCAGGGCGACATTTCGGACGATGCGATTGTTGCGGATGGTCGGACTCGTCCAGGTAGCGCAAAAGATTCCTCCACCCCAGTCGGCACGTCCATTGGTGATTGTGAAACCGGTGAGGACGGAGTTCTCGCCCTCGCCGGAGTTGAAAGTTACAGCACTGCCCCTGGCGCCTCCGTCAATGATTGTGGCGGCGACTGCCGAGGGGTCTTCCGGGTCTTCGGAACGGACGGCGATGGCTTTTCCCCTGAAGTTTATGTTCTCGAGGTATGCTCCCTCCCCCACAATGATGGTGTCTCCGTCTCTGGCGGCGTCAATAGCCGCTTGAATGCTCGATGGAAACCGCACCAATATGACCACACCTGCGCCGGGTGGATCGGAGCCATCGCGAAGAACCCGGGGAAGGGGAAGGGATGGCTTATGCACTGCTTGCGCGGGGACGACAATCTTGCATTCGGCGACAGGACTCCACGCGCTGACCGCCGACGATTTTCCGTAGCAACATCGTATCGCATACAGACCGGCCTGTGTCCGTTTGAAGCTGAAATGGAAGAACTCCCCGCCCATGGGGACATACCAGTCCTGCAGCGTATCGTCGTCCTGCGGGTTGTGAGGTGGGACCTCCCCGACGCGCTCTTCTCCCCAGGTTACCTCCAGGTCAGTCCAGTTTGCCCAGTTGCCGGCAGTATCTTTCGCATCGGCGATCTGAACGGTCACGTCGGGCGGCTGTGCGAGCGCCGCCGCGGTGAGCAGCCCAAGGACAAAAACAACAGTGGGGATTTTGGCTCTTCCGGGGCTAATGAAGTTTGACCGTCGCATTACTTCGACTCTTGCGCTCGGGCGAGCATTCTTGACCGAGAAATGGGCGACGTAACGATACGTCGCGCCGGGCCAGCACCCTGCGGCGGTCCTGCCTCGGAGAAGAAATCACTTTCCCGGGGCTGCGTTCACCTCTTTCAGGAGGCTGTCGCCCATTTCGCCGTCCGAATGCACTTCCCTGTGACTGATCCATCGCAATCCCCCGGATAGTTTATAGCACCAAACCGATGCCTTGGCAAGGACAGCTTGCTCCGTGATGCGACAGCGCGTTCGTGGTGTCTCGTTTGGGCCTCGGCCTCGCCCTTGATGCCCCGGCTCGGCGTCGGTGGCCAGCGTGGTGCTGCCGTTCTTCCGAAAGGGGGCCTTGGTCACCGGCGTTTGCATTAGCGCCCGGAAGTTTTTTCTTGCTTTCGGCCCTCTTTCGGGTAGAAGAAGAATATGGCGGCCAGAGGCTAACCGCGCTCGACCGCGCGCATGGCGTGATGGACACGGAGGTCTTAGACTCTTGTCGCCGGGCATGCGTCGGAACCGCGGGGCATTGCAAAAGTTGACCGCGGCACTGAGAATAGGCGTGCACCGCCGGGGACAGGTCGTCCCTCGGGCGGGTTTGCTTTGCGGTCATTTCGGCGACGGAAAGAGACGCAAAGCTTAGGAGAATCGAAACCATGTTGACGAATTGGAGATTCTTCAGGAATGTTGGCATGTGGGTAACGACTTTTGTCCTGGTGAATGTGGCGCACGGCTTGCGACCGGTCGTGTTCGTGACGGAGCGGCATGTAGAGGCGGTTCGCAAGAGGATCAGGACGGATGTATGGGCGCAGAGGAGTTATGAGGCGATCAAACGCTCGGCAGGGAGGTGGCTGAGCGAATCGCTCGATTTTCCGGTTGGTCCCACGGGGTGGCACCACGATTATTTCTGCCCGGAGCACGGGGTGTTCTTGAGCTACGACAAGAGCAGACCGAACGAGCATTACTGCTATGCCGGAGAGCACTATGTCCGCGGCGAGAAGCTGGATGCCTATTGGCGGGCGGTGACCCTTCAGCGCGTGGTCGAAGGAGCGCGCGACACTGCCACGGTTTATGCCCTCGAGGGTGACCGCAGCTTCGCGGAAGCGGCTGGCAAAATTCTGCTTTCGTTTGCGGAACATTACGATAAGTATGTGGCAGGAGGGAAGCCCCGGCGCCTTATGTGGCAGACGCTCGACGAGGCAAGTTACATCCTCCAGGCGGTGGCTGCCTACGAGCTGATTTACGATTCGCTGGTCCTTTCGGAGGATGACCGAAAAGCCATCGAGGAGAAATGGCTCAGGCCGACTGCGGAGTTTATCAAGAGCCAGACGCGTGTCGTTCACAACATTCACTGCTGGCAGAACTCAGCGGTGTTGTGCATAGGGCTTGTTCTTCGCGACAAGTCCCTTGTGGATTTTGCGATCAACGATCCACGCTCTGGTTTCAGACGACAGGTCACGGAAGGAGTTCTCGACGACGGGCTGTGGTTCGAGTGCTCTTTCGGTTACCACTTTTACACGATAAGCGCTGTGGAGAACACGATAATTCCTGCCGTTAACAACGGGATTGATATTTCGACGGAGATGCCGAAGCTCAAAAAGATGTTTATGACTCCGATTCAATGCGCGGACGAGCGCTTTGAGCTGCCATCGCTGAACGACGGAAGGGGCGGAAACATTGAGAATCACGCCGGCGCTTATGAGCTGGCGTATTTTCTTTTTCCGGAGGAGCGGAGGTTCGGCGGCTTGCTGAGGCGAGCCTACGTGGATTCGTCCAGGGGAAGAGTGGGAAGGAGGGTCCTATTTCACGGTGCGGGGAGGCTGCCGGAAGAGGCGCTGAAGCCAGAGAGGGATAGCGCGAATCTTGCATCGTCGGGTCTTGCGATTCTTCGGTCGTGGCGAGGAAATGATTGTCTGTACGCTGCTATGGATTACGGTCCTCACGGAGGTGGGCATGGGCATCCGGATAAGCTGAACGTGATTCTCTCTGGTTTAGGGGCGATGTTCTCGCCGGACCTCGGCAGCGCCGGATACGGATTGAAGATTCACGGGGCGTGGTACAGGCAGAGCCTCAGCCATAACGTCGTAGTCGTGGACAGGAGGTCCCAGAAGCCTTCGACAGGGAAACTGGTTGATTTCCGCGGGGAGGGAAGCGTCAGGTGGGTCAGCGCGAAAGCGGACGATGCTTATCCGGGCGTTCAGTGGCAGAGAACGGTTTTTCTCTGCGACGGCGGGTATGCAGTTATCGCCGACTCACTGCGAAGTGAAAAGGAGCATTTGTTCGATTGGGTGTACCACAATCTCGGCAAGCTCGACATCAGCGGTCTCGAACTCTTCGACATGGGTGCCGGCGATTTCGGCAAGGGCAACGGATACGATGTGCCGAAAAATGCTCGCGCCGGGAAGACCAGCGAACAGGCCGTCGCCGCCTGGAAGCTCGACGAGCTAATGCGGGTCCTGCTTCGTATTCCGGCGCCGGCGCAAGGGACGAACGAGGTCATATGCGCGATAGCTCCGGGTAATCCTTCGATGGTGGATATGCCGATGCTCGTCTGGCGGAAGAAGGGAAAAGAAGCGCATTTCTGGGCAGTCGTCGAGCCGGTGAGAAAGGAGAGCCGCATTAAAGCGACGGCCTTTTCAGATGGCAAGCTCACGGTTGAGGCGACGGACGGGAAGGAGAAGACATATTTCGTCCGGGACGGAAAGCCGGGCGCTCTGGGCGAGGTCTAAGCGAGATTATTCGGCTCCGGGGCCTCTGCCGATCGTATCCCTGTTGCTCGTGAAGCCCGGCCCGCCCGCGGCGACATAGCCATAGCTGGCGCCCGACCGGTCCGGGCTAACCCAGAAGGCGTAAAGCTTACCTTCGGTTAAGTAGAAGCGAAACTTCACGTCGCGGGCGGAGAGCGCGGAGAGGTCGCTGGCGCCTTTCCATGTTACCGGCTGGAGCGTCCTGTCAGCACTGATAGCGTCGCAGTTCTCCTTGCTGAAAGGAGGAATCACACGGCCGTTGCCGTCGAGAATCTCGACGCGGAGGCAGCCAGAGGGCGCATGTAAGTCGACGAACATGTACCTGCCGCTAAAGCGTACGCGCCGGGTCGTGAGCGTCCCTTCGGTTTCTGCGGCATCCATTGACGCGAAGCCATCCCGGCGAAGAGTCGCAAGCCCTGTGCTGCAAACCCCGGACTCCGACGAACCGCGAATCCCTGCCCTTCCGCTGACGTAGAAATAGAGTTTGTCCGCGACCACCAGGCAGCAGCCGCCTGCGGATTGCACGTTGCACCAATTCCAGTCGCCATATCGTTCGGAAACAGGAATGAATGTCTCCCGGCACGGACGATACCAGTGAAACCCGTCGCGGCTGAACCCCGCAAGGACTTCGTTTGGCTTTGCGCGGTCGTTTGGCTGGCCTCGCCAGATGGTGAATAAGCCGAGCAGTATGCTCTCGTAAGCGACCGCGTCGAGATTGTAAAGCTGCGGCTGCACGTTCAGGTCGGTGCGAGGGCGATCGAGGCGGTCCGCTCCGACCCATAGCACCGGCTGGCCTGCCTGCCAGCGTGCGCCTGCGAGCACGTCCGAACTTTCCCAGTAGCGGCGGATGCGTCCCAGCCCCGCAGCCCCGTCGCGAATGCTGTAGACCCAAACCTTGCGGAAAGGGTTGTAGAAAACCGTCGTTCTGTCTCCGCATGGTCCGCTGCGAGTGACGGCATCGCCCCAATGGATGCCGTCAGGCGAAAAATAAAGCGATAGTGCCCACCCACCATCCCCGTGCGACCGGAACATCTTGTACCGGCGTTTTGGGTCTTTCTCTTCCAAGTCGAGCCACACGGTTGCGGAGTCCCGGCCTCCCGTATGAACAATATTGGTTCCCGGCCGCACGTCCAGAGATGGCTTTTCCCAATGAATGCCGTCGAGCGATGTAGCGTAGCAAGTCGAACGCGTATATCCCCCCATGTACCACATCTTGAAGAGACCGTCCTGCGGGTCGTACCAAACGCCGTCGCTGAACACCATCGCAGTGGGGCTCGGCCGGTCGTTCTCCCACGGTTCGTCCGGTTTGAGCACCGGGTTATTCGGATGGTATTCTGCCGCATGGAAAGTCCGGTCCAGCGTCGTTTCTTCAATCAGAAAATCGTCAACGAAGAGCTGCCGCCCCACGTCAATAGGAATGACGTCGGGAGGCGACCCCAAATACCATGGCGCCGCCGATGGGTTGAGCACGAGCGACTCGACTCTGGGCGGCCAGGGCTCGGGCAGGCAAATGCCGTTGTAGAGCCTCTGTCCGCGCCCTTCTTCCTCTCTCGTCTCTCTGGGTGCCATCGAGAGAACTATCAGTAAGCAGGCACATACCTCGAGCAGCCGGAGTGTAAGACCGAACCCACTTAGCCGCTGACTTTTGACTGGAAAACGTGTCTCTCTTCTCATGAGTCCTTCACCCGTACTTTTTGTGCTTGTGGACAAGCACGTCTGAAAGCCACAACCTGCCGGGCCGCTTGAGGCGACGGCAGCCTTCTCGTCATGCCCGACACACGGAGGAAGACACGCCCCAGGTCGAGAAATGCTCTTTTCCTCACCGAACAGGCATCAGAGTCGTCTTCGAAATGGAGCGTGTTTGATGCATGTCGTGCTTAACACTAAAGGTGGCGGCAACGTGAGTCAAGGGGTTCTTGCTGTCGAATACGCACAGAAGCATCCCGTCTCGGAGTCAATGAACGGGCGCCAGAGGCCCTTTCCCGCCCTGCAAGGAAAGGAAGTGCGAAGGCCTTTCACGCTCCACCGGCGGGATGAATTGGATATTGGGCGCGAAAATGGTAAAAAGGTGCGGGAAGATTTGGTAGCGCAATGGTGAGCTCGCCCACGAGCCAGGCGTGATACACGGTCGGAAGAGAGAGTCCTCATGGCAGATACCTATCTTTCGGAGCGCTCCGTCAGGGAAATCACCGGAATGGTCGTGCCGGTTCGCTTTACCGGTAAGACGCCGATTTGTCTCGCCGAGAACCTTCTCGCCTTGACACTCGACAACCTGCAAAAATACCTCCGGCCTGAAAATGTCTGCCTGGTGGTGGATGGCGATGAAAGAAGCCTGAAAGTTGCCACGAAGGTTCGCGACGAGTTCTCAAAAAGCGGAGCCGGGGCTTTTCAGCTATTGCACCTGGAGGAGAACAGGGGCAAGCACTACGCGGTCACCGAGGGGATTCTCCGGCTCGTCGGAAACGAGAGTATCCACCATTTCGTCGTACGGGACTGCGACGCAGACCATTTTATTTCCGACCTTCCGAATCTGGTCCGGTCAGCCTGCCACATCTCTGCCCAGGAGAGGACCGACCGCGTGCTCGTAATCGGAAGAAGAATAGACCGGCATCGTCCCCTTGGGTTTGGCCGCGGCCAAATGGAGGAACTTTGTAACAGGGTTCTTCTCGACGCAATGAACTATCGTCTGGCGAAGGAAAGTCGCATTCTCAATACCCAATATTACGCCCCGTATGGAGATGTGCCCGATTTCAAGAGCGGTTACAAGCTTTACAGCCGCGGCGTCGCTCAGCTCGTCTTCAGAAGGAAACCGCGTCTCCTCTGTCTTTCAGCGAAGGATTACTGGCGCCACGGCGCCGAGCCGATTCCCATCGTCGAGGCAGTTCTGGCAGGCGCGGTAATCGGCGAGATGAACCGCACGACCTTTGACGTCCAACCCACGACGACTTTCACCGAATCGTCGGCCATGGATATGCACGTCAAGACCCTTGCGTGGGCGTTTTGCCGGTTGCGAGTTCCCCTAAAGTGCGCCGAGCAGATGTTCAACAACCACATACCTCGTCTGCAACTTGCCAACGACGACGCCGGGAGAGAGCGTCTCCAGGCTATCAGGCGAGACACCTTGAAACTGTACGCAAGCTACCTCCGCGAAAGCTATTCTCCCTCTCGCGACATCGGCAAGCCGCGCTTTTTCTGAAGCGGGGGTGTCGTCTCGTTGCGCTGAGAGGGTGCCTCGCGAAAGGGCGCGCACCCCTCATCGCTCGTCCGGGGTTGACCGCACCTCGTACACCGTCGAGAAAACCGTCTCCATCGCTCTGCGCCGGACTACGAGCATCGAGATTGGCGGAGGAGTGAACTGGTCGTCCTGGGGGAAGTCGCATGCAATGATTTCAGTCCCCGGGACACCCGCCATCTTCATCCGGAGTTCGACATTTCCCTGCCGCCAGGCCATTTCCCAGTCAGCGTCCGTAACTGCCCGTCGTGGATTGCGAATCCACCGCCAGGGGCCCTCCTTCGGGAGAGAAGCAGGCTCCAGGACGAGACTCGTCCGCACTACCCCTTCGTCATCGTAGGCGTGGAACAGCCATTCGTAAGTATGCGGCTCCTTCGCGGAGACAGCGAGCTCGTCAACGACACGGTTTGCAAAGAGGGTGAGCGTCCGAGCGAGCTGCACGCCCGGATAAACCTTGCCATCGCGGTCAACGACCCTCACGGATTTCTTCGCTGGAGACAAATTCCATCGGGCGACTTCCAGCGGCTCCGTGAGTGCGGCCTGTTCCACTCGACCATCCACCGTAACTGTGTTATGGCAGATGACTGACCGGTTCAACTCTCGCTGCACCGGACGAGAAAAGGCGTGGCCGGAAGTACGCGCTTCGGGGTCGGGCGCCAGAAGGCGACCTCCCCCGAAGAGAATCATGCTGAGATGGTCGTTGTGGCAATGAATGCCATTGCGATCGAAGTTGACTATCAAGACGAAGCCTTTGTTTTGCCAGGCGTCTTCCCCTTCCTCCGTCCGCAAGAACGCATAGCCGTGCTCACGGAACAAATGCGACGCGACAGACGGCGCCCTAGACTCCTTCAATTCTTGCCCGTGCAGCAGCGCCACCTCCGGGTTTCTCTCGCGCTGGGCGAGAACCCACGCATACTCCGCACTGCCATACATGGCATGAGCGTGCTCGTACCAGGGCATATCCCAGACGTGGGTCTTGCGCCCGTACGAGTCGCCGACGTTCGGGATTGTTCCGTCGGGGAAAAGTGCATGGAGAGGTGCGTCGAACATGCTCTTCAGCGTCCGTCCGCTCCGGAACCGGCGATGATAGAGGTCAAACGTGTGGCTGGCGTGGCGAAGCATCTCTGCAATCGCCACCAGCCCGTGCAGAGCCGTGAAGTGATAGTGGAGGCTGCTCTCGTGCCACAGCCCCTCGTCCATAAGCCCGTTGTCCAGGAGTTCCACGACTCCCTCCGGGCCGTAGAGTGCGTGCTGAACGTACTCCTCTTTTCCAAAGAACAACCCCAGTGCGCAGAGCGCCATATTGTGCCAGGCGAAGTGGTTGTTGTGCCTCCCGCCCCAACCGTGCTTCAGCCACTCGTGGTCGTTTTTCCAGATAGCCTGTTCCATCCGCTGGAAGAAATCATCAATTGCTCGACGGTCTTGTTGGCTGCAGCGATCATAGACGCAGTCGTAAACGTCGAGGGCAAGCGTCCCCCAACCGGCATAGTTCATCCCAACGTCGTAATGCTCGAATTCGAAAGTGTAGGTCGAGTAGTGGCGCAAAACTTTGAGGAGATGCTGAACGAGGCGCTCCTCCCCGGTGAGGAGATAAAGCGTGCTGATGCGGTGAGCTGCGGCCATTGGCCTCCACGGAACGAACGAGGTGTGCTCGGCGATTTCCGGGTAGATTTCCCCCCATGGCCGCTCTTTTGCGCTTTCCCACCATCCTGTTTCGAAGCGCGGAAGAGGGCAGCGAAGGTCTTCCTCTGCCTGCTTCTTCAGCTCCTCGAGCAGCGATTTCCACGGCTCGCGGTTAAGGCGAGCACGTGCAGCACAAATCTCTTCTCCGTTGACTAAGAGAAACGGGTGACTTCTATCGCTGCCGACGGGAACCGACGTCTCACCGGCCCTCACAGGCCGACATACAACAAGAAGCACGCTGACGAACGCTGCGCCCTTGAGCAAGTTACGCCATTCGGCTCTCATCCACGACATCCCTCGCGTCCCTTTTCTTCACGGATGATGCACCTCCGCAGTCGCGACCGACAACCTCCCGTCCGACTCGCATATTAACTTCGTACTGGAGCGTCGTCAACTCGCTGAATCCCCCGGCAGACCTGCGGAATGAAATCAGCTCTGGCTGCCACAGAAAAAGATTGACAGGCGGCACAGAATGCCGTACAAGGAGTTTGACAATCAGGAGACATAGGTGCCCCGCGAGGGGTAAAAGGGAAGACGGTAAGAGCCGTCACGGTCCCGCCGCTGTGATCGGGGACGAAGCTCGCAAAAATGCCACTGGCTTTCGCCGGGAAGGCGCGGGCGGAGGATGATCCGACAGTCAGAAAACCTGCCTGTGTTATAGAAGCTCACTTTTCTTCGCGCGAAAGAAGGGTGAAGAAGACGGGTGCAGCCCTTGGGTTCCGCCTGAGCGGAATTCAAGGGCTTTTTGTTTAGGGCGCCCGCGGATTTCACCCTCCGCAGCCCGAAGCAAGAGAAACATCAGGGCAATCGCGCCTCTCGGAAGTCCGGGGGAGCGCGAGAAAGGAGGGAGGTATGAGGAATCATCTGAGATTGTCGGGAGTTGTCCTCGCGATGGTTTTGGGAGTGGGCGAGGTTACGGCAGCGGTCTCGGTGCCGCGGGGGTTCCATTCCTGGCAGACGGAGCTCGATCTCGCCGGCTGGTTCGGCGGCTTCGACTATCTTCCGGATGGCAGGTTGATCGCTTCGGACAGCGAGGAAGTCTTCATCCTCGGGGAAGAGCGAACCGTTGTGGCCCGCTTCGAAAATCAGGGATTGTTCGGGTCGTTTGTGAAGGTCGCACCCGACGGGCAAGCAGTTTACGTCGGAGAATCTTCCGTCGGGACAATATCTGTGGTTGACCTGAACGCGGCGGGCATTCAGCTCATCGGTCCGGGGACCGATTCGGTGCTCGCGGAGGTAGCGCTGAATTACGACATGGAATTCGACCCGCAGGGAAGAGCTTTCGTCTCGGCAGCGACCCCGGGGACATGGCAACCCAACCGGTTGCTTTTTCTGGATGCCAAAAGCGGCGAAACAGACCTCATCGCTATAGTGCCGGGGAATTCCGGGCCGCTGGCTTTCGACGGAGCAGGAAGCCTTTTCTACTGCACTTCGACGTCTTACCCACCGGAGCCGGTCGAATCGGTCATTTTCTTTGGTCGGGACCGGATCGAGTCAGCCATCGGAGAGAGCGACCTGACCGATGCCGACGCCGAGGGTTACATTTCCGGCATATACGGTTTCTCAGACATGGTCTTCGACGGCGATGGGGACCTTTTCGGGGTGACAAGCCTGGGGGACATAGTTGAAATTCGCAAGGAGGGACAGACCGCCATCAGCCGTACCTTCGCCTCGGTCTCGCCGAATGGGGCAACAGTCGTGCGATTTCTCCCCGGAACGAGGCGATTTGAGCCTTTCTACCAGGGCGGGGGCAGTTTGACTTTTTTGGAATCGGACTTCTGGTCACTGTTCAAGTTGATTCACGTGACGACTTTCCCGGAGTTTCAGGTGGTCTCGGTGGAGCGCGAGCAACAGGGCATGAGAATCGCCTTCGCGACTGAAGAAGGAAAGAAGTACCAGGTCTATTCCTGCGAGGACCTGATCGGCGCAGGAGAATGGCAAGGCCTCGGCCTCGTCATCTCGGGCGACGGAACACCGGCGAGCGTGCTGGACGCCGGCGACGAGCAGACCACCATGCCGCCACTTGATCTCCCGTTCGTCAGAAAGAGATTTTACAGAGTTGGGGTTGCAGAGTAATGGAGGAAAACGGTGGGCGATTATCGCAATCGGCGGCGAGGGAGTTGCGCTGCGGCGTGGCCTTGCGCCTTTACGCTGATAGAACTGCTGGCGGTAATGGCGGTCATCGCTCTTCTGTCAGCGATGATTCTTCCGGCTGTAAGCAAGGGAAGGCAGAGAGCAAAGGAAGCGCTGTGCGCCTCTAATCTGAGGCAACTTCAACTTGCCACGGTGATGTATCTGACCGAAAACGATTGGAGGATGTTTCCATTTGCCGAGAACGTCCCGGAAGGGAGGCTCTGGTATTTCGGGCTCGAAAGGGAATATGTGCTGGGAAGAGCCGAGGGAACACGCCCCCTGGATAAGACCCGCGCCCGCCTCTATCCGTACATCTGCACGGTCGGGGGAATTGAGCTCTGCCCGTCGCTCGATTACCGGTCGAGTTACTTCAAGCTGAAATTTCAGGGGGCGAGCTACGGGTATGGGATTAACTTCTATCTCCTCAACAAGCCTTTTCCAAGGCAAAACGATTCGCAGACAGCCCTTTTTGCCGATTGCGCGCAGGTAAATTCGTTTCAGCCCCCGGCTTCGCCGTCGAATCCCATGCTGGAAGAGTTTTACTATGTCAGCGCCTACGAGAAGACCGCTCATTTTCGGCACGGCGGGAGGGCGAACGTGGTCTTCTGCGACGGGCATGTCAGGGCTATCAGACCTTCCGCAGGTTCGCTCGACGCACGCTGCGACGGCTTGACCGGAACGCTCCCCGCGGAGGCGTTCGGCCTGCGATAAGCAAATTTAGAGCGGCATGGGCACCTTGCCCATCAGAGCCGTCACGGGCGCGACGCCCGTGCCACGAGGCGAGCGAGGGGAAAAAGCCGCGCATCTCGTCCGTGCCTTCTCCGCGGACTGCGCGGTTGTCCTTCTCGCTCCGGAGATTCTCACCGAGTGTGGCGTCGCATTGCCAGTTGCTGAACAGTCCAGCGTCTGCTGATGACCCACCATTCCTCCGGGTAGGTCCTGATAGCGTCCTCGAGCGTTTTGACGACCCGGGCAAGATTACCAGCTACATTTTCTCGGCGAGCCCGGGGCGAGCTGCGGATGATTTCTACGGGCGGGCCTATTTCGATGAAGTGCTTCGTCAGCCCAGCCCTGTGGATAGTTACCGGCAGGACCGGCGCGCCCGTCTTCAATGCCAGACTCACGACACCGGGGAACATCTCGGTGGGCATGTCGAAGAAAGGCACGACGCATCCGGTTCCCCTCGCGGGCTTCTGGTCAATCAGCACGTGCAGGATGTCGTTTGAACGCAAACGAGCGAGACACTCCCGGACGCACTGCTCGCGGGGACGGTCGGATATCCAGTTGGCATCCAGGCGCTCCAGCATCTCCCGATAGAGGCCGGAAACTCGCGGGTCGTGGGCTGGGCGGATGATGACCCACGTCGGATAGCCCTCCCGGCTGAGGCGCACGGCGACAAGGGTGAACAGACCGACGTGCCCTCCGGCAAGGATAACTCCTCGTCCGGCTGACCTGGCCGCGGCGAGATGTTCCAGGCCGGAGATTTCGACGTTGTTGAGGAGGGCTTCCGAATGCTCAAAACAGTATCGAACAGTCTCCAGCCCCAGAGTCATTGCGTACCCAGCGGCTCTTCGGAAGATGCGACATTTTCGGCGCCGGGTCAAACCGTCGCCGAAAGCCACATCGAGGTTGAGGAGCGACACCGACTTTCTGAGGCTTAACAGGTAGGATGATAGCCACCCCGCGAATCGCCCCACCCGGACGACGCTGGGAAGATCGAGGCGCCGAACTCCCGCCACAAAGAGGCGTATGAGCACCCATCCCAGGTCGGCCTTGAAACGCCGGAGGTTTACCATCACCACCTCTTATACGCAGGCTTTGCGGATCACTCCGTCGGGATGATAGGCTTTCCTGTTGGAGTCCTCTGAATGCTCTCGACGGTGGTCAGGAGGTCCGGTATCTGGTAATCGCCGAGTCTTGAGCGGCAGAAATGGACGACGCTCTTGCGGTCCACAGTTCGCCCCGGCCTGGGAACGACGAGCGCGGCAACCTGGTATCCGCGAGGCCCACCCTTCTTGCCATAGACCACGACATCCCCGATGTCGGGGTGCTCCCGAAGAACCGCCTCCACCTCCGGCGGATAAACCTTCAGCCCTCCGACGTTGAAAACGCTATCCTTTCGGCCGAGGTGATAATAGAAGCCATCTTCGTCAACCCGGGCCACATCCCCCGTTCTGAACCATCCGTCCTGGACAACCTCCCTGGTCAGGTCATCGCGGCCGAGATACCCTTTCATAACGTGCGGCCCACGCACCAGAAGCTCCCCCGCCTCTCCCTGGAGCACTTCGTTTCCATCGTCGTCCACAAGTTTTATCTCGGCGCCGCGGACTGCCCGGCCCATGCTCGCTCGCTTGCGGTCAGCCCAATCCAGAGGCGTCAGCGTGATGATTGGCGAAGTCTCCGTAAGGCCGTATCCTTGAAGAATTTTTGTGCCGGGGAAGCGCTGGGCCAGGGCGTGCATCAGATTAACCGGAACAGCCATTCCCATGAGAGCGATGAACCGGAGGCTGGAGGTATCGTAAGGCCATGGATAGGGCAACTGCAGCATTGCCGCGCATATGGGGGGAACGGTGTGGAACCAATTGACGCGATGCTTCTGTATCTCAGCCAGGAGGTCGGCAGGGGCAAGACTCTTGAATATGACAAGACTCGACCCATGAGAGGCGATGAGATTGCACAGAATAGGACCGGAAATGTGCGACATCGGCAGAACCATCCCCCCGACATCTTCCGGTCTCGATTTGACCACTTCCTCCATCGTGTCAGGGAAGAGGTCGAGATGAGCACTGACCAACACAACGCCCTTCGGCCTGGCGGTCGTGCCGGAGGTGAAAAGGTAAAGGGCGTCCGCTGGCTCGTCGTCCTCGGGAAGCTCTTCCACCGGCTCCGCTTCCAGGAGCGCCTTGTCGTAAGAGTTGCTGGCCTCTGGCCGGAAAGCAACGAGGATATTATTTTCCAGCGGCGTTCCACGAGCAGCCTCTCTGACAAACTCCTCTATGGATGCGTCCACTACGCCTACGCGGCTGCCGGAGTCGGCGATGATTGACGCCAGACCCGGCCCACGAAGCCGAACGTCAATCGGCACTGAAACCGCTCCCAGAGTCAGTGCGCCAAAATAGGCTTCAACAAACTCAATTGAGTTCGGCAGGATGATGGCAACCGGGTCTCCCTTACCCACTCCTCGGGCGCGAAATGCCCCGGCTGCCAGTTGGCTGCGGGAAAACAGTTCGAAAAATGTCTGCTTCCTCTCTCCCCAGATAAGCGCCACCTTATCGGGGTGCTTCTCAGTTGTTCTTGTCAGATGCCTTGCAACGTTCATTGGCTTCTCCTTCTTGATAGGATCGAAGTATCATTCCACGCTCCCAGCGGCACTCCGAGAGCGCCGCAAGGCGAGCGACTCCTTCTACGTTAGCGCATGTTAGCTCCTTCGGAGTCAGGAATCCACGATTTTTTCCAGTGGGTGGAGGGCTTCCGCTATCGTTCACGCCAGAGCTGCGCAATCCGATGTGACCGGATTCAGCGGAGTTCGCCCTCTTTTTCGTCAAAATTGGCCAGCGCTGTGAACCGCTCTTCCCTAAGGCTTCTTCAGCCCGTACTCTTCGGCCTTCTCTCTCACAGTCTCTTCTGGAAGGTCGAGCTTCTTTGCGGCGAGCGAAATATCTCCGTTGGACACCTCGATAGCCCTTCGGATGGCCGCCTTAACTATCTCCGAGAGGGGCAGGACCGTTTCCTCTCCGGAGGGAGGCTGCTCGCGTTCCCCTGCGGAGGTGTCTGGCTTGCGCCCATTGTGAACGACCTTGAAGGGGAGATGGGCGAGAGTGACAGTCGGGCCATCGTGGAGGACGACAACTCTCTCGATGACGTTTTCGAGCTCGCGCACGTTTCCCGGCCAGAGATGACTTAACATGGCGTTCATGGCCTCCCGGGAAAATCCGGTAAAGAGCTTTTTATTCTGCGAGGAGAATTTTTCGAGGAAGTGTGTAGCTAAAAGCGGTATGTCGCCGGCCCTTTCCTTCAGCCGCGGCAGCTCAATCGGCACCACCATCAGCCGGTAGTAAAGGTCTTCTCTGAAGCTCCCCTTTTCCACCTCCTTGAGGGGATTTTTGTTTGTTGCGGAGATAAGCCGAACGTCGGCAGTGAGTGTTTCCGTGCCGCCGACCCTTTGGAAAGTCCTGTCCTGGAGAAATCTGAGGAGCTTGGCCTGCAATTCAAGGCTCATGTCGCAGATTTCGTCTAAGAAGAGGGTTCCACCGTTGCCAGCTTCGCAGCACCCGATGTGGCGGCTTATCGCCCCAGTGAAAGCGCCCTTCTCGTGTCCGAAGAGCTCGCTTTCGAGGAGCTCCCTTGGGATGGCGGCGCAGTTAACAGCAATGAACGGTCCTCCCGCCCTTTTGCTGCGGTTATGGATGGAACGCGCCACAAGTTCCTTGCCGGTTCCGCTCTCTCCGGTGATAAGCACCGTCGCATCGGTTTTGGAGACGTTGGATATGACACGATACACTGACTGCATCTGGGGGCTGATGCCAATCATTTCGTCAAAGCTATAAGTCTCCGGGGAAGGGCGGCGCTCCACCTCTTCTTTGAGCCTGCGCAGAGCGACGGCGTTGCGAAGGTCGTTCTCCAGGCGAGTGTAGTCGAGGGGCTTGGTGAGAAAATCGTATGCCCCGTATTGCATGCATTCCACCGCGTTGTCAACCGTCCCGAAACCGGTAATGACGATAACGGGTATGACCTCGTAGGCACGCTTGATCTCCTTAAGGATGCTTATCCCGTCGGCATCCGGCAGCTTGATGTCCAGCAGTATGACGGTAGGACGATGAAGGGCTATGGCGGGCATGACCTCCGCGCCCGTCGCACAGATGGCAACGCGATAGCGCATATGCTTCAGACAGTCCAGGAGAGTCCCCGCGGCTATTCGGTCATCTTCGATAAGAAGAACTGTTGGAGACTTCACGACCTCCCTTTACCTCGTCGTCTCAAGTAAGGAAAACAGCACAGGCAATGACCGTCGTATACCCGGCATTGCGAATAACAGCCGACTGTGTGATGTTTGTTGTGCGAACGATCTTTTTGCTGATTCGGAAAACTTCCTCTTTCTCATCCCAGTTTTTGTTTTCATCAAACTCGATGCCCAGTGTTGAAGCGAGCATGGCTGCCGCCAGGTCCTCTGCATAATCGCCGGAGACCTTCTCGGTTTGCCCAAAGGCATAGTGCTCGCTCAGGTAACCGTAGAGGTTTCTGTCGGCAGGTATGGCACAGCCAACGGAAGCCGCCAGGAGACGCCGAGGCTCGTTGCTGCTGAGGCGGCTCATCACGACGTAGGTAATCTGACCGGGCACCAGTTCCTTCAACCCGATGGACCGAGAAACAACCTTGCACCCCGGTGGGAGAATGCTGCTGACGTTGACAAGGTTGAATTTCTCGATGCCCGCTGCTCGAAGGGCCAACTCATACGACCTCAACTCGTCCCGATGGGAACCGACTCCCTTTGTGAAGAAGACTCTACTGGGCACCATTGTCATATTACCCCTCCCCCCAGCTGATGGTTCCGCCGACCGAAGCCTGAAATTGGATTCCTTCTATCACAGCCATCCAGAGAAAATCAACTCAACAGAAAAAGATTGCGGCATCAAGTTGTTCTTGCCATCACCTGCTGATTCTCAATCCCCCCTTTCTCAGGAGGTTTTCGACTTCCTCGAGGCTCGACCAGTGCAGGTCTCCCGGCACGGAGTGCTTCAAGGCACTGAAGGCGTTGCCTATCTTCAGCCCTCTCTCGACCGATCCCTCCTTGAGGTAACCGTACAGGAAGCCGGCGACGAACGAGTCCCCCGCGCCAATGCGGTCAACGATCTCCACTTCGTATTTCCTGTCCTCGAGGACCTCGCCCTGCCAATAGGCTACGGCTGTCCAATTGTTCCGCCAGACAGAGATATTCTCCCTCAACGTTATCAGCACCACCTCGAAGCCGAAATCCTCGTGGAGCTTCTTCGCCACAAGCTTGTAGGTTTCAGCAGAAACAGTCGAGAAGTCGCCGGACTGCTCCTTCTCTCCGGGAGATATTTTGAAGACTCTTCCTGTATCTTCTTCCGTGGAGACGAAAATGTCAACGTACTCCATCATCGGTTTCTGGATTTGTCTTGCTTTTTCCTCGCTCCATAGTTTCGCGCGATAGTTGAGGTCGTAGGAAACCTTGCATCCGGCTTCCCTGGCAGCCTTGAGAGCGGTGAGGGTGGTTTCTGCGGCGGAGTCGCTCAATGCTGGTGTGATGCCGGTGACGTGGAACATCCTCGTCCGGCGCAGAAGCGACAGCCAGTCCACGTCGTCCGGTCGAATCTGGCTGATCGCTGAATGGGAGCGGTCGTAAAGCACAGCGCTCGCGCGCGGCGCCGCCCCGGACTCAACGAAATAAAGCCCGACTCTCCCATCCTTCGTCCAGACTATGTGAGAGGTGTCAACGCCGTGCTCGCGGGCTCGGTTGCGAACCATCCGCCCAATAGGATTCTCGGGAAGCCGTGAGACCCACGCGCAGCTCATTCCGAGCCGACTCGCTGCCACCGCAACGTTATACTCAGCTCCGCCGACTTCGACATCCAAGGAGCGCGCCTGTTCGAGGCGAGCGAAATGGGGCGGCGAAAGTCTTACCATAGCCTCGCCGAAAGTCACAAGGTCATAGTCTGCGTCATCGCCTGAGCTCATGGACTTTTCCTTTCGGACCGGCTGGGAATTACCCCCCCTGCGACCAACGCGCCTCCCCCGGCAACACTTCTTCGTCAAGTCCTTTCTGACCGGGCTTTCGCGACGGCGTCCACAAATTTCCTTGCCCTGCGGGTTATCTCATCGAACAAGCCGGCAGCGATTTCTTTCGCGGAGACAAGATTTCCGCCAACTGCAACCATTTCTGCTCCGGCTTTGATGAATTCCCCGGCGTTCTCGAGGGTCACACCGCCTGTTGGAACGAGCTTCACCTGCGGGAGCGGCCCTTTAATGGCTCTCAGATAGTCGGGGCCTCCGACGCTCGCCGGGAAAACCTTCACAGCATCCGCCCCGGCCTCCCAGGCCTCTAAAATCTCGGTGGGCGTGAAGGCGCCAGGGATAACTACCTTCCCATACCGGTTGACCAGAAGAATCATGTCCGGATCGAGGATGGGGCTGACGATGAACTCCGCACCCGCAAGGATTGCGGCACGGGCGGTCTGCGTATCGAGCACGGAACCAACCCCGACGATAGCTTTCTCCTTGAGCTCCTTGACCGCTTCCTTAACCACGTCCAAGGCGCCTGGGGTCGTCATGGTGACCTCGACCGACTTCACTCCAGCTTCTGCCAGGGCCTTCGCGGCCGACACGAGCTCCGAAGGCGAATCCGCCCTCAACACCGCAATCACGCCGCAGTCAACCATCTCTCCAAATGCGAGATGAGAATCAATCATACTTCTCCTTGCAATGCAGGGACGAGAGAACCGAGCAGACCGTCGCCCTCTCTGAAGGCCACAGACCGCATCGCTTACGCCGAACAGAAACGACCATTAGGATAGACATCGTACAACCAACAAAAAATTACTAAAGGTGAACAACAAAATCAACCCCATTGTGCAATAGGGGCGCGGATGTGTAATCGCGGCTAGTAAGAACGGCAACCGTAAGTGCCGCGGGGTGCACCGGCGGCATCGCGCCGACTGCCTCGCGAGCATCCTGCGCCCGTCCTTCTTCCGCAGCGACGCACCGCGGGGGCAGCCCTGGCTATCGGCCGCGGAGCTGAGGAGCGCGCCGGTGGAGGGTGCTGCGCAGCTTCGTGAGCGCCCCCGGAAGGGTCGGCAACCACTCTGTGGACTGCGCCAGGGGGCCTCTGCTCGCGCCGGAAAATTTTTCCAAAAAAATCTTGACAGCGCCGGGGGGGGTGCTAACTTTTTAAGAGGAGGGTACCTGTGTCGCTGCGGCTGTTTGTCGCAGGGAGGACCAGCCATGAAGAGGGCATTAGCTGCCAGCGGGATTTTTTTACTTCCCATGGCACCTATTGGACATTCGGCGTGGGGCCAGGAGCCTTCGCCGAAAAGCCATTTCGTCATCGGGTTTCGCGACCCGGGTCCGCCGGGAATCCACCTTGTGGAGGCCAGGCTGGGGTCGGACCGGGATGACCGATGGGTAAGGGTTCCAGCGAATATCTCGTTGGAAGCCGACGGCACTTTTCAGGCAACGACGGAGGTTGCGGATGCCAAGTGCTCGTTTTTCCGGGTTGCGCGCCCGTCCGGCGACGAGTCGGGCCCGCCGGGCATCGTCTCGATGACACTGGGTCCCGCGATTGGGGTTATTTTTCCCACAGACGTCTCGTACCCGGCGCTGGTCAGGAACAAGGAACTCAGCGACCTGACCAGATTTTACGGGCTGCGTCCCGGAGTAGATTACTTGCCCGGACGCGTGGTCGTGGGGTTCAGGTCATGGGTCACTGAGGAGCAAGCGGCCTTGATGCTGCAGGCGGCGGGCCTGAGCTTTAGCCTATCCTTCCCGAAGGTCTTTCACGTCGACTGCCGCGTCCTTTGGGGCGACACGGCGGAGCATATAAGGCGCCTGGAAGAAAGCGGGATAGTTCGGTGCGTAGACCAGCGCGAGGGCTGGCTGACGGTCAACTTCCGGGCGAACGTGACGGTGGAAGCAGCGGATGCGCTTCTGTCATCAATCGAAGGGCTGGGACCGGACTGGACCAGCTACCTTCTGTCGCCGAGGTATGGGGTCGTGTATGTCCCCGAGGGGTCGGAGTTTGCCTGGATACTTGCTCTGGAGCTGGTGCCGGCCATCGCCTACGCTGAGCCTTCGTACCTTGGCTGGGTCGCGATTTAGGCCGCGGCGGTCTTGACCCGGTGTTGCGCCGTGGGAACAAATGTTGATTCGGTCCTCGCAGGTGTGCGCCAAAAGAAAGGAGGGACAGGTGCACAGCGGGACCCGGACACGTAGAGAGCTGGTGAGATCGATCATCGTGCTTGGGGTCGGCGTGTTCCTGCCCCAGGCGGCTACGGCAAACGTAAGCCGATAGAGACGGCACCCTCTGCTGGCAGTTCAACACCTGGGGAGGACCCATATACTCCTCACCTGCCATAGCCCCCTACTGCGGTTATCGCAGTGTCGTCGTTGGCTCCGGGAACAATAGACTGTACATACTAAACGGCTACTACGGAACCCTCACTCGGGCGTTCCGAGGGTGGGCTAACGTGACCGGCTCCCCGGTCGTGGCCGACGTGAACCGCGACACACCCGGCTTGGAAATCGCCGTCGGATTTGATGACGGCAGGCTGTTCTTGTTAAGCTCCGGCGAGACCGAGTACTGCCCTCCCGGGGCCCTGCCCTGGCCGACCTTCCAGCACGACAGCGCGCGTACCGGATTCTACGACGGATGGTATTGAGCCGGCCGCGCGCTCTTGCAGGTCGCGCTCGCATACAGCACACTCTCATGCCCATCACGCCGCCCGCGCAATCCCGTCGCTTTGGCCCCCTGGTTGGCTTCTTCCGTCCTCGCGCCCTAACGGGAGCTGGAAGCCACACCTCCAAACTGCGTGCGAGACGCGTAGCCGGGACGCCCCACGCGGAAGATGGGCCCCTAACGTCGGCGCGACAGCGTGGCCCACGCCAGCCTATATGGAAGAGCGAGGCCCCGGCGGCCGCCCCGGGCAGCAAGCCGCAGAAGGGGCTTGACTTGGCTTGCCAGGCAGGCTATATTTTTGCACACCTCGGAAAGGTTTTATGGCGTGATGGTTTTTGCGGTCAGGCGCGAAAGGTTCATATTTCTCCAGTAAACCCCACTCATAACTTCAAGGGAGGGCTTGACAATGGCGAACGAAAGAGCTTCGCTTTCACAAGACCTGACGAGGGCTTTGAGCCTGACATTCAGGCCGGGCAGGGTCGCGGTGATGGCTCTGGGGCTTTTGATAGGGGTGGCCGCCGCGATGGCCTTCTACTGGATAGGCGGGCTGATCAAGCCTCAGGCAATCCGCTGGCTGGCATGGATTATCCAGAGAATCGGCGCTGTGATTTTTGCTTACGTAGTCCTTGCCTCCATGGGCTCTGCGGTGTCCATGGCCCATGCGGAATCTACGGGAGGGCGGGTCGGTGTCCCCGCCGGATGGGCTCTGATTGCCCGGAACGTCGGTGCCGTGGCTACTGGAACAATCAAACCTATCATCATCTTCGTGGCTTCTCTGGCGATTATCTGGGGGGCAGGAGCTCTTGGCGCCATACCGAAAGTCGGACCGATTCTCTGGGCTATCATCTCCATCGTGGCGGTTGCGGCAGGATTGTTGGCGGTCCTTGTAGTCATCAAGCTATTTCTTGTGAGCTTCCTTTTCCCGTCGGTGCTGTCTGTCGCGAAGCAAAAAGGCGTCGCCTCCTATAGGGAATCGGGGCGACTGATAAAAGGGCACGCCGCCCACGTCCTCGGCCGCATTGCAGTGGCGGTTTTGATATGCCTCGTTTTCTATAAAGTCATCGTCGCAGGGTTTGCCTTTACCGCCCGTCAGACCGCCAACGTCATGGGAGACAACGCGGCGACGCTCCGAGGCTGGGAGGGCCTCTTGAAAAACGTTGTGGGCATCCCGGGCGTCGCAGGGACCGCACCGGAGGGGCTGGGCGTCGAGGACCCATTCTGGCCGTTCAGGCGGCTAACCATACTCCGTCCGACGGGGACGCGCTTCGCCGGGGCATTGATCTTCTCCATTGTGCTTATCGTGATTTCGACCATTATTCTTTCGGTGCCGCTCATTTTCTTCGCTCTTTCTGGCTACTACGCTTACATGTCCTTCAAGGACGCGCCGGAACTTCCTCTCAAAGTCAAGGCGGATTGGTCCGAAATAAAGAAAACCGCAAAGGAGATTGCCGGCAAGCGAAAGGGCGAGACCGAGGAGAAGGCGGGCGAGGCGTAAGCGGGTCGAGAAGAGTGTCAGGGCGGACGCGCTGAGCCACACGGGACCCGAAAAGGGCGGCGCAAGGTCTCTGTCTATTTCGGGACGCGGGAGTGCCGCACGACTTCGACAGGGAAAGGAGATTGTCGAATATGAAGTTGAGACCAATTGGTGACAATATTCTCGTAGAGCGCCTCGAGGCGGAACAGAAAAAAGGCTCCATCATCATACCGGACAGCGCAAAAGAAAAGCCAAAGCAGGGCAAAGTTGTGGCTGTCGGAAAAGGGAAAACTGATAAGGATGGAAAACTCATCCCCATGAACGTCAAGAAAGGCAACAGGATTTTTTTCGCCTCTTATGCGGGGACTGATGTCGAAATTGAGGGCAAAGAATACGTTATTATGCGGGAAGAAGATGTTCTGGGGATAATAGAAGACTGAGTGGCTGAGAGCCACCGCCCAAAACTGACCCACCAGAGAGCGCGCAGAGCTCGCAGAGAAGGCCGGGTAGCGATTCCGGCTTCGGCTAGGGCGTAGCCCTCTGCGACTTGTGCGGTTTCGTGTTGTTTCTCGACCAGGACCTATTAAGGAGGCAGCAAAAGATGGCCAAGCAGTTAGCTTTCAGTGTAGAAGGTCGAGCCTCGCTTCTGAAAGGCGTTCGGACTCTCACCGACGCTGTAAAAGTCACGCTCGGCCCACGCGGGCGAAACGTGATGATTCACAGGCAATCGGGTTCTCCGGTCAGCACCAACGACGGCGTCGCGGTTACCAAAGAGATTGAGGTTAAGGACCGCCTCCAGAATGTGGGAGTAGAGATGGTCAAGGAAGTAGCCTCCAAAACCAGCGACGATGTCGGCGACGGCACAACCACGGCAGTCGTCCTTGCCAGCTCGATTTTCGAGGAAGGACTCAAGAATGTCACAGCCGGGTGCGACCCCATGCAGATTAAGAAAGGCATTGACAAGGCAACAGAGGTGGTCGTCCAGAACATCGCCGCCATGGCCAAGCCCGTGAAGGGAAGAAAGGAGATCGAGCAGGTTGCTACTATTGCCTCGAAGAGGGATGCCGAGGTCGGCCGCATCATCGCCGACGCCATGGAGAAAACTTCCGCTGACGGCATCATTGCTGTTGAAGAGGCAAAAGGGGTGGAGACTGTCGTCGAGGTCGTCGAGGGAATGCAGTTCGATAGAGGGTACATCTCCCCCTACTTCATCACCGATCCGGCGACAATGGAGTGCGTCTTCGAGGACGCCCTGATCCTCCTGCACGACAAGAAGGTCTCCTCGGCAGCCGATGTGTTGCCTATACTCGAGAAAGTCTATGGTGGCCCGAGCCTTCCTCTTCTTATCGTGGCGGAAGATGTGGAAGGGGAGGCGCTCGCTACGCTCGTCGTTAACAGGGTGAGGGGCGCTATCAAAGTGGCGGCAGTCAAGGCGCCGGGGTTCGGCGACCGGAGAAAGGCCCTTCTTGAGGATATGTCAATTCTGACGGGTGGGCGGGTGATTTCGGAGGAAACAGGTAAGAAAATGGAGCACGCCGAGATTGAAGACCTCGGAAAAGCCAAGACCGTTCGCATTGACAGGGACCATACGACCATCATCCAGGGCGGGGGCTCCCCTGAGAAAGTCAAGGCAAGAGCCGACCAGTTGCGAAGGGAAATGACACAGACAACGTCCGACTACGAACGGGAAAAGCTCGAGGAAAGGCTTGCCAAGCTTGTCGGAGGCGTCTCCATGGTCCGCGTCGGCGCCCACACGGAATCTGCTACGAAGGAGAAGAAGGCGAGGGTCGAAGATGCTCTCCACGCCACGCGAGCCGCCGTCCTGGAAGGAATCGTTCCGGGCGGGGGCGTAGCCCTTCTCCGGTGCATTCCTCGCGTCAAGAGAATGAGACTTGAGGGTGACGAGAAAATCGGCGCACAGGTAGTGGAGAAGGCGCTTTCAGCTCCCATGCGGCAGATTGCTGACAACGGCGGAAGAAACGGCTCCCTCGTCGTGGAGAAGGCGGCTGGAATGAAGCATAATATGGGCTACGACGCCGAGGAGGATAGGTTCCGCGACATGATGTTGGCGGGAATCGTTGACCCCGCCAAGGTGGTTCGCACAGCTCTGATGAACGCCGCCAGCATCGCAGGGTTGATGTTGACCTGCGAGGCGATTGTCGCCGAAATGCCGGAAAAAGAGAAAGAAGGTCATGGTGGGGGACATTATCACTGATGGCTCCCGGGGCGACCTTACGGCATTACGGTTAGGCTCAGGCGACAAGAAAGGATGCGGTCGCTCACCGGCCGTTTGCGGGCCCGGGGCCAAGGCGCGAAGCGAAAAACACTACCGGAAGGCCATGAGGCAGGGCGGCCTCATCGTCTCAGCCGGGGTCATTGTCGGGCTGTGCGTTGGTCTTGGTGCTTCGGGGGCAACGTGGTACGTGGATGGCAAAGCGCCCTTCCCCGGAGGCGACGGCAAGTCGTGGGAGACCGCGTTCAACAAGATTTGGTGGGGAATCCACGCCGCATCCGACGGGGACACGGTCATCGTCGCGGAGGGGATATACGAGGAGAACGTCAACTTCAATCGCAAGAACATCATCCTTCGCAGCACTGATCCCCTTGACCTGATGGTAGTAGCCGAAACGGTTCTTGACGCCGATGGCTTTGGGTCGGTGGTCACATTCTCCGGCACTCAGAGCGACACGTGCGTCCTTTCCGGATTCGTGATTCGGAACGGAAGAGCCTCGATGCGTGGCGGGGGAATCCTCGGCGGAACTGAGTCCCAGCGAACTCACGCCACTATCGAAAACAACGTCATCAGAAGCAACTCCGGCAACCTCTACGGCGGCGGGATTTGCTGGTGCGACGGCATCATCCGGAAGAACGTCATCGAGCTGAACTCTGCATACGATGGCGGCGGACTCTCTGATTGCCACGGGCCAATCGAGAACAACATCATCCGATGGAACACGGCTGAGTACAAGGGAGGCGGGCTTTTCAGCAGCAACGGCGTCATCGAGGGGAACAGAATCGAGGGAAACCGATTTATCAGCAACGACGCGGGACTGGGAGGTGGGCTGATTGAGTGCGGCGGCAGAGTGAGGAAAAACATCATTCGCGGAAATTCCGCCAAGTGGGCGGCGGGGATCGGCGGGTGTAACGGAACGATTGAAAACAATCTCATTATCGAGAACTCCGCTTCGGACAGCGCCGGTGGAATCGGCGGCTGCGACGGGACCATCCGGAGAAATGTCGTTGCCGGGAACTCCGCCAAGTTCGGCGCCGGGGTCTACGCGTGCGACGGGGTCATCGTAAACAACACTATCCTGCGCAATTCCGCCACGGACACCCCGGGCAATGTCTATTTCTGCAAGGGCACGATAGCCAATTGCATCATTTGGGGATTCGTCGGTGACACGAGACAGCAAATCGGCGATTCGAGCATGCCGACCAATTCATGCATTCAGAATTGGACCGGAGGAGGCGAAGGGAACATCACGCTCGACCCGCTCTTCGCTGACCCGAACGGCCCCGACGACAACTGGACCACTTACGAGGATAACGACTATCGTCTTGTGTCGCATTCGCCGTGCATTGACGAGGGGACGAATTCGGTTCTGAGCCCGCCGGGCCTGGATATGGATGGCAACTTGCGGATTGCCCGCTGGAAGTACCCAGTATTCGCCTATGTGGATATGGGAGCATACGAATACGGCTCCAAGCCCTTTGCCACAACCGAATTCGGATTCACGGAATGGCCGCCGCCCGGTGGACGACACCTCGTCTGGAACAGCCAGCCCAACGATACTTACGCCGTCTGGTCGAGTTACAGTGCGAGGGGGGAATGGCACCAGGTGGGGACCGTAACGTCCCAGGGAGAGACCACTTCCTACACCGTTACCGGTCTTCTTCCTTGGAATTGGCGTGCACTATTCTACCGTGTTGAAATGGAGTAGGCTGAGGAGAAAAGCCGGCCGCGGTTTTTGGGGGACCGAGCACCGCCTCAGGGTAACTCAAGGCATGTGGCTTTGGGCTTCGATAGGAGGACCCGGCAGACCTGCTCAAAGAACCAGACGTAACAGCCAGAGGAAAAGATGCCAACTTACGAATACGAGTGCAGGAAATGCGGTTACAAGTTTGAGGAGTTTCAGAAGATTACAGAGCCGCCCCTTCGCCGGTGCCCGCGGTGTAAGGGCGGAATCCGGCGGCTGTTAGGAACGGGCGCCGGGATTATCTTCAAAGGCTCTGGCTTCTACCAGACCGACTACCGCAGCCCCTCCTACATGGAGAAAGCTAAGAAAGAGAAGGAACAACTGTCGGGCGGGGGGACCGAAAAATCCGAGGGCAAGGGCCAAAATGAGCCCGCAAAAGGCGCAGAAAAATCCGAAAAAGGCGAGAATTCCTAAATGCCCGATGTGCGGTCAGCCTCTGCCGTACGACCTGCGGGACCCAAATCCGCCGGGATTCTTTCCCTTCTGCTCGCAGAAATGCAAGCTCATTGACCTCCACAAGTGGCTTTCGGAAGAATATTACATCAGCTCGCCAATAGAACCGCGAAAGGACGAGGAGAAACCCTCCAACCGAAAGTAGCGCCTCTCCGCATCGTAGCCGCCTACACCCGGCCCGAAAAATCCTCACGCCTGCGGTGTAGGGCTTCCACGCGATCTCTGCGGGCACCGTTGCTCGCTTGCCGCTGAGGCGGCAGGCCGCGCGCCGGGGAAGCAAAGCACATGCCGCACGGCGCCTCACATCTTTTCGGGGGCGGAGACGCCCAAGAGGGAAAGGCCATTGCGCAGAACAATCTGGACCGCTTTCACAAGGCACAATCGGGCAAGGGTCAAGTCCGGGTCATCCCCGATGACGCGGTGGTCGTTGTAGTAGCTCTGGAAGCTCGTCGCCAGCTGGAGGAGGTACTCGTTCAGCCGGTGTCCCTCGAATTTCGTGGCGATTTCCTCTACGAGGCGAGGAAACCGGCTGAGGGCCTTAATCAGTGAACCTTCCTTTTCTTCGGCAAGCAATTTCAGTTTTTCGGGCGGAACGCTTGAGAAATCTATCGCAGACCCTCCGGCCTGCTCCTCGTAAAAGCGGAAGATGCTGCATATTCTCGCGTGAGCGTACTGCACGTAATATGCTGGATTCTCCATCGTGCGTTTCGTTGCAAGGTCGAGGTCGAAGTCGAGGTGGCTGCTCATCTTGCGCATGTTGTAAAAGAAGCGCACCGCATCGCACGCCATCTTTTCCACCACTCCTTGGTCAGTCTGAGGCGAATCCTCTCCATAGGACGCGGCAAGCTCCAAGCGAAGCCCTCTTGCGATTTCGTCGAGAAGGTCGTCCACCGTCACGAAGGTTGCGCGCCGAGTGGACATTTTTACCTTCTCTTCGCCCCGCTTCAGCGTGACGAACTGGTGAATCAGGACGTGGATTTTGTCCGTATCGTAGCCGAACGCGCGGACACCTGCCAGGACGTCAGGAAATGTCGCCTGATGGTCGGCGCCGAAGATGTCCACGATGAGGTCGTAGCGGCGGTTGATTTTGTCAAGGTGATAACAGATGTCCGGGAGGCGGTAGGTCGGCAGGCCATCGCTCTTGACAATGACCCTGTCTTCCTCCTGCCCGAAGGCGGTGGCTCTGAACCAGAGCGCGCCGTCTTTCCAGTAGGCATATCCAAGCTGCTGAAGCTCGCCGATGACCTCGTCAACCCTGCCGGAGGTGTAGAGAGAATGCTCGTTGAAATAGACGTCGAATCTCACCCCGATCCTCTCGAGAGTTCGATTGATCTCCTCGGTGATTGCCCTCTCCGCCGCGTGTTGGAAAACTTCAACGGGCCAGTCCCCCAGGGAATCGCCGTGCTCGTGGCGGAGAGAAGCCGCAATCTCCCTGATGTAATCCCCCTGGTATCCTTCCGCCGGGAACTCTACGGTCTCGCCGCCTAACTCGCGATATCTCACCTTCACCGACTCACCTAAGAGCCGCATCTGATTGCCAACATTGTTGAAGTAGTATTCGCGGGTAACCTTGTACCCGCAGAACGACAGGATGTTCGCTAAGACATCCCCGATGATGGCTTGTCTCCCGTGCCCAACGGTCAGCGGCCCCGTCGGATTTGCACTCACGAATTCGACGTTTGCGGTTTTTCCTTCGCCAATTGTGGAGCGGCCGAAATCGTCTGAACTCCGCAGAACTTCCCCGAGAAGGAGCACCAGGCTTTCTTGCGAGAGGAAAAAATTGATGAATCCCGGCGGCGCCACCTCCACGTTTTGATAGTACTTTCTCGCCGGAGATTCCGGGCAAAGAGCCTCCACGACTTCGTGCGCAAGCTCCTTCGGGTGGCGCCCTTCCGTTGGCGAAAGTCTCATGGCCACGTTGGAGGAAAGGTCCCCATGCAACTCGATTTTGGGGTATTCGAGGAAAACGGGAGGGAGCTGACGGCTCTTGAGCTTACCGGATTCTTTCAGAGTTTGCAGAGCCTGTTCGAGGTGCCGACATATTGACCCGACGATTTCTTTATTCAACTCTGGCAGCGTCTCCCCACAGCTCTTCAAGCTGGTAGGTCTTTCTCATTTGCTCGTCGAAGACGTGAACGATTGCCTCAATATAGTCGAGGACAACCCATCTCCCCTCCGTGAAGCCTTCCTCGTGAGCCTCCCGAACCCTGAGCTTCCTCATTCCGAACCTTATATTCTCCGAGATGGCTTGGACGTGCCTGCGAGAAGTCCCGTGGCAGATGACAAAATAGTCGGTCACCGAGGACAATCCACGCAGGTCGAGGATGATGACGTCCTCCCCCTTCTTGTCCAGGGCAAGCTCCCTGCAATTACGCACCAACTGAAGAGGTGTTATCGCGGGCACCTCCTTTTGTTGCGGCCGAGCAACAACACTCGACCGGCACATAAGCCGCACGACGTCAGCGCGCCTGTCCGCGCTCAACATCTACCTCAATATTACTGCCTTGCCTCTCGCTGTCAACAGGAATAACATTCTTTCGGCAGACCCAAACCCGCGACATTTCGGAAAAACCATGCTCATACGCAACCCTCATTCTTTCGACGTCTCCTACAAGGAAGCTGTCCGCATCCAGCGGGAGCTTGCGGGCTTAGTTTCGATTTCTGCCTTTCTCTCCGAGTACAGGTATGTCGCCGGCGCCGATGTCGCCTATTCCAGGAAAGATAACGCCCTCTTTGCGGCTGTCGTGGTACATGAATTTCCTTCCGGTAAGCAGGTCTTTGCACAGGTGGGGAAAGGCACGGCCAGCTTCCCTTACATCCCGGGTCTTCTCAGCTTCAGAGAAGCGCCGCTCCTGCTTCGGGTTTTTGAGGAGCTTCCTCTGGCGCCGCAGGTCGTAATATGTGATGGGCAGGGGTTGGCTCACCCTCGTGGATTCGGCCTGGCGTGCCACATTGGTGTGCTGCTTGACGTGCCTTCGATCGGCTGCGCCAAAAGCAGACTTGTTGGCGAGTATGAGGAGCCCGCGGCCGCCAGAGGGAGCAGCTCGCCCCTGATATACCGGGAAAAGGTCGTCGGCTCCGCCGTCAGGACAAAGGACAAAGTAAGGCCCGTATTCGTCTCGCCGGGCCACAAGGTTGATATCGAGTCAGCCGTCAGGGTCGTTCTGGAAACCTGCCGCGGCTACCGTCTCCCGGAACCGACCAGAATTGCCCACCTATTGTCTGAGAGGGCGAAACGCCAGCAGTGACCCTCACGAAGGGCCTGAGCGGCCTACCAGCTGCGAAGGAAAGAGATTCTCACAGGAGGAGGTTGGCATGAAAAAGAGCGCTCTCAACGTGATGGTTGATGCCTTATTGGTGATTGCCATATTCAGCGTCGCATTCATGGGGATATTGCTCGGATTTTTCGTCGGCCGCGGAAGCGTACCGCAGGCCGAGAAATATCTCTGGGGTCTCCATCGGCACGATTGGGGGGATTTACACCTTATTTTCTCGATGGCCCTGGTCGGACTGGTTGTCCTGCATTTCTTTTTGCATGTTGGATGGGTCAGAAGCACCTCCAAACGGTTGCTCGGCCTGCACTGGCTCGCGTCGCTGGCGGTTCTGCTTCTCATCGCCGCGGGGATACTGTGCGGCGCCATTTTGCTGAAAAGGGCTTACCCCGGGCGTTGGGGCGATGAGGAGAGAGGCCCTGGGAAAGGCGGAGGTCGAGGGACGCGCCTCGAAGAGGGCAGAGGCGCCGGCCGGGATGAGGGGCGGGGAGAAGGATGGCGGGGAGGACGGCAGAGGCAAAGGTAAGCGTCCTGCCTGGGACACCTCGGGGCGATCCCGCGTTGACTGAAGTCGCCCAACGAGGGCGCTGAGGTTGCCAAGAGAATGAAAGAGGACTCGCTGACCGGCGATTGAGCGGGCCCTTCAAGCAGCGGTGTTCGGCAGCCTCCGGCTGAGGTTAGACCAGCAGAACCGTCGCCCTGGGAAAAATGTCTTGTTGTCTGGGCGCTGGTCTGGCAATATGCGCCCGCTGATTTCGTCCCTTCAGCCAGAACCTCGTCGGGTAGGCTGGGATAATCACGATACCGAGTGCGACTTTCATGGGCAAGATGCCCATGCTACATTTCGAAGGAAAGGTGCGCGATGACTCAAGAACAGAACAGACCTTCTGAAGCAACATGGCGGCGTCTCTACGAAGCGGCTATGGCCTTCAAGGAGGCGGCATGCTGGAACTGGATGTACGACGAGGATCTATTCGGCGTCAAAGACCCCGTGACAGGGGAGATAGGCTACTGCTGCGTCATGGGAGCTGGCGGAGAAATCTTCGGCTTAGCCGTGTACCTCGGCAGCAAGGGACTCGATGTTTACCTCAAGGAGCTTTCCCGCAAAACTCGCCCCGACGACATAGAACTCCTCTTCGCTCAGCGTTGCCTGACAGCGTTTTTCTGCTATAGATATGAGCTTAATAGCCGCGACCTCCGTGTCATTCGCTCCCTCAGCTTGAGGTTTCGAGGAGCGAACGCCTGGCCGCAGTTCCGCAGCTACCGACCGGGTTACTTTCCCTGGCATTTGGACGAGGGCGAGGCTTCCTATCTCGCGATTGTCCTTGAGCAAGCGTTGAACGTCGCCGACCGCTTTCGGGTCAATCGGGAGCTTCTCGGTTCGGCCGCCAGCGGGCTTTATTTGGTTAGAACCGCTAACCAAGAGGAAGGAGAATGGACCTGGAAAGATGAATGGCTACGGCCGGAGCCCCTGCCGGAAGAAAAGCTTTCCTTCGAGCCAGTGGACGAGGCAAAGCTCGCCCGGATTAAGGAGAAGGTCTCCCCGTCCGAAGAGGTCTGGGAGGGCGATTTCTTCCACTTGGAGAAAGCTGTCGCAGAGGGAGGTCGGCCATTCTTTCCTCGGATGTTTGTCTGGACGGATGTCGGCTCGGGCCTTATCCTCGGTCAGCACGTAAACACGCCGGACGAACCAATCACCCCTTTACGTGGTTGCCTGATAGAGGCCATCGAAAACACGGACATATTGCCGCGTGAGATTCGCGTCCGGAAAAAAGAAGCCGTGGAGCTGCTGGCTCCCGTCGCGGATAGCCTTCAGATTAAGCTTGTGAAGGCCGCTTCCCTCCCCACCATAAACAGGTTTCGGAGAGAAATCAGGGATTACCTCGAGTCAGACCGTTGACCTCTGGCAGTCCGCCGCCTTAAGGCGGTCCCGAAGGTTTGAGCCATCGGTTCAGCCATGACAGCGTTTCCCTCCACATCTTCGCGGTATATCTGTGCCCTACGCCGGGATAAACAATCCCTTGAAAGCGTTCGCTTCTTCCGTAGAGGCGATATATTCCCTCTACGAATCTGTTTGTTGTTTTCACTCCTGAAATTGGCGAGCCGCCGTCCCTATCACCGGTTTGAGTAAGCAATGGGCGAGGAGCTATCAGTGAAACAACAGCCTCCATGTCGAAGTGCTTCAACACTCCGGGGACGAAGTAATAGATTCCATGCTGCCGTAGTTGTCCCTCAGCGATGAGGTCCTGATACCGCGTCAAGCACGCCACGCACGCAGCGGCGGCTATTCTCTCGTCGAGGGCGGCAAGCCACCACGACCTTGTGCTCCCCATGCTCATCCCGGTCACGCCGATTCGTTTTCTGTCCACCTCGGGCCGCGAGCTGAGATAATCGAGCGCCATAAGGTCATCGCGTAGAATCATTCCCCAAAGGGTCCGCCCATACCAGAGGTTCAGCTTGGTCATCATCAGTTCTTCTTCTTTTCCCGTCTCCTTTTTTCCCGCCGGTCCCTTCTCTCTCCTTTCTCCGAAGCAGTAGGCATCAACGGCCATGACCACATAGCCCCGCCCGGTCAACTCGACCGCTGGCGGCCTCTTGACAGGCCAGGGCTTGAGTATTTCCTCCTTGCCATTGTCATACTCTTCCCCGTGATAGTGGCAGTACAGAATTGCCGGTGCAGGGGCTTTCAGCCCATCGGGAATGCACAAATAGCCCGGCACATTCGTTCCGGCTTCATTGTCGAACTGGAATTTCTCCAGAGTGAAGCTTTGTTTATGCTTCCTCCAGAGGATTCGAACCTCGGGCGCGGCCGGTCTCGGCGGCAGGTCCCCGAGCAACTGCCAAACCCTTCGCCGAACCTTTTTTCGCCGGCCCTCCCACTCCCTGAGGTCTCCGGGCATGGTGAATCTCACGTCTCCCATTCTCATTTTGCGAGTTCCTCCCGGACCAATGGGCACTTGTCCTCATGACACATTTCTTTTAGGCAGCGACATTTATTGTCGGCCGCAGCCTTCAAGTCAACCGAAATCATGCATCCCCCGGTCCTAAGGAGCACGCCAGTGTAGCGCCCTGGCAGAGCCCGGTCGCCTGCCTTTTTTGGTTTATGGGTGAGGCGGCGTTTCGGTTCTGCGAGTGGCCTTCGCGCGACGATCAGGGAAGAAAGCCCGCGGATTTCATCCCCTTTAGCTTTGCGTACAGAGTGCTTTCGGCGATGCCCAGGAGGCGCGCGGCTTGCCTGCGGTTGCCGTTGGTCTCGCGCAGCGCCGCAATGATCGCTTCACACTGAAGCTGCCGGAGCGGCTTTGCCTTTGGCAGTTGCTCGTGGCTATGAGCGGGGGCGATGGTTTCTCTCCGCGTGATCCTGACAGGGAGGTCGTCCAAGTCTATTACAGGTGAGGAACTGAGGGCGACAACTTGTTCGATGCAGTTTTCTAACTCGCGGACGTTGCCCGGCCAGTCGTACGCGATCAGCGCTGCCAGAGCTTCTTCGGAGATCGTCCGAGCCCTTCCCAGAGACCGGTTTCCCGCACCGAAGGTTCCAATGAAATACTTTACGAGGATAGGCACGTCCTCTTTCCGATAGCGTAGCGGCGGGATGGTTATGGGTATCACGTTGAGGCGGTGGAAGAGGTCTTCCCGGAATGTCCCCTTTCTCACCTCCGCCTCAAGGTCCCGTTGTGTTGCGGCAATGATTCTCGCATGGAATTTTGTCGTCGTCGCGCTGCCGACGGGCTTCATTTCTCTCTCCTGAATAGCTCTCAGGAGTTTGGTCTGAATAGCGAGTGGGATTTCCGAAATCTCGTCCAGAAAAACCGTCCCCCTCCCCGCGACTTTGAAAAGGCCATCTCTATCCCTTGTAGCCCCTGTGAAGGCTCCTTTGACGTGGCCGAAAAGCTCACTTTCGATTACGTTCTCGTTCAGAATATTGCAGTCAATCGGGATGAATGGCTCCCTCGCGGTGGGACGACATGCGTGAACAGCCCTTGCCACCAGTTCCTTGCCAGTCCCGCTCTCCCCCTGGACAAGGACCGTGCTATCCACATCTGCAATCTTCAAGATGAGTTTATAGATTTTTCGCATGCTCTGGGATACGCCGATGATGCCGTGGAAGCCTTCTGTTTCCAGCGGGGAGGGCGAGAGTGAGCTTCCCGTGTCTTCTGCAATCGGAATGCTGCCGGAAGCCACCCGCTGCGTTCTCCGGGCCGAGTGCCGGGCCGCCTCTTGAATAAGCCTTATCATGTCGCGCGTGCCGAACGGCTTCGTGATGTAATCGTATGCCCCGAGCCTCATTGCGGCCACCGCCGACCTGATGGTTCCGTAGGCCGTCATGATGATGACCTCCGCTTCCGGGTAGATTTCTCTGATTTCCTTGAGTAATTCCGCCCCGTCACCATCGGGAAGACGGAGGTCGAGGAGAACCAGATCAACTTTTTGTTCGCTGAAAATCGCCCGTGCCTGTCCTGCGCTGGAGGCGAGCAAGGGGACGTATCCGACGTTCGAAACGATCGCGGCGCACAAATTGAGAACGGCCTCGTCGTCGTCAATGACCAATACGGACGTTTCTGTTTGCACCCTTTTCTCCTTTTCGGGCGGCGGCATGAGCCTGGCGCAGCCTGTCTGCGGTTTCCTCCCGCTGAAAAGATCCGGCCCTCGGACGACTTCTCGCCTGCAGGCGGATGAACAACCGCGGGCAAAATCTCCTCTGCCTACCCCGACGAACCCTTGCCTACCTGCTGTCCTGGCTGCTCACCATTCACGCCTCGCTCGCAGCCCAGTTAAAGGTCCGCCGGACCCCGAAGCGCCGAGAGCATAGGAGCATCGAAGCCAAAATGTGAGCGAAGAATTAGCAGGAAGCAAGCACAGCGATGCGCCTTTGATGGAAGGTGATTGGCAGGACCCCCTACTCCCAATAGTACGATGTCATAAACGGCCCCGAATGTCAATAGGGGAATTTCGCCTGCCCGCGCTCAAAGAGCATGGTGAAATTCAAGCGAAGGCCGGCGATTACGTTTCGCCCTTGTCCCTCTCGCCTCCGCGCAGCGGACAACTTTATCCCGTATAGACCGCGGCGGGGCCGCCCCCGCATGTTCCGCTCACTCCCACCAGACGAAATATCTTTTCTGGCGCATCTTCCTGATTTCTTCCACGGCGAACCATCCGACATGCCCGTCGCAGAAAGCTAAGTTGCCGCCGCCGGTGTGCAGGTTCCCCTGGTTCGGGAAGTCGCTCTCGTGATAGTAGCCATCGTTAAGCTCCGACCCTTCATCAACCAGTAAGACGCAGCGAGAAGCGTTCCTGATTCTCGATAGAAGAACCCCTTCCGGCATGACCGCGCCGGATGGGTCCTGGTCGAGCAGCCAGTTCATGGAATAACTCAGCCCTCGCTTCCTTTCCACGGGACCGGCTGCCGGGCAGAGGTAAACATTTTTCTCGGATGACGTGTACCATTCTTCCGACTTCTTTTTGTGCCTCTCGTTGCCGCTGCTGACGTAGGTCCACAGCACGCCGCCCTCGAGCTCTATTCGTATCACGGAAGCGACCTGTTGTGGATGAGCCACGACGTTTCCTCCCCAAACCCAATCGCTCGGATGGTTTCTGCCAGCGGGAGCAGTCTTCGGTAAATGCCCGCCGAAGTCGGTCGCATAAGCGTGCATGGCGAGGGCGAGCTGCCTGATGTGCCCGATGCACTTTCCCCCTTTGGCCTTCTCCTTAGCGGTTTGAATGGCCGGCATTAGAAGAGCAGCTAAAATCGCGATTATTGCCATAACCACGAGCAGTTCAATGAGAGTGAAACCTCGCTTTTTCGCCGCGCTCATGGGGCACCTCCTTGTCTGATCCTGCCCGGTTTCACTGCGTGCGCCCCGCGCTCCTCGCCTTCGCAGGAATTTCGCGGGACTCAAGCGTAATCAAAGTATACTGCGCCGGGTCAATCCTTTTCACCAAAAATGTCAAAGACCCAGTGGATCAGGTCACCCGAGCAAGGGCCTCCGGTAGGGAAACGTTTGGCCGCCGCAATCCGGCCCTCCGGACATGCGCACCGTCCTTTCGCCTATTGCGGCCACGCATGCTCCGTGTTAAGCTAAAATAACTCGCAGCAGCGGCGAGCGAGCGTGCTATTCCTTGGTGGGCCGTGGGGAGGGGCCTGCACCAGAAGCTGCGCGACCCCGGGGGCAGCAACATAATACTCCCGGCGATGCACGACTGGGCGACGGAGATCACGATACTCGGCAGGTGCCGGGCGCATTCGGAGTGGCAGGACGTGAGGACCGACGAAGTGGAAAGCCTCGTCGAACTGACGAATCAGGTACTCAATTTCGTTTATGTTGTTCCAGAGCAGTTCGAAAAAGCGAAAGAGGCGGGCAAAAAACCAAGGAAGTCCAACGAGGCGGGCTCTCGGGGCACCCAAGACAGATAGGGCTCGCGGACTCGACCTCAGAGGAGGCGTAAATCATGAGAGCTGTCTTCTTGTGGGCATTCGGCGCTGTGGCGCTCGTGGCGACTTGGCGAGCTGACTGCGCGGGCACATCTGACAGGCTGCGGTGGTTCAGAGAGGCGAAGTTTGGGATGTTCATTCACTGGGGGCCTTATTCGCAGTTGGGGGTGGAGGCATCGTGGCCGTTAGTGAACCGGCAGGTTCCGGTGGAAAAATACGAGGCTCTGGCGGAAACGTTCAATCCGGTGAAGTTCGATGCGCGGAAAATCGCGCGAATCGCGAAGGAAGCCGGCATGAAGTACGTGGTCTTCACTTCCAAGCATCACGACGGGTATGCGATGTACGACACGAAGCTTTCCGATTATTCGGTGATGCACAGCCCAATCAAGCGAGACCTCGCCAAGGAGCTTGCGGAAGCGGTGCGGGCGGAAGGATTGCGGTTCGCGTTCTACTACTCGCTATGCGACTGGCATCACGCTGACTACCGCGATCGAAGCGGCGGTTTTCCTGATAAATATCCGGGGAAGTGGCCCACGACGCCGACGTGGCAGAAATTCGTGGATTTCTACCAGGGGCAGGTTAAGGAATTGCTGACGCGATACGGGCTGATTTCCATCATGTGGTTCGATGGCGCATGGGAGCACACCGCCGAGGAATGGCAGACCGAGAAGCTGGTGAAACTGATTCGTTCGCTTCAGCCGGATTGCCTCGTCAACGACCGGTGCGGCGAGCCGAAACTCGGCGATTACGCCACTCCGGAGCAATACGTCCCGGAAAAGGGACTCGACCGCCCGTGGGAGACGTGCATGACCATCAACGAGCAGTGGGCTTATAAGCCGGACGCGGCGCACTGGAAATCACCGCAGCAGCTCGTCCGGACGCTCGCGGATGTCGTCGGGAAAGGCGGCAATTTCCTCCTGAACATCGGGCCGATGCCAACGGGGGAGGTGCAGCCCGAGTACGTGGAAAGGCTTGAGGCGATTGGGCAATGGATGAAGAAAAATGGCGAGAGCATCTACGGCACAGAAGCTGGCCCACCGGGGCTCAATCCCTACGGCCCCGTCACGCGAAAGGGAAACGCTCTGTACATGCACTTATTCGAGTTGCCCGATGAAGAGGTTGTCATCAAAGGGCTCGAGAAACGCGTTGCCTCGGTGGTGTTGCTCGCAACCGGGCGCCTGTTGCCGTTCTCCTATAGTGAGGGGGATTTGCGATTTCATATTGCCAGAGAAGACCGAGACCCATATGATACAGTGATTTCAATCGAGACCGAAGGAGAGCTTAGAGAGAAGAACTGATCGCGGGTCCTGAACTTCACGCGGAGGCTGTCAGTACCTGTTTATCGGCAGTGCTCCTGCGGAAAAACAGCCAAGGAGGATGTTGCGTATGCAGCGTTTATTTCCGAACGTGCCGAGTGCCAGAGGAATCCTCGGGAACGCTGAGATAGGGCGGCGGGGGAATGAAGTTGGGCGGGAAAGTGAGGCTTGCTGCCATGGCATCTGCCGGTCGGCCTTCGGGAGAGCAAGCGTATGCCTGGCGGTCGTGGCGGCACTGGGCGTGCTCGTCGGATGCAGCAGCACTCAAGAGCCGAACCCGGGGGCTTCGCAGGCGGATAAGCCAGCGGCGGTCTCACCGGCTGAAAGGCCGCCGGCCGAGCTCGTCAACTACACCGAAAAAATCCCAGGCCCGGGGGGCAGGGTGGTGACCTTCGATATGATTGCCGTGCCGGGGGGTTCTTTCCTGATAGGAAGCCCCGAGTCGGAGGAAGGTCGCAAAGGAGACGAAGGGCCGCAGCACCGAGTAACTGTCGGCCCATTCTGGATTGGGAAGACGGAGGTATCCTGGAAGGAATACGAAGCTTTCATGGAGGCTGTCCCGCAGACACCGAAGGGAGACCCCGGTGCTCCGTACGAGGTGGATGCCATTACGGGTCCCACTCCTCCTTATGTGGACCCGTACCGCGGATTCGGTGGGGGATTAAGGCCGGCCGTCGGCATTGGCTGGTATGGGGCGATGGTTTACTGCAAGTGGCTGACAAAAGCCACCGGGAAGTTGTACCGGCTCCCAACGGAGGCGGAGTGGGAGTATGCATGCCGGGCCGGCTCGGAGGGTAAATACTGTTTCGGAGACGACGTTTCGGCGTTGGACGAATACGCCTGGCACAGGGGCAATAGCGACCACGAGACGAAACCCGTCGCAATGAAGAAGCCCAACGCCTGGGGTATTTACGACATGCACGGCAACGTGAGGGAGTGGTGCCTCGACTGGTATGGCGCTGACTATTACAAGGCTTTTCCTGTCGGGGAATGGCCGAAAGACCCCAAAGGACCGGATGACGGCTCCAACCACATCGTTCGCGGCGGTTCGTGGGACACCGATGCGGCTCGTCTTCGCTCCGCCAGCCGAGACCGCTCCTACGATTGGTGGCTTCAGGGCGACCCGAACGAGCCGAAGAGCAAGTGGTGGTTTTGCGCAGGCGGGAACTTCGTTGGGTTTAGAGTGATCCATCCGCTTGTCGGCGAAAAGCCGAAGATGCCGGACATTCAGGAAGGAAGGAGGGCCTTATAGCTGGGAAAGGGCTTCTAACCGGATAGAAGCGGCGGGCTCCGGTCGGCTTGTCGAGCCTGCGCCGCACGCAAACAGACAATTCTGCTCTCAGCACTCTGCGGTATGTGCGGCAGCGGGATCATTCCGTCGGAGTCCTCCCAGGCAGGGATGCTCGCTCTCCCGGAAGTAGAGGTGGCGCTCGGTGTGGGCAACCCGCCTTGATAGTGTTTTAAAACTCACACCGTTCTTCTGCGAGAAAATCTTCGCATCGCACATGTGGAGGGAGAAAGGATGCTGAAGGGCACCGTATCCTGCACGCTGGCGTCTTCGCTTCTCTTTTTCTGCGGAACCGACGCTAACTCTGAGTCAAAAGAAGAGTCCGCTTGCGTGACATGCCACAAGAAGATTCATCCTAACATCGTCGCCGACTGGCAGCACGGGAAACACGCCGAGGCAGGAGTCTCCTGCGAGGTCTGCCACGAGGAACAACACACTACTGCTGAGGATGCGAAAGAAGCCACGATTCCGACGGCATATTCCTGCGGTTCCTGCCATTTCGACCAGCTCGCACAGTTCAAAAAGGGGAAGCACGCCCTCGCCTGGACGGCGATGAAGTCCATGCCCACGATTCATTTCCAGCCCATGGAGCTGATTGACGGAAAGAAAGGATGCGGCGGCTGCCACAAGATAGGGCTCAAGGAGGAAAAGGAAATAGACCGATTGAAGCAAGCCGGGGAAACGTATGGGATTGTCTCGTGCGACTCCTGCCACACGCGACACCTTTTCTCCGTCAAGGAAGCCAGGCAGCCGGAGGCGTGCCAGACCTGCCATATGGGGTTTGACCATCCGCAGTACGAGATGTACAGTTCCTCCAAACACGGCGTTCGCCACGCTCTGAAGTCGAAAGGCGCTCTTCCGGAGACAGTGCCTGCCCCGACCTGCCAGACTTGCCACATGCCGGGCGGCGATCATACGAACATAACGGCGTGGGGATTTCTTGCAGTTCGCCTGCCGATGCCGGAGGATGAGGAGTGGGCGGCAGATCGAGCGGCGATCTTACAGGCTCTTGGCGTCCTCGACCCGGATGGCAAGCCAACGGCGAGGCTCGACCTGGTGAAAACAGGGAAAATCGCCCGGCTCACCCAGGAGGAGTGGCAGAAGGAGCGGGATAAGATGGTCAAGACCTGCTCACAATGCCACGCCGAGAAGTTTTCTAAGGGAGAGTTGAGCGATGCCGACGCGATGATTAAAAGGGCAGACCATCTCATGGCGGAAGCCATCCGAACTGTGGCGGGCCTCTACAAAGAGGGAATCCTGGAGAAGCCAGAGGAATATGCTGCTGCTTTCCCGGACCTTCTGACTTTCCACGACGCGGCGACGCCGATTGAGCAAAAGCTCTTCGTGATGTTCATGAAGCATCGCATGCGGACTTTCCAGGGAGCCTTCCACAACAATCCTGATTACGCCCTGTGGCACGGGTGGAGCGCCATGAAGACCGACCTCGTCGAGATCAAGAGCATGGCGGAGGAATTGCGCCGGAGCGTCAAGCAGCACTCCACCGGAGCCTTGCTCCCCGACCCCTCATCCCATCCTTTCCAGCCTATCTCAGCTCGATGACGTAGAATTTGCGGAAGGGACTCATCGGGTCCGTCCAGGTGGTTGATATGCCCTGCGATGGCATCGTCGCTTCTTCACTCCACAGGCCGGTGAGCGAATCGAGGCAGGACCAGATGACATAAGTATCGCCGGGACGGCTCTTCCAGATGAGCCTGGCTTTGCCGTCATCCACTTCCGAGACTTGTAGAATTCGGAAAGCGAACGAGCCATACTCGTACGCCCCCATATCCACTGTTCGAGATGACGCTCCATAGAAGATTCGGGGGTTCCTGTCGAGGTCAACGGCATTCGGCATCCACTCCTCGTTTTTGCCAGCGTCAATGCACGGCGAATCCGGCAGGAGGTGGTAAACCTCGTCGGCAAACCCCGCCCTCGGCGGTGCGATGTTCCCCTCGCCGCCGCCAGCCCAACCTTCGATGCAGGAATAAGTAATTAGTGGCGATTCATAAATCTGAGCGTAACTGGGCGCCGAATTCTCCCAGATAATGCAGTTCTCGACAGTGCCGCGGCACCATGCAAGCCCACCGCCAGCATTCCCGGCGGAGTTGCGGACGACCGTATCGTTCTGGATGGCGGCCTCACACAAAGCCATCCCGCCCCCCCAGTTGGCGGAGTTGCCGCTGACGATATTGTTCCGGATAATGCCGCTGCAGGAGTGGAGCCCACCTCCCCAAACCTTTGCCGAATTTCCCGAAATGATGTTGCCAAGGACGGAGCCTTCGCAATAAGCCAGCCCTCCGCCCGACGAGGCCGAGTTGAGGCTGATACTGTTATTTACGACAGTGCCATGGCATCGTGCAAGCCCTCCGCCACGCCATACGCACGAGTTTCCCGCAATCGCGTTGTCTTCGATTGTGCCGTGGCAAAAGGCCAGTCCGCCGCCCTCGCCGTATTGGCTCGTGGCAGAGTTCTCCCTAATTGCATTTCTCCGGATCAAGCCGTCGCAGAATGCTAACCCGCCCGCGGAATCCCCGAAGTTAAAAACGATAACGTTGCTATCAATGGTGGCGTGGGTGTGCGCGTCTGGAGTGCCGCCACAAATTCCCCCGCCGCATTCCGCCCTGCCATTTCGGATTGTAAAGCCACTCAAGATGCACGTCTCGTCTTCCGTTCCAGAGAAAGTCACTACCGGCCCCGCCCGATTTCCGTCAATGATTGTGCTGGAGACGACATTGCTGTCGAGCGGATTCGTGCTGCGAAGAGTTATGTTTTCCCCGGTGAAACGAATGTTCTCGACGTAGGTCCCCGGCGCGACAATTACGGTGCCGCCCTCGGACGCGGCGTCTATCCCCTCCTGGACCGTTTTCATGGCCGTCTTCCAGGAACGCCCGTCCCCGGAGGACAAGACGGAGCCGTCCACGTGCCAGGTTTTACCGATAGGCCCCTCCGAGACAAACTCGTAGGCCCCCATGTCAACCGTCGGAAAGGAAGTCCCATAGAGGATGCGAGGATTTCCGTCGAGGTCAACCGCTCGCATCATCCAGTCCTCATTCTTCCCCGCGTCAATACAGGGCGAACCCGCAGAGAGGCGATAGTCATTGTCCTGGTATGTCTCAGGGTTGTCGTCCTTGCCATCGGGGTCAACGAACCGGGGGTCTTCCGTGACATTCCCTTCTCCGCTCCCGGTCCAGCCTCCGATGCAGCAATAAGTGGGCTCAGTTGACATATAAAGCTGGTCTTCGGCCATGACCGCGTTTCCCCAGACAATGCAGTTCTGGATTCTGCCGTCGCAGTATGCGATGGTGCCGGCATTCTGAGCGGTGTTGTCCGCGATAGTATTGTTCTGGATCAAACCATCGCAATCGCATAGCGCGGCGCCATCGCCATCGGTTTTGTTTCCGACGACCGTGTTGTTCTGGACCGGGCCATTGCAGCGGTAAAGCCCCCCACCAGCGAGATTGGCCCGGTTACCAGCGATAACGTTGTTCTGGATGGGGCCGTCGCAGAAGGCAAACCCGCCGCCATGGCGCGCAGCCGAGTTGCCTGTAACGGCATTGTTGTGAACAGCGCCCAGGCAACTCGCCAGCCCACCGCCCTCGCCATGGAGCTTGTCCTGCCATACGTAGGTACCTTCCGCGATGTTGTCGGCGATGACGTTACTCTGGATCGTCCCGTTGCAGCCGAATAGGCCGCCGCCGTTCCCGCCGGTAGAATTGCCGGCTATCATGTTGTCAAAGACGGTGCCGTTGCACGAATACAGCCCGCCGCCGTAGCGCTGGCCCGAGTTCGCCGAAACGATGTTTCTCTGGATGGTGCCGTCGCACGAATACAATCCCCCGCCGTACCGGGCCGAGTTTCCTGTAATCACATTGTCCTGGATTGTGGCCCGGGTGCTCTTCCCGGTTAGCCCACCGAGAATTCCCCCGCCACGCTCTGCCAATCCGCCGCTTATGGTGAAACCGGAAAGGACACACGCCTCGCTCTCACTGCCATTAAAGGAGACTGTTGGCCCGGCTCCACCGCCATCGAGTATCGTCGAGCGGACAACTTCCGGGTCGCGGGGGTCACAACTGCGAAGGATGACATCAGTCCCGCAGAAATGAAGGTTCTCGCGGTAAGTTCCCGCAGCCACGGCGATTTCTTCGCCGTTTACGGCACAAAGGAGAGCCGCCTGGATTGTCGGGACCTGCTCGGGAACGCGAACGGTCCTCGGAGGGGTAGGCCAGAGCGGGTCTGCCCCGCGCAGCACCTCCAGACCGTCGCGAAGCCCGTCGCCGTCTGTGTCCTCGTTGAGGGGGTTTGTCCCGGCTGCCGTCTCGTCTGCGTCGGACAGCAAGTCCCCGTCGGAATCGGCAGAAGAATAGCATTCGTAGCATCCCATATCTACGTAGTTGCCAGCCAAACGGCAATTCCCGTCTAAGTCGAGCTGTGGCCAGACGAACCAGTGATAATTCGCCCCTGAGTCAATGCACGGCGAATCCGGCCCAAGACGGTAATCGCCCGCTGCGCTATCAACGAAACGTGGGTCGTCAGTGATATTTCTTTCGCCGCTTCCAGCCCAGTTCTCAACGCAGGAATAGGTCGGTTCGCTGCACAGCTCAAGCTGAGGCCCCGCCGGGGCGGAATTTCCCCGGATGATGCAGTTGATGATGGTGCCCCGGCACGAATGCATCCCTCCTCCTCCGACGACGGCCGAGTTGCCGCAGATGGTGTTGTTGTGAATCGGTCCCCGGCACGTATCCAGGCCGCCCCCGTAACCGGAAGACAAATTGCCGACTATCAGATTGTCGTGGATGATAGCCCAGCACGTAGCGAGACCTCCGCCGTAGCGCTTGGCAGAATTTCCGGAGATGACGTTTCTTTGAATCGTGCCATGGCAATAATGTAGCCCGCCGGCGTCCCGCGAGGCGGAATTCCCTGCGACCATGTTGTTCTGGACGGCGCCATCGCAGCCGCTCAGCCCGCCTCCGAAAGAGGCAAAGTTGCCGGATATGACATTTCCCTGGATTGTGCCATCGCAATCGCTAAACCCGCCTCCGTAATCAGCCGAGTTGCCGGAGACAGTGTTGTTCTGGATTGTGCCGTCGCAGTAAGCCAGTCCCCCGCCCTCGTCGGTATCTGCCGTGTTTTCTGTGATGATGTTGTTCTCGATGGTGCCATCGCAAAATGCCAGCCCGCCCCCCTCGTCAATTGCCCAGTTTCCCGCGACGGTATTATCCTGGATAATGCCGTGGCAATGAGCAAGGCCCCCGCCCCGGTTCGACTCGTTTCCGCTGATGGTGTTGTTCTGGATGGTGCCGTGGCAGTAGGCAAGCCCGCCGCCATCTTCATTCACCGCGTTCCGTGCGATGGTATTCCCGCGGACTATGCCATGGCAATAGGCAAGCCCTCCGCCGTAGCGTTGAGCCGAGTTTTCGACGACGGTGTTCTCCTCGATTATGCCGTCGCAGTGAGAGATGCCACCGCCCTGCACAGCAGAATTGAGCCTGATAATGTTGTTACGAATGGTTGCGTGGGTCTTGGCATGGCCGCCGGTGCCGCGCACTCCGCCCCCAGCGTGAGCCTTGCCATTTTGAAGCGTAAAGCCTTTTAGAATGCAGGTTTCATCTTCTGTCCCGTCGAACGTCACCACCGGGCCGGCTTGGTCGCCGTCAATTATCGTGCTCTCCACGATGCTTGGCTCGAGGGGGTCGGTGCTGGTCAGCACAATGTTCTTCCCCTTAAACCTGATGTTCTCCACGTAAATCCCTTTTGCAACCAGAACCGTCTCGCCACCCGACGCGGCATTTATGCCTTGCTGGACCGTCTTGAAAGCGGTTTCCCACGATCGCCCGTTCCCGGATTTGCTCACCGAGCCATCCACATACCACGTCCCCCCTGCGGCCGTGGCTGAGATGACCACAAACACCGCGGCCACGACTGCAACAATGGTCCTTCGCATTGCCATCCCTTCTGGGGCGATGGACTTGTTTTTCATCTCCTCTTTTCCAACTTCCCGGCGTGCCCCGCATACGGGAGACACATCGGGCCGAACGGTAGCTTTGGTGTTGGTCGCGGAAGGTAACATATGCGGTCGTGACGCTCAACCCTGGCAGGGCTCCCGGCGGCGTCCAATCACGACCGCCCTCGCCGGCGCGAATCGCATAGGCAGCCGGCAGCCAACGCGGGACTCGCCCGGCTCGCGTTACGGAGCGTCCGAAATGTCTAACCGGTAGAATCGCAATCTCATCACCTGGCCCTCGTCGTCCGTCCACGCGTTCAGTCCGGATGGATCGGCCGAGAGGGTCTTTTTCGGCGGCCCCCACCCCCCGGTGAGGTCCGACGTGGCAAAGATGCTGTGGTTCTTGCCCGGGATGCTCCTCCACGAAAGAACCGGCTTCCCTTCGGGACCGATGGAGACCTTCAGGATTTTGAACACCGAATTCGGGTCGGTCGGAACAGTACCGTGGAGAAGCTCCGTTCCGTCGTCAACTCCATCGCCATCGGTATCTGCCCTCAGCGGATTTGTGCCAAGCCCCATCTCCCGCAGATTTGACAGGCCATCGCCATCGCTATCGCGCTCCGCATCGTTCGAGGTCGGGTCGAGCCCCACGGCGACCTCCCATCCGTCGGGCATGCCGTCGGAGTCTGTGTCGGCGCTGCGGGGATTCGTACGATTCTTGAACTCCTGGAGGTTTGTCAAGTCATCGTCATCCGGATCGAGGACGGCATCGAGCGCATTCTTGTCACTCGTCCCATGGTCGAGTTCCCAGAACTCCGGAATGCCGTCAGAATCAATATCGGCGATGACAATCGAAACAAAGCCCACGTTGTTGTCGGTGTTTTTCTCGGCGACGAGATGGTCTGGGTCCGCTTCGATGCGATACGTTTTCAACTGGCTGCCAACCTCCATCGTCCAATCGGGAATCCTCAGCAAAACATTTCGCTTATCACCGGCCACCAGCGACCCGGTGACAACGGACGCAACCTCCTTCTCGTTGTCGAGCAGGTCGTAGCAGACCACGGTGAATCCTGGGGACTGAATCTGGCCCGTATTCGAAAGAGGTGCCACGATGACGACGTCGCCGTTGAGGCCCATCGAGATTTCCGGCTGGGCGAGGACGAGTTCCGGATGCAGCACCGACACCGAGGCGCGGTTGTTTGTCCTGTTCGCCTCATCAAGCGTCAGCTTGGGGTCAATAACCGCGTAGATTACCTGAGAAGATTGCGTGTCCGGCAGCTTCCACGCAAGCTGAGCCTTGTCCGAGGCGCCGGCCTCGAGTGGACCGATAATTGTCTGCACTGTGCCGATGAGGTTTTCGTCCTTCGTCGGGTCATTGAGGTAGAACCCAATCGGAACGTTCCGGGCAGAGATGTCGCCGACGTTATGTATAGTCGCTTCGATGGTCACGTTCCCACCCGGGACGACCTGTCCCGTTATAGAAATGTCGTCGGCGGCGACCGCAAGGTCGGCATTCATGTGATGGGTGATGAGGCATAAATCTGTCTGGCCGGGGGAGGGAATGCCCTCGACGGTAATCCACTCGCCGTTGACTTCGAGCTGGCGGGTCTGGTAAACGGTCTGCCGGCTCAGGTAAACGGCGAGGACATCATTGCCCGCAGCGACCGGAGCGAAGTAGCACTCGAGAGAATCGTTCTGCGTCAGATGCCGCACCGAGCTCCAGATACCTGAGGCACAGTCCCGAGCTACATAGTAAATATCGGGGTACTCGTCCCGCTGCTGAAGCCAATAAAGGATTATGTGCCCGGCGGCGTTCCGGACAAGCTCTCGCGGAACGAATCGCGCCGTCTCCGTGTCCGCAATAGTCGAAGGCAAAAAATCCTTCTCGCCCCGGGCGACGAGGAACCCATCGCGATTCCAGGTGGCCAACCACTCGCCGGAGCTATCGTAAATAATGTCCGGCATGACGTCCGCAACGGCGTCGTTGGTCAGGCGAGATGGAGCCGACCAGGATGAACCATCGTAACACAATAGGAAAATCTCGTTGTCGGTCGCCGTTGATAGGTCGCCATCGAGGTCCTGCATATAGGCGACCATAACCTTTCCGTCGGTGCAATCCATGCTCCAGCTCGGAACGCCGATCAATTGCACGGGAGCCTTCACCGGCGAAGACCAGGAAGCCCCATCCCATTCGGATAGCCACAGCGCCGACGCTGTCGTCGGAAGATCGGAGTTATTTCCTATCAGCAGATTAGCCGCATTCTGTTCCCAGACCAGAACGAGGTCGCCTGAAGGCGCGCGCCTCAGCGCCGGGCTGTGATCGAAAATGTTGTTATCGGTTATGGCAGCAACTGCACTCCACGCGGCTGCCGAGGGGTCATAGACCGAATAAACGATCTCGCTGACAGGAAACATCTCCTCCAGTTCTGTCCCTGTGAAGTTTGTCTCTTTGATTCGCTCCCAGACGCAGACAGCTTTCCCGGAGGAGTCAAACTGCAGCTGCGGCTTTTTCTCGAGCCGCGTGTCGTCGGCAATCAACGCCGGCGTGCTCCATTCCTTCCCGTCGAAGTAGCTGTATTGAATCTCGGTGTTCTGGAAATCCGCGTCAGACGGGTCGTCGTAAATCCACACGACGATGAGTTTGCTTCCCAGGGCGGCTATTGCCGGCTCGCCGTAAGGAAATACGTTCTCGACCAGCTTGCCATCCGCCGCTGTGGCTGTCGCCAGTATCGCTTCTTCCTTAGTCTGCCCTGGCACAAAGCGATTATAGGCAGCATCGCCGAGATGAGCCCTGTTCGTCGGCCGCAAAGCCAGGGATGCGTCAAGCCCCGCCAGCGGCATCCTGAACGGCGGCGAGCCCCCGCCCCCGTACAGAGTCCAGCTTTTCTCGAACTCGTGCGGCAGGAACGGCGGCCAGACCGGTATCCCCCAGATTGACGCCTCTGCCCCGATAACAATGCCTACAACTACGTTCTTAAGGTATGGTGCCGGCACCTGGAGGGTAACGGAGATATTTCCACCGCCGTAAACCGTCAGGTTGGTGGTCTCCGTGCCGCCCTGGGCGTTGATTTTCAAGCTGAGCTGACCGGTTGCCTCTCCGTGGTCGAAAACGATCTGCCCGCCGGAGTTGATGAGCGTCGCGTCGAGGATGAGCTGCGGCGAAATGTTCGCCCACACTGAGACGAAATCATTGATTTGGGAAAGACCAGGAAAGTCCGCCAGAGGGGCGAGGCAAGGGATTGCCGTCAGAACACCAACCTGCGGGGTGGTGAAATTCCCGCTTATTGTCAGGTTAAAATTCGCGTCGGACCATGTCAGGCCCTCCGAAGCCGTATATCCAAAGCTTCCCGTCCCCTGGATTTGTCCGCCAACGCTTTGCCCCGCGGCAGTGAAGCCCGTCTGGCCGGAGAGCGAAATCTGGCCGGTTCCGCTAAGGCTGAACTTCAAGCCCATCGAGGCGTAGGATTCCGATACGCCGAGCCTGTGCCCGCCGACAATCGGAAGCCACGACGGGAGTGTGCTGCTCGTCTGCGCTTCAAAGTGTGGAACGGGATATTCGGCGTTAAGCTCGTAAAGGCTGCCGGTGAATCCGAAGGCGCCAAGAGACGTGGACCAGGAAGGAATAGGCAGAACCACGGGATGCGACGACCACGTTTCCGAATAGAGGGTCTCGCCGGTTTCGGGGTCCTGGCCCTCCGCATAGATTTCAAGCGTGTTTGCGCCGAGGCTAATACTGGTTATGAAATCCGACCCCATGTTATATGTTTTGGAAGCGGAGCTGCCGCTGATAAAGGTGTCGCTTCCATTAAGGACAAAGTGCACGCCCACGGGCGTCGCTCCCCCCCAATCAACACTCACGCTGTGTTCGTTCTGGACGGGTATCCCAGACAGGAAGAACACCCCCGCGTGCTGCGCGGATAAAGGCGCCTCTTCCGCCGACAGCGCAGAGTATCCCGCAGCCAGCTCCGCGCCGCCGGCACGAAAGACTCCCCATGACTTGAAGACGTGATTCGCTGAGCTCTCACCCTTTCTCAGACTCAGTTTCACTTCTGTGACTATTTCAGACTGTTGCGGGCAGAGCCAGTCAAGAGTGTCACCGCCCAGGCGCTTTTCGACTCCCGGAGAGGCGACGCGGAACGCAATCGGGTCGCCGGCCACTACAAGAGCCACAATCACGGCTCGCACACCACCGTGGACACGCCTCATGTTCTTCTTCTGTTCCTCATCTTGACGTTCGTAACCGCACGCTATCCTGAATCGCCTTGTTCTTAGCCACCGTAAGCCCGATGGCTGAAGCCGTAGGCTCGGGAACGCTTTGCGAGAAACCCGATTAATCATACACAAATTGGCATCCCACGCACAAGGATCAGCAAAGGATTCGATTCGGTTACGCTTCGGTGGTTACCGCTCGATTCGCCGCGCCGGTTCCGAGGCCTGCGTGGGCTCACGGGCAAGGTGCCCGTGGCAACCTCTGGCTCAAGGCAGCGGGAAAGCCACATCGAGCGTGCCCCACTCGCAGCCGCACGCACCCGGCAAAAAGAGCTTGACGCCGGTCGCCTGAAAGTTCTAACCTTACTGACACTTGGCTATGGGAAGTTACATGGAGGATTTAGGTTAACGGCCTTTGCGTTGAGAAAGGAACGGCTTGAAACGCAGAGTCCTGCCCGGCCCCGGCGGGGGAGGAGAAGTATCTCTGCGCTGCTGACCATTGCCCGCAAAACCGGACAGGCCGTTCGCCCCTCAGACAGCGCTGCTGGCATTGGGTCGGGGGACGCGGTCCCGCCTCTGGCGGGATGGTTGCTTTCACAATGCGAAGCTCGACAATAAGGAGGAGGAGATTGCCATGACCAAGAATTTGACAAGAAGGGAGTTTCTGCAAGCGTCCGCAGTGGGAGGTGCTCTGTGTCTCGGCGGCGGGCGGGTTCTGGCAGCCTTTGGTGGTTCAGGCGGGCCGGCTCTCGTAAGCCCGGGGTGCAGGGGGACAAAGGTTCGCGTCGGCAAGGTCTATATGGGACCGCCCGGGGCTCACTGGCCCACCCCGAAACTCGACCTCAACGAAGAAGTTCGCAGGTACGAGGGGCAGTTCGAGCGTCTCGCGAGCCGTTCTTTCGCGCCGTGGGGACAGAATCTTTCGGACGTCGAGTTCGTCGGCAACGAGCTTGTCACTTCACAGGAGCAGGCACGTGCACTCAGGGAGAAGATGAAGGACGTTGATGGGGTACTGGTGATTCATCTCTCAATGGGGATAATGGGGATGCTGCCGGAGATACTCGCCGCCGGGAAACCGACTGTCCTTTTCGCGGCGCCTTATTCGGGCCACGAATGGACGGCGTTCGGCAACCTCCGCAGGCAAAAGGAAGGGGCGCTTCTGGAATGCATGCTGACGGAAGACCTGGATGAGCTGGCGACGGCTGTCAGGCCTTTCAGGGCAATCCATCATCTCAGGGAGGCGAAAATCCTAAACGTTACGACTTCCGACTTCTCCAATTTCGCTAAGGCGATGAAGGAAAAGTTCGGCACCGACATGGTGAAGGTTGACCGGCAGCGCGTCCTCGATGCCTACCAGTCTATCCCCGACGCCGACGCGAAGGCGGAAGCCAAGCGCTGGATTGACGGGGCGGAAAAGGTCGTCGAGCCTTCTGAAGATGAGATATTCCGCTCCTGCAAGCTGGCTCTCGCTCTCCAGAAGCTGGCGGATGAGGAGAAGGCGACGATGGTGACCGTTGACTGCTACGGCACAATGTGGCGAGACACGATACTTCTGCCGGCCTACCCATGCATCAGCCATTCGAGGATGAACAACATGGGCATGGGCGGAATGTGCGAGTCCGACCTGCGCTCGGCGATGACCCAAATCCTCATGCAGGGCCTGGTCGGAAAACCCGGCTTCTGCAACGACCCAACCATGGACGTCTCAAAGAACGCCATAGTGCTTGCTCATTGCATGGGGACGCCAAAAATGGATGGCCCCGACGGAAAGACCGCTCGATACCGATTGCGGTGCGTCATGGAGCGACAGGAAGGAGCCGTCCCGCAGGTGTTCATGGAGATTGGCCGAAAGACCACATCGGCGATTCTTGTCAATCCGGACCTGCTGCATTACTTCACCGGCGACATCATCGAGACGCCCGACCTGCCGAGGGGATGCCGTACAAAGATAAAGGTAAAGGTTGACGGCGATGCCGAGAAGCTCTGGCAGAACTGGTCTCACGGCCTGCACCGCGTAACATGCTACAGCGACCTCACCAGGGATTTCCAGCGCTTCTGCCGATTCAAAAACATCCAGCTCGTCAACGAAGCATAGCGTCGGCAGCGCGCGGGTGAGTAGCGCGTCGAGGACACGCGGGCCCCGTCACGGGGGTCCTCCCCAATTCTCTGTTGCTTCGCTTTGCGCGAGAAGCCGGAGCAGGGGTATTGTTCTTATCTTTGACGACCGACGAGGAGTGCTGGCTTGATGGTCCAGGCTTGGAGACGGGCCAGTTCCATCATTTTCGGGGCGCGGAAATTTTCTGGGAAGATGACCCAGCCCCAAAGGCCGGGACGGTCATCGGAGACGTATTTCCCGGCGGTGAACTTCCCTTCTTTCAGAGGGTGCGTCGGCTCCCCGCCGATCATGACCCCGTGAAAAGGTGCTGCCAGGTCTAACAAGACCTCGACGATTCCACCCAGGCTGGCGGCGAAATCCTCCGGAGCGACCGGTTTCCCCGCCACCCATATCACCGCCGGAATGCGGCGGAGCTCTTCTGCCTCTTCGAGGAAGTCGCGGGAGGCTTCCACCCACCGTTTCCAGGCGAACTTTCCTTCCAGGACGGTCTCGCCCGGCGTGCACGATGGACCATAGAGGAATTTCAACTCCATGCCTTTGCTGAAGACCGTTTCTTCAACCGCCGCAGCCACCTCCTCCAGGTTCCACTTCGTGGCTGTGAGCCAGGTCCTCCACAGCACACTTTCATCGTACAGCACAACCGCCCTCGCCAGGATGTACAGAATCTCCGCGGCGGAGACTGTCCGGTCGCCAAAGCGGACGAAGGTTACCTCCTTCTGAACGTGTTTCGCCATCTGCAAAATCTCGTCACGGGTGAAGGGACGCTGATAAGCTCGGTCGGGATAGAGAGCACCAATCTCCCTTGCCGTGACAAGCTGCACGCTTGGGCGGGTGCGGACGAATTGGAGATATTTCGCAAAGTATTCGAATGCCTTCTCGGTCTCTTCGGGCGATTTTTGAGGCGGAAGCTTCCATTCCTCTCGCGGCGGATTTGCTCCTCGGGCGAAGTTGACGCCGTCCCAGAATTGCCTGTGCACCCACTCGCACGGATGATAGTAGATGCTGACCAGTCCGCCGCCGTCCTTGAGGACTCGCTGGAGAACTTCCTCGAACCGCTCGCACCCTCCCTTGAAATCCTCCTCGCCGCCGAGCCCCATTCTCGTGACTTTCCAGTCGAGGTTGAGGGCGTTGAGAACGCCGCAGTACCAGAAAGGCTCCCCGTTCAGGCCGATGTGAGATGTCTCGTCGAGATAGACGAGAATTCCCCAGTTCCGCATCGCGGCGTAGCTCTGCGGCACCCAAGAGCCGCCCGCCTGCCCGTAACACGACGGCACAACGCCGAAAATCTTTCGCAGGTCGAGTTGCCCGCGTCCCTCTCGGCGCATGAACGCCTTCACGCCCTCGTCCCAGCCGAGCTGCTGCTCGTATTCCGCCGGCGTCGGATGGATGCTGTGATATTCGGCGTGGTAGCCGATGTCGTGCTTGGATAGAGCCAGAATCACATCGTCGCGGCCGCGGTCTCGCAGAACCCTGGCCTTCTCGCCGACGATTTTGAACGTGGCTTTGACGCCCTGTTCCGTGAAAATCTCCCCCAGCCTCTTCGCCGCATCATCCGCCGCTGGCAGAATAAAATCCTCCGTATCAAACCAGAAGCTCACGTAGACAACCGGCTGCTTTTCTTCACGGCCGGTCTCAGCAAAGAGATTGAGGAGCAGAAGCGTGCAGAAAACCAGGATGCCGAACGTACAAAGAATCTTGCGCATTGTGATGCCCTCCTTCCATCTTCACCGGACCTTACACGTGTAGCTACGATCTTTCGTCCCTGCGGGGATTGCGACGGCACGCGGCCCATTGCGTGGCGCCTCCCTGCGGGGGCTCAAATCAATCTGGGCCGTTTCCTGATCCGTGCCGTTTCCCTCTCCCACGGGCCTACGCCCGTGGCTACGATGTCCCATCCCCTGCGGGGATTGCGGCGGCGCGCGGCCCGTTGGGTCCCGCCTCCCTGCGGGGGCTCAAATCAATCTGGGCCGTTTCCTGATCCGTGCCGTTTCCCTCTCCCACGGGCTGACGCCCGTGGCTACGATGTCCCATCCCCTGCGGGGATTGCGACGGCGCGCGGCCCGTTGGGTCCCGCCTCCCTGCGGGGGCTCAAATCAATCTGGGCCGTTTCCTGATCCGTGCCGTTTCCCTCTCCCACGAGCTGACGCCCGTGGCTACGATGTCCCGTCCCCTGCGGGGATTGCGATGGCGCGCGGCCCATTGCGTGGCGCCTCCCTGCGGGGATCGCGACGGCACGCGGCCCGGCCTGCCATTCCCGAGCCCCCCGCAGGGTGTCCTCAACCAGAAGCCCTGTCACTTTGAGCCCGCTTGCGGGCGCCATACCTCCAGCCACGGGCGTCGGCCCGTGGACCCACGCCAAGGAAAGCAATCGCGAGCCCCCGCAGGGGGCGACACATCTAATCGAGGTAATGCCCAGGGTCGAATTCGACTCCGTGCTTCTTTAACAGGAGCCTCAACTCCTTGTCAAACGGCATCCTGTGGTGATGAACCTCCTGATTCTCGAGATAGCCGACGACATCTCTGGCGGCAGATTCGCTCACCGAAAAAACGGCGAAGCCGCTCTGCCACTCGAAGTCGCGGAGCCGCGGAAAAGTCTCGTGAATCCACCTGGACGAGTTGGCCTTGAGTTTCCCCACAACCTCGGAGGCGGAATGCGTCGCTTTCACCCTTATCAGCACGTGGACATGGTCGTCAACCGCGCTGACCTTCACGACATGCGCTTCCATCCTCCGGGCAATGCCGCACAGGTAGGTCAGGAGTCGCTCACGCATCTCCTTGTAGAGAAGGCATCGTCGCCCCTTTGTGCTGAAGACCACGTGCAAGAGAATCTTTGAAAACGTATGGCCCATTCTGTGTCGTCTCCCTGCGGGGGCTCAATTCAATCCGGGCCGTCTCCCGACCCCACGGGCTTACGCCCGTGGCTACAATCTTCCATCCCCTGGGGAATTGTGACTGTGGCCGTCAGCGTCATCCGCCTGCGTCGACTCCAGCGCCTCGCGCTTCGTCTGAGTCGCGCTTGTTCGGGGCCTCCGACAAACAAAGGAGACCGACGGGATCGTCCCGACTTCGGGCTATCCTGGCAATCTCCGTGTCGTGTCGGCCTCCCGCTCGCTCCTTTATTCGGTTCAAGACCGCTTCAGCAGCCTATGGCAGAAGCTCGATCCGGTAGAAACGCCACCGGGCGGGGCTGGGCGTGCCAAGCGGATGCGACCCGTCGTCGTCCCACGAGTTGATGCCTGTTTCCGAACCGGCGATTGCCCCAGGGACGGCAACCCAGTCCAAAAGGTTTGATGAGACCCACACGGCGTAGCTCTTTCCCGATTCGCTGTCCCATTCCACGGTGGGCCATTCCGCGCTCCACGAAACGCCCCGCATCCCGAAGCAGCGGCTGAACTTCTGAATGCGGTGGTTTTAGTTATCGGGGACGTAGACTTTCCCCGAGGCCTCCACCGCCAGGCCCCTCGACCACAGGAACTCCCCGTCGCCGTCGCCTGTCCTCCCCCATTTGGTGATGAAAACGCCATCGCAGGTGAACTTCTGAACGCGGTCCATGCCGGTCCAATACTCGCTCCAATCATCCGACCAGAATAGTGCTTCAAGCGTATAGACATTCCCCGATGTGTCCACGGCCACGCCCTCGAGGTCGGCGAACTTGCCATCGGGGCTGCCATGGCTTCCCCATTTGGTGATGAAAACGCCATCGGAAGTGAACTTCTGAATGCGGTGGTTCCAGCTATCGGCGACATAGACCTTCCCCGAGGCGTCCACCGCCACGCCGCAGGGGCACGAGAACTGCCCATCGGCGCAGCCCTCGCCCCCCCATTTGGTGATGAAAACGCCATCGGAGGTGAACTTCTGAATGCGGTGGTTCTCGGTATCGGCGATGTAGACCTTCCCCGAGGCGTCCAGTGCAACGCCCTGCGGGCCGACGAACTGGCCATCGGCGCTCCCAAGGCTCCCCCATTTCGTGATGAAAACCCCATCCGAGGTGAATTTCTGAATGCGGCTGTTCGCGACATCCGCGACGTAGACGTTCCCCGAGCCGTCCGCGGCCACTCCCGCCGGGTAGGAGAACTCCCCATCACCGCCACCCTCGCTCCCCCATTTGGTTATGAAAACTCCATCGGAGGTGAACTTCTGCACGCGGTGGTTCTCATAATCGGCGACATAGACCTTCCCCGAGGCGTCCACTGCCACGCCCCACGGCCGCCTGAATTGCCCATCACCGCTCCCCTCGCTCCCCCATTTCCTGAGAAAAACGCCGTCGGAGGTCGACTTTTGAATGCGGTTGTTGTTATTCTCGGAGACATAGACGTTACCGGGGCTGTCTACCCCCACGCCCCCCGGGAACCAGAAGTCGCCATCACCAGTGCCCCAGCTCCCCCATTTGGCGACGAAAACGCCATCGCAGGCCATCTTCTGGATGCGGTGGTTCCAGGTATCGGCGATGTAGACATTGCCCGTGCTGTCCACCGCCACGCCCTCGGGGTACGTGAACTGGCCATCACCCCTCCCCCGGCTCCCCCATTTCGTGATGAAAACCCCATCGGGACTGAACTTCTGGATGCGGCTGTTGCTCTTATCCGCCACATAGACGCTGCCAGAGATATCCACCGCCACACCCAATGGGTTGGCCAGCTCCCCATCGCCGTTGCCCTGCTTGCCCCATTTCGTAACGAAAACCCCATCGGAGCTGAACTTCTGAATGCGCTGGTTCCTGCTATCGCAGACATACACGTTGCCCCATGCGTCCACTGCCACGCCCTCGGGGGCAAACAACTGGCCATCATCCTTGCCCTGGCTCCCCCATTTCGTGATGAAAACGCCATCGGACGTGAACTTCTGAATGCGGTGGTTATTGGTATCCGCGACGTAGACATTGCCCGAGCTGTCCACAGCCACGCGCGAGGGACCATTGAAATACCACGGCTGCGGCAGCTCAGGCCACATTTTCACGAACGAGTATTCCTCCGTCGCCTCCGCGCGCACCAGAGACTCAAGGACGACAAACACGCACAACAAGCATGCGAAGGTTATCGCCTTTTTCCGTTCCATCTCCGTCCTCCTTTCTTCCCGATTGCCTCCCTCTTCAAAAGCCGACGAACTCGACCACCCTTTGAGTATCGGCGGGGAGGATGGTCGGCGCGGGCGCCTGCTTTTCGACGATGTTGGGGTCCTTCAGACCATTGCCGGTGAGGGTGCAGGCGACGGTCTTTTTCTCGCCGCTGTCGAAGTAGCCGTTTCTCGACAACTTCAGAATGCCGGCGACGGATGCGGCGGAAGCCGGCTCGCAGAAGACCCCTTCGAGAGAGGCGATCATTCGCTGGGCGGAAAGAATTTCCTCGTCGCTGACGGTCGTGATGAGGCCGCCGGATTCTTTTGCGGCATTGACTGCCTGCTTCCAGCTTGCGGGATTGCCGATGCGAATGGCCGTGGCGACCGTCTCCGGATTCTCCACGACATGCCCTCGGACAATCGGGGCAGCCCCTTCCGCCTGGAATCCGAGCATCACGGGCACAAAGGAGACCTTCCCTGTGTCTCTGTATTCCGGATAGCCCATCCAGTAGGAGGTGATATTGCCGGCATTTCCGACGGGGAGCGCGTGGTAATCGGGAGCTTTTCCGCCGAGCTGATCGCATATTTCGAAAGCGGCAGTCTTTTGCCCCTGGAGGCGATAAGGATTGATGGAGTTGACGATCGTCACCGGATATTTCTCGCCGATCTCGCGGACGATTCTCAGCGCATCGTCAAAATTCCCCTCAATCTCGATGACCGTCGCTCCGTAAATCATCGCCTGGGCGCGCTTCCCCAGAGCGATTCGTCCTTTCGGGATGATGACGATGCTCTTCATTCCGGCTCTTGCGGAATAAGCGGCGGCAGACGCGGCAGTGTTGCCAGTGGAAGCGCATATTGTGGCCTTGCACCCTTCTTCGAGCGCCTTAGACACCGCCACCGTCATGCCGCGGTCCTTGAAAGAGCCGGTCGGATGCGCCCCTTCGTATTTAAGGTAAACGTCGAGCTTGCTGCCGACCTCCTTGCTCAGCCGCGTCGCATGAATAAGCGGCGTATTTCCCTCATTAAGCGTGATAATCTCCGCTTTCCGTCCGATGGGGAGATATTTCCGGTACTTATGGATTACTCCTTGCCATGTCATTGGCTCAACCCTCCATTGAATCTCTCGCTGGCGATTGCTAATATGGGCGTGCGCCGGTTGACTGCGCTATTGGCTTGAATCATAGGGCGGCGCTGTTGGAACATCAAGGCAATTGTTTGTCGCAGTTCTCGTCGGGACGCTACCGCGAAGGTCGTGGAGAGTCCGGTTGTAGAGGGGCGTCCCTGCGCTCTCTGCGATTCAAAAAGGAAGGCACCCAATACGGGAAAGCTGGAAAGTCGGCGAGCTGGGGCTGTGACTGAGAAAGGGAGAGTCATTTCGATAACCGCCGGTCGGGCGCTGATTCTTCTGACGCCGACGGAAAGATGCGGCGAGTGCCGCCTTTGCTCGCAGCTCGGCTCCGGGATGCCCGGTCTGGGGGGGAAAATGTCCCTCGAGGTCGAGGCGCCGGAGGGACTCAGGCCAGGACAGGAGGTCACCATCGAGATTAGTTCCAGAGAAGTCCTCAAAGGCGGATGGACGGTCTTCATCCTTCCGCTGATAGCTTTCGTTGTCGGCGCCGCTGCTGCTCCAGACCTCGCGCATGCGCTCGGCATGACAATTTCACGCGATCTTGCTTCAATTATCCTCGGGACTCTATTGCTCGCCCTGACTTTCCTCGGAATTTTCCTCCGCGCCCGCAGCCCAAAATACAAGAAAAGGCTCACCCCGAAGATCGTACATTTCAACTGAGCCTCCGCAATACCGTCTCACAAACCATCTATCGTACCGCCAGCGTCTCGTCCCTCCCCGCGGAACGCGGGGAGGGCAGCGTTACTTCGCTTTCTGTCCCATTTCCTCATCCCCGAACGGAAGAAGGCCCTGGACAGGCTCGCTGAGGCGGCGGGCGGTTTTCCACCTGCATCTGACGAAATCGGGGAACTTCCCCTGTTTCTCGAAGGAGCGCCGTAAGAATTCCTGCGTTTTGTCGTCGGACGGGTAGCCGGACCCAAAATCACCAAATTGGCGGCGGAGTTCCTCGACAATCTGGTCTCTTCGCACCTTGGCAACGATTGACGCTGCTCCAACCACGATGTACTTGGAATCAGCTCGGTTCTCGGCGATGATTCTCGGCCACTTGCCGCGGAGGCACCTTTTAATGTGCTCGCAGAAGGCTTTGATCGCTCTCTCGCTTGCGACCGGGGCGTCGAGATAGACTGCATTGGCTTCCGCCTTCCCGATGATGCGGGCGATGCGCCATATCTCGAGCAGATTCAGATTCCGCTCCTCGATTTCGGCTGGCGGTATTTCCTCAATGAAAACGCCTTTTGCGACCTCTGCAATCCTCGGTGCGAGGAATTCTCTTCTGGCGGGCGTCAGCGCTTTTGAGTCGGTCACCCCCTCCTTTTTCAATTCCAAAATCCGTCCCCTTTCCAGGACAACGCCACAAACAACCATCGGCCCAATCACGCATCCTCGCCCCGCTTCGTCAATTCCCAGAATCATCCTCTCTTTTTCCATTTATCGCCCTTTGGTTTCCGCGGACGCTTGGACTCGCCGCCATCAACCTCCGGCCACACGGCGCCCATTTGGTCTCTTCCGTCGAGCGCGCCGAAATCAGCAACTCGTCCGCGAGAATTGTCTCCGTCCACCTCGTTACCTCGATCCCCGTGTCCTCTGAACGCTTTGCGAGAGCCAGCCCTCAGCGCAGGATAGCATCTGCTGGCAAGCTGTAACAAGAATCTTGAGGAAAACCTTCGCACTCGTCTAAAATGGTCCCCGCCCTAATTCATTGCCCGTAGCACGGCTGGCTTGCGCCGAAGAAAGGTCCTATATGGCTCGGCTGTCTCAACGCCAGTTTCTTTTCTTCGTTCTCGCCTCGTCTCTGCTTGCTGCGTGCGGATGCCGCCCTTCCGATAGAAAGGAGAGAGAGGCGGACACGAAGCGGCCTTCCACAAGGATCGTGCTCGACCCCGGGCACGGAGGAAAAGACATCGGCGCATCGGCCAAAAGCGGTCAGACTGAGAAAGAGCTTGTCCTCCATATAGCTCTACAAGTGGAGCAGCTCCTCAGAGAAAAAAGCATATCAGTCGTCCTGACAAGGACGACAGACCGATACGTCTCTCTCCAGAGACGAGCCGAGATTGCCAACGATGATAACGCCACGTTACTTGTCAGTATTCACGCTAACTCCTGCGCCAACGAGGACGCTCACGGGTTCGAGCTTTTCTATGTCGAAGATGAGGTAGCGAACGAAAGCCTTAGGGCCGCGCGGCTCATCCAGCGGCACATGGGAAGAGCCACCGGCGCAAAAGACCGCGGCATAAAGAAGCAAAATTATGCTGTCCTCTCGCGGACGAAATGCCCTTCGGTTCTCGTCGAGGTTGGCTATCTTTCCAGCAAGAGCGAGGCGGAGCATTTGTCCGATCCCTCCTACAGGAAAAAGGTTGCTCGCGGGATTGCCAGAGGAATTGTCTCCTACGTCAGAAGCCAGCCTTCCGCGATGCTTCGTGATTCGCTTCCCAACCAGGGAAACGGAGTCGCGGCAGCCAAGAGACAGCCGCCACCCTACCTTCTCGCCTTCAAATGCCCTCGACGTTCTCTCCCGCAGGGGACGTTTGTTTTTGCGAGCGCTCACCGTCGAGAGAGCGAAGGACGCAACCGCGTCTAACATGAAGACCAGCACGTGTGCTTCAGAAGCCGGTCCCCGTCCGCATCCGGAACGAGCGAACGGTGTTCGACATGAGCATCGCAATAGTCATCGGCCCGACGCCCCCCGGCACGGGCGTAATTTTCGAAGCGACCTCTTTCACCGCCTCGAAGTCAACGTCCCCGACCAGCCGATAGCCGCTTTTCGCCGATTCGTCCGGAACCCTATTAATGCCAACGTCCACCACCACTGCCCCTGGCTTGACCATGTCCGCAGTGATGGTTCGCGGGCTGCCCATTGCGGCCACGAGAATGTCGGCAACCCGGGTGATTTCCGCGATATTCCTCGTCCGCGAATGACAGACCGTGACCGTGGCATTTGCCCCTGGCTTCTTCTGCATGAGAAGGGCTGCGAGGGGCTTGCCGACGATATTGCTTCTTCCGACGATGACGACGTGTGCTCCCTCGATCTTCACCCCGCTGCGAAGGAGAAGCTGCTGAATTCCGAGCGCCGTGCACGGAACGAAAAGCTCCTTGCCCGAAAGGAGCCGCCCGAGATTCAAATGGTGAAACCCGTCCACATCCTTGGCGGGGTCTATGAGCGAAACCATTGCATCCTCGTCCAGGTGCCCCGGCAGCGGCAACTGAAGGAGAATCCCGTCAATCCTCGCGTCGTCATTCAACTCCTCAATTATTTTCCGGAGGAACTCCTCTGGAGCATCTTTTTCGAGAAGGAACTCCTTAGAAAAGACGCCCAATTCCTCGCACGCCTTCTTCTTATTGCGGACATAAACCTTCGACGCCGGGTCGTCTCCGACGAGTATCACCCCCAGCCCCGGCGGCCTGCCAGCTTTTTTCGTGAGGGCCTCGCCCTCCGCCCGCAATTCCGCCTTGATCTCCTCTGCAATCGCTTTGCCGTCAATGATCTCAGCCATTGTCCCTTTCCTCAAACTCGTGCTTTCCCGCTCGGGCCGCCCGCGTGCTTCCATGAAAACCCCGCGAGCGCACTTTTAGGAAGAGAAACTCCCTCCACCGGCCAGAAAAGCCTCCGTCGCCGCTCTTTTCAGGCTCCGCGACAAAATTTTCTCAAGGATTCTAAACAAATTGATGCGGTCACCCGCAACTTTTTTCCTGCGGCGCCTAAACCCTTCGCCCAATTCTCCTGTTCAACTGATTGCACGTTCTCGGCTTGACAAAGGTCCTTTGCGGATGCATTATCAGTCTTGGCTGAAGCGGGCCGGGGAGAAAGCTACCGCCGGTCGGCATCTCGCTTCGGGTTTTCCCGAAGGCAAAAGTGGGAGGCAGTCGCAGTCTCAGTTTTCACAGCTCACCAGGAGGGTCAAAAATGAAAACGGTAAAACTATTGTTCTGTTTGGCGTTGCTCTTTGGACTTCTTCCAGCTTTTCCGATTCTTGAGGAAGAGAAGCCGAAGACAATCGAGATGGATAAACCCATCCCATTCGATTTCAAGCTAAAGACCCCGGATGGCAAGGAGGAATATACCCTTTCCCAGTTCAGGGGAAAAATCCTGGTCATCGAGTTCATCGCCACTCAATGCCCTTACTCTCTCCAGCAGGATGCCGTCATCCGGCAGATTTGCGCCGATTACAAAGAGAAAGGGGTGGCTTTCCTCGGAATCAATTCCAACCGCCAGGAACCTGCCGAGGAGGTTCTTCAGCACCAGAAGGACAAAAAGCTGGGCTTCCCGGTCGTCAAAGACTGGAACAATGTAGTCGCCGACAAGTTCAAGGCTACCCACACGCCGCACATCTTCGTAATTGATGCAAAGGGCCTTCTGCGGTACGAAGGCGCCATCGAGCCTCAGAGCGGAGAGAAAATCCCTCATCTGAGAAACGCTCTCGATGACCTTCTTGCCGGAAAAGAGGTCAGGCTCAATAAGACCCAGCAGTGGGGCTGCACAATAAAGCGAGTCCCGAAGGGCAGGTGAAGTAAGCCGAGTCAAGCTTCGGGCCGCGGGCGGCCTTTCCCGCAGCCGTGGAGGCCAGCGTGCCAATGCTCATCCGGGCGAAGGCGGGCCTTACTCTGACTTCACCCGGTAGAAGCGGCGGCGCAGACCGGAAATGTTTTCTCCCTGCCATGAGGTCTCGCCGATAGGCCAATCAGTCCCCGGCGCGGGCGTCCATGCGCCAGCTTGGAGGTCGTCGCAGTAAACGACCGTGTACGACCGTGTGCCGAAATGTTCCCAGCGAAGCGCGATGAACCCCGTGGGAGCGAAGGTTATTGCAGCGGGACGCAGCACCGTAACCGACACCTTTTTCGGTCCGAGCCCTGCTTCAACTTCTCCGTAAATCCGGGTCGAGTCTGTGCTCGACGCCTGACTGATTACATCGAAAACCACCTCTACGACAGGTCCGTAGCCTTTCGGGACCGCCACGTCGCCGGTCAAGCTTTCCACGACAGCCCGGATTCGCTTGTTCTCTTCGTCCAGCCAGTCCGCCATAGGTTCAGCAGCCGCTCGGCCGGCTCTCCGCAAGAGCCTCGGGGTCAGCTTCGTACTATCGTATGTCAGCCAGAGCCTCATGTACGACAAGTCATCCTCGGCGGCGTCGAGAATGATTGGAACAACCATTTCCCCGCCAGCCTGCCCTGTAACGTGAGCAACCTTAAGAACGTTCGCTGTCGCGTCCGCCGACGAACTCTCCACCGCTCCCTGCTTCAGTGCAGCCTCGCGCGGACTCGGAATATTGATGGCGTCAATCCGGGCATTGATTTCATTGTCGGGGGGTATTGACGGGTCAATTCTCCGGAATTCCGACGGGACGGTCTTTGGCATCCCGACGAGGTGGCGGTAAATGTAAACCACGTCGGTGGCGGCGTCGGCCGGCCCAACGCCTCGGTCCACGTCCAGCAATATCCCTAAGGCATCAATCTGTCCTTTTATCTCGCCATCGGAAGGGATAAATGGGTCAATTTGACGAAACCGCGAGGGCACTATCGCCGGCATTAGCACAAGGTAGCGATAGATGTAAACTATGTCTGTGGGCGGCTCGACGGCCCCGTTTCGGTCAACATCGAGGCTGCCCCTTATCACGCGAATCTGGCCGCTCATCAGCTTCAAGTGATAGCTCTCCGGACCGTACGTCGCCTCCGCGTCGCTGGGCGTTACGGGGTAAGTCCCTTCCTTCAGCCCGTCGCTCTGCTTGAACTGGATTATCGCGACCGAGCCGCTGCCGGCTGGGATGACGGTCTCGCCTGTCAGGCTCAGCCAGGCGATGTGGACCTCTCCGTCGTTGTTGTTGATTCCATCGGGGGCTGGCTCGACCACAACTCTGCCTGCCCTCGCATAGCTCACGACGCTGAAAGCGTCTGCCGGAAACTTCACGGTAATGGCCAAATATGTCAGGTCGTAGGGAAGGTCAAGCCCGACCGCAACCGCGAACGGCGAAAGGTCTCCCAGCGTGGTCGTGGCTGAACCGGCCGCCGCAATTCCCCGAACGGCTGTCGGATGCACGGTGAGGCTCACGCTTATGGTCTGCGGGCTGTTGACGGCGGCCGGGTCCCAGACAGTAATAGTCCCGGAGTAATTCCCCGGCTCAAGTGAGGAGCTGTCGTAGCTCACGATTACCGTATCGTGCTCACCGGTCGAAGTGCCGGCAGCGGGACTGCACGAAACCCATTCCGCGTTGTCGCCTATCATGTAATAGAGAGTTCCTCCGCCTGCATTCCACACCTCGAAGCTCTGGGAGGAGGCGTTCTCACCCTGCTCGCAGGAATTGAAAAGCGATGCCGGTTGACGCCCAATCGCCGAGGCCCTCGGCAGAACCGTAAGACTCACCTCTATATGCTGCGGATTGTTCGCGGCGCCCGGATCAGAGACAGTTATCCTCGCCGAATAACTTCCCGGCTGCAAGCCGCGAGTGTTGTAGCTGACCGTGATGACGTCGCGTTCGCCCGTGGAAGTGCCGCTTGCCGGATTGCAGAAGAGCCAGACCACGTCGTCAGCTATAACGTAAGAGAGTGTTTCTCTGCCGGCGTTCCACACTTCAAAAGTCTGAGATGACGCATTCTGTCCCTGTTCGCAGGAATTGGAGAGCGAAGTCGGCTGACAGCCTATCTCGGCGACTCTCGGGCGCACTGTTAGCGTTACGTCAACGTGCTTGGGGCTGTTGGTGGCACCCGGATCCGAGACCGCAATGGAAGCGTAGTGCATTCCGGGCGGCAGGCTGGCCGTGCTGAAGCTCACGGTAATGATGTCACGTTCCCCTTCAGAACTGCCGCTGTTCGGATTGCAGGAAAGCCACGCTACGTCATCGCTCACGGTGTAGGTGAGAGTCATCCCACCTCCATTCCACACCTCAATGCTCCCAGAAGGCGCGTCTTCCCCTTGGTTGCAGAACACCGAAAGAGACTCCGGTTCGACCGAGATGACCGGCTGGACACGCCGGAACTTCTCCACTCTGTGGTTTCCGCTGTCCGATACGTAAACGTTCCCCGATGAGTCCGCTGCTATCGCGCGGGGGTCATTGAACGCTCCATCCCCTGAGCCTTGAGAGCCCCACTTGACCAGGAACTTCCCCGAGGAATCGAACTTCTCTACTCTGTGGTTGCCGCTGTCGGCCACGTAGACATTCCCCGCCGGGTCTACGGCTATTCCGCAGGGACTCCTGAACTGGCCGTCGCCCGAGCCTTCACTCCCCCATTTCCCAAGGAAATTCCCCACGGAATCGAACCTCTGAATCCTGTGGTTGCCGGTATCCACGACGTAAACGTTCCCCGCCGAATCCACCGCTATTCCGTAAGGCCGAAGAAACCCTCCATCGCCTGACCCGAGAGAGCCCCATTTCCCGAGGAAGTTCCCCGATGCGTCGAACTTAACCACGTTGCACCGCTCCGCGTCGGACACGAAAACGTTTCCCTGCAAGTCCACCGCCAGGCCGCAAGGCTGAAGAGGAGCCCCACTGCCGGGATCGTAGTAACTCCATTTGGCGACGAAGTTGCCGTATAAGTCAAATTTCTGAATCCTGCTGTTACCGGTATCCGCGACATAGACGCTCCCCCTCGAATCCACCGTTATGCCAGGCGGCCACGCAAACGGCCAGGAGAACTCTCCATCGGCGGTGCCCTTCGCACCCCATTTCCCGAGAAAGTTCCCAGAAGCATCAAAACACTCAACCCTGTGATTGCCCCTGTCCACGACAAAAACCTTCCCGGATGAGTCCATCGCTATCCCGGCGGGCGAATTGAACTCTCCATTGCCCGCACCTCGGTAGCCCCATTTTGCTAAGAAATTGCCCGACGAACCGAACTTCTGAATTCTGTCGTTCTGGGTGTCGGCGACGAAGACGTTTCCCAAAAAGTCAACTGCGATGCCCGATGGTCCCTCAACACCCGGGGCTCCTCCCCCAAACTCCCCGTCGCCGCATCCCGCGTAACCCCAAGCCATTTTGAAGTTGCCCAGAGAATCAAACCTCTCAACCCTTGTGTTGGCGGTGTCCGCAACGAACACCCCACCCAATGAATCCACTGCTATCCCGCGCGGATACATGAACTCTCCGTTCCCGGACCCGTATGTTCCCCATTTCCGCATGAAAGCGCCCGAAGAATCGAACCACTGAATCCTGTGGTTGCGCGTATCGGCAACGAATATGTTGCCCGATTTATCCACGGCTATCCCATGTGGACAGCTAAACTTTCCGTCGGCAGTGCCGTACGAACCCCATTTACCTAAGAATTTCCCTTCGGAATTGAACCTTTGAATCCGATGATTCTCCGTGTCGGTCACAAAAACGTTTCCCTGCGAATTCACGCCTATCCCGATAGGACCCGGCCCGGCGCCGTAACCGCCTCCGGCGAACTGCCCGTCGCCGGAGCCATAAGAGCCCCATTTCCCGAGGAAGTTGCCCCAGGAATCGAACTTCTGAACCCTGAAGTTCTCCGTGTCAACCACGAACACGTTTCCGGAGGAGTCCACGGCTATTCCACGAGGGGACTTAAATTCCCCGTCGCCAGAGCCGTAAGAACCCCATTCCGCCGTGAGCTTCCCGGAGGAGTCAAACCTTTTGACCTTGTGGTTGCCGGTATCGGCGACGAAGACGTTTCCCGACGAGTCTGCTGCGACTGCGAATGGTGAGGCAAAACGCCACGCCTGGGGGACGTCTGGCCACTTGCTGACGAACGAATACCACTCCGCCGAATCAGCCCCCAGCACGAAAAAACAAACCGCCGCAGCGCAGAGCAAAGCCATAGGTGCCGATGCAAATTTCATCATGATGATCTGCCCTTTTCAATCGCCCGTTGGCTTGGGTTCTGCCGCAAGAACCTCCTCGCCCTCCAGAGGGAAAAGCTATATCTACTTCATCCAGACGTCAAGGGAAAAAACCGCAGGGGTTGCCACACGGGTCAGGGTATGCTGCTTCCCCGCCTTCGGCGGGGCAGGCGCGCCCGGTAGGGAGTCAACCCGCGGCCCAGCACATCGCACAATGCGTATGCATCGGGCCGCAGGCGATGAAGGAAAGACAAAAGGCGAGTTGCGCCTTTCCGTAAGCCCATGTCCAGGGGCGCAACTCGCCACCGCCTGAAGAATCTGCCAGAGGGCATTCAATCCGGTTGGGGCCAGCGCCTTTCAGTTGGCCTTCAGACCACCGGCAGGCTCCACGGTGCCCGTTTTGGACGGTCAAGCCAGGTGTTAGCCTGGTCGTCTCCGATGAAGCGTTCCTTCTCGGGGTCCCATCGGAGGCGCCGATTGTTCCACCAGGCGAGGTTTCCAATGTGGCAGACCGTAACCGAGCGGCAGCCAATCTCCACGTCGCATATTGGAAACTTGCGGCTGCGGACGCAATCGAGGAAGTCGCGATAATGGTTGTCGCTCTTGTATAGATGGACGTCGCCGGGGCCAAGAGGCTCCTTTGCGATGCTCTCCGGCTCGGCTTTGAAGTAGCCGCGGTTCACTTCTATCTTGCCTTTAGTGCCCGTGAAGAGGATGCCGTTGGCGCCGCCATGATACATCACCACTCCGTTGGCATAGACGTAAGTGAGCGGTGTGTTTTTCTCCCTGCTGGGCGGGATAATCTCCACGGGGCCGGAGTTGTCCATTCCAAGGCCCCATTGGGCGATGTCGAAATGGTGCGCGCCCCAGTCGGTCATCATCCCGCCGGAGTAGTCCTTGTATTGCCGCCAGTTCGGGAAGAAATCATAAAGACCCGAGGGACATATCTCCTTGTTGTAGCCGCGATACGGAGCTGGCCCGAGCCAGAAGTTCCAGTCCAGACCTTCCGGAATCGGCTCCTCCGGCAGGTCGCAATCCCTCGACGGGCCGCCGATGCCGACGTTGACCGTTTTTACTTTCCCGATTCGCCCGCTTCTGACCAGCTCGCAAGCCAGACGAAAGTTATCCTCGGAGCGCTGCTGGCTTCCGGTCTGGAAGATGCGTTTGTACTTCCGGACAGCCTTGACCATCTCCCGAGCCTCACGGATTGTCAGCGAAAGAGGCTTCTCGCAATAAATGTCTTTCCCCGCTTTGGCTGCCTCAATGGCCGTTATTGCATGCCAGTGGTCGGGAGTGGCAATGATGACCGCGTCAATGTCATCTCGAGCTAACAGCTCCCGAAAATCGCTGTACATGCTGCAACCTTTGTAGGTGCCAGCCTTTTTTTCCTTGGCGTATCGCCGCTCCATCAGGTCCCGGGCGTGCTCGCGGCGAGTTTTCTCCACTTCCGCGACCGCTACAAACTGGGTGTCTGGATAACCCATGAAATTCCGCAGAAGCCCCTGCCCCTGTATCCCCGGACCGATTATTCCCATGACGATTCTTTCGCTCGGAGCCGCCCGCCTTTCCTCGCCCCGCGCTGACGACGCTACCACATACGGGGCACCGACGGCGAGCACAGCCGCGTTCTTCACAAACTCGCGGCGAGTGATGTAGTTTGGTTTTCTCATCGCTTACAGCCTCCTTCCGTCAAGGCACCATTCTTTCTCTGTTCCCGGAACGGCGCGATCATTCTATGCGGCTGCCCACTCGCCAGCAAGAAAAAACGTCACCCTTTCCGCGAGACGCCGGTATCAGCAAAGCCCTCTCACCGCAGAGGCGGCAGAGGTCGCCGAGGAAAGGGGTTGGGGGACTTCGCAGATTTCGTCAGATTCTCTGCGTGCTCAGCGCTCGCGGCGGTTCGGCTCATCGAGCAATCCGTCCCGGGCGGCCGTCAACGTGTCGATTAGTTCGGCTGGGGCGGCGGACTTGCCAGCCGGTGCACATGCCTCTGCACTACGCCCCCACTGCCGCGGCTCTTCTTCTCGTCCTCGGCCGGGTCGCTCGCGCCGCGGGCACCCAGAGCGGAGGAACCATCTTCGCCTCCCAGGCAGCGAGGTCCCTGCTGAGTTCCTTGACCACCTCTGGCTGCTTTAGCGCCAAATCGGTGGTCTCGCCAATGTCTTTCGACAGGTCAAAGAGCTGTGGGGCGGCCGGACCGGAGCAGACGAGCTTCCAGTTTCCTTTCCGCACAGCCCGGTTGTTTCTCATGCGCCAGAAGAGAATGCCCCGCCGAAGGCGGGGTTGCTTGTTTTCGCCGGTCAAGTAGGGCAGGAGATTTACACCGTCTATCGGGCGGTCTTTCGGCAACTTGGCTGCGGCCGCTGCGGCGGCCGTCGGCAGCACGTCCAGGCAAATCACAGCATGGCGGTACACCTTACCAGCAGGGATGCTCCCAGGCCATTTCACCATGAAAGGAACTCTTATTCCCCCTTCCCACATGGAACCCTTGTGTCCTTTCAGGGGATGATTGCTGGAGGCATTGACAGGCGGACCGCCGTTGTCGCTGAAGAAGAAAATCAGAGTGTCCTGCTCAAGCCCCGCATCCTTTAGCTTGCCAAGAACTGCGCCGACGCCGTCGTCCATGGCGCTGAGCATCGCCGCGTAGGTACGCCGCCTCTCGTCGGCTATGTTCTTGAACCTCGCCAAATATTTCTCGGTGGCGTGCATCGGCGTATGAACCGCATTATAGGTCAGGTAAAGGAAGAAAGGGTGCTTCTTGTGCCGCTCGATGAACGACACCGCCTCACGAGTAAAGGCGTCGGTCAAATATTCCTTCTCATCAACCCCGACTCCGGCGCGGTAGATGGGATTGCGTGCGTCGGCTCTCGCATCCAGGTACGAATGCGCGCCGCCCAGGAAACCAAAAAACTCATCAAACCCTCGCTTCTGCGGATGAAGTTCTGGCGTCATTCCGAGGTGCCATTTTCCGACCGCACCCGTTGCGTAGCCGGCCGCTTTCAGGAGGTTGGCTATCGTGATTTCCGAAAGAGGCAGGCCGTGCTCTGGCGAGGCGCCCGGGTTAGTCTCATGACCGAAACGCTGCTGATAGCGCCCGGTCATCACACCAGCCCTTGTTGGACTGCAAACCGGGCAAGAGACGTACCCGTCGCTGAAACGCACGCCATCCCGCGCCAGGGAATCCAGATGCGGTGTCGGGATGTCCTTGCACCCGTAGCAGCCGACATCCGCATATCCGTGGTCGTCCGAGATAATCACAACGATGTTCGGGCGACGGCCGGACGCAGACTCTTCGCCCGATATGGACCTCAGCCATAAACCGGCCGCTCCCGTCCCCACCATCGTCAGAAAACTTCTTCTATCGAGCTGATGCGAAAGTACTTTGTCTTTTCCCATTTTCCTGCCTCCTATATCTGGTAGAATTGAAACGCCAGCCGCAATCCCGCTGCTATGCGAAAAAGCCTGGCAGGCGACGGGGTGTTTCCCAGAAACGCCAGCCTCCTGTCGTCCGACCCGCCATCGTTGATTCTCATCCTGTTTCCTTTTAGGGTCCTGTTCAGCGTCCGAGCTTAGCTCAGCGCCCTTCCGCAGTCGCGCGTAATCTACTTCGCCTATTCGCCTCTTGGCGGCGAAGCCTGTCTCCTTCGTGCCGGGACGAAGGCCTGGCGACGCGCCTTTGTCAATGCCGGACTTGCGAACAGCGGGTCGCCTAAACATGCTTGCCCCCTCATCCACTGAAGAGATTATACTCCGGAAATTTCTTCGGCGAAGGGATTTCTTGGCGAGTTGCCGATTTTCGGTCTTGACAAGGACGAAGATGTGACGGAATATATTTTTGAAAGAGAGGATCGCTCCAATCCCACCTAAAAATAAGATCCCCGTTACCTCGTTCTCGGAGCGATCCTCTTCCTTTTGCGCGGCGCTTGCGCGAATCGCGCATTGGTCTAAAAAGTGGCAACTTACTTTCAGCGGCGCGTGAGTTTGCCCCTGGCGTTTCGTTCTCTGGCTGTTGCAGCAGGGTCCGTTGAGGTCGTGTTTGCATTGCCCTCCCCGTCGGCGGACTGAAAAGAGGGAATCGAGTTATTCTGACCTCCTCTCGGCGGTTGTGGAATTGGTTATTTGCTCCCGTGATGGGTGGTCTCGTTTCCCGCCAGCCGGGCACGCTGGACGCTGAGCACGCAGAAGGATGTCCGCAGCCGGGGCTGGCGTCGTAAGGGCAAGTGTCAGCAACGCAGAGTCGCAGAGAAACTCTTGCTCGCCTTGCCTTCGGCGTAACTCCGGGTGTCATGCCGTTCCTTCTGAAGTCGAAGGCCATTAGGGCTGCCCCTTTCCGGACGCAGGCCACGAGGGGGCGACATCTCCTCAGCCCCGGGCAACGCCTGGGGCCCCTGTCAAGCCACCAATCGAAGCCCCGAAGGAGCGCAATAACGCAATGCCACTCAATTCCGGCCGAACCTGCCCGAATAGGATGTTGACGGCACGACTGCGTTTTCCTACCATGCCCTCAAAACGGCAGTCCCCTGGAAGCCCCGCGGTGCCGCTGTCTCGCTTGTGTACGGGAGAAAACTCGCATGAACAAAAAGCGCCTTTTAAACACCTTCATGGACCTCCTTAAAATCGAGTCGCCATCCGGACGCGAAGGGAGAGTCTCGAGATATGTCGCCGGTGTTCTGCGCGAATGCGGCTTTTCCGTGAAAAAGGATAAGGCGGGCCGAGGCTTCGGTGGAAAGTGCGGCAACATCGTCGGGCGAGTTTCGGGCACCGGTCATGCGCTTCCGGGGATGGTTTTCGTTTCCCACATGGACACTGTTGTGCCGAACCGCGATGTCCTGATAGTTTTCGACGGCAAAACCATCAAAACCGATGGCAAAACAATTCTCGGCGCCGATGATAAAGCGGGGGTAGCTGTCATGTGCGAACTGGCAAGGGAGCTTTCAGAGAACCCCTTCACTCATTCCCCCGTCGAGCTCCTATTCTCCGTTGCTGAAGAGCCAGGCCTCTTGGGGCTGAAAAATCTCGATTTCTCGATGCTCAATGGGACGTTTGCCTTCGTCCTCGACAGCCACACTCCTGTCGGAACCGTTCTAACCGCCGCACCTTCTGCGGTTCGGGTAACCGCGGCCGTTCGAGGGAGAGCAGCTCATGCCGGCGTCGAGCCGGAGAAAGGAATAAACTCCATCGCAATCGCCTCTGCGGCAATCGCCTCAATGAGAATAGGAAGAATTGACCCGGAGACAACCGCCAACATCGGTATCATCCAGGGTGGCAAAGCCACAAACATCGTTCCGGAGGAGACGATTGTCAGAGGGGAAGCCCGCAGTTTCTCTCAGAAAAAGCTTGACCGTCAGGTCGCACACATGAAGGAGCAGTTCCTGAAACATGCCCGAAAACGCGGAGGGAAGGTCAAGGTCGAAACCACACCCGACTTTACCACTTTCGCCATTGACCGCCGCGACCCGATTGTGCGCTTGGCCATCGCCGCAGCGCGCAGGGTCGGCCGGAGAACATCCATTCTGAGGTCATGCGGCGGCAGTGACGCCAACATCCTCAACGAGAGAGGAATCCGCTCAGTCATCTTGGGAATGGGATTCAACCGCCCTCATACTGAGAGGGAATCCATCGCGGTTTCCAGCCTCTACGCGGCTGCGGAATGGGTCACAGAAATTGTTCGGCAATCGCCGAATTTCTTCGCAGAAATAGCATAGCTTCCACCGGACCAGCCGACGTTGAAGCGCTGGCAGCGACATGGGCTTCGTTCCGGGACAGGAACCGGCGCAGGAAAGCGAAGGCAGTCTGCAATGGATGCAGCTTCGGAGTCGCTATCGCATTCGCAGGCCGCACACTGTATTTCTGGGAGGAGAAGATGCTGACGTTTTTTCTCCGGGCTATGGGTCTGCTGTTTTTGCTCCTCTCTGCCGCATTTGGCTTCGCCGAGACAGCGGAAGTTGACGAGACGACCGTTCCGAAAGCGGAAGGGGTCGAGAGGGTTGTTGCGGCGCGTGGGGAGGGCTATTTTCCGGTTCTGGTTAAGCTCAGGGACGGCTCGCTCGGCGCGGTCATTCGGGGCGGCGCGCCGCACATCGGCGTCGAGGGAAGGCTGGACTGGATACACTCCGAAGACGGCGGGCGGAGCTGGTCGAAGCCAGTGGTCGTCGTGGACAGCAGATGGGACGACCGCAATCCTGCTCTCGGTCAAATGGCCGACGGAACCATCGTCGTCGGCTACGCAGAGGCCAGCACGTACGATGCCCAGGGAAGGTGGGACACAAAAGCTGGAAGCTACGAACTCTTCTACGCTACCTCAAAAGACGGCGGAAAAACCTGGTCAGAGAAGCAAAAGCTCTACTGCGGTCCGCTCATGAACGGCTCAGCCTTCGGCCGCATCATCCACGACAGACGCGGAACCGCCCTGATGGCCATTTATGGCGACCGAGACCCTTCTTATGCCGGGCCTGACAAGCTCAAAGCCGACGCAAGAGATTTCTCGGGCATCATCCGGTCCAGAGATAATGCTCGAACATGGGATGATTTTTCGCTGATTCTCGCCGGGCATAATGAAGCTTCTCTCCAGCTTCTCCCCGATGGCAAGATTATCGCGGTCGTCCGAACGGAAGACGGTGCGCTTTCTGTAACGGAATCTGCTGACGACGGATACCACTGGTCTGTGCCGCGAAAGCTCACCAAACGGGGACAGCATCCGGGCGACATTTGCCTGCTGAAGAGCGGCACGCTCCTTGTCACCTATGGCAATCGCCTGCGTCCCTATGGGGTGGGATGCGTTGTGAGCCGCGACGCCGGCAAGAATTGGGATTACGAGCATCGGTTAATGCTGGCGTGGGATTCGCAGAACACCGACTGCGGTTACCCAAGCACCCTCCAGCTCGACGACGGCACAATCCTGACGATGTACTACTCTGTGGGAACGAAATCCCTCCCCGACGCGGCCCAGGCACTGTGTCTCAGATACATGGAACACGCCTTGCCTCGGTGAGGTTATCGCATCGCCGTCGTGCCCGGCGTGGGCGGGCGCGGAATGGCCCGCTCGGGCGGGCCACGTTTGCCAGAAGGCACCGTTTTGGATTCAGGCAAGAACGGTGCGAGCCGCGCTGATTAGAGCCTCTGCGGAGAAGGGTTTCCTGAGAAACGCCGCTAAGTCGGGCGGTTGTTCCTCGCCAATCGCCGCTTCCTCCGAAGAAGTGCCGGACATAAGGATAACCGGCGGCGAATATGGTCGCCAGCGTCTTTTGATTTCCCCCGCAAGGGCCGTCCCGGTCATCCCAGGCATAGCGAAGTCAGTGATGACAAGGTCAATTTTCTGCTCGCTCATTATTTCGAGCGCCCCTTCGGCACTTGACGCGGTGGTGACGCGGTGTTCTTCTGCCTCCAGCATTCTCTGGACGAGGCTGGCTATCTCCCGCTCGTCGTCCACCACCAGAACATGAGAGAGCCTGGCCTTCGTCTCCCGGAGGCGAGCCTGTGCCTTTCGCAACTCACGTAGCTGATAGACCAGCCTCGCAAATTGGCTTCCGGTCTTCTCAAGGTTGTTCACAAGCCGTTGCGAAAGAAGCCCGCGCCGCTTATCGCAGACGTGCAGCAAAGCGATTGTTTGTTTGTCGGGGAGACAGGGCACCAGAGCGATAGATTGGAAGCCCTCTTCCAGGCACACGCCGCGAGTCTTACTCATAACCTCCGGAGAGAGCTTGTCCGTCTGCGAAACGTCGCGCATCCACAAGCTGCCTCGCGGAGTGAGCAGGGCTTCGCAGCCTTCTCTCTCTCCCCGAATTACCCGCCCGCAGAGGCATTCCAGAAGCATCAGCCGCTGCTGCGCGCTCAGGTCCCTCTTGACGTCCCTTGGCAGGAGGCTTTTCTCCAGTTCGACAAACCTTTCGCTGAACCCTACCCATCTGACGAGCGGAAAATCGCCCTCCCGCTCAAGCCTGATCCCCACGCACCGGCACCTCGTTGCCCCAGATACGAGGTCCAGCCACATATCCACTATTGACTGAAGGATTTCCTCGCTGTCACCGACATAAGCACCTTGCTCCTTATGGGCATCCGGGCTTTCTGGCATGATCCCCTCCTTTCATGTGAAATCTCGACTTCGGCTGTGGGGGAGGGAACGGACATCGCACATTTCTGCGCAGGCTTGTCCCCGTGGAGCCCCTCAAGCTCTGCTGCGAAAACCGTCCCGCTTTCCACGAGACGCTCCCCCTTGCCTACTCTTCTACGTTGCAGTTTATTGAGCCACGCGATATTTTGCCACAGCCCCGCGCACACAGTCAAGCAGTATGAAGAAGATTCTGAAATTGTGCCATAAGGGGTGGGCTTACTTCGGGAAGGGGGCGAGGCGGGACAGAAAGGGGTGACCTTATCGCCGACCGTGAGCCGGGGAGCGCGTCTGGACGGGTAGGGGGGATTGAGTTGGGGAGTCGCCGGCGAGGGGGAGTGGTGTGGTGCACGGAAAGGCCTTGTAAGGGGGAGAC